>Ga0308157_10000159_pt1 | contig 279735 bp, 243 predicted proteins | sample PhyBR1_FD_201035 | JGI IMG/M metagenome (GOLD analysis project Ga0308157, IMG submission 201035) | Phyllosphere microbial communities from UC Gill Tract Community Farm, Albany, California, United States - DLSLB.R1 | ecosystem: Host-associated > Plants > Phyllosphere > Unclassified | place... | reverse complement strand
CCCACACGCACGGAGCCGGCCATGGTCCAGAAATGGGGGTCGGCCAGGGGGATGTCCACGGACTGCAGCGACAGGGCGTGCACCATCTGGCGCCAGTCGGTAGCGACCATGTTGGTGGCCGTGGGCAGGCCGGTGGAACGGCGGAATTCGGCCATGACTTCACGGCCCGAGAAGCCGCCTTCGGCGCCGCAGGGGTCTTCGGCATAGGCCAGCACCCCTCGCATGTCGCGCATCAGGCGGATGGCGTCCTTGAGCAACCAGCCGCCGTTGGGGTCCAGGGTGACGCGGGCCTCGGGGAAGCGCTGGGCCAGGGCGGTCACAGCCTCCACTTCCTGCTCGCCGGCCAGCACACCGCCCTTGAGTTTGAAATCGTTGAAGCCGTAGCGTGCATAGGCAGCCTCGGCCTGGCGCACGATGGTCTCTGGCGTCATGGCCGTCATGTGGCGCACCTGGGTCCAGTCGTCCGTGCCCAGTGTGTCTTCGCCGGGCTTGACGTAGTCCAGTCCGGTCTTGTCCGTGGGGCCCACAAAGAACAAATAGCCCAGCATTTCCACGCGGTCGCGCTGCTGGCCTTCGCCCAGCAGGGCGGCCACGGGCACACCCAGGTGCTGGCCCAAAAGGTCCAGCAGGGCGGATTCGATGGCGGTCACGGCGTGCACGCCGATGCGCAGGTCAAAGGTCTGCAGGCCGCGGCCGCCGGTGTCGCGGCCTTCCAGGGACTTTTGCACTTCCTGCAGCAGCTGCAGGTGCTGGCCGATGGAGCGACCGATCAGCACCTGCTGGCTGTCCTCCAGGGCCTGGCGGATGCCTTCCCCGCCCGGCACCTCGCCCACCCCCGTATGGCCCGCGCTGTCGTGCACCAGCACGATGTTGCGGGTGAAGTAGGGCGCGTGCGCGCCGCTGAGGTTCATCAGCATGCCGTCGCGGCCGGCGACGGGAATGACTTCGATGGCGGTGATGGTCGGGGTAGTGGACATGGGAAGGCTCTTCAACAGACTCGGAAGGGAAATGGAATCACTGCGCGGCGGACCAAGGCACCTCGGCCGCAGGGCGGCCCGTGGCGATGAACTGCTGCAGGTTCTGCAGCACCAGGTCGGCCATGGCGCGGCGGGTTTCGTGGGTGCCGCTGGCGATGTGGGGGGCCAGCACCACGTTGTCCAGGGCCAGCAGGGCGGGCAGGGGGCGGGGTTCGTCCTCAAACACGTCCAGGCCGGCGCCGGCGATGCGCTGGTTGGCCAGTGCGTCGGCCAGGGCAGCTTCATCAATCACACTGCCACGCGCCACGTTGACCAAAAATCCCTGTGGGCCCAGGGCGTCCAGCACCTCGGCGTTCACCAGATGGCGTGTGCCTTCGCCGCCAGCGGCCGTGATGACCAGAATGTCAGCCCAGCGCGCCAGCTCCAGCAGGGAGGGCAGGTACTGCAGGGGCGATCCTTCGACGGGGCGGCGGTTGTGGTAGGCCACTTCCATGTCGAAGCCCGATGCACGGCGTGCCACGGTAGAGCCGATACGGCCCATGCCGAAGATGCCCAGACGCTTGCCGCTGGCGCGGGTGCGGATGCCGAAACGGCCCTGGCTCCAGTCTCCGCGGCGCACGAAGCGGTCAGATTCACTGAGGCCGCGCGTGGCGTCCAGTAGCATGGCAAAAGCCAGGTCGGCCACGCAGTCGTCAAGTACGCCGGGCGTGTAGCCTACGCGGGCACCACGGCGCAGCAGGGCATCCTTGTCCAGAGCGTCGAAGCCCACACCGAAGCTGCTGACGAACTTAAGGTTGGGCAGGGCGTCGACCACACGGGCGGGCAGGCCCATGGCGGCCGAGGTGACCACGTATTCGAACTGGGCGCCGTGTTCGGCCAGGAAATGGTCGGGATCGGCTTCCTGCGAGAGGATGTGCACGTCGTAGGCCTGGGCCAGTTCGGCGTCAAGCTGGGCCAGCGGCATCTTGCCGTATTGAAGAACGTGTGGTCGGGAGAGCGCCATACCGGGGGAATCCTTGAATCTTGCGGGGCACGTGGCCCCGTTGCAAAAAGCCTGCAAAACAGGCCTGTGAAGATGGCCAGAAGCCAGTCCACAGTTTTATCTCAGTTCTTTGCCGTACTCCGCGTCAAACCAGTGGTTTGGAGTACCGCGCAGAGGTGCCGAAAAAGGCACCTAGGAGGCTGCTTCGTCAGTTTTTTTCTGCGACAGCGAAGCGACAACGCCATCCCTCTTTCAATCTGCGGTGATCTTTCGGGTTTGGATCAGCTGTTTCCAGCGTTCGTTCTCTTGCGCTTGAAAGCGTGTGAATTCTTCGGGCGTGTTGCCGACGATTTCAAGGCCTTGTTCCAGAAAACGCTTGCGAATGTCGGGCTGCTGTACAGCGGCGATGGCAGCCTTGGCCAGCTTGGCCTTCACATCAGCCGGCAGGCCCTTGGGTGCTGCCATCCCTTGCCAGGAGTAGACCTCGGCACCCTTAACACCTGACTCTGCCAGCGTGGGCACATCGGGCAGCACGGGGGAGCGCTGCGTACCGGTGACGGCGATGGCGTGCAGCTTGCCGCTGCGCAGGTGGGGCAGTACGGCGTTGACGTTCTGGAAGGAGAAATCGACCTGTCCCCCCAATAAATCGGTGATGGCCGGAGCGCCGCCCTTATAAGGTACGTGCATGGCCTCGGTGCCTGTCTGCTGCCAAAATAATTCGGCCGACAGGTGGTCTGAAGAACCGTTGCCTGAGCTGGCAAAGCTGATCTTGCCGGGGCTGGCTTTGAGTGCGGCAATGATTTCTGCCACGGTGCGTGCTTTTTGTGCGGTGCTGGCCACCAGCACATTGGGTGCCTGCACAGGAATGGTGATGTAGTCAAAATCCTTGGCCGCATCGTAGGGGACGCTTTTGACCAAATGGGGGGTGACTACAAACGGTCCCAAGGAGGCCACCAGCAGTGTGTAACCGTCGGCGGGCGCACGTTTGACCGCGCCTGCACCGATGGTGCCTGTGGCACCGGGGCGGTTTTCCACCACAAAGGATTTGCCCAACTGCTCGCCCATGCTCAGGGCTATGGCACGTGCCACCATGTCGGTGGAGCCACCAGCCGGAAAAGGCACGATCACATTGACAGCTTTTTCGGGGAAATTACCAGAAGCTTGGGCCGTGAGTGCGAGTGTGGCACCCAGTGCGAGCAGTATTTTTTTCATTTCGTTGTCTCCTTGGGCCAGCAGGCACCGGTAACGGCACCTGCTGGGCTCGGCTTACTGGGGGCCGAGCTTGTCGATCAGCGCCTTGAGCTCTTCAACTTCCGAAGGCTTGAGGTCTGACAGTGGAGCGCGCACAGGGCCAGCGTCGTGGCCCACGATCTTGGCGCCAGCCTTGATGATGCTCACACCGTAGCCTTCGACGCGGTTGCGGATCTTCAGGTAAGGCATGAAGAAGTCCTTGAGCAACTTGTGCTGCGTGGCTTGGTCATCGGTACGCACGGCTTCGTAAAAATCCATCGCCGTCTTGGGGATGAAGTTGAAGACGGCGGAGGAGTACACCGGTGTGCCCAAAGCCTTGTAGGCAGCGGCATAGACTTCAGCGGTGGGCAGGCCACCCAGGTAGGCAAAACGGTCACCCATCTTCATGAAGATGGAGGACATGGTCTCGATGTTGCCCATGCCGTCTTTGAAGCCCACCAAGTTGGGGCAGCGCTCGGCCAGGATGGCCAGCGATTCCGGTGTGAAACGGCTGCGATCACGGTTGTAGACGATCACGCCAAACTTCACGCTCTTGCACACCTGCTCCACGTGGGCAATCAAGCCTTCTTGTCCGGCTTCGGTCAGGTAGTGGGGCAGCAGCAAAATGCCGTGGGCACCCAGGCGCTCGGCTTCTTGGGCATGAGCGATGGCGGTGCGGGTAGGGCCACCGGCGCCAGCGATGATTGGCACCTTGCCACGGCAGGTGTCTACCGCAGTCTTGATGATCTGGCCGTACTCGTCGCCGTACAGCGAGAAGTATTCGCCCGTGCCACCTGCAGCAAACAGTGCGCTGGCACCGTAGGGCGCCAGCCATTCGAGGCGGGCGGCGTACGACTTGGCGTTGAAGTTACCTTGGGCGTCAAAGTCCGTCACGGGGAAGGACAGCAAGCCGGAGCTCATCACGTCTTTGAGGTCTTGGGGTGTCATGGTCATCCTTGAAAAGAGAAAAAAGATCGGTTGCAGCTCAATCCAGCTGCAAGTTCCCGGTTTGCACTACGGTGCGCCAGCGGGCGCGTTCCGCGTTGAAGAATTTGTCGGTTTCCGCAGGGGTCATCGTGACCACTTCTGCGCCCTGAGCGGTCAGGCGTGCACGCACTTCTGGCGAGCGGATCGCGCGCAGCAGTGACTGGTGAACGCGTTGCACCACGGCTTCAGGGGTTTTGGCTGGCAGTACGACGCCTTGCCAAGTGCCAGAGTCAAAGCCCTGTGCGCCTTGTTCGGCCAAGGTGGGTACATCGGCAATCACAGGCATGCGCGTGCTCTTGGAAATGCCCAGCAGCTTGAGCTTGCCGCTTTGTACGTGGGGGTAGGTGGCCAGCATGCCGTTCATCAGCACCTGTGTTTGACCGGCAACGGTGTCTTGTACCGACTGCACACCGCCCTTGTAAGGCACATACACCCATTTAGCGCCTGTCAGGCGGGCCAGTTCCACGCCTGCCAGATGTGGGGCGCTGCCTGTGGCAGTAACGGCAAAGTTCAAATCCTGCTTCTTGGACAGTTCAACCAGCTCTTTGAGGTTGTTGGCCTGCACAGAAGGGTGCACCACCAGCATGTGGGGGGAGTAGGCCAGCATGCCTGCGCCGCGCAAGTCCTTGGAAGGATCAAAGCTGAGCTTGGTATAGACCGAAGGAGAAATGGCCAGGGCACCCAGGTCACACAGCAGCCAGGTGTAGCCATCAGGTTGGGCACGGGCGACGAATTCAGCACCCAGATTGCCGTTGGCACCGGGTTTGTTTTCAATGATCACCGTCTGCTTGAGTTCCTGCGAGATCAGTTGGCCGATAGAGCGGGCAATGATGTCAGAGCTGCCTCCCGGTGGGTAGGGCACCACCAAGCGGATGGGCTTGTTCGGCCAAGCATCGCTTGCCAGCAACGATGTGGACAACAAGCTACCGGCAGCCAGTGCCAGTACAGAGCGCAGAAAGCGAGAGCGGCGGATCATGATGAAGTGTCTCCTTATTGTGATCAGTCATCATACAACTAGACATCAGAGATTCCAATCACTGAATTCCTAGGGAAAACGCTGAACTTGCATCTAAATGTGCAATCAGTTTTTGAACTGATTTAAAAGAAATAAGCCTCTAGCCCTTATGTGGTGGGTGCCGATAGCTATGTTTTTATTGGGTGTGTAGCTGATTCAAGGTGCAGGCGCAGATTGCTCGGCGACACCGCATGATGGGTGCGCGAAAGCAGGCCCGGTGAGTCTTGCCTTTTGTGGAGTGTCGGTTTGGTTGAGCGGTGCTGCTTATGCTCAGCGCTCAGCAATGGAGGGCGCTGCAGGTATTTGGCTTAGGCGTTGCGCCAAGCGCAGGCGTTCACGGGAGTTGGTCAGGTGAATGCGCATGGCAGCGCGGGCTGAATCGGCGTCTTGCCGCTCAATCGCCGAAAAAATCTCTTCATGCTCACGGTTGACGCGGCGCAAATAGTCTGGGTCACGCGCAGACGTGTGAATCGAAGTGATCCGATTGCGTGGGATCAACAGGCTGCCGAAGTGGGTCAGGATGTCTTGAAAGTAGCGATTGCCTGTGGCGTGCGCAATGCTGAGGTGAAACGCCAAATCGTGCGCCACGGTGTCTTCACCGCGTGCGAAATGGTATTCAAACCCTTGTAAAGCTTCGCGCATGGTGAGCAGGTGGGCAGACTGGCGTCGCTGTGCAGCCAGGCCCGCTGCTTCGCTCTCTAGGCTGATGCGTAGCTCCAAAACGGCCAATACATCGACCGACTCGCTGAGTTCGTGGTCACTCAGTACGGGGCCTGGATTGTTGGGGCGTGTCGAGAGAACAAAAGTGCCAATACCGTGCCGGGTTTCAACAAAACCTGCGGCCTGCAGCTTGGACAAAGCCTCGCGCACCACGGTGCGACTGACGTCATAGCTGCGCACCAGTTCCGATTCGGTCGGGAGCTTGTCACCTTCGTTCAAAAGACCTTGTCGAATCTTGTTGCTGAACTCTTCAGACAGCAAATTGGCCAGGTTGCGGCTGCCACGGCCAGCTTTGCTGCGCAGGGATGCGCCATCTGTCTGCACAAAAAGTGAGGCAACTTGGGGTAATTCCGATGTCGTGGTGCGCATGCGAATGATGATAATCGATTTATGTTGTATGACAACGTACCATGAAGCCCGTGCCAACACACTCTGTCACCGCCGTTTTTCCCCTTTGCCACTCACTGGCTGACCAGGGGTTGCTATACGGCAACGACTTCACGCAGTGTTGACACACCGGCCAGTGCCCGATACCTCTCTCTCTGATCGTCCATGATGAGTACTTCCCACGCGATCCGCCACATTCGCATCACGCCCATCGCCTTTCGTGATCCGCCGCTGCTCAATGCCGCAGGCATTCACGAACCCTGGGCCTTGCGCTCCATCATCGAGATTGAGACCGCCTCGGGTCTGGTCGGCATCAATGAAAGCTATGGCGACCAGCCCATGCTGGATGCGCTGGCCAAGGCCGCGCCGGCCTTGGTGGGTTTGTCGCCCTGGGCGCTCAACGAGATGGAGGTCCGTGTTGCGGCACTGGTCACACCGCCCAAGCTGACAGCCTCCGAGTTTCTGGGCCAGCAGGTGTCGCTGGCCCCGGGCACCCATGTGTCCAAGACCGTGGCCAAGGTGGTCAGCGCCTTTGAAGTGGCCATGCTGGATTTGCAAGGCCAGATGGCCCAGGCGCCCATCGTGGACCTGCTGGGCGGTGCGGCGCGCGACCGGGTGCCTTATTCGGCCTACCTGTTCTACAAGTACGCAGAGCACGTGGGCCAGCCTTATGCGCCCGACGCCTGGGGTGAAGCGCTCACGCCTGCCCAGCTTGTGACCCAGGCCCGGCGCATGATTGATCAGTATGGTTTTCAGAGCATCAAGCTCAAGGCCGGTACGCTGCCACCCGAGCAAGAGGCTGCAGGCATTTTGGCACTGGCAGAAGCCTTCCCTGGCACACCGCTGCGCATCGATCCCAATGGCAACTGGACGGTAGAGACCAGCCTGAAGATCGTGCAGCAGCTGAAAGGCGTGCTTGAGTACTACGAAGACCCAGCCCCGGGCCTGGACGGCATGGCCGCTGTGGCGCGCGAGTGCGATGTGCCGCTGGCCACCAACATGGTGGTGACAGACTTCACCGAGTTTCGCCGCAACGCTGACATGGGCTGCCCAGTGAAGATCGTTCTCAGCGACCACCACTACTGGGGCGGCCTGCGCGCTACGCAGCGCCTATCCACGCTGTGCCGCACTTTTGATCTGGGCCTGTCCATGCACAGCAACTCCCACTTGGGCGTGAGTCTGGTAGCAATGACTCATTTGTGCGCCAGCGTGCCTTTGCTGACCTATGCCTGCGATACGCATTACCCCTGGCAGGACGACGAGGTGGTCGAAGGTGGCCGCCTGCAGTTTGAGCAAGGCAGTTTGCGTGTGCCGACCACGCCGGGCCTGGGTGTGACGCTGGATCGTACGGCACTCGCTCGTCTGCACGACAACTATTTGCACTGCGGTATCCGCAACCGGGACGACCTGGGGCAGATGCGCAAGTACGACCCGACCTTTACCGGTCAACAACCCCGCTTTTGATTCCACCATCCACTGCGCACAAAGACGCTTTTATTCAACAGGAGACAACAACTATGCAACGCCGTACTCTGATTCAACACACCTTGGCCGCCAGCACTTTGTTGCTGGGCGCAACCGTGGTGACTACCTCTGCAATGGCCCAAAGCAACTGGCCCACAAGCAAGCCCATTACCTATGTCGTGCCATTTCCACCAGGTGGCAATACAGATACGCTGGCTCGTGTGATTGCCCAGCCACTGAACAAGGCGCTGGGCACATCGGTCATCATTGAAAACAAGGGCGGTGCCGGCGGTAGTGTGGGTTCGGCTTTGGCTGCGCGCGCACCTGCGGATGGTTTCACCATTCTGGGCGGCACCATCAGCTCGCACGCCATCAACGTAAGCCTGTATTCCAAGCTGGACTATGACCCGATCAAGTCCTTTACACCGATTGCCATGATTGGCTCCGGCCCACTGGTACTGGTAGTGCCTGCGTCCAGCCCTTACAAGACGTTGGCCGAAGTGCTGGCTGGCAGCAAGGCCAAGGCTGCGGTGGGCGGCTTGTCGTCGGCTTCGCCAGGCAGTGGCACCTCCAACCACATGGCGCTGGAATTGCTGGCTTACCAAACCGGCGTGAAGTTCACCCATGTGCCTTACAAGGGTAGCGGCCCTGCCGTGCAGGACGTGATGGGCGGCCAAGTCGACATGATGTTTGACACTGCCCTGGTGGTTGGCCCGCACATTCAGGCTGGCAAACTGCGTGCTATCGCCGTGACCAGTTCTAAGCGTCTGGAATCGCTGCCGGATGTCCCCACGGTTGCAGAATCCGGTGAAAAAGGCTTTGACATGGGTTCTTGGCAGGCCGTTTTTGCACCTGCTGGCACCCCCAAAGCTATCGTCGACCGTCTGCATGACGAGATCCTGAAAGTGATTGCCACGCCTGAAGTGCAGGCACGACTCAAGAGCTTTGGCATGCAGCCTTCACGCATGACACCGGCTGAACTGGCGGAGTTCCAGAAAGCCGAAGTGGCCAAGTGGGCTGCGGTGATCAAGGCGGCGGGTATTAAGGCCGACTGATCAAGCCAAGGGATGCGCGCCGGTGCCACTGCCATGAGGATGGTGGCATCGGTGCGCGGGGCAGCATGTGCTGGACCCCGGATAACTGAGATGAGATTGCTATGAGTACCCCCACCCCTCTTTCCATCAGCATGCATGCGGCCGACAACGTGGCCATCATTGCCAACGATGGCGGTCTACCGGCCGGCACGGTGCTGTCCAGTGGACAGGTTCTGGTCGACCATGTGCCGCAGGCGCACAAGGTTGCGCTGGTGGACATACCTGAAGGCGGGGTGATACGCCGCTACAACGTGGTGATCGGCTACGCACTCAAACCCATACCGGCAGGTAGCTGGGTACACGAGAAGCTGCTGCAGATGCCAGAAGCACGCTCGCTGGAAGGGTTGCCCATTTCCACGGTCAAACCACCTGTGCAGGAACCCTTGGAGGGCTATACCTTCCAAGGCTACCGCAATGCTGACGGTTCGGTCGGTACGCGCAATATTTTGGCAATCACCCAGACCGTGCAGTGCGTGGCTGGCGTGACCGATTTCGCTGTGCAACGCATCAAGGCAGAGCTGCTGCCCAAGTACCCGAATGTGGATGATGTGGTGGCCCTGGCCCACACCTATGGTTGTGGCGTGGCCATCGATGCCCCCGATGCCGTGATTCCGATCCGCACCGTGCGCAACCTCAGTTTGAATCCGAATTTCGGCGGGGAAGTCATGGTGGTCAGCCTGGGGTGCGAGAAACTGCAACCTGACCGCCTGCTGCCGCCGGGTAGCTTTCCGATTGTGGACGAGCGCGAGTCGGCACTGGATGTGGTCTGCCTGCAGGACGAGGCACATGTGGGTTTCATGTCGATGGTCGATTCCATCTTGCGTCAAGCCGAGCAACACCTGCAGCGTCTGAATGCACGCCGCCGCGAAACCGTGCCCGCCAGCGAACTGGTGGTGGGCGTGCAGTGCGGTGGCAGCGATGCGTTCAGCGGCTTCACGGCCAACCCTGCCGTGGGCTTTTGCACCGATCTTCTGGTGCGTGCTGGTGCCTCGGTGATGTTCTCGGAAGTGACCGAGGTGCGTGATGGCATCGACCAACTGACTTCGCGTGCCTCTACGCCCGAAGTGGCCGAGGCTATGATCCGTGAGATGGCCTGGTACGACAACTACCTGAACAAGGGCCGCGTGGATCGCAGTGCCAACACCACCCCCGGTAACAAAAAAGGCGGGTTGTCGAACATTGTGGAAAAAGCCATGGGCTCGATCGTCAAGTCTGGGTCTGCGCCCATCACCGGTGTTTTGGCACCGGGCGAAAAATTGCAGCAAAAAGGTCTGACCTATGCTGCAACGCCTGCGTCTGACTTTATCTGCGGCACCTTGCAACTGGCTGCAGGCATGAATTTGCACGTTTTCACCACAGGTCGCGGTACGCCTTATGGACTGGCTGCCTGCCCCGTGATCAAGGTGGCGACACGCACCGATCTGGCACGCCGCTGGCACGACCTGATGGATGTCAACGCTGGGCGGATTGCCGAAGGCGGTGCCACGATTGAGGACATGGGCTGGGAGCTTTTTCAGCTCATGCTGGATGTGGCCAGTGGCAAGAAAAAAACCTGGGCGGAGCAGTGGAAGCTGCACAACGCCTTGGTGCTGTTCAACCCTGCGCCAGTGACCTAAGGCGGGTGACCGCGCGGTTGGCCGCCATGCAAAAACGCTGCCGAGGCAGCGTTTTTTTGATGTGAGCTCACTCCTGACTGGATCAGATTCAGATCACAGGCCCAGGCAATATGTTGGGCGCAAACGATGAGTCGCTCAGTACTTCCAAGTCACATCTAGACGGACATTGCGGCCAGGCTCTGTAAACCCTCGGCCTGATGCCGCGCCGATGCTGTCCACGTAGTAGGCGTAGCTGCCTTGTTCGTAGTAAGACTTGTTGAACAGATTGCGAATGCCCAAGGTCACACGCAAGCGCTCATCACCCTGCGGCAACCAATTGACATACACATCGTGCGTGCCAAAGCCAGCTTTGCGTTTGGTGGCGGTGCGGCGTTCTGAGATCAGGTATTCCGTGGAGGTTTTGGACTCCACAAAGCGTGCTGCCCACTCAATATCCAGATTCCACGGTTTTAGGTGGTGGCCCAGGCTGAGGTTCCAGCTACGCCCAGTGGATACGCCCATGCCATAGGCCTCATCGCCCAAGTCATAGCCATTGAGCTTGGGATTGGCACTGGCCACGGTGATATTGGTGCGCCAAACGCCGGAAGCCCAGCCAAGCCCCAGTTCGTAGCCATCAGACTTCATCGTGCCTACGTTGTCGATCGCCCACGATGCTCCGGTGGTCGTAGTAATGAAATTCTGAATTTTCTGGCGAAAAACTGCTGCTTTGGCTGTCCAAGGGCCGGCAGCATAGTTCAAGCCAATCTCGAAGTTGTTGGCTTTCTCAGGGTTCAAATCAGGATTGTTTTTCCAGCGCGTGTTGTCCACGTAGAAGGCTTCTTTGAGGCCTGCACCCCGCAGTGCGCGGGCTGCTGAGGCGCGCAGACTCAAAGCATCGCTGGCCATCCAGGTCAAAGAAAGATTGGGGCTGAGTCCATTGCTGGTGATTTTCTGGTGGTGGTTATCGGTATAGCTGTACCAGTCATAGCGTGCGCCCATGCCAAGCAGAAATTGCGCTGACAAAGGAATGCTGCTTTCTGCAAACACGCCTTTCACATCACTTTTCTCATGGCCCGTACTGGTAGAAATCACGGGTGGACGCGGATGGATGGCATTCATCTCAAAGCGGTGGTAGTTCAGGCCATACCGCACGGTCGCACCTGCAAGCCGGGTGGAGGCTTTGAAGTTCACTCCGTTGGATGCAATTTCTTCACCGAATTGGTAGCCCAGGGGTTTGTTGAACTGCGGTTGCGCTGCAGTGGTGCTGCGCTTGACCCGCATTTCATCGGAAAACAGGTTCACTTCCATGGCCGGAACAAACTCGGAGCCGCTGAACAAGTAGGTGGCCGTCAAGGTGTCGCGTTCCGTGTTCTGCGGCATCAGTGAGTTGCCCTGTGCTTGCCAGAAATTGGGGCGCAGATAGCGCGTGCCTTTGTCTTGTACGGTTTGGTAGCCCAGCGACAGGCGGTGGCCGGGGGCCATGCGCCAGTTCAGCTTGCCCAGACTGCTGGATTGCGTGGAACCGCTGTAAATCTGTCGCTCGCCATTGCCAGCCTTGTAATCGTCGTTGTCATTGCGGTTCGTTGACAGCAGAAAATCCACTTGTTCACCCAGCAAGCCATACACAGCGCCGCCCCAGCGGTGGCCATCATTGGAGGCGATGCCACCATGCACGCTGCCCCCAAACTGCTGCCCTTTGCGCAGCAGATCACGCCCGTCTTTGGTGGTCATGCGGATCGAGCCAGCCAAGGCCCCTGGCCCGGCGCTGGCGGGTGATGCGCCCCGGTCAATCTCTACGCTTTTAATCAGGTCTGGGTCAATCAAGAGCCGTGACTGGTGGTGAAATGCGCGCCCGCTTTGTGCGGCGCCATCCAGGGTGGTGTTCAGCATGGAGTCTTCGATGCCCCGGATGTAGAGTTTTTGTGCAATCGCAGCACCGCCCCCTACGGAAACGGCAGCCTCGTCGCGCAGCATTTCGCCCAAGCTGCGAGCCGCATGGGCTTGGACCATGTCGCTGGTGACCGTGGTGGTGATGTCGGAAACCAGTTTTTCGCGCACATCCACCGCCTCCAGATGGTGGTCTTGGGCCCAAAGACCGGTGGCACAGAAAAGACCAGGCAAGGCCAAAAGCAGAGGCCGCAGGGTAAAGCGTTGGTTGGACATAAGTTGGTGCGCAGAGAAGCAGGCAGGGTTGCCTGCACTTCGCTAATAATGAGAATGATTGCTAATTGAGTTGAGTTTAGAAAACTCTGCCCTTTCGTTTTTTTGCACGAGCCTGAGATATGTTTGCAGCCAAAAAAATCTTTGCTTCGGTGGTGAACCGCCGCACCTGTGCAATGCAGGCGGTGGTGCTGAAAAAGGAGTTGTTCCGCAAAATTGGTGATGGCGCCTGTTTGTCAGCGCAAGAGCAAGCCATTGCGGGGGAAGTCATCAGCGGGCAGTTTTGGCTGAAAGAAATACGCCAAGGTTTTTTTCTGCACTGCACCGACGTCGTGCATCTGCAAGCCATGACCAGCCGTTTTTTACTGTCAAAAAGCGGCCTCAAGATTTTTCTCAAACTGCAAGGCAGTGGCCATCTGCGCATAGACCGTGTGCCTTTGCCGCTGGGGAACAGCGTTACGACCAAGCCCGTTGCCCGTGCGGCAGTGGTCAGCCTGAAGGAGCCTGCGCAGTATGAGCATTGCTGCCGTGCGGCATCGCGTGAGCGCATGCTGGTCATCACGTTGATGCCAGAATGGCTGGTGAACGCAGGTTTGGGCCATCTGAATGCCCTGCAGCATTTGTCGATGACTGCATGGAACCTCTCACCACGCTTGGCTGCGGTTGCGGAGCAGTTGATGCAATCAGTCGCTGAACCAGATACGGCGCTGCAGCGTTTGCGCATTGAACAACAGGCTTTGCACTTGGCCGTTGAGGCATTGGCAGCGTTGGCGCCAGAAAACGTGCAGTCGACAACCTTGGGTGAGCCAGAGGGGTTGCGGCCTGCGGAGTATCAGAGAGCGAGCCAATTGCGAGCATGGCTGGATGGAGGTGGCGCAGACGGCTACACGATGGAAGATATTGCTCTGCATATGGGCTGCAATGCCTGTACCTTGCAAAGCCAGTTTCGGCAGGCGTTTGGTCAGCCCATCTTTGACTATCTGCGTGAACAGCGTTTGCGTCGGGCCGCCAACGCCATCTTGGCGCAAGACCTCACCATGGCACAGGCGGCAGAGCTGGCAGGCTATAGCAGCCAAGCTAATTTCTCGACAGCCTTTCGCAAGCTGTTTGGTTTTTCTCCCAAAAACTTGAGAGCCAGAGGCCAATAGGCGCAGGGCCTGCGCATACGACGTATCTAGCCGCATTTCGCGCCATGTTTGCACTCTCTAGCGCAAAGCTTCTTGTGTAGATGATTGCTATCTGTGCGTCGTCCTGCGGACCGCTTGTGGCGGGCACAGCTCGTTCCTCGCATGCCTCAACAAAAGGTGTTGCTTCGTTTTTCATGGCTGCCAAGGGCCGATCAACGCCGCGCTGCCCAAGCCGCCAGCGCCCGCTGCACAGGCCATGGCATAGGGTTTGGCTGGTGTAGCGGTTTGCTGCCAAGAGGCCAGCGCGCGCACAAAGGCAATGGCTGCAGAAGCACCAATCGGGTGCCCGCGGACCAGTCCCCCGCCAGCAGGGTTCAGCTGTTCCGGCTGAAGCCCTAAGGCTTTGGCAAACACCAGCCCTTGTACGGCAAAAGCGTCGTGCAATTCCACGTTGCTGAGGTCTTGCGCCGCCAGTGCATGGCGATGCAGCAAGTGCTGGGCTGCAAGTTGCGCGCACAGCAGCGGTGTTTCAGGCGCACCGCCCACGTTGCTGGCGCCCAGCCATGCTGCTTGTGGTTGCAGCTTCCAGCGTTTGCAGGCTTGGGGGCTGGCCAGCAGCACCAGCGCTGCACCATCCGCTTTCGGGGAAATGGACACTGCCTGCAAGCTGCAATCCGTCTGCGCCACAGAGTAGGCGCTGCGCACCACCGGCATGCGTGCAACGCGTTGGATTTGCAAGGTGCGCGGGTGGGCGTCATGCGTGATGCCTGCGATGGGAACAATCTCCTGCATGCACTGTTTGGCTTGCATGACTGCGCGGCCATGGCTGGCGACTGCATAGCTATTTTGCTCAGCGCGGGAAATGCCCCACTGCTGGGCTACAGCGGCGGCAGCGTCCAGCATGTCAGGGTCGCGCTCGGGCCACGGGCTGAATGCTGGCTGGGTATAGGGCTGCGGCTGTTGACCGGCCAGCAGAGGGCGGTGCATGCGCAGAGGTGCCTGGCTCCATGCCTCCACCCCGCCTGCGATGACGATGTCTGCCTGGCCCAAAGCCAGCCAGCCACAGGCCTGTGTGATGGCATCCAGACCAGAACAGCATTGCGTATCCACGGTGAGGGCGGGCACTGATTCCTGCAGTCCGGCGGCCAGCGCCAGCAATCTGGCCGGGTTACCCCCTGCCGCCAGGGCATTGCCAATGACCACGCCATCAATGGCCTGCGCGGGCAGGCCCGTTTGCAGCAGCAACTGTTGAATGACGGGAACTGCCAGCGCATGGGGTGACAGTGCCTTGAATGCGCCATGGATGGGAACCACGGCCGTGCGCGCAGAGGCCACAACTGGCCAAGCGGCGGTGTGTGTGCCTAGTGCCATGGCTGCAGTGGCTGGTGCGGCGTTGCGTGGTGTGCATTCTCCAGCCCTCGTAGCAAGGCACCATGGTCTGTCTTTCCGCTGCGGGTCAGTGGCCACGCGCCTTGCCAGATCCACCAGCGCCGGGGTGCTTTATAGGCTTCCAGACTGTGGCGGCACCACTGCACCAGTTCCAAGGCACTTGGTCTGTGGGTGGTGCTGTTCGTATCGTTGGGCTGCCACTGCAGCACTGCATGCACCTGCGATCCCCGCAAAGGATCGGGCAGAGCCTGCACGCTGGCGTTGAGCATGCAGGGGTGGGCCAGCAGCCGCTGTTCGACTTCTTCCGGGAAAAGATTCTTTCCCTTGGTGACCAGCATGCGACTTTCGCGGCCGCACAGGTGCAGCAGACCTTGGGCATCGAGCCATCCCATGTCCTGTACCGACAGCCACGGCCCGATTTGCTGGGCTGCAGAACCATCTGCGGCATGCACGTAGTCCATGAAAACCATGGGACTGCGCATCCAGATGCGCTGGGCTTCAGACGTTTTGGGCCCTTGTTCGGGGTGCGCAGCAATGCGCAGCTGTACGTTGCTGAAAGGGCGGCCTACGGCTTGCTGAGGCGCATCCGCAGACGCATCCATCCAAGCAATGAAACTGGCCTCAGACGCGCCATAAAACTCCACAATGCGCGCTTGAGGAAACAGCGCTTGCAGCGCAGGCGTGTGCTCTCGCATCCAGCGCGCACCGCTGATCCAGATCAGTTGCACCTGTGGCTGCGGCGGCATGCGGTGGCGTTTGGCATGCTGCAGCATGAGCAGCAATTGACTGGGCACAGCCACCACACTGCATGCGCCCGCGTTCACCGCCTCCATCAAAGTCTGTGCCGGTGAGAACTGCGTTTGCACCGTGGTGCCCGTGCCCATCCAGATGCCCATTAAGGCACCAAACAAGAACAGCGAATGCGTCATCTGCCCAGGTGCCAGTACATGGGTGTGCATGCGCGGGCCCAAGTCGGCCAAGCCCACACGAAAACTTTCTGTCCATGACAAATGGTGGCGGCGAAAGCCCTTGGGCTGGCCCGTGCTGCCGGAGGTAAAGCCGATGTAAAAAGGCTGGAGTGGCACAGGCGTGTCTTTGGCGGGGGTAGCAAGTTGTGCCAAGCTGGTCTGGACCGCGGCAGTCACATGCTCTGGCCACTGTGCATCGCCAATTGCTGGGCAACGCCCACTCAGTGTGGTCGCCAAAAACTCGATCACCATCTCGCCGGCGCCCAAGTGCATGGGCAGCAAGCGCGTGTGTGCCAGCGCTTGCCGCTCGATGTCTGCAGCGCGTGCTTGCACCAGCGCATGCAGCTGGGCGTAGCTCCATTGCTGGGCGCCGCAGCGCAAAGCCACGGAATCACCCTGCATACTGGCCCAGTAGGCCAGCGGGCCGTGTACGGTTTGAAAGGCAGGCGGTATTGCGTGGAGGCCGTCGGAGACCGCAAAAGGCAGCGCGGGCGCTGGCACACCGCGCATCATGCCGCGCGACCTCCCATGGGCCAGTCCGGTATGGCTTTGGCAACGCTGTGTACGATGAGGGCGCACAGCACAGCCTTGATGACATCACCGGGCACAAAAGCCAAATCGGCCCAGATGGCTTGGCTCAGGGTCAAGTGGGCGAACCACATCAAGCCTGCAATGCCCAACAAGTGCAAAAACACAATGCCACCGAGGACCGAGGCGAGCAGCGCGCTTAATGCCGCTTGGCGTGGGCTGCTAGCGGGGAGCCAGCGCATCAGGTAGCCCGTCATGCCAGCGGCCAAGGCATAGCCCACCAAATAGCCGGATGACGGAGTCAAAAACACGCCCATCCCGCCGCGCCCGCCAGAGAGGAGTGGCAGCCCTGCGGCAACGGCAATCAGAAACAGCGTGATGGCCTGAAAACCGCGCAGCCCGCCCAGCAGACAACCGGCCAGCATGACGCCCAGCGATTGCAGTGTGATGGGCACACCCAGCGGCAGATCAATTTTGGGGATCAAACCCAGCACGGCCATCAAGGCGGCAAACAGGCCCACATAGGCAATCGACTGCGCGTGGTGGCGACTTAGCGTTGCAGACATTTGCACTCCTGTGTCAGGCGTTCGCGGTTGCAGCGGTGGCTGCACCCTGCAAGCCCAACTTGTGCATCAGGGCCTTGTCGGCATCAAAGCCCGGGTTGCCTGTGACTAGCAACTTGTCTCCATAGAAGATGGAGTTGGCGCCCGCCAAGAAGCACAGTGTTTGTACCGTTTCCCCCATTTGCTGACGGCCTGCAGACAGCCGCACGCGTGCTTTGGGCATGGTGATGCGTGCCACGGCAATTACGCGCACAAAGTCCAGTGGATCGACGGGTTCGCTGTCCGCCAGCGGCGTGCCGGGTACACGCACCAGGCTGTTGATGGGGACGGAATCCGGGTAGGGCTGCATGTTCGCCAGTTGTGCGATCAAGCCCGCACGGTGCACTGGCTGCTCGCCCATGCCAATGATGCCGCCGCAGCACACGCTGATGCCCGAATTGCGTACAGCGTCCAGTGTGTCCAGTCGGTCTTGGTACTGCCGCGTACTGACCACGTCCTGGTAGTACTCGGGTGCTGTGTCCAGGTTGTGGTTGTAATAGTCCAGCCCGGCTGCCCGCAAAGCCTGTGCCTGGTGCGGCTGCAGCATGCCCAGCGTGGCGCAGGTCTGCAGACCCAGGCCTTTGACTTCTGCAATCAGCGCACCCATCTTCTCGATGTCCCTGTCTTTGGGCGCTCGCCAGGCAGCACCCATGCAAAACCGCGAGGCTCCGGCATCTTTGGCTGCCTGCGCCGCGCTGCGCACGGCTTCAACGTCCATCAGTTTTTGCGCTTGCACACCGGTATCAAATTCGGCCGACTGCGGGCAGTAGCCGCAGTTTTCTGGGCACCCCCCAGTTTTGACCGACAGCAGTGTTGCCAGCTCAATCTCATTGGCAGGCCAGTGGGCACGGTGCACCTGCTGGGCTTGAAAGAGCAAATCCATGAACGGCAGATCAAGCAGCGTTTGAATCTCTGCCACAGACCAAACCTCTGTCGCTTGCTTGGTCACAGAGGTGTGGGTTGAGCGATGCACCACGATGGGCTGTGTGGCGGTGTGGTCGGTTTCAGAACCGCAGTCGAATGTGTGGGCGTGAGACATGGGAATGAAAGTGGCAATGACTTTTTTCATTCTCAATCAACACGGACTTTCAGCAAGCGGTGGGTTGCTTGCGGCTGATTTTTTGGTAATTAGCGTGTTTTTGTGCTTTTCATTGCTAAAAATAGCGTGAATTAAGCGACGTTATTGTTTCTGTGTTTTAGGGATTTTTTTCTGTCGTTATCGTGCGCCGTTTTGTTTTTAAAAGTCCTTATTCCGAACGGCGTAGCAAACCGATGGTTTCGAGCTTGTGAAGTTGGTTTTTTTATTTTCTAGAAGATGGATGGTTTTGTTGGGGTTTTTGTGTTTTTTGAATGCTGTTGCTGATTCTATTTTTCTGCGGCGCATGTGATTGTTGACTTCCGTGTGTGGTTTATGGCGTTTCGGAGCCGTTCGTTGAACGCGCATAGCCGTGTCAACTGGAAGTGGAGGCCATGAAGCGGGTCGGTGAGAGGAAGAAAAAAATAGCGACTAGCGCTTGTCAGTATTCGATTTCAAAGAGTTTTCAATTTGAGTTGGCCTGAATGAAAGCGCTGATAGCTCACTTTTTATATTCAGCCGGAGCTCAGACGATGCGTGAAGCTGGTCATGCATCTGCAGGGGGACGCTTCATGCCTGCCTGTCTTGTGCCGCAAAGCGCCTCTTAGCAAACCAATCCTGCTGGATGGGTGACTCGTTCAGTGCTGTCGGCAGGCGTGCCAAGCGATGCAGTGTGCTGAGAGATGAGAGCGCAAGCGGCGCAAAGAACGCTGTCACACCAGCGCACCAGGATTTCGAATGGTGCGCTGGTGCGTGATAGGTGCAGCGGGTGTCTCTCTAGTGCTACGTGGATGGGCTGCAGATTGCCCAATTTGCGTTAAGCGGGCGTGTTAAAGGGTGTGCAGTGGGCGGTAGTGCGCTTGCGTGTACCCAGAACCATCGTTTTTTTTGAGAGGTAATCACAAGGCGTTTTTGGAGACACAGCTTGTAACGGTTGCTTTTGTTTGATTTTGGAGAAAAGAGTTCCATTGGTTTACGAATTCTTTACAATGCGCCTGTTTTTGCGATTGAGAATTATTTTTAATTGCATTTGCTTTTGGCTTTAAACTCCAACTGTTTTAGCCGCAGCACACCCTGGGTGCCCCTGGTCAACGCATATGCGGTTTCTGTGGGTTTTTCCGTAGATCCGTTCTTCGCTCGATCATGCTGTCTCCTTCTTTCAGTCCACTTCCCCGTGCCGTGCCTGGCACTTTGCACGCCTGTGCCTTTGCTGCAGCGCTAGCCTGCGTTTTGCCTTCTGCGGTTTGGGCGCAAGCAGCGCCTGCGGCGAGCGCTGGCGTTCAGTTGAACGAGGTGACGGTCACCGACAAACTGGCGCCCACTGTTTACAGCGAAGCCAACGACTCTTATGTGCCCAAGGCGGTCGAAGTGGGCAAGGCCGCACAGTCTTTGCGCGAAATTCCACAATCCGTCACGGTCATCACGCGCCAGCGCATGGACGATCAAGCGCTGCGCACGCTGGACGACGTCATGGCCCAGACCACGGGCGTGACACGCGAAGAGACTTGGCTGGATACCACCTATTTGTCGCGCGGTTTGCAGATCAACAATGTGCGTTATGACGGGGGTGCGGCAAGCTCCACCCGCTCAGGTACGCGCAGCTTAGATATGGCGCAATTTGACAGCGTCAGCTTGCTGCGTGGTGCAGATGGCTTGTTTGGCGCAGGTGAGGCGGGGGGGGTCATCAACTTCACCTACAAGCGGCCTTTGGCGCAGCGCCAGACGCAGGTGCTTTTGTCGGGTGGCACGATGAATAACTTCCGTGCAGAACTGGATGCCACCGGAGCGCTCAACGCCGAAGGCAGCCTGCGCGGACGCTTTGTGGCTGTCAATCACGACCGCCGTGAAATGGCCAAGCCATCGCGCCTGAAGCGACAGATGCTGTACGGTGCGCTGGAGATGGATGTCAGCCCAGAAACCACGCTGATGCTGGGTGCCAGCTATCAAAAAGACCGCAACACAGGCTTTAACGCCAGTTTGCCGCGTTATGCAGATGGCAGCGATATTGGTTTTTCACGCGATACCAACATGGGTGCGCCGTGGAATTGGATTGAACGCGAAAACAAGACGGTGTTTGCCAAGTTGGAGCACCAGCTCACGTCCAATTGGCAGTTGAAAACGCAGTTGCGCCATACCCGCTTCAATGAAGGCGTGAATGGGGCAGAAATTGAAAGTGCGCCGGAACCCATCACGCTGGTGGGTGCCGACTGGTGGATTCACCAAAGCAAATCCCATGCGCGTGAAACCAGTCTGGATGTGAACCTACAAGGTGGTTTTGATGCCTTCGGCCAACGCCACGATGTGATTGTGGGATGGGACATGCACCGCACCAGCGATTTCAATCGCAATCTGTGGCCCCGCATTGGCCCCGCCGATGTTTTCAATCGCACCCCTCCGGCAGATCCTGGCTACCCCTTGGGGCCTTGGACGGCGGGTTCGCAAACGGGCACGCAAAAATCCGGGTTGTATGGCTCGCTGCGTTTGCGGCCTATTCAAGATTTTGCGGTGATTTTGGGTGGCCGCTATACCTTGAAAGATAGCAATACCCAGCACGATATGAATGGCTTGCGCACGGCCAAAAGCCGTGAGAGTCATGTGTTTGTGCCCTATATGGGCGTGGTGTATGACCTGTCGAAAACGGCCAGCGTGTATGCCAGCACGGCAGAAATTTACCAATCACAGGCAGGCAAGTTCTCAGCACCTTTGCCGGGCGAGCCGCTGGACCCAATCCGCGGGCGCACCTATGAGTTGGGAATCAAGGGTGAGTGGAGCCGCGACCTGATGGCCAGTGCGGCCTTGTTCCGCACCGAGAAAAAGGGTCAAGGCGTTGCCGATCCTGCGTACCCACAGACCGACTGGCGTGGCGGCTGCTGCTATTTCCGCGATGGTTATCAACTGAGTCAGGGTATTGACTTGGAAGTGACAGGGCGCATCACCCCCAACCTGCAGATGGCTGTGGGCTATACCTACAACGACAACGAAGACAAGCGCAAAGGCAGCGAGCAATTTAGCACCGTAACGCCGCGCCACCTGTTCAAGGCATGGATGGATTACCGCATGACGGGTGCGCTGCGCGGCTGGAGTCTGGGGACGGGCGTTGTGGCGCAGGGCTCCACTTTCCGCGCGTCGGGCATCAGTGCTTACAACCCCGTCAGTGGACGCTATGACGGTGCCTGGACGCCGTACCAGTTCACCTCGGCAGGCTATGCCATCTGGTCTGCACGTTTGGGGTATGTGATCAATAAGGACTGGAACATCGCCATGAATGTGGGCAACTTGTTCGACAAGACGTACTACAGCACCGTAGGTTACGCCGGCTATGGCAACTTCTACGGTGAAAAACGAACGGTGACAGTGACCCTGAAGGGCAAGTTCTGACAGGTGGGGAGTGATGGACGCTTTTTTTGACAAACATCCGGGTTGGGGCACTGCCTCACGCATTGCTGCTGCCGTGCTGGGGGGCTATGCCCTTTCCAGCGCATGGGTGGTGTTGTGGGGTGCTATGCAGTCCACCCGCGTGGAGGCGATTTTGGCAGGGGTGCAGACCAGCTTTGTGGTTTACGTCGTTGCTGCCATTTGGGCGTTTTCTCCGGTGTCATTGCGCCGTGTGTGGGGTGTATTAATTGCTGCAATCGTTGCCATGCTTGGTAGCGCCGTATTGCTGGCGGGTTGGCAAGGTTGAGTGATGGGTCAGAAGAAAAAAGCTTTGACGGCAGGGCAAGGAAGTTTTCGCCAAGCGCATGCATGGCTGCACACTTGGTGCGGCTTGTGGTTCTCTTGGCTGCTTTTTGCTGTCTTTCTGACGGGTACGCTGGCCGTCTTTGAAGAACCCATCACGCACTGGATGACGCCAGAGCACCATGCGCAAGAGCAAGCCGCTGCAGCGGACCGTTCAGTAGAGCCAGCAGCAGACGGTGCGTCGCTCAGCCAGCGTTTGGCATGGGCAACTGCCTATATGGAAACCCAGCACCCGGGCGCGGGCATGTGGGAGTTGTGGCCGGCTGATGCTGAGGGTGCTGGAGAGTTGCGTGTGTACTGGTTTGATGCCGATGGGCAGTATGCCGCGGCAGATCTGGATGCCTCAACCGGCGAGCCTGTCATTCGCAAGCCAGGGCAGCAGGCACGCAAGACAATGGGTGGCCATCACTTTGTGGATTTCCACTACGAGCTGCACGCGGGCAGGCTGGGGCTTTGGATCATTGGGGCAGCAGCCATGGTCATGCTGGTGGCCTTGGTCAGCGGTGTCATTACCCACCGCCGCATCTTTAAGGATTTCTTCACTTTTCGCGTCCGCAAAGGGCAGCGCAGCTGGCTGGATGCACACAACGCTGTGGCTGTCTTGACCTTGCCCTTCCAGTTCATGATTGCCTATACCGGCATCGCTATTTCAGGTTTGGCCTTGATGCCTGCGGGCGTACATGCGTACTTTGGAACGGAGGCGGAAGATGCCCGCACCTTCTTCTCCGCCCTGAACGAATCCGACAAACCGCTACGTTCAGGGCAATCCATGGCCGTTCCCGCGTTGGAGCCTTTTGTGCTGCGTGGGCAAGCTTTGATGGGGCAACCCGTGCGTGCGGTGGTCATTGACCATCCTGGCGACGCTGCTGCACGGATTGGCGTGTATGGCTGGAACGATGCCGTCAGCGTCAGCCAGCGTTTGAGTTCCACCAGCGGGATGGCCATGTTCTCTGCTGCGACGGGTGACGTGCTGCAGGTGCGCCAGCCTGGTAACGCCGATGGTGGCACAGCCATGCTGGCACAGTCTGTCATGGCGGGTCTGCACATGGTCACCTTTGGGGGCTGGGCACTCAAGTGGGTGTACTTTGTGTGCGGCCTTGCTGGTAGCGCCATGATGGCTACGGGGGCCATCTTGTTCATGGTGAAGCGCCGTGGCAAACACCTCGGGGAGTTTGGTGGCGCCACTGCGCGGGTGTATCGAATGATCGAGGGCTTGAATGTGGCGGCCATTGCGGGGCTGGCGGTGGCATGCGTAGGATTCCTGTGGGCCAACCGCTTGATTCCCGCCGGGTTGAACCATCGCGATGACTGGGAGTTGGTGGCTTTTTTTGCGGTCTGGCTGCTCAGTCTGCTGCATGCGCTGATCCGACAACCTTCGGCGGCTTGGTGCGAACAGTTGGGCGCGCTGGCTGTGCTGTGTTTGCTGCTGCCAGTACTCAATCTGGTGACAACCGGTGAGCATTTGCTGGCTCAGATCATGCACGCTGATTGGGAGAGTGCAGGCGTGGAGCTGTTTGTAGTGGCTGTCGGAATTTGCGCGCTGGGTGCGTTACGCAGCCTGCGCCAGCGCAGCGCAATGCGTGTCCCACGCACACCGTCAAAGCCCTCCAACCATGCGGTGCCGTTGCCCACTGAGCAGGAGACTGCAGCATGAACGCGTGGTACGCATCGACCGTGGCTTTGGCGCTGTCTTGGGCAGGCATGGCAGCTTTGGCTTTTGCCATGGATCGCCACTATGAACAGTTGACAGGGTGCGATGAAGTGCCAGCCCTTCAGCGTGTGATTTTGCGCAGTGCTGGGGCCTTTTTTTTGGTGGCTGTGCTGGTGCCTGCCACGTTGGCTTGGAGTGCCTCTGTCGGGGTGGTGGCGGCGCTGGGGTTTTGGTCGCTGGGTGCCTTGCTGGCTGCGGCGTTTATGACGTGGTCACCACATTTGCTGGCGTGGGTCGGTGCAAGCGTGGCGCTGCCAAGCCTGTGTGCAGGCATCTTGGGGTTGACTGGGTAAGCCGGGTCAAAGCGTTGGTGTATGGCAGCGCACATTGCGCGGCTGGTATGGCTGTTGCGTTGCAAAGTACGTGTCTATTTTTTGTTGGAAAGTGCCAGGCGGATGTCATTGGGTAGAAACAAGCGTTGGGGGGCTGTGGCTCTGGTGGTGGTTGCGGTCGTGGGTGGTGCGCTGTGGTGGGCCAACAGGCCGGTAACCACCTACCAAAGCACGGCGGTGGTGCGTGGTGAGGTGGAGGCCACGGTCACGGCGATAGGCACGGTCCAACCACGGCGTTATGTGGATGTGGGGGCGCAGGTTTCAGGGCAAATCACGCGCTTGCTGGTCACGCCAGGCACCCAGGTTGAAAAAGGTGCGTTGCTGGTGGAGATTGATCCCAGTGTGCAGCGTGCCACGGTGGATGCAGGGCGTGCGTCGTTGGCAGGCCTCAGTGCGCAGCTGGCTGAGCAACAAGCCCAGCACCAGTTGGCCCAGCAGCAAATGTCTCGCCAACAGCAGATGGCACGGGATGGGGCGACGCGCGAAGAAGATCTGCAAACTGCAGAAGCGCAACTGAAAGGTGCTGCCGCCCGCATTGAGCACCTCAAAGCCCAGATTACCCAGACCCAGGCGACCCTGAAAGCGGATGAGGTCAGGCTGGGCTATACACGCATTTATGCGCCTATGGCAGGGACTGTGGTGGCGGTGGATGCCCGTGAAGGTCAAACCCTCAATGCAACCTACCAAACGCCCAGCATCTTGCGTATCGCAGACTTGACGGCAATGACGGTGTGGACCGATGTGTCTGAAGCCGATGTGCGCCGCGTCAAAGAAGGCATGCCCGTGTACTTCACCACCTTGGGCAGCGCAGACCAAGAAAAACCGCGCCGTTGGAGCAGCCAAGTGCGCCAAGTCTTGCCTGCACCAGCAGCCAATACCGCCGTAGCGGCAGGTACCAACACGGGCACGCCAGCCCCAGCGACCAAGGCTGTGGCCTATACGGTGCTGTTTGATGTGGACAACGTAGATGCCGAACTGATGCCACAGATGACAGCGCAGGTGGTGTTTGTGACGGCGCGGGCGGAAGATGCCTTGGCGGTACCTTTGATTGCCTTGAAGAGTGACGCTAAGAGCGGTGACTATGTCGCACAGGTACTGAATGCCAAGCGTCAGCCAGAATCTCGCCAAGTGCGTGTCGGTGTGCGCAGCCGTCACCAAGTGCAGGTGCTGGAAGGCCTGCAAGAGGGTGAGCAAGTCGTCACCGGTGAAACCACCAGCGATGGCGAGCTGCGGTGGCTGCAATGGTGAGGGCGGATCAAGCAATAGGCACACCATCAGCGCCTGATTTAAGCACGGGGCCTGCTGCGCCACTGATCGCTTTGCGCGGTATTTGCAAGCACTACGGGGGGGCAGAGACAGGCCAGCCTGAAGTGACCGTGCTGCGGGGCATTGATCTGGATATTTGTGCCGGTGAGTTCGTGGCGGTCGTGGGCAGCTCGGGCTCGGGCAAGTCTACGCTCATGAATATTCTGGGGTGCCTGGACCGCCCCAGCAGCGGTACGTATCACTTTCAGGGGCAGGATGTAGCCGGGCTGGATGCCGATGCCCTGGCATGGCTGCGGCGTGAAGCGTTTGGCTTTGTGTTTCAGGGCTACCACCTCATCGCCAGTGAGACGGCACATGAAAACGTTGAAATGCCTGCTGTCTATGCAGGGCTGTCTAAGGAAGAGCGTGTCCAGCGCGCCCAGCACTTGCTGGCAAGGCTGGGGCTGGGAGAGCGTTTGGGGAACCGGCCACACCAACTGTCTGGCGGTCAGCAGCAGCGTGTGTCGATTGCCCGTGCGCTGATGAATGGTGGCAGCATCATTTTGGCGGACGAGCCCACGGGGGCGCTGGACTCGCAAAGTGGCGCAGAAGTGATGGCCTTGCTGGGTGAACTTGCAGATGCTGGCCACACCATTTTGTTGATCACCCACGACCGAGATGTTGCAGCACAAGCACGGCGCGTGATTGAAATTCGAGATGGCTGTGTGGTGAGTGATACCAAAACAGCCCCTGTGTCTGACGAAGCGCCTATCGATTCAGTGACTCCGCAGCGCGTGGTATCGCCACAATTTCCAGCGGCGGTCTCTAGCAGTGGAGCGAGTTGGTGGGCAGATCTGATGGAGGCCGCACGCAGCGCGTGGCGTGGCATGCTCAGCAACCGGGCCCGCACCAGTCTGACCTTGCTAGGGATTGTGATCGGTGTGGCTTCTGTCATCGTCATGTTGGCGATCGGCGAAGGTGCACGCCGTCAGGTGATGGAGCGCATGGGCACCATGGGCACAGCCATTCTGTATATGGGCAGCAAGCCCCCCGCTACGGGTGGACCAGCAGGCAGTCTGACTGAAGAGGATTTGCAGGCAGTGCGTGAGTTGCCTGAAATCCGGCGGGTGCTGCCCGTCATTGGCGATCCCATCACCGTGCGCTATGGCAGCGCAGACAAGCAGATTTATGTTTTTGCAGCCAGTGAAGAGATGCCTGCTGTGCACCACTGGCCCGTGGCCTTAGGCCGTTACTACACCGACGCCGAAGACCAAGATTTGGCGCCGCTGGTGGTATTGGGGCACAAAGCGCGTTTGCACTTCTTTCCGGATGAACCCAAACCACTGGGGCGCCAGCTCATCATCGGCAACTCTGCGTTTGAAGTCATTGGAGTCATGAGTGAACGTGGTGCAGATTCGGGCGCACAAGACTATGACGACATGGTCTTCATCCCCTATCTGTCTGGTCGAGCGCGGGTGTACCAGAGCCAGACGCAACCAGACTATGTGGTGGTAGAGGCCATGTCCTCTGAGCAGGTGCATGCCGCAGAAGCAGCCATGCGCCAGTTGCTGCTTGCGCGCCACGGCGGACGTGAAGATTTTGGCATTGGCAATGCTGCAGCACGGATTCAGGCAGAAGCGGCGACCCGCAAGAGCATGACCATGATGCTGGGTTTGATTGCCGCGGTATCGCTGGTCGTTGGTGGGATTGGTGTGATGAACGTGATGCTGATGACCGTCAAAGAGCGCACGCGCGAGATCGGTATCCGCATGGCGGTGGGTGCACGCCAGCGAGACATCTTGCGGCAATTTCTGACAGAAGCCAGCTTGCTCACCTTGGTTGGCGGCACGGTCGGTCTGCTGATGGGGCTGGCGGTGGGCGTGGTATTGATTGCCGTGGGTGTGCCGGTGGTCTTTTCAGTGCGCGCCATGGTGGGTGCTTTTGCCTGCGCGGTGATTACTGGCTTGGTCTTTGGTTATATGCCTGCCAAAACGGCTGCACGACTGGACCCTGTGCGGGCATTGGCTGGAGAGTGAAGATGGATAGTTATAAGTCGGTGGCTGCGTCGTTGGCCTTGCTGGTGCTCGGCGGCTGCGCTGCACCCATGAGCGATACCAAACCAGTGCAGCCCACCTTGCCTGCGCAATGGACGCAGCAGTCGCCTGGGGAAGGCGATGCGATCAGCCAACACTGGTGGCGCAGCTTTGGCAGTGACGAGCTGGATGCCGTGGTGGTGCAGGCACAAGCACAAAGCTGGAATGTGGCCGAAGCGACGGCACGTGTACGCCAAGCCGAAGCCCGATTGGGTCAGGCCGGTGCCGCGTTGCTGCCTGAAGTGACTGGCGGTGTCAGCGCGACGCGGCAAAAGCAATCGGGTGAACAGGCGAGCAGTGCAGCCCATCGTTTTGGTGCCACCCTGTCAGCCAGCTATGAAGTTGATTTTTGGGGCAAGCATCAGGCCGGCCGTCAGGCAGCCCAAGCCGGTTTGCAGGCCAGCGTGTTTGACCGCGATACCGTGCAATTGACCGTCATGGCCGGAGCCGCCAGCGCGTGGTTGCAAAGCGTTGCTTTGCGAGAGCGGGTAGATATTGCCCGCCTGAACCTGCAAAGTGCAGAACGACTGGTGCAACTGGTGGAGTCCAGGGCGCGCGCGGGGGCGGCTTCACCATTGGAGTTGGCCCAGCAAAGGGGCTTGGTAGCGGGGCAGCGCCGTAGCCTGTCGTCGCTGCAGCAACAAGCCCTGGATGCCCAAGCGACCTTGGCTGTGCTGTTAGGCCAAACGGGTGCAGCAGATGTTGTGGCGACCCATTTGTTGGACTTACAGATGCCGAGGGTGGGGGCTGGAGTGCCAGCACAGTTGTTGGTGCGGCGTCCCGACATTGCCCGGGCAGAGGCGCAGTTGGCCGCAGCACAAGCCAATGTACAAGTGGCCCGCGCTGCCATGTGGCCCAGCCTGACACTGAGTGGCAGCGTAGGTACAGGCGATGACAGTGTGCGTCGGATCTTTGACAACCCGCTTTATTCATTGGCGGCGGGGCTGACAGCGCCTATTTTTAATGCGGGCAGACTCGCCGCTGGGAAGGAGCTGGCATTGGCGCAGCGCGAGGAATTGCTGGCCACCTACCGGCAAACCATCGTCCAAGCCTTTGCCGATGTACAAATCGCACTGCATGCGGTGGCAGGCATTGATGCGCAAACCCAGTTCCAGGTGGAGGAGTTGCTGCAATCCCAGAAAGCACTGAGCTTGGCTGAAGTGCGCTACCGTGCTGGTGCCGAGAATTTGCTGACGCTGCTGGATGCGCAGCGCACGTTGTACGCGGCGCAAGATGCAGCAGCGCAATTGCGCTTGGCACGCGTGCTGGCTCATGTATCGTTGTACAAAGCCTTGGGTGGTGGCTGGAGCATGCCTTCCGCAAAGCTGTCACCGAACTAGGTCGGCAGACAGCTGGTTTTAAAATACAGCCTCAGGCTGCTACCACAAGGAGCTGAACCATGGCGAAATTTCGATGCGTTGCTGTTGCGCTGCTATTGGGCTTTTGCTTGCCGTCTCATGCAGAGCCCTCCGTTCAGGTGGGCTTTTCTCCAGAAGGCTCCGCGCGTCAGTTGGTGCTGGAGACGATTGGCAGTGCGCAGCACAGCATTCAAATGCTCGCCTATGCATTTCAGGCGCCAGACATCATGCAGGCGCTGGTGGACGCCAAAAACCGTGGCGTGCAGGTGCGTGTGGTGGTGGACAAGCAGCGCAACCAAGGCAAAACCAGCAAACACGCCATGGATTTTGTGACGCGCCACGGTGTGGAGCTTCGCACGAATGACCATTTCCACATCCACCACGACAAACTTGTCATCGTGGACGAGAACACGGTGGAGACCGGTTCTTTCAATTTTGCGGCGTCGGCAGAGACGGTGAATTCTGAAAATGTGATCGTGGTGCGCGACATGCCACAAGTGTCCAGCCAGTACCTTGCGCATTGGCAGTCACGCTGGGATTCGGGTCAAACCTACCCACCACGGTAAAAGGTATTTGTTCCGCTGCATGCGCTGCTGTGGCGTGTGCCCATAGCAGTGGGCACCAATCTGAACGGTGTGATTTAAATACCAAGTGCTAGCAGGTCGCACTGGAGTGTGCAGCACTGCTTTTACGAGCACGCATGGCAGATTGGGTGTGAAGCCGGTAGAGTTGCGCTCTCTTGCAGTGCTCGTTTTTTTCATGTCTCGATCTCAGTCTTCCACTTCTGCCACCGATAGCTTTGATGCCTTTCTTCAGCCATCGGATGTGGAGCAGATCTACATCGTGCTGTCATTGGCAAAGCAATCCCATGGCAATGATTTGTCACGCGGTGTGCACACCATGCTGACGCAGCCTGCAGAGTTTGCGCGCCGTGCGATTGCGCACCAGGATCAAATTGCGCGCCGCCATTACGGGATTGCGAGCTTGTTTGGTGTGATTGTGCTGGCAATGGTTTATGTGATGTACCAGGCCTTTACCACGCCCGATGTGGGTGTGCTGGGCCTGCTGTTGCCTGCGGCCATGGCTTGTTTTGCGCTGTGGCGCATGGAGCGTACGGTTTACCGTGCACGGCAGGGTAATTTGATGCTGCTGCGGCTGCTGGATGCACTGGATGGGCAGCCCTACAGCTATGACGCGCCAGCCTTTCAGCGCTGGATGGCTGCACAACCAACGTTGCAGGCGTTTGCTCAGCCACTGGGCACTGTGCAGGCGATGGCGCTCAAACATCTGGCAGCGCTGAAGTATGAAGAAATAGAACAGCGTGGCAAGCGCCACGCACCAGATTGAAGGGACACATATTCACAACCAAGGTTTGTAAATATGTGTCCCTTGCTGATGGCGCAGCATGGGTGGAGTGAAAGACGTACATTCACCGCATGTCTTCCCAAGCTTCAATGACTTCTGCGGCAGTGGTGCTCCCTGTGGAGGGAATGACCTGCGCTTCTTGTGTTGGTCGTGTAGAACGCACGCTCAAAAAACTGCCGGGTGTGCAAGATGCCAGCGTCAACCTGGCCACGGAAAAGGCGCTGATCCAGTTTGATGCGGCGCCAGATATGGTGGCCGCCATTGCCGCCATCGAAAAAGCAGGCTACGCCGTGCCACAACACACCATTGCGTTGCAGGTGCAGGAGATGACCTGTGCTTCGTGCGTGGGGCGCGTTGAGCGGGTTCTGAAAAAACAACCAGGGGTACTGACCGCGCAAGTGAATCTGGCCACAGAGCGTGCCCAGGTGCAGGTCTTGGCAGATACCGATGTGACAGCGTTGGTCGCTGCCGTGGAAAAGGCGGGTTACCCCGCGCAAGCCGTGCATGCATCCACTATGGCCGCCACGGGCAGCGATGCCGTGGCACAGCGCCATGCACAGGAAAGCCAGCGTCTGAAACGCTCACTGTTTGTTGCAGCAGCCTTGGCGTTGCCGGTGTTTGTGCTGGAGATGGGGGGGCACCTCTTGCCCGCATTTCACCACTGGGTGCATAGCCACATCGGCCAGCACAACAGCTGGTTGCTGCAGTGTGTGCTGACCACGTTGGTGCTGCTGGGGCCGGGGAGGGGTTTTTATGCCAAGGGCGTACCAGCCTTGCTGCGCGCGGCGCCCGATATGAACTCGCTGGTGGCAGTGGGCACGGCAGCCGCCTATGGCTATTCGCTGGTGGCCACTTTTCTGCCGCAACTGCTGCCTGCCAACACCACGCATGTGTATTACGAGTCCGCCGCTGTCATCGTGGTGCTGATCTTGCTGGGACGCATGCTGGAGGCACGTGCCAAGGGCAATACGTCGCAGGCCATTCAGCAACTGGTGCAACTGCAGGCCAAGACGGCACGGGTGCGCCGTGGCGAGGTGGTGCAAGACGTGGACATCGCCCAGGTTCGCCGTGGTGATGTGCTGGAGGTGCGCCCGGGTGAGCGTATTCCAGTCGATGGCGTGGTGCTGGAAGGGCGTAGCTTTGTCGATGAATCCATGCTCAGTGGCGAGCCTATCCCGCTAGAGAAGATACCCGGCGCGGAACTGGTCGGAGGCACGGTCAACCAGCAGGGGGCCTTGGTCATGCAGGCGACCAAAGTGGGAGCTGATACTTTGCTGGCCCACATTATTCGCATGGTGGAGCAGGCGCAGGGTGCCAAGCTGCCGATTCAAGCCATGGTCGACAAGGTCACGATGTGGTTTGTGCCAGCGGTGATGGCCGTGGCCTTGCTGACGTTTATCGGCTGGTTGGCGTGGGGGCCAGCGCCTGCCCTGTCGATGGCACTGGTGAATGCCGTTGCCGTGCTTATCATTGCCTGCCCCTGTGCCATGGGTTTGGCAACACCCACCTCCATCATGGTGGGCACCGGGCGTGCTGCGCAAATGGGTATCTTGCTGCGCAAGGGTGAGGCGCTGCAGCAGCTCAAAGATGCCAAGGTGGTGGCGGTGGACAAAACCGGCACCCTCACCAAGGGCAGGCCAGAGTTGACCGATTTGCTGCTGGCCCCAGGCTTTGCGCGGCCCCAAGTGCTGGCGCAAGTGGCAGCGGTGGAAGACCGCTCTGAACACCCGATTGCCCGTGCCATTGTCGATACCGCCCAGGCTGAAGGCTTGGTGTTACCGGGCGTACAGGCTTTTGAATCATTGACGGGCCGTGGCGTGCGCGCTGAGGTGGATGGCGTGCGCATTGAAATTGGCTCCGACCGGTGGATGCAGGAGCTGGGCCTGAGCGTGGCAGGCTTTGCCGCCGATGCAGAGCGCTTGGGTCGCGAAGGTAAAACACCGCTGTATGCCGCCATCCAAGGTCAACTGGCCGCCATGGTCGCCGTGGCTGACCCGATCAAAGACAGCACGCCAGCAGCCATTGCCGCCTTGCACCAGTTGGGTTTGAAAGTGGCCATGATCACGGGGGACAACCGCCACACGGCGCAGGCCATTGCACAGCAGTTGGGCATTGACGAAGTGGTGGCCGAAGTACTGCCCGGTGGCAAGGTCGATGCGGTCAAACGCCTGCAAGCCGCACACGGTGCGCTGGCTTATGTGGGCGATGGCATCAACGATGCTCCCGCGCTGGCTGCCGCGGATGTGGGGGTGGCAATTGGCACCGGGACAGACATTGCGATTGAATCGGCCGACGTGGTCTTGATGTCCGGCGATCTGCAGGGTGTACCAAAAGCCATTGCACTGTCCAAAGCCACTATGGCCAATATTCGCCAGAACTTGTTCTGGGCGTTTGCGTACAACGTGGCGTTGATTCCGGTGGCGGCAGGCCTGCTTTATCCCTTCAATGGCACCTTGCTGTCGCCCATGTTTGCTGCGGGTGCCATGGCCATGTCCAGTGTGTTTGTGCTGACTAATGCGCTGCGCTTAAAGCGATTTGCTGTGAAGGCATAAGCCGGTGATGCGCAGCGCAGCACGGGCGTGTTTGCTGGTGTCTGAACGGTGCAGCAGTGCCTCAGCGCTTGTCAGGGTGATGGGGCGCAAACAGTGCCAAGCGATTAAAGAAAAGATAGCTGGTATCGTTTAAAACAAAAGGATTCAGATAGTTTGCTATCTGAATCCTTTTAAATATGAGCGCAATAAGCTCTTATTTTTTAAGCGCTGGCACGTCCACAAAATCATCCAGGCTCAGGCCCTTGTCGCGCAGCAGCGCTTCCAGCACGGGTTTGAGACGGCCCAGGCTGGCTTCCACGGTTTCGCGCACCGTGTCTACCACCACCTGTGTGCTGCGTTCGATTTCGATGTTCACCGTATCGCCCACGCGCTTGTGGCCAAACACTGTCATGCGCAAGGTCTCGGGAATCAGCCACACCTCAAACCAGCCCTCTTTACGGCTGACCTCGGCCACCGTCAGGCTGGCGCCGTTGATGGCGATATAGCCCTTGGCAAACACGTAGGGGCGGAACGCCTCGGGAATGCCAAAACGAATCTTGTGGTTGGTCTCGGTGCTCAGCACCTCCAGTACCGGCGCGGTGAAATCCACGTGGCCAGACAGGGGGTGGCCGCCAATCTCTGCGCCGTCGCGCGCGGCACGCTCCACGTTGAGCAAATCGCCCACTTGGCAGCGGCCCAGCGTGGTGATGTTCAGGCTTTGCAGCATCACATCGAACGTGGAGCGGGTGGGCGACAACAGCTCGGTCACCGTCAGGCAGACGCCATCGTGCGAAACGCTGGCGCCAATGGCCAAGTCCTGGCAAAAGCCTTCGGGAAATTCCATGGTGAAGGTGCGCAGACCATCTTGGTCGTGCAGCGCGGCAATGCTTGCCACGGCTTGGATGATGCCGGTGAACACGGGGCGGGGCCTTCAGAGGTAAAGAAACAAAAACAATGCGGCACCTGCGTGCCAGCGTCGCCAAGTTTAGTGCGCAAAGCGCTGCCACAGCGCCGCCAGCCAAATCCCCATGCACAGCAAAAGGCTCAGCAGCACGGCAGCGCTGCCCATGTCTTTGGCTTTTTTCGACAGGGCATGCCACTCGGGGCCCATGCGGTCAATGGCTGCTTCAATGCCGCTGTTCAGCAGCTCCACCACCAGCACCAGCACTACCGCGCCAGCCAATACGGCGGTTTCCAGCCATGTCTGGCCCAGCCAGAACGCTGCAGGTACCAGCACCATGGCCGCCAGTGCTTCTTGGCGGAATGCGGTTTCTTGCCACGCAGCCCGCAGCCCATCCAGGGAGTAGCGCGCGGCATGCCACATGCGTGTCAGGCCACGGCGCTGTTTTTGGGCGTTGACGGGTTCGGTGGGTGTGGGTGGCATACAAAAAAGCAAAAGGGAGGGAGCCGCAGGGCGAGGTGCCGAAAAGCCATGATTGTAGAAAACATGGGGCGGTTTACCTGAGTCGGCGTCTCCTTGCCCACCGTTGTGATTAGCCCCGTACCTGCTGCACGGCTTGCGCCAAACGCTGTACCGCCTCTTCGATCTGCGGCACTTCGGGTGCGGCAAACGACATGCGCAGCGTGTGAATATCGGGCTTGCCGGGGTAGAAGGCCTTGCCGGGCACATACACCACCGACTGGTTCACTGCCGCGTCAAACAGGTGTTGGGGGTCCAGGCTGCGGTCAATCTGCGCCCAAACAAACATGCCACCTGCGGGCGTGCTGCAGCGGATGGGTTGGCCGGGCAGGGCATTGAGCCCCTGCACCAGCGCGTGCATGCGGCGCTGGTATTCACGCCGTGCGCGTTGCACGGTGCCGGCATAGCGGCCACTTTGCAGATAACTGGCCGCCACCATCTGCGCCAGCGGCGAGGTGCACAAATCCACGGTCTGCTTGGCCACGGTGCAGCGGCGCTGCATGGCGTTGTCGGCCAGCATCCAGCCCACGCGCAGCGCAGGTGCTACGGTTTTTGACAGGCTGGACAGGTAAATCACCGGGTTGTGGCCTGGCGCGGCCAGCGTTTGCGCCACGGCACGCAGGGTGCTGGGCACGGTCACGGCGACGCCATTGGTCGCGTCAAAGCGCAGTTCGCCATAGGGGTCGTCTTCAGCAATCCAGAAGCCGTACTGCAAGGCCAGCTCCACCAGCGCTGTGCGGCGCTGTGCCGACAGCAGCGTGCCGCGCGGGTTGGAGAAATTGGGCACGGTGTAGAGCAGCTTGGGGCGCTGTGCTGCAGGCAGGTCGGCCAGCAGCTGGGCCAGTGCGTCGGTTTGCAGGCCATGTTCGTCCATGGGGATGGACACGATGTTGGCTTGCGCCAGGCGCAGTGCCTGCAGCGTGGCAGGGTAGGCGGGCACTTCCACCAGCACAGTGTCCCCCGGCTCAACCAGCACGCGCACCAGCAGGTCAAAGGCTTGCTGCGATCCGGTGGTGACCAGTACATCGGCCGCGCTGGCCTGCATGCCGCGGTCGCGGGCTTGCTGCGCCAAGGCTTCACGCAGTTCGGGCAGGCCTTCGGTGGCGCCGTATTGCAAAGCGCTGGCACCTTGGGTCATGGCGTGGGTGACGGCCTGGGCCAGTCCTTCGGCATCAAACAAGCTGGTGGACGGGTAGCCGCCCGCCAGAGAGATCATGCCGGGGCGGCTCAGGTACGGAAACAGCTCCCGGATCGGCGATCCGGCAGGTTCCGCAAATAACGCCGTGAAGGCAGCCAGAGGTGCAGCGGTGGTTGTCATGGTCGTCAAAGAATGCAATGAAGGCGTAAAAAAGGCCGGTGTGAGCACCGGCCCCGGAATGTCTGAAATGCTTAAAAGCCGCTGGCACCCAGCTTGGGCTGGGTGGTGTGCGCCGCTTTAAGCGGTGGCGCTGTTGTCGCCAAAATCCACGGTGCCGCACAGCTGCTGCGGGTCCATCAGTTGGCGCAGGCCCTGGGCCAGGCGGCGTGCGGGTGCCGGGGTGTACTGGCGGTAGTAGGCAATGTTGTGCGGCCCCACGCCATGTTCGGCACTGAAGCTGCCCGCAAAGTCCTGCACCACCATGGCGTAGATGCGATCACGCAGGGCGTTGACTACCGCCGGGTCATAGGCCTGGCTGGCATCGCTGCGCCAGATCACGTTGAAGTGCACGCCACCGTCGGCAATGTGGCCAAAGTCCACCACGTGCAGGAAGGGAAAATCCTGCACCACCACGGTGCGCGCAGCACGGCAAAAATCCATGATGCGCGAGCGTGGCACGGAGACATCAAACGCAATCGGTTTGCCCAGCGCACGTGCTCCTTCGCTGATGCTGTGGCGCAGGTGCCACAATTCATGGCCGTTGCCAATCACGGCGTTGTCAATCGTCTGCTCAAACTGGTCTTGCAGGAACAGGTTCAGTGTTTCCTGCAGGTCCAGCCCGGTGTAGGCCTTGCTGCTGGCCGCTTCCAGCTCGATCAGAATGGCAAAGTCGGGTGCGGGTTCTGGCGCAAAGGGGTTGCGCAGATTGGGCACATGGTCAATCGCCGCCTGCATGGCATGGCCAGACAGGCCTTCAAATGCACTCAGGTAGTCGCCCAAATCCCGCTCCAGCGCCTGCAGCAGTTGCAGCACGGCGTCGTCTGAGGTGGGCACCACCAAGGCGGTGGCCGATTGCTGGGGCTTGCGGTGCACTTCCAGCGTGGCGCGCGTGATGATGGCGCCAGCGCCGGAGGTGCCGACAAACAGTTGCTTGAGGTCGGGCCCGGTGTTGTCTTTGCGCAAGGCGCGGCCCATGTCCAGCACTTCGCCTTGTGGATTGAGCAGCACGGTTTGCAGCGCCAGCAGGTTGTGGCGCACATCACCGTAGCGAATCAGGCGCGTACCCCCAGTGTTGGCGGCGATCATGCCGCCCACCGAAGGGTTGGCGCCCAGATCAATCGGGAACCACAGGCCGTGCGGCTCCAGCTTTTCGTTCAGCTCCTGCAGCGTAATGCCCGCGTCCACGGTCACGCTGCGGTTGGCGGCATCCACCTCGCACACATTGCGCAGGCGGCTGGTGGACAACACCACCTGTGTTGCACTGTCGTCCGGTGTGCTGGAGCCGACCAAACCCGTGTTGGCGCCTTGCGGCACCAGAGGAATCTGGTGCGTGGCGCACCAGCGCACCACGGCCTGCACTTCTTGCACATTGCCAGGGCGCACCACGCACAAGGCCTTGCCCTGGCCGTAGCGCGCACCTTGCTCGTAGCTGGCCATGTCACTGCCTTGCAGCAGGCCGCGTTCGCCCACCAGGGGCAGCAGGGCCTGCGCCAGACTGTCTGCGGTCCACGTGCTCATGCGGTCACTCCAGCCAGTGCAGCGCGTACCTGGGCCAGCGAGCGCGCCTGTGCATCGGCGTACAAGGCAATTTCGTCGTGCACCTGCGCACCCAGTGCGGTTTCAAAAACTTGCTGGGCCGCATTGGCCTGGTAGTGTTTTTGCTCGTCGCCACCCAGATTGGATTGGAAGATGCCAGCCGCACTCACGGGCAAAAAGTCTTCATAGGTGATGGGCTCGGCATGCACCAGACCTTGGGCAATCAGCGCTTCCAGATCGGCATTGCCGTCCAGCGTGTCTGCTTGGGCCTGGCCTTGCGCGCTGAGCGTATAGCGGTAGAAAGCCAGACCCTGGTTGCGCAGGGCGGTGTGTGTGTCTGGGAACTGCGTAAACGCCTGCTGCAGGCGCGTTGTGTAGTCGGGGGCGGCGCTGCCAGCGCTGCCCATGCTGCGCACCTGGGCCAGCAGTTCGTCGTACAGCGCGCGGCCCTTGTGGGTCAGGGCCACGCCGCGCTGCTCAATCTCGCCAAAGCGGGCAGTGTGCGCGCCGTTGCTAGTGTCGGCGGCATCGGTAAAGCGAATGGCTTCTTTGAGGGCCTTGAAGCTGGTCTGGCGCAGCAAGATGGGGCAGGCGCGGCGTGGGGGGCCTTCGACCACGTCCTTGGCATCCATGCCGCGTGCGGGCATGCCGTCTTGTGCGGCATCAATGTCCAGCGTGCGCGGGGTCAGGTGGTTGATGTGCGGGCCTTTGAAGCACACCACATCGGCAATCAGGCGGTGGGCTTTTTGCAGGGCGTCGTAGGTGGCTGCATCCACCGTCGCATCGCTGTGCCAGCGGAAGGTTTCCAGCGCAGCTTGCACAAAGCGGTTGGCGTCGGCGTCGCTCAGGCCGCCATCGGCTTCTGCGCGGGCAATCAGCGCCAGTGCTTCCGGGGTAAAGATGTTGCGGTGCGCCAGAATGTCGCTGGCCTGCTGGCGCAGAGTGGGGTCGGTAATCAGCTCCAGGCGCAGCAGCGAGGTGAACACGCGAAACGGGTTGGCCAGCAGTGCGGCATCGCTCACGGGGCGAAACGCGGTGGAATGCACGGGCACGCCGGCCACCGACAGGTCGTAGTAGCCCACGGGCTCCATGCCCATGACGGCAAACAAGCGGCGCAGGGTGGACAGTTCTTCGGGCGTGCCGACGCGGATGGCACCGTGGCGCTCCACATCCAGGCGCTCCAGCTCACCCGTGCGCTCCATCTGGGCGCGCAGGCTGGGGTCGGCCTGCAGGGTTTGCGCATTCACATCGGCCACCAGCTCGACCAGACTGCCGTACTGCGGCACCTCTTTGCGGTACATCTCGGACATGGCACGCGAGAAGCGGGTGCGGATTTCGTTGCTGGAGACAAAGGCGGGCGTGGGTTGATGCGTGGCGCTCATGATGCTCGAATGCGTAAAAGGTGGGGGGTGGGGGCTGTGCACCGTGTAAATACGTATGCCAGCATCCCCATTCACAGTGCATGGTGCGATCAGTATTGACTTTGGTCAAACGATAATCTGGCACGCAGGTCATACCTTTTTGGAATGACTGCGGGTTCTTAGACCTTTGGTAGCTTTTTCATGCAGTTGTCCCGCCGTTTTTTACCGCCCATGTCCTTGCTGTGTGCTTTTGAGGCATCGGCCCGCCACCAGAGTTTTACGGCTGCGGCAGGGGAGCTGCACCTCACACAAAGTGCCGTCAGCCGGCAGATTCGGGCGCTGGAAGAGCGGCTGGGCACCGAGCTGTTTGTGCGTGAGCGGCAGACCGTGCGCCTCAGCCCGGCAGGCCAGGCCTACGCGCTGGAGATTCGCGGGGCGCTGATGCGCATCTCCAACGCTACTTTGGGGTTTCGTACCAACCCGCAAGGCGGCAGCCTCAATCTGGCCATCTTGCCCACCTTTGGCACACGCTGGCTGGCACCGCGCCTGCCGCAGTTTTTCAGTGCACACCCCGGCATCACCATCAATCTGACCACGCGGCTTTCGCAGTTTGATTTCCAGCTGGAGGCGGTAGATGCAGGCATCCACTTTGGCCTGCCGCACTGGCCGGGCGCGGAGCTGGAGTTCTTGATGAGCGAGACCGTGGTGCCCGCCTGCAGCCCCGGCGTGTGGGCACAGCACCAGTTTGCTCAGCCGCAGGACTTGCTGCGTGCGCCACTGTTGCATCTGGTGTCGCGCCCCGACGCGTGGCGGCGCTGGTTTGACCACCAGGGCTGCCATGTCACTGAAATTCAGGGCATGTTGTTTGACCAGTTCGCCACTGCAGCACAAGCGGCCACGGCCGGCGTTGGCGTGGCGCTGCTGCCCAAGTTCTTGATTGAGCGGGAGCTGGAAAGCGGCGAGCTGGTGCGGGCCCTGCCGCAGTTGCCCGAAGTGGAAAGCGCCGAGCGCTATTACCTGGCCTGGCCCACCAGCCGCGCGGGCTACCCGCCGCTGCAGGCGTTTAGAGGCTGGCTGCAAGAGGCCGCGCAAAGTTTCATGGCAGGCGGTGCAGCACCGCCATAAAAAAAGAAGCTGCCTAAGCAGCTTCCATGGGCGTTAACGCCTGTTTTTATGAATCATTGCGTCCGCTGTTGAAACTGCGGGCAGCAAGGCTTACAGGCGGATGCCCGCTTTCTGGATGATGGCGGCGTTGTTCGCGCTTTCCTTGCGCAGCAACTCTGCAAAGGCGGCGCTGTCTTGCAGCAAGGCCACGTTGTCGGTGGCTTTCAGCATTTCCTGAATCTCTGGGGTCTGCACCTGCTGGCGCACCACGGCGTTGAGCTTTTCTACCACCGCTGCGGGTGTGCCTGCGGGGGCCATGAAGCCAAACATCGAGGTCAAATTGGCTTCGGGCAAGCCCAGCTCGGCCAGCGTCGCGGCTTTGGGCTGGTTGGGTGCACGCTGCGGGCCGGTGGTGGCCAGCACGCGCAGCTTGCCTTGATCGATCAGGCTGTTCACGGTGGGGAAGGGGTTGCCCAGCATGATTTCAAAATGGGCGCCCACCGCATCGGTCACGGTCTGCGCCACGCCTTTGTAAGGTACATGGATGAACTGCGCACCGGTCTTGGCCTGAATCTGTTCCACCATGATGTGGCCCACAGAGCCTACGCCCGAGGTCGCAATCCGAATGCTGCCGGGGTTGACCTTGGCCTGCGCAATCAGATCTTGCCAGCTGCTGCCCTTGAACGCCGTGGTGGCCAGCACATACACGGGCGAATACATCATCGGCACGACGGCCATGATGTCTTTGAACGGGTCGTACGACAGCTTCATCAGGTGCGGTGACAGCGTCAGCGGGCTGATGGCGCTCAGCGCCAGCGTATAGCCATCGGGTGCAGCCTTGGCCACTTCGGCCATGCCCACAGTGCCGCCTGCGCCGCCCTTGTTTTCCACGACAAAGCTTTGCCCCAGCACATGGCCCATCTTGTCCATGAGCTTGCGGCCCACGCTGTCGGTCACGCCACCCGCCACATACGGGATCACCACCCGCACTGGTTTTTGGGGCCAGGGGCTTTGTGCCCAGACGGCAGGCAGGCTCAGCGCGACAGCGCTTCCGAGCATGAAGTGGCGACGTTGCATCATGGTGCAATTCCTTTCAGTGTGAACAGTGTGGCTGCATCCAGCACGGGTTTAGTATGTTTTCGTGCTGCATCGGGCATGGTGCTTGGCGAAGGTGCTGCAATTTTTATGCCTTGTGGCCTCTCAAAGCACATGGCCTGCGCCGGTTGCCCGGGCAGGCCATGTGTGGAATCGCTTAAGAAGCGTAGGCTTCCAGCGGCTTGTCGTTCGGCGCTTTCAGCAGCTCTTTGAGGGTTTCGCTCATCGGCAGGTTCAGCGACATGTTCTTGGGTGGAATGGGTTGTACAAACCACTTGTCGTACACCTTGGCCACTTCGCCGGACTTCATCATGCCGGTCAAAGCATCGTCCACGGCCTTCTTGAAGGCAGGGTCGTCTTTGCGGAACAGCAGTGCAATCGGCTCGGCGCCCAGCACTTCACCCACAATCTTGAAGCCCTTGGGGTCCTTGGAGTTGGCAATCACGCCTGCCAGCAGGTTGTCGTCCAGCACAAAAGCGTCGGCACGGCCAGCTTCCAGCATCATGAAGCTTTCAAAGTGGTCCTTGCCCAGCTGGGTGGGCAGGTTCACGTTGTTGTCACGGGCATACTTGCGCAGCAATTGCACAGCGGTCGTGCCTGCAGAGGCGGCCACGGTCTTGCCATCGAGCTGCTTGAACGAAGTGATGGGTGAATCTGCGCGCACAGCCATGCGCACTTCACTCACGTAGGTGGTCACGGCAAACGACACCTGCTTTTGGCGGCTCAGGTTGTTGGTGGTGGGGCCACAGCCCAGATCCACCGTACCGTTTTGCACCAGCGGCAAGGTGTTTTGCGCGGTCATAGCCATGTACTCAATCTTGGCCTTGGGGGCGATCAGGCCCAGCACCTTTTCGCACAGTTCCACGTGGTAGCCCACAAACTGCGCGTTGGAGCCCAGTGCGTAGGCCATGGGGGCCGAGCTTTCTCGCACGCCAATCACCACCTTGCCTTGTTGCTGGATTTTTTCCAGCGTGGTGGCGGTGGTTTGGGCCTGCACGCTGAAAGCGGACAGCACAGCGGCACAAGCCAGGGTCAAGCGGGCGGACAGAAAACGCATCAGAAAACTCCTTTTATAGGGTGCAGAGCAATCCCCGTGCCGACTGGTCGCAGTGCCGGTCGCCAAGGGGAGTGTGTCGTGGGGTGTCAAGCACTTGTGTCAACTATCTGGCAATTGTCGGTTGCGGCATAACGATGAAATGGAAGAAGGTCATGTCACACTTGTATGACTAAGGTGTTACCCCTAGCACTGCTTTGGTGCGCCGCGATGGCGTGGCCTGCACGCGGGTGTGCGCTGGGGCCGCAAATCCATAAGAGCGCGCCTGCCTGCGGCTTTGGGTAACATCACTTCCCTTCACTGCCAGCCGCCGTGTGCGTGCCGCACAGGCAATGGCTGGCTGGGCCACCCGGTGCTTTGGTGCCCGCTGGCCCGCCCCTGTTGTTGTGTGCCGCCCGCCATGCCTTCCGTTTTGGCATGAACTGGGGCGTGCCCACCTTGTATGAGACCTGTGTCCATGAATTCCCCCACCCCTCCCTCTTTCTTCTCGCGCATCGCCATTGCCATGGGCAGCTTCTTTGCCATCTTGGGCAATGGCCGTTTGGCTGCCGACGTCACCCGCCTGCGCGCCGGTGAAGCGCTGGCGGCCGATGTGCCTGCGCAGGAAGTGCGTGTGGAAGTGCCGGTCGAAAAGATCGTCGAAGTCCGCGTGGAAGTGCCCGTCGAGACGGTGGTTGAAAAAACCATCGAGGTGCCCACGCACACCGCCGCTTTGCAGTTGCTGGGCCTGATGCAGCGCGAAGCGCGCTTTGTCGACTTCATCCAGGAAGATGTCGCCCCCTACACCGATGCCGAAATTGGTGCCGCCGCACGCGTGGTGCACGAAGGCTGCTGCAAGGTGCTGGGCGAGCATTTCGACATTGCCCCCGTGCGTACGGAGGCAGAAGGCAGCCGCATCACGCTGCCCGCCGGTTTTGATGCTGCTGCCGTGCGCCTGACCGGCCACGTGGTGGGCCAAGCGCCTTTCACGGGCACCTTGGGCCACCGGGGCTGGCAAGTGACCGCCGTGCGCCTGCCGCAACTGACCGATACGCAGGCCGCCAAGGTCATCGCGCAAGCGGAAGTGGAGCTATAAGCATGAGCGTGTTTTCTTCCATTGCCGCATCCAATACTGTAGCTGGCAGCGTAGATACAGCAAGCGCTGCAGGCCAAAATGGCGTGCAAACCACCGCCGCGCAATTCAGCATTGGTATTGACCTGGGCACCACGCACTGTGCGCTGTCCTATGTGAACAAGACCGCCAGCGATGGCGACCAAGTGGTGCAGGGCGTACTGGCCATTCCACAACTGACAGCACCGGCCAGCATTGAGGCCAAGCCGCTGCTGCCTTCCTTTTTGTATCTGCCGCACGAGAGCGAACTCACCGCCGCCGACATGGCCCTGCCATGGGGCGCGCAGCAAGACTTTGTGGTGGGTGAATGTGCGCGCACACGCGGCGCAGCCACCCCCATCCGTCTGGTCAGCAGCGCCAAAAGCTGGCTGTGCCACCCCGGTGTGGACCGCCGCAGCCCCTTGCTACCCGCTGATGCGCCCGAAGAAGTGCACCGCATCTCGCCGTTGACGGCGTCCATCCGCTATCTCTCGCACCTGCGCTGGGCGTGGGAGCAGGCCCACCCCGAGGCCCCGTTTGATGCGCAAGACATCACCGTTACCATCCCCGCATCGTTCGACCCCGCCGCGCGCGAGCTGACGGCCGAGGCCTGCAAGGCCGCAGGCTTTCGCAACCTGACGCTGTTGGAAGAACCGCAGGCCGCGCTGTACAGCTGGATTCAGGCCAGCGGTGGCGACTGGCGCAAACAGGTCAGCAACGGGGACGTGATTTTGGTGGTGGACGTGGGCGGTGGCACCACCGACCTGTCACTGATCGCCGTGCTGGAGCGCGCAGGCAATCTGGAGCTGCAACGCGTGGCCGTGGGCGAACACATCCTGCTGGGTGGCGACAACATGGACTTGGCGCTGGCCTATGGCGTGGCGCGCAAGCTGGCGCAGGAAGGCAAACAGCTCGATGCCTGGCAAACCCGCGCTCTGGCCCACGGTTGCCGTGCCGCCAAAGAACAGTTGCTGGCCGATGCCAACCTGTCTTCCGTACCCGTGGTTGTGCCCAGCCGGGGCAGCAAGCTCATCGGCGGCTCCATCCGCACCGAAGTCACGCGCGACGAAGTGCTGGCCATGCTGGTCGAAGGCTTCTTCCCGCAAGTGGCGGTGTCTGCCAAACCCCAGACCCGTGCCCGCGCTGCGCTCACGCAACTGGGCCTGCCGTATGCGCAAGACGCAGCGATCACGCGCCATCTGGCCGCCTTCCTGAGCCGCCAGGCCGGTGCCACCGAGCACATCGACGGCCTGCAAGGCACGCAGCCCGCAGGGGCTAGCTTCTTGCACCCCACCGCCATTCTGTTCAACGGCGGCGTGCTCAAAGCGCCGCAGATTGAACAGCGCATTGTGCAAGTCATCAACGGCTGGCTGACCGCCGAAGGCGCAGCCCCGGCGCGCTTGCTCGATGGTGCCAACCTGGATCTGGCCGTGGCACGCGGAGCCGCCTATTACGGCCACATTACCACCAGTGGCCGTGGCGTGCGCATCCGTGGCGGCACGGCGCAGTCGTATTACATCGGCGTGGAATCGAACATGCCCGCCATCCCCGGTATGGAACCGCCCATCTCCGCCCTGTGCCTGGCCCCTTTCGGTATGGAAGAGGGCACCGAAGTGGCTTTGAGCGATATGGAACTGGGCCTGGTGGTGGGTGAGCCTGTGCGCCTGCGTTTCTTTGGCTCGTCGGTGCGCCGTGCCGATGCCTTGGGCACCATGCTGGACTTCTGGGCACCTGAAGAACTGACCGAGTTGCAAGAGATCGAGCTGAACCTGCCCGCAGCGGGCCGTGCTGCCGGTGAAGTTGTCCCCGTGACCTTGGTAGCGCGGGTGACCGACATTGGCACGCTGGAGTTGAACGCCGTGCCCGTGGGGGGCACGGAGCGCTGGAAGGTGGAGTTTGATGTACGGGCGGAGGCTGTGAATGAGGCTTAAGCGGCCTTGTTGCTCAGGCTGAGGTGTGGAAGCCCACTGGCTGTTTGTCAGTGGGCTTTTTTTATGTCTTTGTGCTTCTGATACTTATGGGGTGAGCGTTAGTAGCTATGTTTTTATTGTGGTTGTGTGTTTGAGGGCAGGAGCCGGTTTGTCGCACCGGCAGGCGACTTACTTTCTTTTGCTTCGCCAAAAGAAAGTAAGCAAAGAAAAAGCGACCCAGCTACCTGCGTCCCTTCGCTGCGCTCCGGGCAACCTGCGGTGCTCGTCAGCGGGGTGCGCCGCAGAACTCGCTGCGCGCTTGGCAGCGCTTCGCTCAAACAGCTACGGCGAGTTAGATCACGAAGCGGGTGTGCCACTGGGCACGCCCGCCACCCCGCAGACTGTGCGCCTCGGCTCAGGTAGACGGGGAGTGCACTGCATCGAGTGATGCATAGCCAATAAAAATGTCACTATTTTTTATTTTTTCATGATAAACATAGTGACAAATGTTGTCACTATGTTTATCATGAAATTTCAAAAACTGTGACCGGGGTAGCTCGATGGAAGTCTATGAATGCACGCATAAGGGTGAAATAACCTTAGGCCATAAATCTATTTCATGTGCTGTTTTAAGCAATGGAAAACGAATTATTACTCAGACGGCACTTTTTGATGCATTTGATCGTCCTCGAAAAGGGGAGAAACGATTGGATGGTCTGCCGTCAATTATTGGTGCTAAGAATTTAATTCCATTCGTAGATGATGAGTTGCGCGAAAAATCTGAATCAATTCATTATTATTTACCTAGCGGTAAGGTTGCTTCTGGGTATGACGCAGAGTTAATTCCATTAATTTGTGAGCTTTATCTTAAGGCTGCAGATGAAAATGCTTTGCTTGAAAGTCAAGAGCGAATAGTTTTACAATCCAGTGTTTTGATTCGTTCTTTAGCAAAGCTCGGTATTACGGCGCTGATTGATGAAGCAACTGGCTATCAGTATGAACGTGAAAACGATGCTCTTCAGAAAATTCTGCGTGCTTATATTTCTGAGGACTTATTGAAGTGGCAAGCAAGATTTCCAAGAACGTACTACAAAGAGCTTTATCGTATTTATGGATGGGATTTTGATCCAATTTCTATGAAACATCCTCAATACTTAGGTAAATTTACAAACGAATATGTTTATAACCATTTGCCTCAGGGTGTTCTTGAAGAGTTAAGAATAAAAAATCCAAAAAATACAAGCGGAAATCGTAGCAAAAAACATCACCAATTTTTAACTGGAGAAATTGGTATTCCTCATTTAGAGAAGCACATTATGAAACTCATAACAGTAATGGAACTTTCAGACGATATTAATCAATTTAAAACAAATTTTAATCGTGTTTTTAAAGGGGTAGAGCAGCTAAAGCTAGACATTGATCGCTAGGTGTCCCTTCTACCCGTGCCGAGGCGCACAGCCCCAGACGGAAACCGCCAGACGCGCTGTTTGAGGCTGCGCAGCAGGCGAGTTTGCGGCTGGCCCGGCTGGGGCGAGCACCGCAGGTTGCCCGGAGCAGAGCGAAGGGACACGGGTAGAGGAGTGCACTTCTTTTGCTTACTTTTCTTGTGCAAGCAAGAAAAGTAAGTCGCCCGCCGCGCGACAAGCGGCCAGCAAGATTCAAAAAAATAACAACAAAATCAGCTCCTAGCGCTTATGCATAAAGCGCCAATAGCTATCAATAATTAAAAAACGCTGCACACAAGCAGCTTGAAGCTTCTCAAACCCCATCCCAATACCCACTCAGCAAAGCCTCCGGCTTGCGCGCTGCCCGTACCCAGGCGGATTGCTCCCACGCGTCCATCTGCACATTCAGCCCGGCGTAGATGCCGTAGCCTGCGCCAGCGCTGATGTCGCCTGTGGCTTCCAGCGTTTCGCCCACGCGAATGCTGCCTGCGGCGCGGATGTCGCCCAGGGCGCGGATGCCCCAGCCAGCCTCCATGCCGTGCCCGCCAAACACATCGCCGCCTGCGGCAATGCCGTGGCCGGTGGTCAGGCTGCCGGTGACCGCAATGTCTTGCCCGGCGCGCAGGCCTTTGTCGCTGTGCCATGTGTCGTGCGCGATGACGCCGTGGCCAATGTTGGCGCCACCGCGCAGTTGCACGGGGCCGTGGCATTCCAGCTCCCAGCCCACGCGCAGTTCTTGGGCATGCAGCTTGCCTTGCACGTGCAGGCTCCACGCGGTTCGCAGTTGACCGCTGATGCGCACATCACCGCTGCTGAACACGGCGCCTTCGCAGCGCAGGTCTTCGCCCACTTCCAGCAGGCCGGTGTGGATGCCTGCCCCGGCTTTGAGCGCACCGCCAATGCACAGCATGCCGGGTACGCGCACTTCGCCGTGCACGATGATGCTGCCGGCATACACCATGGCGCTGGCTTCCAGGTGCTCCACTTCCAGCACCTGGTCGGTGGTGCCGAACTGGCCCATCAGCCAGCGTGCGTCTTCAACGCGACCATCGTGGACCAGTGCATCCAGCACGCGCTGGTAGTCGTTGCCGCAGTGTTGGTTGCGCACAAACCAGCGAAAGCCCGAGGCGCAGGGGCGCTTGGCGCGCAAAAAGTGTTGGGTGAGGGCCATGTCCATCGCAAACCGTCCTTGAATTCCGAGTCCAAATCGCCAAGGCGCAGTTTTCCTTGGTGTGTGCTGAGACAGCCACGCTGTGCGTGCTGTGTTTGGAGGCCGTACGGACGATGAGGGGCTGGGGTGGCGCCTTATGCTTTCCGCACGGCGGTGGAAAGCAGGGCCGTAAAGCCGCACAGGCTGCGGCTCGGGGCGGGTGCGGTGCGTGGCACGCACAGTGCATCCAGGCTGAAGGCAGACAGGCGTTGCGCACAGGTGTGTCGCGCCAGCACCGTCGGGCGGTGGGGCGTTGCAGCGGGAGGGGTGCGCAATCCGTACATGGGCCGCGATGATACAAAAACCGCGCCGGCCGTACACCGCAGTGCGAGACTGCCTGTGCCCCCCGCGCAGGCCCACGCGGCCACGCTTGCGGGAATCAGCCCCGGCAGCCACGTGCATGCGGTGGCGTTGATACGATCTGTCACTTCTTGCGCAGTGCGTGTTCTGTACCGGGTTTTCATGGCTTCTTCGTCCCCCACTTTCATTGTCGGCATTGATCTGGGCACCAGCCACACCGTGGTGGCCCATGTGCCGCTGGGTGGGCAGGCGCCAGACATTCGCTTGCTGGCCGTGCCGCAGCGCATTTCTGCGACCGAGGTGCGTGCTGACAGCCTGCTGCCCTCGGTGCGCTACCAAGCGGCACCGGGTGAGCTGGGCGATGCGTGGCAGCAACCCTGGCCGCCGCAAAGCGCCGATGCGCACAGCCCTGCCGTGGTGGGCCGCTGGGCGCGCGACCTGGGTGCGGCCGTGCCCATGCGGCTGGTGACCAGCGCCAAAAGCTGGCTTTCGCACACGGGGGTCGACCGCACCGCCGCCATCTTGCCCTGGGGTGCGGGGGATGAGGTGGCCAAGGTTTCACCGCTGGCGGCATCGGCCTCTTACCTGGCGCACGTCACAACCGCGTGGGATGCGCAGCACCCCAGTGTCCCGCTGGCGCAGCAAACCGTGGTGCTGACCGTGCCTGCCTCGTTTGACGAAGGTGCCCGCGCGCTGACGCTGGAGGCTGCCAAACTGGCGGGCTTGGCGGATGTGCATTTGCTGGAAGAACCCAAGGCCGCCTTTCACGACTGGTTGCTGCTGCAGGGCGAGCAACTGGTTGCTCAGCTGGCCGACAGCCGTCTGGTGCTGGTGGTGGATGTGGGCGGCGGCACCACCGATTTGACGTTGATCCGCGTCGAACCCGCCGCCACCGAAGGCGAGCTGCCCACGCTGACGCGCACCGCCGTGGGCGAGCACTTGATGCTGGGCGGCGACAACATGGATCTGGCACTGGCGCACCAGTTGGAGGCCACGTTGGCGGGTGCGGGCCAGCGCCTGCCCGTCGCGCGCTTTGCGCAACTGGTGCAGCGCTGCCGTATCGCCAAAGAGCAGTTGCTGGCGCAGGATGCGCCCGAGCAAGTCAGCGTGACGCTGCTGGGTGCGGGCAGCCGCCTGCTGGCCCACACCCAGTCCGCCATGTTGACGCGTGCGCAAGTGCAGCAGTGGGTGGTGGAAGGCTTTTTGCCCCCCGCCCAGCTGAACGATCAACCCACTAAACGCCAGAGCGCCTTGCGCGGCTTTGGCCTGCCGTACCCGGCAGATGCCGCCATCACGCGGCATTTGGCGCAGTTTCTGACGCAGCATGCGGGCGGGGCCTTGCCTGATACCGTGCTGCTCAACGGTGGCGTGTTCCACGCCCATGCGCTGGTGCAGCGGCTGACGCAGCAACTGAGTGACTGGCGCGGCAGCCCCGTGCGCATGCTGCACAACCCGCACCCCGACTGGGCCGTGGCACGCGGTGCCGCAGCCTATGGGCTGGTACGCTGGCAGCCGCAGGCTGCGCCCCAAGGTTTACAGCCAAATCAGCCTGTAGCGCCTGTCCCGCAAGCATCAATCGCTATGAAAAGCGTATTGCCGCAAATCGGTGGTGGCTCGGCACGCAGCTACTGGCTGATGCTGCCCGGCAAGGCGGGGCAGTCGCCTTCTCTGATTTGCCTGTTGCCCAAGGGCACCGAAGAAGGCGTGCGCGTGGTGCTCTCGGGGCGCCGCTTTGCGCTCAAGCTGGGGCAGGCCGTGCGCTTTGTGCTGCTGGCCAACAGCCACAGCAGTGCGCCTGCACAGGCCGGCCAGTTGGCGCAACTGGAAGGCGAAGGCTGGGTGGAGCTGCCGCCGCTGTCGACCGTGCTGCCTGCGCCGGAGGGCACCACCACCGCGCAGGTGGAAGTGCAGTTGCAAGCCAGCATGACCGAGGTGGGCACGCTGCAAGTGCGTTGCACCCGTGTGCAAGATGGTGTGGCAGACCCTGCGCAATCGTGGTTGCTGCCGTTTGCGGTGCGCGGTGCCGTGGGGCAGGTTGCTGCAGAAAATGTAGCTATCAACAAAGATACGGCAGGCACTGACGGCCCAAATGATGCCCACTTTTCTGCGGCACAGTTGCCGCAAGCCGTGGCGCTGGTAGACCGCATTTTTGGCACGCAGGCGCAAGCCGTGACCAGCAAAGAAGTGCGCCAGTTGCGCCAGTCGCTGGAAAAGCTGCTGGGCCCGCGCGAGGACTGGCATGTGGGCCTGCTGCGTGCGCTGTTCGACGCACTGCTGGCGCGTGCCAAGCGCCGCCGCCGCAGCGCTGACCATGAACGCGTGTGGTTCAACCTGGCGGGCTGGTGCCTGCGCCCTGGTGTGGGCGCCGAGCTGGATGCGTGGCGCATCACCCAGGTCTGGGCGCTGTACGGCCAAGGACTGGGTCATGCCAAAGAGGCCGCCAACTGGACGGAGTGGTGGGTCTTTTGGCGGCGTGTGGCCGCAGGCCTGGATGAGGCCCAGCAGATGCAGGTGCTGGAAGCCGTGGCCGCTGCCATGCAAAAAACCGTGCAACAAACCACGCAGCGCAACGTAGCCAGTGGGGGCGGCAAAGCCAGCTTTGGCAGCTATGACGACATGCTGCGCCTGTTTGCCGCCATGGAAGCCGTGCCTTGGCGCTACCGCCAGGAGATGGGTCAGTGGATGCTGCAACGCCTGAAGCGCGAGGGTGAATCGGTACAGACCTGGTGGGCCATTGGCCGACTGGCTGCCCGCCAGCCGCTGGCGGCCAACGCCCATTTGGTGATGCCGCCCGCCGCCGCACAAGAGTTTGTGGCGGCCACCCTGCAGCAAGACTGGCGGCGCAACGAAACCGCCATGTTTGCAGCCGTGCAAATGGCCCGCATGACCGGCGACATTGCGCGCGATCTGCCCGATGCGGTGCGCGCGCAGGTGCTGGACAAGATGCGTGCCTCTGGTGCCCATGCACGCTGGGTGGCCATGGTGGAACAGGTGGTGCAGATGGAGGCTGAAGACCAGAAACGCAGCCTGGGTGACAGCCTGCCCCCGGGGTTGGTGCTGCTTTAAGACGCCAGCACGCATGCCCCATACCTTGGTGTTGCCAAGTTTGGCAACACCCCCGTGCTCTCTATACTGCGCAGGGCCAAGGCTTGAGGCTTTGGTTGTGTTTTGTGTATCGCCTGCCTTCGTGACTGTTCACCATGCCATTGCCGCCTTCCTCCAAAAAATCTGCCGCCACGCCAAATACGGATGGGGTGACGCTGGCGCAGGCGGTGTACGAAGCCATTTATGACGCTATCTTGTGCGGTGAGCTGCGACCCGGCGAGCGTTTGGTGGAGCCCGTGTGGTGTGAGCGCCATGGTGTGAGCCGTACGGTGGTGCGGCAAGCGTTGCACCGGTTGGCGGAGTTGCGCATGGTAGACATCGTGCCGAACAAAGGGGCCATGGTGGCCTGCCCCACACCGCAGCAGACGCGCGATATTTTTGCTGCCCGCAGGGTGGTCGAAGCCGGCATTGTGCACGCCGTGGCACAGCGCATCACCCATGCAGAACTGGGGCGCTTGCAGCGCCGCTTGGAGGCGGAACATGCCGCTTTGCATGCCGGTGACCATGCGCGCTGGGTGCGTCTGGCAGGCGGTTTTCATTTGGCGCTGGCGCAGCTGTCGGGCAACGCGGAGCTGGAGCGCATCTTGGTGGAACTGGTGGCCCGTTGCTCATTGATTGTGGCGATGTATGAAGTGCCCGGCGATGCCACCTGCGAGCACGCAGAGCATGCCCAGTTGCTGGAGTGTTTGTCGCTGGCGGATGGCGAGGGTGCTGCACGGCTGATGGAGCGTCATTTGCATGCGTTAGAGGCACGGCTGCAGATGCCTGAGGCAGTCTAGGCAGCAGCGCTGGTGAGCTAGGTGGCACCACCATAGTGCCCACTGTTCATCGGGTGCACCTAAGCAATGCATTTACGTTTTTTAAAAACGTATACGTTGAATAGAAATATAAAAAAATCAATAAATTCAATGGATTGAAATTATTTTTGTGCTGGCATGGAAATTGTTTGTATACGATTAATGCGATGGGTGGTCCGTTGCATGCAACCGATACAAGGATGTTTTTATGCAGCGCCGTCAATTGCTCACCCAAGCCCTGGCTACAGCCGGAGTGGCCGCCCTTCCCAGCTTTGCGCGTGCTGCCAATCCGCCAGGCTCACCGCTCAAAATTGGTTTTGTGTACCCAGGCCCCGTAGCCGATGTGGGCTGGAGTGCGCAGCACGACTTGGGCCGCAAGATGGTAGAGAAAACCTTTGGCAAACAGGTGGAAACCGTCTTTGTGGAAAGCGTGCCGGAAGGCCCGAATTCGGAGCGCGTGATTCGCCAATTGGCCATGGACGGGTGCGGCATGGTCGTGACGACATCGTTTGGTTTTATGGACCCTACGATCCGCGTGGCCAGCGACTTTCCACAGGTTGCCTTTGAGCACTGCTCGGGCTACAAAACGGCGGCCAACGTGGGCACCTACCAGACCCGTTTTTACGAAGGTGCCTATTTGCTGGGGGTGATGGCCGGGCGCATGACCAAGAGCAATGTCCTGGGCTATGTGGCTCCGTTCCCTATCCCTGAAGTGATCCGCAACCTCAATGCTTTTGTGCTGGGTGCGCGCAGCGTGAACCCTAAAGTGACCTGCAAGGTGGTATGGATTCAAAGCTGGTACGACCCTTCGCGTGAGCGTGAAGCCGGCACCACCTTGATGAACCAAGGCGCCGACACCTTCTACCAAAACACCAGTTCACCCGCCTTGGTACAAATGGCAGAAAGCAATGGCCTCTATGCGTTTGGTCAGGACTCAGACATGGTGCGCTACGGTGCCAATGCCCACCTGAGTGCCAATACCTTGAACTGGGGCGTGTACTACGTGCACAAGGTTCGTGAAAAGCTGGCAGGCAAGTGGAAGGCGGAACCTACGATTTGGGGTATGAAAGAAGATATCGTAAAGCTGGCGCCGCTGAATAAGAGGCTGCCCGCAGAGGTTGCTGCCGAAGTGCGGGAAAAGCAGGCGGCCATTGCCGCTGGAAAGCTACACCCTTTCACGGGTCCAATTCACGACCAATCGGGCAAACTGCAATTGGCCGAGGGTGTGGTGATGTCTGAGAAGGATTTGTGGGTGCTCAAATGGTATGTTGCTGGCATTGAGGGCAAACAGCCTTGAGTTCCCCATTCCGCGAAGTAGACCATTTCATGCAGCACACATCCACAGAAGTTCAAGCCATGGCACTGGCCATTGCAGCCTCGCGCCAAGCGCGCCTTTTAGGGGACAACCCCTTTGGTGCGACCTTGGTATCTCCGGCCGGGGACATCCTGCACACCGCACGCAACACCCAAAACACCACGGGAGATTGCACTGCCCATGCGGAACTGGTGCTGGTACGGGAAGCCACAGCGCAATTGGGCGCAGAGAGCTTGCGCGGTGCCACGGTGTTTGCCAGCGGCGAACCGTGCGCCATGTGCAGCGGTGCCATGTTCTGGGCAGGTGTGAAGCGTGTGGTGTTTGCTGCTACGACAAAAGATATTGGAGCGGCGCTGGGTGGCCCTTCATTGCCTGCACGATGCTCCGAAGTGTTGGGCCCAGCCCAGCCCCCGGTCATTGTCGAAGAGGGCTTGCTGCGCGAGGATGCTGTCGCGGCTTTGAACGGGCAATGAACAACCGCTGCCCAGTGCCGCAGTTGCGAGCCTGACAGAACGCTGGCGACGTTCCCGCTTCAGGGCAGCCTGCGATGCAGGCCTGTCTATGATTTCCCCCATCTCTTTCCAAGACCACTGGCGGCGGGCATCCGGGCTCCTGTGGTTCTTGCCCTTGGCCGACAGCTTGCTGCGGGCTTGGTGCTGCAGCCGATGTAGCCATGACCTGCGCGATCACGATGGGCTGCTGCGCACCATGTCTTCGCTGATTAAAGCCTTTACTTTGCTGAAACGATCCGTTCTTTGGAGGCAGGCCATGGGCTTAGGCCAGCGGTGGCTGGTGCTGTGGCTCGGCTGCTTTGCCAGTCTGTTTTCATGGTTTGCTGCACGGTGTGTGGGGGCAGCAGCTGGTGTTTGCGGCCTTGTACCGCATGTACCTGTACCACGAGGCCTATGCCGTGCAGTACATCGCCCTGTTTTGTGCGGTGCATGCGTCGGTGGTCACGGTGGCGCTGCGCTGGGTGCTGCCGTCTACGCGCAGCGGGCGTTGGATGGTGGCGTTCGGCACGTTGCTGGCAACCACCGTGGTGGCTTCGGTGCTGGGCGGCGTGCTGTGGAAGGTGCATGACATGCAGGCCGGGTACTTTCCGCCTGCAGAGCGTTTCTGGAGCGACCTGCTGTGGGGCGCTGAAACCGGCTTTTACGTGGGCTGGCAACTGCTGGCTATGTCGCAGCCCTATAGCTTGCTGTGCTTGGTGGGTTTTGTGTGGGTCACGCTGCAATGCTGCCAGTGGGCGCAGCGATTACGTCGTGCGGCTGGGCCGCAAGTGGCTGCGGGGCGCTGAAAATACGCTGCTTGGGCTGTCAGCGCCTGTCCACAGGCTGATGCTGCGTGATTTTTTACCCATTCGTTTTGCCGTTGTCCTCTGATGCCTGCCTTTTCATCCACTTCTGTCCGTCGTTCTCGCGTCTGGTTGCTGCTCCAGGCGCTGCTGGTGATTGCCGTTGGCCTGGCCTCGCGCCGGGGCTATGTGCCGTTTCCGGCGGTGCTGGGCAATTATCCCGGTGATGTGCTGTGGGCCTGGGTGGTGTTTTTGTGCGTGGCCTGGGTACGCCCCTGCATGGGGCGCGGGCGCTTGGCCATTGCGGCTTTGTGTCTTGCGTGGGCGGTGGAGTTTTTGCAGCTGTACCAGGCGCCGTGGATACTGGCTGTGCGCGCCAACACCTTGGGCTATCTGGTGCTGGGCAATGGGTTTGATCCGCTGGATCTGGTGGCCTACGTGGTGGGCGTGGGCTGGGGGGCGCTGGTGGACGCATGCTGGCCTTGGGCGGGGCGCCGTACTGCTGCACAGCCGCCGGTGCGCCACTGACTGTTCTTTTGCTGCTGGGTGCTGTGCGATAGCTTGGTCGCCCACGTTGTCTAAAATTGCTGTGTCACAACACAGGGATGAAGGGGGCAGCCATGGGATTGCTGGACGGCATGTTGGGCAATGCATCCAAGATCGATGCAGACAAAATCCAGACGGAATTTGCGCAGATTCTGGCACCCGGTGAGCGGGTGGAGCACGCGTACCAGTTGATCCGTGACTACTTTGTCTTTACGGACAAGCGTCTGGTACTGGTAGACAAGCAGGGCATCACAGGCAGCAAGGTGGACTACCACTCCGTGCCCTACAAAAGCATCACCCACTTCAGCGTGGAGACGGGTGGCACCTTCGATCTGGATGCAGAGTTGAAAATTTGGATATCGGGCATCGCCAACCCCGTGCAAAAGCAATTCAACAAAAAACTGAGCATCTACGAAGTACAGTCGGTTTTGGCCAGCTATGTTTTGAAATGAATATGAATACTTTGTCTCGCAGATCTGTTGTCGCAATGTTGGCCCTGGGTGGCTTGGCACCGCTGGCTTGGGCACAACCGGGCAACTGGCCCACCAAGCCCATTACCTTTGTGGTGCCGCAAAACCCTGGCGGTGCCAATGATGTGATTGCGCGTGCCGTGGCACAAAGTTTGGGCACCACGCTGGGCCAGCCGGTGATTGTGGAAAACCGCCCCGGCGCCAACGGCAACGTGGGTACCAGTCAGGTGGCGCGCAGCGCTGCCGATGGGCATACGTTTTTGGTGACGGCGCAAAGCGCGCACACCATCAACCCGGCGCTGTATTCCAAGATTCCGTTTGACCCGATCAAAGACTTCACGCCGGTGATGCAACTGGCCGTGGCGCCTTACCTGCTGGTGGTGAATCCGAATTTTCCGGCCAAGACGCTGGACGAACTGGTGACCTATGCCAAGGCCAATCCCGGCAAGGTCGAATACGCATCGGCAGGCAATGGCACGCTGAACCACTTGCTGGGCGAAATGCTGAAAAAGCAGCGCGGTGTGGATTTGCTGCATGTGCCGTACAAGGGCGCAGCCGCGGCGGCCACCGATGTGGTGGCGGGCCAGCTGCCCGTGACGTTTGGCAGTTTTCCCGGTGTGATGCCGTTTGTGACTAGCGGCAAGCTGCGGGTGCTGGGTGTGGCCTCTGACAAGCCCACGCCGCTGGCGCCAGAGATCCCGGTGCTCAAGGATCTGGCCGTCACGTCGTGGTACGGCCTGCTGGCCCCGGCGGGTACACCACAACCGATTGTCGATAGGGTGTACACCGCCATCACTCAGGTGCTGGCCACCCCGGTGATGCAAGAGCGCCTGAAAACGCTGGGTGCTGAGCCGGTGCAATCCAGTCCCGCCAGCTTTGCGGCCAGCTTGCCTGCTGAATTGGCGCACTGGAAAAAGGTGGTGGATGCCTCGGGTGCGCGCATCGACTGAGAACGTGTGCCGTGAGTCTGTGCCTAGCCCTGCCTTAGTTTGTACGCGCAAGCTGCTGCGTGGGTGACTGCACAGGGTTTCGGGGCCGCTGGGCATTTGCTATGTTCGACGGCAGTGACTTTTAAATCTGGATTGCTCCATGCCAACGCCCAATATTTTCAAGCGTGCCCTCAAGGCCGGTCAGCCGCAAATCGGTCTGTGGTCTACCCTGCCTTCGCCTTATGTGAGTGAGCTGATTGCGGGCAGCGGCTTTGACTGGCTGCTGCTGGACACCGAACACACGCCCACCGATGTGCCGCAAATGGTGCAGCAATTGCAAGCCGTGGCGGCAGCGCAGGTGCGCCCGGGTTGCGCGCCCACGCAAGCCGTGGTGCGGCCCGCGTGGAATGACAAGGTGCTGATCAAACGCTATCTGGACATTGGCGCGCAAACGCTGCTGCTGCCTTTTGTGCAAAACGCCGAAGAAGCCAAAGCAGCGGTCGAGGCCGTGCGTTACGCCCCGGAAGGGGTGCGCGGCATGGGCGGCAGTACACGTGCCTCTAACTATGGGCGTGACAACGCTTATGTGACCAAGGCTGCTGATGAAATCTGCCTGCTGGTGCAGGTAGAAACGCGCGATGCGCTGGTCAATCTGGAAGAAATTGCCAGCGTAGAAGGGGTGGATGGCGTCTTCATCGGCCCGGCAGATTTGTCGGCCAGTCTGGGCTACGCCGGGCATTCCATGCACCCCGACATGATTGCCATCATTGACGATGCTGTGCAACGCGTGCGCGACTGCGGCAAAGCGCCCGGGATTTTGCTCAACAGCCCAGAGCGGGTGCAAAGCTGTCTGCACCAAGGCGCATTGTTTGTGGCCGTAGGCATGGACATGCTGCTGCTGCGCGCCGGCGCCGATGCGCTGGCGGCGCGTTTCAAACCATCACAAATTACACCTGCTGCCAGTGCTTCTATGTATTGAGGCCGGTCGCAGGCTTTCTACAATGGCCTGATGGCGGTGGCTTATGCGTCGCTGTCAGGGCATATTGAAAACAGAAGCTGCCAGCGCTTATTTTTCAAGTCTTTCAAATATCTTTCTATTTGAATGTATTGAAAATAAAGCGCTGCCAGCTATCAAAACTTCTTCGCACCGCGTTGTCTCTGGACGGCCTTCTTCATTCTTCAGCTGAGAACATTCCATGTCCCATTCCTACCCCGACACCCAATTGCTCATCAACGGCCAGTGGCAGCCTGCTGCCAGCGGTAAAACCATTCCTGTGCACAACCCCGCCACGGGCGCGGTGATTGGGCAACTGGCGCATGCGGGCAAGGAAGACCTGGACCGCGCGCTGGCCGCTGCTGAAAAGGGCTTTGCCATCTGGAAAAACACCAGCGCCCATGACCGGCAAGTCACCATGCGCAAGGCGGCTGCGTTGCTCAAAGAGCGTGCCGACGACATCGCCGCGCTGCTGACACAAGAGCAGGGCAAGCCACTGGCCGAAGCCAAGGGCGAAGTGCTGGCAGGCGTGGGCATCATCGAATGGTTTGCCGACGAAGCCCTGCGCCTGTATGGCCGCATCGTGCCCGCGCGCCGTGGTGATGTGCAGCAACTGGTGATCAAAGAGCCCGTCGGCCCCGTGGCAGCGTTCACGCCGTGGAATTTTCCTGTCAACCAGATTGTGCGCAAGATCAGCGCCGCGCTGGCCACAGGCTGCTCTTTCCTGTGCAAAGCGCCAGAAGAAACCCCGGCTTCGCCTGCTGCGCTGTTCCAGTGCTTTGTTGATGCGGGCGTGCCCGCTGGCGTGATTGGTCTGGTCTATGGTGACCCGCACGAAATCTCCAGCTACCTGATTCCCCACCCCGTAATCCGCAAGATCACTTTCACTGGCTCTACGCCTGTGGGTAAGCAGCTGGCGGCCTTGGCCGGTGCGCACATGAAGCGCAGCACCATGGAGCTGGGCGGCCACGCGCCGGTGATCATTGCCGAAGATGCCGATGTGGAACTGGCCGTGAAAGCCGCCGGTGCCTCCAAGCTGCGCAATGCGGGCCAAGTGTGCATTTCGCCCACTCGCTTTCTGGTGCACAAGAGCCTGGAAAAGCAGTTTGCCGAACAGGTTGCGGCGTACTTCGCCTCCATCAAGGTGGGCAATGGTCTGGATGCCGACACCAAGATGGGCCCGCTGGCCAATCCCCGCCGCGTGACTGCCATGCAGTCGCTGGTGGCCAATGCACAGGCCAAGGGCGCCAAGTTGCTGATGGGTGGCCAAACGCTGGGCGATGCCGGTAACTTCTATGCACCCACCATCCTGGCCGACGTGCCACTGGATGCCGACGTGTTCAACAACGAACCCTTCGGCCCCATGATTGCCATGCGCAGTTTTGACAAGCTGGAAGAAGCGATTGCCGAGGCCAACCGCCTGCCCTACGGCCTGGCGGCTTACGCCTTTACCGCATCGCTCAAGAACGCGCACCTGCTGAGCCAGCAGGTGGAAACCGGCATGCTGTGGATCAACCAGCCTGCCGTGGCTTCTGCCGAAATGCCGTTTGGCGGCGTGAAGGATTCGGGCTATGGCTCCGAAGGCGGCATGGAGGCGCTGGAAGCGTATCTGGTGCCCAAGGCCGTATCGATTGCCATGGTGTAAGCACCACGCACACACCACCTTGCATACGCCGCAGCGCTGCCTTTGCCATCTTGTTTGCTGGTAAGGGCTTCGCTCCACGTGTTCCACGCACGTTGGTAGGGGCACGGTGGTGAGAGCCAGCGCTTGATGCGCGCTTCGCTGAAAAGTACAAAGGCCGCAATTGCGGCCTTTGTGTTTGGGGGCGTGAGTGAGTGCGTCAGGGGCTGGGCACATCGTCACCCAGTGGCCTGCCATCGGTGGCGCGCTCATCGGTGTTGACCAGACCCTTCTTCACATCGCGGTGGGCTTGCTGCATCTCGGGGGCAGGGTGCTGGTCGGTCATGTGGACCGATTCGTCACGCTCATGCGGCAGCTTGCCTTGTGCGCCTGCGTCGGTGGGGTGCTGCTTGCGCGTGGTGTCAATCTGGGGCTCTGCTTCTGTGGGCTGGGGTTTGTGCTGGGGCATACGCGCCTCCTTTCTCGCTGCAGTGTGGCTGTCTGTGTGCAAAAAGGCTGTAGTCCGGGGGCGGGCGCGGTGGCGAGCAAATGAAAAGTTCTTTTCAAGCTGTAGCATGCAGCACATGCTTGCTGGCAATTCCTACAGAGGCGCATTGCCGCTTGCGGCAACATGGAGGCATTCACCGCGCAGCCCCACGGCCACGAAGGTGGAAAGCCTTTTTCAAACACAACATGGAGGAAGCGAATGACTTTGATCCCCGGTGAAACACAACCTGGCTTTACCGAGCTGTTTGCCCAATTGGGGCTGGACAATGACGAGGCCAGCATTGCGCAGTTCATTCGCCAGCACACGCCTTTGGCAGACGATGTCCTGCTGCACGACGCACCGTTCTGGTCGCCCCAGCAGGCGCAGATGCTGAAGGAAAAAATCAAGTGCGATGACGACTGGGCCATCGTGGTGGACCAGCTGAATGTGGCCTTGCGCGTCAAGCCCACGCTGGAAAAAATCTAAGCGCATTGCGCGCATGCGAGTGCGCATATCGTATGCAAAAGGCAACCCGAGGGTTGCCTTTTTTGTGGCTGTGCTAGCAGCTGTAACTCGCACAAGTGCCTGAGTGTTGGGTTGACTTTGATGGTGCAAGGCGGTCATGCAATCCCGCCGTCGCACGCAGAGAAGTGCCGTTGAGAACGGCTAAAAGAAAGAGCGGTTAGCAGTAAGCACTGCCTAAGTTTTCAAGTGTTTTTATCTTGAAAACCAGCAACGGCAAGCACTAACCGCTATTTTTTTATTTGACCGGAATGGGTGTGCTGCGTGGCACGGGTACCGCAGCCACGCTGTTTTGGGGCGAACCTTCAATCACGCGGTCAGAGTAAGTCATATAGACCAGCGTGTTGCGCGTGCTGTCCACCATGCGCACCACGCGCAGGCGTTTGAACAGCAGCGATGTGCGCTCGGTGAACACTTCTTCCTGCTGCTTGATGGGGGCGGCAAAGCCAATCGGGCCGGTCGCCTGGCAACTGATGGATGCTTCTGAGCGATCTTCGGCCAGCCCCAAGCCACCCTTGATGCCACCCGTCTTGGCGCGCGAGACATAGCAGGTCACCCCGGACACCTTGGGGTCGTCATAGGCGTCCACCACAATTTTGTGGTCAGGCCCAATGAACTTGAACACGGTGTCGACCGAGCCAATCGTCTCCGATTCAGCCGCAGCATAGGTGCAACCCAGCAGCAAAACTGCGCTGGCCATCCAAAGTTTATGTGCTTTCATAGACTGCAAGCATACGTGCACTGCGCGTGGCGTGCAGCGGCCAGATGCATCTAGGTAGAGCGTAGCTTTGTGGTCTGTATGGCGTAGGCCTGCCTGCAGCACCGCCATCTCTTTTGCAGGTGCGCGGGCGGGCAGGTGGGCATTCAATCAGCATTTGGAAAGCGAAAACCAGTTGATCCATTTTTGGAGAACACCATCTGCTCGTTGCCAATGGTGGCTTAGCGATCTTCACGGAAGATGGCAGAGAACCTCGGGCTATGGAGCGTCATCTTTAAAGCCCAGCCAAAGTCTGGTCCGGCTGACGCCTTGAGCGGCGCCAAGGCATCGGTTCATAGCACCTTGGCCGCCGGAGCGCTAAAGCAGCCAGATTGGTAAACGTCTAAATAAAAAGGGGGAATGACCAAATGCCCATTTTCCAAGGCTTGTTACCATTTGTGCATGGCAATGCATTCAATAACCAACCCATTATTGATAGCTTCTGACGCAGCACTGCTGACGTTGGAGGTGCCGTGCATTCCCGTTTCTTTTTACGCCAATCGAACGAACAAGCACTCTTTGCGAGTTGTTTGAAATCCTTAGAAACGTTCATTGTCATGGCATCTTTCTGGCATCTCACCTCTTTGTACTTGAGCATGAAATCCAGCCAGACGGTGCTGCAGCAGTCATTGTTCATTAAGCCCCAAGTTACGTCGCGCTCCACCTATCCCTGGTGGAAGCTGGCGCGTTTTCGCTCGAACAAATAAATACCACCTGCGATGTGGCGGAGCGCTGATGGCCCCCAGCGCCTCGTGCTCTTTATCAGGTGCTTGATCCGCGCCTAATCTCTGAACAACTGGGCAGCGCTCGTCCTTTGCAACACGGCACATGCCCAGTGTTTTGTGAGGCTGCATGCTGCCGATATCGACCTCCCTACATAGGGTGGCGCCCACGCAATGAATCCGCTATGCCCCTGGCAGGGTAAGGCGCATTTGGCGTATCTATTTTCTTGGAGAGACAACACAATGAATCAATTAAAAATTTCATCACGGCTGATTGTGGCCTTCAGCATCATGGTTTTGCTAATCGTAGCTTTGGGAGGTGTGGGCCTATGGCGTTCTGCCAGCCAGCGTGCCGAATTGAGCGATGTGCTGCAGCGGCGTATACCTTTGACCCAGTCGCTGAATACGGTGCTTGACCAGGTCAGTGAACAGGCAATTTTGACGCGCAATTTGGCGATTTTTGACTCCAGCGAAATCAAGAAATCTTCGCTGGATCGCATCGCAGGGGCCAGAGCTGTTGTGGAGGTGCAGTTCAAAACGCTGGAGGGACTGATTAACTCCGCCGAAGGCAGAACCATCTTGGCAAAGATGCAGACCACGCGTGCGGCCTATCTCAAGTCCGGCAACCAGTATCTGGCGCTGATAGAGCAGGGGCAAATGCAGGACGCTATCCATTTTCTTGAAGAAAATCTCCGTCCTGCTCAGCGCGCTTATGAGGCCGATATCAATGAGCAGATGGTGCTGCAGGATCTGAAGTCCAAAGAAGCCGGGGAGCGCGCAGAAGCCAGCGCCCAAGCACTGACACGCGATATTTTGATTGCAACGGGCGTGGCCGTGCTGGTGGCGATTTTCATGGCGATCAGCATTATTGCTTCCATCGTTCGCCCCTTGCGCCGTGCCGTAGAAGTCTCAGACCGCATTGCCAGTGGCGATCTCAGCGGTGAGATCACGGTGGATTCCAAGGACGAAACGGGGCAGTTGCTGCGTTCCATGCAGCAGATGCAGCAAAGCTTGGCCAACACAGTGAGCATGGTGCGCCAAAACGCCGAAGGCGTGGCATCGGGCAGCGCACAGATTGCTTCGGGCAACAACGATTTGTCGGCGCGTACGGAAGAGCAGGCCTCGGCGCTAGAGCAAACGGCGGCCTCCATGGAAGAGCTGGGCTCGACCGTGCGCCAAAACGCCGAGAACGCGCGCGCAGCCAACCAGTTGGCGGTCAACGCATCGACGGTGGCGGCCCAAGGTGGCGATGTGGTGGCTGAAGTCATTGAAACCATGAAAAGCATCAATGCCAGCAGCACGCAGATTGCCGACATCATCTCCGTCATTGATGGGATTGCTTTCCAGACCAATATCCTGGCGCTGAACGCGGCTGTTGAAGCCGCCCGTGCGGGTGAGCAAGGGCGCGGTTTTGCGGTGGTTGCCAGCGAAGTGCGCAACTTGGCCCAGCGCAGTGCGAACGCCGCCAAGGAAATCAAGGGCCTGATCACAGCCAGCGTAGAGCGGGTGGAGCAAGGCAGTGCTTTGGTGGACAAAGCCGGAACCACGATGACCGAAGTGGTACATGCCATCCGCAGCGTGACAGACATCATGGGTGAGATCAGTGCAGCCAGCAGCGAACAAAGCGCTGGCGTGAGCCAGATTGGTGAAGCTGTCACCCAAATGGACCAGGCCACCCAACAAAATGCGTCCTTGGTGGAAGAAATGGCTGCTGCCGCAAGTGCGTTGAACCACCAGGCGAGTGAACTGGTCAAAGCCGTGTCGGTATTCACCGTGAATAGCCATGGCTTTCAAACCAGCGTTGTCAGCCCGAAGTCAGCAATGCGCACACCTGTGACTTCCGTGCAAGGCGTGACGACCGCTAGAAAGCCGCTGACTGTGCCACCTGTGCGCAGCGACGCTTCGGCTGCTGCCAAAACGCCGGCAGCGCTGACCAATGGGGCAGGCCGAGGCAACAGCAACAGCAACAGCCAGGACGACTGGGAAAGCTTCTGATCTGAGGTGCTTTGAGGCAGTCTTGCCCCATCTTTATCGCTACACAGTTCCTTCGAGATTCCTTGTTGGTTGATGTGTGCGTCAAATTGGGGGCTGGCAGGTCCTCTGAACAGCGTTGCCATTGCACCATTCCATATCCTCCGCTGCGCTCAAGTTTGAAACGGCGATTGAGAAAAGTTAGCGGTTGGTGGTGAAGCACCGAAAAACGGTGTTCGCACGCGACGGAGTGCAGGCTCGTCGCACTGCAATTCATGAAAAAAGGCTCCTCAATGAGGAGCCTTTTTGCTGGCAGAGCGCATGAAAGTTTCAAGCCTTGGCGGCTTCTTCCACATGCTTGCGCAGGTGTTCCAGCGATTCTTCGACCTGATCGACCAGTACCAAGCACAGATCGCCGGGTTGCAGGCGGTCCAGAGCGTGATCGATGGCGATGAATTCACCGTAGATTTCGGTGGTGTAGCTGGTGCGGGGCGCACCTTCCAGACCCTTGCGCAGCAAGGCCAGTACTTCACCATCTTCACGGCCACGCTGGCAGGCGTCTTGGTACAGGATGACATCGTCAAACGCCGTGCCCAAGATGCGGGTTTGCTCCGTAATGTCTTGGTCACGGCGGTCACCGGCACCGCTGATGACCACGCTGCGGCGGTTGGCAGGCATGCTGGAGACGGCTTGCGTCAATGCGCGGATGGCGTCGGGGTTGTGACCGTAGTCGGCCACGATGGTGGCGCCCTTGTAATCCATCACATTGAAACGGCCGGGGGCGTTGGCGCTGTCGTTGTGAAACGATGCCAAGCCACGGCGAATGGTGTCCCAAGGCAGATCAGCCGCCCAGGCTGCGCCGATGGAGGCCATGGCGTTGTCTACCTGAAAACCAATCGAGCCGTTGCGGGTCAACGGAATCTCTGCCAGTGCAATGCTTTCTTTGAAAGCACCTTCTGCGCAGATGATGTGGCCGTCATCCACATACACCACACGGTTGCCCTGGGCGCGGTGCGTAGCCATGACATGGTGGTGGCGATCGGCACCAAAGTAAATCACCTTGCCTTGGCAGACATTGGCCATCGGCGCGACATGGGGGTCAATGGCGTTGAGTACAGCGTAGCCATTCGGGGCCACGTTCTGCACGATGACGCGCTTGAGCACCATGACGTCTTCCACGGTGGTGATGAAGTTCAGACCCAGATGGTCGCCTTCGCCCACGTTGGTGACGACCGCCACTTGGCAGCGGTCAAAACCCAGGCCTTCGCGCAGCACGCCGCCACGCGCGCATTCCAGGATGGCGGCATCCACTTCAGGGTGGGCCAGCACATTGCGCGCGCTCTTAGGGCCAGAGCAGTCACCGCTGTCGATCTGGCGGCCATTGACGTACACACCGTCGGTGTTAGTCATGCCCACGCGCAGGCCTTGAGTGGCAAACAGGTGCGAGATCAGACGGGTGGTGGTGGTCTTGCCGTTGGTTCCGGTGACGGCAACCACGGGAATGCGGCCATCTTCACCGGGGCCAAACAGCAGATCTACCATGGGCGCGCCCACGTTGCGCGGCTTGCCAAACGAAGGGGCCAGGTGCATGCGCAGACCGGGGGCTGCATTCACCTCGACAATGCCGCCGTTTTGTTCTTCCAAAGGCTTGAGCATGGTTTCACACACCACGTCCACGCCGCAGATGTGCAGGCCCACGCAGGCCGCAGCCTCTACCGCGCGCGCCGCGATGTCGGGGTGCACGTCATCGGTCACATCGGTGGCACTGCCACCGGTGGACAGGTTGGCGTTGTTGCGCAGTACCACGCGCTGGCCTTGAGCGGGCACCGAGTCCGGGGTCAGGCCTTCGGCGGCAATGCGGCCAATGGCAATGGCATCCAGCTGGATCTTGGTCAGTGCGGTGCCGTGGCCAGAGCCACGACGCGGGTCTTGGTTGACGATGTCCACCAGTTCACGGATGGTGTGTTCACCATCGCCCAGTACCTGGGGGGGATCGCGGCGGGCTGCCGCGACCAAATGGTTGCCTACCACCAGCAGGCGGAAATCGTGGCCGGGCAAGAAGCGCTCCACCATCACCACCGTGCCAAATTCCATGGAGGTGGCGTAGGCCTTTTCCAGTTGCTCGCGGCTGGTGATGTTGACGGTCACGCCCTTGCCCTGGTTGCCGTCTTGCGGCTTAACTACCACGGGCATGCCAACTTCTTCGGCAATCGCCCAAGCGTCTTCCACGTCTTTGGCAGGGCGGCCCATGGGCACGGGTACACCCGCTGCGTGCAGCAGGCGCTTGGTCAGGTCTTTGTCTTGGGCAATGGTTTCAGCCACCGAGCTGGTCTGGTCCACTTCTGCCGCTTGGAATTTGCGCGCTTTAGAGCCCCAGCCCAGTTGCACCAAGCTGCCCGCAGTCAGTCGACGAAACGGAATGCCACGCCCCAGCGCTGCGTTGAGCAGCGAGCCAGTGGAAGGGCCTACGCGCTCTTCTTCATCCAGCTCGCGCAGTTCGTTGATGGCAGCTTTGACATCGAATGCCGTGTCATTCAGGGCTGCGGAGATCAGCTGTTCAGCGAACTCCACCGCACGTTTGCCCACGGCTTCTTCCGTGTACTCGACGATGACTTGAAAGGTGCCTGCTTCAACGGTTTGGTGCGTGCGGCTGAAGGTGACGGGACAACCAGCTTGCGCCTGCATGGACAGCGCAGCAGCTTCCAGAACGTGGGCGATGGACAAGGTGTTGTCCATGCCTTGGCCTTGCAGGCCGCCAATGGCGGGAAAGCGTGCACGCACCTTGTCTTCAAAACGCGGCAGCAGGGTGAAGTTTTGCTCTTCAGGCGTGCAATGCACGATGGATTCGATAGCGGTATTGCGGCTCCAGAGGTTGGGGCCGCGCAGGGCGCGGGAGCGAGAAATTTCCATGGTCTGTCTTTCCGCCAAAATATTGGTCAAATTGGCTTCTAACGTAGATGTGACAAGCGCTGATAGCTATCTTTTGAATTACAGAGGCTGGTAGTCAAAGGTCTTGATACCTGCGGCAATCAGCTCTGGCGTGATGTCCAGTGCCCAAGCTGTGGCAATCGCAGCAAGCAGGGCGGATGCATCAGGTTCAAAGCCATTGACGGGGCGCAGTGCCTCCAGCTTGCCCAAAGCGCGTTCGCTGTGGTTTTGTGTCAGCAGCACTTCCGTGCCTTGCAGCACGACAGCGCGGCCACCTGCTTCGCGGTGGGCCAGCACGATCGCATTCTTGGGGTCGTGGGTGTAAAACAGCACTTGGCCATCGCACAGGCGGGCCAGATCGGCTGTTTGCTCGTCGTCGGCGTTGAGCACGCCTGCGCCATGGCTGAGCACCACGTCCATCTGCGTACGCATGACGCGGGTCATCTGGTCGGCTTCCAGCACATCGTGGTCAGCCAAGCCTTCAAAACCGTCCATATCGGTGACCACGCCCACTTGGCAGCGGTCGTAAGCCAGACCTTCTTCAAAGATGGAGCGGGCGGTGGTTTGAATCACGGCGGCTTCTGCCAGCCGGTTCACCAGCAGGCGGTGCGCGGCATGCCAGTTGGTGTTGTCGCCCTTTTGCGTCAGGCGGCCTTCCAGGAAGGTGCCTTCGCTGCTGGCCACGCCCGTGCGTTTGCCGCTCAGTTGCAGCAGCCAGCCCACCAAGCGGGCAATGAACGCGTTGTGGCGTGTACCTGCAATGCCGACCACGGGAATGCGCGAGGCATGGCCATCACTGTCGCCGTCGGTGGTGGGGAACAGGTGCTCCACAATTGCTTGGCCCACAGGGCGTGCGACGCCCACGCTGGGCTTGAGGTGCATCAGCAGGCCGGGGCCGCCGTTCACTTCCAAAATGGCGCCGCCTTGGGCTTCCAGAGGCTGGGTGATGTCTTGGCAGATCAAGTCCACACCGGCAATGTCCAAGCCCACGACCTTGGCCGACAGGGCGGCCATGTAGGCGGTCTCGGGGTGTACTTCGTCCGTGCAATCCACGGTCACGACCTTGGCGCGGGGGTTGTGGCGACCTTCTGGGTACTCACCACGTGATGCCGCCACCATTTTGCCGCCCACCACCAGCAGGCGGTGCACATGGCCTGGGATGTGGCGCTCCACCATCACATAGCGGGTGAGCTTGCGGGCTTCGTCATAGGCAGCGCGCACTTCGGCTTCGCTATTCAAGTTGACGCCAACGCCTTGGCCCTTGTTCGAGTTATAGGGTTTGACCGTGACGGGCAACCCCATGTAATCCGCTTCTTCCCAAGCGTGGTCAGCACTCTTGACCAGTTCCCACTCAGGCACGGGCACGCCGCAGGCCTTGATGAGCTGTTTGCTCAGGTCTTTGTCTTCGGCAATGCCAAAGCCAATGGCGCTGGTCTTGTCGGTTTCGGTGGTCCAGATGCGGCGCTGCGATGCCCCGTAGCCCAGTTGCACCAGATTGCCATCATTGAGGCGAATGCAGGGGATGCGGCGCTCTGCGGCGGCATTCACAATGCTGGCGGTGCTGGGGCCGAGGTAGCGGTTCTCGATCTCGGCCTTGATCGCTTCTACCGCTGACGCAACATTGAACGTCTGGTTGTTGATGGCCGCCATCAGCAAAGTGTGGCCTTGCTGCAAGGCGACATGGGCGACCGACTCTTCGGGGCAACGGAACACCATGCGGTACACGCCGTGCTGTGACACGCTGCGGGTTTGGCCAAACTCGGCAGGCATGCCCGCCATGTTAAGCAGCTCAATGATGGTGTGCTCCAGCACGTGACCGCACCAAGTGCCTTCTGTCAGTCGCTCCAGAAAGCCGCCACGGTGGCCAACGCCACAGTGGTGCTCAATCAGGCCGGGCAGCCACGTCGTCAGACGCTCGGTAAAACCGTCGATTTTGTTGGAGGGATAGTCTTCCAACTCACCGAGGTCCAGCCAGACTTCAAGGACCGGACGGTAAGTCCAGACGCTGGGGCCACGCAGGTAGGTGGTACGAAGCAGTTGGATGTCTTTGAATGTCGCCATGAATGTCAGCGTTAGAGTGTGAGGCTGGGGTCAGAGGCCACAGTCTGGGAAAAAGAAGGCCATTGTGTGCCGGAGGTAAAGCCGTGGCTGCTTGTCAGCCAAACTCGCACTTAATGCGTTGAAGGGGATAGCTCCTACTTGGGCATGGTGTGGTTCTGCAGAGAATACGCCATGCTCCCACCCCTTGGCAGATTGGCCAGAGCCGGGTTCTAACGATTCAACATGCAACATCACCATCCTGCAGATGCCTCCGGTATCTTCAATGGCCCTTTGGGGGCTGAATTGCGAGCACAGCTCGCACCCCATGAGAACGTGCAAACCGCCTTGTCGGTTGACTTGACGGTGTCGCTTCGCTTTGCGCAGGGGCTGCTGGTGCTCACTGAAAACCGTATTGTGGGCAAAGATGCGGACAGTGAATGGCAAAGTTGGCCATTGTCTGCGGATTTACAGTTGCGGCTGATTGACCATGCAGGCGTTGGCACGCTGGAATTGCATGACAGCCAGCAACGCATCAGTTTATGGCGTTTCACCACAAGTCAACAGGCGCAAGTGCTGCGGTTTTTGCAGCGCTTTGAGCAATTGCGCGATGCCACCGCGAATGGCACCTTGGCGCAGGCGCTGGTGGCTGTGGATGAAAGCCGTTGCAGCGTTTGCAGCGAAGTCTTGCCACCCGACAGCGACGAATGTCCTGCCTGTGCGCGCCAAGCAGCCCCCAAAACCTCCACCTGGGTGTTGCTGCGCGTGGGGCGTTTTGCCAAGCCCTACAAGGGCATGCTGATCATGGGTTTCATCATGACGCTGCTGTCAACCGCAGCCACCTTGGTGCCGCCTTATCTGACGATCCCCATTATGGATGACATCCTCATCCCTTACCAAAAGAGCGGCCAGCCGGTAGATCCTTATCTGGTGGCGCTGTATTTGGGGGGGCTGCTGCTGTCGGCATTGTTGGCTTGGGGCTTGGGCTGGGCGCGCACATGGGTGATGGCTAAAGTGTCAGAGCGCATTGGTGCCGATATGCGCACCACCACCTATGCCCACATGATGAAGCAGTCGCTGGAGTACTTTGGCGGCAAGCGCACTGGCGATTTGATGAGCCGCATCAGTGCTGACACGGACCGCATCAACATGTTCCTGTCGCTGTACGCGCTGGATTTCATCACCGATGTGATCATGATTGTGATGACGGCGGTCATTTTGGCTTCCATCAACCCTTGGCTGGCGCTGGTGACCTTGGTGCCCTTGCCTTTCATTGCCTGGTTGATTCAGAAAGTGCGCGGGCGTTTGAGCGTGGGCTTTGACCGTATCAGCCGTGTTTGGGCCGATGTGACGAATGTGCTCTCAGACACCATTCCCGGCGTGCGCGTGGTGAAAGCGTTTGCGCAGGAAGAGCATGAAATTGAGCGCTTTCGCGAAGCGAATGTGCGCAACCTGGAGGCCAATGACCGCGTGAACAAGGTGTGGTCCTTGTTCTCCCCCACCGTAGGGTTGATGACCGAAATGGGCCTGCTGGTGGTTTGGGGCTTTGGTATCTGGCTGGTGGCGCATGACCAGATCACCGTGGGTGTGCTGTCGGCGTTCATTGCCTATATCGGCCGTTTTTACACGCGCCTTGATTCCATGAGCCGCATCGTAAACATCACGCAAAAAGCTGCAGCAGGGGCCAAGCGTATTTTTGATGTGCTGGATCAGGTGAGCAGCGTGCCAGAGCCGGTCAACCCGGTGCAACTGCCACAGCCTGTCAAGGGACGCATCTCCTTGCACGATGTGGGCTTTCGCTACGGCAGCCGCCAAGTCATTCGCAATTTGAACCTGGACATCCAGCCCGGGGAAATGATTGGTCTGGTGGGGCACAGCGGCTCTGGCAAAAGCACCTTGGTCAATTTGATCAACCGCTTCTACGATGTGACCGAAGGCAGTATCCAGCTTGACGGCGTGGATGTGCGCCGCCTGGCAGTGGCCGATTACCGCCGCAATATCGGCTTGGTGCTGCAAGAGCCTTTCCTGTTCTTTGGCACCGTGGCGGAAAACATTGCCTACGGCAAGCCACTGGCCACGCGCGCAGAAATCGTGGCAGCGGCGCGTGCCGCCCATGCGCACGAGTTCATCTTGCGCCTGCCCCATGGTTATGACTCGGTCGTGGGCGAGCGTGGACAAGGTTTGTCGGGTGGCGAGCGCCAGCGCATCAGCATTGCCCGTGCTCTGCTGATTGACCCCCGCTTGCTGATTCTGGACGAGGCGACCTCGGCCGTGGACACAGAGACTGAAAAGGAAATCCAGAAAGCGCTGGACAACCTGGTCAAGGGCCGCACCACGATTGCGATTGCCCACCGTCTGTCAACGCTACGCAAGGCGGACCGATTGGTGGTCATGGACCGTGGCGAGATTGTCGAAGTTGGCCCGCATGATGCGTTAATGGCTGCCAAGGGCGCTTACTGGCGTCTGTATGAGGCGCAAGCCCGTCGTGCCGAAGAAGATGCACAAGCCGCTGGCCTGACGCTTGCCCGCGAAGGAGAGAAGGTATGAGCGCCCACGATTTATTGCTGCACCGCAATGCCCATGGGCGACTGTGTCTGGCGTTGGAAGACGGCACCCAGCATGAGGGGCTGCAACCCGTGCGTGCGTTTCCGATTGCCGCTCCTGACGAAGCGATTTCTCTGGTCGGTCGTGATGGCAAAGAGGTGTTCTGGATTGAGCAGCTGAGTGCTGTGCCTGCTGCAACCCGCCAACTGCTGGAAGAGGAATTTGCAGTGCGTGAGTTTGTGCCAGAGGTGCTACGCATTGAGGCGATTGATGCCATTTCTGTGCCCAGTGTGTGGACGGTGCACACCGACAAGGGTGTGACTCATTTGGCGCTCAAGGCGGAAGAAGACATTCGCAAGCTGGATGGGTCGCACCATCTGCTCATCGCCAGTCGCGATGGAGTGCAGTACCGCATTCGAGACTCCCGCGTGCTGGACAGACAGTCGCAGAAGTTCTTGGAGCTCTTCTTGTAAGGGCTGTCACCTTTCACAGAATTCCCGACGAACGGCAAAAATTTCTGCTTAATTTGTTCTGCAATGTGTCGATAGATAGACCGGAACCAATTTTTGTCGACGTCAATCTTGACTGTGAACCGAGGACCTAACCATGCAAATACCACCTCTAGAACGTAATCCCATCCAGTGGACGAACACCCAAGGTGCTAATTTGTATTCCACAGGTGCTTCGGGTCCGGCAGCCGTTCGGCCGGTGCATGCCGTGAATGCGGTGGAGTCCACCGATCAATTGGGTGAAGGCGTGACCGTCACCATCAAGAATCCGGAAAAGCCCACTGACAAGAGCCTGACAGACCGTGACTGGACTGAAGTGCAGGAGAAAAAGGCTAAGGAAGAGGTGGAAGAGCCTCCCAAAGAGCCTATCTACAAGCAATTGATTGAGCACATCCAGTCCATGTGGCGCGCCAGCGCCATGGCGGTGGAGGCGGCCCAGGAAGCGCAGAAGACCGACCAGCAAGAACGCAATATGCTGCAGGTGCGCACCCAGCCGTTGACCTATGACGAGCCCAAGGTCAAGCGCACAGGTGGTCTGTAACTCGGAGTCAGGTTCCAGAAAAAGCCACCTGCGGGTGGCTTTTTTCATGCCTTGTGAACTTCAGCCTAGAAGCCGCTGAGACGGCATGCTCCAGCGGTACTGAGTAAGAGGCGAGGGCGCACATTCGCAGACAGCGCCAACGTATGCTGCAATGGACAAAGATGCATGCGCCTATGGATTAAGTCCCTGTATTGGCAATGCCGCTGCGCACATGGCCTGCTGGCACATGGGCGCTGGCAGACTGTACGTGTCCTGTTTGGTCATCAAAGAAAAAGTCGGGCGCAAACTCGCGCAGAAATTCGCCTTTGGGCAGGCCTCCCAAAAACATGACCTCATCCACTTCAATCTGCCAATCCATCAGTGTGCGAATGGCGCGTTCGTGCGCCGGTGCGCTGCGTGCGGTAACCAAGGCCGTTCGCAGGTGCATGCCTCCGGTGTCACCGGCTTGCGCGGCTTTTTGCAGGCGGTGCAAAGCGGCCAGCAAGGGTTTGAAGGGGCCATCCGGCAGTGGTTGGGCCACGTGTTCGACCTCGTGGCGCAAGAAAGCATCCAGTCCTTGCGCCTGGTATACGCGCTCGGCTTCGTCGGAGAACAGCACGGCATCTCCGTCAAAGGCGATGCGTACCTCATGCGGATGGGCCAGACTGGCCCCTACGGATTCGGTCAGGACCCGGGCCGCTGGGTAGCCTAGGCCCAAGGCTTCGGTCACATCGGCGTCGTTGGCGGAAAGAAACAGGTGTGCCCCCAGTGGGCGCAGGTAGCCAAAGGGATCGCGCCCTTGGGTGAAAACGCCGCGTTGTAAGGTGTCCAGCCCATGCGTCTTGGCGCTGCGAAAAACGCGCATGCCACTGACCGGGTCATTGCGCGACAGCACCACAACCTCGACACGGCGCTGGCCACTGTGGTTGAACGCCAGTAGTTTGCGCACCAACGGCAAGGCCACCCCGGGCGCTGCAGGCACATCCAGTCGTTGCCGTTGCAGTTGCACGTAGGCGCCCGGGTCTTGGTCAAACAGCTGGTTTTCTTCTTCAAAGTTGAACAAAGCGCGTGATGAGATGGCGACCACCAACTGGTCATGCAGCGAGACGGACATGGGTATTCCTTGCAACGAAACGGGGGGCGGCCCAAGCATAACGGCTGCATTGCCTGCTGCTGGGTGCCCGCGTCTATGCAACCTAGCCTAAGCCTGCGTGCTGGCCAAGTTGTCGTCGATCTGTTTGGCGCGCAGGGCTGCTGGGCGGTTTAGCAGGGGTTGGTAGTAGCGCTCGAACTCCGGCAACCGGGGCAACTCTCCGCATTGGCAGGCCCAAGCCAGAAAGCTGGCCAGATACAGGTCAGCCGCCGTGAAATGCGCGCCACAGACGTAGCTTTTGCCTTGCACGGCCTGCTGCAGGCTACGGATCACATCTTCCATGCGGCCATAGCCAGCGGCACGGGCTTGCTGCGGTGTTTGCTGGGCCAGCCAACCCTCGGATTGGGCGGTGTAAATGGCTTCAATCGGGCCTGCCACAAAAAACAGCCAGCGGTAATAGCTGCCGCGCTCTGCACTGCCTGTGGCGGGGGTCAGTTGGCGCTCTGGAAAGAGATCTGCCAGATAGGCCAAGATGGCGGCGGTCTCGGTGATCACTGTCTCACCATGTTGTAGCGCGGGCACTTTGCCCATGGGGTTCAGCGCCAGAAAAGCGGGGGCCTTCATGCTGGTGTCGTACTCTAGCGGCACGGCTTCGTAAGTGGCTTGGCATTCCTCCAGCATCCAGCGCACTGAGCGGGCGCGTGACAAGGGGTGGCAGAAAAAGCGCAGGGCGTTGGCAGTAGCGGTGTTGGTGTGTTGCATCAGTGTGTATCCATTTGCGATGGCGAAGTAGCCATGCAGGGCACTGTAGGCAGGCACGCTGTCAGATTGTGGCAGTGGTGGGGTTGCGGCTTAGCCCATCTGTACTTGGTAGCCGGTGTGCTTGAGCCAGCGCCGAATCAGTTGCTGGCGCGATTGCGGATAGCGTTCGCCACTGTCGTGCAAGGCATGCACACGGTCGGCACGAAAGTGGCGAAAGTCTTGGCGCAGCTCACACCAGGCTGAGACCACGCGGCTGCGCTCAAAGTAAGCCATGGCAAAAGGCCAGACCGGGCGCTGCGTGAGCACGCCATGCTGGTCCTGGTAATGCAGCACCACTTTGTGCTGAGCCCGAATGGCCTGGCGCAGTGCCGCTTGCCAAGGTTCGGGCTGCTGGTCGGGGGATGGAAAGTGCGGCACCAGCAGGCCAGTGGTGTCCACTTCAATGCGCAAATCCAGCGGCAGGGCCGAGCGGATGCGATCCATGGCCGTGCCCGCGGCGCTGGCTAGCTGCGGGTCGGCCTGCTGGCGGGCCCAGCGGGCGCCCAACAGCAGGGCTTCCAGTTCATCGGCGGTGAACATCAGCGGCGGCAGCAAAAAACCGGGCCGCATTTCGTAGCCCACACCGGGGTCACCCACAATGGCTGCGCCTTGCTCGCGCAGCGTGGCAATGTCACGGTACAGCGTACGCAGACTGATGTGCAGCGTCTGCGCCAACTGCGGACCGCTGCGCGGCTGGCGGGCGCGGCGCAGCAGGTCCAGCAGTTGCAGCAAGCGGGCCGGACGGCTCATATGCAAAAGCGGGTGATGGCTTACGACAGGGCTTGTGCTGCGATTTCCAGACTGGTCAGGCGCAGCATGGGGTTGTACACATCGGTCACCAAAATCAGCTCGTCGGCTTCGGTGGTTTCTTGAATGCGGGCAAAACCTGCGCGCACCTTCTCTGGCCCACCCACCACGGACATGGCCAGAAAGTCGTTGATGGCGGCTTGCTCGCGTGCGCCCAGTTGCTGCATGAAGCCAGCAACCGGCGCTGGCAACTGGCCGCGCTGGCCGGTCAAAATGCCAAGCACACGTTGCTGCGTGCTGGTGGCCAAGAACTCTGCCTCTTCATCCGTTGGTGCTGCCACCACGGGCACACCCACCATCACATAGGGCTTGGCCAATGTGGCAGAGGGGCGGAACATGCTGCGGTACAGCTCAATGGCCTGGTGCAAAAAGCGCGGCGCAAAGTGCGAGGCAAACGCGTAGGGTAGGCCTTTCATGGCCGCCAATTGGGCCGAGAACAGGCTGGAACCCAGCAGCCAGATGGGAATATTGGTGTTGGTGCCCGGTGTGGCGCTGATGCGTGCGCCCTCTTGCGCAGGGCCCAGCAGGCGCTGCAGCTCGGCTACGTCGGCGGGAAAGTCTTGTTCAGTCTCGACCCGGTCGCGGCGCAGCGCGCGCATGGTGGGGCCATCGGTGCCGGGCGCGCGTCCCAGGCCCAGGTCGATGCGGCCCGGGTACAGCTCTGCCAGCGTGCCAAAGGCTTCGGCGACCACCAGCGGTGCATGGTTGGGCAGCATGATGCCGCCTGAGCCCACGCGGATGCGTTCCGTTTTGCCCGCAATATGGCCAATCAGCACCGAGGTGGCGGAGCTGGCAATGCCCGGCATGTTGTGGTGCTCGGCCAGCCAGTAACGGGCAAAGCCCAGGGCTTCGGCCTTTTGCGCGGTTTGCACGGCAATGTCCAGCGCCTGGCGCACGGTGCCGCCTTCGCGCACGGCCACCAAGTCAAGCATGGACAGACGGGGCGTTTTGAAATGCATGGAAAGCTCCACTCTTTAAATAGAAGCTGTTAGCGCAGTATTTTCTTGATTGCAGATAGAAAACTATGTGAAATCAAGCTTTGATAAGCGCTAAAAGCTCACTTTTTAGAAGTGCCTTGTTGAATGGCACGCTGGCTGGTTTCGTTTTTGCAGGTGATGGCCACCAGCACGCACCACACAATGGCCACGACTGCGATGCCCCAGTTGTTGTCGCCCATCTCCATGGCAATGAAGGACAGCGGCAAGGCCACCAGAGCGCCCAGGCGAATAAAGCGGTTGAGGGTGAATGTGCTCAGGCGCGGTTTCAGCACCAGCAGGGCAATGAAACTGGCAACGGCCAAGAGCGTGATGTAGAGAAAAGCATCGCCACCGTAGGGGGTGGCCCAAGTGCGCAGGGATTCAAACATGCAGCCATTGTGGGGCACGCGCCATGCCCCAGATGGTTGCGGGTTATGGCTGCGCAGCGGACTTGGCGCTGCTCACGTGCCGCACTGCATGGCCGATGTGTGCCGTGAATAATGCGTTCAGCCGCAAGCCATCATCCACTCGCTGCAAGCCGTAGTGATTGCCTTATGTGGTTGGAGTGAGCGGCCGCTCAGCTGCGACGCGAACGTGTTGGCTGTTGCCAGTAAGTAAAGGGAGCGTGGTGCACTTCAATGTCCATCTCTGCCACGCGTTGCTGCAGGTGTTCCTGCGCATCGGCCACGCCTTGGTTGTAGGCGACAGGGGCAAGCTCTTGCAGAAAAAACTTCAGCAGCCCGCCTGCAGCGACATTGCCAATCGGCTCGTCCATGTGTTCCCGAAAATAGCGTTCGATAGAGGCAATCGCCTGCTGCTGGGCTTGCGCAGAGAGTTGCAAAGACATGGCGGGTTCTTTCAAGTGAGGATGGGCTACGCGCTTGGGGCAGCCAGATGGTGTTCTATGGTCGTCCACGGCAGGGCCAGCCATTGGCCGAAACCGGGCGCGGGCAGCGTCCAATCTGCACTGCTGGGCAGGGCACTGCCGTGCAGCAGCAACCATTGCACGCAACGGATGACGCCTGCATGCGTCACCCAGATAACGTCGCGCGTGCCGTGCTGGCTATCGGTCAGCCAGCTGTGCTGCAGCGCGGCCTGCACCCGTTGCAGCATGGCGGCCAAGGTTTCGCCACCGCCGGGTGTGCAGTGGGCCAGATCAGCGGCCCATGCATCGATGTCGGCGCGGGGAATGCTGCTCCAGGGCAGTCCTTCCCACGCCCCAAAATCCATTTCTTGCAACCGAGCATCAGCTTGTGCCTTAAGCGCCAAATCGGGCTGTAGCGCAATCATTGCTTGAACAAGTTGCTCACATCTTTGTAAAGGGGAGTGGCGCAGTACGGCAGCGCAAAAGGGATTGCCTGAAAAGTTTGATGCAGCTTGTGCCTGCAGCGCTTGCACCATGTGGTGGGCTGCCGCATCCGTACTGGGGGCATCGGCAGCCATATTCAGCCGCCCGTAGCAGATGCCTTCGCCCACCAAGGGGCGTGCATGGCGCAGCAACCACAGCGTGGTCATCGCACCGTCACAGCAAATGACCCAGGTAGAGCGCCGTGGCCAGCAGCATGGCCAGTTCGCTGAGCTGCTGGCACGCGCCCAGGCAGTCGCCCGTTATGCCGGACAGGCGCTTTTTGAACCAGCGCTGTAGCAGCCATGTGGTGACCGCCATGGCTGCCAGCAGGCTCAGTACAAAGCTGTAAATCCCCAGCCAGAGCAACAGCCCGATGGCGGGCAGGCACCACAACCCGCCCACCAGCAGGCCTTGCCAGCTGATCTGCTGGCCCGCCACATGCAGCGTCTTGCTGCTGACGGCCAGTCCAACATGCGGCAGGCAGCGCATCAACACCAGCGGCGCAAAGCGCGACAGCACATGGATGCAGCACACCAGCACGAGGATAGGCACCGGCCCCCAAAACGTTTGCATGGCGCTGAGCAGCACGGCAATCAACGCGACTTTGGTGAGCAAGGCCATCACCAGTGCCATCACGCCGTAAGCGCCAACGCGCGAGTCTTTCATGATCTCCAGCGCGCGTTCCGGCGGCACAAAGCCCCCCAGGCCATCCGCCACATCGGCCAGTCCGTCTTCATGGAAACCACCGGTCAGCCACAGTGTGCCCACCGTGCTGAGTACGGCGGCCAGCAGCGGTGTCCACGGGGTGTTGGGCATCAGCCAGCAGACGGCGCCCATCAGCAAGGCGGCCCACAGACCCACCAGCCAGCCTACGCCGGGCAGGTGGGCTGCGCTGGCGCGCTGCATGTCCGCGCTCCAGCCGACCCAAGCCGCCAACCGCCCCGTCACCGGAATGCGGCTGAAAAACTGCACGGCCAGCAAAAAGTGGCGAAGGGCTGGCATGGATATCTAAAAAGAGGAGCTGCTAGCGCTTGTTGCATAAGCGCTGAGTGGCTAAAAGGCTTGAAATCCTATTTCAAGAATAACTGGTAGGCCGGGTTCTGCGTTTCTTCCACCCAGGGGTAGCCCAGTTGCTTGAGGAAGGCGTCAAACTTTTTGCTGTCTTTCTCGGGCACCTGCATGCCGACCAGAATGCGGCCATAGTCGGCGCCTTGGTTGCGGTAGTGGAACAGCGAGATGTTCCAGGTCGGTGCCATCAGGCTCAAAAACTTGAACAGTGCACCGGGACGCTCCGGGAAGACAAAGCGCAGCAATCGCTCTTCTTGCGCCAATGGCGAATGCCCGCCCACCATGTGGCGCAAGTGTTCCTTGGCCATTTCGTCAAATGTCAGGTCCAGCGCATCAAAGCCGTGCTTCTGAAAGTTCTTGCAGATCTTTTCGCTCTCGCCCTTGGTCGGCGTAGTCAGGCCGACAAAGACGTGGGCCTTGCTGTCGTGGCTGATGCGGTAGTTGAACTCGGTCACACTGCGCGGACCACCGGGCAGCTTGCCCACGACTTCGCAAAAGCGTTTGAAGCTGCCGCGCTCTTCGGGAATGGTCACGGCAAACAGGGCTTCGCGCTCTTCACCCACCTCAGCCCGCTCTGCCACAAAGCGCAGGCGGTCAAAGTTCATGTTCGCGCCGCACAGAATGGCGGCGTAGGTCTCGCCCTTGGTCTTGTGCGTGGCCACGTACTGCTTGATGGCCGCCACCGCCAGCGCGCCTGAGGGCTCTACGATGGAGCGCGTGTCCACAAAAATGTCTTTGATGGCGGCGCAGACGGCATCGGTGTCCACCACCACGTAGTCATCCACCAAATCTTTGGCGATGCGAAACGTTTCTTCGCCCACCAGCTTGACGGCGGTGCCGTCGGCAAACAGGCCCACATCGGGCAGTTCCACACGCTCACCGGCCTGCACCGACTGCAGCATGGCGTTGGAATCCTTGGTGTGTACGCCAATCACCTTGATGTCGGGGCGCACGGCTTTGATGTAGTTGGCCACGCCGCTGATCAGGCCGCCGCCGCCAATCGCTACGAACACCGCATCCAGCCGCTGGCTGCCCAGCTTTTGCAGCTGGCGCAGCATTTCCATGGCAATCGTGCCTTGGCCGGCAATGACGTCCGGATCGTCAAACGGGTGCACAAAGGTCAGGCCTTCGGTCTTTTGCAGCTTGACTGCGTGTTTGTAGGCGTCGGTATAGCTTTCCCCGGCCAGTACCACCTCGCCACCCAATGCCGCCACGGCGTCAATCTTGACTTGGGGCGTGGTGGTGGGCATCACGATCACCGCTCGGCAACCGAGCTTCTTGGCGCTCATGGCCACACCTTGTGCGTGGTTGCCCGCAGAGGCGCAGATCACGCCTTTGCCGAGTTGCTCAGCCGTCAGGTGGGCCATCTTGTTATAGGCGCCACGCAGCTTGAAACTGAAGACGGGCTGCTGATCCTCGCGCTTGAGCAGTACTTTGTTGTGCAGACGGCGGCTAAGGTTCTTGGCCGGGTCCAGATCGGATTCAATCGCTACGTCGTAGACGCGGGCGTTCAGGATCTTGGTGAGGTAATCAAAGGGCGTAAGTGTCTTTTGTGCAGGCATAGAGCGACAAATCAAAGCGTGCTGGCGCAAAGATGGCGCGCAGTCCAGATCCGCCATCATAGGCACCTGGCCACGGCATGGGGCATGGCAGTGCTGCAAGTGAGCCATCGCGGCACAAAAAAAGCCCCAAGCCGCGAGGGCTTGGGGCTGAATCCACCGTTAGAGGAGGTGGAGGAGACAACTGGTGCGCTACAGTAGCCAGTGCTGACTGTGGGTGCTGCTGAAAACAAGCAGCAATTCAACGCAGAAACGCATTGTAATGCGGATAATGTTGCGTTGCAACAAGATTTCAAGGTTTTCTGAAACTACAGTTTTGCCATTGCATGCTGAGTGTGCCAGAAGGCCTGTTATTGACTACATCGTTGAGGAGAAAACAAGATGGAATGCACCGTAAGCTGGACAGGCGCAGCAGGCACGCGCTCTGGCATGGGTTTTATCGCCGAGACTGGCAGTGGCCACGTGCTGGCCATGGATGGCGCACCGGATGAGCGCAACCCTGCCAATGGAGGCCAGAACCTAGCCCCCAGACCGATGGAAGCATTGCTGGCGGGTACCGGTGGCTGCACAGCCTATGACGTGGTGCTCATTTTGAAACGCGGCCGCCATGATGTGCGTGGTTGTTCGGTCAAACTGACTGCCGACCGTGCTGAGGTGGAGCCCAAGGTCTTCACCAAGATCAATATGCACTTCACCGTCACGGGCAAAGGGCTGCCAGAGACTGCGGTGGAGCGTGCCATTGCCATGAGCCATGAGAAATACTGTTCGGCCAGCATCATGTTGGGTAAAACTGCTGAAATCACCACCAGCTTTGAGTTGCTGGAAGCCTAAAAGCTTAACTTCATAGAAAAGCGCCGAAAAGGCGCTTTTTTTATTTATCTTTCAGTATTTAGATTGCTTTTGCGTGATACCAAAAAGCGCAAGGACACGATGAATTGCATGCATTTCAAAAACTAAGTACGCACTTGCTTTCTTCTTTGAATATGAATGCTTGGCAATGTCGCTATGTATTTGAAATATCGACATTGCTTACTGATAGGGTTTGACTGGTGGTTTGTTGCGGGTGAGCAACAGAACTGACGGAATTCAGCCCTGCGAAGGGGATTTTCTTTGCGCTAGGGTGCCCAGTCTGGTGCAATAAGCCCAACTTCCCCACCAGGAGGTTGGCGCGCTCTGCAGGGCCTGATGTATATCAAGGCAATAAAAAGCTGTAGCGTGCCCTCTATAAACCTTGGAGTAATTGATATGAAGAAATCTCTGATCGCCTTGGCCGTTCTGGCTGCTTCCGGCGCTGCAATGGCTCAGTCTTCCGTGACCCTGTACGGTGTTGTTGACACCAGCGTTGGTTACGTGAAGGGTGAAGAAAGCGTTTCCGGCCTGTTGAACAGCGGCAATGCTACGAGCCGTCTGGGCTTCCGCGGTACGGAAGATCTGGGCAACGGTCTGAAGGCCAACTTCGTGTTGGAAGGTGAAGTTTCTCCTGACGACGGCACAGCCGGCGGCTTCAACTTCCGTCGTCAATCGACCGTGGGTCTGGCTGGCAGCTTCGGTGAAGTGCGTCTGGGCCGTGCTCTGACAGCCTCGTACAACGCTGTAAGCCGTTACGACCTGTTTGGTACCGTGGGTCTGGGTTCTACCCTGGCATGGAGCGGTGCACAAACTGGCTATGGCAACCGCTACAACAACATGATCAGCTACATCTCGCCTAAGTTCTCGGGCTTTGGCTTTGGTGTTGACTACGGTTTTGGTGAGCAAGAAGCCAACCGTACAGGTCGCAACATCAGCGTTGGTGGTACTTATGACAACGGCCCTCTGAGCCTGGGTCTGGGTTATGACCGTCAAAACAATGTGACTAGCGCAACTGCTGGTATTGCTGATACAGATCTGAAGACTTGGCAGCTGGGTGGCTCTTACAACTTTGGCGTTGCTAAGTTGCTGGCTTTCTACAAGAACACCAAGTACAACGAAGTTGCTACAGGCGACAACGCGACTCTGAAGTCGTACAACCTGGGTGTTTCCGTGCCCGTGGGTGCTGCTGGTGAAGTCAAGGCTACCTACAACAACTACAAGTTGAGCGACGACGGCGGCAAGGCTAACCAGTTCTCGCTGGGTTATGTGCACAGCCTGTCCAAGCGCACTGCTCTGTACGGCACTTACGCTTACCTGAAGAACAAGGACGGCGCAACTTTGGGCCTGAACGGCGCATTTGGCGGCGTGGGTGGTCCTAACGACTCCGGCAAGATGCACGGTGTGCAAGTTGGCGTTCGCCACGCTTTCTAATATGAAGCTGGGGTAACCCAGTGATTATTTGAAGAAAAAAGCCAACCTTCGGGTTGGCTTTTTGCATTGCTGCTGTGTTTTTTTCGGGAAAACGAGCGTGGTTTTCGTGCTAACGGTGAAATTAGAACGAAAGTGCTTTTCTAGAATGGTCTTGCATCCTGAATCGAACAATTTCACTTCAAGGAGACAAGCAGATGCAAAAAAAGATCGTAGCGTTGGCGGTAACCGTGGTGTGTGCTACTGCCATGCCAGTCATGGCCCAGGCAACTGGAGCGAGTAAGGTGGAGTTATGGGGGATTGTGGATGCTGCTGTGCGCCACACAACCAATGAAGGGGCCAACAAAAAGGGTCTGACCAAGATGGTTGGCGGCGGCATGTCGCAAAGCCGCTGGGGTATCAAGGTGGAAGAAGACCTTGGCAGTGGCACCAAAGCCGTGGTTGAGTTGGAGCACCGCTTCAACGCTGATACTGGTGATAAAGATGCGACGGCACCATTTTTTCAATTGGCTTATGTAGGATTGCAAGGTCCATATGGCCGTTTGACGATGGGTCGTCAGTGGAATGTGCTGTTTGATGTGGTGACCAGCACATACGCCTCATTCCCATACTCACCGTATATGGATGCCTATAAGCCAGAGCTTGGAATGGCCATGGGCGCGCGTACTAGCAATGTTTTGAAATACACGTTTGCAACGCCTTCGCGTAATTTTGTCGGTTCGTTGCAGTATTCATTTAAAGAAAGTAACGACACAGACGAGCTTGAAGCCGGATTCCCAGGTAATGCCGCAACGTTACCAGCACAAATTCAAGCAAGAACTTTGAGCACGCTGGCCGGTGGTGCGGTAAAGACGATGGGGGGTTATCTTCGCTGGTCTGAAAGCGGCCTCTCGGTGGGCGGGGGCTTTCTGCGCACGGAATTGCCAGGCGGTACAGATGTCGATGCATGGACGTTGGGCGGGTCTTACCGCACAGGTCCGTGGTACCTGAATGCAGGCTATGGTTTAAACAAAGCCAAATTTGATACGCCAACAAGTGCGTTATCACCGGTCAATGTTCGTAATGCGGTAGATCGAGCTCTTTTGAATGCCTACTGGTCTGGGCAAACGAATGGCGGCTTCCAATCTGGTGATTCGGATAAGCGTCAGCTGATCAAGGTGGGGTTTGGTTATCAAGTGACCCCTCAGTTGAATCTGGGCATGCATTATTTCCGAGGCAAGCAGTCTGGATCGACCTCGGGCAATTTCAACAGCACCGCTAACTTTGTGGTGGCAGCTGCTGATTACGCATTCAGCAAGCGTACCGATGCATATCTGGCGGTGGATCGCACCAGCATCAGCGGTGGTCAAGGTACTGTGTTGGATAACACCAGCGGTGCACGCAGCCGTACAGGCTTTACGGTGGGCCTGCGTCATCGTTTCTGATGGTTTAAAAGTCAGATACAAAAAAGCCAGCATTCAGCTGGCTTTTTTGTATCTGCAGGCCTAAATGCCGTAACGTTTTTGTTGCAATTGGTTTTGTAAATTTTGCAAATTTTGCGCAAGGCTATCGTCCATTTTCAAAGCCACGGCGGTGGCCAAAATATCGATGATGAGCAAATGCAGCAGACGTGAGGCCATTGGGCTGTAGAGGTCCGAGCCTTCTAAGTTATCGGCAGCCAGCAATATGTGGCTTCTTTCCGATAGTTGTGTATGGCTGGAGGTGATGGCAATGATGGTGGCCCCCTGGGTTTTGGCGATCTGTGCTACGTCAACCAGTTCTTTGGTGCGCCCAGAGTTGGAAATAACGATCAGACAGTCACCGGGCCGGAGCATGGTGGCCCCCATGGTCTGAATATGACTGTCACTGGTGGCTTGGCTACTGATGCCCAGCCGGAAAAACTTGTGCTGTGCGTCTTGTGCCACAACGCCTGAGTTACCGACTCCATAAATTTCCAAGCGCTTCTTGGCTTTCCATGTATTCACAATCGCATTGACTGCTTGTTCAATGGCTGCAGGGTGGGCGGCATTGCGGTATTGCAAGAATGCAGCGACAGAGTTGTCGATGACTTTGACAAAAACATCCGAGGTTTTGTCATCCACATTGACACTGCGGTGGACAAAAGGAACACCTTCGGCCACATTGCCCGCCAGTTTGAGTTTGAAGTCGGCCAGACCGTCGTAACCCAAGCTGCGGCAAAAACGCACGACCGTGGGCTTGCTGACATTCGCTTTCTCAGCCAACTCTCGGACTGGCAGCCGTGCAAAACTGTGCGGGTCTGCCAGAACAAGCTGCCCTACCCGCTGCTCGGCAGGTGCCAGCGATGGAAGGGATGCTGAAATTCGATCAAGCATGGACAGACCTTGAAGAAGTGGCGTTAAAAAAAGCAATTTTGCTTCACTTGCAGCAATGCAAGTGGTCGCTAGGTTTTCTGCCACTGCATAGTGCTAGTGCACACTACACTTGGTTTTTGATTTTTGAAACACTGAACAAAAAAAAGCGAGACAAGATGAGCCAGTTGGAGCAACTCAAGAAATTCACTGTGGTGGTGGCGGACACTGGAAATTTTCAGCAGATCACACAATTCAAACCGCAAGATGCGACGACCAACCCTTCTTTAATCTTGAAGGCCGTCCAGCAGCCTGACTACCGGCCCTTGCTTTTGGATACAGCGCAGCAGTGGCAAGCCAAAGATTTGGATGAAGTGGTCGATCGCTTGCTGGTGCGGTTTGGCTGCGAGATTCTGTCCGTTGTGCCGGGACGCGTATCTACGGAAGTTGATGCCCGACTTTCATTCAATACCGATGCCACCCTTGCGCGAGCGGAGCGCATCATTGCGCTGTACCAAGCAGCCGGTATACATACTGACCGTGTCTTGATCAAAATTGCGGCGACATGGGAAGGCATTGAAGCCGCCCGTCAGCTGGAGGTGCGTGGCATTCATACCAACCTCACGCTGCTGTTTTCCAAAGTTCAAGCTGTAGCCTGCGGGAAAGCCAAGGTGCAACTGATATCGCCTTTTGTGGGGCGTATTTACGATTGGTACAAGAAGCAGGCCGGTGACCAGTGGGATGAGACTGCCATGTCTGGCGCGAACGACCCGGGAGTGCGCTCGGTGCGTGCTATTTATGAGTACTACAAGCACTTCGGGATTGCCACTGAGGTCATGGGTGCCAGTTTTCGCAGTACCGGGCAAATTCTGGCCTTGGCGGGGTGCGACTTGCTGACCATTGCCCCCGAGCTTTTGGCACAGTTGGGGCAGAGCGAAGGTGTTGTGCTGCGCGCACTGGATGCAGCAATGGCGAAGCAAGAAAATCTGCAAGCTGTGCACTACGATGAGGCCGGTTTCCGCTATGCCTTGAATGAAGACGCCATGGCCACAGAGAAACTCGCAGAGGGTATCCGTGCATTTGCAGCAGATGCGATCAAGCTAGAACAGCTGATTCAAGCAGCCTGATCGTTACACTCACAGGCTGCGCCGCGCACGGCGAGCTATGGAGCAACTTTATGCATTCAGTCGTCATCAGCGGTACCGGCCTGTATCAGCCTCCCCACACTATCACCAATGCAGAGTTGGTGGAGGCTTTTAATAACTATGCTGATCTGCAAAATAAACGCTTTGCAAGCGACATAGAAGCTGGTCACCGCGCATCGGTGCCGCATTCGAGTGTGGAATTTATCGAAAAAGCCTCTGGCATTTGCCAGCGCTATGTGATGGAAAAGACTGGTGTGCTGGATCCACAACGCATGTATCCACGCTTTGAAGAGCGTTCCGACGATCAGTTGTCACTGATGGCCGAAATCGCTGTGGCTGCCGCGCAAGAAGCATTGGCGCAGGCTGGGAAAACAGGCACCGACATCGATATGGTGCTGTGCGCTGCTTCCAACATGCAGCGCGCCTATCCTGCGATCGCGGTGGAAATCCAGCAGGCGCTGGGGGCAGGCGGTTACGGTTTTGACATGAATGTGGCGTGTTCATCGTCCACTTTTGCGATGGAGCAGGCGGTGAATGCGGTGCGCTGTGGAACGGCGCGCTGCGTTCTGGTCGTTAATCCTGAGATTACGTCAGGCCACCATGAATGGCGCGACCGTGATTGCCATTTTATTTTTGGCGATGTGTGTACGGCGCTCATCATTGAACGTGCAGATACCGCAACGGGCGCTGATGTGTGGGAGGTGCTGGGTACCCATCTGGCCACCCAGTTTTCCAACAATATTCGCAACAACTTTGGTTTCATGAACAGGGGTGAAGATGCAGACCCTGCTGCACGCGATAAAACGTTTCACCAAGAGGGCCGCAAAGTCTTCAAGGAAGTCGTGCCGATTGCAGCAGCGCATATTGAAGGGCATTTGGCGCAACTGGATCAGAAACCGGAGGCTGTGCGCCGTTACTGGTTGCATCAGGCTAATTCGGGTATGAATCAATTGGTGCTCAAGAAGCTGGTGGGGGATGCCAGTGAAGACCGCGCACCGTTGATTTTGAATGAGTTTGCCAATACGGCTTCAGCCGGTTCCATCGTGGCGTTTCATAAGCACCGTCAAGATTTGGTGAGCGGAGATCTGGGTGTCATCTGCTCGTTTGGCGCAGGCTACTCTGTGGGCAGTGTGGTGGTGCGTAAGCACTGAGTGGAGCATGGGTTTGGTCTGTCATGAAACGTCAGAGTGGGCACAACTGCAAGCGCACTTTGAAGCGCTCGAGAGTGGCTTTGATTTGCAAAGTGCATTTGCGCAAGATAGTTTGCGTTTGGCAAAGCTCAGCCAGCAAGCACCGTATGTGTTTGCGGATTTGTCCAAAAACTGGTTGCTGAAAGAAACAGAGCATTTGTTGGCAGGTCTGGGCCAGACATGTGGTGTGAGTGTCCTGCGTGATGCCATGCTGGCTGGGCAAGCGGTCAACACCAGTGAAGGCCGTGCAGTCATGCACTGGCTGCTACGTACCCCGAAAGATGGTGGTTTGTTGCATGACAGCGGTGTGGTGCAAGCTTGGCCAGAGGCTATACGCCAAGCGCTGGGCGATGTGCACACCACGCTGGATGCCATGCTGCATTTGGCAGAGCAACTGCGCGCGGATGCTCGCATTACGGATGTGGTCAACATCGGTATTGGTGGTTCACACTTGGGCCCAGAAGTGGTGGTGCAGGCACTGGAAGACTGGGTAGACACGGGTAAGCAGTTTCACTTTGTCTCCAATGTGGATGGGCATGAGCTAGGGCACGTGCTGCGCAAGGTGAAACCTGAGAGCACACTCTTTTTAATAGCGTCCAAATCTTTCACCACTGCCGAAACCATGCTCAATGCACATTCCGCACGTGCATGGTTCTTGGCTAACGGTGGCAGTGATCGCGCTGAAGATGCATGCAATATTGATCGGCACTTTGTCGCGTTAACCACCAATACAGAGGCTGCTGCATCCTTTGGCATTTCACGCACACTGGGTTTTTGGGATTGGGTGGGGGGGCGATTTTCGCTGTGGTCGGCCATTGGGCTGCCGATTGCGATTGCGATTGGTGCAGCGCAGTTTCGCCGTATGCTGCAGGGTGCGCATGAAATGGATGCCCACTTCTTTACTGCCCCTGACACACACAACTTACCCATGCGCCTGGGGTTGCTGGATGTCTGGAATCGCAATTTTTGTGGCTTCAGCAGCCGCTGTATCGCACCGTACAGCCATGGTTTGCGTCGCCTGACGGCCTATCTGCAACAGCTGGAGATGGAAAGCAACGGCAAAGGCGTTACGCGCCAAGGGCGCAAGCTGGAGGTGCCTACCTCCGCCGTGGTATGGGGCGAACCTGGTACCAATGGCCAGCATGCTTTCTTTCAGATGCTGCACCAAGGGCCGGATGTCATCCCCGTGGAGTTCATTACGCTGCGAGATGGTGGCAAGTATTTGGGGGCACACCACCAAAGTTTGGTCATCAATGCGATTGCGCAAGCGCAGGCGCTGATGGTTGGCCGGCAAGGCGAGGGCGTGGAGCGTGATTGCCCGGGCAATCGCCCCAGCACATTTTTGCTGCTGCAAGCACTGGATCCGGCATCTTTGGGGGCCTTGATTGCGCTGTACGAGCACCGGGTGTTTGTTTCCGGTGCGGTCTGGGGTATCAACAGCTTTGACCAGTGGGGTGTCGAGCTGGGCAAGAAGCTGGCGCAAGAGCTGCGTGTGCGCCAGCAAAACCATGACTGGCAGGGCGTGGATCCATCCACCGTGGCTTTGATGCAGCGTTTGGCTGAATCACCCGTCAATGGGAATTAAAGATAGCTGTAGATGCTTGCTGTATAAGCTTTAGAGTCATTTTTATGCATAAAACAAAAGGCCGCTTTCGCGGCCTTTTGTTTGCTTGTGTGCAGCTACCGAGGCTTTGCAGCCCCGGTCAACAGCCAGGCAATTACATGCCCATGCCGCCCATGCCACCCATGCCACCCATGCCACCCATATCAGGGGCACCAGCGCCTTCAGCCTTGGGGGCTTCAGCGATCATGCACTCAGTGGTCAGCAGCAAGGAAGCCACGGAAGCAGCGTTTTGCAGTGCAGTGCGTGTCACCTTGGTGGGGTCCAGGATACCCATTTCCAGCATGTCACCGTAGGTGTCGTTGGCAGCGTTGAAGCCGAAGTTGCCTTGGCCCTTCAACACAGCGTCCACCACCACCGATGGCTCGCCACCAGCGTTGGAAACGATTTCGCGCAGAGGCGCTTCCACAGCCTTCAGCACCAGCTTGATACCAGCGTCTTGCTCAGCATTGCCAGTGGTCAAAGTGCCCACAGCTTGCTTGGCGCGCAGCAGAGCCACGCCACCACCGGCCACGATGCCTTCTTCCACAGCAGCGCGGGTAGCGTGCAGGGCGTCTTCCACGCGGGCCTTCTTTTCCTTCATTTCGACTTCGGTGGCAGCGCCAACCTTGATCACGGCAACACCGCCGGCCAGCTTGGCCACGCGTTCTTGCAGTTTTTCACGGTCGTAATCGCTGGTCGCTTCTTCGATTTGCAGGCGAATTTGCTTGACGCGGGTTTCGATTTCGTCAGCTTGGCCAGCACCGTCGATGATGGTGGTGTTTTCCTTGCCGATTTCCACGCGTTGTGCTTGGCCCAGGTCTTCCAAAGTGACCTTGTCCAGTGTCAGGCCCACTTCTTCAGCGATGACCTTGCCGCCCGTCAGGATGGCGATGTCTTCCAGCATGGCCTTGCGACGATCACCAAAGCCAGGAGCCTTGACAGCCACTACCTTCAAGATACCGCGGATGGTGTTCACCACCAAAGTTGCCAGGGCTTCGCCTTCGACATCTTCAGCAATGATCAGCAGAGGACGGCCAGCCTTGGCAACTTGCTCCAGCGTAGGCAGCAGGTCACGGATGTTGCTGATCTTCTTGTCGAACAGCAGCACAAAGGGGTTGTCCAGAATCGCGGATTGCTTTTCTTGGTTGTTGATGAAGTAAGGCGACAGGTAGCCACGGTCAAACTGCATGCCTTCAACGACATCCAGCTCGTTAGCCAGGGACTTGCCTTCTTCCACAGTGATCACGCCTTCCTTGCCCACTTTGTCCATGGCTTCGGCAATGATGCTGCCTACGGATTCGTCGGAGTTGGCAGAGATCGAACCTACTTGGGCGATTTCCTTGGATGTGGTCGTGGCCTTGGATTGCTTCTTCAGCTCTTCCACCAGGGCGATCACAGCCTTGTCGATACCGCGCTTCAAGTCCATGGGGTTCAGGCCAGCGGCTACATACTTGGAGCCTTCGCGCACGATGGCTTGGGCCAGCACAGTAGCTGTTGTGGTGCCGTCACCAGCGATGTCGTTGGTCTTGGAAGCCACTTCCTTCACGAGCTGGGCGCCCATGTTTTGCAGCTTGTCCTTCAGTTCCACTTCCTTGGCCACGGACACACCGTCCTTAGTCACGGTAGGGGCGCCGAACGAGCGCTCCAGCACCACGTTACGGCCTTTAGGGCCCAGAGTAACCTTGACCGCGTTAGCCAGAATGTTCACGCCTTCAACCATGCGTGCACGTGCTTCACCACCGAATACTACGTCTTTAGCTGCCATTTTTGGCTCCTAGAAATTTGGTTCAAATTGGCTGTTAACGCTTGTCTATCAAGCACTAACAGCTATGAATAAGTGAATTATTGAGATGGATGTGGGCGCTGCACAGGCGTTTAGCCTTGCTTTCGCTTATCGAAAGCTCCCCACCCATCAAGCAGTGATTTACTTCTCGACGACTGCGAACAGGTCGTCTTCCTTCATCACCAGCAGCTCGTCGCCGTTGACCTTCACGGTCTGGCCGCTGTACTTGCCGAACAGCACACGGTCGCCGACCTTCACGTTCAGAGCGATTTGCTCGCCCTTGTCATTGCGCTTGCCAGGGCCCACAGCCAGCACTTCGCCTTGGTCAGGCTTTTCAGCAGCGTTGTCAGGGATATAGATGCCCGAAGCGGTCTTGGTTTCGTTCTCAAGGCGCTTGACGATCACGCGGTCGTGCAAAGGACGCAGGTTCATAACATCTCCTAGATATCAATCAACAAGGTGAATAGATCTCAAACCCCGCTTGTGCAGGATTTTTCTAACTGGTGTGAGGTTGGGTGCTGCTAGCACTCAACCCCATCGAGTGCTAATAATAAGGGGTAATTCTGAGGTTTCAAGAGGGAAGGTCTTAGAGAAAAGTGGAATTAGCAGTGCGTGCGGATGCGGAACGTCACTGTACTTTCGTGGGCGCGTCACTGTACTTTCGTTTTTTCCAGAGCTAATGCGGAACGTCACTGTACTTTCGTTGGTGCGTCACTCTACTTTCGTTTTTTCCGGTCGCGAGGGGAGGAACTCGAACCGGTCAGGGCAGTCAAGACGGCTCTAGAAGAAAGGTTTTTGAGGCGCTAAGGCATTCGAGGCCACTTCAGGGTCCAGCTTTGAAGAGGGCTAGCAAAGCTAAATGTGAGCCAGAGCGTAGAACTGCAAGTAGGCCACTCGGCTCAACATGCAGGGAATCGCTAGGTCGCCTTTGCAGCGATTTCGGAAGTGCGCATTAGCGTTCTAGACTTTCGGTCTAAGCCCGATAGCAGTCATCATGCGCACTACTACTGTCGATTCACAATGACTGCTGTGAAACACACCTGCTTGACCGCTTCTGCCCTGAATTCCGCCGGGCATCTCGCTCATTTCATTTCTCACTCTCCAGTTCAATTTCGACCTTGATAGGTGTCAATTGAACCGGGTGAAGACTAAGAGATTCACGCTCAAGACGTTCCAACGTCTCTGAGAAGGCATGTTTGAACATTGCGTTAGACTTTTCGCCAAGTGCGAGAGCTCTACCAAGATCAGCTGAATTCTTAGACTTATTGAACAAAGCAATAGCAGCATAAAACTCAATCTGAACAGCAGCAGTAGCTGCACTTGCTGCATCAATAGCAGTTGCTTGGTTGTCAGTGAAAATGTCGTTGGTCATCGGGTCTCCTGATGTTGGAAGGAAGTGAGCGCACCGCTCGCGCCTGCTTGTGTATAGGCAAGACACCCGCCTTTGCGACCATAGCTGGGCGTTGTTGCATAAATCGCGGAGCCGCAAGCCGTAGGCTAGCGGCATGAGTCCGCCCAACAAACCGCTCCGAGCCACGAACTGCAATCAGTACAACGCAGCCCTCACGGCCCGTAGATCACTGTCAATTTGGTTGGACAAGCGCATGGCCTGGTTTGCCGCTACCAGTGGCTAACGCGGGCGAAGCCCGAGGCTCTCTGATGCTGCGATCCAGTTCTGTTTGATTCTTAAAAACTTGTTTGGCTTGGCGCTGAGGAAGGCCACAGGTTTGGTGGAGTCGATACTGAAACTGTGCGGCCTTGCATGGCCAGTTCCAGACTTCAGCACTCTGTGCAGACGGCAGCAAGATTTAAATGTCCAGATTCCGTACTCCCGCAGCAAAGCAGGCTTGCACCTTCTGGTCGACTCAACAGGAATCAAATTCCTTGGCGAAGGTGAATGCAAATGCAAAAAGCACGGTGCTGAATATCGCCGTCAGTGGCGTAAGCTGCACATAGACATCGATGCGACACCTTGCAGATTCGGGCAATCTGTGTGAAGAGTAATAACGTCAGCGATGCCTCAGTGCTGTGCCACTTGCTGGTGAGTATTCGCAGCAAATCCACTAGGTGTTCGCACAACAAAACCTCCACCGATTCGCATCCAAAACTCACCAGCGGTTTGCATTCAGGAGCAGACCTTGGGGGTGTTGTAGGAAGCGACTGCTTTTGGCAGCATAGCGGCCTGTCGCCGGTTAGCAAACTCGATGGGGCCGTGCGACAAACCAGAGGTACGCATTAGCGGCCGTTCGCTTCAGTCAGAAACGCCCCATTGCAGTCATACAGCAGACCGGACGATTGAAACCCATAAAGCCGGCGGTCACATGCGCGAAATAAAGTCACTCCTGCTTGGGCGGACGTTTTTCCCTTTGATCAATTTACGGCGGCGATTTTTCATTTGAGGACCGTTTGGACCTACTGACTGAAAGGCGCTGTCTCTCCACTGCGTTCTATGTGGGACGCTGTTAAACGATGCCGCGTGGCCTTGGAAGAACATGCCGGCCGTCGTCCTCACCCCGTAATGACGGCCTACCCCGGTGCTGCCGAGGCCAAGCAATTGGGGCGCGCCGCCGCTATAAGGGTCAGGACAAGTGTGCGTTAAAGCTTTGCAGAACCCTTGGAAATAAACGCGACTTACTGAACCAATCTTGATAGTCAATGGTGTCACTGCTGTGAAGACTACATCTTGTCCCGAGCCGTCCAACACAATGGCATAAGACTGTTTGCCGTCTAGATCATATTCTTTACTCACCCAGTTATTGTTTTTTCTAAAAAACTGATGGCGAACTAGGGTAAAGGAACTTTTGAGCCCAAATGAGTTGCGAGAGGCATGGAAAATCGTGAAATCGCCGCAATCCGGGTGCGAAGTCTTCATTTCCTTGAGTCTTTCGATTACCCAGTCGATTCTGCCGTACATCGATGTCGCCAAACCTGGCGGGATATGGCCTTGATCAATCTGTCTACAGATCGTCGGCAGCGCGATAGCGGGAATTCTGTAGGAACCGTCCAAACTGGTTCCTCTAGCGTGAGGTCGTCTAGGTTGAACGCAACTATCCCCGGTTTTTTATGATCGGCCAGCTGTTCGCAACCTTTCTTAAAACTATTGGCGACATTGTTTTGGGAATAGACCTTCTTGCAAGCGATGGCATAGTCGCCGAACTTCTCACCAAGTGAGACCACCAAGTCCGGCTCATCGAAACGCACAGGTACCCCTCCAAGTTGAAGTCGTCGGAAGAGATCAAGCTCCCAGAGTGCATCCTTACCCATAGACGTTTGCTTAGCTGTGAGGTTCATGTTCGTGTCCGTGACACGATGGATTGCTTCTTTGGCTCCAGGATCTTTAAGGGCTGATTCGACAGCGTATGCAATGCGAACTGCTTCATTTGCACGAAGAAATGTCGTTCGCCAGCGCTTGTCATTCATAGGCTTTGCGTCTTTCGCTAGACGGCGCACCATAGCAAAGAGTGAGCCAAGCGCACTACCTGTATGGCATTTCAATCCTCGATCTGCCAGTGCAGCCTCTACCCTCAAGACGGTTTCCATTGCAGCATCAAAACTTACAATAAGTTGAGCTGGCTTATCGTTTTCTTTAAGGTATGCAGTTTCCATGATGCAAAAGTATCGCAGCGATGTGTGTAGTTGGAAATCAGCAATACAAAGAAGCGTTGGAACTTTCGCTGTGTCAAGAGCAATCAGAGTCTCGCGAGAAAACATTCATTTTCGATCGACTGCTTATAACCGAGAACCACATTGTTGATTTCCATCCAGAAGTGACCCACTAGCCCCCAGCGGGTCAGATTTGCGTGGAAATTAACAGCCTTATTACTCCTCGAACAACTCCCGCTCCTTTAGCGATTCGGCGATGCTCTTCTCCGCGTCCTGCTTGATGAGGTCGTAGAGCCTATAAGCGGGGGAGAAACGAGGGAGCGAATCGAGAATGGACTTCGCTTTTTCCAAGGACTCCACGTCACGGGGAAACGGTTCACCCGGCGTTCCCTGTTTTCCTCCGCTCACGGCCGCGGAATAGAGTGCTCTGGTGGCGGATTCGAGACACTTACTGCCGTGCGACTTGGCCGCCGTGAGATAGCCGACGACGAAGGTCGGATTGTCCAAAGAGAATGCGTGGTCGGCCTCGTGGAGGATTTCCCCAATGAGTGAGATATCGAGGCTGTCGCCGGAGCACTTATTCAGCATGAAAGACAGCGTCCTATCATCCGTTGCGGAAAATACAGCCTCGAAAAGATGCGAGGCGAAGTATTTGAACTTGTGGTCGCCACCATCGCCACCTCTCATCCAAGACCATACGTCCTTGCACAAGTCTTCGAATGCCGCCGACTCGGTGAACCGCAAAGGCTTGTGCACGTACGGGCCAAAGTTGCAGGGACGGAACGCGTAATCCTTGGTCGAAGCCGCGTGCGCGACGCGCTTCTTGAAGAAATTCAGCGTTTCCACCGGGTACCTCACCGAAGTGGACGCGAGAAACTCCTGAATCCAATACTTTTTCAGAACCGGTATGGGGAACAGTTTGTCCAGCAGGACGCTTACCGAGCGGGAATCAAGCAGGTCGGGCGAAATCGGTCCAGAGGATTCAAAGAGGGAGAGGACCTCGTCGGCAACATGCTCGGAACCACAGAAATTCGTGGCTCCTATGAGCTCCAACGCTTTCGCGGCGTCCAACACCTCGACATAGCGTAACTCGCCCGCCGCAGTCGCAACTTCGTATTCGTCGTCTGAAGAGAGAAATCCCTTCAGAGTATTGAATTCGTATTCGCCCAGGGATGAGTTCCCAAGGACTTGGCCGATACAGCGGGCCAGCGATGCTCTCAGTTCCGGACTCCCGGAAGCTAAGATTCTGGACGTAAACGCCCTTCCACCTGCGACGTCTTCCGAATAGATCCTCGGCAAGGCCATGGGGACGTATCGGGCGATGGCGGATTTCGGCTTTCCAAGCGCGTACTCCATGACGTATTGCGCCAAGGAGTTTGTGCCGGCGAGCAGTTCTTGGAGCAGTACGTGAGACGAAGCATTCCTATTCATTTTTACTTCTTCGACCCTCGCCAGCATCGACGCTACGAACTGCACAATCGCCTCCGGGTTCTGGAAGGTGCCGGCTATCTCTGCTGCGGTATGCCGGATGGTCGCCTGCCATTCCTTTTGCCTAGTTTCGAAATTCGACTCTTCGACCAAGTGCCCATACCCGTCGACGAACGCGCGTATCGTCCGGAATTCGAGGCTGTCCGGAGTAAGGGCGAATATCTCGTTTGCTACGTAGCTTGTCCTGCCGCTGGCGAATTTCGCGTGCCAAGAGATCGAAGAAAGCAGTTCGAGCCAGACGAACGGATCCAGTATCGACGACAGCACCTTGCCCTTAATTGATTCCAAAGTGCCAACGAATTCGTCGGTCCAACGCTCGCGGTCCATCTCCGGAACGGCAGCCCCGAATTGACCCATCGGATACCTGAGCGCATCGGAAAGCGCCCTCGCGGATAGGATCGCGACGTCCAACCGTTCGGAATCGAGTCGGGCGATTGCTGCGAAAATCACATCTTTTCGCAACGAAGCAACGGCTTCCTGCTTCACAAAGTACGGGCTGAACGAAAACGCACGGCCATTCGAAGACGTGGTGTGGCCTTCGGTTTGGAGGATTCCGCTCAGGAAGTCATATGGCGTGTACGCACCATTCCATGAGTCGGAGTAATCCAAGAGCGACAGTCCGAATCCGACGACCTCGGCGTTGTACTCGACCGGCTTATTGGGCTCCACCGCGCAGAGCTCCTTCAGTATGCGGATTGCGTGGCCGGGGTGCTGGTGCAACTGCCTTTCGTCCAATTTCCCCAATTCCCACAGGCAACCGCAGGCTCGTTGCAAGTGCTCGAAATTGTAGGCAGCGTACTTGACTAGTTCCGGCAGGTCCTGGGGAAGCCTGCCTTCGGCGATGCTTTGTTCGGCGAATTGAAGCGCCCTCGCGGGCTGGTAGTACGCGACGGACGTCATTGCCTTGAAATGCTTGTCACCGTATTCCCCCGTGGGCCGCAATTGCTGCCACAGCCCATCGAGCAATCGGCTGCTGGCGGTGTTTCCACTCGACAGCCGCCAATCCAGCTTCCCGAGGTTTAGCAGAACGTGATCGACGAGTGATTGCGGCGACGCGGCGAAGATCTTTTCTGCATAGCCGGACGACGCGCCGTTCTCGGTTACACAGTTCTGCTCAATGATGTAGTCGGCGAGGAGATCCGGAGCGAGCCTGTACGTCATGCCCCGCTTGAACGCTATCCCGCCCGTTACCAGGGTCTTGACGAGGCGATTGCTGTCCGCGACGGAGATTCCTTCGACATCCTCCAGCAGTTTCAGGAGACCGGCGTCGTCCGGGCTGAACGGTTGGACCAATGCCAGGACTCTCAGGATGGAGAGGATGGCCTCCCTGTCCTTGCCTTGGGCTAGGTCTCCCGCGATCACCTGCTGGAAGCGGGCCAGAAGGGTCGTTCGGAACGCGCCTTCGGTGCTCAGGAGTTCCGGATGCAACTTCTCCTTCGCCACGATCTGGGCCGCGACGACCGTGGCCAACGGGCAGTCGAGGGTGTAGCGACTCACTGCTTGGGCAGCCGATTCTGGGCCGCCGTACTCCTTCAGAACTTGGGCCGCGAGTTCGACCGTCTGCTTCTGGGACAGCGGTTCGAGGCTGATTTGGAAAGTGTAGGGAGGCTGGAGAAGGACGGAGGCCGCCTGCAACCTGATCCGCTCGAGGCCGTACGTCCGGAGAGAAAGGACCGCTCGCGCCGAATTCTTAGGATTAGCGACGTAGGCGAAGAGCATGGGGAGATCGTCTCGGTCGTGAGCGTCGTCGACGACCAATAGTTTTTCGGCTTGCCCGAGACTCTCTAGATGCTTCGTAGAAAGCTCCTCCGTAGCGGAAAGGACTTTGACTAGTATTCCAGGCTTCGCATCTTGGTAATCGGCCAGGGCTTGGTACAGTAAACGGGATTTCCCTGACCCACCGGAGCCGGTCAGCAGGGTGACGAGTCGATCCTTGTCGCGGATGCTGTCGAAGAGGTTTGCGAGTTCCTCGCTCCGTCCCACCAGTTGCCACAGGTGGTTGAAGGCGCGCTCCTTGCGCAGGAACGCGGAGAAAAAGTCCTCGACGGATACCCAAGGGCCGGCCTCGACTTCGCCGAGCAACGCGAGTCGCTGCCCGGGGAAAAAGATGTCCACCAAGCGAATTTGCTCCGACTTCGAGATCTGGCGAATCCGTTTTGCGACGTCCTCTTTGTCCCACAGTTCCCAATCGGGATGAACGGCAATCGCGTCCCTCGCCTGTGGGCTGGCGATTCTCGTGAGCAGCAGGACTTTCTTGTCTGCGTGACGGACGTGTGCTTTGACGGCCGCTTCGACCTTCGCTGCACCGAACTCCTTATGCCTCTTGCATTGATAGGTGCGTATCGTCTCATCTTGCAAAACGGCCTCGATATCCAGGCCATCCTGCTTGTGGCCAGTCCCGCCAAACCGGTGCACGTCGGCGGTCGGGTTGAGTGCGGAAATGAAGAAATCGCAAAACCGTTCGAAACCTTCCGCGCTCAGGGAGTCGATTGGAAACGGTTGATCGAAACTGACCGTCGTCGTTTGCGGATCCAGTCCACGCTCACTCACGTTCTCTAGATCCTCCGGGCTTACGGATAGCACGTGCGCGAGCCGAAGCATGTCCTTCGCCCTGGGACGAGATGTACCGGCCTCCCACCGGCTAACTGTCTGCTGCCGGACGCACATCGCTATGGCCAATTCTCTTTGCGTCTCAATTCCTGCTTGGATTCGGAATTGTTGGAGGCGATGACCAAAGTCGGTCACCCTAGCATTGTTAGCCGTACTCATATCATGTGTGCAAAATGTTTTGAATACATGATGTGAGTACAAAAATGCCGAGTCAAGTGCGGGAGCTTATGAATTCCAAGTGTCTATGCCGCCTCAGACTGCAATCAGCTACATGGCCGACATTGCTAGAGTGGCACGCCGACGGCAGCTTTGGTCGGGTAGTTCGCATGCGACCAACGCTCTAAACATCGGCAGTAATCAGAAACCTGCGCCCAGACTGCCTGCCGGTGAACGTCTCTTGAGGGTCGATTTGTGACGGTCGCAGATCGGCCAAAAGCAGACAGTGGCTTGATGGTAGATTGCCTGTATCCAATATCAATGCTATCCATCGAATAGGAGCCAGGATGAGTTACGACCTGAATTTTTGGAAATACCAATCTGAAATCTACCTCGATTCCCAAACGACTTACGCAAGCTTGTGCGATGGCGAGCGTGTCGAAGGATTAGAAGATCTTCCGATTGAGGAAATGTTGGATCGTCTCAAGGTTTTCTTCTCTGATGGCTGGGCGCAAACTGAAGAGTTGAACTGGGAGGCCACGAGCCGTGGCGCGTTCCAAGTCTCCACCACTCCTCAAATGTTCCGGGTGGATTGCTACGGCATGAGCGGTGATGATATGAATCGCTTTATTGACCTAGGTAAAGAGTTCGGATGCCCACTTTATGACCCTCAAGTTGGAACTCGATTTGATGGAAAAAGTTGATTTTTGTAAGCTGTGAACTTCCGCTTTGGGTCGAGAGCACTAATTCGACACTTATGAAAGCGGCCACTTGGCCTGGGTATGCTTTCAATGACGGCTTTGATAGGTAAAGCAGACCTGGAGTGAAGACTAAGAGCAATGACTGCTTCGTGTAACAGTAGCCATTGGCCTTATTGAGTTGAACGACTGCAATCAGCCTTAAACGAAAGTTCAGTGACGTTCCACTCCCACTTTGTCGGTTTACGCATTCGTGCAGGCCAGTGCGCCAGATATAAGAAGCCTATCTTCTCCATGAATTGAATGGGTTTTTTAAAATTTCTGCATTTGAAAAAAAGCCAGCCCTGCACGCTGGAGGGCTGACTCGATTTGGTCGCTAATGTCGCTGAGTAACCTCGTTGGGTTACCAACAGAGCAACGGCAGAGCTTAGAAGTCCATGGATGCTGAAACTGATACGGTGCGTGGTGCGCCCAGAATGAGCGAAGTCAGTGCCGGCATGCCCCAGTACGCCTTGTTGGTGACGTTGTTCACAGCCGCACGTATCACTACTGGGGTGTTATGTACCTTGGTTTTGTAGCGTGCGCCCAGATCGTAAGTGGTGCGGCCGCTTGCCCATTTCTGGTTCAAGTCATCAATGTACTGTTTGGAAACGGCCGTCGCGTTGGCGGTCAGTGTCAGGCCTTGCACAGCAGGGGTGTCCCATTCCACGCCCAGTTTGGCTTGCAGTTTAGGCATGCCTTTGGCCATCTTGCCCACATTGGCCGCCACGATGGACTTCGTCACCTTGGGATCTGAATAAGCAATCCCGCCCATCAAGCGAACGCCGCGAACGGGAACACCAAAGAAGCCCCATTCCACACCACGATTGCGCTGCTGACCATTGACTGCATAAGTGTTGGTCGCAACATCTGCAGCGCCATTGGGCTTGGAGATTTGGTAGACGCTGAATGTGTGAGCAAAGTCACCCAAGTCAATCTTCAGCCCAAGCTCTTTTTGTTTGGTCTTGTAGGGTGCCAGCATCTCTCCTTCGTTGGCATAAGGCGAAGACACCTGTTGTCCCTTGCTCAAGCCTTCGATGTAGTTGGCATAGACCGACAAGTTCTCCGTGGCTTTGACCAACAGCGCTGCAGCTGGCGTGTTGGCGCTCGTCGCATAGTGTTTTTTTGGATCCACAATGCCGCTTGCTGCATTGAAGTTGTCGGTACGCACGGATTGGTGGCGAATGCCCAATGTCAGTTGCACACGATCCTTGGCGAACGACAAGGTATCGGCCAAGCCAAAACTGCGCAGTGTGGACTCGTTGTGTGTAATCGGTATTCCGCCCATGACGGGGGCTGGGCCCCACACGGGGTTGTAAATTGTCGAAGTCATGGTTCCCGTGACACGGTTACCAGTCTCACGCAAGGTGTCTGCGTAATAGGTTGCATTGAGTGACCACTGGTGACCTACTGATCCTGTTTGGAAACGGCCTTTTAAGCCCGTATCCAGGGATTTCTTTTCTACTTCGAACTGCAATTGCGCCAAGGTCGTGGTGAAAGCGCCTGTGCTGGCATTCGTAATTTGCCCCCCTGCAGCGCCGTTGTAGGCGTAATTGGATCTGCTGGTGCCTACGGCAATATGGGCTGTGACTTGATCGGTCAAATCAAACTCACCCCGGGCCATGATGGCTTTGTCCTTGTTGTGTACATAGCCCCAGTCTGGGCTCAGCAACGTATCTGCTTTGGGAGGCTTGGGAACAAAAGACACGTTGTTCGCTAGCGTCAATCCTCGGCTGACGCCATTGACGCGATCCTCGCTGATGTACATGTCGGTGGACAGCCGTACGCGGTCGCTGCGCCAGTCCAGCCCCAAAGAAGCCAGCTCGGATTTTTTCTCTTGCTGATTGACGGCACCTTCGCCATCGCGATACACCCCATTGAAGCGGATCCCGAACTGCTTGTTTTCACCAAATCGACGGCCTACATCCAAGTGCGTTCCAAATTGCGCATCGGACATGTAGGTGCCAGTCAAGCGTGTCAGTGGGGCATCTCCTGCCCGTTTGGGTTGCAAGTTGATGGCGCCACCGACCGAGCCACCGGGGGGCATGCCATTGAGCAGTGCCGTTGGGCCTTTCAGCACTTCCACACGATCGTACATTTCTGTCGTGCCGCGGTAGTAGGGGGCCATGCCGTACAAACCGTTGACGGATGTGTCGGTGCTGCCTACGGCAAAGCCCCGGATGGAATAATTTTCTGACCAAGAGCCTGAAGCGTTGTTGCTGAATACGGTGGGGTCTGTCGCAGAAATCACTTCACCAATGTCTTTGGCTTGCCGATCGGCAATGTATTCCTCGGTGTAGGTGATGGTGCTGAAAGGCGTTTCCATGAAGTCCTTGTCACCGAGCAAGCCCACACGCCCACCCGTGGCCACTTGGCCGCCTGCATAGGGCGCAGTCACATTCTGCGATTGCTCACGCACCGTTACTGCTGGCAGTGTGGGGGCATTGGCTCCGTCTTGCGCTGTTGTGGCTGTGCTGGTTTGTGCCAGCGTGCCTGAGGTGGACATCGCCAGCCCCATTAGCAGTGCCATGTGCGCAGCAGCGCTGCGCTTGAGCGCGAAGGGTGGACGAAGCAGGGCAGTTGTTTGCCATGCAGATTGAGAGCAGTGTTGAGTCATACCGATTTCCTTGTTATGGATGGCGTTGTGCAATGCAGCGGCGCATGCCCCTTCATCAGGGACACAGGAGCCGACGGTGGCAGCAGCACCTTTTTGCAGGGTTGTTGGCTGGGGTGAACCTGGCTATGAAGCGTTGAAGTTCAAACTTCAATCAAAATTCAAGAGCGAAAGACCTAGGGCTGATAACCCTTGAGCACGTCTTTCATTACGATGTGCAGCGATGTGGGGCTGGCGCCGGTCGTGTACCAGGCGTCTGCATCTACAAAAACGACACGGCCGTTTTTCCAGGCATTGGTCTGGCGCAGTAGCGGGTTGGCTACGTCTTCTGGCTTGAGGACGGATTTGCGCTCCATCACGGCAGTGCGGTCCACCACATACAGGATGTCGGGGTTGGCCTGCTGAATGAATTCACTGGATACAGGCTGTCCGTGCAGCCCCGCTTCTACTGCCGCGCTGGCTTGCTTGACACCCAGTGTGCTGTACACAAAACCGTAGCGTGATTGCGCGCCGAAGGAGCTGAAAGCACCGTTGTTGTGCAGCACGATGAGTGCGCGTTCTGGGCGGCTCTTGGTGATGCTGCGCACCTGCTGCACCTGCGCGTCCAATGCTGCAGCTTTGTCACGTGCCAACGCGTCCTTGTGAAAGATGCGTCCCAGTGTCAGCAGGTGTTGCTTGACGTTCTCAAAGTGACCGGTCTGACTGTTTTTGAAGTCGATGTCGAAATGCACCGTGGGGGCAATGTCGGACAGCTCTTGGTAATGGTTGGCCTGAAGCGGGGTGATCAAAATCAGATCTGGCTTGATTCCATGTATGCGCTCCAAATTGGGCTGCACGATGGCGCCCAGATCTGCCACCTTGGCATCGTTTTTGTACTTGGCCAGAAAGTGCGGCACAAAGTCCTTCACCATGCCGGCGATCGGTACACCGAGCTGATCGAGCATGTCGACCTCATTCATCTCCAGCGCAGCCACGCGCTGAGGTTGGTGTTGAACCACTGTTTTCCCCAGTTTGTGCTCGACCGTTACAGGGCTGTATGAGGCAGTTTGTGCGTAAGCGGGGCTGGTGCTGCAGAGGCCACAGGTAGCCAAAAGTGCGGTGCAGCTTGCTGCACGTAGCCAATGTCGACGATGCAAAGTCATAACGTGTTTTCCGAGGTGTTGAAGTAGTTACAAACCAGGCCGCTTGCGCCGCGCGTGACCTCAAAGTCAAGCTCGTACAGGTCGCTCAGACGTGGCTCGGTCACGACTTCGTGTGTGGCGCCGCTGTAGCGCAGCGCACCGTCTTTGAGCGCAACGATGTGGTCCGAGTAATTGGCCGCGAAGTTGATGTCATGAATCACCAAAATCACCGTACGCCCTTGCTCGTCGCACAGGCGGCGCAGCGCCTGCATGATCTGCACTGCGTGCTTCATATCGAGGTTGTTCAAGGGCTCGTCGAGCAGCAGCACGTCTGTCTGCTGGGCCATAGTCATGGCCAGGAAAGCCATCTGGCGCTGGCCACCGCTGATCTCGTTGATGTAAGCATCACGCAGTGGCTGCAGCGACAAAAACGCGATGGCTTCATCAATGGCTTGCTGGTCTTGGGTTGTCAACGTTCCTCGGCTGTGCGGGAAACGGCCAAATGCCACCAACTCTTGCACGGTCAGTCGCATATTGAAACTGGGCGACTGGCGCAGTGTTGCGACGTGCTTTGCATATGCGGAGATGCGAAATTCAGTGACATCGCGGCCTCGCAGCAGCACGTTGCCGCTGCTGGGGTCCAGTAAGCGCGCCATCATCATTAGCAAGGTAGATTTGCCAGCGCCATTGGGCCCAATCAGTGAGGTGATGCTGTGCGCCGGGAAGTCCACACTGACGTTGGTTAATACAGCCTTGCTGCCGTAGGTTTTGTGCAGGTTGCGAACGGAAATCATGGGTTGCCTCGGCTGCGAACGGTCAGCGCTAGGAAATACACGCCACACACCAGATTGACCAAAATGGTGACCGTGGTCTTGTAGTTAAAAACATGCTCGACCAGCAGCTGTGCCACGATGAAGATGGCGACAGTGATGGCACAGCCCAGCGTTAGCGTGATACGGTGGCGAGCGCTGGGAGCCAGTGCGTAAGCAATGTTGGCCACAAACACGCCCATGAAAGCGGTGGGCCCAATCAAACTGGTAGACACCGCAACCAATACGGCAATCAGTGCCAAGTGCAGCCGTGTGAAACGGGCGTGTTCCACACCCAGTGATATGGCGCACTCACGGCCCAGCGCCATCACATCAAGCACGGAGAGCGTTTTGCGCAGCACAACCAGCACCAACACGATGGCTATTGCGGCATAGGCCAGTGTTTCTGGGCGCGCGCGATTGAACGAGGCATAGCTCAAACCCTGAAATACGGCAAATTCACCTGGGCTGATGCGCAACTGCACAAACTGTGTGAAGGTGCCAATCACCATGGTCAGCACCAGCCCCACCAGCAGCAGTACGTAGACATCTGTTTTGCCATCAGATGCATGACTTTTGCTGGATGAACGCCCGAGTAGCCACCAGTCAATCACGCAGGAATAAAGCAGCATGAGCAGCACTGAAACGGCAAAGTTGCCACGCAGGCCCAGAGCGGCGAGGCCTTCAGCGCCCAACACCAAGAGCAGCAGGGCTTGCCACAGCAAATAGACCGCTTCATAACCCATGACAGCGGGTGTCAAGATGCGGTTGCCCGCCAGTGTCTGGAAAACAATGGCCGCTACGGCGACACAGATACTACCCGCGACAATCGCGGCCAGACGCACCAAGCGTTTGGGAATGACGTAGTCCCAGTCCCAACCTGAGCCTATCAACACAAAGGTGGCGGCCAATGCCATCACACCAAAACCGATCCACCAAAGGGGCGCGTAAGAGCGTTGCGTGTGCAGCATCAGCGCACCCCACGCAAGATCAACAGCAGGAACACGACACCGCCAATGCCACCTGCGGTCAGGCCAATTGGTACTTCAAAGGGGTAGATCAATAAGCGGCCCAGAATGTCGCATATCAGCAGCATTGAGGCTCCGCCCAGAGCCACCATTGGCAGGGTTTGGCGCAGGTTGTCGCCACGGTGCAGCGCTACAAGCTGTGGGATAACCAAACCGACAAAAGGAATGGCTCCCACGGCAATCACGGTGACGGAGACCGTCACTGCCACCAGCAGCAAACCGATCGCCGCAGTGGCCGCATAGCCTAGCCCTAAGCTGGCAGCCATCTCTTCACCCATACCCAATACGGTGAAGCGGTGGGCATAGGCGTAGGCCAGTGCAACCACCGGCAAGATCAGGTAAAGAATTTCATAGTGGCCCTGAACAATGCGCGAGAAATCGCCCAGCAACCAGCCCTGCATGCTTTGCATGATGTTGTGGCTGTAAGCATAGAACTCCGCGAGTGCGCTGAGCACGCTGCCATACATCAATCCCACTACTGGTACCAATACCGTGTTGCGAAACTGAATGCGCCGGATGATGAGGACATACACCACGTTGGCAGCCAGGCAAAACACCAGTGCGAACAGCATGCGTCCTGCCATCCCCACATCACCCAGCATCGGCAATGCCGTCACAGAAACCAGGATTCCCAGTTTGGCGGCATCCAATCCACCGGATGTGCCGGGTTCCACAAACTTGTTGCGCACAATGTGCTGCAAGATCACGCCGCATACTGCCAAGCCCACACCCGTCAGGATCAGGGCGGCCAGGCGGGGCAGTCGGCTGGCGGAGAGCGTCAGCCAGGCATCGCTAGAGCCAGAAACAAACTGTGTCCATGCGATATCACGGACACCCACCATCAGTGAAACCACGCACAGCAGCGCAAACAACCACCACCAACGCGCACTTAGTTGCATGACTGACCCTGGGGCGTGCGGGTCGCATTGCCAGACGCAATGCGCCAGCCTTTGCCCATGCCTCGCTGACGCAAAAACTGGGCATAACGCCCATCCAATGTCAGCAGTGCTTGCGGCGAACCTTGCTCAACAACATCGCCATCCTCAAGCACCACGACATGGTCTGCCATTGCGATGGTGGAGAGCTGGTGTGCAATCACAATTAGGGTGCGGCGCCCCTTGAGAAGAGACAAGGTATGGGCAATAGTTTGCTGGTTTTCGGCATCCAGCGCCGATGTGGCTTCGTCCACCAAAAATATTGGTGCGTCTTTGAGCAAGGCCCGAGCAATGGCAATACGCTGGCGTTCACCTCCAGACAAACGTGCGCCACCTTCGCCCACTGGGGTGTCTAACCCTTGCGGTAAACGTGCAATGATTTCGGTCGCTCCCGCTTGCTGTGCGGCGTTTAGCACTTCTGAATCTGTAGCGCCTACTTTTCCAATCCGGATGTTGTTTCCAATGCTGCCAGCCAGCAGATAACTGTCTTGAAAGATCTGGCAGGTGTGCGCTGCGATTTGCGCATCGGTGAGCTGGCGGACATCGACACCACCCAACTGAACTACCCCTGCGCTGGGATCAAAAAAGCGTGCCAGCAGTCGCATTACGGTGGTCTTTCCGGAGCCAGAGGCACCGATCAACGCTGTCATAGAACCCGGAGCTATGTGTAAGTTCACGCCATGGAGTACTTCGGGCGCGTCGTCTGCATAGCGAAAATGGACGTTTTGCAGGCTGGCCGAAGCATCTTTGGGCTGTTGCAAAGGCTCTGCGTTATTTGGTTGCGGTAAAGGTTGTACCTGCAGCAGACTTGTAATGCCGCGCAGCTGTGTGTTGGCAGCGCGCAGAACATCTGCGTAGCCCGCTACTTCGAGCAAGGGATCAATAAAGCGGCTGACAATCAGCAGCGCCATGATCACCGTAACCACTTCGGATGAGGCCAGCCCGGTATTCAAGACACCATCAAGCCATGCCACGCAGGCAACCAGCAAAACAGCCAATACCAACTGTACAGCCCAGGCGTTGAGCACGGTGGACAAGGCTGAGCGTGCAATCACACGCAGCCCTGATTGCTGCTGTTGAGCGATAGCTTGTTCCACAAAACGCGCGCTGCCTGCTTCGCCTTGAAACGCGCGCAGTACAGACTGGGCTTGCGCAAATTCAACGATACGTTGGCTGGATTGCGCAAAATCACGCTGAAATATGCTGTCGGCATCACGTGCCAGACGGGTGGTCAGTGCAAACGTACCTGCCAGCAGGGGCAGTGCCACCAAAGCAATAACGCCCAAGATGGGGTGTAGCACCCACAGTGTTACGACCAGCACCATGGGGGTGATAACACCGCTAATCAATGGTGTAAAAACGTGCGCAGGCAACTGGGCCACGCTCATCATTCCTTGCGTGACGACATGCTCTAGGTGTGCCGTGTTCTGCGGTGTAAACCATCCCATGGGCATACGTGCTACTTGCTCGCCCAAGCGGTGGCGCCCTGCTTGCAGCACAGCGGTACCGACCTGTACACCTGCCTTCTCAACCCAATGTCGCCACAGCCAACTTGCGAAAACACCCAGCCCCAATACTGCCAACCAGTACAGGGTAGTGACCGTGTTGCCGTTCAACCAACTGCGCAACAAAGGTAGCAATGTGCTGATCGTTAAGCCACACAACAGGCCATACGCGACGGCCAGCCATAGATAACGGTGAAAAACGGGCCGTGCAGTACCCAGTAATTGCGTGAAGGTTTTCAGCATGGCAAGCTCTCTGCACCTTGGGCTGAGCCGTAGCCACCCTGGCTCCACAAGCGCGCATACAAGCCTTGCTGGGCCAGTAGTTGCAGGTGGGTGCCTTGTTCTGCAATGGATCCACCATCCATTACCAGAATCTGGTCGGCGTGTATTACGGTATCTAGCCGGTGGGCAATGACCAACACCGTGCGCTGCTGAGCAAATTGCGCCAGTGCTGCTTGGATGTGGGCTTCATTGGTTGCATCTGCTGCGGCTGTGGCCTCATCAAGGACCAGTACAGGCGCATCCAGTAGTACCGCGCGCGCAATGCTCAGACGCTGTACTTCTCCGCCGGACAGCTGGGCATCTTCACCAATCACCGAGTCATAAGCGCGCGGCAGTTGCAGGATGCGTTCATGCATATGGGCAGCGTGCGCTGCTGCTTCAATTTCAGCTTGTTTAGCGTTAGGGCGGCCCAATGCAATGTTTTCGCGCACGCTGGCATGTACCAAGCGGACGTCTTGCAGCACAAAGCCAATCTGCTGGTACAGCTGCGTGCTGTGAATGGCGCGTAAGTCAGCGCCGCCTAATGTGATTTTTCCGGAAGTGGGATCGAAAAAACGCAGTAGCAAGCGTGCCAAGGTCGATTTTCCGGCGCCTGACGGTCCAACAATCGCGGTGACTGTGCCGGGTTGCAACTCGAAACTTACGCCACGGATCACGGTGTGAGCGCTTTCGTAGGCGTAGTGCACCTTTTCGAATCGCACGGTATAGCCTTGAGACACTTGCCGCTGTGCGTGCGTCGGCTGTGGCAGCACAGGGGTGTCTAACAAGTTCAGCAGGCGTTGTGCGGCGGCTTGAGCACCATTCAAATCATGTAGCAAGGTATGCAGCAACAGCAAAGGTGCACACAGACCCGGCGCGACCAGTGCAAACGGCAGCACGTCTACCGCAGTCATCCAACTCAAGTGCACCATGCCCATGCTGGCGGCAAGCACTACGCCCAGCACCGTGACGGGCGCAATCAAAGCATGAGCATGGCCCATGGATTTCACCAGTGGGCGCGTGAAATCCACAAATGCCGAGGCAAAACCATCTACGGCCTGTGCGTAGCCGGCATGGGGTTGGCCCACTGCGGTATAGGCTTTGATGGTGCCAATGCTGCTGATAAATTCGACAGTCGCACTGTTGATGGCTCCCATTTTTTCTGCCAGCGTGGTCATGTTCTGGCCGCTGGCTTTCATGGCGTGCGCCAGAAACCAGAAGAACCCTGCGAATGGCAGCATGGCAATCAGCGTTAAACGCCAGTCGAGAGCTAGTAAATACGCTACAGAAATGACCACGGCCCCACTGGCGCGCGCCACAGAGGTAAAAAAGTGGGCCGTCAAGCTGTGCAACGTACCCATATCGTCTTGCATGGCCTGCTTTACTTGCCCTGAAGCACGGCTGGTGAACCAGCCTATAGGTACGTTCGACAGCTTGTCTATAACTGCTTGGCGAAGACGGTGTGTGAGTGCGAGATCTGCGCGATGTGCCAGCCATTCACTTGCTAAAACCAAGGTGGAGCCTACAAGCAAGCACGCCATGCTAGCCGTCACGATTTGCCATAAGCCAAAGCGTATATCGGCTTGTCCCAGTGTCTGGCGAGCAATTTCGGCCATACCCGCTAAGGGCACCAAGGTGAGCATCGTGCCCACGGCTGCCAACGCTGCTGCAACAGTTAACTGATTGCGTATGGGTTGCAGGATGCAAGCCACAGGGCTCGCGGGTGGGCGCTTGGCAGAAGCTGCGTCATCAACATGCATAGAAGGTCGGGTCAAAAAACAAGTCACCCACCGCCTAGTGCTTCCCTTTGTAGCGAAGCGGTTGTGGATGCCGCATGCGCACGCAATTGCAAGTTTCAAGGTGGCATCGCTAACGCTTCACCTTCAAACATCACAAATAGAAAAGTACGAATACGAATTAGTTTCATGATAATAAACTAATTCTCTGACTCCAGCTCACACTGTTGGCTGACAGCGCAATTTGCCTAACAATGAGCGTCTACGATTGCAGAAAAATGCCAGAACTAAAAACATCCACGCGCGGGCGACCGCGCACCATTACCCCAGAAAAAATTGCAGATATCGGTATCCAAATAGGGCTGCCTAACATCACGTTTGTTGGTGTCGCTGAAGCCTTGGGCGTCAGCCATATGGCGCTGTACAAACATGTGCCTAGCTTGGCTGCACTCAAACATCTGATAGCTGAAGAAATTTTTCAACGCTGGTACCTGCCTCTTGCTCCTGACGGTGGAGAAGGGGGCCTGCAGCTGTACATGCAGGTGTTCACTACCTCTGTGTGTGAGTTTGTTAAGGCGCATCCCGGTGTGACGCCGTATGTGATTCGCAGAATGGCAGCGACAGAACCCATGCTGGAAAAAATAGACCGCCACCAAATACGCGTTGCAGAAGCTTTTGGTATTAGTAAATCGCAGTCACGCTGGCTGCTCGCGACGGTTACTTTCTTTTGTATCTCGGCGGCAGATACGATTTATTCGGCGGTCAATCGAGACCCTTCACTCAGTGCCGACCAGCAGGCTGAGCAGCTAGAGCTGGAGCAGGAATTTATGCAAGGCGTGGGTGCGCTTATCGAAGGCGCCCTCCTGACCATGTACAGGCAGATCGGCTGATGTGCCCCTGAGCCACAACAGTGGCTCAATTTCAAGTCTCCAAAGCTCCGACACCAACGCGGCGTTTCCCGAACGGCATACCTCATTGAATCTGAAGATTTCTGCTCAAAGTAGGCTAGTGCGTTCGTCGCTCTTAGATGCCACTTGTCAGAGGTGAAATCTGTCACGCACGAAAGTTCAGTGACGTGAAATCGGAAAAAACGAAAGATCAGTGACGCACTCGACGAAAGTCCAATGACGCACTTTTTATGGGAGTTCAGGAAAAACAATGACTTATGAACGCCTTAAATCGAAAGATCAGTGACGTTCCGCAGCTAATGCGGAACGTCACTTTACTTTCGTTGGTACGTCACTCTACTTTCGTTTTTTCCGGGCGCGAGGGGAGGAGTGCAAGCCGGTCAGGGCAGCCAAGACAGCCTTAGAAGAAAGGTTTTTGAGGCGCTAATGCATCCGAGGCCACTCGAGGGGTGTCCAGCATTGAAGAGGGTTAGCAGAACTAAATGTGAGCCAGAGCGTACAACTGTAAGCAGACCAATCGGCTCGACATGCAGGGAATCGCTAGGTCGCCTTTGCAGCGACTGACGACGGCCCGAATCGTTGAATGCCTGTCCTAAACCGGACGCCCAATGCACAGCCCCGAAGGTCAGCTTTGCGGTGCTGCGCTCACAAGTAGCTAGGCCCGACTTCGGCCAGAAGCAGTCCTTCACGTCAAGACCGTCGACGACAGGTTTAGGCTGGTTGCTGATGCTCAACGGTAAACGTTCAAGCGGCTGCTGTGCGGCCAAAGCAGACTCTGGATAAGACAGCCTATAGCGAACGATAGAGCTCTGCTTTTTACGCTTTCACCAGTCCGCACGTAAATCTGTCCATCGGTGGCAACTGATCACGCAGGTGGCAGCTTCAGCATGCGACGCAAGGTGGCTTCGTCGGTGTCCGCCTCATCAATAGGCGTCCCATCTTCAAAGGCACGCGACGACTCAAGATTTCCCGTTATGACGGGAGCGCATCGTGCGTCTCGCACCAGTTGAGCGACAATCACGAGGGCATCCTTGTCATCACTGGCGATGGGGACTGCGACGGTTCCTCGCCGACCCTCTGACGATGCCGTGATCGCCGTCGCGTTCACGGCACTGAAGCCACGGACCAGACGTGTACCAAAAAGAAGCTTTGCAGAGGTGGCGCCCACACCATCTCGCATGGCTTGGCGATATAGATCGCCGTCTGACCACCGGGTAGGATTGCACGCATCGATCACGATCTTTCCACGCAGTTCCGCTTGCAAGGTACGGCCAATAGCAGTCAATGCCGAGTACGGAAGTGCCGTCAGGATGATCTCGCCAAACGCAGCAGCTTCCTTTGGCGTTCCAACCGATGCCAATGGACCGAGGCTCTTGGCCATGGCTCGCAGGTCATCTGGATTGCGACTTGAGAACATCACTTCGTGTCCACCTTTCACCCAGGCGCGTCCAACCGATCCGCCGAGGCTGCCCGATCCGATGATCCCAATGCGCATCTTCTTCGCAGTTGTAACCGAAGGCGGAGCGCTGAAGGCAGGGAGCACTGTAAGAGCTGCCAGTGATGCAACGCTCATCATTGCGGAACGTCGGGAGAGATTCATGGTTTTCCTCTTCAAGTTGGTTATTAGTCCGCCATATCAGCGGGGTGCGGTTGCAGGGTCACGCTCACGCGCGGTCGGTTGGACCACCAAGCCAGGAGTGAGCCGTGGATTAGGGGATACCTTCGATTGCTCCACTTGCATGTGTGTACGACCAAGCCAGTAGCTCAATCCCAGCCAGATCAGCGAAAGTGGAATGCCAACGACAGCGATCTGAGCCATCCCAAGTCCGAGTGCCATGAGACCGGCATAGCTCCAGCTAGCGACCTGATCTCCACCGCGGTAGATCACGGTGTCTATGAAGTTCTTGGCCTTGTAGCGGTCTTCGCGCCTCACTGACGTGAACATCACCTCACGCGACGGGCGAGCAAGTGCGAAGTTCGCAACTCTGCGAGCTACTTGCACCGCGACGAACACTCCGATCGAAGGTGACGAAGCAAGTCCAGCGAACCCGATGACGCTAACCAGGGGTAATGCGCAGAGTGTGATAAGAACGCCTGTTCCGGCCATCAAGCGCCCCGTCAGGAAAACCTGTATCACGAGCGTGATTGCGTTTACCCACAAGTCGATGCTTGCGAAGAATGCGGTCCTAGCCTCACGCGTCGGAAAGTTGGCTTCCGCGATGCTTGCCTGCTGAAAGTAGAGGAACGTCGAGGTAATTGAATAGATCAGGATGAAGCCGGCTAGGCCTAGAAGATAAGGAGAGCGGAAGGTGTGAACCAGTCCCGCAAAGATGCCTCCGCCGACAGGCTTCTCCGAGTCCGGATCCATCGCCGACTCATGAAGCAGCACGCTGTTTCGGGCCAGCCGTGCAGATGCGAAGACCGCCAGCTCGAGCATCACAATCGAAATCACAATGAGCCATACCGGACCTATATGAGCGACCAGGCCACTGGTAAGCGCTGATCCGAGAAGTCCTCCAACGGTCGCACCTGCCGCCAAGATCCCGAACAGACGCTTGCCCTGGCTGCTGTCAAAAATATCGGTAACAAACGACCAGAAGACGGATACAACGAACAGGTTGAAGACGGACGTCCATATGAAGAACGCTCTTCCAATCCACGCTTGCTGCGAATCCGATCCCAGTACCAAAAGTGAAGCAAAGATGATCAGATGGGCAGCAAAGAATCGGTACGAGATTACGATGAAGCGTCGCCTGCTGAAACGTCTCACGGCATAGCCAAACAACGGGGTAGCTATCAGCATGGCGAGCAACGTTCCGGTGAAGAGCCACGGCAGGTTTTTCACGCCACCTGCTACGCCCAGCTCATCTCGTATAGGGCGCAGCACGTAGTACGCGAGAAAAAGGGCAATGATGTAGACGAGCGCCCAAGCAACGGCTGCTCTCTCTTTAGGCTGGATGCCGGTAGTACGCTCAACAAAGTCGATTTGGCTCTCATTGCTCATGTTCATCGCTCACCCCTGTCGGCTTACTCTTGCAGTGGCAAACGCCAAGCAGGCCGCAATCACGAGGAGCGCTGCACTTGCCATGAAAGTTGTCCGATAGCCAAATCCGTCAAAGAGAACACCGCCGACGGTGGAACCCATTGCAATGCAAAGCTGGATGACCGCGACCATGAGTCCCCCACCAGCTTCTGCGTTCTCTGGGATGGATCGGGCAAGCCATGACCACCAGCCGACCGGGGCGGCAGTTGCAAACACCCCCCACAAACCGAGCAGAGCAAACACCGCAGGAATGGAGTCGCCAAAGACCACAAGGGTGATCGCAAGAACTGCCATCACCAGTGGAATGGTCTCCAGCGTGCGGTACAGGGAGTTCTTAAGAAATCGACCAATCAGCGTCGTTCCTATGAACCCAGCGATCCCGAGCGTCAGGAGCATCATCGACAGCGTCGCGACATTCACTCGGGTCACGGTCTCCAGGAAGGGACGCACATACGTGAATAACACGAACTGTCCCATGAAGAAGGCGCCTACTGCCAGCATGCCCATGGTTACAAGTCGGCTCCGAAACAGTGACATCACGCCACCGTGTGAGGTGCCACCCTTGGATGATTGAGCCTCCATTGAAGGAAGGCTTATCCATTGCCAAGCGAATGCGACTACTGCGAGTGGCACCAGACAGAAGAACGCACCTCGCCAGCCAATGACAGCACCGAGATAGCTACCCAATGGAGCGGCGACAACCGTTGCCAAGGCATTTCCGCCGTTGAAGACTGCAAGGGCCTTTGGCACATCCGCCGCCGGGACCAGGCGCATTGCGACGGCTGCTGACATGGACCAGAATCCGCCGACGACAACGCCAACTAACGCTCGGCCGATCATGTAAGTCACATAGTTGGTCGACAGCGCAACGATCACTCCAGAGACGCCCATCAGCGCTGTCATCGTCAGCAGGAGGGTCTTTCGATTCAAAGACCCTGCAATCGAGGTGATGGAGAGGCTGGTCAGCACCGCGAAAGCACCGGAGATCGCAATCCCATATCCCACCCAGCCTTCGCTGACACGAAGGTCTGTGCTGATGGGGGTCAGCAGACTGACCGGCATGAACTCGGATGCGATCAGCGCAAAGACGCAGAGCGTCATCGCGAATACACCGCTCCAGTTCGCGGTTGGCGCGTCAACGTCGGCGCTTGTAACGTGGGAGGCACTGGGGGTCATGCTTTGGTCGACCTTCTGTGTGGCGACCAGGCATGCCGACGGGTCAGGGCAAAAGCACTGCGCCCATCCTGCGACAACGCGAGGTCAGGTTCAAAAAGATGGGGGTCTGCCGATGGCAGATTTCGTGCATAGACAAAACGTCACACACGAGGCACTCGGGCGGTGAATCCCCGAGTGCCCCTGAGTTGCTTTACTTCAGGTTCGTACGCAGGAAGTCCGTGATCTTGTCGAAAGGGATCTTGTTGCTCTGGTCGTACAGATCGACGTGATTGGCTCCCTTGACGATCACCAGCTCCTTCGGTTGATTTGCCGCCTTGTAAGCGTCTTCAGTGAAGTAGCGCGAATGAGCGTTTTCGCCGACGACGAAGAGGATCGGACGCGGAGAGATCTCTTTGATGTACGTCAGCAGGGGCATGTTCATGAAGGCCATCGGGCTAGTGCCTGTGAATGCGCCAGCAGATGCCACCGAGTTCTTGTGATAGCCGCGAGGCGTCCGGTAGTAGTCGAAGAACTCCTTGGTCACTGGGTTGGCATTCGCTGGGAGCGTTTCTGGCAGGATCCGGTTGGCAATTTCCACATTGCCGCTGGCGTCGACGTAGAAGTCGTGTGCACCCGGAGCCGGGGTACCATGTGCAGCGTCCACCCAGCGCTGCTCGCTTAGGCGAGTCAGGATCTTGGTGCGGTTCTCCAGCGACAAGCCGTCTTCAAAGCCTTTGCCCATCAGGCGCGACATGTCGTACATCGTGGCGGCGACCACGGCCTTTACACGCTTGTCGATCGCCACTGCGTTGAGAGCCATGCCACCGAAACCGCAGATGCCGATGATGCCGATCCGGTCACGATCAATCGCGGGATGCAGACCAAGGTAGTCCACGGCCGCCATGAAGTCATCCGTGTTGATCTCGGGCGATGCTACGTTACGGGGCTGACCACCACTCTCACCGGTGTAAGACGGATCGAATGCCAGAGCAGCGAAGCCACGTTCCGCCATGGTTTGTGCGTACAGGCCAGACGCCTGCTCCTTGACAGCACCGAAGGGGCCACTGAGCGCGATCGCTGCAAGCTTTTGGTTGCCACGGTTCTTCGGAAGGTAGAGGTCGGCCGCCAAGGTGATGCCGTAGCGATTCTTGAAGGTGACCTTCTGATGGTCAACCTTGTTGCTCTTCGGGAATGTCTTGTCCCACTGGCTTGTGAGCGTCAATGTTTCGGCCTTGGCACCATGCTGGCTTTGTGCAGAAGCGGGTGCTGCGCTCATCAGCATGGCTGCGCTGGTAGCAATGGCCGCGAGAACGAATGTCTTACGAGAGAGTTTGATCATGTCAGTGTCCTAAGTACAAGTTGGTTGATGAAGCAGTTGGATCAACGGGAAGCAATCGGCACCAGTTCGGCAGAGGCAAGACTGTGGACATTCAGCAGATAGCCCACCATCGCGCCACTGGACTCACGGTCGACGGGCAGTCGATCCACATCCAGGGCCCAAACCTTGAATCGGTAACGGTGGGTTCCGCTTGGAGGACATGCGCCACCGAAGCCCGGCTTGCCGAAGTCGGTACGGCCTTGTACGGCGCCACCTGGCACCTTGGTGCCATTACGGTTGCCGGCGTCTCGGGTCAACTCATGAACCTCCTTCGGAATGTTCACGATGGTCCAGTGCCACCAGCCGCTGCCTGTGGGCGCATCGGGGTCAAAAACCGTCATTGCAAAGCTCTTCGTCGATGCTGGGGCTCCCGACCAGGACAGCGCAGGTGAGATGTCTTGACCCGAGCATCCTGAGCCGTTCTGCATCTGGTTTTCACCCAGTTGCTTGCCATCCTGGATGTCGGTGCTCAACAGCAGGAAGTCCTGTGCATAGGAGGAAATGCATGTCATTGCGATGCAAATGCTTAGAAGCGATCTCTTCATATCCATTACCTTTTGATGTGTGATGTGCACTTGGAGTTTGTTTAAGCAACCGAGAGCAAAACCTTGCCGATGGTCTTGCGGCCCTCTAGGGCTTGATGTGCCTCTGCGGCTTGCGCAAGGGGGAACACTTTGAATACGTGCTGCTTCAGCCAACCTGCACGCATCCCTTCCATCACGTTGTTTGTGCGGTGAAGTAATTCCTCACGTGACTGCAAGAAGTGGCGAAGATCGCCCCCGGAGAGCGTCAGAGAACGCTTCATGAACTGATTCGGAGATATTGGGGCCGCAGGTCCGCTTGCCGCACCGAAGATCACGATGTTTCCGCGTAGCGCTGCGGCGTGCATGTTTTCGCTGAACGTCGACTTTCCGGCGCCGTCGATGATGAGATCCGCGCCGTGGCCATCAGTCAGGTGCATCACCTCTGCTGCAAAGTACGTCTCGGTGTAGTCGATCACGTCGTGCGCACCGGCCTGTTTTACGGCCTCTGCCTTCTTAGCTGAAGAAACCGTGCCGATCACCCGTGCACCGAGATGGCGAGCCCACTGCATAAGCAACAAGCCGACCCCTCCTGCCGCGGCATGAATCAGGACCACATCCCCAGGCCTTGGCTTGCGGAATTCGTGAATCAGATAGTGCGCCGTGAGACCTTGCAATGGAAATGCGGCTCCCTGCTCGAAAGAGACCTCATCTGGAAGCGCAATGAGGCTATCGACGGGAACCACGCAAGCCTCTGCATACGTCTTCGGCTGCCGAGCGAAGGCGACACGATCCCCTGGCTTTACGTTGTCGACTCCGGGGCCCACCATCTCAACAACGCCTGATGCTTCCAGACCCGGAACCAACGGCAGCTGTTGCGGATCTACTCCAGTGCGCCAGTAGATGTCAACGAAATTCACCCCGATTGCTGCGATGCGGATCAGAGCCTCCCCCTTGGCAGGTAGCGCCACTTCGTGCTCGCGCAGGACCAGTTGGTGAGCGTCTCCAAACTGCTCGATCACAATGGCTTTGACTTTCATAGTTCGCAAACCTCTAGAAATTGATGTCCGAAGACCGAAAGAGTCTTTGACTGGGGTGCAATCGAGCGTCTTTGCCTAGTGCATCCAATCGGCTTTCCATGGGTACGAATGTTGGCGGCCCAGAGGCAATTTGATTAGTGGGTGCAATCTTTATGCGCTTGTGAGAAACTTTCAGCAATGGCACAAAACAAGATCAACGACCTCCAAGCGTTCGTGGCGGTAGCGCGCGACCAAAGCTTCACTAAGGCCGCCGCCAAGTTGGGAATCACCCCATCAGCGCTCAGCCACTCAATGCGCACACTTGAGGAGCGTTTGGGCGTGAGGTTGCTTGCGCGTACAACGCGGAACGTGGCACCGACAGAGGCCGGTGAACGGCTGATGCGCACGATTGCGCCTCTTTTTGATCAGATCGCCTCAGAAGTTGAAGCGCTGGGCGAGCTACGGGAGAAGCCCGCAGGCACCATCCGGGTCACGTGTACAGATGACTCGATTGAGCTGTACCTGCGTCCATTGCTAGCGCAATTCTTGACGGACTACCCAGACATCAAGCTGGAGCTCTTTGTCGACTATGGATTTACAAACATAGTTGAAGAAAGGTTTGATGCTGGGATCCGAATTGGCGAAGCGGTCAGTAAAGACATGATCGCAGTGCCTATCAGCTCAACATGGCGTCTGGCTGTCGTTGGCTCTCCGGAGTATTTCAAACGCTGTCCCCCGCCAAAAACCCCGTACGATCTGACTAGGCATTCATGCATCAACATGCGGCACAGGCCCTCTGGCAGCATCTACGCGTGGGAGTTCGCCAAGGACGGAAAGGAGTTCACCGTGAAGGGCGAAGGCCAACTGATGTTCAACAGCATCATTCACGTGCTGAACTCTGCCGTGGACGGCATTGGTTTGGGCTACGTCGTTGAAGAGCTGGCCGCTCCGTACCTAAAGGACGGCCGCTTGATCGAGGTGCTGGAAGAGTGGTGTCCCTACTTCCAAGCATTCCACCTGTATTACCCAAACAGGCGGCAGACCTCCCCCGCTTTCGCTGCTTTTGTGGATACGGTTCGATACCGAGGAGCGCCTCGTTGACGCGTCAGAAATGAAATGAACAAAGCGCGGTAAATGTACGAGCTTCTGTCCTTGAACGCGCATTAGCGTTCGTTTTATTTACCCGCTAGATGGGGTGTCCGCTTCTGGCCCCATATCTGCCTCGCCGGTGATCGGCGGCAACCGCTGCACACTGGACATCGGTTGACTAGGTACGGACGACAGCAACGGGCCGATATCACCACTACATCTCCCGTGATAGCGGACATTTAATGTCAGCTTGACTGGCACACATTCCAATGACCGCTCATCACCGGAAACCAGCAGTTGGGGATTGTCCGCAAGGGCACTCGGGATGACAGCTATTTGGCTGAAACAGAAACTTCGGCTTGCAGGCGTGACTGGCAATAATCGCAGCAAAGCAGACATGGAGCCTGATGCTTGGGCAACCGATTTTGCGCGCTCTACGAGTTGGCATGCCACTGACAGTCGTTCTTGCAAGTGCGTTGTAGTGCTTCAGGGGCTGCCTATTTCATTAGCCCAACCAACTGCTTCTTTCTGCTCTAGTAACGATAGTGTGTGCATCCCTGATAGCTCTATCGATGCTTCGCCAGACGCAATGGCGGCAATAGTCGATGCTGCCTTTTTCCCAGTGGGGTACTGAGTCAGCGAAAACCACGATCCCGTCATGTAACGCTTCTTCAATTCGACATGACTCCAAGCCTTAGCCTCTGCTGAAAGCTTTGCGTGGCAAACCGTTCTAACGATATAAGCGGCTAGCAAGCATTTCACACGAGCTGCTTCAACTTGCATCGACTTAGCGTTGTAAGTAACCGCATGTCCTCTCAGAGCTGCTGAGTGCAGGGCCGGATCGACGCAAATAATGTTTTTTCCCATCCGCCAGCACGAGCCTCCAACTTGGTTCAATGACACTTTTTTTGCGCGATGCTGGTCTGCAATGTCAATTGCTTGCTTTGCTAAAGCGGTTCCTTCAGCAGTTGTTGGTCATGCCGAAACAGGAGCACTGGGCTTTGCCCTTCCACTTGTTGGTACCCAATATCCATTTGCGTTAAGCGTGCGGTAGTCCGTGTTCTTCCCCGAACGCATGATCTTATTGCTCCCTTCGTGTTCAAGAGCAACAAGCACATGAAACAAGTCCATTACCTCTCCCAAAAATATTTGATCCGCCTTGGGATGCGACAAATAAGTGTCACTGACCCTTTAAGAATCAAAAGCCTGAGTAATCCAACCACCATTTCGAAGTGCTTCTTCCAAAGGACAGGGCGATGAAGAAGTGGTGACAGAAGAATTCTCATTACTGCCCTCGTAATGCTGGTCTATCGCTTTCGCAATTAGGTCACTAGCGTGCCACAAGCCAGTGCCCCTAAAACTACGCTCTTCAGAGGAGAAACCCGTCACGAACGAAAGTTCAGTGACGTGAAATCGGAAAAAACGAAAGATCAGTGACGCACTCGACGAAAGTCCAATGACGCACTTTTTATGGGCGTTCAAGAAAAACAATGACTTATGAAAGCCTTAAAACGAAAGATCAGTGACGTTCCGCACTCTTTCTGCCCACTTTGTCGGTTTACGCATTCGTGCAGGCCAGTGCGCCAGATATAAGAAGCCTATCTTCTCCATGAATTGAATGGGTTTTTTAAAATTTCTGCATTTGAAAAAAGTCAGTCCTCCACGCTTGAGGGCTGGCTCGATTTGGTCGCGAATGTCGTTTAGTAGCCTCCTTGGGTTACCAACAGAGCAACGGCAGAGCTTAGAAGTCCATGGATGCTGAAACCGAAACGGTGCGTGGTGCGCCCAGAATGAGCGAAGTCAGTGCCGGCATGCCCCAGTACGCCTTGTTGGTGACGTTGTTCACTGCAGCACGTATCACTACTGGGGTGTTGTGTACCTTGGTTTTGTAGCGTGCGCCCAGATCGTAAGTGGTGCGGCCGCTTGCCCATTCCTAGTTCAAGTCATCAATGTACTGTTTGGAAACGGCCGTCGCGTTGGCGGTCAGTGTCAGGCCTTGCACAGCAGGGGTGTCCCATTCCACGCCCAGTTTGGTTTGCATTTTCGGCATGCTTTTGCCATCCTGCCAAATTGGCCTCCGCGATGGACTTCGCTGCCTTGGGATCTGAAGACGCAACCCCGCGCATCAGCGAATGCCGCGATCGGGAGCACCAAGGCTCCCCCTCTTCACCACCACGATTGCACTGCTGAAGAGAACTTCGGGCTTCGCTCGTTCTTATCCGACCAACTCGTCAACGAGCTAAGTGCTTTGAGTGTGTGTTGTCACGTACTCAGTTTTCAGTTTTGCCACGTTTCTAGCTGCAGCGTGGTTCGTGTTCTGAGCAGACAAGCTGCTCATCGAGTGTTGAGATCACAACGAAGCTTCCAGCATTGCGTGCGTTGGTCATGCATGAATCTACCGTACGCAACCGCTGGTCTCTGGCTCAGGCTAAGGTTTTGAGAGGTGCCCTTAGGTATCATCACGCTCCTGGTTTTGACAAGTAAAAAAAGTCTGGCTAGATATAAAGCACCGAGTCAAAGACCAAAAGTCCCCCGACTTATTTCTTTCAACCCATATCAGAGATGGTAATTCGATATGAGCGTTACTTCAGTAAATCCAACTCCTCAAACTACTAACGAATATTATTTGGCTCGCCAAAGTCAAATGGAATCGAACGTACGTAGTTATCCACGTAAATTGCCTTTAGCGATTGCAAAAGCACAGGGATGTTGGGTTACCGATGTGGAAGGTACAGAGTATCTCGATTGTTTGGCGGGTGCAGGCACTTTAGCGCTGGGTCATAACCATCCTGCAGTCATTCAAAGCATTCAAGATACGTTGGCTAGTGGTTTGCCCCTGCATACCTTGGATTTGACAACGCCTTTAAAGGATGCGTTTACCGAAGCTTTGCTGGAGCAATTGCCCGGCGGTAAAGACGCGTATTGCTTGCAGTTTTGCGGCCCATCGGGTGCAGACGGCACTGAAGCTGCCATTAAACTGGCCAAAACATTTACGGGCCGCAGTTCCGTAATTAGCTTTTCGGGTGGTTATCACGGCATGACACATGGCGCTTTGGCCATGACAGGCAATTTGTCGGCCAAGAATGCTGTCAATGGCTTAATGCCTGGCGTGCAGTTTATGCCTTACCCCCACGAATACCGTTGCCCATTGGGCATGGGCGGTGAAGCAGCCGTGGATGCATTGACGTATTTCTTTGAAAACTTCATTGAAGACGTGGAAAGCGGTGTCACAAAACCTGCGGCTGTGATTTTGGAAGCCATTCAAGGTGAAGGCGGCGTAGTCACTGCGCCCATCAAGTGGCTCCAGAAAATCCGCGAAGTCACCGAAAAGCACGGCATTGTGCTGATTTTGGATGAAGTGCAAGCGGGCTTTGCGCGTTCAGGAAAAATGTTTGCATTCGAACATGCCGGTATTGAGCCGGATGTTGTCGTCATGTCGAAGGCGGTAGGCGGTAGCTTGCCATTGGCAGTGTTGGGTATTAAGCGCAAGTTTGATGCATGGCAGCCAGCCGGTCACACCGGAACCTTCCGCGGCAACCAAATGGCAATGGGTACCGGTATTGCTACTTTGAAAACCATCAAAGAGCAAAACCTGGCAAAAAATGCGCAAGAACGCGGTGATTTTCTCCAAGCTGAATTGAAGAAGATGGCGCCCGAATTCCCATGCATTGGTCACGTGCGTGGTCGCGGCTTAATGCTGGGTATTGAAATTGTGGATGAGCGCCTGCCTGCGGACCATATGGGTTCGCTGCCCGCTGATTCGCAATTGGCAGCCGCGATTCAAGTGGCATGCTTTAACAACAAGTTGTTGTTAGAAAAAGGCGGCCGCAACGGTACGGTGATTCGTTTGCTGTGCCCACTGATCATTACCCAAGCAGAATGTGAAGAAGTGATCGTGCGCTTTAAGAAAGCGGTTGCTGAAGCACTTGTCGCAGTGCGAGGCGAATAACCGTGGTGGATTTTGCACAACACCGTAAAGCGTTGCTTTGTAATGATGCGGCATCGATTGCTGACTACACCTTGGCAATGGATCAAGCAACGCAAGCCGTTGCCGCATGGTTACAAAACGACAAGATGTACACAGGCGGCAGCATCAAAGAGCTGCGCAGTGCCATTGCATTTAATCCTTCGAAAGAGGGCTTAGGCGTTGAAAAATCTTTAGCGCGTATGGTTGAGTTGTTCCTCAACAAGAGCCTCAAAGTACACCACCCGCACTCGCTGGCGCATTTGCACTGCCCCACCATGGTCACAAGCCAAATTGCGGAAGTACTAATCAATGCAACCAATCAGTCGATGGACTCTTGGGACCAAAGCCCAGCGGGTTCATTGATGGAGGTGCAGCTGATTGGCTGGCTGCGTCAAAAGGTGGGTTACGGCGCCGGTCAAGCCGGTGTGTTCACTTCGGGTGGCACGCAGTCGAACCTAATGGGTGTGCTGCTGGCACGCGATGCATGCATTGCCAAGCACTGGAAAGACGAAAACGGCAATCCATGGTCGGTGCAGCGCGATGGCGTGCCTGCTGATGCCATGCGTAACGTCAAAGTCATCTGTTCTGAAAATGCACACTTTTCGGTGCAAAAGAACATGGCCATGATGGGCATGGGCTTCCAATCGGTGGTGACCGTGCCTGTGGATGCCAATGCACGCATGGACATGGATGCGTTAGAGCAAACCATGGCCCGCTTGCAAGCCGAAGGCAAGATCGTTGCATGTGTGGTGGCCACAGCCGGAACCACCGATGCAGGCGCGATTGACCCTTTGCAGCAAGTGCGTGCGATTAGCGACCAATATGGCGCTTGGATGCACATTGACGCGGCATGGGGTGGTGCTTTGATTTTGTCGAACGATCACCGTGACATGCTGGCTGGTATTGAGCTGTCTGACTCGGTGACGCTGGACTTCCACAAGCATTACTTCCAAACCATCTCTTGCGGTGCGTTCTTGTTAAAAGATCAAGCGAACTATCGCTTCATGCACTATGAGGCAGAGTATTTGAACTCTGCTTATGACGAAGAGCATGGTGTGCCGAATTTAGTATCCAAGTCATTGCAGACGACGCGCCGATTTGATGCGTTGAAGCTGTGGATGACGATCGAGGCGCTGGGTGAAGAGCTGTATGGTTCAATGATCGACCACGGCGTGACCCTGACGCGCGAAGTGGCTGACTACATTAGCGCCACTGACGGTTTGGAAATGTTGGTGGATCCGCAGTTTGCATCCGTGCTGTTCCGTGTCATTCCTGAAGATTATCCAATAGAACTGCTTGATACGCTAAACCAAAACGTAGCCGATGAGTTGTTTGCTCGTGGTGAAGCGAATATTGGTGTAACGAAAGTTGGCCAAGTTCAGTCCTTGAAGATGACCACTTTAAGCCCTGTTGCGACTCTAGATAATGTGAAGAACTTGCTTGCGCTTGTGTTAAGCGAAGCGAATCGTATTAAAGATGCAATCGCTGATGGTGCTTATACGCCTGCAATTGATTAATTGTTAGCTTCGTAAAAAAGGAACTCAACTGAGTTCCTTTTTTATATGCGCTGTTGCATAAATTCAGTGTGAGGCGAGCTACCCCAGCCTCTGTCATAGCTATGCAACGGCGACGTTCTGGAGGCGGCTGGGCTATAAGTAAATTGATTCAATATGATGCCATTGTGCGAAGCTTATTCATTTGGCATTCAAAGGTTTTGGAAATCTCACTCTTGGCTAGACGCTTGATGTAATTCGTCCTGGTTTTAACCAAACTTTGCCGGTGCCAGCCACTCCAGCGTTTCCAGATATTTTTGATCAGCAGAAACCGAAGCATTTTGATCGGCAAAGGCATATCCTTTGCGTATTCGAACATTCTTCTTTTAGGCTTTGCTGGCGGCGTAGCCCAACGTCTGATCACTGCCTCATGAACTGGCTGCGTGTCGTAAACCTCATTGCAGTCAGGTTCTCAAGAAGCTCACTCTTGGGATTTGCTTAAGCGAATCTGGCAATAACTAAGCATCGCTCAGCTTATTGGAGATCACAAATCACACTGATCGCTCGTATTGAAATGCCAAGGCATCTACAGCTTGTGCCGCTGGCGACGTTGCACTCGCTTTCAACGAAAATCTTGTCTCTTGGAATTCAGCCGAGAAAGGTCACAAGTTGCATCACGGATTGCACTAAGCCAGTGGTTCGCCTCATAGCCAGAGCGAATTGGTTCTTGAGCGTCAAAAAACTGAGTAGCTATATCCGAGCACTTCGGGGAGCGCTTGCTTTTGCCGCTTACAGCGACAAACCTCGTCATCCGCTTATACAAGCAAATCGTTAAAGCGTCACATGCTTTGAGTGAGGCGCTGTACTGCTTCCAATTGGGAGTTTGGTTGCTGGTTTGTGGTGTTCATATCTGTGTAACGGTGTCCTATGAGTGGGGGAATGCGTTTGTTGATATGATTATGATAATTCATTATCAAAAACTGTGTTTAGCTCTTCATTTACCCCCCCCCTCTTGCCAGCCAGTGCCACTCGCCTTCAATCGATTGATGCACTGCGTGGTCTCGTCATGCTATTTATGCTGCTGGACCATGTTCGTGAAACCTTCTACTTGCACATGCAGGTGCCTGATCCGATGGTCGTTTCTGACACACCGCCGGGCCTATTTTTTCCGCGCATGCTGGCCCACCTTTGCGCGCCAGTGTTTGTATTTCTCACAGGATTGGGTGCGTATTTGTATGCCAGTCGTCATGCAGAAACGGGACAGGCTCGGGCTGCCGCATCGGGTTTCTTGTGGCGGCGTGGTCTGTTTCTGGTGCTGCTGGAAATCACGATCGTCAACTTTGCCTGGACCTTCCAATTCCCACCTGTAAAGGTATTTCTGCAGGTTATCTGGGTGATTGGTCTATCCATGCTGGCGCTGTCAGCGCTGGTATGGCTGCCGCGCAAGGCTTTGTTGCTGCTTGGGGTGGTGCTGGTAGCGGGGCACAACCTCCTGGATGGTCTGCATTTCCCCGCAGGTCATGCCATGCATGTGCCTTGGGCGATCCTGCATGAGCGAGGTTGGCTGGACTTGGCAGATGTGAAATTGCGCACGTCCTATCCCTTGCTGCCCTGGATTGGTGTGATTGCCCTTGGGTATGGGATTGGGCCTTGGTTTAGCAAAGCCTGCGATGCCACACAGCGCATGCACTATCTGCTGATTGCAGGTATTGCCAGTTTGCTGGGCTTTATGGCGCTGCGGACACTGAATGTGTATGGCGATGCACCTTGGCAGACCGGCGCCAATGCGCTGCAAACGGTCATGTCCTGGCTCAATGTGACCAAGTACCCGCCGTCATTGCTGTTTATTTTGTTGACGCTGGGTGTGGGCCTTCTTCTGTTGCGTGCGTTCGAAGCCAAGATGGGCGCTGGTTGGCTGCAGCCATTGGCCACCTTGGGTGCTGCACCCATGTTTTTTTACGTGTTGCACTTGTATGTGCTGAAGTTCATGTACCTCGCCGCAATCGAGGTTTGGGGCGCGAATCAAGGCTCGCTTTTCGGTTTGAACAGTCTGTGGTGGCTGTGGGTGATTGCAGCGTTGCTTGCTATCACTTTGTACCCTTGCGTGCGTTGGTTTGCTGCGTTGAAACAGCGTCGGCGCGACATCGCTTGGCTCAAGTATCTTTAGGCGTCAACTGGCCGTGCGTAAGCAGGGTCACAATACCGTGTTCTTTCACGTACCCTGATGCCATGAATTCTTCCATGCAACGATCCACCAAGCAGCGTGTTGCCATTCAACAGGCCATGACGCAGGCAGACCGACCACTGGCGCCGCAGGACGTGCTGGAGTTGGCGCAGGTGACGTTGCCGGGCTTGGGGATTGCTACGGTATACCGTGCCCTCAAAGCCATGGCAGATGAGGGCCTGCTGCGCGAGGTGCATCTGCCGGGTCGCAATCCTATGTATGAGGTGGCCCACCACGGTCACCACCATCACTTTCAGTGTGCAGTTTGCGAAAAAGTGTTTGATGTGCATGCGTGCCCAGGCAATCTGGCCAGCTTGGCGCCCGCAGGTTTTGTGGTGGAGAGCCACGAAATCACGCTCTACGGCCGCTGCCGTGAATGCGCGGCTTAGCCGCCTTGGCCCAAGTCTTGGTGTTGATTGAGACATCCGCTTGTCGGCAGTCGGTGCAACCCAGATCGAAGGTGCACGCTTTTCCGATGAAAAACCTTGCCTGCATGTGCATCTTCCAATTTTCGGGCTTTGGCTTGGAACGCTGCAATGCAGAATTTCACAAGGTCGGAGGGGCTTTTTTAGCGTCTCTTTGTGGCTAGGTGCACCCTAGGCACATGCACAATGCATCACCACCGAAGACGAACCTTCAGGCAGTGTGGCGTCGCTCATGGTGCTGTTTTTGTCGGTGGTGACTTGCTCTGGATCGCCGCAGCCAATGCATGCAGGGGCGCACCAGTTAAACGGTAGCGAATCCACTCGGACTGGGGCTTGGCGTCCAAGCTGTCGTAGAACTCAATCGATGGCGTATTCCAATCCAGCACGCTCCATTCAAAACGGCCACAGTCTTTCTCCACAGCAATGCGCGCCAGGTGTTGCAGCAATGCTTTGCCTGCGCCTTTGCCGCGTTGCTCGGGGGAAACGTACAGGTCTTCCAGATACAGGCCATGCTGGCCTTGCCAGGTGGAGTAGTTGAAAAAGTACACGGCAAAACCCACCGGAATGTCGCCATCCAGGCAAATCAGGCCAAAGACTTTGGGGTTTTGGCAAAACAGGGTGCGCTGCACATGTTCGGGGGTGGCCAGCACTTCGTGCTCGGCTTTTTCGTAAACGGCCAGCTCACGCACAAAGTACAAGATCAGGTCAGTGTCTTCCTGGGCGGCGGGGCGAATAGTCAGAGCAGTCATGGTTTTCAGGAAAGTCATTGAAGAGCGAGTAGGCGTTCTTGTGTGTTGTGGACAGCTTGCATACCGAAGCAAGCTGTGCCCATCGGATCGAACGTATACCGGGCGCTGCGGCGTGTTGGTGTTGAGTGCATCAGCACGCCGCAAGGATCTAAGGTAAAGCGGGTATGGGCCCGTGGCCCCAGCGTGCAAAGCAGCGGCGCAGAACGTGAAAGTGGTCTTCAAACATGTGCGCTTCCAGCGTTGCCAACTCACGGACGGGCACCCAGCGTGCGGCGGCCGCATCATCACCCGCTTGCACGGTGGGCAAGGCCGAGTGGGGCAGATGGAAGGCAAACACGTGCGTGATGGTGCGGCCACGCAGGCTGCGCTCGGGATGGTCAAAAACTTCGGTGCCCAAGCAGGCCGTGCGCATGTCGGCAGCGCTGACGGGCAGGCTGGTTTCTTCTTCCAGCTCGCGCAGGCAGGACTGCCACAGGGTGTCGTTTGGTTCAACAAAACCACCGGGCAGTGCCCATAGGCCTTTGCCGGGTGCATGGCCGCGTTGAATTAGCAGCACATGGTTTTGGCAGATCAGCAGGCCATCTACTGTGACGAACACGGGTGGGTAGGGCGCGCTGGCCCACGCGGCTTGGTAGCCGCTGATCATGCGCCACTCTGCACGCATGGCGCGGTAATCGGCTGTGGTGTGCCAGTTGCGCAGCCACGCCGCTACGGCGGCGGGCACCAGTGCTTGCAGTGGCTCCCACATGGAGGCGGTAGGCTGTTCTGGCAGGTTCCAGTACAGCGCGCGCGTGGGGGTGCCATCAAACGCACCTTGGCGGGGCAAACTCAGCAGTTCCCAGCCCGGAAAGCGCGACAGGTAATTGCTGCTCTCGTCCTTGAAATGGCCGACCAAGGCAATGCGTGCACCGCCAGGTACTTGCGCATGTACAGCTGCGATGACGGCCTGCACCCAGCGTGGTTCATCGTAGTAGTCACGCACCGGCACGCAATGCACGCGGGCTGCGTCTTCAGGCGCCAAGCTGGCGTGGATCAGTGCGGCGCGTTCTTGCCAGGTGAACGGGTTTTTGGGGCTGCGGGCCTGGTGGGCGCTACCCAGTACCACCACCACTTGCTCGGCGGTCTGCAGCGCTTGCTGCAGCAAGGCCAGGTGGCCGTTGTGAAAGGGCTGAAAGCGGCCAATCAGCACGGCAGTGTGGGGGGCGTTATCAGGCAAGGGCATGGCTAAAAAAGGAGCTGATGATGCTTATGTTTAAACGATTGCAAGATACTTTGTATTTGAATCTATTGAAAATAAAGCGCAGGTAGCTATATTTTTAAATGTTGGTGTGTGGATCGGCAATATCAAATACTTGGCGCAAATAGGCCAGATAAGTTTCGTCGTCGCACATGGTTTTACCGGGCGTGTCAGAGATTTTGGCTACGGGCTGACCGTTGGCGCGCACCAGTTTCATCACAATGTTCAGCGGCGTCAGCCCGACATCATTGGTCAGATTGGTGCCAATGCCAAAGCCCAGCTGAATGTGCGGCGCAAAGTGGTGCCACAGCGCCAGCGCCTTGTCCAAATTCAAACCATCTGAGAACACCAGACGCTTGGTGTGTGGGTTGATACGCAGGCTGCGGTAATGGGCCAGTGCCTGTTCGCCCCAGACAAAAGGGTCGCCCGAGTCGTGGCGCAGGCCGTCGAACAGCTTGGCAAAGTACAGGTCAAAGTCCTGCAGAAAAGCACGCATGCCCACGGTGTCGGTCAAGGCAATGCCAAGGTCACCCCGGTACTCCTGCACCCATTCTTCCAGCGCCGCTTTTTGAAAATCGCGCAGCCGCACGCCCAGCGATTGAAAGCTTTGCAGGTATTCATGGGCCATGGTGCCAATCGGCACAATGTTCAGCTCTTTGGCCAGCAGCACGCTGGAGGTGCCTTTGAACCACTGCGGCACCTCTGCTGTGAGCGTAGCCACTACCTCGCGGTGCCAAGGCTCGGAAAAGCGGCGGCGCATGCCAAAGTCAGACAGCTCAAACGGGTGGGCCAAGATGGGTTCGTGCTTGAGGGCGCACAAGCTGTCAATTTTTCCTTGCAGGCGCCGGCGACCTTCGTGGAGCGTGTCTGGTGTTTGCAGGCGGCGAAAGTACAGCTCGTTCACGATGGCCAGCACATGGATCTCAAAACCCATCACATGCACTTGCGGGCCATGCGCTTCGATCGACAAACCGCCTTCTGGCGTGGCTTTCACCTGAATGAAGTTGCGCTGAAACTGGAACAGGCGCAGAAAGTCGAGGAAGTCGCTCTTGATGTAGCGCAGGCCTGCCAGGTAATCCAGCTCATCCTGGGTAAAGCGCAGGCTGCACAGGTGGTCCAGCTCGGCGTTGACTTCGGCCTCTAGCTGCGCCAGCGGGTAGGCCGTGGCATTGCGACAGGCAAAACGGTACTCGGCCTGCGTTTGCGCGTGGCGGTGCAGCATGGCCTGCCACATAGTGAATTTGTAGAGGTCAGTGTCGAGCAGGCTGTGGATGATGGGCATGCGGGGGTTCTGTAGAAATGCGGTCACAGCTGCAGCGTGGCAGTGTCGGAAAGTTGCACGCCTTGGGCTTGCATGCGTTGCAAGAATGCGTGGTGCTCGGCCTCAAAACCGCGGACTGGACTCATTCCATCGGTCAGCAGCACCACGCGTTGGGCAAAGCCTGCGGGTGCTTGTTCCAGCAAATGCTCGACGGTGGCCCGCACGCAGTGGCTGCTGGCCTCGCCCGCCACCACCAGCCGCTGTGCTTGCAGCAGGGTAGCCAGCAGGGGGTGATTCAAGCAGGTTTCAGGCACCAGCGGGTCGGGCACTTCGGCCTCAAGTGCGCTGTAGTGTTCGGTCCACGGATGGGTACCTTTGAATACGCTGTGTACCGCACGCTGGACTTGGCGCTGCCAGTTGCCACAGGCAGCCAGCACATCGGCATGCACGCCGTGTCCCCAGCTACCAATTTCACAGTGCACGGGCCACACCATCAAGGTGTAGCGGCCCCGGGCTTCCAAAGCGCTGAGGTAGGCCAGCGTACGCGCAAGATGCTGCGGCTGGCGTGGGCGGAAGGTGCCTTGGCGCACTTGTTCTGCAGTGATCAGGGTAAAGGGGGCTACCGCACTGCCATTGCCTTGTTGCCAGAACGCTGGGTGGGCAATGTCAAAGACGTGGTGCGAGTCCAGCGTCACGGTGATGTGGTCAATGTGTCGGCTGTGCTGGGTCAGCCATTGCGCCACGCGCTGCATGTCGGCATGGGCCCCGGGGACGGACAGCGAGGGTGCGATAGGGCTGCGGCAATAGCTGGCAGGCAGATCGCAAAAATCGTTTTGTGGATCAATCAGCAGCAGTTGGGTGGCAAACGGCATGGCAGCAGCGCAAGACAATGATGATGCCGAGTGTAGAAGCTCTGAGGGTGCCACCCCTGCGAAAAGGGCTGCTTGCGCAGCCCTTTCAAGCATAGGAAGGTGAAACTTTTATTTCATGAGCTTGCGCGCAGCGCCGACACCCATGGCGGCCAGCACCACAAAGACCACGGCCAGTACCAAGAACAAGATGAACAGTACCTTGGCAATACCCGCCGCACCGGCAGCGATGCCCGTGAACCCAAACAGGCCGGCGATCAACGAAACAATAGCAAAGATGATGGCGTACTTCAGCATGACAGGCTCCTCAATGTGTGGAACACCCCCGTGGTGTCTTATGCCTGCTACCTTAAGTCTGTTATGCAGCGCCGACCATCGGCAAGGCTTGCCTTGGCGTGTAGGAACGGTGCGTACATAGCCCACAGGCACAAAAAAACCCGCAAAAGCGGGCTTTGGATGCGTTGAGGACTGGGGCTGAATTACTTCAAACCTGCCGCTGCACGGAGCATGGCTGCCTTGTCGGTGTGCTCCCAAGTGAACTCGGGTTCTTCGCGGCCAAAGTGCCCGTAAGCCGCGGTTTTGCTGTAGATGGGGCGCAGCAGGTCCAGCATCTCGATAATGCCCTTGGGACGCAGGTCAAAGTGCGTGGCCACCAGCTTGGCGATTTCGCTGTCAGGAATCACGCCCGTGCCTTCGGTGTACACCGTGATGTTCATGGGGCGTGCCACGCCAATCGCGTAGGCCACTTGTACTTGGCACTGGCGTGCCAAACCGGCTGCCACCACATTCTTTGCAACGTAACGCGCTGCGTAGGCGGCCGAACGGTCGACCTTGCTGGGATCTTTGCCAGAGAAAGCACCGCCGCCATGGGGGCAAGCACCGCCGTAGGTGTCCACAATGATCTTGCGGCCGGTCAAACCGCAGTCACCTTGCGGGCCACCGACCACGAAACGGCCTGTGGGGTTGATCAGGTACTTGGTGTCTTGCAGCCACTCTTTGGGCAGCACAGGCTTGATGATTTCTTCAATGATGGCTTCGGTGAACGAGGCCTTCATCTTGGTGGCAGTCTCCGACTGGTCCGGACTGTGCTGGGTGGACAGCACCACGGTGTCGATGCTGTGGGGCTTGCCATCCACATAACGCATGGTCACTTGTGACTTGGCGTCAGGACGCAGGAAAGGCAGGCGGCCATCTTTGCGCAACTGGGCCTGGCGCTCCATCAAGCGGTGGGCGTAATAGATGGGGGCGGGCATCAGCTCGGGCGTTTCGTCACAAGCGTAGCCAAACATCAGGCCCTGGTCGCCAGCGCCAATGTTCAGCTCGTCATCGCTGGCTTTGTCGACGCCTTGGGCGATGTCCTGGCTCTGCTTGTCGTACGCCACCAGCACTGCGCAGCCCTTGTAGTCGATGCCGTAGTCGGTATTGTCGTAACCAATGCGCTTGATGGTGTCACGGGCAACCTGGATGTAATCCACGTTGGCACCCGTGGTGATTTCACCTGCCAATACCACCAGACCGGTATTGGTCAGCGTTTCTGCTGCCACACGGCTGTGAGGGTCTTGGGTGAAAATGGCGTCCAGAATTGCATCGGAAATCTGGTCCGCTACCTTGTCGGGGTGGCCTTCCGAGACCGATTCCGAGGTAAAAAGAAAGTCGTTCGCCATTGAATAAACTCCTGTAATAGCAAGTGCGTTGCTCGGCTGAACAGAAGTCGGGCGAACGCTTTAGCAGTTTTTTGTTTTACGTCGCCCTGCAAGTTGCTCTGTTAACTCGGCGACAACGCTCATTCTAATGCCAACTCTATTTCGTTTTGTTTCCATAGTGCCTTTGTGGCTGGCACACCTGCTGGGGGCGGCCATGGGCTGGGTGGCGTGGCTGTGTTCCCCAACGTACCGCCGCCGGTTTGCAATCAACAGTGCGCAGGCGGGCTATCGTTTTTCGCAAGTGCGTGCAGCCGTGGGCCATGCGGGTCGCATGGTGACTGAGCTGCCTCGGCTATGGCTCAAAGAAACCCCGGTCAATGCGATGCACGGCACCGAGGTGGTCGAGCAAGCATGGGCCAAAGGCAAGGGCATCTTGTTTTTGACGCCACACTTGGGCTGCTTTGAACTGTCCGTCCAGGGCGCTGCCCATCGCTGGTCTGCGCAGCATGGGCCCATCACTATTTTGTATCGCCCGGCCAAACAAGCTTGGCTGGCCGACATGATGCTTACCGCCCGCAATCGCGGTGGTATCCAGGCGGTGCCCACCACGCTGGCAGGCGTGCGCCAGATGATCAAGGCCCTGCGCAAGGGCGAAGCCGTTGGTTTGTTGCCCGATCAAGTTCCACCACACGGCCAAGGCCAATGGGCACCCTTTTTTGGCAAGGATGCCTACACCATGACGCTGGCTGCGCGCTTGGCGCTGCAAACCGGTGCCACGGTGATCTTGGTGCGCTGCGAGCGTCTGCCTGCAGGGCGCGGTTACGAACTCTTTTTTGAAGGTTTGCCTGCGCCGTTGTCGGGCCAGCTCAACGATGCGGTGGTGCAAATTAACCAAGCTATGGAACACACGATTCGCCAGTGCCCCACGCAATATCTGTGGGGCTACGGACGCTACAAGCAGCCGCGCCAAGAGGCACCAGCTCCATCGCAAGAAGGCGGTGCCGCATGAGTTGGAGTCAGTTGGGCGTAGCGTGCATGCACGGCCTTGCCAAGTTGCCGCTGCCGGTGCTGCGCGGCTTGGGCCGCGTGGTGGGTCATGTGCTGTTTGTGCTGGCCGTGCCACGCCGCAAAATTGCGCTGCGCAATCTGGAGCTGTGCTTTCCAGAAAAAAGCGCCGCGGAGCGCACCGCGCTGGCCAAAGAAAGTTTTGTGGTGTTTTGCCAGACTTTTCTGGACCGCAGCTGGCTGTGGTTTGGCTCTGAGGCCTTGGTGCGCAGCCGCGTCAAACTGACCGGCGCGGTGCACGAGTTGGAGGGCGATACGCCCACAATCATCTTTGCGCCGCATTTTTACAGCATGGATGCGGGTGGGCTGGCGCTGCCCCTCAACACCACGCGCGAGTTCACTTCCATCTTCGCCACCAATCCCGACCCCGTGCTGGACGACTGGTTCATGACAGGGCGCCAGCGCTTTGGCAATGTGCGCATGCTTAACCGGGCAGACGGCGTCAAGCCCATCATCTCTACCTTGCGCAAGGGCGGGCTGCTGTATTTGCTGCCGGACATGGATTACGGCAAGAACGATTCGGTATTTGTGCCGTTCTTTCATGTGCAAGAGACAGCAACCATTCCATCGCTGTCACGCTTTGCCCGTTTGGGGAAAGCCAAAGTGGTGGGCCTGTACAACCGCATGACGCCGCAAGGCTATGTGGCAGAGATGACGCCAGCGTGGGAGCACTTTCCCACCGACGACCATGTGGCCGATACCGCGCGCATGAATCGCGAACTGGAAGCGGCCATCCGCACCATGATTCCGCAGTATTACTGGGTACACAAGCGCTTCAAAACGCGCCCAGATGGACAAGCATCGCTGTACATCAAATAAGTGCCAAATTGGCACTTAGCCCAATAGCTGCCTGCGTAGGCAGCTATTTTTTTATGTGTTTATGCTCAGAATCTGGCGCAATTGCTCGTGCAGCCATTGCGGTTGCTCATGCACCAGCCAATGGCTGGCATGCGGCTGATGGTGAATCTGCAGATCCGGAATCCATGCCTCCAAGCCGTTGAGCAGACCGGGCAGCAAGGCCACATCTTGTTCTCCCCACAGCACATGGGTGGGCACGTTGATATTCAGAAAGTCATTAGGCAAGCTGATCGCTTGTGCGCCAGCATCGCTGCCGCGCGGTGGCACCAAGGGGCTGGCTGCGTAGTACTGGCAAGGCCCATGCATGCCCAGGCGCCAATGCGCCAAATACTGCGCGCGCAGTGCGGGCGTCAGCCATGCGGGCCAAGCGCCGTTCGGCAAGCGAAAGAAGTCGAACAAACGCGCGGCCTCATGCTCCAGCAACTGCGCGGCTGCATCAGGGCGGCGCAGGTAATGCATGTACTGGCTGGCGGCCTGTTGCGCGGGGTTGTGCTGCAATTCGCGCAAAAAACTACCGGGGTGCGGGGCGTTGATGGTGACCAGTCGCTGCATCAGGCGTGGGTGCTGGTTGGCCAGATTCCACGCCAGGGCGCCGCCCCAATCATGCGCAACCACGGCCGCCGCCGGGCGTCCGGGTGTCAGCAACTCAATCAGCGCCACCAAGTCTTGGACCAAGGCTTTGGGCCGGTAGTCTTGGGTGCGCTCTGGCTGGCTGGAATGTCCGTAGCCGCGCAGATCCGGTGCTACGCAGTGAAAGTCGTGGGCAAAGCTGTGCAGCATGTCCTCCCAGATGAACGATCCTTCTGGAAAGCCATGCAAAAAGACCAGCAAAGGCTGGTCCGGGGAGCCGCTGCTGCGGCAATGCAAAGTGATGCCGTGAGGCAGTGTCAACGTACCGGTGCGAAGCATGAGATCTCCCGCGAAGCGGTGCCCCAGCAGCACCGTTGCGGTCAATCTTCGGCAGGTGTGTTGCTGGCTGGCGTCTCAGAGGCGACGTCAGCAGCCTGTGTTTTCCCTGCGCTGGCATTGTCAGGGTGGCACCAGTGCCACAGCAATTGCGCCACATCATCCACACCCTGCTTTTTCAGGGCAGAGAACATACGTACTTCACCACCGCCAGCGTTGAGTTTGGTGATTGACAGAATTTTGGCTTGCTCAGCGCGGGTCAGCTTGTCGGCCTTGGTCAGCAAGATCAAAAACTTCAAACCGTTTTCCACACGAGGGCGAATGGCGTTGAGCAAGGCCTCATCCAGCTCCGTCAGCCCCAGGCGTGGATCACACAGCAGCACCACGGCGCTCAGGCTTTCACGCTGCATGAGGTAGTTGAGCATCACACGCTGCCAGCGCTCTTTGTCCGAGCGCGATACTGCGGCATAACCGTAGCCTGGCAGGTCGGCCAGTACGGCATCTGTGACACCTTGCTTGCCCAAAGAGAACAAATTGATGTGCTGTGTGCGGCCTGGTTTTTTGGACGCAAACGCCAATTGTTTTTGCTGCGTCAGCGTATTGATGGACGTGGATTTGCCAGCGTTGGAGCGGCCTACAAAGGCAATCTCAGGTACATCCACCACAGGTAAATGGTGCAGTTGTGCCGCGGTAGTCAGGAAGCGCGCCGTGTGCATCCAGCCCATGGCGAGCTTGGGATCAATAAGGCCAGAAGTTTGACCCGAAGCAAATGCGGGAGAGTTGGTCGTCATGGGGGGGTATTAAGCGTTAGGGCGTCATTGTAGAATCTGGCAGTTTTTGCGCACATAACCAGACCCACAATATGAAGTTGCTCGCCTCTTTGCTGACGGCTGCCGCACTGGCAGCACCCGCTCTCCCGGCCTTCGCGGCGGGCGAAACACCAGCCAAGCCTGATCTTGTTAAGGGTCAGGCCAGTTTCGAAGCTGTTTGCGCAGCGTGCCATGGTGCAGATGGCAATTCGACTATTGTCGTCAATCCTAAATTGGCACAACAACATCCAGAGTATTTGCTCAAGCAATTGCATGACTTCAAGGACGACAAGCGTGCCGATCCCGTCATGAAGGGCTTTGCCATGATGTTGTCGGAAGAAGAGATGACCAACATCACCGCTTGGCTTGCCAAACAGCCCGCCAAGAACGGCTTTGCCACTGACAAAGAGTTGGTGGTGCTGGGTGAGCGCATTTACCGTGGCGGTATTCCAGATCGCAAAATTGCCGCATGCGTTAGCTGCCACAGCCCCAACGGTGCAGGCATTCCAGCCCAGTATCCGCGTCTGTCAGGCCAGCATGCCGACTACACGGTGAAGCAATTGAATGCTTTCCGTGATGGCTCACGCGGCAACAATATCCAGATGCGCGATGTCGCTGCCAAGCTCAATGACCGTGAAGTCAAGGCCGTGGCAGACTATATCGCTGGTTTGCGTTAAATCAAGTTTTCCGCGATTAAACGCGGGAACTTGCCGCCCATAACAAACCCCAAAAAAGGCGGGTCCATCAAGTTGCGATGGCCCCGCCTTTTTTCTTTCGGGCTCTGAGTCTTTTTTCCATGTCTGATTCTTCCTCTGGCAAGCCTAATGAATTCGAACGCTCCCCGCTGATGCGGGCCTTGCTCGAGTTACTGGCTTCCATGCGCTTTGCGATTGCACTGCTCACCATCATCTGTATTGCTTCGGTGATTGGTACGGTGCTCAAGCAGCATGAGCCCTCGGTGAACTACGTTAACCAGTTTGGTCCGTTCTGGGCCGAACTGTTCGGCGCACTCAAACTCAATGCGGTTTACAGCGCGTGGTGGTTTTTGCTGATCTTGGCTTTTTTGGTGGTCAGCACCAGTTTATGCCTGCTGCGCCATACGCCCAAGTATTGGGCAGACCTGCGCAATTACAAAGAAAACATCCGTGAGCAAAGCCTGAAGGCCTTTCACCACAAGGCACAAGCGCAGCTGCCAGAAACGCCAGAAGCGGCAGCGCAACGTATTGGCGGCATCTTGGTGCGCAGCGGTTGGAAGGTCAAACTGCAGGAGCGTGAAACCAAGGATGGTAAGGGCTACATGTTGGCCGCCAAAGCCGGTGCAGCCCACAAGATTGGGTACATGGCAGCGCACGCGGCGATTGTGCTGATCTGTATTGGTGGCTTGCTGGACGGTGACTTGGTAGTGCGCGCCCAAATGTGGATGGGGGGTAAGACCCCGTTCACGGGCGGAGGCCGTATTTCAGATGTGCCCGAAGAACACCGCCTTTCGCTGCGCAACCCTACCTTCCGTGGCAATTTGATGGTGGCGGAGGGCTCCCAAGCGGGCACGGCCATCCTGACCCAGTCGGATGGTGTGCTGCTGCAAGACTTGCCTTTCTCGGTGGAGCTGAAAAAGTTCATCGTGGAGTACTACGACACAGGCATGCCCAAACTGTTTGCCAGTGATGTGGTGATTCACGACAAGGAAACCGGAGAGCAGGTTGAAAAGCGCATTGAAGTGAACCACCCTGCCAGCTACAAAGGCATTGAGATTTACCAGTCCAGCTTTGACGACGGCGGCTCTGAAGTCAAACTGCGTGCGATGCCGTTCGTGGAAGACGGTGAAACTTTTGAAGTGACCGGCCAGATTGGCGGCACCACGCAGCTGCTGCGCGGTGGCTCCAGCAAGCCGCAAGATGTGTTGACGCTGGAGTTCACCGAGCTGCGCACCATCAATGTCGAGAATTTTGGGGGCGCCAAGGCCAACAGCGCTGAGGTGGATGTGCGCAAGGTGGATTTGCGCAGCTCTGTGGAATCGCGTCTGGGCGGTGGTCACAAAACAGTGACCGATAAGAAACTGCGCAATATTGGCCCCAGCATTGGCTACAAGCTGCGCGATGCTTCGGGCCAAGCCCGTGAGTACCAGAACTACATGAGCCCCGTGGACTTTGGCGATGGCGTGCCCATGTTCTTGCTGGGTGTGCGCGATACGCCTGCGGAAGCTTTCCGCTACCTGCGGGTGCCTGCTGATGACCAAGGCAGCCTTCAAGGCTTTTTGCGCATGCGTGCGGCCTTGAACAACCCCGCGTTGCGTGAAGAAGCCGTGCGCCGTTATGCGCGGCAAGCCGTGGCGGCAGACCGTGAAGACCTGCGCGATGCGTTGGCGCAATCGGCCCTGCGCGCCGTGGGCCTGTTTGCGGGCTCTGGCGATGCACAAGGCAAGCCCGATGGTGGTCTGCAGGCCATTGCCCAATTCATGGAAACCAATGTGCCTGAGGCCGAGCGCGAACGTGCCAGCGAGGTGCTGATTCGCATCTTGAATGGTGTGTTGTTCGATCTGGCCCAGCTCAGCCGCGAAAAGGCGGGCTTGAAGCCGCTGGAGCCGGGCGAGCAGACCTTGGCCTTCATGACGCAGTCGGTGTTTTCACTCAGCGATGCGCAGTTTTACCCTGCGCCCATGGCATTCATGATGGAAGACTTCACGCAGGTGCAGGCCAGTGTCTTTCAGGTGGCACGGGCACCCGGCAAAAACATTGTGTACCTGGGTTGTTTGTTCCTGATCATTGGCGTTTTCGCCATGCTGTATGTGCGTGATCGCCGTCTGTGGGTGTGGCTGGCTCCGCAAGGTGATGCGGCCCGAGCAACCATGGCGCTGTCCTCTAACCGCAAGATCATGGACACTGACCGCGAGTTTGAGAATTTGACCGAGAAATTGCTGACCGCCTCTGCGGCACAGCCATCCCCCACGGAGCGTTCTGTATGAGTAGTACCGCTACTTCCACGATGACATTGAATGAAGGCTACTTTGTGCGCCGCAACTGGTTTGACTGGTTGTTTGCTGCGCTGGTGGTCATGGGCGGTGTGTTTGCGCTGCAGCAGTATTACGGCGCCATGGATGTCTATGAAAAAGGCATTCTGATTGGCACCATTCCCGCCATGATCTGGCTGGGCTGGTTCTGGCGGCCGCTGGCCAAGCTGGTGCTGGCCGTGACGGCGCTGTCGCTGCTGGCCATCTGGCTGTACCAAGGTGCGGATGGTGTGCCGCATCTGGATCAGTCAGACACGGTGTTTGGTCTTAAATATCTGCTGTCCAGTCAGTCCGCCATTCTGTGGATGAGTGTGCTGTGCTTCATGGCCACCATTTTTTACTGGGTCAGTCTGTTTGCCAAAGGCGAGCGCGATACCTTTGGCATGATTGGCGCGCGCATCACCTGGGTGGCCATCACGCTGGCGCTGGTGGGCACCATGGTGCGCTGGTTTGAAAGCTATTTGCTGGGCCCCGACATTGGCCACATTCCGGTGAGCAATCTGTACGAAGTGTTCGTCATGTTCATCTGGATGACTTCGCTGTTTTATCTGTACTACGAAGAGCAGTACAAGACCCGTGCGCTGGGCGGTTTTGTCATGCTGGTGGTCAGCGCGGCGGTGGGCTTTTTGCTGTGGTACACCGTGGTGCGCGAAGCGCACGAGATTCAGCCTTTGGTGCCTGCGCTGCAGAGCTGGTGGATGAAGGTGCACGTGCCCGCCAACTTTGTCGGCTACGGTACGTTTGCGCTGGCCGCCATGGTGGCGTTTGCCTACCTGATCAAGCAGCAAGCCCAAGAAACCAAGTGGTACAAGCTGGCGCCTTTGTGGCTGCTGGGCGTGGCGCTGTGCTTTGAGCCGTTGGCATTTCGCCAGAGCCAAGAGACCGGAAGCAGCTACTGGCTGGTGTACTTTGGTATTTCTGCACTGATCGTGGGGGCGATTTTGGCCGCACGCAAAACCATTGCAGAGCGCCTGCCAGCCTTTGAGATCTTGGACGATGTGATGTACAAATCCATCGCCGTGGGCTTTGCCTTCTTCACCATCGCCACCGTGCTGGGCGCCTTGTGGGCGGCTGAAGCCTGGGGCGGCTACTGGAGCTGGGACCCGAAAGAAACCTGGGCACTGATCGTGTGGCTGAACTACGCCGCCTGGTTGCACATGCGGTTGATGAAGGGCTTGCGCGGTACCGTATCTGCCTGGTGGGCACTGGTGGGCTTGGCCATCACCACGTTTGCTTTCCTGGGCGTGAACATGTTCCTGTCAGGCCTGCACAGCTACGGCGAATTGTAAGAAGTACCAAATAAAAGAGCTGCCAGCGCAGGTGGGGTGTGCGATTCGGTATTAATAGATGCTGAATCGCTTATCTCACTTGCACTGGCAGCTTTTCTTTTAGTAGCTGTCAGCGCTAGAGTAGCTCACACGCTTGGTGCACTGTTGCTTTGCTTTGTCGCGCTGTGAGTGCTGACTGCGGCATCATTGCACCATCCATATTTGATGCTCTGAGCGGGGTTGGCCGCCCAGGCTCGTAGTCACCCAAAGGCACTCAGGTCAGAGCACCGCGTCCATCCACGGTCAGCACGCATTCCACCACGCCAGCATCCAGACCACCGCGCACGCCCACAATGTACTGGTGCAGGTTGACCGTGGGGTCGCAGTGGCCGGGAATCAGCCACAGCGTATCGCCCAGCGCAGGCAGCCAGCCGCTGGCATTGCCTGCCGTTGCATCCGGGTGCAGCACGCCGTGTTCGTCGCCACCATTCGCAAAACGCAGCGCATGACCCGCAGGCAGGCCGTGCAGCGTGGGAAGGCCTGAATCGATGGCGTGTGATTTGTGCCCCGCATCGCAGACCGCATGCGTGGCGCTGACCGATATCACCTGGGTTTTGACGAACAGCGCATGCTCAAACACAGGCTGTGCGGGATCGCGTTCGTTGGCCGCGTAATCGGCATCCATGAACAGAAACGAGCCGGTTTGCAACTCGCCATACACGCCGCTGGCTGCTTCGTGGATGAAAGTGCCTGTGCCAGCACCGGTGACCAAGGAGATACGCAGACCGGCTGCATCGAATGCCTGGCGCGTGGTGGCAATGTGCTGCAAAGCCTGCGCGATGGCGGCTTGGCGTGCAGCCGCAGTACGCAGGTGCTGTGCGCCACCGTGGTAGGCCTGCAAGCCCGCAAAATGCAGCATGGGCTGGGCCAGTACGGCTTGTGCCAGGTGTACGGCGGCCACACCGGGCTGCACGCCGCAGCGGTTTTGCCCGACATTGATTTCCACCAGTACGTCCATGCTGTCTGCAGTTGCATTAGCGCTCTGCATGGCGTGGGCCAGCCGCGCAATGCCCTCCAGGCTGTCTACCGCCAGTGCCAGACGGCCGCCTTGGGCATGCAGGCGCTGGCTGAGTTGCGCCACACGCGCCAGCTTGGTCGGTGCGATGACTTCATTGCTGATGTAGATGTTGCGTATGCCGCCTGCGGCCAGTGCTTCGGCCTCACTGGTTTTTTGCACACAGTGCCCGTGGGCACCAGCCTGCTCCAACCAGTGCGCAATCTGCACGCTTTTGTGCAGCTTGGCATGGGGGCGCCACAGCAGTTGGTGCTGCTGTACGAAGGCTGCCATGCGCGCCATATTGCGCTCCATGGCATCCAGATCAATGACCAGCGCGGGCGTGTCTATCTGTGTAGCGCTTTGCCCAACAAGGGCGGTAACGGTGGAAGGCATGGCGGTGATCGTGCGAAGAAAAACCACAGCGTACCAAAGCGTGGGGCTACGCCTGGGCGAGGTGCGGTGTGCCTGTGGAAGTGGACGGTAGCCCCGCTCTGGGAGCGGCTGCATGCCTAGACTTGATCGCAGGCACAGCTGGGAGCAGGGGGCTGTGCATGCACAGCGCACAGCCAGCGATGCGGTCAAGCCGGTGTAGCGAAGCCACAGTACATCCTGCCAACGGAAACACGCACTTCACTGAAATGCCCCCAGTTTGTGTAGACGGTGCTTAACCGGGTGCACCCCAAACACCCACCTGGGCCGCTTGCATGCATGCGTACAACTGGGTGCCACCATGACCCGCACCCGGCCAGATGTTGTACTGGCACTGCAGGCCTTGCAGCTGGTTTAAGGCAGTAGACAGGTTGGCAACGTTGGTCAAACCGTGGCTTTGGGCACGGGCTTGGGCCTGTTTGGCTGCGGCTTCACGCTCCGGGTTGGGCGTGCGGCGCGGGTCGCGCTGGCCAGACATCTCTTCACTGCCTTGGCTGACATAGACATTCAAGGCAGACGGCAGTGCTGCTTGGCCTGCGCCATAACGGCGCATGAACTGCGCGGCTTCTTGCAGCACCAGGCCGCCGCCCCACCACAGCGAAGGGCTGGCCGCCACATAGCGCTGGAACATGGCCGTGCGCGTGAACAGGGTGTGCAAAGTCAGCAGGCCGCCATACGAATGACCGACCAGCGTTTGCTGCTGGGCATTCAGCGGCAGTTGTGCGTGCAGTACAGGTTGCAGTTCTTTGGTGATCCAGTCCAGAAACACATCCGCACCGCCTTGTGCGCGGCCTTGGTTGTCTGGGCCCACGCCGTCGTAAGGCAGGGTGTAGTCATAGGTGCGGGCGGCACGGTCATGCACTTCATCGCTGCCCGGTGGCAGTGCATGGCCCAGGCCCACCACTACGGCGCTGTGGCCGCGCATGTCGGCACCCCGGCCACCGCGGTTGTGCACCAGTTGCGCCACCATGGGAAACATCAGATTGCCATCCAGCACATAGATCACCGGCCAGCCACCGGCAGGGGCGCTGCCCTGAGGTACATAGACCATCACACGGTGCTGGCGGGGTGCGGCAGTGCCGGGCAGCGTGGCTGCAGGTAAATCCATAAAGCGCACGCCAGGCATGGCCCAGGGCTGGCCCAGTGATGGCGTAGCGGTTGCGGAGGGGTCTGCCAGCGTGGCATCGGTCGCCGTAGCGCAACCGAGCATGCCCAGACTGGGCACTGCCAGTGCGCTGGTTAGCCAATGGCGGCGAGTGTGGATGGGGTTGAGGCTATTGCTTGAATCGGTTGGGCAGGCAGACATGGCAGTGCAAAAAACGAAAAAAGTCCTGCAGTGTAGATGAGATTTATTCTCAAATATCTTTCACCGCAGGAGGCTTGGCAGCGCCAATGTGTACCCGGGCAGCGTGCATACTGGCTAGCTTGTGATCAAGGAGATATGCGCAATGACGACGACTTTTACCCTCCACAGCCCTGACATTCCCGCTGGCGGCACGATTGCGCCGGAGTTTGAATCGGACATGTTTGGTTGCGGTGGCCGCAACGAATCCCCCGTGCTGCGCTGGAGTGGCGCCCCCGAAGGCACCAAGAGCCTGGCGCTGACCGTGTTTGACCCCGATGCGCCAACAGGCTCTGGCTGGTGGCACTGGATTGTGCTGGACCTGCCCGCCAGCACCACCGAGTTGAATGCCAACGCGGGCACCAAAGGCAGCAGCAGCCTGCCCGCTGGCGCGCGCCAGATGCGCAATGACTACGGTATTTTTGCTTGGGGCGGCATGTGCCCGCCACCGGGCGACAAGCCACACCGCTACATCTTCACCGTGCATGCCCTATCGGTCGACAAGATCGACATCCCGGACGATGCCACGGCAGCCATTTGCGGCTACATGATCAATGCCAACACGTTGGCCAAGGCGACGTTCACGTCCACCTACGGTCGCCCTGCGTAAAGCACCAGCCTGCATAAAAAAGAGCGGCCAGCGCTGCATGGGATTGGGTTGTGGATAGAAAACTATCTGAAACCCAATGCTTGCAAGCGCTAGTCGCTTCTTTTTTTAGAAATGTTCTCACGGTGGTTGCTTCACCGTGTTTGTGCTTTGCCGCAATCAGTATTGCTTGCATGCGCCATGCCCTGCTGCAGCCACCAACTGGGCTGAACGCGGTGGTGTGAAGTTGCTTAATGGGCCGATAAACCCAGAAACTGCCGCAGTTCCGGCGTTTGTGGCTGGCTGAACAACTGCTCCGGCGCGCCCACTTCGTGCACCTTGCCTTGGTGCATGAAGACCACTTTGTCGCTCACCTTGCGGGCAAAGTTCATCTCGTGCGTGACCAAAATCAGCGTCATGCCTTGTTCGGCCAGGCTTTCCACCACGCTCAGCACTTCGCCCACCAGTTCGGGGTCCAGGGCAGAAGTGACCTCATCGCACAGCAAAATTTCGGGGTCCATGGCCAGGGCGCGTGCAATCGCTACGCGCTGTTGCTGGCCGCCCGACAGTTGATCGGGCATGGCATCAAACTTTTCGGCCAAGCCCACGCGGTCCAGCAAGCGCTCGGCATTGGCGCGGGCCACGTTTTTGGGCTGGCTCATGACCAGTGAGGGGGCCAGCATCACATTGCGGCCCACGCTCAGGTGCGGAAACAGGTTGAAGTTCTGAAAAATCATGCCCACGTTCTTGCGCAGCTCGCGCATGGCTTGTGGGTTGTGGGCTTGCAAGGCCTGGCCATGCACGGTCAGTTGGCCTTCCTGAAAGTTTTCCAGACCGTTGATGCAGCGCAGCAGTGTGCTTTTGCCCGAGCCGCTTTTGCCAATGATGGAGACCACCTCGCCGCGGTTGACCTGCAGGTCCACGCCTTTGAGCACTTCGTTGCTGCCGTAGCGTTTGCGCAGCCCGGCAATGTCCACCAGTGGCAGCGAGGAGGGAGAAGAAACAGTAGAAGTAGACGTCATGGCAAATTCCAGAACAGCAGTCATTGGTTAGCGTTGGGGGCGCATGCGGCGCTCCAGGCGCTGGCTCCACAGCGACAGCGGAAAGCACAGCACAAAGTACAGCGCGGCCACGCAGCCATACACCAGGAAGGGCTCGAAGGTGGCGTTGGCAATCAGTTGGCCGGCCTTGGTGATTTCAATAAAACCAATCACGCTGGTCAGCGCCGTGCCCTTGATGATTTGCACCATGAAGCCTGCAGTGGGCGCAATTCCCAGGCGCAGGGCCTGCGGCAAGATGACGTGGCGCAGTTGCTCGGCAAAGCTCATGGCCAGGCTGGCAGAGGCCTCCCACTGGCCTTTGGCCACCGAATCCACACAGCCGCGCCAGATGTCGCACAGGTAGGCGGCGGAATACAGCGTCAGGCACACGCAGGCGGCCACCATGGGTGAGGTGTCAAAGCCCATCAAGGCCAGACCAAAGTAGGTCAGGAAAATCTGCATCAGCAGCGGTGTGCCCTGAAACACCTGCACATACACCGCAACTGCCTTGACCGCGCCGGGCAGTTTGGACAGGCGCAGCACCAGCAGCCCCAGCCCCAGCAAGCCACCGCAGACAAAGGCGATGAGTGACAGAACAACGGTCCAGCGCAGCGCCAGCAGCAGTTGGTAGGCAATGTCCCAGAAAGTAAATTCAACCATGGGTGTCTCTCCGGGCGGTTAACGTTGGCGGCCAAAGATGAAGCGTGGCCCTGCCCACACCAGCAGCTGGCGCAGCAAGATGGCCAGTCCCAAATAGCACAGGGTGACCACGATGTACGACTCAAAGCTGCGGAAGGTGCGGCTGGAAATCAGGTTGGCGGCGTAAGAGATCTCTTCGGTCGAAATCTGGCTGCACACGGCAGAGCCCAGCATCACGATGATGATTTGCCCGGTCAGTGCAGGCCACACGCGGCCCAGTGAGGGCGGCAGCACCACGCGGGTAAAGGTTTGCCAGCGGTTCAGTGCCAGGCACTGCGCAGCCTCTAATTGACCGCGCGGTGTGGCTTCAATGCCCGCACGAATCTGCTCGCAGGCGTAGGCCCCAAGGTTGAGTGTCATGGCCAGAATGCTGGCGGTTTCGGGGGTCAGGCGCACGCCCAGAGAAGGCAGACCAAAGAACAGAAAAAACAGCTGAATGATGAACGGCGTGTTGCGAAAAATCTCTACGTAGGTGGCCACCACGGCGCGCACACCAGCCCCGGCATTTAGGCGCAGCCATGCGCAGGCAATGCCCAGCAACACACCCAGCGGGATGGCAATGCCGGTCAGCACAAAAGTGAGCATCAAGCCTTGAAGCAGCATGGGCCACTGGGCCAGCACGGGGGCGAAATCCATGGTCATGGGCGAAAGTCCAAACGGCAAAACGAAAATAGAAGAGGTGGTACTTTCTGTTGGCACCACCCCGGTGCAGGGCGGCGCCAGCCAAGCGCATTGCAGGCGCTCAAAGCGCTATCAATCCGGCAGGGTGCCCATGCTGCGGCCCAGCCACTTTTGCGAATAGCCTTCGATGGTTCCGTCTTGCTTGGCGGTGCGCAGAATTTCGTTGACCTTGTTCAGCAGCGCGGTCTCGCCCTTGCGCACGCCGATGTAGTTGGGCGAGTCTTTGATCAGCAGCTTGTACTCGGCCTGCACCTTGGGGTTCTTTTGCAGAGCGGCTGCAGCCACGGCGGCACCCACGGCCACAAACTGGGTTTGCTGCGTCATGAAAGCGGCCATGGTGGCGTTGTCATCTTCAAAGCGCTGGATCTTCAAAGTCTTCGGTGCCAGGGCTTGCAGTGCGTCGTCTTGGATGGTGCCGCGGGTCACGGCCAGTGTCTTGCCACCCAAATCGTCAAAGCTCTTGACGGCGATGTCTTTGGGGCCGAACACGGCCTGGAAGAACGGGGCGTACGAGACCGTGAAGTCAATCACCTTGGCGCGCTCTTCGTTCTTGCCCAGTGCCGAGACGATCAGGTCAATCTTTCGCGATTGCAAATAAGGAATGCGGTTGGGGGTACTGAGCGGCACAAACTCCGCTTTCACGCCCAGCTTGTCGGCAATCAGCTGTGCCACTGCAACGTCCACGCCCGTGGGTTTGAAGTCGGGGCCCATGTAGCCGTACGGTGGGTAGTCGGTAGGAATGCCCAGCGCAATCGATTTCTTGCCCAAGACGTTTTGCAGCGACTTGTCCTCTTGTGCCCAGGCACCGGAAGACAAAGACAGGGCCACCGTAGCAACAGCACTGGCAGCAAAGAGGCGGCGAGACAGGGACATAGAAAACTCCAGGGGAGAAAAAGTTGCGGGTGCCAGCTTTGAGCACATACCGTGCCAATCTGTGAAACATCTGTTTCTGTTGCCCTGTTGGGTATTTCAAAGGCTGTATGCAATCGCCGCCGCAGCTGCATACACCTGCTTGCTCTAGTGTGCAGAGACTGTGCGTATTCCATCTGGTATGCCGTCTGTGCAAACAGGCATTGCTTTTGCAAGCAATGATGTAAATATGAAACGGTGGTGCCTTGATTTCAATAATTTGGCACGTTAGTTTCACTGACGGGTGCACGCATTCCCCAAGCTGGTGCACTTTCACCCAAATGGAGGCAAAGACCGCTGATGACGGAAACCCCGAACACATCCACGATGGAGTCACGCATACGCCAGGCCTATGCCGGTTTGTCTGAGGCAGAGCGCAAGCTGGCCGATGTGGTGCTCTCGCGCCAGCGCGAGTTGCTGGGCTACTCGGCCACGGAGCTGGCCTCGCTGGCGGGCACCTCCAAATCGAGTGCTGCACGCTTTTTTCGCAGTCTGGGCTACGGTGGGTACGAAGATTTTCGCCAGGCACTGCGCCAGGCACAGCTGCAGCAATCGCCCTTGGGGCGCATGGCTGGGGTGCGCCGCAAAGACAGTGTGGCCCAGCAGTTTCAAAGCCATTTGCAGGTGGATGCAGAGCGGCTGCAGGAATGGAGCCACGCCGTACCCGAAGCACAACTGGAGGCGGCGATGGCCCTGCTGCGCAAGGCAGGCAGGTTGTGGGTGGTGGGTTACCGGCACAGCTATGTGACCGCGTTTTATGCCCAGTCACTGCTGGCACAGGTGCGCAGCGATGTTTGCATGCTCAACGACCCTGCCGGGCGCGAGGCCGATTTGCTGGCATGTGCCAGCCACAAGGATGTGGTGCTGGCCGTCGATTTTCGGCGACGCAGCGCGCATTTGCCGCAGGTACTGGTGGCCGCGCGCAGTGCCGGTGCCCAGGTGCTGGTGCTGACCGATGCCCCGGTCTCCGCGCTGGCCATGCAGGCCGATGTGGTGCTGCGTTGCGGCGCTTCCAGTCCGCAGGGCTTGTTTGACTCGTATGTCTGTGCCGTGAGTGTCGTGAACTTTCTGGCGACCACGCTGGCGCAGCAACTGCGTGCCACCACACACCACCGGCTGGAGCGCATTGAGCGCCTGCATGTTGCACTCAACGACTTGGAACCCCAGCTGTAACGCTGCTGAATGAACGCCTTGCCTGAACCTGTGAAAGCGCCCATGAACACCACCGTACTTCCCCCTGTCTCCGCCGAATGTTTTGCCAACCCTGCCGCCAACCGCATGACGCCGTATGGCGCACGCCGCAGCGAAATTTTGGGTGCTGACGCACTGGCGCTGGCACAGCGTGAGTTGTCGCAGTGGCAAGGCTATGCCCCCACGCCGCTGCACAGCCTGCCTGCTTTGGCGCAGGCTCTGGGCGTGGCGTGCGTGCACTACAAAGATGAAGGGGGGCGCTTTGGCCTGGGCAGTTTCAAGGCGCTGGGCGGGGCCTATGCGGTGGCACGCTTGCTTTGTCGCGAACTGGGCGCCCGTTTAGGCCGCAGCCTGACCACACAAGACCTGCTGACACCCGAGCTGCGCGCCTTGTGCGCAGGCATCACGGTCACGTGTGCCACCGATGGCAATCATGGCCGCTCAGTGGCCTGGGGCGCACAGCGGTTTGGCTGCGCCTGTGTGATCTACATCCACGCGACGGTGAGTGAAGCCCGCAAGCAGGCCATCGCCCATTACGGCGCACAGGTGGTGCGCACTGCGGGCAACTATGACGATGCCGTGCGCCAGGCCGATGCCGACGCGCAGGCGCAGGGCCGCTTTGTGATTTCAGACACCTCATACCCAGGCTATATGGATGTGCCGCGCGACGTGATGCAGGGCTACCAGCTGATGGTGGAAGAAGCTGCGCAGCAACTGTCCGAGCGCCCCACGCACATTTTTGTGCAGGCGGGCGTGGGTGGGCTGGCCGCTGCCGTGTGTGGCTATTTTTGGGAGCGTGATGGCGGTGATCGCCCCGTCTTTGTGGTGGTCGAGCCTGACCTCGCCGATTGTCTGGCGCAAAGCGCCAAAGCCGGGCAGCTGACGGCCGTGACTGGTGATATCGATACGTTGATGGCAGGCTTGGCCTGTGGCGAGGTCTCGCACCTGGCGTGGGAGATTTTGGACAAAGGCACGGATGCGTACTGTGTGATTGGCGATGCCGCCGCCGTCATTGCCATGCGCTTGATGGCCCAGCCCTTGGGTGGTGATCCGGTCATCGTTGCTGGTGAATCTGCGGTGGCGGGGGTGGCCGCTGCCATCGCCACCAGCCAGAGCGCGCAGGCGCGCCAGGTGCTGGGTTTGAACCGTGACAGCCGCATTCTGTTGTTCGGCTCCGAAGCAGCCACCGACCCTGCGCTGTATGCGCAACTGGTGGGCGAAAGTGCCGAGGCCGTGGCGGCTCGCGCCAAGGAGTGCGCATGACACCGCACCCATGGAGCGCCCTGCGGGTGGATGGTGCACGCCTGCTGCAGCGGCTGCACGACTTAGGGCAGTTTGGCGCGCTGGAAGGCGGCGGCACCAACCGCCTGGCCTTGAGCGATGCCGACAAGGCCGCGCGCGACTGGACGGTGCAGCAGATGCGCGATCTGGACATGGCCGTGCAGGTGGATGCGATTGGCAACGTGGTCGCCACCTGTGCGGGCCGCGAAGGCTTGCCACCCGTAATGACCGGCAGCCACATTGACACCGTGCGCACTGGTGGGCTGTACGACGGCAACTACGGTGTGATGGCGGGGCTGGAAGTGGTGGCTACGCTGCGCGCTGCGGGGGTGCGCACGCGCCGCCCGATTCAGGTGGCGTTTTTTACCAATGAAGAAGGCGCACGTTTTCAGCCCGACATGATGGGCAGCCTGGTCATGGTGGGCGGTATGCCGCTGCAAGATGCACTCCATGTTCAAGCCGTAGACAACGTCGCCACCGTGGGTGAAGAGCTGGCGCGCATTGGCTACGCTGGCAGCGCCCCGGTGGGGGCGCCCGTGGTGGATAGTTTTGTGGAGCTGCACATCGAGCAAGGCCCGGTGCTGGAGCAGCAAGGCCAGCAGATCGGCGTGGTCGAAGGGGTGCAGGGCATTGCCTGGATGGAGCTGCGCTTTAGCGGCACCAGCAACCATGCAGGCACCACCCCCATGGCTTTGCGCCATGACGCCGGCATGTGCGCCATGCGCTGTGCGGCTTTTGTGCACAACCTGGTGGCGTGCTACGGCGGCAGTCAGCTGGGCACGGTGGGCGCGCTGCAGCTCAAACCCAACCTGATCAACGTGATTGCGCAAGAGGCCCTGATGACCGTGGATTTGCGCAACACCCAGGCTGCGCCTTTGCGGCAAGCACAGGCCGAAGTGCTGGCATTTGCACAGCGCGTGGCCCATGAAAACGGTGTGCAGCTCACCCACCGGCCACTGGCCGATTTTGAGCCTGTGGCTTTTGATGCCAGTTTGGTCGATGGTGTGGAGCAGCACGCGCATGCGCTGGGGTTGAGCACCTTGCGCATGTCCAGCGGTGCAGGCCACGACGCCCAGATGCTGGCGCGTGTCTGCCCCACGGCCATGGTGTTCGTGCCCAGCCGTGAAGGGCTGAGTCACAACGTGCGCGAGTACACCGCGCCCGAGCAGCTGGTGCAAGGCGCCAACGTGCTGCTGCAAGTGCTGCTGCAGCGTGCGCAACGATGACGCCTTTCGGATGCGCTGCGCTTTTTCTGTGCGGCAGGAGTTGCCCCAGTTGCGTGGAGCGTGCTTGGCATGCGCATGCCAATGTGCAGTTTGTATTTGAATGAAATTGGCCTCTAGCCCAGGTAATGAATGGGCATGAAGCTATGGTTTTAAAAGGATGTGGAATGAGCCGTACCGTCAACGTGGCCTTGGGCCAGCTTGGGCCTGTACAGAAAACCGATGCGCGTGCGCAGGTGGTGCAGCGGCTGTGCGCCATGATGCGTGAAGCCAAAAGTCTGGGCGCAGACGTGATTGTCTACCCCGAGCTGGCGCTGACCACATTCTTCCCGCGCTGGTACATCGAAGACCAGGCCGAGCTGCACAGCTACTACGAGCGCAGCATGCCCAGCCGCGCAACGCAGCCGCTGTTCGATCTGGCGCGTGAGCTGGGCATTGGTTTTTATCTGGGCTACGCCGAGCTGGCCGAAGAAGGTGGGCAACTGATGCAGTACAACACTGCCATCTTGGTGGACAAGACCGCCCGCATCATCGGCAAGTACCGCAAGATTCACGTGCCCGGTCACTTTGAGCACGAGCCTTGGCGCCAGTTTCAGCACCTGGAAAAGCGCTACTTCACCCCCGGCAAGTCCTTCGATGTGTACGCAGGTTTTGGCGGCACGATGGGCATGGCGCTGTGCAATGACCGACGCTGGGCCGAGAGCTACCGCGTCATGGCGCTGCAGGGCGCGGAGATGATCTTTATTGGCTACAACACACCCGTGCACAACGCACCTGCGCCGCAGCACGATGATCTGTCGCTGTTCCACAACCAGCTGTCTGTGCAGGCCGGTGCCTACCAAAACGGCTGCTGGGTGGTGAGTGTGGCCAAGGGCGGTTTGGAAGAGGGCGTGAACAGTATTGCGGGCAGCCTGATGGTGGCGCCCAGCGGTGAGGTGGTGGCGCGTTGCACCACCAAAGACGACGAAGTGGTGCTGGGCCGCGCAGACTTGGATTTTTGCGCCGTGTACAAGCGCACCACCTTCAACTTTGACCTGCACCGTCACCCCGAGTGCTATGGCCTGATCGTTGCCAGGAAAGGCGAAACCTTGGCGGCGGATGGCCAGCCGTGGACGCGCTAGCCAGCGGTGTCGGCGGCCCAATTCCTTATAGAAAGCACGCACCGTCTGATCGCATACATGCACGCAAACCGCACAGTCTGGGCAAGCTGCGTGGTCTTGCATGGGTGATGAGAGTGCATAAAAAAGAGCAGCTAACGCTGGTTGTACGTGCGTTACGGATAGAAAACTATCGGTAAACCAGCAAACACCAGCGCTAGATGCTCTTGATTTGTTGTTTTTAGCTTACAAATTCATCGCGTGAAACACTGGCTAAGTGCGAAACATCGCCCCAACCAACCAAGGTTAAACCCTCTGGCGTCCACAACAACCGGTTGATGGCGGCGTTGCCCAGCTCCCAAGAGCGTGGCGCCTGCAAGTCCTGGCGGGTGGCCAAACGGTACAGCATGTCCATCACGCCACCGTGTGCCACCAAGGCAATTTGGCCGCCAATGTGCTGCGCCGCCAAGCGGTCCACGGTGTGCTGAATGCGGCCGCGCAGCATGTACAGCGACTCGCCGCCGTCGTCCGGTACAAAGTCGGGATCGCGCTTGCGCCAGCGCAGTGCCTGCTCAGGATGGCTGGTTTCAATCTCTTTGAAAATGCGGCCTTCAAAGCTGCCAAAACAGCGCTCGCGCAGCCCGGTGTCAGGCTGCACGCTGCAGTCAGTGGCCTGTCCCACGGCTTGTGCGGTGCTCAAGGCGCGCTGCAGGTCGCTGCTGTAGATGGCATCAAAGTGCTCATCGGCCAAGGCTTCGCCGGTGCGCTGGGCCTGCCACAGACCTGTGTCGTTGAGGGGGATATCGAGGTGGCCTTGAATGCGGGCGTCCACGTTCCAAGAAGTCTCGCCGTGGCGAATAGCAATGATGCGGGTAGCGTGCATGCAGCAGGAGCGCGCAGGGCGCTTGAAATCAACCAACAAAGCATCTGCCGGTAGGCAGCTCAAGTGCACCATTGTCCGGCATTCCGTGCCTAGCTTGTCTGCGCGTGGAAAACAAGGTTTTTTGCGTGAAGACAGATAAATGCATGAGCTTATTGCGTCTAGCTAGAAGTGCCACGCTATAAACATGTTCACAAAACAGTAGCGCTGTTAAGCGGTCTGATTTTTGCTTGCCAAGGCAAACCCTAGGGCTGAATCGACGCAGTCCATGGCATACAGGCAAGCTTTCAACTTTTGATGAAGATGGAGACAAACATGATTTTGAAGACTCTGGGTACCGCCCTGCTGGCCGCAGGCCTGCTTTCCACGGCCAGCCTGGCGCAAGCCGACACCGTGCGATGGGCCCGCTCTGCCGACGTGACCACACTGGACCCTCACGTCTTCAACACGGGCACCAACTTTGTGTTGATGCACCAGATGTATGAAACCTTGGTCAACCGCAGCGCTGACGGCAAGCTGCGTCCCCTGCTGGCCAAAGAGTGGAAGCTGACCAGCGACCCCACCGTGTGGGAATTCAAGCTGCGCCCCGGCGTCAAGTTCCATGACGGCACACCGCTGACAGCCGCTGACGTCGTGTTCTCGCTGAACCGCGCCAAGGGCCCGAATGCCCAGGTGAAGTCGCTGCTGGCTTCGGTCGAAGAAGTCAAGGCGATTGATGAGTTGACCGTGCACGTCAAGACCAAGGGCCCGAACCTGATTTTCCCGGACAACCTGACCAACCTCTTCATCATGAGCGAGAAGTGGGCCAAGGCGAACAACGCCGTGGACACCCAAGATGTCACCAGCAAGGCCGAAAACGGTGCCACGCGCGCCGTTAATGGCACAGGCGCTTTCGTGCTGACTACGCGCGAAGTGGACAGCCGTACCGTGATGAAGCAAAACCCCAACTACTGGGGCAAGGGCCAGTTCCCGTTGCAAGTGACCGAGCTGGTGTACCTGCCCATCAAGTCGCCCGCCACCCGCGTGGCCGCGCTGCTGTCGGGTGAAGTGGACTTTGCCCAAGACATTCCTGCCCAAGACGTGGCGCGCCTGAAGCAAGACAGCAAGCTGCGCATCAACGAAGGCCCCGAAAACCGCTCCATCTTCCTGGGCCTGAACGTGGGCGCCGCTGAACTGAAGTCCAGCAACGTCAAGGGCAAGAACCCACTGGCTGACCCCAAGGTGCGTGAAGCCATGGAACTGGCCATTGACCGCGACGCCATCAAGCGCTCGGTCATGCGTGGCCTGTCGATTCCTTCCGGCGTCATGGCACCTTCGTTCGTGAACGGCTACGACAAGGTCATGGCTGCCTACCCCAAGGCTGACGTGAACAAGGCCAAGGCGCTGCTGAAAGAAGCGGGTTACCCCGATGGTTTCACCATCACCTTGCATTCGCCCAACGATCGCTACGTGAATGACGAAGCCATCAGCACCGCGATTGCCGGTTTCCTGGGCCGTGTCGGCATCAAGACCGAAGTGTCTTCGCGCCCGATTGCGCAGCACAGCGTGTCCATCGTCAAGGCCGACAGCGACCTGTACCTGTACGGCTGGGGCGTACCCACCTATGACTCGGCTTACATCTTTGACTTTTTGGTCGCCACGCGCGGCAAGGAAGGCCGTGGCGCACAAAATGCCACGCACTACAGCAATGCCGAGCTGGATGCCAAGATCATTGGCCTGTCTTCCGAGAGCGACAAGGCCAAGCGCGATGCGGCCATCAAGGACATCTGGACGGTGGTGCAAAAGGAACGTTTCTACATTCCGCTGCATGACCAAGTGATCCACTTCGCCTCGATCAAGGCCATCGACGTGCCTGTCCACCCGGACAACACCTTGCACTTCAAAGAAGTGAAACTCAACAAGAACGCGAAGTAAGAACATGCTGGTCCATCTGCTGCGCAGACTGGGCCAGTCAGTGTTGGTACTGCTGGCTGTCTCGCTCGTTTCCTTCATGGTGTTTCGCCATATCGGTGATCCCACCATCAGCTTATTGGGCGAAGACGCCACGCTGGAAGAACGCACCGCCCTGGTTGAAGAACTGGGCTTTAACAAATCCGTCCCCATGCAATACCTGTCCTATGTGGGCAAGGTGGTGCAAGGGGATCTGGGTATCTCCTACCGCCTCAAACGACCGGTGGCCGACGTGATTGCAGAACGCCTGCCCGCCACGTTGGAGCTGGCCATGACGGCTGCCGTGCTGGCACTGCTCATTGGCATCGTTTTAGGGGTGTACACAGCGATCAAGAAAGATGGGTGGCTCAGCCGCGCCATCATGACGGTGTCGCTGGTCGGGGTGTCACTTCCTACCTTCCTGATCGGTATCGGTCTGATTTATGTATTTGCGGTCGAGTTGCGCTGGCTGCCGTCGTTTGGTCGTGGTGAGACGGTCAAGATCGGCGGCTGGGAAACCGGGTTTCTGACCAGCTCTGGCTGGGCGGCGCTCATCATGCCGGCCATCACGCTGGGCTTTTACAACATGACGCTGATCATGCGCTTGGTGCGTGCTGAGATGCTGGAGGTGCTGCGCTCCGACTACATCCGCTTTGGCCGTGCACGCGGTTTGCATGAAAAGAGCCTGTACTTTGGTCATGCGCTGCGCAACACGCTGATTCCGGTGATCACCATTGCAGGCTTGCAAATCGGTTCGTTGATTGCGTTTGCCATCGTCACGGAAACCGTGTTCCAGTGGCCTGGCGTGGGCTTGCTGTTCATCTCCTCGGTGCAGGGGGTGGATGTGCCCTTGATTGCGGCTTACCTGATGTTCATTGCGCTGCTGTACGTGGTGATCAATCTGTTCGTGGACTTTTTGTACGTGCTGGTGGACCCCCGCCTGCGAAAGAAATAAGGGGGCAGCAATGACTGAATCTGTGAAACAAGACGTGGCCCTGCCCACGGGCTGGAAAGCCAGCGACTCTCCCGTCAAGCGCGCCTTTGCCAAATCACGGCTGGTGCAAGTGGCAGCGGGTGTGTTGGCCTTGCTGGTGCTGGCCACGGTGTTTGCGCCTTTGCTGTCGCTGCACAACCCGTTTGATCCTTCCAACCTGGACTTGATGGACGCTTTCACGGCGCCGTGGAGCCAGGGCATGGGTGAAATGTTCTACCCCTTGGGTGCGGACGACCAAGGCCGCGACGTGTACTCTGCCATCCTGTATGGCCTGCGCATGTCGGTGTTTGTGGGCGTGGCGGCGGTGGCGCTGTCGCTCATCATTGGCGTGCCACTGGGCCTGATTGCCGGTTACGCCGGTGGCTGGTTTGACACGCTACTCATGCGCATTGCCGATGTGCAGCTGACCTTTCCCGTCATCTTGGTGGCTTTGCTGATCTTCGGTATTGCCCGTGGCTTGCTGCCTGAGGGCTACCGCGATGACATGGCGGTGTTTGTGATCATCGTCGCCATCGGCCTGTCTGACTGGGTGCAATACGCACGCACGGTGCGCGGCGCGGTGATGGTGGAAAAGCAGAAAGACTATGTGCTGGCTGCCCAGCTGATTGGCCGCTCGCAAACCGCCATCCTCACCAAGCACATCCTGCCCAATATGCTGGCCCCGATCTTGGTGATTGCCACCATCAGCTTTGCGCACGCCATCGTGGCCGAATCCACACTGTCGTACCTGGGTGTGGGTCTGCCGCCCACCGCGCCTTCGCTGGGTACGCTGATCCGCATTGGTCAGAGCTTTTTGTTCTCGGGTGAATGGTGGATTTTGCTGTTCCCCTCGCTGGTGCTGCTGGCACTGGCCCTGTCCGTGAATTTGGTCGGCGACTGGCTGCGCGACGCTTTGAACCCCAAGCTGCAATGAACATGACCACAGACACACACAACCCCGTGCCTGATGCGGTTCCCGTGCTGCGGGTACACAATCTCAGCGTCACGTTTGATACCTACAAAGGCCCCGTGCACGTGCTGCACGATGTCTCGTTCGACATTTTCCCCGGAGAAATTCTGGGCGTAGTGGGCGAATCGGGTGCGGGCAAGTCCATGACCGGCTCTGCCGTCACGGGCCTGATCGAAGCACCCGGGCGTATCTCCGCCGGCACGGTTGAGCTGCGCGGTCTGCGCATCGACACCTTGCAGGGCGAGGATCTGCGCCGCATCCGTGGCAAGCGCATTGGCACCATCTTCCAAGATCCGCTGACCAGCCTGAATCCGGTCTACACCGTGGGCGACCACTTGGTGGAAACCATTCGCACGCACTTGCCCGTGTCGGAAAAGGAAGCCGAAGCCCGCGCCCTGGCGCTGCTGGAAGAGGTGGAGATTCCGCACGCCAAAGAGCGCATGTCGCAGTACCCGCACCAGTTCTCAGGTGGCATGCGCCAGCGCGTAGCCATTGCGCTGGCCTTGTGTGCCGAACCTGAGCTGATCATTGCCGATGAGCCCACCACGGCGCTCGACGTGTCGGTGCAGGCGCAAATCATTGCGCTGCTGCGCAAGGTCTGCAAAGAGCGCGGGGCCGCCGCCATGCTGATCACGCACGACATGGGCGTGATCGCCGAGACGGCTGATCGCGTCATGGTCATGTACCACGGCCGCGTGCTGGAAACCGGTGCCGTGCGCCAGGTGCTGGATGCCCCGCGTGATCCGTACACGCAGGTGCTGATGGCCGCCATCCCCAGCGTGCACCAGCGCGTAGAACGCCTGCCTGTGCCTGAAGTGGGTGGTGGTGCCGTGGCCAAGGCCGTACCGTGGACACCCAAGCCTGTGGATGCTGCGGCTGCGCAAGCCCGCCCGCTGGTCGAGGTGAAGCACCTGTGCAAAGAGTACGACCTGTCCAACGGCTGGCTGGCCCGTTTGCTGGCACGCGAGGACAAAAAAATCCTCAAAGCCTCGGACGACGTCAGCTTCAACATCCGCAAGGGCACCACCTTCGGGCTGGTCGGTGAATCAGGTTCTGGCAAATCCACCGTTGCGCGCATGATTGCAGGCCTGACACCGCCCACCAGCGGCCAGATCCTGTTTGATGGCGTGGACAAATGGAGCCCTGCCGCGAACACCGTGGCCATGCGCCGTCGCTTTCAAATGATCTTCCAAGACCCGTATGCCAGCTTGAACCCACGCTGGACGGTGGAGCAACTGATTGCCGAACCCTTGGTGGTGCTGGGTCTGACCTCCGGCCCCGCAGAAACTGCCGAGCGCGTGCAAGAAGCCTTGCGCCGCGTGCGCATGAAGCCGGACGACGCCAAAAAGTACCCCCACCAATTCTCTGGCGGCCAACGCCAGCGCATTGCCGTGGCGCGTGCTTTGGCGAGCAAGCCGGAGTTCATCATCTGTGACGAGCCGACCTCGGCGCTGGACGTCTCCGTGCAAGCGCAGGTGCTGAATCTGATGCGTGATCTGCAGGACGAGTTTGGTCTGACCTACCTGCTCATCAGTCACAACCTCGCGGTTATCCGCCACATGTGTGACGACATTGGCGTCATGCAGCGCGGCAAGCTGGTGGAAGTGGGCGAGTCGCAGGCGGTGCTGGATGATCCGCAGCACCAGTACACCAAGGATTTGATGCACGCGATTCCGGACATCGCTCACGTGCATTGAGCGAGCTGCTTTTGGAAAGCTGGCTTTAAATCTTTGGATTTGAAAAAGCCTACGGCGCTGGTGTCGTAGGCTTTTTTTGTTTTGAGTGTTTTTTGGCTCTGGCGCTTATGTGGTTTGCGTCAGCATCTATGAATTTATTTTTTATTGTTTTGGCGCTGGTTATTGCACTGTTGTACGAGGCCGCCAGTCGCCTGGCGGTGACCCGATTCCTTCTGTCTTGGCAAAAGAACCCGGGGAAAGAAATGGTGCGCCTTGCAGGCTGCTTGTTCGGCGGAACTCACTATGCCCCTTCGTTGCTCCGTTCAAACAGCCGCCGGAAAAATGAAGGACTGCCACGATTGAGGTGCGACGCTTGCGCGTGCGTGGAGTGTGGTCGGTGAAACTGAGAGTTTGAAGGTGTTGGATTGACCAGTTGAATCTACAACTCAAAGCGGTCTCTCGAGTTTGTTAGCAGCTACCTGCTTATCCGGGTTGAACTCCGCATTGTTTCTGGCGCAGCCTGCCTTGAAAGAAAACATTAGCGCTTAATCGAGTGACTCTAGGTATCAGCGCGATTCTTTTAAAGGCATGCAATGTCTAACGCTGAGGCTGTCTAGCCGCCTCCTGCCACAGCCAAGCGACAAGGGCTTGTGCTGCTGAGTTGTGTATCGCTTTTTTAGATTGCAGCAGGTGATACCCAGCACTGAGCGGTGTGCACTCGGCAAAAACTTTGACCAACCGACCCTTGCAGACATCGTTCTCTACAAGTACGGAATGTCCCATAGCGACCCCAAGCCCTTCCACTGCGGCTGTTAACGTCGCCTCCGTGTCTTGCAGCTTCATGTGACGCTGGCTCGTGAGATCTTCGGCGCCGCATGCAGCAAGCCATTGCGACCATTTGCTGCTGCGTAAAGAATCATGCAACCAGCAAAATTGCGATAGGTCTTCTTTGCGTTCTAACGTTAAACCAGACAGTAGCTGCGGCGCAGCAACGGGCACAAGCGAATCACGCATCAGGAGTTTGGCTCCCGGCCAAGCTCCGTCTCCGTAATGAATTGCGATGTCATAGCGTTCTTTTTGGAAGTCCACATCCCAGATAGAAGTTGCCAGTTCAATATCTACATCAATGTGCGCGGCAGGCAAGCGTGTGAGTCGAGGCAACAACCAACGTGCTGCAAAGGAGGGCATGGCCAGAATTTTGACGGTTGGCCGCGCTCTAGTTATTCCGAGCCGATCAGCGCCTTGATCGAGTTCTTCGAGTACCTTTTGCACGGTTTCAAGGTACAGCTCTCCTGCCTTGGTCAAGCGTACGCGCCGATGACCACGCACAACCAGCGTTTGCTGCAAATATGCTTCGAGAGAAGCAATATGGCGGCTTACGGCAGATTGCGCACAGCCAAGATCACGGGCGGCCGCCGTGAAACTTCCGCTCTTGGCTAATGCCCTGAATGTCCGCAGCGCTGTTATCTGTATGTCATTCATTTCTTACCCGTATGGGCACCTCTAAGGATGCCCATCTATAGGCAAATACTACATTTGCCGCGTCTTGAAAGCCGCCACCACTGCTTCGCCAAATGGTTTGGCAGATGCCGGGTTTTGGCCTGTGATGAGACGACCGTCAACGACGACACGACTTTGAAAGACCCCTGCCTCTTCAAAAACCGCTTTTTGATCCTTCAATGCAGTTTCCAGCTCAAAAGGAATTAACTTGTCGTACTGGCGAGAGACTTCCTCTTCGTTGGTAAAAGCCGTGAGCTTTCGACCACTGACAAAATGCGTTCCGTCGGACAACTTCAAGCCCAGCAGTCCAGCAGGTCCATGACACACAGCAGAGACAATGCCACCACGTTCATGGATGGCGCGTACGACGTCGTGAAGTGCTTTGTTATTAACAAAATCCCACATCGGTCCATGCCCTCCCACCAGCATGGCGGCACTATAGCGAGACGGATCCACTTCAGACAGCTTCAAACTGTTAGCTAATTTGTTTCTCTGCTCCGGTTGAATCCAGAACCAGCTGTTGACCGGGTCTTTCAAGTCAAAGCCATCAAAGGGTGGCAGCCCTCCTTGTGGGCTTGCAATGTCGTACCCATAACCTGCTTGCGAGAAAACATGGGCGGGGTGCGTAAGTTCTGGAAACCAGAAACCCGCAACTAGATCTGTGCCTTTTCTGTCGTGACTGGATACGACGATAAGTATTTTTTGTTCACTGCTCCTCAAGGACGCCTGAGTGCTTTTGTCTTTCAGATGGGTGGCCGCAGTACCGCTGGTGATAGAGGTGGCAGCGAGAGCTGCCCCGATGGCTTGAACTGCTAAACGTCGATTGAATGGCTTCATGGTGATTGCTTCCGTGGAACGAATCTTGAACTCAGGTCGAACCAGAATTTGCTGGTGAAACTGATTGGAAGCGAAATATTTGCCATCTGTAATGCGCACCATAGAACGCATGACATCTATTCCAAAGATGGCAGCGACATCACACAGCGCGCATAACTTAAAGCTGAGCGCCTGGCTCTGGAGACGACTTGAGTTTGCTGGTCATTCTGCGCACAGCCAATTCCGACATCACGCGGCAATCTTCCAAATAATCGATGAGTAGCTGCCCATGGCTGATGAGAGGCTACCTATGTCGACCCAAAGCAGAGCCTCAGCGATGGTGCTATCAGAGAAAACTGCTGTCACATCAGTTTGATGACGACAGCGCGCTAAAACACAGCCAAGTTAGGCGTGAATTCTTTGCATGAGCAACTCAAATCAGATGAGAATGAAAATAAGTCTTGTTTCTGATGGGTTTGCCGTGCCACCCTTATTGCGCCTTCTCTTCACCGTCGTTATGACATCTTTGGTCTCCGCTTGTGCAACTTCTGGAGAGCCAGCATCTGCTGCATGCGAGAGTCAATGCCAGATAACTAAAAAGGAACTTTTACTCGCTTTAGGTGCTAAGCCAGACTATCCGGTTGAAGCGCGCCGGCTTGGTCAGGAAGGGCGGGTAATCATCCGAGTTTTGGTGAACTCGGATGGCGCCTTCTCTAGGGCATCAGTGAAGAAGTCCAGTGGATACTCTCTCTTGGATCAAGCTGCGCTTGAAGCAGTAGCTAAGATGAAAACGGTCCGCAAAGCTGACACAAAACCTCGGTGGTATGCAGTTCCAATTACCTTCTCATTGAGGAAGTGAGGGCAGTGTTTCCCACTATTTGATCGGCAGGGCAGCCTTGCTTACCAGCTAGCTTGCGGTGCTCTAATCAGAACATGACATCCATTCGAATTTCCCGTTCTGACGATGGTGAACGTGCCATTGAAATTTGGCGCCACGCGATTGATGCTACGCATCACTTTCTGACCCCAGAGGACCGGCAAGCTATTGATGCGATGGTGTGCGACTTTCTACCCCAGGTCCCGCTCTGGCTAGCGGTGGATGCCAACGATTACCCGTTGGCGTTCATGTTCATAGATAACGGGCATATGGAGGCCTTGTTCGTGGATCCTGCATACCGGGGGATGGGTATTGGTGCCATGCTGGTGCGGCACGGTCTTGCACTTCACCCCAGCATGACAACCGACGTGAATGAACAGAATTTGCAGGCATTAGGCTTCTACGAAAAAATGGGTTTTAAGCGCACGGGGCGTTCAGCGCTTGATGGGCAAGCTCGTCCTTATCCCATCATTCATTTGAAATACGGCAGCTTGTAAATGGCTGCTCCTGGCGGAGCACCAAGGCAGTCGATCCCCACATGACCGGTTTCAGGTTAACTGCAATCAGTGGGGAGTCGACAAACCGAGGGGCGCTGACTTACGGTCGCTTTGTATTGATACCGTAAAGGGCCAATTTCATGCCCGCAGCGATTGATGGCACAGGGCATTCATCCCATCTCAAAATCCAAATAATGCCTTGGCTACATAACCTGCAATACGTGGATTTTCATTCAGTCTTCGCGTGCTGTAACCGTACCAATCATGTCCATAAGGTACATAAATTCTCACGTTAAATCCCATTGCGAGTAACTGATCACGCAAAGGCTCGCATACCCCTAAAAGCATTTGAAACTCAAATTTTGATCGGTCAATTTGATTGCGATGAATTAACGCAATTGCTTGCTTAATCAGCACAGCATCATGCGTGGCAATTGCAACAAAGTTGCCCGTATCAAAACAGCGTGAGACATGCTTCAAAAAGTGCTCGTTAATGGCTGTGCGGTCATCTGATGCGTTGGGGACAAGAAGTGACGGATCTTCAACGTAAATACCTTTACAGATTCGCAAGCTGCTGATATCGCGAACAAGTGGTTCGATGTCTTGGTAAGTGCGAAGCAAGTACGCCTGCAGGGCTAAGCTGATGCTGCGATTGCAGGCCTTCAAGCGTACAAAAAGATCGATTTCTTTTTGCGTGCACCCTGCGTCCTCCATGTCGAGGCAAATCGAGGTTTGACGCTGACTTGCGCAATCAAGAATTCGCCGTGTGAGCTGCTCGCAGTGCTGTTCGTCTAACAACAACCCAAGCGCAGAAGGCTTGATTGAAATGCTGGCTTGCAATCCGTGCGTGTGAATTGCATCAATCACTTTGATGTAGTCGTCAGCGGTTGCCTGCGTTTGCTCGAGGGTAGAAACTGCTTCGCCCAATACATCGAGCGTGACTAGAAACCCTTGCGCATTAAGCTGTTGGACGCGAATTAAAGCTTCTTCAAGTGTGTCACCTGCGATATAGCGACGGGATATTTTTTGAACTAATGCGCGAGGAATGAAAGGAATAGCTCGCGCCACCATCGTATTGAGAAATTGCATGTCGTATCCAAAATAAAGAACTGTTTGCCCCATCTCTGTGAACATTCGTACAGGTATAGATGGGTATAGCAAAGCAGCTGGCCTGCTGATGAAGGCCAGCAAATACAGCTTGGCGCACCGCGTACATTAAAAATGTGCGGCAGCTTTGCTGTAAATCATTCAGTTCATTAATGGAGGCCAAGCAGCGCGGTGCATGCGTCTTCTCTGGGTGACGTATTAATTATCAAGATGTCCCTAGCGTCTTCCTTGGAGAGGAGGAAATACGAGGGCTAGAGAGTCTTACCCATCGTACAAGATATCAAGCAGCTCCGAGAGAAAGAGCAGTGCCATCGCCATCGCTCGCATGGCGTAGAGAACGCGAACAGTGCATGAATGGAGACAGGGAGGCAAGCTTGGCTTGATGTCTTGGCACTGGGTATTTGTCTACGAAAACACATTCAGTGCACAGTATTCGATGCGTTAGCAGCGAACCAGTGCGCACAGGCTGCCCAGCGCCTGGAACTCGGTCGCAAATCGCTGCATCAATTTGGATTTATGGGTTTCGAGTATTGATCATTACTGGTCGTGCTGATTCTTAACGGCGTCTTTTGACCGAGCGCTGTGATGAAGCTCATGGGCATGGGTTTCAAGCCGACGCGTACGCAAGCGTCGCGCGTGCCAAAAGTAAAAAATCCAATCTCCGGCGGCTGTTTGAGCGAAGCGCTGCAAGCGCAGCGAGTTCCGTCTGAAGCCGTCGGCAGACGCGCTGCTTGGGTGGCTTGCTTGTCGCGGACAAGCAAGTCACTCGCCCGTCAGTGCGACGAACCAACCTCGGCCCACAAACAACGAGCAGAAAAAACAAAACACAAAAAGAATTTCAAGCATTTTAGGGTTCTGTCCCTTATGCATCAATCACTAGAAGCTATCTTTTCTAGAGCTAATTTTCTTGCCCCTACGTTCACTGCGTGAACCGATCCATGCATCCGTAGAGCTATGCACAATGGCCTGCAAGGAGCTACAGCCATGCGTTTCAACCGTCGTATTTTTTGCTGGGGAGTGATGGCCATGATGGGACTATCGGTGGTCCATGCCGCTGAGGGTGACGCGCTGGAGCGTCGGTTGCTGGAAGCTGCCGCGCAAGGCGACGCGCAGGCCGTGCGTACTCTGTTGGCGCAGGGAGCCAACCAAGAGGCGCGGGATGGCAGCGGGGCCACACCGCTTTTGGTGGCCACGCACAACAACCAGGTGCAAGCGGCCCAGGTGCTGATCGATGCCGGTGCGGATGTGAATGCCAAAGACCGCATGCAGGACAGCGCCTACCTGTACGCGGGCGCGCGGGGACACAACGAGATTTTGAAGATGACGCTGGCCCATGGGGCTGACCTGCGAAGCACCAACCGCTATGGCGGCACGGCCTTGATTCCGGCGGCAGAGCGTGGTCATGTGGAGACAGTGCGCACCTTGATTGCTGCTGGAGTGGACGTGAACCACGTCAACAACCTGCACTGGACGGCCTTGATGGAAGCGATTGTGCTGGGCCAGGGTGGGCCGCAGCATGTGGAGATCGTGCGGCAACTGCTGGATGCCAAGGCAGATGTGCATCTGGCCGATGCGCAAGGAGTCACGCCACTGCAGCATGCGCGCCAGCGTGGGTATGCGCAGATCGAAGCGCTGCTGTTGCGTGCAGGTGCACAGCGCTGAGTTGGCTGGGCTTTATCGCTGGTCGCATGTTGACAAGGTGCAGATGGGTTTTTCCCTTTTCCAGCCTGCGTTGATTGCTATTTCTTTAGAAGATGGTGGCACTGAATGTGGCGTAGCGGAATGGTTGCTTGTTGCACCTAAAGTGCGGTGATGTTGGGTACTACGTGTAGTAGTAGCCGTTGTGCAGCGGTACGTCACGCGCGTTTGGTGGGGGGCTTGTTGTGCGGTCAATACATGGCTTGAACGCAGTACATACCAAGCCCGCCTTGGCGGTGCAATCCCACCAAGGCTGCATGCCAAGCACCCATAAAAAAGGCTTGAAACCCAACAGGGGTTTCAAGCCTTTTAAGCCTCTAGCGCAGAACTATCAAGCGCTGCTAGCTATCTTATTCAATGGACCGGGTGATGGCATGGTGCTGATGGGGCGTACCTGTGCGGTCAAGGCGGTGCCCATGGATGCCAGCATGATCAAGCCAATGGCCACGCACTGTGAAAAGCTCAGCACCTCGCCCAAGAACATCAGCGCCAGCATGGCGGCCACGGCGGGTTCCATGCTGGTCATGGTGCCAAAGGCTTGTTTGGGCAAATGCTTGAGGGCAAACAGCTCCAAAGAGATTGGAATAGCGCTGGACACCAAGGCCACGCCCAGCCCAGTCAGCAAGATGGAGGGGGTGAACAGCGCAGGGCCCGAATGGGCAACACCCACAGGCACCAGCACCAGTGCGGCCACGGCAGCGCCGAGTGGGGCGGTAATGCTGATCGGCAGGTGGCCCACGCGTTTGCCAAAAACGATGTAGCAGCCCCAGCACGTACCGGACAGGGCTGCCCATGCCATGCCTGTGGGGTCCAGCGGGCCTGCGTCGTGCCCCCAAGGCAGCAGCAATACCAGGCCGACGATGGCCAGACCGATCCAGGCAAAGTCGAGTGCGCGGCGCGATGACCAGACGGCCACGGTCAGCGGGCCGACAAAGGCAATCGCTTCCGCAATGCCAAAGGGCAGGGTGCGCAGGGCGAGGTAAAACGACAGGCACATCAGCCCCAGTGTGCTGCCGTACAAGGCGATGGAGCGTTGATCGATCTTGGTGACGGTGGTACGCCAAGGTCGCCAGAACAGCAACATCAGCATGGCGGCAAAGCCCAGCCGCAGCGCTGTGGTGCCTTGCGCTCCCACCTCGGGAAATAGCGCGTGCTTGGCCCAAGAGGTGCCGGTACATAAAAAGACGATGGAGCCAAAAATGGCCAGTACCGGCAACCAGGGAGAAGAGCGCAGCGCAAACATGGTGCGTGAATGTACTGCGTTGGCATTGGCAGCGTGGCCGAGATGGGGAAGCCATACTTTTCTGCGGGTGCTTGGTTATGGCGGGCGACTGAAAAGATGTTTTCAGCCCGGTGGACGCAGCCGTTTTCCCCATGCTTTAGGGGCATGTATGGGGCCAATCTGCCTGCAAAAGACGCGGCAACCCAGCTTGCATGCCTTGTAATGTGCGAGTGCTGATGCAGCAAGCGTTTGCAGCTATGTTTTATTCAAAATGAGAACGGTGTGGAGCGGTTGTTTGCTGGCGCCGTGGCGGTGCCGGCCCAAGCGCTGATGGCCGCAGTACCCTGACCGCAGAAAAACAAAAGGCTTGCCACCGCAGTTGCAAGCCTTTTTGTATTCCAGCGCTTATTGAGTAAGCGCAAGCAGCTATGGTTTCTAAATCAATGACTTGGCATTGTCCAGCACAAAGTCACAGGCCTTTTCTTTCAAGTCGCCCTTGAGCTTGTCCATGCTGAAGCTTTGGCCGTTGCTGCCGGTAATCATGCCGCTCAGGCCACTGAGGTAGCCCTGATCTTTAGGTGCTTCCTGCTTTTTGGGGGACAGGCCCAGCTTGCCCAGTAACTGGTCTTTGACCTGCTGGGCCTTGTTGGCATTCAGGTAATTGTTTTTCATGCAGTAGGTAATGACGCCTGCCGCATTGCTGGCAGTGCCCGCGGCAGGCACGCCCATGGACGTGAGCAAGCCGCTGGCAGCGCTGCTGTTGCCCAGCAAACCGCCCAGACCTGAGGCGGGAGTGCTATCGCTGCTGGCCGCCGTGCCCGCGCCGCCCAGTTGCGCAGCTTGCTGGCGCAGGGTATCGCCCCAGCTTGCGGCGTGTGCTGTCCACGATGTGCCGCACAGCGTGGTGGCCAGCAGGGCCGTCTTTATCCAGTGGTTCATTTCCGACTCCTTGGGCATTGCAATCCGTACAACTTAGCACGGCGCGGTGTGAACCTATATCGCTGAAATAGAAATTTACGCAGAAACAGGGTCGCAAAAAAGGCCACACATGGCGGCCTTTGGCGAATGGGGTGCAAGCAACGCTTAGCGTGTGGCTGGCGCTGCCGGGCTGGCTGCGGGTGGCGTGAGCGTAGTGCGCACAGTGCGACTGCCTTGTGTCGGGTTGGGGAAGTCGGTCAGCGCGGCATCAAACAAGACGTTCCAGATGACGTTGTCATCCATCCAGACTTCGTCATAAGCGGCCGAGGTTTCATAGACGATCTTCTGGGTTTGCTGGTCGCGCAGCACCAGCTTGACGCCACGGTAATAAACCATGGGCGGTGCATCCATCCAGTTCATGCCCATGCCCATGCGCGGGCCACCAAAGCCCATGCCAAAGCCAAAGCGCGGGCCGTAGTACCAGTCGTCATAAGCCGGGTGGTAGGCACGGCCTTGCGAGGCAGTAGCGCCCACTTGTACCACCAGACGCGCCAGATCAGGGCGGGGGTCGCGGGTCAAACCAACGCGTTGGAGGGCTTTTTCTGCGGCGGCCTCAACTTTGGCAAAGCTTTGCTGCTGGGTTTGCGAGGGCAGTAGCTCCATGCGATAGGTGGCGGGCAGTTGTACGCCGGCCATGCTGGCATAGCTTTGTACGTTGGACGTGATCTGGCGCGGGCCGCTGGCGCAGCCAGCCAGCACGGCGGTGGCGGCCAGCAAGGCTGCCATGGCCCACCGGCGGGCGTGTGAGGTATGTGTCATGAGCGTTACTCCTCTGAATCCTGTGCATACAACGCACAACAGGTTCGTTTTGCTGACAGACGCATGCAAAGCGGCATGCTGATTCAATATGGGTCAGAGTGACGATAAGCCCACCAAGTTCCCTTGGGTGCAGGAGGGAGGCGCAAGCCGCTGTCGCCCAAAGTAAAAAGCCCCGCAGAGCGGGGCTTGAAAGCGAAAGTGCGGCGCTTTAGCCGATCTGCACGACCTGTACGCCACCGGGCAGCGCGGGCGTGGTGGGCAACTCTTCATGGTCAAACGCCATGTCGCCGTTCGGGTCGGCAATGCCGGTTGCCTTGGCTCCCTTGAAGTCGTGCAATTCGGGGTCCATCATGTGGGTGGTGACCACGTTGCCCATGGCGCGGAACATGCTCTCGATGCGGCCGGGGAACTTCTTGTCCCACTCGCGCAGCATATTGCCGACGGCCACGCGTTGCAGGCCGTCCTGGCTGCCGCACAGGTTGCAGGGAATGATGGGGAAGTTGTTGTATTGCGCCCAGCGGGTGGTGTCCTTCTCGGGCACATAGCACAGGGGGCGAATCACCACGTGCTTGCCGTCGTCCGATACCAGCTTGGGCGGCATGCCCTTCATGCGGCCGCCGTAGAACATGTTCAGCATCAGCGTTTGCACGATGTCATCGCGGTGGTGGCCCAGTGCCACTTTGGTGCAGCCCAGACGGTCGGCCACCGAGTACAAAATGGCCCGGCGCAGGCGTGAGCACAGGCCGCAGGTGGTCTTGCCTTCAGGAATGACGCGCTTGACGACCGAGTAGGTGTCTTGCGTTTCGATGTGGTAGTCCACGCCAATCGACTGGAAGTACTCGGGCAGGATGTGGTCCGGGAAGCCGGGCTGCTTCTGGTCCAGATTGACGGCCACGATCTCGAACTTCACCGGCGCACGCTTTTGCAGCTTGCGCAGGATGTCCAGCAGCGTGTAGCTGTCTTTGCCGCCCGACATGCAGACCATGATCTTGTCGCCGTCTTCAATCATGTTGAAGTCCATCACGGCACGGCCGACTTCGCGGCACAGGCGTTTTTCCAGCTTGATCTGCTCGCGCTCGATCTTGATCTTGCCGGGCTTGGCTTCCGCTTCAGGTGCAGCGGTTTCGCCTTGGGAAGCTGCATCGGCAGCGTCGTCGGCAATCCAGGGGTTTTCAGTCACAGCGTTCATGGGGTTCACCATTGTCCGGTTTCGACGCGAATGGCAACTTCGCAGTCGTCAAAAATCTCAAGTTTGGCAATCTTCACGCGCACGCCCTGTACGCCGGGCAAAGCCATCAACTGCTGCGCCAGCGTGCCGGTCAGGCGCTCCAGCAGGTCGGTGTGACCGGCGGTGCAGGTGTTGATGATGGCGTTGCGGGCCAGTCGGTAGTCCAGCACCTGGGCAATGTCGTCACTGGCAGGCAGCAGGGGCTGCACGCCCAGGTTCAGCTCGGCATCGACCTGAATGGGCTGGGCTGCCTCGCGCTCAAAGTCAAGAATGCCCAAGCGCGCGTGCAGGCGCAGCCCGGTGAGCGAGATAGTGCGTTGACCTGTAGCGACAGACGACATGGTGGGTGCTCAGACGCCCACCCGAAGTGGGCATCTTGGTGGCAGTTCACGTGTAAATTTTTATGGGAAGGGGCTGTCAAATGGCCCTTTTGCACGGCGCTTTTGCAGGATTTGCGCAGCGGTGGCTGCGCAAGGGCGACAATGCAGGGGTGATGACAGAACCCTCAAGTTTAACGAGCGCATTGCGTTCGCACATAGAAAAGGCCATTGCCCAAGCGGGTGGATGGATTGGTTTTGACCAATTTATGGCCATGGCCCTCTATACGCCGGGTCTTGGTTACTACGCCAATGACACCGCCAAATTCGGAGCGTTGCCCACGTCGGGCAGCGATTTTGTCACTGCGCCAGAGATTTCGCCCGTGTTTGGGCAATTGCTGGCGGTGCAAATCGCCGAGGCTTTGGCCAAAACCGGCACGCGCGAAGTCTGGGAGTTTGGCGCAGGCACGGGCGCGCTGGCCTTGCAAGTGCTGGATGAGCTGCAACGCCTGGGCGTAGAGATTGAGCGTTACACCATCGTGGACCTGTCTGGAACGCTGCGCGCACGCCAGCAGGCCAAGCTGGTGGCGCATGCGCCCAAGGTGGTCTGGGCCCACGAATTGCCTGCGCACATGCAGGGCGTGGTGATTGGCAATGAGGTGCTGGATGCCATGCCCGTGCACTTGCTGGTGCGCACAAGTGGTGTCTGGCATGAGCGCGGTGTGGCGCTGCACGGCACGGAACTGGCGTGGGCCGACCAAGCAACGGATTTGCGCCCGCCCATGGATGTAGAAGGCGATCACGACTACGTGACCGAAATCCACCCGCAGGGCGAAGCCTTCATCCGCACGCTGGGCGAACAGCTGACGCACGGCGCGGTGTTCTTGGTGGACTACGGATTTGGTGAGGGCGAGTACTACCACCCGCAGCGCCACATGGGCACCATGGTGTGCCACCGCCTGCACCAGATGGATGACAACCCGCTGGTGGATCTGGGCCTCAAAGACATCACTGCCCACGTCAACTTCACGGGCACGGCGGTGGCGGCGCAAGACGCGGGCTTTGACGTGCTGGGCTACACCACGCAGGCGCACTTTCTCATCAACTGCGGCTTGCAAGCCAAGCTGGATGCGCTGGACACAGCAGGCCGCGTGATGGCCGTCAAGCTGATGATGGAGCACGAAATGGGCGAGCTGTTCAAGGTGATCGGCCTGAGCAAAGGCGTGCCCGCGTGGGACGCGCTGGGCTTTGCGCACGGCGACCGGTCACACCGCCTGTAAACCATAAAAAAAGCGCTGAACCCATGATTCGTTGGATGCTGCTGGTTTTCATTGTGCTGGTGCTGATCAACAGCACTACGGGCATTCTGCGCAAAGTGGGGTTGGGGCGGCTGCCGGGAGATTTCATGTTCCGTTTGCTGGGGCGTGAAGTCTTTATTCCCTTTGCCAGCGCCGTGCTGGTCACGGTCTTGCTGTTCAGCGGCATCAAATTGGTGGCGTGGCTGTTTTAAAAGATGAGCTGCCCACGCAGGTTTTGATTGGTTTTTAAGTATGTTTGGTGCTGAATCCGTTGATAAATAAGCGCCAAGCGCTTTCTTATTTGAAGTGCGGTTTGTCTGACTTGCAAAGCCGATGCCAGACACCACATGCAGCAAAAGACACGATTTAAGCTGCGCCCATGACCTCGAACGATCTTCTGCACGTTGTTTGCCCCCATTGCCACAAGACCAATCGTGTGGCGAAGGCGCATTTGTTTGCCAATCCGGATTGCGGCAACTGCCACCAAGCGCTGTTTGCGGGTGAACCCTTGCAGCTGAATGCCGAGAGCTTTGCCCAGCATGTGGGCCGCAGCCATTTGCCCGTGGTGGTCGATTTCTGGGCCCCGTGGTGCGGCCCCTGTCGCATGATGGCGCCGGCTTTTGCGCAGGCTGCCCAGCAGCTGGAGCCGCAAGTGCGGCTGGCCAAACTCGACACCGAGGCCTACGCGCACGTGGCAGAGCCGTACGGCATTCGCAGTATCCCCACCATGATCATCTTTGAAGGCGGCAATGAAGTGGCCCGCATCTCTGGCGCACTGCCTGCGGGTGAGATCGTGCGCTGGGTGAATTCCGTGGTGGATTAACAGCGCAGATCGCGAAACTGCAGGCGTGCCGCATACAACGCCTGTTCTGCGTGGGCTTTGCGGGCTGCAGGGGCTGATGCTGCGGATTGCTCAAGCTCCGGCAGGCGATGGTCCAGCCGCTGGCAGTGCAACTGGTCCACCGTGCTGAGTTTTTGCCGCTTGACCGAAAGTTTGAAAGCCTAAGGCGTTTGACCGGTGAGCGGGCGCACTGCATGCGCAAAGTCACGCTGCCACATGTCGCGCTGCACTTCGCTGTGGCGCTTGGTTTTGCCCGTCCATGTGTCCAATCCTTGCGTGGGCGTTGTATCAATCGCCTGCGCGCCCAAGCAAGGCTCGTGCGTGTAGTGCACTTTGCCGCCCACTTCACAGCGGTAGACAGGCTGGGCTGCAACGGTTGTCACGGTGCAGCTACAGAAAACAAGAACCGAAGCGATGGAGATGGCGTGCATGCGGGGTATTGTCCGCATGCGAACTTTCAGGCGACTGTCTGGCGTCAAGCGGCTTGCTGTTGTGCGCCGAGGGTGGACAAAGCCTGTTGCAGCGCGGCAATATCGGCAGCGCTGGTTTGCCAGCCCACACTGGCGCGCACCACGCTGCCTAGGCCACGGGTTTGCGTGTCCAGCGGCGTAAAGGCCAGCGTGTGCACCGCCACGCTGAGCTGCTGCTGCGCCAGATAGCTTTGCACGTCTGTGGCGGCGTGGCCCTGCACCGTAAAACTGGCGATGCCGCACTGGGCGGCTTGTGCATCGGCATCATGCAATTGCACATGCGGCAGGGCCAGCAGGGCACTGCGCAAGGCTTGGCCTTGCTGCGCAATGGCGGCGTGGCGCGCTGCCCAGCCGGTCTGTTGGGCGTATTCCAGAGCGGCTTTGAAGCCAAGGCGCAGGCTCAGTGCGTGCTCAGACTGCTCCAGCACCAAGGTGTCGGTACGCAGCTGCGGGCCTTGGGCCGTGATGGGGCAGGAGCGGTGGTCCACCACCATGGGGCGCAGCTGGGGCAAAAAACTGCGGCGCACATACAACACGCCAGTGCCGCGTGGCCCGCACAGCCATTTGCGGCCTGGCGCGGTGAGGGCATCGCATTGCAGGGTCTGCACATCCAGGGGGATATGGCCCAAGGCCTGGGCCGCATCAATCACATAGGTCACACCGTATTGCTTGCATAGCGCACCAATGGCGGCAGCGGGGTAAATGGTGGCACCGTTGGCGGGCACCCAAGTCAGCGCCACCAGCTTGATGCTGGGGTCTGTGGCCAGCTTGCGCTGCAGCGCATCCATGTCCAGCGTGCCATGGGCATCGCAAGGGATTTCTTCCAGTGCGATGCCTGCACGCTGCTGCAACTGCTGCAGCATGGCCAGATTGCCGCCCCATTCCCCCCGGGTGATGAGCACTTTGTCGCCAGCTTTCCAGGGCATGGCGGTGACCACGGCATTCCAGCCGTGGCTGTTGCCGGTGGTCAGCGCAATCTCTTCGGTGTGGCAGTGCAGCAGATCGGCCAGCAGTGCGTAAAGCTTTTGTGCCTCGGGCTGTACCTGCAGTGCGGCGGTGTACGCGCCGTGGGCCATTTCTTGGCGCAAATGCTGGGTGATGGCGTCAAAAGACGCTTCGGGAGCAAGGCCGCCGGCGGCTTGGTTGAAGTAAATCATGGGTGCGTGGGGCTGGGTGACGACGATCCCATGCTAGCGGTTTACCCGGGTTTTGGTGAGCTGCCGATGAGCGCCTTCGTGAACCCATATGACCGGCAAGTGCTGTTCAGTCACTGCGCAACCGCGCATGTCCGCATGCCCAGCGCGCTGCTGTCAATCCATGCACAGGCCCGCCCGCTAACGCTGGCCGCTAATGTCTCTCTGATGGAGTGCATTTCATCTATTCATGCGCCTGCATATGCCATCTTTGTAGCACTCTGCGTAGATGAGGTAAGGGCTGGATGGTATTTTTATTGTTATGTCTGGGGCAGCTCGGTCACATCGCAAGCCAGCAGGTAGCCTGCGTTGCGCACGGTACGTATCCATTGTGCTTGGCGGGGATCGTGCTCCAAATGCTGGCGCAGGCGGCTCACGCAGACGTCAATGGCGCGGTCTTGCGCTTGGCGTTCCTTGCCAAACACATAGTCGGCCAGGTAGTCGCGGCTCAGCGTGCGCCGTGGGTTTTGAACCAGTGCGCACAGCACGCGGTAGTCTGACTGAGCCAGTGGCACCACCACGCCCTGGGGTGAGGTCAACTGGCGCTCACGCATGTCCAGCTGCCAACCTGCAAAGGCCAGTCGTGAGAGATGTTCGGGTTCGGCCAGCGGTGTGGGTTGCTGGCGTGCGCGGCGCAACACCACCTTGATGCGTGCCAGCAACTCGCGCGGGTCAAAGGGCTTGGGTAGGTAGTCGTCGGCCCCCATTTCAAGCCCCAGAATGCGATCCAGCAGCGCGCCGCGTGCTGTCAGCATCACCACAGGGATGTGCGTGCGCTCACGCAGGCTGCGGCACAGGGCCAAACCGTCGGTGCCGGGCAGCATCAAATCCAAGATCACCAGATCGGCCGTGTGCTGTGCCAGCCACGCCCACATGGTTTCGCCGTCGGCCACGGCTGCGGGGCGCAGGCCAGCATTGCGCAGAAAGTGGCACAGCAGTTCACGGATTTCAGGGTCATCGTCCACGACGAGGATGCGGGCTCCCTGCAACCCGGGCTGGAAAGTCATCTGCGTTGGCCGCTGTCGGCTTTTTGTAATGGTTTGTTTTGAATCCGCAAGGCACAACACGCCATTGCATTTGCGCCTTGGATAAGGCGCGGTGGGCCTCTGGCGCTGCCTAGAGTGAGAACCTGTTTTAACAAGAACGATTTTCATTCTAATTACCACCCGGTCTGCGGCTGCGCCCACTGCGCGATGCCCTCGCGGGTGTACAGGTTCTACCATGACGTTGCGTAATTCTTTTGCCTTGGCGCGCCACCTGTGTGCTGTGGGCGCTCTGGCGCTGTGCGCCAGCCTGGCCCCTGCGGTGGCGGCCACACCTTCCGCCACAAGCGCCAGCGCTGCGGCTACCACCCCTTCGGCGACCACCACGGTGGTGGATATTGTGGGCCGCACGGTGCGCATTCCCGCCAAAGTTGACCGCATTTTGCTGGGTGAAGGCCGCTTTTTGTATGCCATGGCTTTGCTGGAAGGCGCGGACCCACTGGCGCGCATTGCGGGTTGGCAAGGTGAATTGCCTTTTGCCGACCCGAATGGCTATGCAGAGTACCGCCGCCGCTTTCCGCAGATAGACCGCATTCCGGTGATTGGCCGCACGTCCGAGGACAGCGTCAGTTCAGAGCAGTCGGTCGCCACCCAGCCAGATATCGCCATCTTTGGCCTGGGGGGTCATGGCCCGGGCAAGCAAAGCGGTTTGGTCAAAGAGCTGGAGAAAGCGGGCGTGCCCGTGGTCTTTATCGACTTTCGTGCCAAGCCCGTGGCCCACACGCTGGCCAGCATGCGCATTCTGGGCAAGGCCATCCACCGCGAAGCCCAGGCCGAAGCCTATGCGCGCTTTTACGAAGAGCACCTGCAGCGTGTGCAGCAGCGTGTGAAAGATGTGCCACAGGCCCAGCGCCCGCGTGTCTTTGCGGAACTGCTGGCCGGCGTCTGGGATGGCTGCTGCCACACCGTGGGTCAGGGCAATATGGGTGAGTTCATTACGGCGGCAGGCGGTATCAACATTGCGGCAGACAAGGTGCCGGGTGCCATTGGTGATTTGCACCAAGAGGCGCTGATTGCCGAAGACCCGGCGGTCTACATTGCCACTGGCAGCCGCCCGCAAAGCAATCGCCTGATGCTCAAGGCGGGCAGTGGTGTGACGCCAGCACAGTTGTCCACCAGCCTGCAGGAGCTGGCAGCACGCCCCGGTTTTGAGGTGCTGTCTGCTGTGCACAGCGGCCGCAGCCATGGCTTGTGGCACAACTTCTACGATGCGCCCACCAATATTTTGGCCATCGAGGCCATGGCAAAGTGGTTCTATCCCGAACGCTTTGCTGACGTAAATCCGCAGGCCACCATGGATGAGATCAACCGCCGCTTTCAGCCTGCATTGCCCATGCAGGGCGCGTTCTGGGGTGACATCACCACGGGCGCAGCGCGATGAGTCAGTCCGCCATTCTTGCGGGGGCCGCAGCCACCACGGCGGCACCGGCGCCGCAGAGCGCCGGGCAGGCACTGGTGGGCAGCTACCAGCGCCTGACGGGCATGCGTCTGCTGGTGCTAGCCTTGCTGGTCGTGTGCATTGGCGGTGCGTTGCTGCTGGACTTCACCACCGGGCCGTCGGGCCTGCGTCTGGCGCAACTGCAGCAAACGCTGCTGTCGCCGGGTGATGTGCCAGCCAACCTGCGCGTCATCGTCTGGGACATTCGCCTGCCCTACGCGTTGATGGCGGTGACCGTCGGTTTGGCACTGGGGCTGGCCGGGGCAGAGATGCAGACCGTATTGGCCAACCCGCTGGCCAGTCCCTTTACGCTGGGCCTGTCTTCGGCAGCGGCTTTTGGTGCGGCGCTGGCAATTGTGGTGGACTGGAGCCTGCCGGGCGTGCCCACGGCCTGGGCCGTGCCGGCCAATGCCTTTGTGTTTGCCATGGCCTCGGCCCTGCTGCTGGATGTGGTGGCGCGCTGGGGTGGTATGAGCACGACGGGCGTGGTGCTGTTTGGCATTGCGCTGGTGTTCAGCTTTAACGCGCTGGTGTCGCTGCTGCAGTTTGTGGCCACGGCCGAGGCGTTGCAGGGCCTGGTGTTCTGGACCATGGGCAGCCTTTCACGGGCCACGTGGCCCAAGCTGGGTGCACTGGCGCTGGCCTTGGCCGTGGTGCTACCGTTTTCCATGCGCAACGCCTGGCGACTGACGGCCCTGCGACTGGGCGAGGACCGCGCCGCCAGTTTTGGCGTGGATGTACGCCGCCTGCGTCTGGGGTCCTTGCTGCGCATCAGTCTGCTGGCCGCGCTGTCAGTGGCTTTTGTGGGCAGCATTGGTTTCATCGGCCTGGTGGCGCCGCACATTGCGCGCCGCATGGTGGGTGATGACCACCGCTTTTACCTGCCTGCGGCGGCCTTGGTGGGGGCGCTGGTGCTGTCGCTGGCCTCGCTGGCCTCCAAGACGCTGATTCCGGGTGTGGTCATTCCCGTGGGCATCGTCACCTCGCTGGTGGGCATTCCGTTCTTTCTGGCCATCGTGCTGCGTACCAAGGGGCGAGCATGAGCCGCGCCACCCAAAACGGTTTGCAGATTGACCAACTGGCGGTGTCTTACGGGCGGCGCAGCGTGATTGCCGGCTTGAGCGTGCCTGCGCTGCAGCAGGGCACGCTGACCGTGGTGCTGGGCCCCAATGGCAGTGGCAAATCCACATTCCTGCGGGCGTTGGCTGGCTTGGTGCCTGCGCAAGGTGCTATTGATTTTGATGGCTATGCCTTGGAGCGTGCCAGCCTGGCAGAGCGTGCGCGGCGCGTGGTCTACCTGCCGCAGGCCCTGCCCGCCGCGGTGCACTTGCGCGTGATTGAGTCGCTGCTGGCCGCACGCAAAGCTTCGCCCCATACGCTGCACAGCGGCAACGCGAGCGATGCCGTGGCCGAAGGCGCGGCCTTGCTGGAGCGGCTGGGAATTGCCCACTTGGCCATGCGCCATCTGGATGAGCTGTCCGGCGGTCAAGCGCAGCTGGCAGGGCTGGCCCAAGCGCTGATCCGCCGCCCGCGCGTGCTGCTGCTGGACGAGCCGCTGTCGGCGCTGGATTTGAACCACCAGTTCCATGTCATGCAACTGGTGCGCGAACAGACCCAGCGCGAAGGCATGGTCACCCTGGTGGTGCTGCACGACCTGGGCATGGCACTGCGGCATGCCGACCGCGTGCTGGTGCTGCAGGCAGGCGCTTTGCAGGCTGATGGACCCCCGCACACCGCCATCACCCCCGCCTTGCTGGCACAGGTGTATGGCGTGCAGGCTCGCGTGGAGCCGTGCACGCAGGGCATGCACCAAGTCATCGTGGACGGATTGGTGCCCAGCGCCTGACGTCATTTTTTCCTTGTACTTTGGAGATTTTTCTATGTTGCAGATTTCTTTCATGCTGCGTGGCGCAGCCTTGGCTGCGGGCCTGCTGGCCGGTTTTTCAGTGCAGGCGCAATCCGCGCATGCCCACACACCGGTGGCCACGCCTGCGGCGAATGCCCCAGTGTGCGAAGCGCACATTCAAGGCCAGCCGGGCAAAAAGTTTGATCTGAGCGAAATCCGCGTCAGCCGTCGTTGCACCGACTTCACGGTGCACATGCTGCACACGGGCAAGAAGCCGTGGCAGGCTGCAGGCCACAACTGGGTGCTGGTGCGCAGCCAAGAAATTGATGCCGTGATTGCCGATGGCCTAAAGGCAGGCGCTGACAAGGCGTGGCTGGAGCGCGGTGATGCCCGCATTCTTGCGGCCTCGCAGATGTTGTCAGGTGGTGAGCATGCCTCGGTCACCTTCCCGGTGGCACGCCTGAAGGCAGGCACCGATTACCAGTACTTTTGCTCTTTCCCCAGCCATGCACAGCTGATGCGTGGGCGTCTGGTGCTGGTGGACTGAAGGACTGCGGTCTGATGGCCTGAGCGCAGCGTACCCCGTGGTGGCTGCGTTTGCGCAGGCAGGCGGCCGATGCACCGCCTTGCCGTGCTCAATTTTGTGACTGGGCGAGTTGGGCCAGTTCTTCGTCACTGAACACGCGAGAGCGTGTGAGAAAGGCCTTGCCCTCCGGGCCTTCCAGCGACAGCGTTCCCCCGCCGTGGCCGTCAATCACATCAATGATGAGCTGGGTGTGCTTCCAGTACTCAAACTGCGAGGCACTCATGTAAAACGGCAGGCCACCAATATCACCCATGTGCCTGTCACCGGGGCCAATCGTCAACTCGCCTTCGATGTAGCAATTGGCTGCGCTGTTGTCGCAGCAGCCCCCCGATTGGTGAAAGAACAGCTGCGGCCCGTACTTGGCGCGGAGCACATCAATCAGCGCCAGCGTGGCAGGCGTCGCAATCACGCGTTCGACCATGGTGTGCTCCTTGCTATCAAAAATCACTACCTTGTCTAGGGTTCAAAAGGGCTAGTGACTGATTTGTTTGAAGTATTTGCTGCATCTTGTAGGTTGCCGTAGCACCCCGCTGGCGAGGCGCACCATCGAAAACAGTAGCAGCGCTACGGCGAGATGGTGCAACGACGCATGCGGGGTGCTACGACAACCAACCAATCAGAAGAAGCCAAGTTTGGATTCGGAATAGCTGACCAACAGGTTCTTGGTCTGCTGGTAGTGGTTCAGCATCATCTTGTGGTTCTCACGTCCCAAGCCCGATTCCTTGTAGCCGCCAAATGCCGCATGCGCCGGGTAGTGGTGGTAGCAATTGGTCCACACGCGCCCCGCCTTGATGGCGCGGCCCATGCGGTAGGCCACGTTGCCGTTGCGGCTCCAGACGCCAGCGCCCAGACCGTACAGCGTGTCGTTGGCCAGTTCCAGCGCTTCGGCCTCATCCTTGAAGGTGGTCACGGCCAGCACCGGGCCAAAGATTTCCTCTTGGAAGATGCGCATCTTGTTGTGGCCCTTGAAGATGGTGGGCTGCACGTAGTAGCCGCCGTCCAGCGCGCCACCAAGCTGGGCCTGTGCGCCGCCAATCAGCACTTCGGCACCTTCTTGCTTGCCCAGGTCGAGGTAAGACAAAATTTTGGTCAATTGTTCTTTGCTGGCCTGCGCGCCCATCATGGAGTTGGGGTCCAGCGGATCACCGTGCTGGATGGCCGCCACGCGTTTCAAGACGCGTTCCATGAACTTGTCGTAGATGGATTCATGAATCAGCGCGCGGCTGGGGCAGGTGCAGACTTCGCCTTGGTTGAAGGCGAACAGCACCAGGCCTTCGATGGCTTTGTCGAGGAAGTTGTCGTCCTTGTCCATCACGTCGGCAAAGAAGATGTTGGGCGACTTGCCACCGAGTTCCAGCGTGGCTGGAATCAGGCTGTTGGCGGCGGCCTGTGCAATCACGCGGCCTGTGCTGGTGGAGCCGGTGAAGGCAATTTTGGCAATCCGCTTGCTCTGTGCCAGGGGCATGCCTGCCTCACGGCCAAAACCGTTGACGATGTTGAGCACACCGGGCGGCAGCAAATCACCAATCAGGCCTGCCAGCACCAAGATGCTGATAGGCGTTTGCTCGGCCGGTTTCAGCACCACGCAGTTGCCGGCAGCCAGTGCCGGGGCCAGTTTCCACGCGGCCATCAGGATAGGGAAGTTCCACGGAATGATCTGCCCGACCACGCCCAGCGGCTCGTGAAAGTGGTAGGCCACGGTGTCGCCGTCAATCTGGCTGATGCCGCCTTCCTGCGTGCGGATGGCTCCGGCAAAGTAGCGAAAGTGATCGGCGGTCAGCGGAATGTCGGCATTCAGGGTTTCGCGGATGGCCTTGCCGTTGTCAATGGTTTCCACATAGGCCAGCAACTCGCGGTTGGCGTCAATACGGTCGGCAATTTGCAGCAGGATGTTGCTACGCTCCGTGGCCGAGGTCTTGCCCCAGGCATCGGCAGCCGCGTGGGCGGCATCCAGCGCTTTTTCAATGTCGGCGGCGGTGCCGCGTGCTGCCTTGGTGTAGACGCCGCCGTTGATGGGGCTGACCACATCAAAGTACGTGCCACTGGCTGGGGGCACCCACTGCCCGCCAATGTAGTTGTCGTACTGGGCTTGGTATTGGTGCAGCGCACCGGACTGGCCGGGAAGGTGGTAAGCCATGGCGAATCTCCAGGAACAAGGTGACAAGGAATGGGGGGATGTGGATCGCATCCCAACCGCGTGGGGACCCAACCCCTCCATGTTCCACCTTGCGGCGGTGACCAGGGTTGGCGGTTTTCCCTCTGCAGGTAATCCCTTGTCTGCTTGGTGACTGACTTGGCAAGCCCCAGCGCAGCAAGTGCGCTCAGGCCGCTGGTGCGGGCGCGTCTTGCACCAGGCTGGCATCGAGCACGCGCGCACGGTGGTCGATGTAGTAACCGCCAAACTCGGTATAGCGCAGCATCTGCAAACCGCAGGCACGGCAGCGCCAGACCGTGGCCCGGTTGGTGGGGAAATAGGTCAGCGCAATCGGCGCATCCGGGCTGTCATAGCGCGTACCGTGGGGGTGGTACTCCGTGAACGTGGGCTCTGGCGCATCGGGCGTGCGCAGGCTGGCGATCTGTTCCATCTGCTGGGCAGGCCAGCGGCTGTCGGGCATGCTGTCCCAGCCCGCAAAGTTGCTGAGGCGGCACCCACACTGTGCGGGTGAACCCGTGCGGTCGCTGCCCTGTTGCGCCAGTGCCAAAAGTTGTGTGGTGGTGTCGATGTGCTGCATGCTCTGATTGTCGCGCTGTTGCGCGACCCGGTGAGGTTCTGCAGCCCTGCGACACGTCAGGGCCGAGGCTGTTCAGCCGCCCACTGCTGTACGGCCTTGGTGCGCGCGGCTTGTACGGCTTCACCCACGGCCTTGCCTTTGAGCCCCTGTGCCGCCGCCTGCGCGGCCACGGTGGCTGTATCGATGCTGAGCGCCACCTGCAAGCCCTCCCACAGGCGCTGACGCTGCGGGTAGGGGCGTTCTTCAAAGCCTAGCCGCCCGCGTGCATCGCATTCGCAGGCCCACAGGGCTTGCGCAAAGCGTTCGGGCTTGCGGATGGCGTCGCAGCGCTCGTACAGGCGCACCAGCGCTGCGGCATTCAAATCCTGGCTGCGGTGGATGTTGCCGTGCTCGCGGGCCACCAGATCGGCCAGCTCTTTGCAGTCATTGGGTACGCGCCAGCGGTCGCACACGCCTTTGAGCAGCTGTGCACTGCGCTGCTCATGGCCAATGTGGCGCGGCAGCATGTCGGTGGGGGTGGTGCCTTTGCCAAAGTCGTGGCACAGGCAGGCAAAGCGCACGGTGAGCGGGGCATCCAGCTGCGCGGCCATGTCCAGCACCATCATGGCGTGCACGCCGCTGTCCACCTCGGGGTGGTATTCGGCACGCTGGGGCACGCCCCACAGGCGATCCAGCTCGGGCAGCAAGACCTTCAACGCCCCACAGGCGCGCAGCACTTCAAACATGCGCGAGGGCTGGGCGGCCATCAGCCCGCGACTGATTTCTTGCCAGACACGCTCGGGCACCAGGTGGTTGGCTTCACCGGCTTGCACCATCTCGCGCATCAGTTGCAGGGTTTCTGACGCCACGGTGAAGTCATGAAACCGCGCCGCAAAACGCGCCACACGCAGAATGCGCACCGGGTCTTCGCGGAAGGCATCGGTCACATGGCGCAGCACTTTGGCCTGCAGATCGGCTTGACCGTTATAAGGGTCAAATACGGCTTCAGCGCCCGTCCAGTCTGCGTGGGATGCTATGGCATTCACAGTCAGGTCGCGCCGGGCAAGGTCTTCTTCGAGCGTCACATCGGGCGAGGTATGCACCACAAAGCCCCGGTAGCCCATGCCGCTTTTGCGCTCGGTGCGCGCCAGTGCGTATTCCTCATGGGTGGTGGGGTGCAAGAAGACGGGAAAGTCGCGCCCCACGGGGGTGAAGCCGCACGCGGTCATGTCGTCGGGCGTGGCGCCCACCACCACCCAGTCGGTATCGTGAAAAGGACGTTGCAACAGGCGGTCGCGCACTGCACCGCCAACCTTGTAAATTTTCATGGCACTCAGTGTAGGCGCGACAAGGCACAGGCGGGGCGTGCTGTAATTTCGCCCTATGCATACCTCTGCGCTTGTAATGTTTTCGGGTGGACAAGACTCCACCACCTGCTTGGCCCACGCACTGTCGAAATACGACCGGGTGGAGACCTTGGGCTTTAACTATGGCCAGCGCCACAGCATTGAAATGCAGGTGCGCCTGCAAGTGCTGCAAAAGCTGCGTGCGCAATTTCCGCAATGGGCGCACAAACTGGGTGAAGACCATGTGCTGTCACTGGATGTGCTGCAGCAAATTGGCGGATCTTCACTGACCGATGAGGTGGCTTTTGCCATGCAGGCCGATGGCTTGCCCAATACCTTTGTGCCGGGGCGCAATCTGCTGTTTCTGACCGTGGCCGGGGCACTGGCCTACCGCCGTGGCGTGCAGGTGATTGTGACAGGGGTGTGTGAAACCGATTTTTCAGGCTACCCCGATTGCCGCGATGACACCATGAAGGCCATGCAACTGGCGCTGAACTTGGGGCTGGAGCGCCGCCTGCGCATTGAGACGCCGCTGATGTGGATCGACAAAGCCGCCACCTGGCAGATGGCCAAGGATTTGGGCGGTGATGCGCTGGTGGAACTGGTGGTGAACGACACCCACACCTGCTACCAGGGCACGCGCGATGTGCTGCACGACTGGGGCTACGGCTGCGGCACCTGCCCTGCGTGCGAGCTGCGTGCCAACGGCTGGCAGCGCTGGAAGCGCGCGCAGGCGGCATAAAGCATTGCGGCCTGCATTGCTGGGTTTCTCTCGTTCATTCTTTGCTTGATTGGTTGGTTTACCCATGTCGATTGCTGACGCTCTCACCATTGCCCAGTTGAACCCCGACGGCAGCGTGCCGGTGCCCGAAGCACCCGATGCCCAGGCCAATGCGGCAGCTGCTGCTTTGGAGCGCGAGGCCCAGTTGGAGGCCTTGCAAACACAGATGGCGGACTTGCAGGACGTGTTGTCCAAGCCGCTGTCTGAAATTTTGGCCGACCACGAGCGTTTTCAGAAAGCCGCCGCCGCGTGGGATGCCTTTGGCGCGATGTGGATGCTGTCGCAGCGCGCCATGCGCCGTGTGGCGATGGACCTGGCCGCGCAGCAGGGTGTGAGCGAGGCCGATGTGATAGCACGGGCCATGGCCTACGCCAATGACGTACTGAATGGGGACGAGGTCGACTTGGGTGGCTCTGTGGCCCCCGCGCAGATGGCTCATATTGCGCGGCACAAGCTGTTTCTGCGCAACCAGTTCAGGCAAGGCTGAACGTTCTTCTATGCGATGCCAACGCCAGTCTTGTTGCGCTGGCTGGGGCAAGCGACTGCGCCGGTGATGGCTGGGCGCCGCGCAACTGACTGCGCGGGTTCAAGGCTGGGTGCGGTAAGGCTCTTCAAAATCGCGAAAGTCTTGCTCGGCCACGGCATCGGTGATCCAGGCCTGCACGGCGGGCAGTGCCCGCACGCGTTCGACATAGGCGGCGATGGCCGGGGGCAGCGGCAACGCATAGGTGTGCAGGCGCATGCATATAGGCGCAAAAAAAGCATCGGCCATGCTGAAGTTGCCAAACAGCATGGGGCCACCATGGCTTTGCAGCAGCGTGCCCCACATTTCGATCAGGCGGGCCACGTTGGCGCGCACAGCTTCTTGCTCTGCCCAGATCTTGGCACCCACTTCGGGCAGAAAAGCCTCAATGTTCATGGGACAGTGGCTGCGCAGGGCGGTAAAGCCGCTGTGCATTTCTGCGCAGATGCTGCGCGCCCGCGCGCGGTCAGCAAAAGCTTTGGGCCAGATGCCAGCGTGGGGAAATTCTTCGGCCAGATATTCCGCAATCGCCAGGGTGTCCCACACCGCCAGCCCGTCATGCACCAGCAGCGGCACATTGTGCGTGGGGGTGAGGGCGCGCATGGTCTGCTTGAACTGCGAATCGGGCGCAAAGCTGTCAAAGCGCACCATGACTTCTGCAAACGGAATGTCCAGCTGGCGCATGGCCACCCAGGGGCGCATGGACCATGACGAGTAGTTTTTGTTACCGATGTACAGCTGCAGCATGGGCACTCCTTCAGTAAAAAAGTAGCGGATAGCGTTTGTGTTTATTGGCTTTCAGCATGTTTTGTATCTGAAAACCAGCAAGGGCGATCGCTTTAAGCTTCTGTTTTGGTGCGTGGCCGCAACCCGGCTTGCGCGGCATGGGTCTGGTGCACCATGTCAGACAGCCACGCGTGGCTTTCTGGCAGGTTGAACAGAAAGTCCCAGATCGCGTCGTGTTGGCGCGGCGTCAGGCTGTGCGGGCCGTGTTTGCGCATGTGGGTTTGCAGGCGCTGTACCTCGTCACGCGTCAGGGGCGTGGCCATGGGCGTGAGTGGGGGGCGCTGCTGAATCAGGCGCTGGGGAACAGATTTCTTTTTGCGAACTGGCATACGAGAACCAACAACTCCATCAAATCGGCCAAACAACGCCGTTGTCGTTCAGGATGGCATCTAACGGCAAGTCGTGGGCTTGCGGCTGAAAATCCTCAATAAAACCCTGGGTGAATCCCAGACCCACGGTGTGCGGCGCAGGCACCAGGCTGGCCAGTGTGCGGTCATAAAAACCACCGCCATAGCCCAGACGGTAGCCGCCAGGGCCATAGCCCACACAGGGCACAAACAGCAAGGTGGGTGTTAGCACCTCGGTATCTTTGGGTTTGGGAATGCCGTAGGCGTCTTCTTCCATGGGGCAGCCGGGGTGCCAGGCGTGAAAGCGCATGGTTTTGGTGACCTTGTCGATCACCGGCAAACCAATGCGGCGGCGCTGTGGCCTGTCCAGCAGCTCACCGTCTTCTTTCCAGCGGTGCAGTACTGGCAAGGGGTCAAACTCGCCCTTGATGGGCCAATAGGCACCTATCACGAGATCGGGTCGATCGACCAGCCAAATGCGCATCACGCGTTGTAAATCGTCTGCGCGCTGTAGGCGATCGGCCATATTCAGGCGTTGCTGCACCAAGGTGCGTCGAAGGGCCACTTTGTCCATCACATAATTCCCCCATGCAATGGCACAAGATTCTGACACCGCTTTGCGCGGCCGCACTTTTAAGCGTTCCTGTTTCGTGGGCTAATGCCCAAACGACGGGGGACAATGTTTTGCTGCAAATGCAGGATGCGGCCCGCAAGGGCGACAAGGCCAGACTGGCTGCGCTCCTGCCACAGACGGCGGGCCACCCGCTGGAACCCTGGGCGGCCTACTGGGAGTTGAAGAACCGCCTGAACACCGCAGGCCCTTCTGAAGTTGAAGCATTTTTGCAACGCTGGCGCGGTACCTACCAAGAAGACCGCATGCGCAACGACTGGCTGCTGCTGCTGGGGCAGCGCCGCCAGTGGGCCGATTTTGAACGCCTGCTGCCCGAATTTCGCATGCAGGACGACCGCGAAGTGCGCTGCTATGAACTGGCCGTGCAAACCATTGAGCGCCGTCAGAACGAATATGCCCCCGAAGAAGTGGCGCGCCTGTGGCATGCCCAGCGTGATGGCGATGACGGGTGTACCCAGGCCGCCAGTGAGCTGTACACCATCAAAAAGCTGGACGAAGGCGACGTATGGAAGCGCGCACGCCTGTCGGCAGAATTGAACCGCCAGACGGCCACGCGCCGCGCCGTGGGCATTGTGGTGCCGGATGCCCTGCAGCATGTGCCTGAAGTGTTTGCTTCACCCGTCAAGTACCTGGCCGGTACCAGTAAAGTGCGCGGCAATACCCGCCGCGAACTGGCTGCGCTGGCGCTGATCCGGATGGCCAGCAATGACCCAGACCAGGCCGCCAGCCTGATGGACAACCGCTGGAACAACCAGTTGCGTGCCGAAGAGCGGGACTGGGTCTGGGGCGTGATTGGTAAGGTCAGCGCACGCCGCCTGTCCAGCGATGCTGTGGGCTACTTTGCCAAGGCGGGCAAGTCTGACCGCATGTCCGAAGAGGCGCAGGAGTGGATGGTGCGCGCGAACTTGCGTGCTGGACAGTGGCATACGGTGCGCAAAACCATTGACGCCATGCCGGCGGCCATGCGGGCTGACAGCACTTGGGTGTACTGGAAGGCCCGCGCCTTGCTCAATGACCGCCGCGTGAGCGAGGCCGAGCAGGCTGAAGCCAAGCGTCTGCTGCAAAGCATTGCCAGTGTGAAAGGCTTTTACGAAAAACTGGCGCTGGAAGACTTGGGTCAGGCGGTCACTGCGCCGCCCGCGCCGCAGCCACCCACGGCGCAAGAGTTGGCCACCGCTGCCAGCAACCCCGGCTTGCAACGCGCCTTGTACGCCATTCGCATTGGGCTGCGCAGCGAAGGCGTACGTGAGTGGAACTACACCGTGGGCCTACATGTACCCGGTGGCATGAATGACCGAGACCTGCTGGCCGCTGCTGATCTGGCCTGCAAGGCGCAAATCTGGGACCGCTGCATCAACACCAGCGAGCGCACCCGCGAGGTGATCGACTGGAATCAGCGTTTCCCCATGCCTTTCCACGACGCGGTGATCGCCCGTTCCAAGAGCATTGGTCTGGACCCCGCCTATGTCTACGGCTTGATCCGCCAAGAAAGCCGCTTCATCATGGATGCGCGTTCGCACGTGGGCGCATCGGGCTTGATGCAGGTAATGCCCGCAACCGCCAAGTGGACGGCCAAGAAGATCGGCATGACCGACTTTCAGCCTAACATGATCAATGACCGCGATGTGAACATCACGATTGGCACCTCGTACCTGAAACTGGCGCTGGATGACTTTGACGGTTCCATGGCCTTGGCCGCTGCGGGCTACAACGCCGGTCCAGGCCGGCCACGCAATTGGCGCAATGGCCCGTTGCTGGATGGCGCCATCTGGGCAGAGAACGTGCCGTTTACCGAAACCCGGGACTACGTCAAAAAGGTGCTGTCCAACGCCACCAACTACGCCGCCATGATTACCGGCCAACCCCAGTCGCTGAGAGCGCGCTTGGGTACGATTGGCCCGAAGGTGACCTTGACCGAATCGAACCCTGATTTGCCTTAGTCACGGCTTCTTCCCGTTCTCAAAACCCCCTGACACAGCGCTGTAACGCTGTATCAGGGGGTTTTGACGTTCTGGGCGTTCAACGGTTGCTCAGCATGAGGATGCCGTCTTGCTCATGCAGCGTGGCGGCATCGCTGCTGACCAGCTCTTGCACCAGCGTGTGGAGCCAGCCCTCCAGACTTTGCGCGGCAAAGTAACGCGCATGCAGCAGGCCAAAGTACGGCGTCTGCCTGCACCAGTCTTGCACCTGCTGCAGCGGCAATTGCTGCCACTCCAGCAGTTTGTATTTGAGCAAGACCTTGGCGGCGTAACGCGCATGGCGCTGCGGGTGCTGCACAAAGCCCTGCAGGCGCTTGCGTGCGATGGTCAGTGCCGTCGCTACGTCGTTGAACATGGCACCGTGCCCGGGGAGCACCAGTGCTGGCTGCAGCGCTTCAATCACATCCAGTGTGGCGGCCACCTCGGCAAAGGCCTGCTCGCCTTCAATTTCTGGAAAAACCACGCCGAAGCCGTTTTCCCACAGCGCGTCGGCAGAGATCAGAATGCGCCGCTGTGGCTCAAACAAGATGATGGAGTGTGGGTCGTGCCCCGGCGCCGCATACACTTGCCACCGTTGCTGACCCAGCGGCACTTCGCTGCCCGGCTCCAGCACATGCTGCGCTTCAAAACGCGGGCATTCTTGGCCCGTCGGGGTGTAGCTCAGTGCAGCGGGGTTCCAGTGGCGCACATGTGCGGCTTGCCCAGGGGCAATCCACGTTTGCACCTGTGGCCAGCGCGCCTGCAAGGCGGCATTGCCACCGCAGTGGTCGCTGTGCAGGTGGGTGTTGAGAATGCGGGTGAGCGGACGACTGCCAATGGTGGTGTCCACCAAGGCTACGGTTTGCTCGGCATGTGCGCAGTAGCCGGTATCCACCACGGCAGCGCTGTCGTCGTCCACAAAAACAATGTTGTTGGCGGACAGCCAGCCGCGTTCCAGAAAAAACATACCGGGCCACAGGCCCGGTGGGTGGCGGGCGTGGTCCATGGCTAATGGGCAGCGGGTGCCTTGGCGGATGTACTGGGGTTGCGCAGCTCACGGCGCAAGATTTTGCCCACATTGGTTTTGGGCAGCTCTTCGCGAAACTCGATGTATTTAGGGCGCTTGTAACCGGTCAGGTTGTCGTGGCAGTAACGCAGCAGGCGCTCTTCGGTCAACGTCGGGTCGTTCTTGATCACAAACACCTTGATGGCCTCGCCCGCATGTTCGTCAGGCACCCCCACGGCTGCGCATTCCACCACGCCGGGACACAGCGAAATGACGTTTTCCAACTCATTCGGAAAGACGTTGAAGCCGCTGACCAAGATCATGTCTTTCTTGCGATCAATGATTTTGATGAAGCCGCGTTCGTCCATCAGCCCGATGTCGCCGGTGCGCATGAACCCGTCGGCGGTAAAGGCATGGGCGGTTTCTTCGGGTTGGTTGTAATAGCCGCGCATCACGTTGGGGCCTTTGATACAGATTTCGCCGTTTTCCCCTTGTGGCACGGTGATGCCAGCATCATCTTTGATAGCAATGTCGATGCTGGGTAGTGGCAAGCCAATGTTGCCGCTGAAGCTGGTGGCATTCACGGGGTTGTTGGTACCAATGGCGCAGGTCTCGCTCATGCCCCAGCCTTCGATCATGACTTTGCCGGTCACTTTCTGCCATTGGCGTGCAGTGCCTTCAGAGGCTGCCATGCCCCCGGCCTGCGAGACGGCCAGCTCCGAAAAATCAATCGCGCGGAACTTCTCGTTTTGCAGCAAGGCGTTGAACAAAGTGTTGACGGCGGGCAGCGTGTGAAAGGGGCGCTTGCGCAGCACCTCGACAAACTTGGGGATATCGCGCGGATTGGGGATCAGGCTCATGCTAGAGCCTTGGCGCAGCGACAGCAGCAGCAGCGTGAGCGCAAAGATGTGGTACAGCGGCAGCGCGGCAATGCTGTGCAGTTTGCGCAGGTCGGCCTTGCCTGCATAGGCGGGGGCAAACCAGGCTTCGGCCTGCAGCGTGGCGGCAATGATGTTGCGGTGGGTGAGCACGGCACCTTTGGACAGACCGGTGGTGCCGCCGGTGTACTGCAGAAAAGCAATGCTGTCGTGGTTGACTTGGGGCTTGCGCAGCGTTTTACCCGCGCCCATCGATAGCGCTTTGTTGAACGGCGTTACGGTGCGGCCATCCAGCGGCAGCTCGTAAGCGGGCACCATCTTGGCCAGATGGCGCACGGCAAACGTAATCCAGTGGCCATACGCAAAACCCAGCAGATCACCCATGGAGGCCATGCACACGTGCTTGATGGGCGTGTGCGTGATGACATCGCTCAGCGTGTGGGCGAAGTTTTCCAAAATGATGATGGCCGTAGCGCCTGAGTCTTTGAGCTGGTGCTCTAGCTCCCGCGCGGTGTACAGCGGGTTGACGTTGACGCAGGTGTAGCCCGCGCGCAGCACGGCCGCCATGCTGACAGCAAACTGCGGAATATTGGGCAGCATGATGGCCACGCGGGCATCGGGCGCCAGATTGAGGCTTTGCAACCAGCACCCCAGTTGCTGGGACAGCTTGTCCAGCTCGCGGTACTTCATCCACACGTCCATGCACACGGTGACGGGCTGATCGGCGTACTTGGTCAGTGAGTCTTCCAGCATGTCCACAACCGACGGGTAGATCTCTGGGTTGATGGCGTGGGGCACCCCGGCGGGGTAGTGGTTCAGCCACAGACGATCCATGTCAACGCCTTTCAAAATGGTGGTGGCCAGCAGCAACAACGCTGTGCCTTGCCACCATTCTTGAAGGCGTCGCTTTGAATTTGGGAGGGGGCTTTTCCTAGGAAAAGGGCAAAGCAAGGGTTTGATCGGAGGCATTCACGTCAAAAAAATTGCGTTGACCCGCACTTGTTTGCAAAATTCATGGCGTAACTTTGATCAAGCACTGATTGCCTGCATAGAATCCGCCCCATGACTGCAGAACACACCCTCGATAAGCTGGACCGTTCCATCCTGCGCCGCTTGCAGGAAAACGGCCGTGAAACCTATGACGTAATTGGCGAGCAGGTTGGTCTGTCGCCCAGCGCGGTGCTGCGCCGCGTCAAGCGCCTGGAAGAGGCGGGGGTGATCGAGCGCTATGTGGCGCTGGTGCCACCCGAAAAAGTGGGCCTGGGCTTGACTGCCTACCTGAACGTGCGCCTGGAGAAAAGCACGGAAACGCACAAGCGCAACCCCATGGATGCATTCCGGCAAAGCGTGCAGAACTGGCCCGAGGTGGTGGAGTGCGCATCGCTGACCGGCGAGATGGACTACCTGCTGCGCGTGGTGGTGGCCGATATGCAGCACTACAGCCGCTTCATCATGGAAACCCTGCTCAAACACCCCAGCGTGTCGGATTGCAAAACCAGCTTTGTGCTGGATCGTGTCAAAGCCACTACGTCCGTACCAGTGTAAAAAAAGAGCACATAGCACTTATGCAATGGTCATTTTCAATAGTTTTATGCCTGAAATGACCGATATAAAAGCGTTGACAGCTATTGTTTTAATTAACACACCAAAAACAGCACCCATGGGTGCTGTTTTTTTGTGGCGCGAAAGCTGCGCGATACAGCGCAAAAGCCTTGAAATTGTGTGCACCCCAATATCCAGCACCGTTGATTTATGCTGCAATGCAGCAAATTAACGTAAACCCTAGGTTTTGTGCCGTTTGAAAACAATGCCATCCATGCGGTGCGCGATGCCTGAAACAATGTGCCAAACCTCCTGTACAGGACTTTGACCCATGACCGAGTCACTCCGCTGGATCACCTCTCCCTGGAAAGCCAGCCAGCAATGGCTGCGCAAAGCTTCCGCCAAACGCACCGTGCCCACGCTGGTGCCTATCCGGGAGCTGTCGGAACGCCACCGCGGGCGCATTCGCGCGCACCTGCTCAAACTCGATGAAAGTGACCGCTACCTGCGCTTTGGCTACGCCGCCAACGATGAGCAGGTGGTGCGCTACGCCGACAACCTGAACTTTGCGCGCGACGACATCTTTGGCATCTTTAACCGCCGCCTGGAGCTGATCGCCATGGCGCACTTGGCCTATACCGATTTGGCCCAGCACAGCAATTGCGCAGAATTCGGTGTCTCGGTGCTAAAGACGGCACGTGGTCTGGGCTTGGGCACACGCTTGTTTGCGCGTGCCGTGCTGCACTCACGCAACAAAGGCGTGGAGATGATGTTCATCCACGCCCTGAGTGAAAACACGCCCATGCTCAAGATTGCACGCAACGCAGGGGCCCGCGTGCAGCGCGATGGTTCGGAATCTGAAGCGTATTTGAAGCTGCCTTCCGCAGGGCTGAACACCCAGGTCTCAGAGTTGTGGGACAACCAAGTGGCCGAAGTGGACTATCAGTTCAAAAAACAGGCCAAACAGTTCTGGTCCATCCTGGCCGATGTACAAACCATTCGCCAGGACGTACGCGAAGGCCGCCATAAATCGTCACCTTGAGCGCGGTACACACCCGTTTCAAGTTGGTTGTCTCATCTTGCCGTGGACTAGGTGTGATTTCACGCTGCGTCTCTGGCGTCAACTTGCTGATGTCTGGGTGATGTAACTGTTCTGAGTTGAGCGCACTGCATGCGGCACAGGTGATCCAGTTCACCGCATTTTTCGGTGAAAAGTGTGTACGCCAGCGCAGCGTCGTCCTGGCTTCAATCTTGTTCAGCAGCGCTTTGTACAGACAAATGAAAGTGGTGTGAAAAGTGCGCAGTCGGCATGGGTTCGGTAGGCAAGCGATTGCTCGTTTGGCGGAATCCGCTATCCTTGGCCTCCTATCCACTACTGCACGTCCTGCACTGTAAGACTGTGTCCGACCCGCATCCTGCGCGCCATGCTGAGCGCGAAGACAAGCGCACTTTTCTGCAAAAAATTGTCGAATTCATTCATCCTGGCCTCGATTCCAAGGATGAACTCATTGAAACCCTGGCCGAGGCGGAAGACAACGAAGTCATCGGCACTGATGCACGCGTCATGCTCGAGGGTGTGATCCGCATGGCGGACCGCACTGCCGCTGACATCATGGTCGCCGCGCCGCGCATGGATGTGCTGGATATTCAAGCGCCTTACGACGAAATGCTGGCGCAAGTCATACGCACTGCGCATTCGCGCTTTCCTGTCTACGAAGGCGAGCGCGACAACATCATTGGCATCTTGATGGCCAAAGACCTGCTCAAGCTGCAGCGGGCACCTTCTTTGAGTGTGCGGGCGCTACTGCGGCCAGTAGCGTTCGTTCCAGAAACCAAAGGTTTGCACGATTTGCTGCGTGAATTTCGCGCCAACCGCAACCACATGAGCATCTTGATCGACGAGTTCGGCAATGTGGCGGGTTTGGTGACCATGGAAGATGTGCTGGAGCAGATCGTCGGTGAGATTGAAGACGAGTTTGATGTGCCAGAAGAAGATGGCGACATTTTTGCTTTGGCCGACAGTACCTACCGCGTAGCCGGGCACACACCGCTGGAACGGGTGGAAGAAGCATTTGGCGTGAGCTTTTCGCACGAAGAAGGCGCCGATGAGTTCGACACCATCGGCGGCTGGATCAGCCACGTCATGGGCCGTTTGCCCAAGCGGGGCGAGGTTTGGGAGGGTGCAGGCCTTCAGTTTGTGGTGCTGCACGCCAAAGGCGGTGCGGTGCGCTGGTTCCAAGTCACACGCACGGCAAACAGCATGCAAGAAAGCGTGAGCCTATGAGCGTGGCAGCCGTCACGTTGGGGCGCAGGCACGGCTGGCCCTGGTGGGCTTGGGCGTTGCTGTTGATCATGGCAGGCTGTTTACAGGCGGCATCCCTGGCATGGCCAGCAGGTGGCCAGCCAGTGTGGTGGTTACAGATACTGTCTCTGAGTGTGCTGTGTGCGGCTGCGCAACAGGCTCCAACAGCCAAGCACGCCGCATGGTTGGGCTGGCTGTTTGCCACGGCTTGGTTGGTGGCTACTTTCTGGTGGCTTTTCATTTCCATGCACACCTACGGAGGCCTGCCTGCGCCATTGGCGGTGATTGCCGTGCTGGCGCTGGCTGCTTTTTTAGGTAGTTACTACGCTTTGGTGGTATGGGCTTGGCGGCAATGGACCGCGGCTGGCTGGTCCGCCGTTGTGCTGTTTGCTGCATGCTGGACGCTGGCCGAACTGGCGCGCGGCACGCTATGGACAGGCTTTCCGTGGGGCGCGATTGGTTATGCCCATGTAGATGGCCCTTTGTCGGTATGGCCCCGGTGGCTGGGTGTCTACGGCTCAGGGGGCGTGGCGGCGGCCATGGCCATGGCGCTGGTGCAAAGCGTGAGCTTGGTGCAGCGCAAGAAACTTTCACTGGGCATTTTGGTGGTAGCGGGACTGCTTTGGTTGGGGGCTGCATGGTCGCAGCAGCAGGCCCATGCACAAGCCGGACGCGATCCTGTCAACGTGGCATTGTTGCAAGGCAATATTGCGCAAGATGAAAAATTTGTGCCCGGCGGCGGCATGGCCGAGGCTTTGCAGTGGTACGGCGAACGCTTGCTTGATGCTCCTGCTGATCTGGTTGTTGCACCTGAGACGGCGCTGCCATTGCTCCCCCAACAGTTGCCAAGTGGCTATTTAGATGCCGTAAAAACACCGTATCGCTTGCCAGGCAGCACATCGGCTGCCTTGGTTGGCATGCCTTTGGGGAATGAAGTGCAGGGCTATAGCAATGCAGTGGTTGGCTGGTTACCCGGGGAGATGCCAGAATATCGCTACGACAAACACCATTTGGTGCCCTTTGGGGAGTTCATTCCGCCATTGTTTCAATGGTTTGTCCGGATGATGAATATTCCATTGGGCGACTTCGCCCGCGGTAGTGTGGGGCAGGCTTCCATGCCGTGGCGTGGTGAGCGTTGGGCCCCCAATATTTGTTACGAAGACTTGTTTGGTGAAGAGCTGGGCGCACGCTTTGGCGATGTGAGCCAAGCCCCTACGGTGTTTGTCAATGTCAGCAATATTGCGTGGTTTGGTGACAGCATTGCGATTGATCAGCATCTGCAGATCAGTCGAATGCGCGCTTTGGAGTTTGAACGTCCCATGCTGCGTGCTACCAATACAGGGGCTACAGCAGTGATTGACCACCGAGGTATGGTGACCGCGTCTTTGCCTTCTACGACTCGGGCGGTATTGATCGCCGACGTACAGGGGCGTGACGGGCTCACACCGTTTGCACGCTGGGTGTCGCAATGGGGGTTGTGGCCTCTGTGGCTGTTTTGTCTTGCGCTAATAGCGTGGAGCGCGAAACAACGCAAGAAAAGTTGAGAAAACAGGGTGCGATTGATGCGTTATGAGGATATTACAAGGGCTTTCTCCGCCAAGCTGCTTGTGAACTTTCATAATGTGCGGCTGTGCGCAGCACATGGATAAACTGTCGCAATTACATACACGAAAACCAAGTAGCGGCTTGAGCCGCTGCGGAGCAAGTTAGAAAATGGTCGAATCTTTTTCCTACGAACAGCTGATCGCTTCCGGTGAAGGCAAGTTGTTTAAGCCTGACAGCGGACGTTTGCCTCTGCCTCCCATGCTGATGTTCGATCGCATTACGCACATCAGTGACGAAGGCGGTACGCATGGTTTTGGCAAGATCGTCGCCGAACTGGACGTGAATCCTGACCTGTGGTTCTTTAAATGCCATTTCCAAGGCGACCCGGTCATGCCAGGCTGCTTAGGTCTGGACGCCATGTGGCAACTGATTGGCTTCTACCTGACATGGCTGCAATTGCCAGGTCGTGGTCGCGCTTTGGGCGCGGGAGAAGTCAAATTCACCGGTGAAGTGGGTCCTGATGTGAAGTTGGTGACTTACGAAATCGACATCAAGCGAGTGATCAAGCGCAAGCTGAATATGGCGATTGGTGATGCACGCTTGCTGGCAGACGGTAAAGAAATTTACGTCGCTAACGATTTGCGCGTGGGTTTGTTCCTGCGTGAAGGCGACGGTCAAGGGACTGCGGCATGAAAAAACGCGTAGTGATCACGGGTGCGGGCATTGTCTCGTGCATTGGTAACGACTTGGCAACCGTAGAGACCTCTTTGAGAGAAGGTCGCTCTGGTATCAAAGCCATGCCTCAGTTCACAGAACTGGGTATGCGCAGCCAAGTGGCTGGCGTTCCCGAGATCGACGTTGAAGCACGCATTGACCGCAAGCAATTGCGTTTCATGGGTGATGCGGCTGCGTATTCCCAGATTGCACTGGAAGATGCGATTGCCCAAGCGGGTTTAACGCCTGAAATGGTGAGCAATCCTCGCACAGGCCTGATTATGGGCTCGGGCGGCGGCTCGCCAGCCAATCAGATTGAAGCCGCAGATACGCTGCGTGAAAAAGGTATCCGCCGTGTCGGGCCGTACCAAGTGACACGTTGCATGAGTTCGACGGTGTCGGCATGTCTGGCCACCAATTTCAAGGTCAAGGGCATCAACTACTCCATCACTTCGGCATGTTCAACTTCGGCGCATTGCATTGGTGCGGCGGCCCAGCAAATTGCCTGGGGCATGCAAGATGTCATGTTTGCAGGTGGCGGCGAAGAACTGTCTTGGGGCATGTCTCTGCTGTTTGATGGCATGGGTGCCATGTCCAGCAAGTACAACGCCACACCTGAAAAGGCGGCGCGTGCTTACGATGCCAACCGCGATGGTTTTGTGATTGCTGGTGGCGGTGGCGCTGTGGTGCTGGAAAGCCTAGAGCATGCCTTGGCACGGGGTGCCAACATCTTGGCTGAGGTGGTGGGCTTTGGTGCTACCAGCGATGGCGAAGACATGGTGGCGCCTTCGGGTGATGGTGCGATGGCGTGCATGCAGCAAGCCATGGAAACCGTAGAGGGTCCCATCGACTACATCAACACGCATGGCACATCGACCCCTGTGGGCGATATGCAAGAAGTGCGAGCCATGAAGACGCTGTTCGGAGAGAAGGTGCCCCCATTTTCTTCCACCAAATCGTTGACAGGTCACTCATTGGGTGCCACGGGCGTGCAAGAAGCCATTTACTGTTTGATCATGCTGAACAAGGGCTTTATTGCCGGTTCGGTCAATGTTGAAACACCTGACGAAGCCTTGGGCGACATGCCTTTGGTAACCCAAACCCGCGACGCACAACTGACGACAGTCTTGAGCAACAGCTTTGGTTTTGGTGGCACCAATGCCAGCTTGGCGTTGCGCCGCTGGACTGGCGCTTAAAAGCGCTGCGACCCTGCAAGAGCGGCCGTTGCTTGGGTTTCAAATCCCTGGTGACGCCGCTCTTATCATTTGCATTTTGGCGATGCGGATTGCCTCACATCTATGAAACTTGCCATTCTGGAATACGTCGGAACGTTGAATGTGATGGGGGAAGACTCCATCGTGGCGCTCAAAGACTGGCAGCCTCAAGAGGGTGTGCTGGATGCGATTGCGCAGCTCAATCGCGGCGGCTGGTACGTGACGCTGGCCACCAACCAGCCTGGTTTAGGACGTGGCAGCTTTGATGTGACCGAGTTGAATGCCATTCACCAGCGCATGTTGCGTGAGATGGCGGCCGTTGGTGCCCGTATTGAAGCGGTTTTTTTCTGCCCCCACACACCGGATGAACACTGTGCCTGCCGCAAGCCTGCCCCCGGTTTGTTGCAGCAGATTGCCACGCGCTATGGTGCAGAGCCGCACGAGGTGTGGGTGATCGGCCAAGAGGATAAGCATTTACAAGCCGGTGAGGCGATGGGTGCCAACTTGGTGTGGCTGCAATTGGGCGAGCGGACTCTCGCAGCACCGCTGATGCAGGATGTACCGCAGTTTGCCAGTTGGCAGTTGCTGGCCGATGCTTTGGCCCCGGATGTGCAAGCCGAACTTGCCTCGCCGCCATTGCCACCTCAGGCTGGTTTGGCGGCCTAAGGCTTCATGCCTTGTGTGGAATTTGCTCTATTTTTAGGATTGCCTTCATGTCGTTGCTTCGCTCTGTGATCCACATGTTGTGGATGGGCATTACGGTGGTTCCGTACACCTTGCTGATTCTGTTGGTGCGTGTGTGCGGTGGCTCTCCTGCGCTGCGCTGGAAGATTGCACGCGCTTGGCTCACCTTGAGTGTGGATAGCGCAGGCTGGTTCTGCGGCATCAAGTACCGGGTGCAAGGCATGGAAAACCTGCCGACTGGGGCTGATCAAGGTGTCGTGCTGCTGTGCAAGCACCAGTCCACGTATGAGACGTTTCTGATGCCTGCCATCATGCCCCGCTCCTTGGCTTATGTGTTCAAGAAAGAGCTGCTGAATATTCCTTTCTTCGGTTGGTCCATCGGCAGCCTGGACATGATTCACATTGACCGCAAACAGGGCTCACGCGCCTTTCACAAGATGGTGGAGCAGGGCAAGCGTCTGTTGGCCCAAGGCATATGGGTCATCATGTTTCCCGAAGGTACGCGCGTTGAGCGTGGCCAAGTGGGTGAATACAAAACGGGTGCCACCCGGCTGGCCATCATGACAGGCGCGCCCGTGGTGCCGATTGCGGTGACATCCGCCAAATGCTGGCCCCGCAAATCGTTTATCAAAAAGCCCGGTGTGGTTGATGTCTCAGTGGGGCCCATGATGCAGAGCACAGGCCGTAAGCACGATGAACTCATGCAAGAAGTGCAAGACTGGATCGAGGCGGAAATGCGCCGCCTAGACCCTGAGGCCTACCCGGCGGTAGCAGCCATCAGCACTGGCAGCGCCCAAGCTTGAACGCGCTTCTCGCTTACGCCCACCCCCAAGCCACGCACGTCACCCCTTTGGGCGATGCCAGCGTGGCTTATTTGCTGGTGCGCAGCAGTCGCCGCAGCATTGGCTTGGAGGTGGGTGACAGTGGCTTGACGGTGCGTGCGCCCTTGCGCGTCAGCATGGCCAATATCGAATCGGTTTTGCAAGGCAAAGCGCAGTGGGTGCTGAGCAAGTTGGGTGAGCGCCACACCAGAACCCAGCAAACACCGCGCATTGACTGGCAGCACGAGGCTTTTCTGCCTTACTTGGGTGGCTCTTTGCAATTGAATCTGCACCCTGCCGCGCCACGCGGCGGCGAGTTGCTGGCCGTTGGCGAGCAGCGCTGGGTGCTGCACCTGGCATTGCCTGTGGATGCGCCAGCAGCCAGCATCCGCGCCGTGGTCAATGCATGGTGGCTGCGCCATGCCCGCAGCTTGTTGACGGAACGCTTGCAACGCTTTGCCCCCGCTGTGGGCGTGCAATGGCAAAGCTTGCGCCTGTCCAATGCCCGCACGCGCTGGGGAAGTGCCAAGGAGGATGGCAGCATCATGCTGAACTGGCGCTTGCTGCACTTTCGCATGCCCGTGCTGGATTACGTGGTGATTCACGAACTGTCCCATTTGCGGGTGATGGACCACAGTCCACGCTTTTGGGCCGTGGTAGGTGCCACGTGCCCTGACTATGCGCGCTTGCGCGCCGAGCTGCGCCAGCAGCCAGCGCCAGAGTGGGTGCTTTAAAAAGAAGAGCTGCTTTCCCTGATTAAATGGACTTTTCAATGCTTAAAGTATTTGAAGTGCCTGTTATCTAGGCGCTATAAGCTATATTTTTAAAGAGCAGCATGGGGCATTGCTCCAAGTCTGTGAGACACTTTCTGCCAGTTTTTTGAACGCAAGGACGCGTGCCATGACAACACAACCAACTTTACAAGTGACGCCTGCTACAGCGTATGCCGGTGACATTCCGGCTCCCCTGGCTTGGCAATGGGTGCAAGACGGCCAGGCCGTGCTGGTTGACGTGCGTACCGACGCAGAGCGTGCTTGGGTGGGCCAAGTTCCCGGTGCGGTGGCGGTGGAGTGGAAGCAATGGCCGGGCATGGCCGTGAATCCGCGTTTTGATGCACAGCTTCAAGCTGCGGCCCCCGCTGATGGCAAGGTGGTGCTGCTGTGCCGCAGCGGCGTGCGATCGGTGGCTGCGGCTACCCGTGCTGCCCAGCTGGGCATTGAGGCGTACAACATTCTTGAAGGCTTTGAGGGTGATGTCGATGCCAACGGCCACCGCGGCAACCTGGGTGGATGGCGCAAGCAAGGCCTGCCTTGGCGTTAAGTCTGGCTTGAAGCTGTAAAAAAGCGCCTGGTGGATCAACACTGAGGCGCTTTTTTTAGCTGAGATAGCCGTTCGGGTTCTGGCTCTGCCAGCGCCAAGCATCGGCGCACATGGTGGTCAGATCGTATTGTGCTTGCCAGCCCAGCGTTTGCTGTGCCGCGTGGGGTGCCGCGTAGTAGCTAGCTAGATCGCCAGCGCGCCGGTCTGCCAAAACGTAAGGTATGGTTTTGTGGCACGCGGCTTCAAAGGCATGAATTACATCCAGCACGCTGTGGCCTTGGCCGGTGCCCAGGTTCAGGGTCAGCAACTGGGGACTGTGTTGGGCCTGCAGCTTTTCCAATGCCTTCACATGGCCGCGCGCCAAATCCATGACGTGAATGTAGTCACGCACACCTGTGCCATCTGGTGTGGGGTAGTCGCTGCCAAATACCTGCACCGCATCGCGCCGGCCTACCGCGACCTGGGCAATATAGGGGAGCAAATTGTTGGGAATGCCTGCCGGGTCTTCGCCAATCCAACCGCTGCTGTGGGCGCCGATAGGGTTGAAATAACGCAAGACAGCCAGCCCCCAACTGGGGTCTGAATGGTAGAGGTCAGCCAGAATTTCTTCCACCATCAGCTTGCTGCGGCCATAAGGGTTCATGGCCGAAGTGGGGTGAGCCTCGTCATACGGCAAATACTGTGGCACCCCGTAGACGGTGGCGGATGAGCTGAAGACCAGCTTGCGCACACCGGTGGCTTGCATCGCACGCAGCAGCACCAGCGTGCCGTTGACGTTGTTGTCGAAGTAATCCACGGGCTGGGCAACGGATTCACCCACTGCCTTTTTTCCCGCCAGATGCACTACGCTGTCTACGTGGTGCGCTTGAATGGCGGCCTCCAGCGCGGTCTGATCACGGACATCTCCTGTGACCATCGCCACTTTTTGGGCAGTGATTTTCTCGACGCGACGGACCGCTTCGGGGTGGCTGTTGCTGAAGTTGTCGTAAATCACGACTTCATGGCCGCTTTGAAGAAGTTCTACGGCCGTATGCGTACCGATGTAGCCAGCGCCGCCAGTGAGCAGAGTTTTCATGAGAGTGTGATTGCGAGGAAACAGCGTGAATTCTAAGGAGTGCGGTAAAGACAAAGCGCTCTCTAGGAGCGCTTTTTGGTGAGCAGGCGGTAAGTTACAACGCTGGAATGCGCAGTTTCTGGCCCGGGTAGATTTTGTCTGGATGGCTCAGCATGGGCTTGTTGGCTTCAAAGATCACCGGGTACTTGTTGGCATCGCCATAGTATTTCTTGGCAATGGCCGACAAGGTGTCGCCACGCACCACATCATGGTACTGGGCCTCAGGCTCAGGATTGGTGACGTTCATTTGGTTGTCTACAGATGTGACGTTCGCCACGTTTCCGCAGCACAGCGTGACTTTTTCTTTCACTGCCTGTGTGGGGGCATCGCCTGTCACGGTCACTTTGCCTTGGTTGCCGTCATAGCTGACTTTGAGGTTGCTGACCCCGAGTTTCTGCACATTGATATAAGTTTCAATGGCTGCTGCAGCTTTGCTGTTGAGGTCATCCTGTGATGCCACTGCAGGTGTGGCTGCTTGCGCATCTTTGCCTCCAAACAGTTTTTCACCGGCTTCTTTGATGAAACTAAACAGGCCCATACATTCACTCCTGAAAAAAGTTGAGACAGAGAAACAATGTAATGGCAAAGCTTGTCACTGCCAGGACAGACACCGCCTACATCTGGTTTTTCAGAAAAATGTGCACAAATGGTGCGTTCGCAGCTTGATCGTGTCACAAAGCACACGGACCCTGTCAGAAAATTCTTGATAATGCCGCCCATGACTTTTCTGGCCATCGATATCGGCAACACACGCTTGAAGTGGGCGATGTATGACGCTCCACGTCCGGGAGCAGCCTTGCTGGCCCATGGCGCAGAGTTCCTCGAACACATTGAGCGCTTGGCTGAAGGCCCTTGGCGCAAGCTGCCTGCGCCAACGCGCATGCTGGGCTGTGTTGTGGCGGGCGAAACTGCGCGACGGCGGGTGCACGATCAAATGGAACTGATGCTGGGCTGGGAGTTGGAGCCCAAATGGGTGGTTCCCTCGGTACAGGAAGCGGGGGTGACGAATGGCTATGAGCATCCACTGCGCTTAGGCGCTGACCGCTGGGTGGCCATGATTGGTGCACGCAATCACATCTTGCAACGCGGCAACGAGCGCCCGCTGATTGTGGTGATGGTGGGCACGGCCGTTACGGTGGACGCCCTGGACGCCCACGGTAATTTCTTGGGTGGACTGATTTTGCCCGGCCACGGCATCATGCTGCGAGCCTTGGAGAGTGGGACGGCGGGATTGCATGTTCCCACGGGTGCAGTGACACCTTTTCCGCAAAATACCAGCGACGCTTTAACCAGTGGCGGCACCTACGCCATCGCAGGTGCGGTGGAGCGTATGTACCAGCATTTGTACCTGCATTGCAGCATGGAGCCTGCCTGTGTGATGGCTGGTGGTGCGGGCTGGAAAATGGTGCCCAGCATGACGCGCCCGTTTGAATTGGTCGACAACCTGATCTTTGAAGGCCTTTTGGTGATGGCACAGCAACGCTGGGGTTGACGGTCAATCTCTTGGCATGAATGCTCGTGTCACGATAATGCTTGCTTACCCCTGAACTACTCCCATCACCATGATTCTTGTCACCGGCGGCGCAGGCTTTATTGGCGCAAACTTTGTTCTCGATTGGCTTGCCACCACGAATGAGCCGGTGCTCAATATCGACAAACTGACTTATGCGGGTAATCTGCAAAATTTGGCCAGTCTGAACGACGATGCGCGTCACTTTTTTATACAAGCTGATATTGGTGATGGTCAGCTGATTACTCAGCTGCTGAATCAGCACCAACCGCGCGCTATTGTCAACTTCGCGGCAGAAAGTCATGTGGATCGTTCCATCCATGGCCCCGAAGACTTTATCCAAACCAATGTGGTCGGCACCTTCCGCTTGCTGGAAGCGGTACGTACGTACTGGAATGGCTTACAAGGCGTTGCCAAAACCGATTTTCGGTTTTTACACGTCTCTACCGATGAGGTCTACGGCACGCTGGCTCCCGGCGAGCCTGCCTTTACCGAAGCCCACAACTACGAGCCCAACAGTCCGTATTCAGCTTCCAAAGCTGCATCGGACCATCTGGTGCGTGCCTGGCACCACACCTATGGTTTGCCGGTACTGACCACCAATTGCAGCAACAACTATGGGCCGCTGCATTTCCCGGAGAAACTGATTCCACTGATGATCGTCAACGCACTGGCTGGCAAGGCGTTGCCTGTCTATGGCGACGGCATGCAAGTGCGCGACTGGCTGTATGTGCGTGACCATTGCAGCGCCATTCGCCGTGTGTTGGAGGTCGGTAAGTTGGGTGAGACTTACAACGTAGGTGGCTGGAACGAAAAAGCCAATATTGACATCGTTAAAACTGTGTGTGTCTTGCTGGATGAACTGCGCCCGCGCGCTGACGGTGTCTCGTATGCGCAGCAAATCACCTATGTAGTCGACCGCCCTGGCCATGACCGGCGATATGCAATTGATGCGCGCAAGATTGAACGCGAGCTGGGCTGGAAGCCCGCTGAAACCTTTGAAACTGGTATTCGCAAGACCGTGCAGTGGTACTTGGATAACCCACAGTGGGTGGCTGATGTGCAATCGGGCAGTTACCGCGAATGGGTACAAATGCAATATAGGGATGTTGCATGAAGATTTTGCTGTTCGGAAGTACCGGGCAGGTGGGCTGGGAACTGCAGCGCAGTCTTGCTCCTTTGGGGCACGTGATCGCATTGCAGCGCCAAATGCTTCAAGATGGCTTGTGCGGTGATGTGAGTGATCTGTCAGCGCTGGAGCAAACCATCTGCAAGCTACGCCCTGACGTGATAGTGAATGCGGCGGCGCACACCGCCGTGGACCAGGCCGAAGGCGAGCATGCACTGGCGCGGCGCTTGAATGCAGAAGCTCCCGAAGTCATGGCACAGCTGACAAAGCATTGGGGCACCTTGCTGGTGCACTACAGCACAGACTATGTTTTTGACGGTAGCGGCACCACAGCGCGCACAGAAACCGATATCACCGCACCACTGTCAGTTTATGGTCACACCAAGCTGGATGGTGAGCAGCGCATTCAGGCCTCGGGCTGTCGGCATTTGATCTTTCGTACCAGTTGGGTGTATGCCGCTCGGGGGGATAACTTTGCCAAGACCATGTTGCACCTCGCTAAAGAGCGTGAAGCGCTCAGCGTTATCAACGACCAGTGGGGAGCCCCCACAGGCGCTGATTTGATTGCAGATGTGACGGCCCACGCCATTCGTCATGTCAGAACGCACGAGCACAATCTTGGGGTGTATCACCTGGCTGCAGAGGGAGTGACCACATGGCACGCATATGCAAGTTATGTGATTGCACAAGCAAAAAATCTCCGCCCTGAGCTAGATTGGAAAGTGCAGGCCATCGCTGCTGTGCCTAGTACCGCTTTTCCCACACGAGCTCAGCGCCCCTTGAATTCGCGCCTTAACACTGAGAAGCTGCGTACAGCCATGAAACTGCATCTGCCAGAGTGGCAACAGGGTGTGCAGCGTATGCTGTGTGAGAACCTGCAAGATTGATCAAAAGTTCGGTACCCCAACTGGTTTCATAGACATCGTTAGCGATCAAATTTCAAAAATATGACTGTACAACGCAAAGGCATCATCTTGGCTGGTGGTTCAGGCACACGCCTGCACCCAGCCACATTAGCGATCAGCAAGCAGTTGCTGCCTGTCTATGACAAGCCCATGATTTACTACCCATTGAGCACTTTGATGTTGGCGGGTATCCGGGATATTTTGATTATCAGCACACCGCAGGACACCCCTCGCTTTGTGCAGTTGCTCGGCGATGGCAGTCAATGGGGACTGAACCTGAAGTACGAAGTACAACCTAGTCCCGATGGGCTGGCTCAGGCTTTTTTGATTGGAGAAAAATTTCTCAATGGTGCCCCCAGTGCGCTGGTGCTGGGCGACAACATTTTTTATGGTCACGATTTTCAGCGATTACTCCGAGAGGCTTGTGAGCAAAAAGCGGGAGCTACGGTTTTTGCTTATCACGTTCAAGATCCAAACAGATATGGTGTTGCTGAGTTTGATGAGCAAGGCAAGGTGTTGTCGGTAGAGGAAAAGCCTGAAAATCCAAAATCCAATTTTGCGATTACTGGTCTATATTTTTACGATGCCCAAGTTGTGGAAATGGCGAAGGTACTGAAGCCGTCGTTGCGTGGAGAACTAGAGATAACGGATTTGAATCGCTTGTATTTAGACAAAGCACAGCTCAACGTCAAGTTGATGCGACGTGGGTATGCATGGCTGGATACCGGAACACATGAGAGTTTGCTGGAGGCCGGGCAGTTTATTGCTACGCTGGAGCAAAGGCAGGGCCTGAAGGTATCTTGCCCAGAGGAAATTGCATTTCGATCAGGGTGGATTGATGCAGCGCAAGTAGAAAAACTGGCCCAGCCATTGTTGAAAAATGGCTATGGAAAATATTTAATGCAATTTATTAAAGGGTCTAAGTTTTGAGAAAAATACCCACGAATTTTCCAGAGCTCGTTCTGCTTGAACCTAAAGTCTGGAGAGATTCTCGTGGGTCTTTTCAAGAAGCATTTAATCAGCGTGATTACGCTGGTTTTTTAGGCGACGACATCATTTTTGTGCAAGACAACTTAAGTCACAGTCGCCAAGGTGTTTTAAGGGGCTTGCATTATCAAGTAACTCCTTTTGCGCAAGGGAAATTGATTTATGTGATTCAAGGCGAGATTTGGGATGTCGTGGTTGATATTCGGATGAATTCTCCAAATTTTGGAAAATGGGCGAGCCATCAACTCTCCGCACAGAATGCCCGGCAACTGTGGATTCCGCCTGGATTTGCCCATGGGTTTCTGGTGATGAGTGCGACTGCGGATGTGATGTACAAAACCACAGCGTATTACTCGCCCCAATCAGACCGAGGTATGGCGTGGAACGATGCAGGCATAGGCATCGAGTGGCCCGATGTGGGCGTAGATTTTTTGCTGTCTGACAAAGACCAGAAACAGCCGGCCTTGAAAGACGCGGAAGTCTTTGCGGCGTAAAACCTAAAACACAGGGCACTAAATGAAAAACGACAGCCATGGGCTGCCGTTTTGCTGTGCGCCGTATAAAAGTGGTGACTAAGCGTTTTGTTGAGCGAGTACCACGACAATGAGCAAAACCAGCAAGGCAGACACCACGGCAAAGAAGATCTTGATCCAGCTATAAGGTCGCTCACCAGCAATCTGGCCGGTATAGCCATTGGCGATGATCTGGTAGTTTTTGCTGCCATAGGTGTAGCCCACCACCCAGACAGGTACCAGCACGTGTTTGAAGGTGCGGCCTGCGTACTGGCGCTGCACGCGCAGATTGCGGTGGGTATCGCCAGGCACTTGGCGTGCGCACATGGCTTGCACTTGGCGGTCCATGTACTGCTCATTGAGTGTGGCGGCTTTGTGCAAATCTACTTGGTAGCGTTCTACCGTCCAGCCGCGTACAAACTCCGGGGTGTAGGGCTGAAGGTCGGTGGTGGTTGGGAAGGGCTCTACTTCCCTCAGCAGCTTGGCATGCACACCCACGGTGCCCGGCACTAATTCGTCATCAAAAAAATGCTTGAGCTGGCCTGATGCCGCCTGCCACCGCGTGTGGCGCACTTGCCGTGTTTGGGTGTTGCCGTTGGCATCGCGGTAGCTCTCGGTGGTGTAGTAGTAATACCCTGCCTCTGCTTGCCATATGGCGCTGACATGGGCATCAAACGTCCAATACGGCAGGTACACGCCATGCAGCGTGTCCGTCAGTGCTGCGTGTTTGAGCTTGCTGGGCGCAAACCAGCGTGAGCCGTACCACTGGCGAATCTTGTCGCGAATCTGCCCATCACTCACCTTGAACGGGAGGATGCTTTGTGGGGTGATGGCATCGCCGCCATCTTCATGCGCCACGATGGCGGGCGAGCCACAGAAATCACAGCGCTGTGCGACGCGACCATCCACAAACACCGAAATTGCGCGGCAGTTCTGGCACTGCACCTCGCTGCGCTGTGGACCCCAGCCGCGGCCATTCGGCGGTTGGCGGAGCGCTTGGGCCAAGTCTTGTTCAACGATGGCTTGGCCCAGTTCTTCGCGCACTTCCACGCTCCATGGCACCACGGTGCCGCAGTACGGGCATTTGAGCGATTGCGCCTTGGCATTCCACTCCAGATTGGCACCGCACTCCGGGCACGGGTGCTTGCGCACCATGGAAGGCGTTGGTGCATCAGGGGCTGGTGCGTAGGAAGAAGTGTCAGTCACAGCTAAAAAGGAAACAGGGTGCAGAGAAAAGCGTGGGGCACCGAGCAAGGTGCAGCCGCCGCAGCAAGGCGGTCGTCCCCGATTAGGAGAGGCTGCGTGTGGCTCAGGTGGTGCTCTTATGCGCCGCGCAAGAACTCATCCAAAGCAGCTTGCGCAATGCGCCAGTTCGCACCAATTTTGCGGCCTTTGAGGTTGCCGGCTTCCAGCTCGGCCAGTACATCGGCTACGTCCACACCCAGCACTTGGGCCGCTTGCTCGGGGGTGTAGACCTGCAGGCCTGGGGTTGCGGTCGATGGGGAGGGCATTTGCACTGCCTGCATCGCAGCGGGCGAGAACGCATCATGCGATACCTGCGCGCCCAAAACAGGTGCTTGCGTGGCAGGCTGCTGCATTTGCTTCATCATTTCCTGCGCCATGCCAAAGCCCATGGCCATGGTCGCGGGAATGGTGGCTGCCGCCGCGCCTTCACCGCCGTTGGCCATGGCATGGCCCATCTGGTACTTCACATAGTCGTTGAGATTGCCAATCGCGCCCATGCTGGAGCGCTTGTCGATGGCTTCTTCCACCTCTGGCGGCACGGAGACGTTTTCCAGCACAAAGGTCGTCACCTCAATGCCGTATTTCTCGACCATGGCCGGGTTGATGATTTGCACCAGCGCATCGCCCAAGTCGCTGTAACGCGTGGCCACGTCCAGCACCGGAACCTGTGCCTTGGCCAGCGCCTCGGTGAACACGCTGACGATGCGTGAGCGCATGGTGTCGGCAAACTCATCCAGACGAAAATTCTGGTCGGTGCCCGCTACTTCTTTCAAGAACTTGGCGGGCTCCACAATGCGGAAGTCGTACGAGCCAAAGGCGCGGATGCGCACCACACCAAAATCCTTGTCGCGCATCAGCACCGGGTTGGAGGTGCCCCACTTATTGCCCGTGAACAAGCGCGTGTTGATGTAGTACACATCGCACTTGAAGGGCGACTGAAAGCCGTATTTCCAGCCCAGAATGGTCGACAGCACCGGCACGTTCTCGGTACTCAGCGTGTGCTTGCCGGGGCCAAACAGGTCGGCGTACTGGCCGGCGGCCACAAACTGCACCTGCTGCGACTCGCGCACGATCAGCTGCGCGCCGTTCTTGATTTCCTTGTCCTCATCCGGCCAGCGGTAGGACAGGGTGTCGCGCGAGTCATCGGTCCACTCAATGACTTCAATCAGTTGGTTTTTGATGATGTTGAACAGGTTCATGCCAATCCTCGCAAGCGGTAAGCAGTGGTCAAAGCAAACAGTGCCAAACATTGTAGAGCGGCGTTTTTCTGTGCGTGTTGCATGAAATTTCAAAAAAGAGAGCTGGCAGCGCAAGCAAGCTAAGCAAATGTTGGGTGAAAGTATTTGAAATGACTGTTTTTCAAGCGCTGGTAGCTCATCTTTTTATCGATGAAGTCGACTCTGCAACCACGGTCACACAAACGGGAACAGAAAAGCTGGGCCTGGGGGCCTAGAATCGCTGCTTTACACGCGCCTGTGCGTGGCACATGTTGTGCCCGTTTGCTGCGGCGTTTCACCACCAACACCACGCGCCAGCGCAGCACATTTGCGCAGCCAAGCCATTTCTGAAGTCATGCTGACCTTTCAACAAATCATTCTGAAACTGCAGTCCTACTGGGCCGACCACGGCTGCGCACTGCTCCAACCGTATGACATGGAAGTGGGCGCAGGCACCTCGCACACCGGCACCTTTTTGCGCGCCATTGGCCCAGAGCCATGGAAAGCCGCTTACGTGCAACCCAGCCGCCGTCCCAAGGATGGCCGCTATGGTGAGAACCCCAACCGCCTGCAGCACTACTACCAGTTTCAGGTTGTTCTCAAGCCTGCGCCTGACAACATCCTGGAGCTGTACCTCGGCTCGCTGGAAGCGCTGGGTTTTGACCTGAAGAAAAACGACATTCGCTTTGTGGAAGACGACTGGGAAAACCCAACGCTGGGCGCGTGGGGTCTGGGCTGGGAAGTCTGGCTCAACGGCATGGAAGTGACGCAGTTCACCTACTTCCAGCAAGTGGCGGGTATTGACTGCAAGCCAGCAACGGGCGAGATCACTTATGGCCTGGAACGTCTGGCCATGTACCTGCAAGGCGTGGACAACGTCTACAACCTGCAGTGGACCGACGGCCTGACCTACGGCGATGTCTACCACCAGAACGAGGTGGAGCAATCCACGTACAACTTCGACCACTCCAACGTCGATTTCCTGTTCAGCGCTTTTACCGCGCACGAAGCAACCGCAGGCAAATTGATCGAGGCCCAGCTGGCGCTGCCCGCCTATGAGCAAGTGCTCAAGGCCGGCCACACCTTCAACCTTTTGGACGCACGCGGCGCCATCTCGGTGACGGAGCGCGCAGCCTATATCGGTCGCATTCGCAATTTGGCCCGCGCCGTGGGCAAGAGCTATCTGGACAGCCGTGCGCGCTTGGGTTTCCCCATGGCACCCAAGGCCCACGCCGACGAAGTGCTGGCCGAGCTGGCCAAGGCCGCAGAACAACAAAGCAAGAAGGCCGCTTAAGCGGTCGCTGTTAAATACTAAACAAATCAGCCTCTAGCCCTTATCTTATAAGCGCTGGTAGCTATCAAATACTATGAACGCATCGAATCTTCTTGTTGAACTGTTTGTTGAAGAACTGCCCCCCAAGGCACTGCAAAAGCTGGGTGACGCTTTCGCCAGCGTGCTGTTTGAACAACTCAAGGCACAAGGCCTGCTGGCCTCCAGCGAATCGCGCCTGACGGCTTACGCATCGCCCCGCCGCTTGGCCGCGCACATCACCGAAGTGCTGCCACAGGCCGAAGACAAGGCCATCTCGCAAAAACTGATGCCAGTGGCCGTGGCGCTGGATGCCGATGGCAAGCCCACGCCCGCATTGCTCAAGAAGCTGGCAGCGTTGGGCGCCGATGCATCGGATGTAGCCAACCTTCAGCGCCAGGGCGAAGGCAAGGCTGAAACGCTGTTCTTTGCCTCCACCGCCAAGGGCGTGGCCTTGGCAGACGGCGTGCAAAAAGCGCTGGACGAAGCACTGGCCAAGCTGCCTATCCCCAAGGTCATGCGTTACCAGCTGCAAGACGGCTGGACCAGCGTGAACTTTGTGCGCCCTGCACATGGCCTGGTGGTGATGCACGGCACGCAAGTGCTGATCAGCGTCAAGACTTTAGGTTTGACCGCTGGTTCTGCCACGCACGGTCATCGCTTTGAAGCCAAGCTGGATCCTGTTGTGATTCGCAACGCCGACAGCTATGCCGAGCAACTGCGCGAAGACGGTGCCGTGATCGCCAGCTTTACAGAGCGCCGCGCAGAGATTGCCCGCCAGTTGCAAGCTGCGGCGGAACGTGTCGGTGGCGGTGTGCGTGCGATTGAAGACGCGGCGCTGCTGGATGAAGTCACCGCGCTGGTTGAACGCCCCAATGTGCTGATTTGCGAGTTTGAGAAAGAGTTCTTGAACGTGCCGCAGGAATGCCTGATCTTGACCATGAAGGCCAATCAGAAGTACTTCCCCCTGCTGGATACGCAGGGCAAGCTGACGCACCAGTTCCTGATTGTCAGCAACATCACTCCGCAAGACGCTTCTGCGGTCATCGAAGGCAATGAACGCGTTGTACGCCCCCGCTTGGCGGACGCCAAGTTCTTCTTTGACCAAGACCGCAAGAAAACCTTGGCCTCGCGTGTTGAAGGCCTGAGCAAGGTGGTCTATCACAACAAGCTTGGCACCCAGGGCGAACGCGTAGAGCGCGTGCGCGCCATTGCCAAAGCCATCGCCCAGCAAATGGGTGATGCGCAATTGGTGCAGCACGCTGATCAAGCCGCCATGCTGGCCAAGACCGATTTGGTGACCGACATGGTGGGTGAGTTCCCTGAGCTGCAAGGCACCATGGGCCGTTACTACGCCTTGAACGACGGTTTGGATGCTGCAGTGGCCGACGCCATTGAAGACCATTACAAACCCCGCTTTGCGGGCGACGACCTGCCGCGTGGTAATGCGGGCGTGGTGGTGGCGCTGGCCGACAAGCTGGAAACGCTGGTCGGCATGTTTGGTATTGGCAACCTGCCCACCGGCGACCGCGATCCCTTCGCCCTGCGCCGCCATGCGCTGGGAGTGATCCGCATGCTGGTCGAAAAAGACCTGCCATTGGATCTACACACGCTACTAGTCAGCGCTGCGCCAGCTTTTGGCGACAAAATCACCGACGCAACGGCGCAACTGGTGGAGTTCTTCTACGACCGCCTGTCAGTGAGCCTGCGCGAACAAGGCTTTAGTGCGCAAGAAGTGGAAGCTGTGCTGGCGCTGCGCCCGCAGCGCCTGGCCGATGTGCAAAAGCGCTTGGAAGCCGTGCAGGCCTTTGCCGCGCTGCCAGAAGCACCAGCACTGGCAGCCGCCAATAAGCGCGTGGGCAATATCCTGAAGAAATCAGAAGAAGCGGTTCAACCCCAAGTGAACGCTGCGCTGCTGGCGGAGCAGGCCGAAAAAGATTTGTTTGCTGCCTTGCAATCTGTCGCCCCCAAGGCGCAGCAGCAGTTTGAGGCGGGTGATTACACCGCCAGCCTGCAAACGCTGGCAGCCTTGCGCGCGCCTGTGGATGCGTTCTTTGAACATGTCATGGTGAACGCTGAAGATGAGGCGCTAAAACGCAACCGTTTGGGTCTGCTGGCTAGTTTGCATCTAGTGATGAACCGAATAGCGGATCTGGCACGCTTGGCTGCTTAATTCTTTACTTATTCGCCATAGCAGCACTACGAAAGATTTAGTTGTTTTGGCGAGCAGCGATTTTCAAAGAGAACTTTCCCATGAACCTTTCAGATGCCACCATTGCCATTATTGGCCTCGGATATGTCGGCTTGCCATTGGCAGTGGAGTTTGGTAAGAGCCGAGCAACTTTGGGCTTTGACATCAATGCTCGTCGAGTCGAAGAGTTAAAGAACGGGCAAGACCACACGCTGGAATGTACGCCAGAGCAGCTGCAAGAGGCGCAGCATTTGCGTTACAGCAGCCAATTGGATGATCTGCATGACTGTGGCGTATTTATTGTGACGGTGCCCACGCCTGTTGACGATGCGAATCGCCCGGACATGACGCCTTTGGTTAAAGCCAGCCAGACGGTGGGAGCGGTGCTGAAAGCTGGCGATGTAGTGATTTATGAGTCGACGGTGTATCCGGGTGCGACTGAAGAGGTCTGCGTTCCGGAATTGGAGCGTGTCAGTGGCCTTAAATTCAACCAGGACTTCTTTTGTGGCTACAGCCCAGAGCGCATCAATCCGGGTGACAAAGTCAACACACTGACCACGATTAAAAAAATCACCAGCGGTAGCACGCCTGAGGTGGCCACGGCGGTGGATGCGCTTTACCGGCAGATCATCACGGCAGGCACACACAAGGCCAGCAGCATCAAGGTGGCAGAAGCGGCCAAGGTGATTGAAAACACCCAGCGTGACTTGAACATTGCCTTGGTCAATGAGCTGTCTGTAATCTTTGCACGACTGGGTATTGATACTTTGGATGTCTTAGAGGCGGCGGGCAGCAAGTGGAATTTTCTGCCATTCCGCCCGGGGATGGTTGGTGGGCACTGTATTGGCGTAGACCCTTACTACCTGACGCACAAGGCGGAGCAGGTGGGCTATCACCCCCAAGTCATCCTGGCGGGACGACGTATCAATGACGACATGGGTCGTTATGTGGCACGCACAACCATCCGTTTAATGCTGCAAAACGGCATGGACGTACCGCGCTGTCGCATTGGCGTTCTGGGTGTGACTTTTAAAGAAAATTGCCCAGATATTCGCAACAGCAAGGTCATTGACGTTATTCAAGAGCTGCAAGCTTGGGGTGCACAAGTGGTCGTGGCGGATGCGTGGGCAGATGCCGCAGAGGTGCAGCATGAATATGGGCTGGAACTTGGATTGATTGATGCTGCACATCCCGTTGATGCACTCATCGTCGCTGTTGGACATAACGAATATCGCACCCTGACTCCTGCCCAGTTGCGTGCGCTATGCAGCAGTGAAAAACCTGTGCTGGCCGATGTGAAGAGCTTGTTTGAGCGCCATACCTTGGCTGAGCAAGGCTTCAGCGTCTTCCGCCTGTAACGATTATTGGGTTTGTATTATGAAAAATTTTGCTCTGATTGGCGCTTCCGGCTACATCGCGCCAAGACACATGCGCGCCATTAAAGATACTGGCAACCATTTGGCGGTTGCATATGACATCAACGACTCGGTTGGCATCATCGACAGCATCTCGCCCCAAAGTGAGTTCTTTACGGAGTTTGAGCGCTTCTACGAACATGCACACCAGCTCCAGCGCTCTCCTGCAACGGCATTGGATTACGTGGCTATTTGTACGCCCAATTATCTGCATCACCCACACATAGCAGCAGGCCTGCGCTTGGGCTGTGATGTCATTTGTGAAAAGCCTCTGGTGCCAACCCCTGAACTGGTTGATGAGCTCGCTTTGGTTGAGCGTGAAACCGGCAAACGCGTTTACAACATCCTGCAGCTGCGTCACCACGATGCTATTTTGAAACTGCGTGACAAAGTTGCTGCTGCACCGGCAGATACCAAGTTTGATGTCGAGCTGACCTATATCACCTCGCGTGGCAACTGGTACATGGAAAGCTGGAAAGGCGATCAGCGCAAGTCCTTTGGTGTGGCCACCAACATTGGTGTGCACTTTTACGACATGCTGCACTTCATTTTTGGCAAATTGCAGCGCAACGTAGTGCACTACAGCGGCGTTGCCAAGGCTGCAGGCTATCTGGAATACGAACGTGCGCGTGTGCGCTGGTTCTTGTCTATTGATGCCAATGACTTGCCCGAAGACGTCAAAGGCAAAAAGCCCACCTTCCGAAGCATCGACATCAGCGGCGAGCAGTTGGAGTTTTCTGAAGGCTTTACGGACCTTCACACCACCAGCTATCAAGAAATTTTGGCGGGTCGTGGCTATGGTCTGGACGACGCGCGCCACTGCATCGAAACCGTCAACGTCATTCGCTCATCCCAGCCTGTCTCAGGTGCTGCGGGCGAAGTACACCCCTTTGTGGCGCGTTTGGCATGACCACTACCACCATCCATTCCAGCGCCATCGTTGACGATGGCGCCCAAATTGGACAAGCCTGCCGGATCTGGCACTTTGTACACGTATGTGGCGGAGCGCGCATCGGCAAGGGCGTGTCGTTGGGGCAAAACGTTTTTGTGGGCAACAAAGTTGTGATCGGAGATCACTGCAAAGTTCAGAACAACGTCAGCGTCTACGACAACGTCACTTTGGAAGAAGGTGTGTTCTGCGGGCCCAGCATGGTGTTTACCAACGTGTACAACCCTCGCTCGCTGATCGAACGAAAAAGTGAATACCGAGACACCTTGGTAAAAAAAGGAGCAACGCTGGGAGCCAACTGCACCATCGTTTGCGGCGTCACGGTGGGGGAATATGCCTTCGTTGGTGCAGGAGCCGTCATCAACAAAGATGTTCCTGCCTACGCACTGATGGTGGGTGTCCCCGCCAAACAAATTGGTTGGATGAGCGAGTTTGGTGAGAAGTTGGACTTGCCTGTGCAAGGACAGGCAAGTACACGCTGCCCTCATACCAATGCACTCTATACGTTGAACGACAAGATGCTAACGAAAGCAACACAGTAAAGCCATGGACTTCATCGACCTCAAAACCCAGTACCAGCAACTCAAGGCTCAAATTGATGCCAATATCCAGAAAGTGCTCGACCACGGTCAGTACATTCTGGGTCCTGAAGTTGCTGAGTTGGAAGAAAAGCTTTGTGCTTACACCGGTGCCAAGCATTGCATCAGCGTTGCCAACGGCACAGATGCACTGCAAATTGCCCAAATGGCCCTAGGTATTGGGCCAGGCGATGAAGTCATTACTCCAGGTTTTACTTACATCGCTACGGCAGAAACCGTCGCCTTGCTGGGTGCCAAGCCTGTGTATGTAGACATTGATCCACGTACCTGCAATCTTGACCCGCAGTTGTTAGAAGCGGCCATCACCCCTCGGACCAAAGCGATCATCCCAGTCAGCCTGTATGGGCAATGCGCGGATTACGATGTCATCAACGCGATAGCGGCCAAACACGGGATCCCTGTCATTGAAGATGCTGCACAAAGCTTTGGCGCAACCTATAAAGGGCGAAAAAGCTGCAATCTCACCACCATTGCCTGCACCAGCTTCTTTCCAAGCAAGCCCTTGGGCTGCTACGGTGATGGAGGGGCTATTTTTACCAATGACGATGAATTGGCGAAGGTCATGCGCCAGATTGCTCGCCATGGACAAGATCGCCGCTACCACCATGTCCGCGTCGGTGTAAACAGTCGTTTGGACACGCTGCAGGCTGCAATCTTGCTGCCAAAGCTGGCAGTGCTGGATCAGGAAATTGTTCAGCGCCAGCAAGTCGCCCAGCAATACGCGGATGCATTGAGACAGTTTGTACAAGAGGGTAGCGAAACGTCTGGCATTCAGCTTCCCTATCTTGAGTCCTGCAACACCAGCGCATGGGCCCAATACACACTGCAGGTACCTAACCGCCAGCAAGTGCAAGACAAGCTTAAGGCGCAAGGCATTCCTACAGCAGTGCATTACCCGATACCGCTGAATCTGCAGCCTGCTGTAGCGGATGCGGGTGCGCATTTACCGGTGGGTGATGCGGTTGCGCAGAAGGTGATAAGCCTGCCTATGCATCCTTATTTGAGTGAAGACAGCATTACCCAGATTGCAAAAGCAGTTGCCTAGCAGTATTTGACTACGTAAATCGGCTAGTTGATGAGCACCATTAATTACCGCCCCGACATCCAAGGTCTGCGTGCCATTGCGGTGTCGGTCGTGATGCTTTTTCATTTCAACCCTGCCTGGATGCCCGGTGGGTTTGTGGGGGTCGACATATTCCTGGTTATCTCTGGTTTTTTGATTGTCAGCATATTGCTGCACAAAAAAAATCAATCGGATTACCGGCTAGTTAATACGCTGCAATACTTCTACGTCAGTCGCTTTAAACGTATTGCACCTGCGTATTTTGCAATGCTAGTGGTAGTCTCCTTGCTCGCAGCAGTTCTTTTTTTACCGCAAGATCTTGCAATCTATAAAAAAAGTCTGAATCAAGCAGCATGGTTCAACAGTAACAACTACTTTGCTGATTTTGGTGATTATTTCGCTCCTTCTAGCCATGAACAGCCCCTGCTGCACACTTGGTCGCTGGCAGTAGAAATCCATTTCTACCTGCTGGCCCCACTGCTGGTTTTGCTACTGCCCGTCAAGGCGCTCAAATGGTTGTTTGCAACGATGCTGCTCGGTTTTACCTGCGTAGCGGAATATCGCCTGCGTGTATTGGGTATCGAGCAGGCAACTTACTACAGCTTATATGCGCGCCTGCCGGAATTCTTTGCTGGAGCGCTCGTAGCACTCCATTTGTATGCTGGCAAAGCAGCAAATGAAAACAAACCTTGGCTCAACAAATTAGGAATGGTCTTGATCATCGTGGCTGCCACTTTGCAGCCTCAACTTGGACCTTTCCCCGGTTTGCTGGCCTTGTTGCCTGTGGTTGGAGCCGTACTCGTTCTGTTGCACCCTGTTCAGGGGGGGGTAGGACGAGTGCTGGCCAGCAAACCTCTGGTTTTGCTGGGCGAACTGTCGTATTCACTCTATCTGTGGCATTGGCCGGTATTGGCCTTGCTGCGCTACTACACAGGCACGCAAGTACTGGATGTACCGTTTAGTCTGCTGTTTATTGCCTTGACTTGGCTCTTGGCATGCTTGTCGTTTTATTGGGTAGAAATACCACTGCGATCGAGCAAGCTCCCCCGTCTGAGAAAAATGCTGGGTTACGGTTTACTGGCTGGTTCGGTCTTGGGTGTGGGGGTGAGCATAGCAAAAATCAATCAAGTGCTATCACCTCCACCGCTGCCCATCGAATATCAGCGCTACGCTGATCCAGCAACGATTTGCCATGGACAGATGATTGGCGATTGCCTCAAAGGTGATCTGAACAGCGACAAGGAAGTACTTGTTCTGGGCGATTCTCATGCCGCCATGCTCAATCTCTTTTTTGACCAACTTGGCAAAGAGCTGGGATTCAAGGCTCGAATCATCACTGCCAGTAGTTGCGTGACCATCCCTGGGTTTGATTATCAGCGTATTGCCGAGTGGGCACATAAACCCTGTTTGGAACAAATTGAGCAGGCCAAGAAATATTTACCTCAAACAAAGGTGCTATTTCTTGCAGCGAGTTGGAACTGGCAATTTGCATCTGAAGCATTTAAAAATGCGTTGACAGATTTCTTGAAAGAGCAAAACTATGCCAGTAAGGAAATTTATTTTCTTGAACAGGAACCTTTATTAAAAAATAATCCGCTACGGGCAATACGTTTCAGGGCTTTGGGTCTCGATCCAGAAATGGAAGTTGATCAAGCTTATCAGCAAGCGAATAATATAATTAGAAATTACTCAAAAGAATATCCTAATGTTATTAGTTTGAATTTCGAATATTCAGGGGTTTTTGAAAAAATCCCTTTTGTTGACGGTGTTCCAATTTATTTTGATGATAACCACTTAAATGAAGAGGGGGCGAAGCGTTACGCATTGGTGGCGCGAAGTTCATTTAGAAAAATATTGGCAGGTATTTTTTGAAAGAAATAATGATAAAAAAATTTTTAGAGAATATATTTGTTCGCCGTGTAATTGTTTTAATAGGTGGAACTGCAATTGGGCAACTAGTCGCTATTTGCTCATTACCAATTCTAACGCGTCTTTATACTCCAGAAGATTTCTCTATTTTAGCTGTTTATGTTTCTTTTTTGACAATTCTGGCTGCAATTTCTGGTTTGTGTATAGAGTACGCAATTCCTTTACCTAAATCGAATAAAGTGGCAGCGTCGTTGTGTATTCTGGCAATTTCTAGTGTACTGATATTTACTATATTCATTGTTTTTTTTATTTATATTTTCCCTGGAATTGTTAATTCTATTATTAATAAAAACGTACAGCCGTTTATCTGGCTTATCCCATTGGGTATTTTGTTTTTAGGTATATACAATACATTACAGTACTGGGCCATAAGAACTAAGAAATTTGGATTGATATCTAAAACTAAAATCACTCAGTCACTTAGCGGAACTGGTATAAAGCTTACTGCCGGATTATTTTTTAGTGGATCGGCATTTGGTCTTGTATTCGGACAATTGATTGCACAAAGTGCCGGCTTTTTAAGTTTTGCTTCTGCATTAAGAAAAAATGATTGGAATATTTTTAAAAAAATAAGAACTAAACATTTTAAATTTGCATTGCGCAGATATGAGAAATTTCCAAAGTATTCGACTATTGAAGTTTTTGCGAATGCAGGAAGTATTCAAATACCTGTAATTATAATTGCTTCCTATACATTGAGTGCTGAGGCAGGTTACCTCATGTTAGCTATGCAATTATTGTCCACTCCAATGGGAATGATAAGTGGCGCAGTTTCTCAGGTTTATTTGTCTGAAGGGGCCGATAAATATCACAAAGGTGAGTTGAGCGCATTTACTAGAAAAACTATTTATGGTTTGGCAAAAATTGCAATTGTTCCATCTGTATTAATAGCAGTTTTTGCTCCAAATTTAATCGCTTATTTTTTGGGTGAAAATTGGAGTCGTACCGGCGTGCTTATCAGTTGGATGATTCCGTGGTTCTTTATGCAATTTGTAACGTCACCTGTCTCTACTTCGCTATACATTACAGATAATCAAAAGATTGCTTTTTATCTTCAAATCGTTGGGATGCTTCTTAGAGCAGGCGGTGTATATTTGTTTGCATCTATTGATTCTAGATACATTGTTGAGTACTATGCCTTTTCTGGGTTGTTATTTTATATTATTTACTTGATAGTTGTTCTTGCTGTTATTAATAAGAAGTAAATACAAATGATTACTATTTTTTCAAAAATTAATTTTAATCATATTAAGATTTTTGAATTAATAACTTTATTCTTGTTAATACTATTTTTTCATAAAAATATTTCTAATGTTGGAGGGACAGGATCCGGTCTATTTCTTTTGTTGATGTTCTTTTCTTTGAATTTCTCTTTGAGATTTTATCAAGGAATTAAATATGGTTTAATTATTAAAATTCATTTGTTTATATTTTTATTATTTATTTCTTGGATTGCTTTACGCATTATTTTAGATTTGGGAGATATTGAACATCTAAAGCAAGTTACGATTGCAACAACAAGTGGCATTATTTTGTTTTTTTTAATGGGTAGTTTTCTTCGTGTATCACTAAATTATTTATTAATTTCTCGCGGAGGTTTTAGTATTTACTATATTTCTCTGATATCTATTTTTTGTTTTATGTGCTATACAAACTATTCTCTTTTCGAACGTCTTGAAAGAAATGATGTTTTTCTGATTGAGGGCTTAAATTCAGGATATCAACGAGCTGGGAATTTTTTAATAATTAACTATATTATTTTTTCATTTTTTTATGTTTCATTATTGAGTAAAGATAATATAGTTAATTTATTTAAAATATTGTTTATTATTTTTATATATAGTTCGGGATCTTTTTTGAGTTTGATAAGCAGTCAAATGATTGGATCGAATGCTGCAACTGCAAACATTTTAGCAATTTATTTGATGACAATGGTAGTTTCTTTTTTGGGATTTAATAGAAAGATACGTTCTATTTTTAGAGAAAAAGGGATCGTATTTTCTTTACACAAGCTGATAATAAGCAAAGGTATTAAATTCTCTTTCTTTCTCCTTTTAGTCTTGATTTTTCTGGGGTTTGTATTTGTATCAACATCAGGGTTTGATATAAATAAAACTCGCATTTTAGGATTTGGTGAGTATGAAAATAATTCTATCTCGTCCCGAATTGATATTATAAAGAGGACAGGGCTTGAGCAGATGGGTTACTCACCAATTCTTGGTGATATAAATGTTGCATACCTGACAACAGGAGATGCAGGGCTTACGCTGCATAATTTTCTACCTAATATAATTTCTGAATTAGGTGTTGTTGGAATAGTGTTTTTTTCGATTTTTTTGTTCTTTATTTTTACTGATTTAATTAAAAATTTAAATTTCTCTATTATACGTGTGCTTGATTTTAATAAATACATTATTAATCTTTGGTTGATTGCAGTAATTGTATTTTTTCTTGTATATGCAAATTTTTCAGTGGGTAAGGAATGGTCTGTTATCTGGTTTTATCTCGGTTTTGTCGTGAGTTCTTTTTATGTTAAACGTATAAACTGTTAATTTGTAATTTTTATAAAGGCCCCTTGTGAATAATCTTCATATTTCACTTACTGATTTTAGAAATGAAAGTCGAGTAATCAAAGAAATAATCAGTTTACGTGACGCCAAATTATTCACCACATTTTATGTAGCCGCGCTGCATGAAGATGGATTGGAGCATAAAAAAAAATATGATGAAAATATTTTTATTCAACGTTTTTCCTTAACTACGCGTAAATATGGAAAAAATCTAATTTCACAGTTTATAAAGTACATTGAATTCTGTGTAAAAATATTATTTTTCTACAATAAAAGAAATATATCTTGCATTAATGTGCATTGTCTGGGATTACTTCCTTTAGGTGTGTTTTTGAAATATCTTTGGGGAGCATCATTAGTTTATGATGCACACGAATTGGAAACGGAAACCAATGGGGCGCATGGGGCTAGAAAAAAACTTTCAAAATGGTTGGAGTATTTTTTTATAAAACATGCTGATATGACCATTGTGGTTAGTGAGAGCATCGCAGATTGGTACTCATCAGAATATTATTTAAAGCGACCGCTGGTGGTATTTAATGCGCCAAATCTTCATGAACTTAAAAAAAATAATAATTTTCGAGAAGAGCTGGGTATTCGAGAAAATCAAATTATTTTACTTTATCAAGGTGGTTTGATAGCTGGGCGTGGAGTTCGCTTAATTTTAAATGCTTTTAAAGCACGGAAAGAAGAGGATGTAGTAGCTGTTTTTATGGGATATGGTGAATTGCAGGAAGAAATTAAGACTGCTGCTAATCAATATGGAAATATATTTTTCTATCCAGCCGTCTCACAAAAGGTACTCATTGAATATACATCTTCAGCAGACTTTGGTATCCATTTAATTCAGAAAACTTGTTTAAATCATGATTATTGCATGCCGAATAAACTTTTTGAATATGCTATGGCAGGTCTTCCCGTGCTTGTATCAGATATGAAAGACATGTCAGAGTTGGTTGAAAAAAATAAAATGGGCATAGTAATAAGTGATTTTTCAGTGACTGGTATTAATCGTGCAATCAATAATTTTCTTGCTCAGGATCTGAAGAAAATGAAAATTAATGCGTACCGTGTTGCCTGCGAGCATGCATGGGAAGTGCAGGAGCAGAAAATGCTATCTGCTTATCAAGATATAGGTTGGAAGAATAGTAAAAAAGAGGAAAATAAATGATTGCAATTATTGATTACGATATTGGGAATATCACTGCTGTAGTCAATATGCTGCAACGCCTGGGTTTGCAGTGTAAGGTCACAGCATCTGCAGAAGATGTTAAGCAGGCTGAGCGCATCATTTTGCCCGGCAATGGTGCATTTGATGCTTGCATGCAAAATTTACGTGCGAGCGGCCTGATTCCGATGCTTGAGGATCAAGTATTGCAACGGGGCGTGCCACTGCTTGGAATTTGTGTGGGTGCCCAAATGTTAGGTCACGGAAGTGCAGAAGGCATAGAGCCTGGACTGGGCTGGCTGGATATGCAGGTTAAGCGTTTCCCGGCGTTACCTAGTTTGCGCATTCCACATATGGGGTGGAATAGGGTTAATCCTGTGCAGGCTGATCACCCATTGGTGCAAAAAATGACACCTGATACACGATTTTATTTTGTGCACAGTTATTATATGGTTCCTAAAAATCCTGCCGATATTTTATTGCAAGCGCATTACGGTAATGATTTTGCCGCAGGAGTTGCGCGTAACAATATTGCAGGGGTGCAGTTTCATCCAGAGAAAAGTCACCGATTTGGCAAGCAATTGCTCGGTTCTTTTGCAAGGTGGATGCAATGATTCAGGCGCGAGTTATTCCTTGTCTGCTACTTCGGGGCAATGGTTTAGTGAAAACCAAAAAATTTAAAGATGCCGTCTATTTGGGTGACCCAGTGAATGCGGTGCGAATTTTTAGTGATAAAGAAGCGGATGAGATTGTCATTCTTGACATTGACGCCTCCCGCGAGGGGCGCGAACCCAACTATGAGCTGATTGCTGAGATGGCTGGAGAGGCCTTCATGCCTGTCGCCTATGGGGGGGGCGTGCGCAATCTAGAACAGATACGGCGTTTGATTCGCTCTGGGGTAGAAAAGGTGGTCATCAATACGATGGCCACAGAGTCAACGGACACTATTAAAGCGGCTGTTGATGTGTTTGGCAGCCAAGCTATTGTGGGTGCTGTCGACGTGAGAAAAAAGCTGTTTGGTGGCTACAGTGTTATGGCTAAGTCAGCCACGGTGGATACACGTCTTAATTTGCAGCAGCATATTGAGAATCTTGTCCAGGCTGGCGTAGGGGAGCTGTTTATCAACGATGTAGAGCGAGATGGCTGCATGGTTGGATTCGACTTGACGCTAGTTCGCAGCGTATCGCAGTCTTCTGTGTCAGTAGTCGTTTGTGGCGGTGCAGGTACTCTGGAACATTTGCGAGAGGCTGTCCACGATGGGGGGGCATCGGCTGTGGCGGCAGGCAGTATGTTTGTATTCCATGGCAAGCATCGTGCTGTGCTGATCAATTACCCCAAGGCTGCGGATCTGGAAAAGCTTCTTGCAAAAGGATGAATGATATGAGCTATCAATGTTGTACTCGGTGCGTGATGGACACTACCGATCCGGAAATCACGTTTGATGGCGGAGGTGTGTGTAACCATTGCCGTCAATTTGATGATGTAACAAGAAAAACATGGTTCCCGAACAAAGAGGGTCACCTCCTTTGGGCCGATTTCCTTGAAGAAATAAAAGCTGCTGGAAAAGGCCAAGAATATGACTGCATTATTGGTTTGAGTGGTGGGGTTGATAGTTCATATTTGGCTATCAAAGCACACGAATGGGGATTACGTCCATTGGTGATGCACGTTGATGCAGGTTGGAACAGTGAATTGGCCGTGGCGAATATTGAGGCTATTGTCAAGCACTGTGGATATGACTTGCATACACACGTGGTGGATTGGGAAGATATGCGTGACTTGCATTTGGCTTATCTACGGGCAGGTATCTCAAACCAAGATGTAGCACAAGATCATGCTTTTTTTGCAGGTCTCTATCATTTTGCAACCCGCAATCGCATTCGTTATATTTTGTCGGGTGGTAATTTGGCTACTGAAAGTATTTTCCCCTCGTCATGGCATGGCAGCGCAATGGATGCCATCAATCTTAAGGATATTCATAAAAAATATGGCTCCAGAAAATTGAAAAATTATCAGATGATAAGTTTTTTTGAATATTATTTTTGGTATCCTTTTATAAAGAAAATGCGAGTACTGCGTCCTCTAAATTATATGCATTACAACAAACTAGAAGCATTAAAAGAATTAGAGGAAAAAGTTGGTTATAAGCCTTATCCAAGAAAGCATGGAGAATCAATATTTACGAAGTGGTTTCAAAATCACTACTTGCCAGAGAAATTTAATATGGATAAAAGGCGTCCACATTTATCAAGTTTGATCGTTTCTGACCAAATGACACGTGAAGATGCTATACGTAAATTAGATGAGCCTTTATATGATAAAGAAGAACTTGAAATCGACATAAAATATTTATGTAAAAAACTAAGGATTTCTCGTGAAGATTTTGACGGATTCATGACGGTAAAAAAACATGAATATACAGATTTTTCTAATTGGGATGGTCTTTATAAATTTGTGAAAAACGCCAAGAGATTAGTCACCAAGATAATTGGAAAAGATATAAAAATATCTTATTAATTATCAATTCAATGTGATATGCAAGAATTATTTTTCAAAAAAATTGCCCATCTTACTTCGGCTCATCCTCGCGATGACACGCGCATTTTTTTGAAAATGTGTGTTTCACTAGCCAATCATGGGTTTGCTGTGAGTTTGGTTGTAGCAGATGGCTTGGGTAATGCAGAAAAGCAGGGCGTGCATATTGTGGATGCAGGTGCATCCAAAGGGCGTCTGGACCGTATGCGACATGCTCCTTCGCGCGTACTGGCCCAAGCGCTGGCGCTGGATGCCGACGTGTACCACCTGCACGATCCAGAGTTGCTGCCAATTAGCCTGCAGCTGAAAAAGCTGGGCAAGCGTGTGATCTTTGATGCGCATGAGGATGTGCCCAAGCAAATTTTGGGAAAACCCTATTTAAACAAGTTTGCCAAGCAGCTGGTGTCCAAAGCTTTTGCGATATATGAGCGGTGGGCATGCCGGCAGTTGGATGTGGTGATTGCTGCGACACCTTTTATCCGGGATAAATTTCTTGATATGGGTGTACGTTCTGTAGATATCAATAATTTTCCATTATTAGGTGAACTCTCTAGTGGTGAGATCGAGTGGGCACGCAAGCAGCAGCAAGTCTGTTATGTCGGGGGGATTGCCAAGATACGCGGAATTTTGGAAGTGGTGCAAGCCATGGCTGAAGTGCAGTCTGAAGCGCGACTGCAACTGGTTGGAGCGTTTTCTGAGGCGGATACAAAATTTATTGCACAGAAAAATCTAGGCTGGGAGAAAGTAGATGATTTAGGTTTTTTGGGACGAGAAGACGTTGCTGATGTATTGGCTAATGTGGTGGGGGGGCTGGTAACTTTCCTATCTTCTCCCAATCATGTGGATGCGCAACCAAACAAAATGTTTGAGTACATGAGCGCAGGTGTTCCTGTGATTGCTTCGAACTTTCCGCTATGGCGCGAGATTGTGGAAGGGAACGCCTGTGGGTTGTGTGTTGATCCGTCGGATCCAGTAGCGATTGCACAGGCTATTGACTATTTGGTTCGCGAACCCTTAGAGGCTGAGAAAATGGGCCGAAATGGACAGTACGCAGTGGAAAAAAAGTACAACTGGTTAATTGAAGAGAAAAAACTTTTAGATCTATATCGGGAACTTAATTAATTCCATCAAGTTGGCTTTGAACTCTTGTTCAGAGAATACTACTAGATATAAAAAATAAATTTTTCATGAAAAAAATATTAACTATTGTCGGTGCTCGTCCGCAGTTCATCAAGGCCAGCGTCGTTTCACGTGCTATTGCTCAAACTTCAGGCTTGCATGAAGTTTTAGTACATACTGGGCAGCACTTTGACAGCAATATGTCGGATGTTTTCTTTACCCAGCTTGGTATTCCACGTCCAGATCACCAGTTGGATATTCATGGTGGCAGTCATGGAGAGATGACGGGACGCATGCTTGTTGAAATAGAGCGTATTTTGCAAGCTGAAAAACCGGAACGTGTGCTGGTGTATGGTGATACCAATTCGACTCTGGCTGGCGCGTTAGCCGCAGCCAAATTACATATTCCTGTAGCACATGTGGAGGCTGGTCTGAGAAGCTTCAACATGCGGATGCCGGAGGAGGTAAACCGGATTTTAACGGACCAGATGAGTGACATTCTTTTTTGTCCCACACTGGCAGCGATGCATAACTTGGAGCGAGAGGGATTTGCCTCCAAACCGGTGCAATTATTGCGAGTGGGCGATGTTATGCAGGATGCAGCAATGCTATTTGCTCAGGCTGCTTCGCAGACGCCGGTGGTAGGGGTGAACGGAGACGGTTTTATTTTGGCCACGTTGCATCGTGCAGAGAATACCGATGACCTGGCCCGGTTGAGTGCAATTGTCGAGGCACTCAATGCGCTGCATACGAATCTGGCGACTGTTGTACTGCCTTTGCATCCACGCACCCGTGCTGCAATTGATAAGGCTGGCTTACACCTGAAAGTACAAGTTATTGAACCTGTGGGATATCTGGAAATGGTTGCATTGTTACGCCGGTGTGCGCTGGTTCTGACTGACAGCGGCGGTGTGCAAAAAGAAGCCTTTTTCTTTGGTAAAGCTTGCGTAACTGTGCGCGATCAGACCGAGTGGGTGGAGTTGGTTGAGGTAGGCGCCAATACTTTGGTTGCTGCGGATACTGAAGCTATTCAAGCCGCTGTGGAGGCTAATTTGGGCCGTTCGGTTTCTGATGAAGGGCAGTTGTACGGTGGTGGTGTGGCTGCGAAGCGCGTAGCTCAGATATTGGCTTGTGAAGACATCGCCTGAATGAGTTTGTTGTTAGCTGCTTGCGCTGGGATTTGCTGACGCAGATGGCACAAGCCGGCTCACAATAAGCAAAGTGTTTGTGAAAGTGTTTGACTGGCCGTTCTGTGTGAGCCGCTAGCGCAGAGCACACCGTGCAAATCAACAATGGAAAGTCAGTCAAAAGCATGACTGTAAGGATTTCGATGAGATGAAAATTTTCTGACGCCGCACACTATTGTTTTTTACTAATAGCGATTGCTCGCGAGAGTTTTAACATTTCATTAAAATCCGGAGAATTTTAAATTTTAAGGTTCACTTATTATGTGTGGAATTTTTGGCTTTATAGCTAAAGACAAAGTTAATAAAGAGAGCCTAATGAAATTGGCTCTTCATGCGAGGCAGCGAGGGCGTGACTCCAGTGGTCTTATTTATAAAGATCTTTCTGGTTATCAGATTAAAAGAGCTGATTATGATATAAAGAAACTTATTTCAGAAATTCGACCTTTTGATTCTTCATTTGTTTTGGGCCACAGTCGATTAATTACTAATGGCCTTGCAGATAATCAGCCCGTTGTCAGGTCTGGTCTTTGTGTTATTCATAATGGAATTGTCGTTAATGATTCCGAAATTTGGAATAAGATAAAATTAAAAAGAAATCTTGAAATCGATAGTGAAGTGATTGCAGCAATTGCTGAAGAACATCTCAATGAAACAAATGATGTTTTGGATGGGTTAGTAGAAAAAATATTAGATATATGTGTGGGCGTTGTCGCTTGCGCAATTGTTATTCCCAGATTGGGAAAAATTATTTTATTTTCAAATAATGGAAGTCTTTATCTAGGCAAAACAAAAGATGGAATTTGCTTCTCTTCCGAAATATTCCCTCTAGCGCAAATCGGTTGTATAGAAATAGAGCAAGTAAAAAATAATTCTATTACTCTGGATTTGCCAATATCTCTAGAAATCAAAGTCTCCGATAAAAAAAATAGAACTCAAAATCTTGTTCCATCATTTAATTATATAGAAACTGAAGAAAAACTCTTAGTTTTTCCACAACCAAAACTTCGACGTTGTACTTGCTGCATTCTTCCGGAAACAATGCCTTTTATTACTTTTGATAATCAAGGTGTATGTAATTATTGTCATCATTACACTCCTCGTAATGTTCCAAAGCCTAAGGAAGATATTTTTAACTTGGTTGAGCCATATCGGCGTGCTGGAGCAACAGATTGTATCGTTCCATTCTCTGGTGGCCGTGACAGCTGCTACGGATTGCATCTTATTGTCAAAGAGTTGAAGATGAATCCCGTTACATATACTTATGACTGGGGTATGGTCACAGATCTTGGGCGACGGAATATAAGTCGCATGTGTGCAGAATTAGGTGTCGAAAATATTATTGTTGCAGATGATATTTCCAAAAAAAGAAAAAATATCACTAAAAATCTAAAGGCATGGTTAAAATCACCGCATCTTGGAATGATCAGTATTCTGACTGCAGGGGATAAGCATTTTTTCCGTCATGTAGAAACAGTCAAAGCACAAACTGATGTGAAACTGAATTTATGGGGTGTTAATCCCTTGGAAGTCACTCATTTTAAAGCCGGTTTTCTCGGAGTTCCCCCTGATTTTGAAGAAAAACGTGTCTATATGCATGGCTGGCGCAAGCAAGTAGAGTATCAGAGTTTGCGTTTTCGGGCGATGTTGAAGAGTCCCGGTTATTTTAATAATTCTTTGTGGGATACTTTATCTGGAGAGTATTATCGCAGTTTCACAGAAAAGAAAGATTATTACCATATTTTTGATTACTGGCGATGGGATGAGCGAGCAATTGATAATACGTTGATAAATGATTATGATTGGGAGTTGGCGCCAGATACCAGTACTACTTGGCGTATAGGCGATGGTACTGCAGGTTTTTATAATTATATTTATTATCTCGTTGCCGGTTTTTCTGAGCATGATACTTTTCGTAGTAATCAAATACGCGAAGGTGAAATTACCCGTGAACATGCTTTAAAACTAGTTAATGAAGAGAATAAACCTCGTTATCAAAATATTCGGTGGTATCTTGATGCATTAGGTTTAGATTTTTCTGAAGTTATAAAAACTGTTAATTCTATTCCAAGACTTTATAAAGAATAATAGATTGACAAATGCGATGAAAAAGACAATTTGGTACGTTTCAAAATACTTTTCTCCAAAAACTGAAAATAGTCCTGGTGGCCGAGGCTGGTTCTTGGTTGAAGAGATGAATCGTGCTGGCTATACGGTGGTAGTTATAACTTCAGACTCGAATAATTTAGTGGATCTGCCTTCACTTCAAAGAAGGGTTACCCTGCAAAATACCGCTGGAGTAAAAATTGTTTGGCTTAAAACGCTGAAATATACGGTTGCCAAATCATTAAGAAGAATTATGAGTTGGTTTCATTTTGAGTGGAACCTTTTTTGGCTTAATAAAAATAAAATAGAGCGTCCTGATGCCGTGATTATCTCGAGCTTATCGTTATTAACGATAATCAACGGCTTACTACTGCGCTCAAAATACAAATGTCGTTTGATATTTGAAGTACGCGATATTTGGCCACTTACTATCATTGAGGAGGGGGGGTTCAGCTCTCGGAACCCTTTGGTTCAAGGGCTGTCTTGGCTAGAACGTCTAGCTTACAAAAAAGCAGACGTAATCGTTGGAACGATGCCCAATCTTGTAGAGCATGTACAAGCTGAGCTTGGGTGGAGACGCCCTGTACATTGCGTTCCGATGGGTGTCAGTGATGAGCATCTCACTGATCTTGCGGAACTGCCTTTGGGTTATGCAGAACGCTATTTATCAAGCGAAAAATTCAAAATCGTTCATGCAGGAACGATTGGTATTACCAATGCGCTGGACGTTTTTTTTGCAGCAGCTCAAGCGATGCGCAACCATAGTGATATCGAGTTCATTATTGTTGGGGATGGTGCGCTGAAGCAAAGTTACCAAGAGCAGTATGGTGGTCTTCCTAATCTTATTTTTGCACCAAAAGTTCCTCGAAATGCTGTGCAAGCAGTGCTAGCCAAAGGAGATCTTCTGTATTTTTCGGTTCATGATTCCAAAGTCTGGAGTTATGGCCAATCACTTAACAAAGTGATCGACTATATGTTAGCGGCTAAACCAATAGTGGCTTCTTATAGCGGTTATCCATCAATGATTAATGAATCTGAATGTGGTGTATTTATACCTGCTAATGATGTTAATGCACTTGTTAACACTATTCTTACTATGTATTCGAAATCAGAAAGTGAGCTGTCGCTAATGGGCGTTCGCGGCAGAGATTGGTTGTTGAGTAATCGTAATTATTCAAAATTGGCAAAGAATTATTTGTCAATATTATTTGATAGAGAAATGAAGTGAAACGTTTATTTGATTTCTTTGCGTCATTTTTTGGTCTAATAGTTTTAGCCTTACCTTTACTCATTCTGATATTTTTGATACGTCTGAAATTAGGTAGTCCGGTCTTTTTTCGTCAAAAACGCCCTGGATTGCACGGTCAGCCTTTTGAAATGATTAAATTTCGAACTATGACTGAAGCAAGAGATACAGATGGTGAGTTAAAACCAGATGCTGAGCGGCTTAATAATTTTGGGCGCTGGCTGCGCTCAACAAGTCTGGATGAGTTGCCAGAGTTGTGGAATGTGCTTAAAGGTGAAATGAGTTTGGTTGGGCCACGTCCGTTATTAATCGATTACTTACCGCTGTATTCTCCTGAGCAGGCGCGTCGGCACACTGTGCGCCCAGGAGTGACGGGCTGGGCACAGGTGAATGGACGCAATGCGATCAGTTGGGAAGAAAAGTTTGCGTTAGATACTTGGTATGTCGATCACCAGTCCTTGGCGTTGGATATCAAAATTTTATGGCTTACTGTTAAAAAAGTGCTGGTGCGCGAAGGTATCAGTGCCGCAGGTGAAGCAACCATGGATAAGTTTATGGGGAGTGCCAGGGCCGGTGGTCAGACAGAGCCTGAAGCACGTAGAGGGCCGTTGTCTTAGTTTCACCTGAAACAGCCTTGTAAAGTTTTGCTTCGCTTTGCAGCACTTTTGTACTGCCTGCGTTTTGCTTCTCGGCGCCACAAGCGCAGATCTTCGATTTTCTGCTTGTGCTTGTCTTAGAACGCTGCAATACGTTTTTGCCTGATCATGGATTTTTTATAAAAATGACTTCTATGATCATCCAGGTGGTGTAATTAGTTATTTTTTTAATATCTAACCATGCAACAAGAGTTGTTTGCTGTTTACGGTGCCAGTGGCTGTGGTCGTGGAGTAATGCCATTAGCGCGCGCGCAGCTGGCACGCCAGGGCTTAGCACTGGAGCATTTGGTGTTTGTGGACGATGCTCCTGGGCCAGGACTTGTCAATGGGCAGCGGTTAATGACCTACGCTGAGTTTCTGGCAGAGCCTGCAAGCCATCGCCACGCGGTTCTGGCGATTGCTAATAGCTCCGTGCGCGCAAAGCTGGCGCAGCGTCTGGCACATGATGGTGTGCAGCCTTGGACAGTATCCGCGGCCAACGTGATCACGATGGATGCCGTTGAACTTGGTGAAGGCGCAATTTTGAGCCCGTTTGTCACATTGACCAGCAATATCCGCATTGGTAGATATTTCCATGCCAATCTCTACAGTTATGTGGAGCATGATTGCGTAATCGGTGACTTTGTCACCTTTGCCCCTGGGGTGCAGTGCAACGGCAATATCGTGATTGAAGACCATGCTTACATTGGTGCCGGTGCCGTCATCAAGCAAGGGCAGCCGGACTGTCCGCTGGTCATCGGGCGCGGCGCGGTAGTGGGAATGGGGGCGGTCGTTACTAAAAGCGTAGCGCCTGGAACGACTGTGGTTGGCAATCCCGCCAAACCTTGGATGAAGTCATAAGAGTTAATGCCTGTCGCTGAATGCGGGGCTATTTTTAAAAGTACAAAGATGTTGAATACCTCTTTTTCACCTTGGCCCAGTTTTACTGAGCAAGAGGCCAATGCAGTGCGCGATGTGGTGTTGTCCAACAAGGTGAATTACTGGACAGGTCAGGAATGCCGCGTTTTTGAAAAAGAGTTTGCAGCATGGGTGAATGCTCGGTATGCGGTAGCACTGGCAAATGGCACGCTGGCTCTGGATCTCGCCCTGAAGGCTCTGGGTATTGGTCCTGGCGATGAAGTCGTGGTGACCCCCCGAACTTTTATTGCCAGCATCTCCTGCGTGGTGAATGCTGGAGCCGTCCCTGTGTTTGCGGATGTAGAGCTGGATAGTGGCAATCTTTCTGCGGAAACTATTGCCAAAGTGCTATCACCACGAACGCGCGCTGTCATTTGTGTGCATTTGGCTGGATGGCCTTGCGACATGGATCCCATCATGGCTCTGGCTGCACAGCATAGGTTGAAGGTGATTGAAGACTGTGCTCAAGCGCATGGCGCTGAATACAAAGGTCGCAGCGTGGGAAGCATTGGGCATGTGGGGGCCTGGAGCTTTTGCCAGGACAAGATCATGACCACGGGCGGAGAGGGTGGAATGGTCACGACCAACGACGAAGCTTTGTGGCGTGCCATGTGGAGTTTCAAAGATCACGGTAAAAGTTATGCCGCTGTGTACGAGCGTGAGCATGCACCAGGCTTTCGCTGGTTGCATGAGAGCTTTGGCACGAACTGGCGCATGTTGGAAATGCAGGCGGTTGTTGGCTGTATACAACTTAAGCGCATGTCTGAATGGACGGCATTGCGAACACGCAATGCGCAGAGGGTGCTTGATGTTTGCCGTCAATTTACTGCGCTGCGTGTTCCTGAAATTGCTAAGAATATTGTGCATGCACACTACAAATGCTATGCATATGTGAATCCTGAACAACTTGTTGAAGGCTGGAGCAGGGATCGAATCGTTTCAGAAATCAATAAATTGGGGGTACCTTGCTACCAAGGTTCATGCTCAGAGGTTTACTTGGAAAAAGCGTTTGATGGCACGGATTGGAGGCCTACTGAGCGCTTGGCCCATGCCAAAGAATTGGGTGAAACGAGCCTCATGTTCTTGGTCCATCCAACGCTGACTGACGCTGAGATGCTTAAGACTTGTGTAGCAATCACCACCACTTTGGAAAAAGCATGTCACTGACTAGGCTTGCGAAGCCTTTGATGAAATTGCCTCGCTTGATGAAGCAGGCAATCGTTTTTTTAGTTGATGTCGCGATGTCTATGGCGGCGGTTTGGCTGGCGTTTTACTTGCGTATAGATCAAGTAGGCGCACCTGTCTGGCAGCAATTCAATGTTTACGTTTTAGCAGCAGTCCTTTTTGTTCCTGTGTTTGTACGACTGGGCCTTTATCGGGCTATTTTTCGTTATGCAGGAATACCAGCCGTTGTCTCTACCTCTATTGCAGTAGCAATTTATGGAGTCTTGTTCTTTTTATTTTTATTGTGGTTTGATTGGAAGGGCGTTCCACGAAGTATTGGTTTAATACAGCCTATTATTTTCTTATTATTGGCTGGAGGTTGGCGAATTCTGGCTCGTTATTGGCTTTCTGGATCAAACGATAAGAAAGAAAATTCTACATACAAGAAAAATTTATTGATTTATGGTGCTGGTGAAGCTGGAGTTCAAACAGCTTCTGCACTTGATGTCATGCGTGATTTTTCGGTACGTGGATTTGTAGATGATGATTCAAATAAAGTTGGAAGAACCATTAATGGGCTACCAATCATTTCAGTACAAGAGATAGCGCAATTTATTAAAAAACAAAAAATAACAGAAATATTATTGGCGATACCATCTTTGAATCGGAAAAGACGCAAGGAAGTCATTGATCAGCTGCAGATTTTCCCTGTGCATGTGCGTTCTTTGCCGGGAATGCTTGATTTGGCTTCAGGTAAAGTTTCTGTGTCTGACTTTCAAGAATTGGATATTGAGGATCTTTTAGGTCGTGAGTCCGTAGTCCCTGATTCTCATTTGCTTGCAAAAAACCTGGCTGGAAAAGTAGTTTTAGTGACGGGGGCAGGCGGCAGCATTGGTAGCGAGCTATGTCGCCAAATTTTGCAAGAACGGCCTCTCAAGTTGGTATTGGTCGAGCATAACGAATATGGTTTGTATGCCATCCATAATGAGCTGGTGACGCTGTGTAAAGAGCGCAGACTGGGGGTGCAGCTAATTCCGCAATTGGGAAGTATTCGGAATTTACGTCGTCTCCGTGCTGTGTTTGCGTCCTTCCTCCCGCATACGGTCTACCATGCGGCCGCATATAAGCATGTACCTCTGGTTCAGGAAAATCCATCGGAAGGGATTTTGAATAATGTATTCGGCACGCTCAACGTTGCACGTGCGGCGATGGAGAGTAATGTTGAGCAATTTGTTTTGATTTCGACCGATAAAGCGGTCCGTCCTACCAACGTGATGGGGGCGAGCAAACGCATGGCTGAGCTGGTTCTGCAGGCTTTGGCCAATGAGACTTCAGTGAGTTACCAAGCGATAGATGAACAGCCGTTTAAAGCAGAAGGCATCATCAGAAATCAGACTTGCTTTTCCATGGTGCGTTTTGGTAATGTGCTGGGCAGTAGCGGCAGTGTGGTGCCGTTGTTTCGCAGCCAGCTGCGTTCAGGAATGCCGCTGACGGTGACACATGCAGAGGTCACTCGCTATTTCATGACGATCCCTGAAGCAGCACAGCTGGTGCTGCAAGCTGGTGCGATGGGTGAAGGTGGTGATGTCTTTGTGCTAGATATGGGCAAGCCGGTCAAGATCATCGATTTGGCTCGGCGCATGGTTCGGTTGTCTGGTCTGACAGTGAAAGACGATACCAACGTATCCGGCGACGTAGAAATTCAGGTGGTGGGTTTACGCCCAGGCGAAAAGCTGTACGAAGAGCTACTCATTGGAGACAATCCAGAAACAACCGATCATTCGCGCATCATGAAAGCGCACGAGAATTTTCTTCCATGGTCTCAGCTGCTACCATTTTTGCTCTCGCTGAGGGAGGCCGCAAAAAGTGGAGATACTCTCTGCATACACAGCGTGCTCTCAAGCTTGGTGAGTGGCTATGTTCCTCCCAGTGACGCAGAGTCTGCTGCGCAGTCACTGCAGTGTGACCGCTAATGATTCTGGTTCTGCTGCAGTGCAAAAAGTGCGGACAATTGGGGCAAAATTAATAGCTACGAGCAAAAGCCCACTGGGTCAGTGGCCTTTGATCCTTTTTGAAACTAATTTGTCCTGTGACTGCAGGCACTACATCCCCATGACCGACTCCACCACCCACATTGCCCCGCGCGACAAAGCTGAAATTCTGGCTCAGGCTTTGCCCTATATCCGCAAGTTCCATGGCAAGACCATGGTGATCAAGTATGGCGGCAACGCCATGACGGATCCGGCCCTACAGGCTGATTTTGCTGAAGATGTGGTGTTGCTGAAGTTGGTGGGGATCAACCCAGTTGTGGTCCATGGTGGAGGTCCGCAAATTGAAACCGCGTTGAACCGATTGGGTAAAAAAGGCGAGTTCATCCAGGGCATGCGCGTCACCGATGCAGAAACCATGGAGGTGGTGGAGTGGGTGCTGGCTGGTGAAGTGCAGCAGGACATCGTCGGCTTGATTCACCAAGCTGGGGGCAAGGCTGTGGGCCTGACGGGACGCGATGGTGGTTTGATCCGCGCCAAGAAACTGAAGTTGCTGGACAACAAGGATCCATCGATTGAGCACGATGTGGGGCAAGTGGGTGACATCGTTGCGATCGACCCCAATGTGGTGCAGGCACTACAGGACGATGCCTTCATTCCGGTGATTAGCCCCATCGGTTTTGGCGAAGAGAACGAGAGCTACAACATCAACGCCGATGTGGTGGCCAGCAAGTTGGCTACGGTGCTGCAGGCTGAAAAACTGGTGCTGCTGACCAATACCCCGGGCGTACTGGATAAGGGCGGCAAGCTGCTGACCGATCTGACTGCACGTGAGATTGATGGCCTGTTTGCGGATGGCACCATTTCTGGCGGCATGTTGCCCAAGATTGCCGGTGCGCTGGATGCCGCCAAGGCGGGCGTGAATGCGGTTCACATCATTGACGGTCGTGTGCCGCATGCTATGTTGCTGGAAATTCTGACCGATCAAGCTTATGGCACGATGATTCGCAGCCACTAACCACTGAAAACGCTGAGCGCTACAAGCCTCAGCGTTTTTTTATGCTGGACTAGGATTGCTGCGTTGCCAACACAGTAAGAAAAATCACTACGATGACCGTATGACAGAGGAGGCAGTTCCGCGTGCGGATTGCACCATTCAACGCGATGAAGCGCCCAAAGCATAAAAGGCGCGCACAAGGGACCTGTGATGCGGCTTTTGCTGGTTGAAGACGATTTGATGGTGGCCAGTGGCATGAAGCTGGGCTTGGCCGATGCAGGCTATGCCGTGGACTGGGTCAGCAGCGCTGAGCGTGCGCTGGAGGTGCTGGCGCAAGAGTCTTTTGATATCGCGATATTGGACATTGGTTTGGCGGGGATGGACGGGCTGGAGCTGTTGCACCGTATGCGCGCCAAAGGCATGGCCTGTACCTGCATGCCGGTGTTGATGCTGACCGCACGCGATGGTCTGCACGACAGAGTACGTGGTCTGGACTTGGGGGCGGATGACTACATGGTCAAACCCTATGAGTTGCCGGAGTTGCTGGCGCGACTGCGTGCATTGCTACGCCGCTCACAAGCTGCCAATAGCGCGGTGCTGAGTTTTGGCCCCTTGGTGCTGGATACTGCCGCACGCAGCGCTGGGGTGTGGGCGGGTGGCCAAGACAGCGGTGGCGAACTGCAGACCATAGACTTGGGTCCTCGTGAATGGACGGTGCTGGAGTACTTGCTGATTCATGCCCCCAAACCGGCCAGCAAGGACAAGTTGCTGCAGGCTTTGACAGGCTGGGACAAAGAGATCACCCCCAACGCGGTGGAAGTGTATGTATCGCGCCTGCGCGCCAAGCTGGAGCCCCACGGTGTAGCGTTGCGTTCGATTCGGGGTTTTGGTTACCGCTTAGATTTGCTGCAGCAAGAAGCTGTGGTTGAGTAATTTTTATAGCTGCTAGCGCTTTATTTTCAATATTTTCAATATTAAAAGGTATTGAAATTATGGTTTGATCAGCGCTGCTAGCTCTTCTTTTGGAGATGAATGCCGGGGCTTATTCGCAAGCGTTGGGTGGCTTTGCTGCTGCCTATGCTGTTTCCCATTTTGGGGTTGGTCGTGGCTGCCGCTTGGCTGGGCTACAGCGTGGCGGTGCAGGTTGCAGCCCATCCCGGGCAGCCCCCGACACTGCAAACGTTGCTGTGGCCCAGCTTGCCAGCGTTGCTGATGGTGTTGGTGCTGGCGGTCATGGCGCATGTGGCAGCGCGCAAAATTTTGGCGCCTTGGTTGAGTCTGGCGCAGTCTGTGCAAACACGGCTGCCCAAAGACGTAAGGCCGATTGACAATCTGCCCCATGCGCCTACAGAGGTGCAGGCCATGACCCATGCGCTCAACCGTTTGTTTGCCAAAGCCCATGCGGAAAGCGATGCGCAACAGCGTTTTATTGCCGATGCTGCGCACCAATTGCGCACGCCCCTGGCGGCACTGCAATCGCAAGTGGAGGCGTGGGCGTTGATGGCGCAAGCCGCCCCCGAGAAAAGTATTGCCTTGTCGGCAGAGCAGGTCGAGCAATTGCGCAAGGCCTCACGCAGAACCACGCAACTGGCCAACCAGTTGCTGGCGCTGTCGCGTGTCGACAGTGGTTTGGAGCAGGGGGCAGCAGCCCAGCGCGTGGATTTGAAAAGCCTGTGCGAAACGCTGCTGGAATCGTTTTTGGATGGCGCGTTGGCCAAAGGCTTGGATTTGGGGCTGGAGGTAGAGCCTGCGCACGTCACCGGGCACGAATGGCTGCTGCGTGAATTGATCAGCAACGTTTTAGACAACGCCATCAAGTACACCCCGCAGGGCGGCCAAGTAACGGTGCGGTGTGGCAAAAAAGTGGTGGATGGGCAGCAGATGCACACCTATCTCGAGGTCGAAGACGATGGCCCTGGCGTTGCTGTGGGTGAGTACGCACGTCTGACCCAGCGCTTTTATCGCGTACCTGGCGTGGTGGCCGAAGGCAGTGGCCTGGGTCTTGCAATTGCACAGGAGATCGCCCAAGGCCACCACGCACAATTGCGCTTTGGCACGGGTGCGCAGCATCGGGGAATGAAGGTAGAGCTCGTGTTCAGTGAGTGATTACTTCATATTTTCTTGATCTGACAAACGGTTACTTTCGCGATTCTCTGTGAGAGAATGAATTGATTTACCTGTTGATTTGCATGCCTTATGTCCGTATCTGAAGTTCTGAGCCCACTGACCGAAATAGCCGAGACTGTCGTTGCCAATCCTTCTCTGGAGGAGCAGCCCCGCACGCGCAAGCGCCCTAAACCCGGTGAGCGTCGTGAGCAGATTCTTCAGGCATTGGCGGCCATGCTGGAAAAGCCGGGCAGTGATCGCATCACTACGGCAGCTTTGGCAGCGAATCTATCGGTCAGTGAAGCCGCCCTGTACCGCCATTTCGCCAGCAAGGCGCAAATGTTTGAAGGCTTGATCGACTTCATTGAGCAGTCCGTTTTTGCACTGGTGCAGCAGGTGGCAGGCCGCGAGGGTGAAACGGTGGAGATGACTCCGGAAGACGGTGCCCGCCGTGCTGCGCGCATCGTCGCATTGCTGCTGCAATTTGCAGAACGCAATCCCGGCATGGTGCGTGTGATGGTAGGTGATGCTTTGCTGCTGGAGCACGATCGCCTGCAAGCCCGCATGAACCAGTTTTTTGACCGCATTGAATCCACGCTGCGCCAATGCCTGCGCCCGGCCGCGGGTGCTTTGGGCTCGGCCACGCCTACGGTGGATGCCCAAGTTGCTGCCAGCGTGCTGATGTCGTTTGTGCTGGGGCGCTTCCAGCGCTTTGTGCGCACCGATTTCCGCCGTCAGCCGACAGAAAATCTCGATGCCAGCTTGGCGATGCTGATTTAGTCCACCAGCGACACAACACCTCAAAGGGCGACAGTGAAAACTGTGGCCCTTTTTTTTGTTGGGTGCAGCGTCTTCAGCCGATGGAGTGAAAAAATCCATAAAGACAAGGGTTTGCACCTATGCTCAAAGCGCAGGGATGTTTTTACGATTAAAAAAGAACGCACGTTCGTTTTTATTGGTAATGCATGTCCCTCACCCCACACATTTTCCCTTCCGTTCCGACCAGTTCCGCCACAGCGACCAAGGCCCGTGGCGTTGGCAGCGGTCATCGCGTTTCTCCCAAAGGGCTGCAGACCAAGGCGCACATCATTGATGCGGCCTTGCAACTTGCCATGCACAACGGCTTGGAAAGCCTGTCGATCGGGGGCTTGGCCGAGGCCACGCAGATGAGCAAGTCGGGCGTCTTTGCCCACTTCGGTTCGCGCGAAGAGCTCCAGATTTCGGTGATTCGCGAGTACCACCAACGCTTTGAGCAAGAGGTTTTCTACCCAGCGCTGCAGGCAGAGCGCGGCTTGCTGCGTTTGCGTGCCTTGTTTGATAACTGGATGAAACGCACCAGCATTGAGTTGGACTCGGGCTGTATTTACATCAGCGGTGCGATTGAGTTTCACGACAACATTGGCCCGGTGCGCGATGCGCTGGTCAACTCGGTTGCCACCTGGCACGAAGCCATGCGCCGCTCGATTGCACAGTGCAAAGAGCAGGGCGACCTGGCAGGCGATGTCGATGAAAGCCAGGTGCTGTCAGAAATTCATGGCCTGATTTTGGTGCTGCATTACGAAGCGCGCTTCATGCGCAGCACCGGCGCCATGCAGCGCGCATTGGCAGGCTTTGAAAGCATTTTGCTGCGCTACGGCGCACAACCCGTACAGGCGTAAGCCACCCATCACCACTGTTATTGCTGATTCAAGAGGAGACAACCCATGCCCAGCTACAACCCGCCCCTGCGCGACATGCAATTCTTGATGCACGAAGTGTTCAAGATCGAAGAAGAATACAAAGCACTGCCCAAGCACGCTGAGGTGGATGCCGACACCATCAATGCCGTGCTGGAAGAGGCGGGCAAGTTTGCCGCCAATGTCACGTTCCCGCTGAACATCAGTGGTGACGAAGAAGGTTGCCAGCTGGACAAAGCCACGCACGAAGTGACCACGCCCAAGGGCTACAAAGAAGCCTATGCCCAGTTTGTGGAAGGTGGCTGGCCAGCGCTGTCGTGCGACCCTGCCTATGGTGGGCAAGGCCTGCCATTTGCCATTAACTCGGCGCTGTACGAAATGCTCAACAGCGCCAACCAGGCATGGACGATGTACCCCGGCCTGTCGCACGGCGCCTATGAAGCCCTGCACGCGCACGGCTCCGATGCGCTGAAGACCAAGTACCTGCCCAAGCTAACCAGCGGCGAGTGGACCGGCACCATGTGCCTGACAGAACCCCACTGCGGCACCGATCTGGGCTTGCTGCGCTCCAAGGCGGAGCCGCAGGCCGACGGCACTTACAAAATCACCGGCAACAAGATCTTTATCTCTGCCGGTGAGCATGACTTCACCTCCAACATCGTCCACCTGGTGCTGGCCCGCCTGCCAGATGCGCCGGTCGGCTCGAAGGGCATCAGCCTGTTTGTGGTGCCCAAATACCACGTCAATGCGGACGGCAGCCTGGGTGCGCGCAACGGCATTTACTGTGGCGGCCTGGAGCACAAGATGGGCATCAAGTCCAACGCGACCGCCCAGATCGTGATGGAAGACGCGGTTGGCGAAATGGTGGGCCAGCCCAACAAGGGCCTGCAAGCCATGTTCGTGATGATGAATGCTGCCCGCCTGGGTGTGGGCAACCAATCGCTGGGCTTGACCGAGGTGGCCTACCAGAACGCGCTGGCCTACGCCAAAGACCGCCTGCAAATGCGCAGCCTGTCGGGCACCAAGGCCAAAGACAAACCGGCCGACCCCATCATCGTGCACCCCGATGTGCGCCGCATGCTGCTGACGGCCAAGGCCTATGCAGAAGGTGGCCGCGCGCTGTCCACCTTCTGCGCACTGCTGATCGACAAAGAACTGAACCACCCTGACGAGAAGGTGCAGAAAGACAGCGCTGACTTGGTAGCGCTGCTCACGCCCATCGTGAAGGCTTTCCTGACCGACAACGGCTGGATTGCCACCAACGCCAGCCAGCAGGTGTTTGGCGGCCACGGCTTTATCAAAGAGTGGGGTATGGAGCAGTTTGTGCGCGACAACCGCATCAACATGATCTACGAAGGCACCAACGGCGTGCAGGCGCTGGACTTGCTGGGCCGCAAGGTGCTGGGCAACCAAGGCGCAACGCTGAAGAAATTTGGCAAGCTGGTGGCGCAACTGGTGGAAGAAGAGGGCGTCAACGAAAAGATGGCCGAATTCATCAACCCGATTGCCATGCTGGGCGACCAGATGACCAAGTTCACCACTGAAATCGGTTTCAAAGGCATGCAAAACCCCGATGAAGTGGGCGCTGCATCGGTCGACTATCTGCGCGTGGCAGGCCACCTGGTGTTTGGTTACCTGTTTGCCCGCATGGCGCAGGTGTCGCTGCGCGCCATTGCGGCGGGCAACACCGATCCGTTCTACGTGGGCAAGCTGCAAACCGCACGCTTTTACTTTGCCAAGCTGTTCCCTGAAACCGCCAGCCTGATGCGTACGGCCCGCGCAGGCAGCAAAGTGTTGATGGATACCGATGCTGCTCTCAGTTAAGTAGCGGTTGGCGTAGGTATTTCCTTCAATGTGAAAGTCTTTGATACGGAGGTTCCCATGAATAAAGCATTAGCAGCTCTGGTTTTCGTAGCTTTCGGTGCCCCCGCCATGGCGCAGATGTCGCCGGTCGGCCTGTGGAAAAGCCTGGATGAAAAAACCCAGGCCCCCAAGTCTGAAGTGCGTATTACCGAGCAAGGTGGTGTGCTGACAGGCAAGGTGGAGCGTGTCTTGCGCGAAGGCGCAGACCCTGCAGCCGTTTGCGACAAGTGCAGCGATGACCGCAAGGACAAAGCCATCGTCGGCCTGGAAATCATCCGGGATGCCAAAAAGGCAGAAGGCAAAGACGTCTGGGAAAGCGGCAAGATCCTCGACCCTGAAAACGGCAAGACCTACACGCTGCGCATGACCCCGATTGAAGGTGGCGCGAAGTTGGAAGTACGCGGCTCTATCGGCCCCTTCGGGCGCACCCAGACCTGGGTGCGCGTGCAGTAAAGAAGAACAACGCTGACCCGGCCCGCACGGCGCTTACCTGGTGGGGCGCCCTGCGGGCCTACGGGCAGCAATCCATGGAACATCTCTCATGTCCCGATTCAATGTGAAGAAAGTCGCCGTGCTGGGCGCTGGCGTCATGGGCGCGCAAATTGCCGCGCACCTGGTCAACGTCAAGGTGCCGGTCATCTTGTTTGATCTACCGGCCAAAGAAGGCCCCAAGAGCGGCATCGCTGAAAAAGCCATTGCCAATCTGAAAAAACTCAAACCTTCGCCCATCGGTGTGGCCGAAGACGCGGACCTCATTCAGCCTGCCAACTACGAAGAGCACCTGAAGCTGCTCAAGGGTTGCGACCTCATCATTGAGGCGATTGCCGAGCGCATGGACTGGAAGCTCGATCTGTACACCAAGATCGCGCCGTTTGTTGCCAAGCACGCACTGGTGGCGTCGAACACCTCGGGCCTGAGCATCACCAAGCTGAGCGAGGCCCTGCCAGAGGCCATCAAGCCGCGTTTCTGTGGCATTCATTTCTTCAACCCCCCACGCTATATGCCGCTGGTGGAGTTGATCAACACACCAACGACCAACCCCGAGGTACTCGACCAGCTGGAAGCTTTTGTCACGAGTGGCTTGGGCAAGGGCGTGGTGCGTGCTAAAGACACGCCCAACTTCATCGCCAACCGCATCGGCATTGCTGGCATGTTGACGACGATAAAGGAGGTGGAAAACTTCGGCCTGACCTATGACGTGGTGGACGATTTGACCGGCAAAAAGCTGGGTCGTGCATCGTCGGGCACCTTCCGCACGGCGGACGTGGTGGGGCTGGACACCATGGCCCATGTGATCAAAACGCTGCAAGATACGTTGAGCCTGGAGACCGATCCCTTCTATGACAGCTTTGGCACGCCGCCAGTGTTGAAGAAGTTGCTGGAGCTGGGCAACCTGGGGCAAAAGACCAAGGCCGGTTTCTACAAAAAAGTGGGCCGTGACATTCTGCAGTTTGAGCTGGACAGCGAAGACTACATTCCCGGCGGCGGCAAGGCCGACGAGGTGTACGCGCGCATGCTCAAAAAGCCTGCGGCGGAGCGCCTGAAACTGCTGCGCAACGCCGAGGGCGCATCGGGCCAATTCTTGTGGGCCATTCTGCGCAACAGTTTTCACTATGCTGCCGTGCATCTCGAAACCATTGCTGAATCGGCCCGCGATGTGGACCAGGCCATGCTCTGGGGCTTTGGCATGAAGCAAGGCCCGTTTGAGCTGTGGCAAGAAGCTGGTTGGCTGGAAGTGGCGCAGATGATTCAGGAGGACATCGACGCAGGCAAGGCATTGTCCAAGGCGCCATTACCGAAGTGGGTGTTTGAAGGCCCGGTGGCTGCAGCCGGTGGCGTGCACACGGCCGAAGGTTCTTGGAGCCCTGCGCTGAATAAATTTGTAGCGCGCCGCGTACTGCCTGTCTACGAAAGACAGCTTTTCCCTGAAAAAATGCTGGGTGAAACCAGCTTGCCGGATTGGAAGACTGCGGGCACCACATTGTTTGAATCCAAGGTGCTGCGCACCTGGACACTGGATGGTGAGATTCTGATTGCCAGCATCAAGAACAAGATGCACGCCATCAGTCCTGAAGTTATGGAAGGGCTGATGGAAGCCGTGGATACGGCTGAGCAGGACTTTCAAGGCATGGTGATCTGGTCAGGCGATGCGCCTTTCAGCGTGGGCGCAGACTTGGAAGCCACCATGCCCGCCTTCTTGATTGGCGGCGCTGATGCCATCGACAGCATTGAAGGCGAGCTGCAAAACCTGATGATGCGTTTTCGCTATGCGCAGGTGCCGGTGGTGTCGGCCATCCACGGCATGGCACTGGGTGGCGGCTGCGAAATGGCCGTGTACTCAGCCCGCCGCGTGGCGCACATGGAAAGCTATATCGGTTTGGTTGAAGTCGGCGTGGGCCTAGTGCCCGGCGCTGGGGGCCTGACCTATATCGCCCGCCGTGCTGCCGAAAACATGGCGCAATCGACCAGCAAGGATGTGCTGCCTTTCCTGACCGAGGGCTTCACCGCCGCAGCCATGGCCAAGGTGGGCACCAGCGCGATTGAGTCGCGCAAGCTGGGCTTTTTGCTGGACAGCGACATCATCGTGCCGCACAAGGACGAAGTGCTGTTTGTGGCTATCAACGAAGCCAAGGCCATGGCCGCAGGTGGCTGGCGCGCACCCATTAAGCGCTCCTTCCCCGTGGCAGGCCGCAGTGGGATTGCCACCATCAAGGCGCAACTGGTGAATATGCGTGACGGCGGCTTTATCAGCGCCTACGATTTCAAGATCGCCGCCATGATTGCCGAAGTGGTCTGCGGTGGCGAGGTGGATGCCGGTTCGATGGTGACCGAGGAATACCTGCTGGCGATGGAGCGCAAAGTGTTCTGTCACCTGATTGGTCAGCCCAAGACGCATGAGCGCATCTTGGGCATGCTCAACACCGGCAAACCTGTTCGAAATTGATGCACCCCCCTGAGTCGCTGCGCGCCTTCCCCCTTCTCTCGCTTCGCGGGACGGGGGACGCCAGCAACGCTGCGGGGCGGCCCTTGCGTGCTGGCTGCTGGCATGCGCTGCGCACAATGCGAGAAGCCCCGTAACAGCTTAAAGAGCGAAGAGACAACCAAGGAATTTGGTCATGAAACAAGTACAAGACGCCTACATCGTTGCGGCCACACGCACGCCGATTGGCCGTTCGGGCCGTGGTTATTTCAAGAACACCCGCCCCGATGATCTGCTGGTGGCGGCCATCCAGTCGGCCATGCTGCAAGTGCCCACGCTGGACCCGAAAGCGATTGAAGACGCCATCATTGGCTGCTCTTTCCCTGAGGGCGAGCAAGGCATGAACATGGCGCGCATTGCCGTGGGTCTGGCGTTCCATCATCCTGTGGGTGGCATCACGGTGAACCGTTTTTGCGCATCGGGCGTATCGGCCATTCAGATGGCGGCAGACCGCATCCGTGTGGGGGAGGCCGACGTGCTGATTGCTGGCGGTGCCGAGTCCATGAGCATGGTGCCCATGGGTGGCAACAAGCCATCGTTCAACCCTGAAGTGTTTGCGCGCGATGAAAACGTGGGCATAGCCTACGGCATGGGCCTGACTGCCGAGAAAGTGGCGCAGCAATGGAAAATCAGCCGTGAGCAGCAAGATGCGTTTGCGCTGGAGTCGCACTTGCGTGCAGTCAAAGCCCAGCAGGCGGGCGAGTTCACCGACGAAATCACGCCGTTTGAGATTGTTGACCGCATGCCCAACTTGGCGACGGGGGAGGTCAACACCAAGACCCGCACCGTGAATCTGGACGAAGGCCCGCGCCCGGACACCACGCTGGAGGCACTGGGCAAATTGCGCCCGGTGTTTGCCGCACGCGGTTCGGTCACTGCGGGTAATTCTTCGCAGACCAGCGATGGTGCAGGTGCCTTGATTTTGGCCAGCGAGAAAGCCGTCAAGCAGTTTGGCCTGACCCCGTTGGCGCGCTTTGTGAGCTTTGCTGCGCGTGGCGTGCCACCCGAAATCATGGGCATTGGCCCGATTGAAGCCATTCCCGCCGCACTGCGTTACGCCGGCATCAACCACCAAGACATTGACTGGTTTGAGCTGAACGAAGCCTTTGCCGCACAGTCACTGGCTGTGATGAACACGCTCGGCTTGGACCCTGCCAAAGTCAACCCCATGGGCGGTGCGATTGCGCTGGGCCACCCCCTGGGTGCCACGGGGGCGATCCGGGCCGCTACGGTGGTGCATGCGCTGCGTCGCCACAAGCTGAAGTACGGCATGGTGACCATGTGCGTAGGCACCGGCCAAGGCGCAGCCGGAATCTTTGAGCGCGTATAAGCCATGGTGGATGCGGCTGCGGGCCAAGTGGTAGAGGTGCGCTGGCAAGCATCGACTTTGGAGGTGACTGGCGCTGCAGGGCCTTTGTCTCTGCGGCAGTGCCAGCCCGTGGATGTGCCGTTGCGGGCTCAGGTAGTCATTGCGGCGGCCATTGGTGTGCCGCAGCGCTTTTACACTGCATTTGCGCAGTGGCTGGCGGCGCATGGCTACCTCGTCACCACCTTTGATTACCGTTGCCATGCCGAGTCTTTGCATGGTCCTTTGCGCCAAGCACAAGCCAATTTGCTGGACTGGGCCGCTGATTGTGCGGCAGTGGCCAAACACCTGCGCATGCAAGACTACAGCTTGCCGGTGTACTGGATCGGCCACAGCGTAGGCGCCCAGTTGCCCGGCATGAACGCAGCGCCCATGCCGATTGATGGTTTGCTGTCGATTGCCAGTGGCAGCGGCTACTGGCGCGACAACGCACCGCCGACGCGGCGCAAGGTTTTGCTGTGGTGGTGGTTTATTGCGCCGTTGCTCACCAGCATCTACGGCTGCATGCCCGGCAAAAAATGGGGTTTGGTGGGCGATTTGCCAGCTGGGGTGATCTGGCAATGGCGCAAATGGTGCCTGCACCCCAACTACGGGATTGGTGTGGAGGGCGAGCCTTTGCGCAAGGCCTATGCCGCAGCGCGTTACCCTTTGCATGCGTTTTCGATTGAGGATGACGAAATGATGTCGTGGCGCTCCACCGCTTCGCTCGTCAGCTGGTACCGCAATTGCCCCCAGAGTGTGGAGCGCTTGCGCATGCTGGATACACCGCAGCGGCGCATTGGGCATTTTGGTTTTTTCCGTGCCGAGATGGCGCCATCGCTCTGGCCGCGTGCATTGACGGTACTGGAGCGCTGGCTGGATGGCCGTGCGCAGATGACGCCTAAGGGTCAGCCATCTGCGGGCCGTAGCTCTACATTCACTAAGATAGAACGCCGTGCCGTAGTGGCTGACAAGCAGCCCGGACAAGGTGAGCTTTTCTCGGAGATTCCATGACATGAGCGCCACTCACAACCCCCAATCCGCAACGAACATAAACGGTGTCCACCCTTTGGACATCGCTTTGCGCATGACGCCGCAGCATGACGGCAGCATGCAGACCCAAGCACCAGCGGCCTACTGGAACATGGTGGGCCCCTACGGCGGCATCACAGCGGCGCAGATGCTGCAAGCCGTGCTGCAGCACCCCGCGCTGCTGGGTGAGCCGGTCTCGATCACCGTTAACTTCGCAGGGCCTGTGGAAGCGGGCGACGTGCGCATCGAAGCCACGCCGGTGCGTACCAACCGCTCCACCCAGCACTGGACGGTGATGATGGGGCAGCGTACGGCAGACGGGGAGCTGGTGGTAGCTACCACTGCCACGGTGATCACGGCGGTGCGCCGCGAGACGTTCAGCGCCGATGAAGTGGCCCACCCGGCCATGCCAGATCCGCAAAGCTGTGAGCGTTTTGACACGCGTGGCGCCATGGAATGGCTGCAGCGCTATGACATGCGTGTGGTGCAGGGCGTCATTCCGAAAGTCTGGGATGACAGCGGCCACGAAAGCATCTCGCAGCTGTGGGTGTGCGATGAGCCCGCACGTGCGCTGGATTTTCCTGCGCTGGCGGCCTTGTGCGATGTGTTTTTCCCCCGCATCTGGTTGCGCCGTGCGCGCCGGGTTCCAGCCGGCACCGTCGGGATGACCGTATATTTCCATGCCAGCAGTGCGCAGCTGACCAGTCAGGGTGACAAGCACCTGCTGGCCCAAGCCAGTGCACAGGCTTTTCGCAATGGTTACTTTGACCAGAACGCCCAGTTGTGGGACAGCGAAGGCCGCTTGCTGGCAACCAGCCATCAAATCGTTTACTACAAAGAGTAAGGCACTGCGGTTGTCGCCCGCTGACGTGGTGCTTAGGCACATGTCACGGCGCTGCCCGGCCTTCTCTACGCATTTTTCGCAGGAAAACCCATGACCGATACCGCTACCCAAGACATCTTGGTACACACCGAAGCCGGTGTACGCACCATCACGCTCAACCGCGTGGACAAGAAAAACTCCATCACCCAAGCCATGTATGGCGCTATGGCGGTTGCGCTGACCAGCGCTGCCACCGACGATGCGGTGCGCGTGGTGGTGCTGCAAGGCGATGCCACCGTCTTTAGCGCAGGCAATGACATTGGCGACTTTCTGGCCCGCCAAGGCGCAGGCGATGGCTTGCCCCAGCAAAGCCCTGTGTTTCAGTTTTTGCACGCATTGGCCGATTTTCCCAAGCCACTGATTGCTGCCGTGGCCGGCCCCGCTGTGGGTATTGGCACCACCATGCTGCTGCACTGTGATTTGGTCTATGCCGGTGACAACGCTGCCTTCTCGGTGCCGTTTGTGAATCTGGGTCTTTGCCCAGAAGCCGCATCCAGCCTGCTGCTGCCCCGTTTGATGGGCTACCAGCGTGCGGCAGAAGCCCTGTTGTTGGGCGAGCCCTTCATGGCGGAAGCTGCGTTGGAAGTGGGTCTGGTCAACCGCGTGGTGCCACCGACCGAAGTCAACGGCATTGCCCAGGCCCAAGCCGCCAAACTGGCCGCCAAACCTTTGTCTGCACTGGTGGAAACCAAGCGCCTGATGAAGGCCGGCCAGCGTGACACCATCAAGGCGCAAATGGCTGAAGAAGGCCAAAGCTTTGGCCAGATGCTGGCCCAGCCTGCCGCCCGCGAAGCCTTCACCGCCTTTATGGAAAAACGCAAGCCTAACTTCAGCAAGTGCTGAAGCTGGTAGGCAGGGATGCGCTGCCGTAACGCAAAGCGGGTGAGCGTTTTCATTAAAAGAGAAAACCTGATTTCAGCAAGTGCTGAAATCTAGGCCGAGCTTGCATCGGCCATAGAGCGCAGCGAAGAGGTTCTCTTCCACTAAAAACGCAAGCCTAACTTCAGCCAGTGCTGAAGTTGGTAGACAGGGATGTCCTGCCGTAGTGCAAAGCTGGTGAGCGTTTTCATTAAAAGAGAACACCTGTTTTCCGCAGGCGCTAAAGCCCAGGAGCCTCTGTCTTGTAGCGCTGCAAAACGAAGCTTGCGTGTAAATACGTCAACCCCAAATGCCATCGATGCGGCGGTATCAGAGGTTGGTGGATCTCATAAATAAGAGCTGCTAGCGTTGGTATTGATTGGTTTCTAGATAGAAAACTATCCGAAACCATTGAATTGAAAGCGCCAGTAGCTCTCTTTTTGATGTGAATGTGGATGTCATCTACCAAAACTGATGTGACTGCACTGCAATTTGAGCCCGAGTTCATGGCCGTGCTGCAGCACTTGACGGAAGAGTTTGTCAGCTTCAACAAGGTGCTGGGCCTCAAGCTGGAAAGTGCCAATGCCACCACGGTCACGGCCCGCATGGAGATGCAGCCGCACTTGGTGGGGCACGCCACGTACAACCGCATCCATGGCGGCGCCATCAGCGCGGCGCTGGATGCCATGGCGGGTGTGGCGGTGATGGCGGCCATTGGCGCCAAGCACATGGATGAACCCGTGATGCAGCGTGCCGAGCGCTTTGCCAGACTGGGCACCATCGATTTGCGCGTGGACTATATGCGCCCCGGCATTGGTGAGCGCTTTACCATCCGCGCCGAGGTGCTGCGGCTGGGTTCACGCGTAGCGACCACGCGCATGGAATTTTTGAGTGAGCAAGGCGAAATGCTGGCCGTGGGCATGGCGGCTTACATCACCTCCTGACGCCACTCGCTCAGCCATCCATACGTTGTTGTGACGTAAATAGCGAACGGTATTCGCGGTCACGTCTCGCGCGAATGGAATGCAAACTTGCTGCGTCTTGGCGCGTTCCGTTGCTCCACATACAAGGTGTTGCACGCAGCATTGGCGGACTCATTGGCCTGCTGTGCGGCGCTGCTTATGTTTGTGCAGGCAACACGCGTAAGCAGACGCCACAACCGTAGTCTTTGCTTACGCCTGTTGCGAAACGAGGGGGAAAGTATCCGCAGACCCTTTTTAAGCTCGGGACTTTCTATCAGGAGCAAGCATGGCCGTGAACAGTCCCTTTTTTACCAAGCGCGAACCACAGACCTTTTCTACGCCCCGCACCCCTACATCGCCCGGCGGTCTGAACAGCACCAGCAATACCTTGCAGTCCAGTTCTGGCATCTCCAGCGGCACTGACACGGCCACAGTGCGCACGGTGGAAAGCAGCCAGCCTGTGCCCGATCAAGTCACAACCACCGAGCAAGGCGGCAGCAAGCTGACAGTGGGGCCCAATATCAAGCTCAAGGGCGTTGAGATTACGGACTGCGACACCTTGGTGGTGGAAGGCACGGTCGAAGCCACCATGGATTCCCGCGTGATCCAAATTACGCAGCAAGGTGCTTTCCACGGCTCGGCAGAGATCGATATTGCCGAAATTCACGGTGAGTTCACAGGTTCGCTCACAGTGCGCCAAAAGCTGGTGATTCACAGCACGGGCAAGGTCAGCGGCAAGATTCGTTACGGCAAGATCGTGATTGAAGAAGGCGGCCAGCTTTCGGGCGAGATTGAAGTGGGCGTGCACAGCCGCAGCGACAAGGCAAGCAGCAGCACGCTCAAGTCTGTCAGCACACCATCTGTCGCCGCTGCCTGATACCAGCGCGGCATTCAGCGTCACGCCAATGGGCTTGATGCGTTGTTTTTGCTGGCCGTACCCTGCGTTCTGCCTGCAATTTCAAACTGAGTGCCGAGCGCAAACCTGTGATTTGCTGGCGCATGTGAGCGACGCTAATGACCATTAAAAAAGCCTGAGTGCATCCAGCATTCAGGCTTTTTTTGTGGGGAGTAATCCCGTTGATCAGGCGGGTACGTGGTCTTCAGCGGGCAGGTTCAAGGGCTGCGACTGGCCGGCGGCATCGATCGCCACGTAGGTCAGTACGGCTTCTGTCACCTTCACATACTCGCCCTGGTGGGTCATGCGCTCGGCAAACACCTCCACATCCACCGTGACGGAGGTGCGGCCTACGCGTGTTACGCAAGAGTAAAACGAGAGCACGTCACCCACGCGTACAGGCTGTTTGAAGATAAATTCCTTGACCGCCACGGTCGCCATGCGGTGGCCGCCCGCCAGACGCATGGCCAGCACGCAGCCTGCCAAGTCCACCTGCGACATCACCCAGCCGCCAAAGATGTCGCCGTTGGCGTTGCAGTCTCCGGGCATAGGCACCACCTTGAGCACCAACTCTTTGTCGGTGGGCAGGGCAACGCTGGGTAATACGGGCGAACGGGGCATGGGTGACAATCTGTGAACAAAAACAGCTCGGAATTGTCCCCCATGCGACGTAGCGGTGAAATAGCTTCCCCACAACCCTCAGCTTCCAACGTGGCTAATGCCGCTGAATGGTCGGCCCTGCGCCGACTTATGCCTTATTTGTGGGAGTACAAATGGCGCGTGCTGGCCGCGCTGTTGTTCATGGTGGGAGCCAAGGTCGCCAATGTGAGTGTGCCGCTGCTGCTCAAGCAGCTGGTGGATGCGCTCAATGTCAAAGCCACTGACCCGGCAGCGTTGCTGGTGGTACCCGTTGGCCTGCTGCTGGCCTATGGTGCGTTGCGCTTTTCAACCTCAATGTTTTCGGAGTTGCGTGACTTGGTGTTTGCCAAGGCTACGCAAGGCGCCACGCGGTCGATTGCGCTGGCAACGTTTCGCCACCTGCATGCCTTGAGCCTGCGCTTTCACCTGGAGCGCCAGACCGGCGGCATGACGCGCGATATTGAACGCGGCGTGCGCAGCACCGAATCGCTGGTGTCGTATTCGCTCTACAGCATCTTGCCCACGCTGATTGAAATGGTGCTGGTGCTGGGCATTTTGGCATTCACCTTTGACATGGGTTTTGCGGCCATCACGGCAGTAGCGCTGCTGTGTTACATCACATTCACCGTGAAAGTGACTGAGTGGCGCACGCAATACCGCCGCATGGCGAACGAGCAAGATTCCGCCGCGCACACCAAGGCGGTCGATGCGTTGCTGAACTATGAAACCGTCAAATACTTCAACAACGAAGAATTTGAGGCGCGCCGCTATGACGAAAACCTGCAGGCACTGCGCCGTGTGCGCCTAAAAAGCCAGCGCACACTGAGCCTGCTCAATGCGGGGCAGCAACTCATCATTGCCACGGCCTTGGTGGTCATGCTGTGGCGCGCCACGCAAGGTGTGGTGGCGGGCGAGCTGACGTTGGGCGACTTTGTCATGGTCAATGCCTTCATGATTCAGCTGTATATACCGCTGAACTTCTTGGGCGTGCTGTACCGCGAAATCAAGCAAAGCATGGCCGATCTTTCGCGCATGTTTGCGCTGATGGACAAGGCGCGCGAAGTGGCTGATGTGCCCAACGCCCCCCCCCTGCAATTGAATGCGCAGCCCGATGTGTATTTTGACAACGTGCATTTTGCGTACGACCCCGCACGCCCGATCTTGAAGGGTCTGAGTTTTCATGTGCCTGCAGGCAAGACTGTGGCGGTGGTGGGTGCTTCGGGCGCAGGCAAGAGCACGCTGGCGCGGTTGTTGTACCGCTTTTATGACGTACAAAGTGGCAGCATCCGCATTGCGGGGCAAGACATTCGGCAAGTGACCCAAGACAGTGTGCGCAAAGCGATTGGCATCGTGCCGCAAGACACGGTCTTGTTCAACGACACCGTGGCTTACAACATTGCCTATGGCCGCGCGGGAGCTTCGCAGGCCGAGGTCGAGGCAGCCGCCAAAGCGGCGCGCATCCACGGCTTTGTCGCTGCAACGCCACAAGGCTATGCCACCAAGGTGGGGGAGCGGGGCTTGAAACTGTCGGGCGGTGAAAAGCAGCGCGTAGCCATTGCCCGCACCTTGCTCAAGAACCCGCCGATTCTGATTTTTGATGAGGCCACCTCAGCCCTGGACAGCCAGACCGAGCGTGCCATCCAGCATGAACTGGGCAGCGCTGCCCAAGGCAAAACCACGCTGGTGATTGCACACCGTTTGTCCACGGTGGTTGATGCCCACGAGATTTTGGTGATGGATGCCGGACAGATCATTGAGCGCGGCACGCACGGTGCATTGCTGGCTCAAGGGGGTCGTTATGCCGAAATGTGGGCGCTGCAGCAAAGTGCAGAGGCACAATAATTTCCACCACTTTCTGAATTTTTGAAGAGCGTTGCCATGCCTACCCCTCAAGCTGTTTTGCTGGTCTTGAATGTTCTGTCTGAGGCAGACCGTACCAAGCTGGCTGTGTCTTTTGACGTGATTTATGCCCCCGATGCTGCGCAAGCAGCCCAAGCCATCGCAACGCATGGCGCACGCATTGATGTGGTGCTGACGATTGGTGCCATTGGCCTGAGCGCTGCGCAGATGGATGCCCTGCCCAAGCTGCGTTGGGTGAGCGCCTTGGGCGCTGGTTATGAAAATATCGATGTGGCCCATGCCCGCGCGCGCGGCATTGCCGTCAGCAATGGTGCGGGCACCAATGACAACTGCGTGGCGGACCATGCGTTGGGTTTGTTGGTTGCCACCGTGCGCGGCATCGTGCATCTGGACCAGATCACGCGCCAAGGTGTCTGGCGCAATGATATTGGCCTGCCACCCAATGTGTCGGGCAAGCGCTTGGGCGTGCTGGGCATGGGCACCATTGGCCAAAAAATCGCCCGCCGTGCCCAGGCATTTGACATGCCGGTGGGCTACCACAACCGCAAGCCCAAAGAGGGCGTAGCGCACACCTACTTCGACAGCGTGCTGGCCTTGGCGCAATGGGCCGATGTGCTGGTGGTGGCCACACCCGGTGGTGCAGGCACCCAGCATTTGGTCAATGCGCAGGTGCTGGAAGCCCTGGGGCCGCAAGGCTACGTGGTCAATATTGCGCGGGGCTCCGTGATCGATACGGCCGCGCTGGCGCAGGCATTGCGCACCGGCAAGCTGGCGGGCGCCGGGCTGGATGTGTATGAGAGTGAGCCAGCACCGCCTGCTGAGTTGCTGGATTTGACCAATGTGGTGCTGACGCCGCATGTGGCTGGTTGGTCGCCCGAAGCAGTCAAAGCTTCCATAGATTTGTTCTTGGACAACGCCCAGCGACATTTCGCAGGTCAGCCCTTGCTCACGCCGGTGTAGTCACACGGTCGTCATACACTGCAAGGCTGTGCGCCACGCCACACGCGGGAGGGGCGCAGCCCAGGTGCAAGACTTGGGCGCTTTCCAACCAATCATTTGCAAAGGTGTGGCGTGCTCAGTCCCGTCTATTCCAAACACTCTTTGATCGTGCTGGCCTTTGCGGCTTTGGCATGGTCGTTCTGGTACAGCCCGGGGTGGCTGGTGCTGTGCGCTGGGTTGGCCTTGTTTTTGTTTGGCATGCAAAACCTGGAGCAAGGCCTCAAAAGCCTGGCCGGCAGCAAGCTGGAAGGCTGGTTGTCCAAAAGCACTGCCACACCTTTCAAGGGTCTGCTGTTTGGTACGGCAGCGACCTTTGTGCTCCAGTCCAGCACTTTGGTTTCGTTGCTGACCATTGCGTTCCTCAGCACCGGCTTGATCAGTCTGGCAGGCAGTATCTCGGTGCTGTTTGGTGCCAACTTGGGCGCTACCAGTGGTATTTGGCTGCTGGCCATGGCAGGCCAGAACCTGAGCATGGCTCCGCTGGCCATGCCACTGCTGGTGTTTGGTGTCTTGCTGGGCTTTGCGGGCGACAAAGGCAAAGCCATTGGGCGTTTTCTGCTTGGTATTTCGTTGATCTTTTTCGGGATTGATGAGATCAAGGACGGCTTTTCCAGCTTTGGTGATTTGCGCTTGGACCGCTACAGCGCTGAGGGCATCCACGGTGCGTTGCTGTTTATTGGCATTGGCACTTTGATCACCGTGGTGCTGCAATCCAGCCACGCAACTTTGATGCTGACTTTGGCTGCGTTGGCCAACCAGCAGTTAGAGCTGCCCCAGGCGCTGGCGATTGCGATTGGCTCCAACGTAGGGTCGGCCGTATCGACCGGCGTGATGGGCATGATTGGCAGTGCGCGCAGCGGCCAGCGGCTGGCGGTGGCGCACGTGGTGTTCAATTGCACCACGGCGGTGGTTGCCTTCTTCCTGCTTTCGCCCATGACTTGGCTGGTGCTGCAGGCAGCAGGTGGGATGGGAATGGGCGAGAACAAGCTCATTCAGCTGGCGATGTTCCACACCCTGTTCAACGTGATGGGGGTGCTGGTTTTCTGGCCTTTGCAGGGCCAGCTGGCGCGTGCGTTGACGCGCTGGATGCCAGACCCGCAAGAACCTGCCGTGCTGATTGCCACGCACACCGAGCAAGTGGCCCACATCACACGTGCGCGCTACCTGCAGCCTGCATCGCTGCAAACCGTAGAAAGTGCCTGCAGTGCCGTCTCCAAAGAGTTACAGCATATGGGGCGCTTGGGGCTGGAAGTGGTGGCCCATGCCTTGTACGCACCGCCCAATATGCGTGAACCTTTGCAGCGCGAAGACCCTGATCTGCGCCAGCGCTTGCAGCAGCAGGCCATCAACGCCGATGTGCTCTATAAAACGCACATCAAAGGGGTGTATGCCGATTTGCTGGAGTTCATGGGCAGCATGGTGCAGCCGCTGGATGGGGCGCAGCAAGACTTTTGGCACAACAGCCAGGTGGCCGCGTTCCAATTGGTGGAAGCGGTGAAAGACGCGCACCGGCTGCAGCGCAATATGCACAAATACCTGCAAGGCCCAGATGATTCTGCCGCGCGCAGCAGTTATCTGGAGCTGCGCTATCACCTGCTGCAGACACTCAAAGACATGCGCGTGCTGAGTGTGTCGGATGTGCCAGAAGACGCGTGGGCCTTGGAATTGCAGGCGCTGGATGCACGTATTGCCGCTTTCGATGCCCAGTTCCGCAAGCATTTGTTCGCGTCCATTCGCGGTGGTTTGCTGGACAGTTTTACGGTCAGTTCGTTGATGAATGATTTGGGCTTTGCCCAGAGCATCATTCAGGGCTTGCGGCACTTGCTGCTCTTGGGCGAAGGCCATGAAGCCGCGCGCCAGCAGCAGTTGTTGATGGGCGATGAGTTGCTAATCCAACCCTGAAGTTATGAGCCAAATTGGCCACCAGCGCTTGCTGCATCAGCGTTGGTTGCTATCGCTTTGAAAAAACCTTTGCAAGCACGTACACCATAGAGGTTTGGCAGTGGGTGGGTGAACCCTTGGGCTGCTGCGCATGCGTGCCCATGGCACAGCTTTACTGCACGCTGTGCAGACCAAACAGCGAAGCAGGTTGGGAGGGCTGGCGGTGCGCTGCGGCAGGGGCTGTAACGGGGGCGCTGAAAAAAGCCTTGCGCTCCCAAGACGGTGCGTTGCTTGTAAGCAGCACTGTCGGCATGGCAGCCATGTTTGCTAGGTGCGAGACATGGTTGTTATAGATGCGGGTGCGCGTCTGCACATGTTGCTGCTGGCGCTTGAGCAGCCAAAACCCCCCAGTCAGCCACAGCAGCAGTGCAAACGCAGCGGTGTGGGGCAGCCATTGCTGCGCAAGGTTGAACTGCTCGCTGTAGTTCCAGCCAAGCACGATGGCCACCAGCAGCGTGCTGCAGCCCATCAGGTACACCGTCAACATGACCGAAGCGGTGAAGTGCGCTTTGAACAGGGCATCGGTCGGGTGGCTGGTGTAGGCAATAGCCGGGGAGGTCAACATGATGGCGAAATTTCAACGTATTCAAAGAACAATCGCGAGCAAACAGGGCGCTGCTGCAATCCAGAAAACCAGAAGAGTTGCCGCTGTGGGTACGCAGAACCTTTCCTCCGACTGCTGGTAAGTTTAGGGGGCTAGGTATTTACCCTGTTTTGCAGGGAGATGTAAGTTTATGTTGGGTTTTGATGGTGTGAAGCTGGTAAATACGCTGAACGCCCATGCAATAAGCCTCGGCAGCTATATTTTTTAAACACGCCCTCTTTGGCAGGGTGCACACGGTGGGTTTCAAAACACTGTGGTGGGTAGCACTGGGTGACATCGCCCTGTGGGCGCCAGTCGCGCAGATGACGAAGGAGGGCGCATGTTCGGCGTGTTTTCCACGCAGAATCACGCGTTGCGCTGTGGCACAGGCCACGCTGCTGGGGTGCTTAACCCTGGCCTTGATCACCTTAACTTTGAACCGGAGTCGACCATGCTGATGTTTGCCAACGTACTGGTGGCCGCTGTGGCCCTGCTGCACATCTATATCCTGGTGCTGGAAATGTTCCTGTGGACCAAGCCGCAAGGCCGCCGTGCCTTTGGTTCGACACAGGAATTTGCCAACCAGACCAAAGTGCTAGCAGCCAACCAAGGCCTGTACAACGGATTTTTGGCGGCAGGCTTGATCGCAGGCCTACTGATGGGGGCCGAGGGCCATGCTTTCAAGATTTTCTTCTTGGTCTGCGTGGTGGTGGCGGGCGTGTACGGGGGGTTGACGGCCTCGCGCAGGATTCTTTTCATTCAGGCATTGCCAGCAGCCATTGCGCTGGCGTTTGTGCTGGCCAGCTAAACGGCCCATTCAATCAAAAAGGCCCGGGCGATGCAGTCGCCCGGGCCTTTTTGCTGGTTGCAACTGCTGTGAATTACTTCTTGCGCTCTCCAATCGCTTTTTCAGCCATGTCGACCAAGTTGGTGCCAATCTGTGGCTTCCACTTGGTGTAGACGCTGCGCGTGGCATCGGCAAATACCTTGCGCTGGGCGGCGTTCAGGTCGGTCACGGTCACGCCTTGTGCAGTGATTTCTTTGACGAGCGGCTTGTTGGCTTCGATCATGCCCTTGCGGGAGATGGCGATTTGCTCCTTGGCAGCGTCCAGCGCAGCTTGCTTGACGATGTCGCGGTCTGCGGGCGTCCAGCTGTTCCACACGTCTTTGTTCACCACATAGATCAGCGGGTCGTTCATGTAGCCCCAAAGCGTCATGTACTTCTGGCCCACGGTGCTCAGCTTGGCAGCCATGTATACCGACACAGGGTTTTCTTGTCCATCGACCGCGCCGCTGGCCATGGCGGGCTGGGCATCGGCCCAGCTCATTTGCGTGGGGTTGGCACCCAGTGCGGTGAACGTATCGAGGAACAAGGGTGAGCCCACCACGCGAATCTTCATGCCCTTCAAGTCTTCAGGCTTGCTGATGGCGTGCTTGGAGTTGGAGATCTCGCGGTAGCCGTTTTCGCCCCAGGCCAAAGGCAGCACGCCTGCCTTGTCGATAGTTTTGAAAATTTCTTGGCCTACCTGGCCTTGCACCACGGCATCAACAGCGGCGTAGTCCGGGAACAAGAAAGGCAGCGAGAACAGGTTCAGCGCTTTGACCTGGGGGGACCAGTTGATGGTGGAGCCCACGGCCATGTCGATCACGCCTTGGCGAATGGCGCTGAATTCGCGTGTCTGATCGCCTTGTACCAGTGAGGTGCCGGGGTACAGCTTGATGTTGATACGGCCCTGGGTGCGTTCCCGTACCTTGTTGGCCCAAATTTCTGCGCCCTTGCCCCAAGGGAAAGCGGTGCCCAGCACCACCGACAGGCGGTATTCCTCTTTGTACTTGGCTTGCGCGTGGGCTGCGGGCAGACCCATGCTCAACAAGGTGGCCACTGCGGCGGTGGCGGTCAAGAAAGTGCGCAGTTTCATGGTTTGTCTCCTCTTGGGGTTTAAGTTTTCAAGCACTCAGAACAATCAGTAGCCCAGCTTGGCGGGCAGCCACAAAGCCAGTTGCGGGAAGGCAATGACCAGCAGCATGACGCCGAACATGGCAATCAGCATCGGGATCACCCAGCGGATGGTGCTTTCCATGCGCACGTTGGCGATCCGGCAAGACACCATCAGGTTCACGGCCAGCGGTGGTGTGAATTGGCCCAGGGCCACCTTCAAGGTCAGGATGACGCCAAACCACACAGGGTCCCAGTTGTAGTGGTTCATGATCGGCAGCAGCAGTGGCACAAAGATCAGGAAGATGGAGATGCCGTCCAGGAACATGCCCACGGTGATCAGCAGCAAGATCAGCAGCATCAGCACGCCGTATTCACCCAAGCCAGAGTTGACGATGGCATGGGCCACAGGGTCAATCACTCCCAGTGTGGACAGCGAGAAGGCAAAGATGCCGGCCAGTGCTACGACCAGCATGATCACGGCAGACAGCTCACCGGCTTCACGCAGGATGGGGAACAGATCGCGCACGCCAATCGTGCGGTGAATCGCCATCCCAACAAACAGTCCGTAGAACACGGCAACCACCGCGGCTTCGGTGGGGGTGAACCAGCCTGCGCGCATGCCTCCCAAAATCAGGATGGGCGCCGCCAAGCCCCAGATGGCTTCTTTGAAGCTTTTCCACAATTCAGGGCGGGGCAGGGCAGCTTCCAGATGGCCCATCTTGTGTTTGCGCGCCATCCAGACGGCGGGAACGATCAAGGCGATGCCCGCCAAGATGCCTGGAATCATGCCGGCCGCAAACAGTGCGGGTACCGAAGCACCGGGCACCAGCACCGAGTAAATGATGAAAGCGACCGACGGCGGAATCAAAATGTCGGTCGCGGCAGCAGCACCCACCACGCTGGCGGAGAAGCTGCCGGGGTAGCCTGCACGGTACATGGCTGCAATCATGACGCCACCCACGGCGGCCGCATTCGCCGGGCCAGAGCCAGAAATACCCCCCAGAAACATGGCCACCACAATCGCTACCAGCGGCAGCATGCCGGGGCCGCGACCCACGATGGCGATGGCAAAGTTCACCAACCGTGCGGCCACGCCAGAGCGATCAAAGATGGAGCCCACCAGCACAAACATGGGGATGGCCAGCAGCGGGTATTTGCCCAGACCGGCATACAAATTCTGTGGCACGGCCAGCAGGCCAAACCACTGTGCATCCATATTGGCCAGCGCAATGCAGGCTGCACCCGCCAAGCCCAAGGCCGCGCCAATCGGCACGCCCAAAAACATCAGCACCAGAAAGGCGACGAAAAGCAGCGTGGCGATCATGCTTGCTCCTTGTCGTTGGTCTCGATGGTTTCATCTTCAAACGCGCCGGGTTTGGTCTGTCGCAGGAACAGACCGAGGGCGCGCGCGGTGATGGCGAGCGAGCAAATGGGCAGCCAGATGGAGTACCACCACTGCGGCACACCAATGCCGGGAGAGGTCTCCTCGTAGCGCCAGTCATCCCACACCATGCGGGCGCTGAGAACGGCAATCAGCATGAAAAGAAGAGCTACTGACGTAGACCCTAAAAGGGCTAGCGCCCTTTTTCGTGCAGAACTGCCACGGCAGGTCAGAAATTCAATGCGGATGTGTTGATCGCGTGCAACAGCAGCGCTGCCAGCCACCATGGCCAGCAAGATCATGAGAAAGATGGAGAACTCTTCAGTCCATGCAAAAGATGCATCAGTGAAGTAGCGCACCAGCACGTTGCCAAAAGTGATCAGGGCCAGCAAGGCCATGATGATGACAGTGAGCCAATCTTCAATGCGCAGGGAGCGCGGCTCGTGAGAGCCCACGGCCTTGGAGGCCGGGCTGGGTGTAGGTTCAGACATTTCGCGGAATCGGTAACAGAAGCAATACAAGACGCTAGTGCGATTCCGGTTCTGTCTGTGGGGTACACGCCAGCCGGACGCTGAGCCCTAGCACGGATGTTTGCCAGAGCTCATCGAACATTATTGAGGCTTTCATCCCCGTTGACTATGCGGAACGCCCCGAAGTGACAGATGGCGGCAAGCGATAATCAAGGCTATGGAAACAAAATGGCTTGAAGACTTTGTCAGTCTGGCTGAAACGCGCAGCTTCAGCCGCTCCGCTCAACTGCGCCATGTTACTCAACCTGCGTTTTCGCGCCGCATTCAGGCGCTGGAAGCATGGGCGGGTACCGATTTGGTGGACCGCAGCTCCTACCCCACGCGTTTGACGTCGGCTGGCAAGACCATGTACGACCAGGCGTTGGAGATGCTGCAGTCCCTGCAAAGTACGCGCTCCATGTTGCGTGCGCACTCCAGCAGCGATAAAGGCATGGTGGGATTTGCCGTACCCCATACGCTGGCGTTTACGTTCTTTCCGGCATGGGTGTCCCAGGTGCAGGAGCAGTTTGGCTCCTTTAAAAGCCGCCTGATTGCCCTGAACGTGCACGATGCGGTGATGCGTCTGGTCGAGGGTGGCTGCGATCTGCTGATTGCCTACCACCACAGCTCACAGCCCTTCCAGCTGGACACCTCGCGCTATGAAATGGTGCGCTTGGGTGAAGAACTGCTGGCCCCTTATGCCAAGCCGGATGCGCATGGCAAGCCTCTGTTCATGCTGCCGGGCTCTGCCGGAAGTACTTTGCCTTTCCTGGCCTACGGACCGGGCGCGTATCTGGGCCGCTTGACCGAGCTGTTGCTCAAAGATGCCGACATGCCTGTGCACCTCGAGCGTGTGTACGAAACCGACATGGCCGAAGGCCTCAAAGCCATGGCGATCGAGGGCCATGGCGTTGCCTTCCTGCCCTACAGTGCAGTGCGCAATGAATTGGCGTCAGGCCGATTGGTGAGTGCCCTGCCAGAAGGCACCAGCAAATTTCAATTGCCCATGGATGTTCTGGCCTACCGCGAAAAGCCCACCGGCAAAGACAGCCAGAAAACGGTGGTGCAGGCGTTGTGGAATTTTTTGCAGCAGCAAGCGGTGGATCAGCAGAAACCCAAAGTTGAGTAGCTGGCATGGATATTGCGTGAGGCTGGGGTATCCTCCTCTTGTAAAGCGACTTTCCTGAAGGTAGGGAAGTCGCTTTTTTGTTGTTTTCGCCATTTTGGTGCAAGAAAACACCTGTTTCTAGGTGTTTCCCCGCACAAAACTTCTTCTGAGAAAGCATCTGAAGCTTTTAGGATGGATGCCATTCCGCTTGGCGACCCGAGGAGGGCGGGAATATCTGTCACGCATTCGACAATGTGTGGCAAATTATGTACACAATGCATGACCTTATGCGTTCGACGCAAGGCCTGTATGTCCACTAAGTTTGATTTGAGGAGCACTGTATGAAGAAACATTTGCTAGCCGTTGCTGTGATGGCATTGGCTGCTGGTAGCGCTATGGCGCAAGCCAATGACACACTGGCCAAAGTCAAGTCGTCCGGCAGCCTGACACTGGGTGTGCGTGAATCTTCAGGCGCACTGGGCTACACCCTGGGCGACGGCAAGTACGTGGGTTTTCACACCGAAATGGCTGAAAACATCACCGCTGACTTGGCCAAGCAACTGGGCACCAAGGTCGAAGCCAAGTACCAGCCCGTTACTTCGCAAAACCGTATTCCTTTGGTCGTGAACGGCACCGTGGATCTGGAGTGCGGCTCCACCACCAATGACCTGAATCGCCAAAAAGACGTGGACTTTGCCAACACCACCTATGTGGAGCAAGTTCGCATTGCGGTGAATACCAAGTCGGGCATTAACGACGTTAAAGACCTGAATGGCAAGACTGTGGCGACCACCACAGGCACCACTTCGGTGCAACTGCTGCGCCAAAACAAGCGCGCTGAAGGCATTGAGTTCAAGAACATCATGGGCAAGGACCATGCTGACAGCTTCTTGCTGCTGGAAACTGGCCGTGCAGATGCTTTCGTGATGGATGGCTCGATCCTGGCTGGCAATATCTCCAAGTCCAAGAACCCCAAGGACTTCAAGATCGTGGGCGAGCCTCTGTCCACAGAGCCAATCGCTTGCATGGTGCGCAAGAACGACCCCGCTTTCCTGAAGGCCGTGAACGATTCGATCGCTCGCCAAGCCAAGGACGGCACATTGGCCAAGCTGTGGGACAAGTGGTTCGTCAAGCCCATTCCTCCAGCCAACGTGGCTGTGGGTCTGCCGCTGTCGGACGCTACCAAGGATGCTTGGAACAACCCCAACAACAAGCCTAAGGAAGATTACAACAAGTAATTTTCACCAATTGAATGCGCCCCGCCTGTGCATGCCGGCTGGGGCGTTTTCCGTTGGAAGGCCCGTGTCAATAGCGGGTATCAGGTGGGTTATTTAGAAGGAAATCCTATGAATTGGGATTGGCAAATGTTTTGCGAAGACACGCTGGATCGCACGGTGCGCGAAGGCTGTTTTGGCAAGGATGGCGACATCACCTATTTGGACTGGATGTTGTCGGCGTGGGGATGGACGGTTTCTGTGTCCATTCTGGCGTTGGTTCTGGCTTTGGCGACAGGTGTCGTGATTGGTACTTTGCGTACCCTGGAAAACCGTCCATGGACGGTGCGTTTCGGCAATGCGTGGGTGGAGTTTTTCCGCAATATCCCGCTGCTGGTTCAAATTTTTCTCTGGTACCACGTGGTACCCGCTATCTTCCCTGCGATGAAGTCCGTTTCGGGCTTTGTGCTGGTGGTGCTGGCGTTGGGCTTCTTTACATCGGCACGTATTGCGGAGCAGGTGCGCTCGGGCATTCAGGCGCTACCACGCGGTCAGCGCTACGCGGGCATGGCGGTGGGTTTCACCACATGGCAAACCTACCGGTATGTGCTGCTGCCCAACGCGTTTCGCATCATCATTCCACCGCTGACCAGCGAGACAATGAATATCTTCAAGAACTCGTCGGTCGCGTTTGCCGTGTCGGTGACGGAATTGACGATGTTTGCCATGCAGGCGCAGGAAGAAACAGGTCGTGGCATTGAGGTGTACATGGCTGTGACTGGCCTGTACATCATCTCGGCCTTTGCGATCAACCGCATCATGGCCTTCATTGAGAAGCGCTCACGCGTTCCTGGGCTGGTATCGGCCGGCGCAGTGGGAGGGCACTGAGCATGAATCTCGCACTTGATTTTTCGTTCTACAACTGGGACTTGTTGCAGAATTTTGTCCTCAAAGGCCTGTACTTCAGCTTGATGCTGACGGTGGTGGCCACTTTGGGCGGCATTTTCTTCGGTACGGTTCTGGCGCTGATGCGTCTGTCTGGCAAGAAGTGGCTGGAAGTGCCAGCCACCATCTACGTCAACGGCATGCGTTCCATTCCGCTGGTGATGGTGATTCTGTGGTTCTTCTTGCTGGTGCCGCTGGTCATTGGCAAGCCGATTGGCGCAGAGCTGTCAGCTGTGGTGACTTTCATCGCTTTTGAAGCGGCGTACTTCTCTGAAATCATGCGTGCAGGTATCCAATCGGTGCCGCGTGGTCAGGTGTATGCCGGGCAGGCCGTGGGCATGACCTATGGCCAGAACATGCGTCTGGTGGTGTTGCCGCAGGCTTTCCGCAACATGCTGCCGGTGCTGCTGACGCAGACCATCATCTTGTTCCAGGATACGTCGCTGGTTTATGCGATTGGTGCCTACGACATGCTCAAGGGCTTTGAAGTGGCCGGCAAGAACTATGGTCGTCCGATGGAAGCCTATATTGCTGCTGCTGCGGTGTATTTCGTGATCTGTTTTGGCCTGTCTTACTGGGTCAAGCGCTTGCACAAAAAGATTGCCATCATCCGCTGATGGACGTTGGTGACAAAGGATTTAGCATGATTGAACTTAAAAACGTCTCCAAGTGGTACGGCAGCTTCCAGGTGCTCAACGACTGCTCCACAAACATCCAAAAGGGTGAAGTGGTGGTGGTGTGCGGCCCCTCGGGTTCGGGCAAGTCCACGTTGATCAAAACCATCAATGCGCTGGAGCCGATCCAGAAGGGCGAAATTTGGGTGAATGGCACGGCGGTGCACGACACCAAAAATACCAATTTGCCCAAGCTGCGTTCCACCGTAGGCATGGTGTTTCAGCACTTTGAGCTGTTTCCCCATCTGTCGGTGACTGAGAACCTGACGATTGCCCAGATCAAGGTGCTGGGCCGTTCGGTAGACGATGCCAAGGTGCGTGGCCTGAAGATGCTGGATCGCGTGGGCCTGACTGCCCACAAGGACAAGTTCCCCGGTCAGCTGTCGGGTGGCCAGCAGCAGCGCGTGGCGATTGCCCGTGCGCTGTCGATGGACCCCAACGTGATGCTGTTTGACGAACCCACTTCGGCACTCGATCCCGAAATGGTCGGTGAAGTGCTGGACGTGATGGTGGGTCTGGCCAACGAAGGCATGACCATGATGTGCGTGACGCACGAAATGGGCTTTGCCAAGAAAGTGGCCAGTCGCGTGATTTTCATGGACGTAGGTGGCAAGATTTTGGAGGATTGCTCCAAAGAAGAGTTCTTCGGCAACCCCGATGCGCGCCAGCCTCGCACCAAGGATTTCTTGGGCAAAATTCTGCAGCACTGATCCATGCTGCACGCCTCGCAAAAAAGCCGCTGTCACAGCGGCTTTTTTATGCTTAATGTGCTTCTAGCCCTTTCTGGGTCAGTGCTAGTTGCTCATTTTTTCATGTGCAGGCTTATTCCTTATCGGCCAGCTCGGCATGGTGGGCTACTTCGCCTTGCTTCCAGTAAGCCGCAATGCGCATGCGCTTGGGGGATGCGCCCTTGGCCACGGCAATCTTGCGCAGCGCGGCCATTTCATTGTGCTCACCCGCCGCCCAGATGAAGCCGGGCGTTGCTGGCAGCGACAAGGCTTCAGCCGCTGCGGTGAGCGAGTCCACCCACTGCAGATCGACCTGCGCTTGCGAAGCCAACGCGCGGCGATCGTCTTCTGGAATGGCCAAGCGCAAGCTGACGTGCGCAGTTTCGGGCAGTTCGGCCAGGGCCCGCTCTACAGCGGGCAGTCCGCTGGCATCGGCCAGCATCCAGTACCAATCGAACGACTTGGAAATCACCATGGAACCGCGTGGGCCTGCAGCGCCCACCCAGGAGCCCATAGGGGCGGTGCGTGCCCATTCGGTGGCAGGGCCGCTGTCATGCAGGGCAAAGTCCACCGTCAGTGTGTTGGTGGTCCAGCGCAGGGGGGTGTAGTCGCGCATGGTGGGGCTGGGGCCATCAATCATGGGCTTGCCGTCCACCATCTGGGGCAGCAGGGGCTGCTCATAGCCTTCCTGGGGCAGGATGAGCTTGAAATGGTCGTCAAATCCATCGCTGGCAAAGTCACGCAATTCGCCAACCAGTGTCAAACGCAAGAAACCTGGGCTGATTTGTTCGCGGGAAAGCAACTGCAGATGGCGTGCTTTGAAAGGATGGCGAACGCGCTCAAAAGCCGGCGCAGCTGTGGTGGTATCTGTCATATTTTCTTCTTTAAATGAGAGTGTTTCTCATTATGCCTTCAGCAATACTGGCGGTAATTCGTGCGGTCAATGTGACAATAGAGGGATGACTTCCCCCACGACCCTCACCATTACCCGCCCCGATGACTGGCACCTGCACGTGCGCGATGGCGATGCCATGCGTTGCGTGGTGCCACACAGCGCCCGCCAGATGGGGCGCGCCATCATCATGCCTAACTTGAAGCCGCCCGTCACTACGGCCGAGCTGGCCATGGCCTACCGCGACCGGATTCTGTCTGCTGTGCCTGCTGGCAACGCGTTCCAGCCTTTGATGACGCTGTACCTGACAGACAACCTCGGTCCCGATGAAATCGTGCGTGCCAAGGCTGCTGGTGTGGTGGCGTGCAAGCTGTATCCCGCCGGAGCCACCACCAACTCCGACCACGGTGTGACGGACCTGCGCAAGATTTACCCGACGCTGCAAGCCATGCAGCGCGAAGGCTTGGTGCTACTGGTGCACGGGGAAGTGACCGACCCTAGCGTGGATCTGTTTGACCGCGAAGCGCTGTTCATTGAACAGCAACTGCAACCGCTGCGCAAAGACTTTCCTGAACTCAAGATCGTCATGGAGCACGTGACGACCAAGGAAGCTGCAGACTATGTGGCCGCCGGAGATGCGTTTTTGGCCGCCACCATCACGCCCCAGCATTTGTTGTTTAACCGCAATGCCATCTTCTTGGGCGGCGTGCGCCCCCACTTTTACTGCCTGCCCGTGCTCAAGCGCGAAACCCACCGCATGGCCTTGGTGCAAGCGGCCACCAGCGGCAGTACCAAGTTTTTCCTCGGCACCGACAGCGCCCCGCATGCGGCACATCTTAAGGAAGCGGCCACGGGTTGCGCCGGTTGCTACAGCGCCCATGCCGCCATTGAGATGTACGCCGAAGCGTTTGATGGCGTAGACGCACTGGACAAACTGGAAGGCTTTGCATCGTTCAATGGCGCAGACTTTTACGGTCTGCCGCGCAACACCGACACCATCACTTTGGTCAAGGAAACCTGGACCCCGCCTGTCAGCTTTGAATACGGCGAAGGCGCCCAGCTGAAGCCGCTGCGCTTTGGCGATGCCCTGCCGTGGAAGATGCTGGACTAAGCACTTTGCACAGCGCTAGAAACGGTATTGCTGCGCATGCTTGTAACTAGCGCTGTGCCATGCAGTTCGGCGCTTCGCACCAAACACTGGTGTGGTTAGGGTATGCGCAGAGTCTAAAGAAAGAAGCAGATAGCGATTATCCAGCAACGCTTTCAAAGCCAAAGCATGCTGAAAACAAACAAGGAGTTGCGCAAGCAGCTCCTTTTTTTGTATTGGCAAGCGCTGTCGGTTCAGATAGTCTGTGTGCACCACCAAGGAGCCCCGCCATGTCCACGGACGTCCAGCCCCGTATTGCTTTGCTGATTGATGCCGACAACGCACCGGCAGAGATGATTGATGAGATCTTGAACGAGCTGTCCAAATTGGGTGTCATCAACATTCGCCGTGCTTATGGAAACTGGACAAAGTCGGGTCTGAAAAACTGGGAGAACAAGCTTTTGGAATACGCGTTGCGGCCGATGCAGCAATACGATTATTCCAAGCGGAAAAATGCCACCGACATGGCCATGACGGTGGATGCCATGGAGTTGCTTTATACCGAGCAGCCCGATGCGTTCGGCATCGTGTCTTCAGATGCTGATTTCACGCCTTTGGTCATGCATCTGCGCGCCAAGGGTGCAGTGGTTTATGGCTTTGGCATGGCGCAAACGCCCAAGCCTTTTGTGAATGCGTGTTCGCGGTTTTTGTATTTAGAAGCTTTGGATAGTAACGAGGCTGACGCCGAAGAAAACCGAGAAGCGAAGGAGCGCAATCCCAGCACTGGTGGTGCTGCCAACATGGGTGATACGTCCAAATCGCTACCCACTAAAGCGGAACCTACGCCGCGCGCTGCTTTGCCAGCCATGGACATACCCCCAGCGCCGTCCGTGGCCATTCCCGTTGTTGCCCCTACCGCGCAGGTGGCTGGCGTACGCCAAAGCACGCAGCAATTGCGGCAAGACACGCGGCTGATGAACTTGCTGCGTGATGCCGTCAAAGTCATGCAAGACGAGCAAGGCTGGGCGTTGATTGGGTCAATTGGCAAACAAATCAGCAACAAAGCGTCTTTTGATCCTCGCAATTACGGCTATGCCTCCATCAGCAAATTGATGGCGGCCACCCAGGCTTTTGACATGAAGGATGAAGCGACCTCGCGGGTGGCTGTGCGCATCAAGCGCGCCGCCAAAGCGGGCGCTGCAAGCGGTAAGTAAAAAGCTGCCTGCTATCGCGTGGTTGGTGCTATATCTGCCGCGCTTTCCGACGGAACTGGAGGTTGCTTTTTTAATCCTATGATTGCATCACTCAAGCGGCGTAGCCCCTCCAACAACATCACAACATGCGGGGCACATCACAGGTGACCGCGCTTGAATTTGCAGACATGGCCCCCATCTTTCAAGCTGGGGCCATTGGCCTGTTTTTTCCCCACTGTGGAGAAACCCAAGAATGAAACGTATTGCACTTTTTTTGTTGACCAACGTCGCCGTGGTGGTGGTGTTGGGTATTACGGCCAGCTTGCTGGGCTTTAACCGCTACTACTCGGCAACGGGTCTGAATCTCACCAGTCTGATGGGCTTTGCCTTCATCATGGGCTTTGGTGGCGCCATCATCTCGCTGCTGATCTCCAAGCCCGTGGCCAAGTGGTCGTCGGGCGTGCATGTGATTGATCAGCCCCGCAATGCCGACGAAGCCTGGATTGTGGACACCGTGCGCAAGTTTGCCGACAAGGCTGGCATTGGCATGCCCGAAGTGGGTATCTACGAAGGCGAGGCCAACGCTTTTGCTACGGGCGCTTTCAAGAACAATGCGCTGGTGGCTGTCTCTACGGGTTTGCTGCAAGGCATGACCCGTGAAGAGGTAGAAGCCGTGATCGGCCACGAAGTGGCCCACATCGCCAATGGCGACATGGTGACCATGACGCTGATCCAAGGCGTGATGAATACCTTTGTGGTGTTCCTTTCGCGCGTGATCGGTTATGCGGTGGACAGCTTCTTGCGCAAGGGTGACTCGCAAAACTCGGGCCCTGGCATTGGCTACTACATCACCACCATCGTCATGGATATCTTGCTGGGCTTTGTGGCGGCCATCATCGTGGCCTGGTTCTCGCGCCAGCGCGAGTTCCGTGCCGACGCCGGTGCTGCGCAGTTGATGGGTCGCAAGCAGCCCATGGTGAATGCCTTGGCCCGACTGGGCGGTATGGTGCCCGGTGAGCTGCCCAAGAGCATGCAAGCCATGGGCATCACCGGCAACATTGGCAAGCTGTTCTCCAGCCACCCCCCGATTGAAGAGCGTATTGCTGCGCTGCAAAACGGCCAGCACTAAGCTTCGCTCACAGCCGCGCAGGGTGATGATGTAGGCGGTAGCCTTGCATTGTCACAACTTGTGTAGCTTCTTTACCCTTGCTTTACAGCGAATTGAAGAACCCTTGTCAGCATCTGGCAGGGGTTTTTCGTTGTAGTAGAAAGTTGTAGTTGCATACCCTGCATGAAGGAGCTGTTATGCCGTTCACTGTTGCTGATTTGAAGAACCGTCTCAGCCCGCGCTGCTGGGCGGCGGTCGTGGCTGTGGGTAGCGCTGCGGTGCTCAGCGGCTGCGTGGTTGCGCCGCTGGATGACGGCTATACCGACTATGGCTACTCCAGCACCACCGTCTATACGCAGTACGGCTACCCACCGCCCCCGCGTGTGGAGTACCGCACCATTGCCCCGTCTGCCTCCCATGTGTGGGTGGGTGGCGATTGGTACTGGCACGACAGCCGCTATGACTGGCGCCCGGGCCGCTGGGCACCACCGGGCTATCGTTACATGCCGCCACCGCCCCCAAGGCCTATGGTGCGGCCACCGCGCCCGCAGGTGCTGCCGATGCCACGGCCGGACCGTCCACCCATGGTGCGCCCCGATGAGCGCCCGCGCGCGCCGTTGTTCCGACTCGGCGGTGGTAACCGGCCACAGCCACCGGAGGGGCACCCTGATTCGCGTCCTCAGCCTCCGCAGGGCGGCAGACCAAGTTTTGGCTGGCAGCGACCACAGCAAACGCAGCCTGACCGCCCCAACCCTCCGCCCCAGCAGGTGCGACCCGATGGCCCGCGTCCAGATAACGCACGACCACCGCGCAGAGACAATGATGACCGCCGTGGGCCACCGCAATGGCGCGACCGGGATGGCGAGCGCGAACGGCGTTAAGCCGCCGAAAGCTGAAGTAGCAGCTCCAGCCAAAAGCCCGCAACGCGGGCTTTTTCTTTGGGTGGCTTACATCGGTGCCAACGGTGGCAGCGGTGTGCTTTCACCGCGTGCCTTAGCCAGCAGAAAGTCAATGCAGGTGCGCACAGCACGCGTCTGGTGGCGGTTGGGCAGGTAAAGCAAATACATGTGCGTGCCAAAAATGCTCAGGCGGTATTCGCCCAGCGTGGTCAGCACCTCACCGCTGGCAAGCTTGTCTTGCACCACGTAATCAGGCACCAAGCCCACGCCCAGCCCTGCCAAGATGCCTTCACGCAGGAAGGGAAAGTGCTCAGAGCTGAGCGTCGGCTCCAGCATCACCTCTTGCCGGTCCTGGCCTTCCTGGTAGGCCGACAGGCGCAGCTGGCGGCCCATAACGCCCGCCGTGATCAAGGGGCTGGCACGCAGCTCCATCAGCGTTTGGGGCAAACCGTATTGCTGCGCGTAGGTGGCTGAGGCGCAGGCCACATAGCGTACGTCGCCCAAGCTGCGTGCAATCACGGAGAGGGGGGGCTCTTGCATCACGCGGATGGCAATGTCCACCTCATCGCGCAGATTGTCCGCGCGGTTTTCAAACAGCACGTCCAGCACGATGCGCGGGTACAGCCGTTTGAACTCGATCAGCCAGTTGCTCACCACAATTTGCCCATACCCGCTGGGCACACTGATGCCCACCCGGCCCTGCAAATCCTGTCCCAGGCTGGTGATGGTCTCGCGGGCGGCCAGTATCTCGTTGTGGATGTTGCGCCCGTGCTCGTACAGGCGCAGTCCCACCTCGGTGGGCTCGACGCGGCGCGTGGTGCGCTTGACCAACTGCACGCCCACCGACTTCTCCAGCTGCGCCAGGTGATAACTGACATTGGCGCGTGTCATCTTCAGTTTGCGGGCTGCTTGGCTGAGATTGCCGCTGTCGATGATCTCTACCAGCAGCGTGAGCGAATGCAGGTCCATCTAGGGTTTTCCCTTGAAATTGTTCAAAATTATTTGACGGTCTGTCAATTATTGAATTGATTGTAAAGAAGCATTGTCGTAGTACAAACGACTTTTCCCATCGAATAACTATCCGGAGACACGCGCCATGAGTTCCGAAAGCACCGCTTCCGTGGTCCAAACCCGCCTTGACGGCGAGGTGTTGGTGGTCAGCATTAACAACCCCCCAGTGAATGCATTGGGCCAGGCCGTGCGTGCTGGCCTGCTGGCTGCGGTCGAGCAAGCCGCCGCCAATGCGGCGGTGAAAGCGCTGCTGATCGTGGGTGAGGGCAAGGCCTTCATTGCAGGCGCGGACATTCGTGAATTCGGTAAACCTGCCGTGGCACCTTCCTTGCCTGATGTGTGCAATGCCATCGAAGCCAGCAACAAGCTGGTGGTGGCCGCCATCCACGGTGCCGCATTGGGCGGTGGGCTGGAGGTGGCGTTGTCGGCCCATTACCGCGTGGCACTGCCTGCGGCCAAATTGGGTCTACCCGAAGTGAGCCTGGGTCTGTTGCCTGGTGCCGGTGGTACGCAGCGTGCGCCCCGTGTGATGGGCGTGAAGGCTGCGACCGAGCTGATGCTCAGCGGCAAACACCTGTCGGCCAAGGCCGCTGCTGCAGCGGGGCTGGTGGACAAGCTGGTGGAGGGCGATGACGCCACGGCCGCTGGTCTGGCTTACGCCCGCGAACTGCTGACGGCTGGCGCTGCCCTGCGCCGCACGCGTGACATTGAGATTGCTGACAAGGCTGCCGCACTGGCCGATTTGGAGGCCCTGGCAGCAGACACCGCCAAGAAGGCGCGTGGCCTGTTCTCACCTTTGAAAATCATCGAATGCGCCAAGGCTGCGGTAGAGCTGCCGTTTGACCAAGGTCTGGCCAAAGAGCGCGAGCTGTTTGTGCAGTGCCTGAACAGCCCACAGCGCCAAGGTCTGGTGCATGCGTTCTTTGCTGAACGCGAAGTGAGCAAGATTCCCGAAGCCAAGGCTGCTGCGCCACGTGTGTTCAAGCAACTGGCCATCATTGGAGGTGGCACCATGGGTGCGGGCATTACCGTAGCCGCACTGGATGCGGGCTACCCCGTGATCATGGTGGAGCGCGATGCCGAGTCCATCGCGCGGGGCCAAGCGAATGTGGAAAAGGTCTACAACGGCCTGATCACCAAGGGCCGCCTGACGGAAGAAGGCAAGGCCGCCATCATGGCGCGCTACACCCCTTCGACCAGCTACGACGACCTGAAAGACGTGGATCTGGTGATTGAGGCGGTGTTTGAAGACCTCGAAGTCAAAAAGGCCGTGTTCAAGGAGCTGGACCGTGTGTGCAAGCGCGGCGCTGTGCTGGCCACCAACACGTCCTACCTCGATATTGATGCCATTGCTGACGCTACCAGCCGTCCGCAAGACGTGATTGGCCTGCACTTTTTCAGCCCCGCCAACATCATGAAGCTGCTGGAAATTGTGGTGCCTGCCAAGGTCAGCGCAGACGTGGTGGCCACCGCTTTCGAGCTGGCCAAGCAATTGAAGAAAGTGCCGGTGCGCGCGGGTGTGTGCGATGGCTTTATCGGCAACCGCATTCTGGCCGTGTACAAGCAGGCGGCAGACGCCATCATGGAAGACGGCGCATCGCCGTACGAGATAGACGAGGCCGTGCGCGGTTTTGGCTACCCCATGGGCCCGTTCCAGGTCACCGACTTGGCCGGTGGCGACATCGGCTGGGCCACCCGCAAGCGCCGCGCTGCCACACGCAACCCGGCAGCGCGCTACGTGGAAGTGGCTGACCGCATCTGCGAAAACGGCTGGTTCGGCCAAAAAACCGGGCGCGGTTTCTACCTGTACCCACAAGGTGCGCGCGTGGGTCAGCAAGACCCCGAAGTGCTGGCCATTGTGGATGCCGAGCGCGCCAAAAAAGGCGTGACACCGCGCAAGTTCAGCCCTGAAGAAATCATGCGCCGCTACATGGCCGCCATGGTCAACGAAGGCGCCAAGGTGGTCGAAGAGGGCATTGCCCTGCGCCCCCTGGATGTGGATGTGACTTTCATCTCTGGCTACGGTTTTCCCCGCCACCGCGGTGGCCCCATGAAGTGGGCCGACATGCAAGGTCTGGACACGCTGCTGGCCGACATCAAGGCGTTTGCGCAAGAAGACCCGTTGTTCTGGAAGCCTGCTGCGCTGCTGGAGCGCCTAGTGGCGGAAGGCAAGAACTTTGACAGCCTGAACAAGGCTGCCTGACCGCCAGGTCACACATCGGAGCGCATTGCCACCGGCAGCGCGCAAAGAGGAAGGGGCGCAAGCCCTATCAGGGAGTAACCGGCAGCACATAACAACCAAGTTGCCGGGCCGCGCTGCAAGGGGCGGTATTTAAAAAAGAAGCTGCTGGCGTAAGTAATGCGGGCTTTTCAGAGTGAAAACTATCTGAAATGCCTGAATTACAAGCGCTGGTAGCTCTCAAAAACATTTGAGCGAGACACACACCATGCGCGAAGCCGTCATTGTTTCCACCGCCCGCACCCCGCTGACCAAGTCGCACCGTGGCGAGTTCAACGTCACGCCAGCGGCCCAGCTGGCTGCGTTTTCCGTCAAGGCTGCGGTCGAGCGCGCGGGCATTGACCCGGCCATGATCGAAGACTTGATTCTGGGCTGCGGCAACCCTGACGGTTTTCAGGGCCGCAACCTGGGCCGCCAGACCGTGATCCGTGCCGAGCTGCCTTTGAGCATTGCGGGCACCACCATCACGCGCTTTTGTGCCTCGGGCCTGCAATCGATTGCGATTGCCGCAGGCCGTGTGGTGGCCGAGGGCGTGGACGCCATGCTGGCCGGGGGTGTGGAGACCATTTCGGGCATTCGCCCAGGCAACAACTTGCCCACGGACATGGACCCATGGCTGGTGGCCAACAAGCCTGACTTGTTCATGGCCATGATCGACACCGCTGATGTGGTCGCCAAGCGCTACAGCATCAGCCGCGAAGACCAGGACGCGTTTTCGCTGCTCAGCCAGCAGCGCACCGCCGCTGCGCAGGCGGCAGGCCTGTTTGGCAATGAAATCATTGCCTGCGCCACCAGCATGGCGGAAAAGAACAAAGAAACCGGCGAAGTCACCTACCGCGATGTGGTGGCCACCCAAGACAACTGCAACCGCGCCAGCACCACGCTGGAAGGTCTGGCCAAGCTGGAACCCGTGAAGGGCCCCGGCAACTTCATCACCGCAGGCAATGCCTCGCAACTGTCGGATGGGTCCAGCGCCTGCGTGGTGATGGAAGCCAAGGTGGCAGAGCGCATGGGTCTGCAGCCGCTGGGTGCTTTCCGTGGTTTTGCCGTGGCAGGTTGCGAGCCCGATGAGATGGGCATTGGCCCCGTGTTCGCCATCCCCAAGCTGCTGGCACGCCACGGTCTGACGGTGGATGACATCGACCTGTGGGAGCTGAACGAAGCCTTCGCCTCGCAGGCCCTGTACTGCCAGCGCAAGCTGAGCATTCCGCTGGAGCGCCTGAACGTCAACGGCGGTGCGATCTCGATCGGCCACCCGTTTGGCATGACCGGCGCACGTCTGGCGGGCCACCTGCTGCTGGAAGGCCAGCGCCGCAAAGCCAAAGACCCATCCGTGAAATACGGCGTGGTGAGTATGTGCATTGCCGGTGGCATGGGCGCTGCGGGTCTGTTTGAGATTTATTGAACACCCCCTGAGCGGCTGGCGCCGCTTCCCCCTCTCCTGCGGGAGGGGGACGACGCCATCGCTGCGGGGCGGCCCTTGCTTGGCGTCTCTCACATGGAGTGCGCATGCGCAAAGGCCGCGGAAGGCGCACAGCGCCACGGATTACTGAGGACACAAGCAATGGATTTGCAATTCACCCCCCAAGAAGAGGCGTTCCGCGCCGAAGTGCAAACTTTTCTGAAGGAAAAGTTGCCCAAAAATATCGCCAACAAGGTCAAGGCCGGTCAGCGACTGAGCAAAGAAGACCAGGCCCAGTGGCACGCCATCCTGAACGAGCGTGGCTGGTACGCCAACCACTGGCCGCAAGAGCACGGTGGCCCGGGCTGGGGGGCGGTGCAGAAGTTCATCTTTGATACCGAGTGCGCACTGGCCGGTGGCCCGCGCATCGTGCCGTTTGGCGTGAACATGCTGGGACCGGTGCTGATCAAGTACGGCAACGAGCAGCAAAAGAACTACTGGCTGCCGCGCATTTTGAATGGCGATGACTGGTGGTGTCAGGGCTATTCAGAGCCCGGCGCAGGCTCGGATCTGGCTTCGGTCAAAACCACCGCCGTGCTGCAGGGCGACCATTACGTTGTGAATGGTCAGAAAACCTGGACTACGCAGGGCCAGCACGCCAACATGATTTTCTGTCTGGTGCGCACCAACCGCGAAGCCAAGGCCCAGCAAGGCATCAGCTTTTTGCTGGTGGACATGAATACCCCCGGCGTGGAGCTGCGCCCCATCCGCACGCTGGATGGCGACATTGAAGTCAACGAAGTGTTCTTCACCGATGTGAAGGTGCCCGTAGAGAACCTGGTGGGTGAAGAAAACAAGGGCTGGACTTACGCCAAGTACCTGCTGACTTATGAGCGCACAGGCATTGCCGGCGTGGGCTTTTGCATCTCGGCCCTGGCCAAGTTGCAGGTGATTGCGGCCAAGGTGCGCAAGAACGGCAAGCCGTTGAGCCAAGACCCGCTCTTTGCGGCCCGTCTGGCCAAGGTCGAGATTGACCTGGAGAACATGAAAACCACCAACCTGCGCGTGATTGCTGCTGTGGCGGGTGGGGGTGTGCCGGGTGCTGAAAGCTCGATGCTCAAGATCCGTGGCACCGAAATCCGCCAGGAAATTCTGTCGCTGATCCGCCGTGCCATGGGCGTGTATGCCGTGCCTTACATCGACGCTGCGCAGTACGAAGGCTACGACGAAGCGCCGGTGGGTGGTGTGGAGGAAGCCGCCACGGCAGCAGCCAACTACTTCAACTACCGCAAGCTGTCGATCTTCGGCGGCTCCAACGAGATTCAAAAAAACATCATCTCCAAGATGATCCTGGGCTTGTAAACGCCTACCCCCTGGGTCGCTGCGCGGCGGCCCTGGCTCGGTGTCCCCCACGAAAGGGGTGACACCAAGCCATCTGGATGGATGACCTGCTGGGTAGAAAGAATTTGTCATGAACTTCACACACACCGAAGACCGCCGCATGCTGGCGGACAGCCTGAACCGTTTTGTGGCCGAGCAGTACGGCATTGAGCACCGCAACCAGCTGGCCTATGGCGACGAGGGCCACAGCCCCACGCTGTACGCGCAGTTTGCCGAGCTGGGCGCCATTGGCGCGCTGTTCCCTGAAGCGGCTGGCGGTTTTGGCGGCTCGGGCTTTGACATCAGCGTGGTGTTTGAGGCACTGGGCCGTGGTTTGGTGGCCGAGCCCCTGCTGGATGCACTGGTGGTGGGCCAGGCATTGATTGCGGCGGGCACCGAATCGCAAAAAGCCAAGCTGGACGACATCATTGCCGGTGGCCTGCTTTGCGCCTTGGCCCACGATGAGCCGGGCAGCCATTACGAGTTGAACCATGTCTCCACCACGGCCACCAAGTCGGCCAGTGGCTGGGTGCTGAATGGTGCCAAGGGCGTGGTCGCTTTTGGTGAGAAGGCCGACTTGCTGCTGGTCAGCGCACGCACAGCTGGTGGGCCTTTGGACGAAAGCGGCATTAGCCTGTTCTTGGTGGATGGCAGCGCGGCAGGCGTCACCAAGCGTGGCTACCAGCGATTTGAAGGCGGCCGTGCGGCCGATATCACGTTGAACAATGTCCAAGTGCCTGCCGATGCCATGTTGGGCGCAGAAGGCAAGGGCTACGCAGTGCTGGAACGCATCAGTGGCTACGCGCTGCTGGCACTGGCGGCAGAAGCGCTGGGCGCGATGGACGTGGCCAAGCAAAGCACGCTGGAATACCTGCAGACGCGCAAGCAGTTTGGCGTGGCCATTGGCACGTTCCAGGCGCTGCAGCACCGCATGGCTGATCTGCTGCTGGAAGTGGAGCAAATGCGCTCGGCCGTGATCAACGCGGCAGACGCCATCGACAACGCCGAAGGCGTGGCACAGCAAAAAACGCTGTCTGCCGCCAAGTACACCGCAGGCTACGTGGGCGCGCTGGTGGCCGAAGAGAGCATTCAGATGCACGGTGGCATAGGCATGACCTGGGAGCTGCCATTGGCCCATTACGCCAAGCGTTTGGTGCTGCTGGATCACCAGTTTGGTGACGAAGACCACCACCTGGCGCGTTTCATCGCCCTGGGTCAACAGGCCTGAGCATCTTTTGTTGCCCGGATTGACCCTTGTGCCGCATCTGCGGTACTGGGGTTGAGGGTCTGGCCCATTCAACAGCGTTGAGGAGACATGGAATGAACGATGCATTGCTCGTACGTCGCGAAGGGGATGTCCTCATCCTCTCCAACAACAACGTGGCCGCACGCAATGCGCTGTCACCCGAGTTTTACGCGGCAGTGACCCGGGCACTGACAGACGCAGCGGCAGACACCAGCATTGGTGCCATTGTGCTGACGGGGGAGGGCGGCCACTTTTGCGCTGGCGGCGACTTGCGCCAACTGGCCAAGCGCCGCGATCTGCCAGTGCACGAGCGCCGTGAAAAGTTGGAAGGTCTGCACGACCTGATCCGCGCGGTGCGCGACTGCCCCAAGCCGGTGATCGCTGCCGTGGAAGGCGCAGCAGCAGGCGCTGGCCTGTCGCTGGCACTGGCCTGCGACATGCTGGTGGCGGCCAAGAACAGTGTGTTCTCGGTGGCGTATGTGAAGGTGGGGCTGACGCCCGACGGCGGTGCCACGGCGTTTTTGGCCGAGTTTGTCTCGCGCCAGGTGCTGACCGAGCTGTGCCTGACGGGTGAACGCATCAGCGGTGAGCGCATGGCCCAGCTGGGCGTGGTGAACCGCTTGGCCGACCCCGGGCAGGCCATTGTGCTGGCCGTGGGACTGGCCCGGCAGATTGCGCAAGGCCCCGAGTTGGCCATGGCGCGCATCAAAGATCTGTGCCGCGCCGCACCGCGCAACACGCTGGAAGAACAGCTGGAGCTGGAAGCCCAGTACATGGTGCAGTCGCAAGAAACCGACGAGTGCCGTGAGGGCATTGGTGCTTTTCTGGAAAAGCGCACGGCCAATTTTCGCCAGCCATCGACCATCGTGCTGGCTTCATAACACCTACAACGACGCATCAAGCGCAGGGAGACAAGAGCTATGACGAACCAACACACATTGCCTGAAGACATCGACTTTCCGCTGGAAGGCGTGCGCGTACTTGATTTGTCGCGCGTGTTTGCGGGGCCTTTGTGCGGGCAGGTACTGGCCGACTTTGGCGCAGAAGTGATCAAGGTCGAGCACCCAGGCCGAGGCGATGACACGCGCGACTGGGGCATGCGCATTGGCAAGACCGAGACCACCTACTACAACAGCATGAACCGCAACAAGCGTTCGGTCACGCTGGACTTGCAAAGCCCCGAAGGCGTGCAAATCATTTATGACCTGCTGCCCCAGTTTGATGTGGTGATTCACAACTTCAAGCACGGTGGTGCCGACAAGCTGGGGCTGGGCTATGACAAACTCAAGTCCATCAAGCCCGATCTGATTTACTGCAATGTGGCGGGCTACAACAGCGACACGCCAGAGGCCAAGCGCCCTGGCTACGACCTGGTGATTCAGGCCGAAGCCGGGCTGATGGCCATCAATGGAGAAGAGGGTACCCCCCCGCTGAAGTTTGGCGTGGCCGTGGTTGACCTGATGACCGGCATGTACGCTGCGCAGGCCATTTTGGCAGCCCTGTTCCGCAGAAGCCGCAATGGCCGTGGCCGCCAGATTGAGCTGGCACTGTACGACTGCGGCATTACCATCAATGGTTACTACGCGCTGGACTCCATGCTGCTGGGCCACGATACGCAGCGTTACGGCAACGCCCATCCGTCGATCGTGCCCTACGGTATGTTTGAGTCGCTGGATGGCCCGCTGATCATTGGCGTGGGCAACAACGGCCAGTTTGAAAAGTTTTGCCGCAACGTCATCTTGCGCCCGGATATTTTTGAAGACCCGCGCTATGCCACCAATGTAGAGCGGGCCAAGAATCGGCTCGAAATTTTGCCGCTGCTCAAGCAGATCATTGCCAGCCATCCGCGCCAGCAACTGCTGGAGCGCATGCATGCCTGCGGCATTCCATGCGGTGAAGTGGCGGGTCTGCACGAGGCGCTGACCAGCGAGCGCACCCAGCAAACGGGCATCTTTCACCAGATGCCCCACCCCGTGGCGGGCAAGACCTGGGTATTTGCACCGCCTTACCGTTTGGATGGCCAGCGCCTGCCGATCCGCAATGCGCCCCCCACTTTGGGCGAGGCGACGCGCGAAGTGCTGCAAGAGCTGCTGTCTATGAGTGATGAACAACTGCAGGTACTGAAAGACAAAGGCGTGCTGACCTTACCTGAGGCACCAGCGCCCCATTAACCAACCCCGCACTGCGCCACAACAGCCCCGTCAGAGGACTGTGTGTGCGCAGCACAAGGATTTTCTGCATCCAACACCGCAATTTCCAGGAGACAACCACATGGATTGCAACACCACTACCCGTCGTCAGTTGATGCTGGCTGCTGCCGCAGCGGCAGGCTCCAGCCTTGTGGGCTTGCCCGCATGGGCCAAGGCCGCCTATCCCAGCAAGCCGATTCGCTTCATAGTGCCGTTCAACCCCGGTGGAGCGACCGACATCGTGGCACGCGTGCTGGCCGAGGCCATGTCCAAAAAAATGGGCCAGCCTATCGTGGTGGAAAACAAAGCCGGTGCTTCGGGCATGCTAGGCACCGACCAGGTGGCCAAGGCTGCACCGGATGGCTACAACGTGGTGCTGTCGCTGAGTACCTCGCTGCTGATCAACCAGTTCTTGTATTCCAAGATGGCCTACAACCCGCAAAAGGACTTGCTGATGCTGTCGGAGCTGGCATCGGCCCCGGTCACGCTGGTGGTGCATCCATCAGTGCCCGCCAACAACATGCAGGAGCTGCTGGCCTGGGTGAAGGCCAACAAGAGCAAGGTGTCGTACGGCAGCTGGGGCGTGGGCTCGTACGCCCACCTGGGTGGCGCGTACATGAGCAAGTCCATGAATGCCGACATGAGCCATGTGGCTTACCGCGGTGAGGCGCCCATGATTCAGGAGCTGATTGGCGGCCAGCTGCAGCTGTGCTTTTCCAGCGCCCAGAACACCAAACCCTTCATTGATTCCGGTCGGCTCAAAGCCATTGGCGTAACGGGCAAAGCACGCATGGCCGTGTTGCCCAATCTGCCCACGATCTACGAGCAAGGCGTGACCGATGACGCTTACTCCATCGCAGGTTTTGTGGCGATGGCTTTGCCTACAGGCACGCCCAAAGAGATTGTGGATGTGCTGTATGCCGCGCTGCAAGAGGCGTCCAAGGACGCCAAGGTGCAAGAGCGCATGGACGGCGCTGGCTTTCTGTCGGTGTTCAGCAGCCCTGAAGAATTTTCCAAAACCTATGCCAAGGCCGCACCTGTGTGGAAAGCACTGGTTGAAGTGGCGGAAGCCAAGGTCGATTAATCCAAAAACGATAGCAGCAAGAGACAAACTACATGCCAACATATTCCCATTCCATCACCCGCCGCGTATTGCTGGCCACTGCCACCACCTTGGTCGCAGGTAGTGCGCTGGCTCAGGCAGCCTGGCCCAGCAAGCCCATCACCCTGATCGTGCCTTTCCCTCCCGGAGGCCCCACCGACGTGGTCTCGCGCATTGTGGGCAAAGAGTTGTCTGACCGTCTGGGCCAGCCCATTATTGTGGAAAACAAGGCTGGTGCTTCCGGTGCCATTGCTGCTGCTCAGGTCAAGCGTGCAGCGCCCGATGGCTATACGCTGATGACGCTGGCAACGCCCACACTGTTTGCGCCACTGTTTTACAAGAACACGGGCTACGAAATCTCCAAGGATTTCACCCCCATCGCCATGGTGTACGACCTGCCCATCGTGATGGTGGTCAACGCCGACAAGCTGCCCGGCGTGAACACGCTGCCCAAGCTGATCGAAACCGCTCGTGCACAAAAAGGCGCACTGAACTACACCACCAGCGGCGCAGGCAGCTTTGGCCACATGAGCATGGAACTGCTCAAGGATCTGGGCAAGTTCGACATGCAGCACGTGGCCTACAAGGGCGGCGTGCCCGCCATTACCGACACCATTGGCGGTCAGGTGCCCATCATGTATGCCGATCTGGTGGCTGCCCTGCCGCACATCAAATCCGGCAAGCTGGTGGCTGTGGCCGTGGGCTCGCCTGAGCGTGTGAGCGTCATCCCAGAGGTCAAAACCATTGCCGAGCAAGGTATTGACGGCTTCTCGGCCGTGTCGCTGGGCGCATTCCTGGGACCCAAGGGCATGCCCCCTGCGGTGGTCGAACGCCTGAACAAGGAAGTCAAAGAGATCCTGTCAGAAAAGGCCGTGCAAGACCGCATCCTGGGCGCAGGTGCCATTGCACGCTTCATGCCTGCTGCGCAGCTGCAGCAAAGTCTGGCCACCGACTACGCCAAGTGGAGCAAAGTGGTGCGCGAAAAGGGCATGGCAGCAGAGTAAACCGTGCCGCAGCCCTGCATCTGGCGTGTGCTGGCTGCAGGGCTGCCATCACCCAGCCTTCACCATCGGTGATGGCCCTATTTTGAAATACTGAATTCATAGCTACTGGCGCTTGATGTATAAGCGCTAGTGACCGTTTTAACCAAAATTTCTGAAAGAGCAAAGCCATGAAGGTATTGGTCCCAGTCAAGCGCGTGGTGGACTACAACGTCAAAGTGCGAGTCAAGAGTGACGGCACGGGCGTGGACATCGCCAACGTCAAGATGAGCATGAACCCGTTTGACGAAATCGCC
>Ga0308157_10000158_pt1 | contig 282242 bp, 240 predicted proteins | sample PhyBR1_FD_201035 | JGI IMG/M metagenome (GOLD analysis project Ga0308157, IMG submission 201035) | Phyllosphere microbial communities from UC Gill Tract Community Farm, Albany, California, United States - DLSLB.R1 | ecosystem: Host-associated > Plants > Phyllosphere > Unclassified | place... | reverse complement strand
CACGGCTCGCAGGTGCTGACCACCTGGCAGTCGATCGGCGCGGTGGCCGTCGCGCTGCTCGCCCCGCTGCTGGGCAACCTCGCCGACCGCGGCGGCGCCCGCAACACGCTGCTGCGCATCACGACGCTCGCCACCGTCGTGACCGTTGCGCTGATGCCGCTGGTCGCGCTCGACGCCGACTATCTGACCCTCGGCGCGATCCTGATCGCGCTCGCCGTGGTGTTCAGCGAGCTCGCAGGCGTGTTCGTGAACTCGGTGCTCCCGGAGATCTCCACGCCCGAGAACCGCGGCCGGGTCTCGGGGACCGCCTGGGCGGTGGGCTACTGGGGGTCGATCGTGTGCCTCGGCCTCGTGCTCGTGCTGTTCGTGATGCCGGGGACGGGGCTGCTCGGGATCACGGGCGAGGACGGCTGGAACTACCGGGCGATCCCCCTGTTCGTGGCGCTGTGGATCCTGCTCGGCACGCTCCCGCTGATGCTGCGCGCCCCGCGGCACCCGCCGGCAGCGCCCGGCGAGCGGTGGAACCCCTGGCAGGGCTATGCCTCGATCGTGCGGCGCGTGCTCCGGGCGGTGAAGGAGGAGCCGGTGATGCTCCAGTACCTCGTCGCCTCCGCGGTCTACCGCGACGGGCTCGGGGCCGTCTTCTCGATCGCGGGCGTGCTCGCCGCGAACGCCTACGGCTTCTCGACGGTCGAGATCATCGTCTTCGGCATCGCCGCGAACCTGGTCGCCGGGTTCGGGGTGTTCCTGGGCGGCCGCGTCGACGACCGGCTCGGCCCCCGCCCCGTGATCATCGGCGGCTGCCTCGGCATCATCGCGCTGGGCCTCGTGGTGCTGGCCTTCTCCGCGACCGTCGTGTTCTGGGTGGCGGGGCTCGCGATCTGCCTGTTCGTCGGCCCCGTGCAGTCCGCCTCGCGGAACCTGCTCACCCGGCTCTCGCTGCCGGGTCGGGAGACGGAGAACTTCGGGCTGTACGCGACGACAGGTCGGGCGCTGGGCTTCCTGGGCACCGCCGCCTTCGCCGCGACGGTCGCGATCTCGGGCGAGACCCGCACCGGGATCCTCGGCATCGTGCTCGTGATGGTGCTGGGCCTGGTCGCCTTCCTGCCGATCCGGCTCGGCGCGGCAGGTCGCGCCGCACCCGCCGACGCAGGCGCCGCCGCCGGCGCCGCCTCCCCCGACGCCTGACGGACCCGCGCCCACCGGTCCGCCCGGATCCCGCATCCGGGCCCGCCACCGATGCACCCCCTTGGGCCCCACCCCACGCTCTCGGCGACGGGCATAGTCGGCTGCTGGCGCGTGGCGTACCTCTACGGCTATATGGGCATAGAGGTACGCCACACGCCAGTAACCGACCACGGGCCCGCGACCGCTGGTCGATGGTCGCCCGATCGGTGCGGCGGGCTCTGGTGACGGGCCGTGGTCAGCTGCGGGCGTGTGGCGTTCCACTGCGGCATATATGCCGTAGTGGAACGCCACACGCCAGCTCCCGACCATCGCGCCGCGACGGGAGTGGCGGGGTCGGCAGGTGAGTCCCCGCCGGTAAGCGAGGCGGGCCCGACAGGGTGAGGTGGGTTCAGGCGAGGTCGGAGGGATCGACCAGGAGCCCGTCGAGGTCCACGACGTAGCCGCCGACGCTCTCGGCGATCAGCCCGGCGATCAGGCCGATGCGCCGGTACGCCTCCTGCCAGCGCTCGACGGTCGCCGCATCGGGAGCCTCGATCGCGTCCTCCTCCGGGTCGGCGGTGACGTGTACGAGCTCGTAGTCCACGGCCTCGTCGAGCCACTCGAGGGCGGCGAGGGCAACGGGACGGGCGCTGCGGCCCACCCGCACCTCGATCACGTCGCCGTCGGGCAGCGGCGCGGTGAGCCCGTAGCCGGTTCGCGCGGACTCCTCCGGGACCCGGTCCAGCTCGGCCTCGGGCTCGAGCGGGGCGAGGAGCTGCGCGAGGGACTCGGGGGCCAGGGCGTGCGGGCTCGTGATCCGAAGGTCCCGCACGTGGTACGGGTGCGGCTCGAGGCGCACATGGCCGTCGGTGACCACCGCGCCGTAGAGCCGCCGTGCGAGCGCCCAGGCGAGGTCCAGGCTCTCCCGCTCGGCTCCGAAGGGCAGCCCCTCGGGGAAGGCGCGGCCGTACCCGTGGGAGTCGACCATGCCCTCGGGGACGGGGTCCTCGCGCACCCGCGGGGTCTCGAGCGTCCAGCGGCCGGCTCCGCGGGGCGTGCGGTCCGGGACCAGGCGGACGTCGCCGCCGAGGTGGATCGCGCCGTCCCCGTCTTCCCGAGCGGCGGGGCGGACGTTGCGGATCATCGTGAGCACCTCGGCCGGGTCCGTGTCCCGCGGCAGCTGAAGTCGGTGGCTGGTGCGGGCCGGCTCGGTCACTGCTGCTCCTCCTGGAGGGGGATCCGTGTGCGATGGAAGTTCTGCGCCGAGCGTGAGGGCGTCGGCCCGCGCTGTCCGAGATAGCGGTTGAGGTTGCCCTCGCTGCCGTAGGGCCGTTCGGAGGGGCTCGAGAGGCGGAAGAAGCACAGCTGCCCGATCTTCATGCCGGGCCACAGCGCGACGGGGAGGGTCGCCATGTTCGACAGCTCGAGGGTGATGTGCCCCTCGAAGCCGGGGTCGATGAATCCCGCGGTCGAGTGGGTCAGCAGTCCCAGCCGACCCAGCGAGCTCTTGCCCTCGAGTCGGGCGGCGACGTCGTCGGGCAGGGTGATCCGCTCGTAGGTCGAGGCGAGCACGAACTCCCCCGGGTGCAGCATGTACGCCTCGTCGGGGTCGACGGCGACCTCGCGCGTCAGGTCCGCCTGCTCGAGGGACGGGTCGATCAGCGCATGCTTGTGGTTGTCGAAGAGGCGGAAGAAGCGGTCGATCCGCACGTCCACGGAGGCGGGCTGGATCATCGCCTCGTCGGACGGGGACAGCCGCACCCGACCGGCCTCGATCTCGGCCCGGATGTCTCGATCGCTCAGCAGCACGGCGAACAGACTAGTCCCCCGGCGGCACGACGCGGGAGCCCGTCCCGAATACTCCCGGTTCGCGGAGCACTCGGGCGAGGGGGTATGCTGTCTCCCGTTCGCTCGGACGGCAGGTCCGCCTGCACCGGCCGGGCAGCTCTTCGCGGGTGTAGTTCAATGGTAGAACTTCAGCTTCCCAAGCTGACAGCGCGGGTTCGATTCCCGTCACCCGCTCGCGTGGCCAGGGCCGCGATCTCCGCTCCAGGAGGTCGCGGCCCTGTCGCATCCGGTCCCTGTCCAGCCGCTGCTCGCACGCCTTCGCACGCGGTCCTGGCGGGGTCCGGGCGCAGGCCGGCCGCGGTCCGGGCGCAGGCAGGACGCGGTCCGGCCGCCATCCCGCAGACGCTCTGCCCATCATCCCGCGGACAGCCCGGCCACCATCCGGCGGCCGGTCCGGGCACGGATTCTGTCGCGGTCCCGCGCGAGTGTAAGAATGCGGCATGCCCAAGATCATCGGAGGGTCGCTCGAGGAGCACCGAGAACGCACGCGGGAGAAGATCTTCACCGCGCTGGCCGAACTGCTGGAGACCCAGGAGTTCGAAACCGTGACGTTCTCGCGCATCGCGACCGCGGCCGGCGTGGGTCGCACCGCGATGTACAACCACTTCCCCGACCGCGAGACGCTCCTGATCGAGTACGCGATCCACGAGACGACGGACTACATCGCCCAGCTGCGCGCAGGGGTCAGCGACTCCGCGACCCCGCGCGAGGCGGTCATCGCCTACGTGCGCACCCAGCTCGACCTCACCGTCTCCTTCCACGTCCCGCAGGCCGCGGGCCGCGCCTCCCTCACGCCGGAGGCCGCGGCGCGGATGCGCGAGCACGTGGTCCTGATCGAGGAGGTGCTCAGCACGATCGTGGAGAACGGGATCGCCTCGGGCGACTTCGCCGCGGATCTCGACGTGGCCGCGACGGTGCGGATCATCAACGGCCTGCTGGTCGGCTCCTCGGCCAAGCGCTACTCGCGCACGGCGCTCGAGCGCTTCGTGCTGCAGGGACTCGGCGCGAGCGCCTGAGGGAGAGGGCGAGCGCCTGGAATGCGGGCGCCTGAGGGAGAGGGCGAGCGCCTGAGCGACAGCGCGAACGCCCGAGGGTGAGCACGAGCGCCCGCCCCGCCCGTCGAGGCAGAGTCCCACGGGCCCGGGGCCGACAGGCCCGAGCCCACGTGCCCGAGCCCACGTGCCCGAGCCCACGTGCCCGAGGCCGACGGGCCCGAGGCCGACGGGCCCGAGCCGGCGCACCGTGACCTGCGCGGCCGGGACGGTCACCGTCCGGGGCCGACGCGGTCAGGGCACCCGCGTCCCGTCAGCCCCGGTCCTTGCGCTTCTTCCGCGTGGGCCGCGCGGTGACGGTGACCTCGTGGCGGTCCTCCTCCTCGACCTCCCAGTCCATGGCGTCCAGGGCGGTCTCCGGGCCGTCCTCCTCCTCCGCACGGGAGAAGAGCGGCCGGGACAGCTCCCCGTGCTCGTCCTCGAGGTCGACCTCGGGCGCGGTGGCGGTGATGACCCAGCAGGCCAGCGCGATGATGATCGCGAGCACCGCGATGCCCCAGCGGAGGAAGGCGTTCGTGCCGTCGGTGCTCATCCCCACCACCGCGCTCACGGCGAGCGAGGAGAGCACGGAGGCGGTGAGCAGGAGCGGCAGCGCGACCGAGCCGATCACCGAGCGCAGGATCGAGGTGAGCACGGCGCCGCCGAGCGCTCCGGAGTGCCCCCACGAGCCGGGCCCGCCGTAGCGGCCGGAGCTGATCACGGCCGCGGCGCCGGTGAGGGTCGAGGCGGCGCCGAGGGTCCACAGCCCCAGTCCGGCCGCGGTGAGCACCACGCCGAGGACCAGGCCGGGCAGCGCGGCCGGACCGAGACCGAAGCCGGCCACGACCGGTGCCAGCACCGCGACGACGACGGGGGTCAGGGCGGCGCGGCGCACCATCTCGGACAGCTCCGGCAGCTCTGCGCCGTCGCGACCCTCGAGCATCGCCGCGCGGGTCTCGACCACCGCGTTCGCGCCGAGCCGGCGCGCCGCGTCCAGGAGCGAGGCGGTGATCAGCAGGACGGCGACGACGCCGAGCGCCACGCCGCCGAGCACCGTGAGGGAGGCGGGGGTGGCCGCGTGCAGGGCACGGTCCTCCCACACGGTCGCGGCGCGCGGCGCGAGCTGCAGCGCGGAGACGACCGGGCCGAGGGCGCCGAAGCCCACGAGCACCGCCGCGAGCAGCAGCGCGCCGAGCGGTCCGGTGGCCGCGCCGCTCGAGGCGCGGCGCGGACCGGCCTCGGACCCGGCGCGGTCCAGCAGGGAGGCCGCCAGGAGCGGGCCCGCATGGCCTGCGACCACGATCAGGGCGCCGAGCCCGGCGTGCACGGACAGCGCGAGGGCCAGGGACGGCACCCCCGCCGCGAGCACCGACAGCACGGCCGCGATCAGCACGAGCAGGGCGAGGGCGCCCGCAGCGGTCAGCGCGGTGGAGCCGAGCCCCGCGGTGATCCCGAGGGCCCCGCCGGTGCGGGAGGTGCGGGCGGCGCGCAGCACGGAGCCGCCCAGGCGGTTCCCGGTCCCGCCCAGCAGCAGCACTGCCGCGAGCGCGGCGAGCGCGCCCAGGCCGAGCGCCACGGCGACCACGACGTTCGGCGTGATGCCGTACAGGGCGAGCATGTCGAGGAAGGAGGAGGCGTACTGCGAGTCGTCGGTCTGGGAGATGAACTGGCCGAGGTCGCCGCCGAGCTCCTCGATCTGCGGCTCGAGCTGCTCGCGCGGGGTGTCGGTGCCGCCGGTGATCGCCGGATCGGTGAAGTTCTCCAGCCCCACGTCCTCGAAGCGGAGGTCCTTGTACAGGGACGGGATCCACAGCGCGGCGGCGGCGACGGCGCCGGCCGCCCCGAGCACCGAGGGGATCAGTCCGCCCAGCTGCAGCGCGCCGCGCTCGTGGCCCTCCCGGCCCACGTGCGGCACGACGGCGGCGACGCCCGCGGCGAGCATCGCCGTGCCCAGCGCGAGCAGCACCACGATGAAGCCCTCCGCCGCGAGCACGGGCACGCCGAGCAGCACCCCGAGGGCGGCGCCCGCGGTCGCGACGGCCACCAGATCGGCGCTGAGCGCTCCGCCGCGGCGCACCATCCGGGCGCTGCGCAGGAGGGGCCCGCCGAGATTGTCGGCGTCGTCAGGGTCGAGCTCGTGCTCGTCGGTGCCGACGAGGACCGCGGCCGCGGCGGCCCCCGCCTCGACGGGCGCGGCGCAGGCCCGCACGACGAGCGCGGAGATCGCGGCGCCCGCGGCGAGGGCGGCGAGGGCCGGGCCGGCCGTCGTCTGCAGGAACCAGACGACGATCACGACGGGCAGCACGGCCAGGGCGAGCGCCCCCGCGACCGTGAGCGCGCCGAGACGGGAGACCATCGCCGCGCGCCGCTCGACGTCGACGCCGAGCGCGGCGAGCTGGATCGCGAGGCCGCGCCAGGCCGCGAGCGGACCGAGCGCGAGCCCCACCAGCAGCAGGGCCGAGCGCAGGATCCGGTCGTCGGTCGCGCCGGGGGCGAGATAGAGCACCACCGCGAGCGGGAGCCCGACCCACAGCAGGATCGAGGCGGAGGACATCAGCGGCGCGCCGAGCCGTCGGCCGAGCGCCGGGTCGACCTCGGCGCTGTCCTCGTCGCGCCGCAGCCGGGTCGGCACGACCGCGCCGAGGACCAGCGCGGCCACGGCCAGCAGGCCGAGCACGAGCAGGGTGACGGCGAGATCGTCGCCGAGGGGGAATTGCGTGATCAGGTCCACGGGTCGGCTTCAGCTTCCGTCGGTGGCAGAGGTCAGGCGAGCAGGGAGAGGTCCAGGTGGTCCGGGCCGCCGTCGACGACGCGGAGCGGGACCCCCCAATCCTGCTGGTGCATGTGGCAGGCGGGGAACTCCACGGCGGGGTCCGCGTCGCAGGAGGCGGCGCGGGCGCTGACGTGGAGGACGCCCTCGGTGTATGCGGGGTCGAGGGTCACGGTGCGCTCGAGCGCGGTGTCGACCCCTCCCCCGCCGGTCAGCATCGAGGTGGGGGTCGTCGCGATCGTGACCTGGGTGGACGGCCCGAGGGAGTCGTCGAGCTTGTGCCCGGGCGGCGGGGTGAACAGCACCCGCACGGTGAGCGGGCCGGGCCCCACCTCGGTCGCGGGACGCTCGGAGCGCTGCGCGCCCTCGTCGATCCTGCGCTCGGCCGCCTTCGCGACCGGGACCCAGGTGATGCGGTGCACGCCGGACTCGACGACGATCAGCTGGCCGATCCCGTCCACGGGAGGGCCGACGATCGCGTCGGAGGGCTCCTTGAGGTCGGTCGCGACGGTGACCACCTCGCCGGTCTCCTCGTCCAGCAGGCGGATCGCGCCGTTGTACGTGTCGGCGATCGCGATGCGCCCGTCGGGCAGCGCGGTCACGCCGAGCGGGTGCTGGAGGCGGGCGGAGTCGAGGGGGCCGTCCACGTGCCCGAAGTCGAACAGGCCCTTGCCCACGAGGGTGCTGACCTGCATCGTCTGCGGATCCAGGAGCCGCACGGCGGAGGATTCGGAGTCCGCGACCACGATCCGCCCGTCGGGCAGCTCGTCCAGCCCGGAGGGCTGCGCCCACCAGGAGGCGACGGCCGGGCCGTCGACGAGGCCTTCCTGGGTGGTGCCCGCGAGGACGAGCAGCGCGCCGGTGGCGGGGTCGAAGGTCCACAGCTGGTGGATCCCGGCCATCGCGATCACGGCCCGGTTCAGGGCGTGGCTCCAGGTGAGGTCCCACGGGGTGGACAGGGAGAAGGAGCGGGCATCTCCCTCGCCGCGCGGGAGCGGCTCGCCCTGCATCCACTGCTCGCCGGTGCCGGCGACGGTGGTGACCTCGGTCGCGGTGCGGGAGCGCAGCAGGCGGTCCTGGCCGACCTTCACGCCGCGCAGTCGATGCCCGGCGGTGTCGGCGACCAGCAGGTCGTAGCCGACCTCGTGGGCGATCTCGGCGGGCAGGGCGAGGACGCCGTTGGGCTCCGCGAACTGTGCGACAGTCTCGTCGCCGTCGGCATGGCCTCGCTGACCGGTGCCGATGATCGCGTCGACCGTGGTGCCGTCGTCCTGGAAGACGACCAGGCGGTGCTGGCCGGCATCGGAGACGACGAGACGGCCGTCGGGCAGGACGGCGAGCTTCGAGGGGAAGCGGAGGGTCTGCTCCGTGCGCTCGGCGAGGACCGTCGGCGCGGGGCCGCGGCGCAGCGAGCCGTCGGCCTCGCCCTCGGCGACGAGCTGCGCGACCAGGCGGTCGAGGTTCTCGGCATGTCCCTCGCCGGAGAGGTTGCCGGCGATGCGGCCGTGGGTGTCCAGCACCATGAGCGTGGGCCAGGCGCGGGCGCCGTACTCGCTCCAGGTCTCGAGCTCCGGGTCATCGATCACCGGATGGGAGACCTCGTAGCGCTCGATGTTGGCCTGGAGCGCGTCGCGGTCCTTCTCGAACTCGAACTTCGGGGAGTGCACGCCGATGACCACGAGCTCATCGGCCCACTTCTCCTCCAGGGGGCGCAGCTCGTCCAGGACGTGCAGGCAGTTCACGCAGCAGAAGGTCCAGAAGTCCAGCAGGACGATCTTGCCGCGCAGCGCCTCGAGGTCCAGCTCGGCGCCGCCGGTGTTCAGCCAGCCGCGGCCACGCAGCGGGGAGCCGTGGGCGCGGGAGGTCAGGGGCGCGGAGGGGTCCGACGAAGTGGTCATGGGGTCCAGTGAACACCGGATCGGCGCCCAGGGGCCAACTCACGTGACATGGGCGGACATCCGCGCGCCGTCACCAGCTCGCGATCCAGGCCGCGAGATCCGGATCCGTGAGGGAGGTCAGGGCGAGGTCCGCGGGCGGGACCGGATGCCCGGGGGCGGGGACCGCGAGCAGGCGCAGCCCCGCGTCGCGTGCGGCGCGGGCGCCGGTGCCGGAGTCCTCGAGCGCGAGGCAGTCCTCGGGCCGCTGCCCGAGGGAGCGGGCCGCCGCGGCGTACATGTCGGGGGCGGGCTTGGGCCGCTCCACCGTGTCCGAGGCCTCGAGCACGGTGAAGAAGTCCCGCAGTCCCCCGATGACGAGCTTGTGGTCCAGCGCCTCGAGCCAGGAGTTCGAGGCGCAGCCCAGCGGCAGCTTCGCGGACGCGGCGCGCAGCACCTCGGCGGCGCCGGGCAGGGTCCGCACCTCCCCGGCGAGCTCGCGGTCGAACTCCCGGTGCAGGTCCGCGAGGACCTCCTGCTCGTCGTGCCGGGCCCGGCGGGCGATCAGCTCGGCCGCCACCTCGATCGTCGAGCCGTGCAGCACCGCGTCGTCCTCGGGGCTGATCTCCGCGCCGTGGGCGGCGACGACCGTGTCCTGGGCGTTCTGCCACACCGACTCGGTGTCCAGCAGCAGGCCGTCGCAGTCGAACACGACCGCGCGCGGGGTCCAGTCCCCGAAGGCCGCGGCGAAGCGGTCCGGCACCCGACTCATCGCTCCACCTCCCAGCTCCCGATCCACTCGGCGAGCACGGGGTCGGCGAGGGAGTCCAGCCGGCGCGGCGCGGCGGGGTCCTGGCCGGGGATCGACGGCACCGCGATGAGCTGCATCCCGGCGGCGAGCGCGGCCTGCGCGCCGGTCTCGGAGTCCTCCACGGCGAGGCAGTCCTCGGGAGCCGCCTCGAGCGCCGCGGCGGCGGCGAGGTAGAGGTCGGGGGCGGGCTTCGCCGCGGCGACCTCGTCGAGCGAGATCGCCGCGTCGAAGGCGTCGGCCAGGCCCAGGGAGGCCAGGGTGCGCTCGAGCAGGTCGCGCGGGGAGTTCGAGGCGACGGCGAGGGGGCGGCGCGCCGCGATCGCACGGACGGTCTCCGCCGCGCCGGGCAGCGGCTCGAGCGGGCTGCTCATCCGCTCCTCGTGCTCGGCCAGGAGCTCCGCACCGGCGAGGTGCGGGTCCTTCCCGACGGCCTCGGCGATCGCGGTGACGACCACCTCGATGGGCCGCCCGGTCAGGGCGCGGCGCGCGGAGGGGGCGAGGACGGCCCCGTGGCGCGAGAGGTAGTCCTCCTGCAGGGCGAGCCAGCGCGCCTCGGTGTCCACGAGCAGCCCGTCGCAGTCCAGGACGACGGCCGACGGGGTCCACTGCGGCGGCCAGGTCTCCAGCGGGGAGGGGGACGCGGTCTCGCTCAAGCTCATGTCCCCAGCCTATCGATCCTCGCGGGCGGGTCGTCCAGGCACGTCGCGACCGACGCGGACGCCCGGACGACCGCTCCTGCGCCCCGGGGCGTCCGGGCGCCGCGCGGTCACGCGGAGGCGGCCGCGAGGCCCTGCTCGAGGTCGGCGAGGATGTCGTCGATGTGCTCGATCCCGACGGAGAGGCGCACGAAGCCGGGGGCGACGCCGGCCGCGCGCTGCTCCTCCTCGCTCAGCTGGGAGTGGGTGGTGGAGGCGGGGTGGATGACGAGGCTGCGCACGTCACCGATGTTCGCGACGTGGGAGTGCAGGGTCAGGGCGTCCACGAAGCGGCGACCGGCCTCGACTCCCCCGGGCAGCTCGAAGCCGAGCACGCTGCCGGCCCCCGTGGGGAGGTACTGCTGCGCCCGCTCGTGGTGCGGGGAGGAGGGCAGGGAGGCCCAGGTGACGGTGCCGACCCGCTCGTCGGCCTCGAGGAAGGCGGCGACGCGGTGGGTGTTCTCGAGGTGGCGCTCCATCCGCAGCGGCAGCGTCTCCAGGCCCTGCCCGATGAGGAAGGCGTTGAACGGGGAGACGGCCGGTCCCAGGTCGCGCAGCAGGTTGGTGCGGGCGCGGGTCGCGAAGGCGGCGGGGATCCCGGCGAAGACGAGCCCGTCGTAGGACTCGTCCGGCTCGGTGAACTGGGGGTACTTCTGCGCGTGGGCGGAGAAGTCGAAGCTGTCCCCGTCCACGATCGCGCCGGCGATCGAGGTGCCGTGGCCTCCGAGGAACTTGGTGGCGGAGTGGACGACGACGTCGGCGCCGTGCTCGAGGGGGCGCAGCAGGTAGGGGGTCGCGACGGTGTTGTCGACGACCAGCGGCACCCCCGCCTGATGGGCGACGTCGGCGACGGCACTCAGGTCGGGGATGTCCTGCTGGGGGTTCGGGATCGACTCGACGAAGAAGGCGCGGGTGGTGTCGTCGGCCGCGGCGCGCCAGGACTCGGGGTCCGTGGGGTCCTGGACCCACTGCGCGGAGATGCCCAGACGCGGCAGCGTGTGCTTGAAGAGGTTGAAGGAACCGCCGTAGAGGCTCGGGGAGATGACGATCGAGTCGCCGGCCCCGGCGAGGTTCAGGATCGCGAGCGTGATCGCGCTCTGCCCGGAGGCGACCAGCAGCCCGGCCGCACCGCCCTCGAGCGCGGCGATGCGGTCCTCGACGGCGGCCTGGGTCGGATTGGTGATGCGGGTGTAGATCGGAGCGGCCTCGGCGAGCGCGAAGCGGTCCGCCGCGGACTGCGCCGAGGGGAAGACGAAGCTGGTCGTCTGGTGGATCGGCAGGGCGCGCGAGCCCGCCTCGGAGTCCGGGGTCTGTCCGGCGTGGACGGCGAGGGTCTCGAACTTCTGGGGCTGCTGCGTCATCTGGGTGCTCCTCGGGATCTCGGGGGGACGCGCTCAGCCTGTCCTCGGCGTGCCGCCGGGGCGAGGACTGTGAACATCTGTGTCCCCGAGCTCGAGCAGCTCCCCCTCCCAGCGGCTGCGCAGCCAGCGGTCGTGCGAGGCGATCAGCACGGTCCCGCCCCAGCCGGCGAGCGCGGCCTCGAGCCGGGTCGCGGTGACCAGGGCGAGGTGGTTCGTGGGCTCGTCGAGGATCAGCAGCTCGGGCGGGTCCAGCAGCACCGCGGCGAGCATGACGCGGCGCAGCTGGCCGCGGGAGAGGTCGGCGAGGGGGCGGGCGAGATCACGGGGGTGCACGAGGCCGAACAGCTCGGGCGCCCGGTCCGCGTCCTCGATCCGGGCGGCCTCGCGCAGATGCGCGCCGACGGTGCGGCCGGGCACGGGCTCGTCGTCCTGCCCGAGGTGCCCGATCCGCAGGGAGCGCGGGTGGCTCACGGTGCCCTGATCCGGGTCGAGCTCGCCGGCGACCACGTCCAGCAGCGTCGACTTCCCGCTGCCGTTCGCGCCGGTGACCAGCAGATGCTCCCCTGCCGAGAGGCTGACGGAGACGGGCTGGAGCCGCCCCTCGACGGCGATGTCGGCGAGGGCGAGCTGGACCTGGCCGGCAGCGGCGGGCGCGGCCGGCATGTGGGTGAGCTCCAGCTCGGCCGGGGGCTTGCGCACCTGGTCCTGCTCGAGCTGGGCGAGGCGGGCCCGGGACTCCCGCAGGCGCCGCGAGACGACGCTCGCGTTGCGGTCGGCGTAGAACTTCTTCGACGCCCTCGCCTCTGTGCGCGGGGCGGCGCCGGGATGGCCGACGGTCTCCGAGTCCGTCACCGCCTGCCGCAGCGTCTTCAGCTCCTCCTGCTCGGTGCGGAAGCGGTGCTCCCAGCGGTCCCGGGCCTCGAAGCGTGCCAGCAGGTAATCGCTGAAGCCGCCCGTGTACGCCGTCAGGCCGCCGGGCTCCTGCGCGAGCGGGGACTCGGCGGGGTCGAGGTCGAGCTGGGCGCGGGTCGCGTCGTCGAGGAAGGCCCGGTCGTGGCTGGCGATGAGCACGGGGCCGGGATGCGCGGCGATCGCGTCGGCGAGGAAGGCGGCGCCCGCGTCGTCGAGGTGGTTGGTGGGCTCGTCGAGCAGCCAGCTGGCGGGCCGCGCGACGAGCAGGTGCGCGAGGGCGAGCCGCTCCCGCTGGCCTCCGCTGATCTCCCCTAGCGCGGTGGTGACGGGCAGGTCGTCCAGACCCAGGCCGGCGAGGGTCTCCTCGGCGCGGCGGTCGGCGTGCCAGACGTCGGCGAGGGTCGCCTCGGCCAGGAGCGCGTCGTAGCGGGCGGCGGCCGCGGGGGTGCCGTCCGCGAGCTCCTCCCCCGCGGTGATCAGCTCCCGCTCGAGCCTGCGGGAGCGCTCGAGGGCGTCGGCGAGGACCTCGGCGATCGTGGCGCGGGGGCCGAAGGGGAGCTCCTGGCGCAGCAGGCCGACCGGGCCCGGGACCTCGCAGGTGCCGGCGTCGGCGGGCAGGTCCCCGGCGAGGATCCGCAGCAGGGTGGATTTGCCGCTGCCGTTCTCGCCGAGCAGGCCGGTGGGGCGTCCCGCGGGGACGACGAGGCTCACGTCCGTCAGGACGCGGCGGTCGGGGTAGGCGAAGGAGATCCCGTCGGCACGCAGGTGCAGGGCGGGACCGGCGGCGACAGGGTCAGGGGTGTGCGCGGGCATGGATCAGCTCCTCGGCGCGGAGGGACGGCGGGCGACAGGGCTGATCACAGACGCATGGCACCCACCGTAGGGACGGCGGGCGCGCGTGTCGAGGGGATTACCGGGCGGCGACGTGGGCCGCGGGGATCACCGCTCGACGGCGCCGCCGAGCCGCGCGACCGCGGAGCGGATCCCCGCGGGGTCCCCGCTCCGTCGCGGATCGCGCGGGAAGGCCTCGAGCACCTCGGCGGCCGCGGCGGGGTCGGCCCCGGCCAGCAGCGCGACGAGCGCGACGCGCACGCTGCCGTCCGCCTCCTCGAGCATGCGCGCGGCCTCCGCCGGGTCCGCCCCGCTGGCCTGCACGAGCATCCGCACCGTGCGGGCGACGAGCTTCTCGTTGGTGGGCCGCACCTGGATCATCAGGTTCCCGAAGGTGGTGCCGAGGCGGACCATCATCGCGGTCGAGAGGGCGTTGAGGGTGAGCTTCTGCGCGGTGCCGGCCTTCATGCGGGTCGAGCCGGTGACCACCTCGGGGCCGACGTCCAGGAGGATCGCGTGGTCGGCCAGCGGTGCGAGCTGGGCGCGGGGGTTCGCGGAGATCAGGGCCGTCGGCATGCCTGCCGCGCGGGCGGCCTCGAGCGCGCCGCGCACGAAGGGGGTGCGGCCGCTCGCGGCGAGTCCGATCACCACGTCCCCCGGGCGGCAGCGCTCGCGCACCAGCTGCGCGCCCTGCTCGGCGGAGTCCTCGGCGCCCTCGACCGCGGTGAGGAAGGCGCCGGGGCCGCCCGCGAGATGGGCGGTGACCATCGACTCGTCGGCGTCGAAGGTCGGGGCGAGCTCGACCGCGTCGAGGACCGCGAGGCGGCCCGAGGTGCCGGCGCCGAGGTAGTGCACGGTGCCGCCGTCGGCGATGGACTCGACGCACACCTCCACGAGCGTCGCGATCTCGGCGGAGCGGGCCTGGACCGCGGCCGCGACCGTCGCGTCCTCGCCGAGGATCACATCGACCATCCCTCGCGCGTCGAGGGTGTCGAGCTCGGCGCTGGCCGGGTTCCGCTCCTCGGTCGGCGAGACGAGTCCGACCAGGTCGGCGTCGAAGCGGCTCGGGTCGGTGCGGGGGGTGCTCACATGGTCTCCAATGATCGGTGGGCGTCGCACGGGCCAGGGTATGCCAGGTCCGGCCGCACCCTACGATGAGGGGACGTTCGAGGAGGGGAGCTCGATGAGCCAGCACCTGGTGATCGCCGGCGATGTCGGCGGGACGCGCTCGCGGCTGGTCGCCGCGCCGCTCGGCGGCGGGGTCCTCGCGCAGGTCGAGGGACCCGGAGCGAACCTCCGCTCCTCGGGGCAGGCGGCGCTGGAGGGTCTCGCGGACACGACCGGCGACGTCCTCGCCCGGGCGCGGGACGCGCTCGGGGCCGACGGGGCCCTCGCCGAGGTCGCGGCCGTCGCGCTCGGCATCTCCGGGGCGGGACCGGCGCGCGCGGCGGAGGTGCGCTCCGCCGTCGGCGCGCGGCTCTCCGTGCTCGGCATCCCCGAGCACCGGCTCCTGATCACGGACGACCTGCACACGGCGTTCCTCTCGGGCGGGGTGGGCGATGACGGGCTGCTCGTGCTCGCGGGCACCGGCGCGGTCGCCGTCCGCTTCCGCGACCGGGAGGCGATCGCGCGGCGCGACGGGATGGGCTGGCTGCTGGGCGACATCGGCTCCGCGGTGTGGCTGGGCCGGCGCACGCTCGAGGCGGTCGCCGCGGACCTCGACGGCCGCGGCCCCCGCACCCTGCTCACCGAGGAGGTGGGCGCCGAGCTGGGGCTCGACCTGCGCGAGGGGCTTCGCCCGCCCTCGGCCACCGGCGATCCGCGGCAGGACCTCATCCGCGCCCTGGACGATCACCTGCCCGCGGGGGCGCCCGCGGCGCTGGGCCGCTTCGCCCCGCTGCCCGCCCGGGTGGGCCGGGACCCGGTCGCCCAGGAGATCCTCGGCGCCGCGATCGCGCACGTGCTGGACACCGTCGAGGCGCTGGACCCGGAGGCGGTGCTGCCGGTGGTGCTCGCCGGCTCGGTGCTCACCGGCCCCGGCCCGCTGCACGACGAGGTCACCGCCGCGCTGCAGGATCGTCGGCGCTCGGTGAGCATGGCTCCCGACGGGCTGCCCGGGGCCCTGCTGCTCGCGCGCGAGCTCGCGGGGCGGGTGCTGGGCTGACGGGCGAGGGGGTCGACGTCCCCCGGCCCGCGCCGCGGCACCCTCCCGCCTCGGACTCGGCGGGTGCTCCGCACCCGCCCTCCCCACCTCCGCGCGGCCACTAGGATGGCGGGCGTCAGCAGGCCGTCCCCCCGGAAGAAGGCTCCTTTCGATGCCCGAGCTCCACGACCAGATCCCCACCCGTGAGAAGGTGCTGATCATCGGCGCCGGCCCGGCCGGTCTCGCGGCTGCCGCGTCGCTGAAGGCGCTCGAGGTGCCCTTCGACATCGTGGACCGCGCCGCTCACGTCGGCGGCATCTGGGACCCCGAGCGCGGGGACAGCCCGGTCTGGACCTCGCTGGAGATGATCTCCTCGCGCGAGCAGACCCAGTACGAGGACCTCCTGCAGCCGGTCTCCTTCCTCGAGTTCCTCTCCCCCGGGCACATGGCCAAGTACCTGCGGGCCTACGCCTCCCGCCACGGGATCACCGACCACTTCCGCCCCCGCACCGCCGTGCGCTCGGCGCGCCCCTTCGGGGAGGGCGTGTGGGAGGTCGAGCTCTCCACCGGCGAGATCGGGATCTACCGCGCGGTGATCTCCGCGCACGGCATCTCCGAGCGCCCGCACCGCCCCGACTGGGCCGGCGACATCCCGGACTCCGTGCGGGTGCTGCACTCGAAGGAGTGGACGGGCGCCGACGGGCTCGAGGGCCGGCGGGTGCTCGTCGTCGGCTCGGGGCAGTCCGCCGCGGACATCGCGGTCGACGCCGCGCGCCGCGCGCTCGAGGTGCGCTGGTCGATGCGCACCGGCCACTGGGTGGTGCCGCGTCGCGTCGCCGGGATGCCCGGCGACGTCGCCGCCTCCCGCGAGCCCGCGATGCTGGGCGGGCTCAACGCCCGGATCGCGGAGACGGTCGTGCGCCGCACCGTCGGCGACCCGGTCGAGGCAGGCCTGCCCCGCCCGGCGCTGCCCCTGCTCGAGGATCGCGTGATCGTCTCCGACGACCTCCTGCAGCGGGTCCGCGAGGGGCGCATCACCCCGGCGGGCGCGGTGCAGTCGGTGGACGCCGAGGGCGTGGTCACCCATGCCCGGGGCGGCGACGCCTTCGGCACCGACACCTTCGACGCCGACGTGATCGTGCTGGCCACCGGCTACGAGACCGGCGCCGATCACCTCCCCGAGGATCTCGTGCCCCGCACCGCGAGCGGCGAGAGCGACCTCTTCCTCGGCGCCTTCCCCCGCGGCCGGGACGACCTGGTCATCCTGGGCCAGCAGCGAGTCTCCGGCGGCGTGCTGCCGATCCTCGTCGAGCAGGCCGACATCGCCGCGTACATGATGGCCGCGACCCGGGACGGCGCCGCCTCCCCCGCGCTCGACCAGTTCCGGCGCGTGCGCGGCGGCTCCGAGAGCGCGGTCCCGGCACGGCCCGCACCCGCCTCCGGGGGTCTGCGCGGCCGGCTCGAGACCGCCGTGGGCACCCGCCGCGTCACCGCCCGCGAGCTCCCCTCGGGGGCCGGTGCTCAGGAGGGGCTGATCCCGGCGGTGGACCGCGAGACGCAGCTCGCGCGCCTCCGCTCCGTCCGCAGTCTCTTCAGCTGATCGACGAACTGGCGAGGTACGAGCCGGCAGGAGATCAGCACGTAGAGCGCCGCTGATCGACGTGCTGCGAGGCACGAGCGGCAGGAGAACAGCAGTCAGGCAGAGCTGATCGACGAACTGGCGAGGCACGAGCCGGGAGGAGATCAGCAGTCAGGCAGAGCCGCCCCTGCCGCGCCGCGCCCGCAGCGCGCCGGCAGTGAGGACGAGTGCGCCCAGCACCGTCACGACCAGCACGAGCGTGCCCGCGAGCTGCTGATCGGCGAGGGCGTCGGCGCGCCAGGTCCGCCCGGTCGCGCCGAACCAGCTCGCGGCCAGCAGCAGGTCCGTCGTGCGCAGCGCGGCCCCGGCGCCGAGGCCCAGCAGCAGCGGGACCGCGGCGACCGGCAGGCGGCGCGCCGCGGGCGCGGCCCGCACGGCCAGGGCCGAGAGCGCCCCCGCGCCGAGGGCCAGCAGCTGCAGCGCGAGGTGCGCGGCGTGTCCGTCGAGCGCGAGGCGCAGCGCCGGGCCGACGTAGGCCGCGACCAGCAGCGCCGGGCCGAGCGCCGCGACCGGTGCGGCGAGCCACCAGCGGTCCCCGAGCAGGGTGCGCAGACGCGGCGGGACGGTCGCGACGCAGCCGAGCAGCACCCCGGCGGGCAGCAGGAGCAGCACGTGCTGGAGCACGTGCGCGGAGATCAGCACCTTGCCGTAGACGTTCAGCGGGCCCGAGGTGAGCAGCACCAGGGCCGCGGCGCCGAGCACCAGCAGCACGCTCCGGGTGCGCCCGCGGGCGGGGGCCGAGGGCCTCCACCAGACGAGCACGAGCACGCAGGCCAGCGCCATCCCGAAGGGGTCGGGACGCCACTGGGTCGCCACCGTGGCGAGATCGGGGGCGGGAGGCAGGGGGTAGCCGGTGAGCACGCCGGCGGTGCCCGCGGGCGGGGTGCCGACCTCCGCGGGCGGCGGGGAGGAGCTCATCGCGGCAGCGAGCGCGACCGCGAGGCCCATCAGCGCGAGCTCCAGCAGCGCCAGGCGTCGGTAGGTGCCCCGTGCGCGCAGCCCCTCCGCGTCGTTCCCGAGGCCGGTGGCGAGCTGGCGGCGCTGGAGCGCGCCGAGCAGGGCCAGGAGCAGCAGCAGCACCGTCTTGGCGAGGCCGATCTGCACGTACGGGCTGGTGAGGATCTCCGCGGGGGTGTTCATGCGCACCGCGAGCGCCCACACCCCGCTCAGGCCGAGCGCGATCCAGCAGATCAGCGCGAGATGGGAGTAGCCGCGCAGCACCGTCACGTCGTCCCGGCCGCTCGCGGGCAGCACCTGGAGGACCGCGAGCCCGCCGAGCCAGATCCCGACCGCGAGCAGGTGCACGAGCATGGTCGAGGTGCCCACCTCATGGGTCTCGTCCCCGGCGGCGTGCCCGGTCATCGCCGCCGAGAAGGCGACGAAGCCGGCGAACGCGGCGAGCACCCGCGCGAGGCCGACAGAGGTGCCCAGCACCGCGACCGTCGTCGTCGCCGCGGCGGCGAGCAGACCGATCAGCAGCCACACCCCCAGCTCGGTCGCGACGAACACCCCGAGATCGGAGCCGAAGCGTTCCGAGCCGACCGCCTGCCCGGTCGCGATCGCGTAGGAGAAGGCGAGGGAGGCGCCGCGGGCGAGCGTCGTGACCGCCGCGGCGCCCGCGACGATCCCGAGGGCGCGGGCGCGGTCCGCGTCCTCGCGCAGGAGCCAGCCCGCGACGACGGCGCCGCCGAGGGTGAGCGCGGCGGCGAGGTCGCCGAGGGTCGCGGAGATCGGGGCGCCGAGGCGGGCGACAGGGCCCGCGTCGAGCAGCACCAGGTTGTCGCCGCCGGCGGCGTCGGCCGCGAGCACGGAGAGCAGGCACAGCACCGCGAGGGCGGGCAGCAGGGGCAGGAGGCGGCGCGCGCTCACGAGGCGATCACCAGACCCACCCAGAGGGCTCCCATGCCGGTGCCCACGGTGAGCAGGAGATACGCGAGCGCGATCGAGTAGTCACCGCGCCGGAGGATCTCGACGATGTCCAGCGCCGCGGTGGACAGGGTCGACATCCCGCCGCAGAAGCCCGCGCCGAGGAGCGCATAGGCCATGCCGGCCGCGCCGGTGGCCGAGCCCAGGCGCGCCACCACGATCCCGAGCAGGAAGCAGGCGATCACGTTCACGGCGAAGGTCAGCCACGGCCGCAGCTGCTCGCCGTCCTCGAGGCCGCGGGAGGCGAGCAGGCGCGCCCCTCCCGTCTGCACGGCCCAGCGCGCCACGGCGCCGAGACCGCCGCCGAGTCCGACCACCGCGAACGCGAGCAGGAGCGTGACGGCGCTCATGCGCTCGCCCCGCCCCGCTCGGCCAGGCGCCGGCCGAGCAGCAGACCGAGCACCACGGCGCCCAGGCACAGCACCAGGGTGAGTCCGGCATAGGACAGGGCCAGGAGCGGGAAGTCCGCGCCGATCATCGCCGAGCCCTCGAGCACCACCGTGGACATGGTCGTGAAGCCGCCGCACAGCCCGGTGCCCAGCAGCGGGTGGATCCAGGGCCGCAGCGGAGCGATCTGGAGCACCCCGTTCAGCCCCCCGAGCACGAGGCAGCCCAGCACGTTCACGGTGAGCGTCGCCCACGGCACCTCGACCAGGGTCGGGGTGGTGACGGTGGGGACGAGCACGCTCAGGCCGAAGCGCAGCATCGTCCCGAGCGCGCCCCCGGCCGCCACGAGCAGCACGACCTTCCAGGTCGCGAGGCTGCGGTGGACCGGCCCGGAGCCGAGGGTCTCGGAGTCGGCCACGTCCTCGTGCCGCAGCGCCGCCATCTCGACGGTGTGCATGCGGGGGTCCTCGCGCCGCGGCGGGGACGGGGAAGGAGGCGGGCTCGAGGTCACCGCACCAGGGTACCGAGGTGGCGCGCCGCCCCTGTCAGCCCCGCGCTCAACCCCACACGAGACCCAGGGACGGGTCCTCGAGCACGGCGGAGACGTCGCGCAGCAGCTCCGCGCCGAGCGCCCCGTCGATCAGGCGGTGGTCGAAGCTCAGCGAGAGCGTGGCGACCTGCCGCGGCTCGATCCGCCCCTCGACCACCCACGGCTTCTCCTTGATCGCGCCGACGCCGAGGATCGCGGACTCGCCGGGGTTCAGGATCGGGGTGCCGGAGTCGATGTCGAAGACGCCGTAGTTCGTGACCGTGATGGTGCCGTCGCGGGTGTCGCGCAGCGAGGTGCGGCCGGCTCTCGCGGTGCGGGCGAGCTCCCCGATCCCCTCCGCGAGCTCGCGGAGGGTCATCAGGTGGGCGTCCTTGAGGTTCGGGACGATGAGGCCGCGCGGGGTCGCCGCGGCGATGCCGAGGTTGACGTAGTGCTTGTAGACGATCTCCTGGGCGGCCTCGTCCCAGGAGGCGTTGACCTCGGGGTTGCGACGGATCGCGACGAGCAGCGCCTTCGCGACCACGGCCAGGGGGCTCACCTTCACGTCGGTCCATTCGCGGGAGGAGCGCAGCTGGGCGACGATCCGCATCACGCCGGACATGTCGATCTCGTTGAAGACGGTGACGTGCGGGGCGGTGAAGGCCGAGGCGACCATCGCCTCCGCGGTGCGCTTGCGGACCGAGCGGATCGGGACGCGGGTGGTGCGCTCGTCGCTGGTGACGCCGGAGAAGGGCTGGTCGCGGGTGGTCTTCATGACGCCTCCGAGGTCCGCAGGCGCCTGCGGCGACTCCTCGGGGAAGTAGTCGCCGTCGTGGCCGTCATGGTCCGCGCCGTAGGCGCGCTGCTGGGCGTTGAGGACGTCCTGGCGGGTGACGGTGCCCTCGGGGCCGGTGGCGAGCACGTCGTGCAGCGCGATCCCGAGGTCGCGGGCGAGCTTGCGCACGGGAGGCTTGGCGAGGATCCGGTCGATGGGGACCTGCTGTTCCGGCGCGGACTGCGCGGGCTCGGCCCGTCGCCTGCGGCGTCGCGGCCCGCTGCTCCGCTCCCCGTAGCCGACGAGGTTCTTCGGCTCGGCCGACGGCGCCGCGGCGGCGCTCCCCGCCTCCTTCCCCGCAGCCTGCTCGGCGGTCTGCCCGGTGGCCTGCTCCGCGAGCTCGGCGGCCGAGGGGTCGGCGGCGGCGTCGGAGGCGGCGGCGTCGGAGGCGGCGGCGTCGGAGGCGGCGGCGTCGGACGGCGTGTCGGAGGCGGCGCCGGGGGCGGGCGCCGGTGCCGCACCGCCGGAGGTGTCCACGCGCAGCAGCGGCGCGCCGACGGGCACCTCCTCGCCGACCGCGACGAGGATCTCGACGACGGTCCCGGCGACGTGGCTGGGCAGCTCGACGGCGCTCTTGGCGGTCTCCACCTCGACGACGGGGTCGTTGATCTCCAGCCGGTCGCCGACGGCGACCTTGACCTCGAGGATCTCGGCCTCGGTGAGGCCCTCGCCGGGGTCGGTGAGGGCGATCGTGACGATCGGGTCCGCCGTGTTCATGGTCGTGATCCTTTCACGCAGGGTGCTCGAGACGGGTCCGTCAGTGCTCGAGCAGACGGTCCACGCCGTCGAGCACCCGGTCGAGGTCGGGGAGGTAGACGTGCTCCATGCGGGAGGGCGGGTAGGGCAGGTGGTAGCCGCCCACGCGCAGCACGGGCGCCTCGAGGTGGTAGAAGCACTGCTCCGTGATGCGCGCGGCGATCTCGGCGCCGAGCCCGCCCAGCACGGGCGCCTCGTGGACGATCAGCAGCCGGCCGGTGCGCCGCACCGAGTCGGCGATGGTCGGATGGTCGACAGGGGCGAGGGAGCGGGCGTCGATGACCTCGAGGTCGATGCCGTCGGCCGCGGCGGCCTCGGCGCTCTCGAGCACGACCGGCATGCTCGGGCCCCAGGCGAGCACGGTCGCATCGGTGCCGGGGCGCACCACCTGCGCCGTCCAGGGCGAGATCTCGGGGCGGCGGTCCGGGTCGACGTCGCCCTTGACCCAGTAGCGCCGCTTGGGCTCGAGCAGGATCACCGGGTCCTCGCTCTCGATCGCCTGGCGGGTCATCCAGTAGGCGTCCTGCGCGGTGGCGGGGGCGAGGATCCGCAGTCCCGCGGTATGGGCGAAGAGCGCCTCGGGGCTCTCGGAGTGGTGCTCGACCGCGCCGATGCCGCCGCCGTGCGGGATGCGGATCACCAGCGGCATGTTCACGCGGCCGCTGGTGCGGTTGTGCATCTTCGCGACCTGGGTGGTGATCTGGTTGAAGGCGGGGAAGACGAACCCGTCGAACTGGATCTCGACCACGGGCCGGTAGCCGCGCACCGCCAGGCCCACCGCGGTGCCGACGATCCCGGCCTCGGCGAGCGGGGTGTCGACCACGCGCTGGGAGCCGAACTCGGCGTGCAGTCCGTCGGTGACGCGGAAGACGCCGCCGAGCACGCCGATGTCCTCGCCCATGAGGAGGACCTTGTCGTCCGCGGTCATCGCATCGCGCAGGCCCGCGGTGATGGCCTTCGCGATCGGCAGGTTGGTCGTGCTCATCGGTTCATCTCCTCCCGCTCGTTCCTCGCAGTTCGTCGACGAATCGTGCTCATCGATTCATCTCCTCGCCCTCGTCCTCGAACTGGGCGACGTAGGCGAGGTACTCCTCGCGCTCGGCGTCGACGATCGGATGGGGCTCGGCGTAGGCGTGGTCGAACATGTGCACGGGGTCGGGGTCCTCCATGCCGTGGATGTGGTGGTGCAGCTGCATCGCGAGGTCGTGCGCCTCCTCGTCGCAGCGGGCCACGAAGGCCTCGTCGATCTCGCCGAGCTGCTCGAGGTGGCGGCGCAGGCGGAGGATCGGGTCCCGTTCGGCCCATTCCTGCTCCTCCGCGGCGGGCCGGTAGCGGGAGGCGTCGTCGCTCGTGGTGTGGGCGGCCATGCGATAGGTGAGCGCCTCGACGAAGACGGGCCCCTCCCCGGCGCGTGCGGAGTCCAGCGCGGTGCGCACGGCGCCGAGCACGGCCAGGACGTCGTTGCCGTCCACCCGCACCGAGGGGATGCCCCAGCCGCGGGAGCGCTGGGCGAGCGGCACGCGGGTCTGGACGGACGTGGGCACCGAGATCGCCCACTGGTTGTTCTGCGTGTAGAACACGACGGGGGCCTGGAAGGAGGCGGCGAAGGTGAGGGATTCGGCGACCTCGCCCTCGCTGGAGGCGCCGTCGCCGAAGAGGGCGAGCACCGCGGTGTCGGTGGCGCTGTCGCCGGTGCCGACGACGCCGTCGCGCTGCAGGCCCATCGCGTAGCCGACGGCGTGCGGGGCCTGGGAGCCGAGCACGATCATGTACGGGTGGGTGCGCAGCGCATTGGGGTCCCAGCCGCCGTGGCTGACGCCGCGGAACATCTCCAGCAGGCGCCAGGGCTCGATGCCGCGGGCCCAGGCCACGCCGTGCTCGCGGTAGGTGGGCACGAGATAGTCCTGCTCGCGCGAGGCGTGGCCGGCGCCGATCTGCGCGGCCTCCTGCCCGAGCGCGCTGGCCCACAGGCCCAGCTGGCCCTGGCGCTGCAGGCTCGTGGCCTCGAGGTCCGCGGCGCGGATCATCACCATGTCGCGGTAGTAGCCGCGCAGGCGCTCGGGGGTGGCCAGACCCGCCTCCTCGAGCACGGCGTCGAGCTGCTCGTGCGGGGTGCGGGTGCCGTCGGGCCCCAGGAGCTGGACCATCGGCTCCTCGGCCGCGACGTCGGGGATCGTGGATCGGAAGACGCTCACGGACGAGAGCGTAACCTACGGTGCCGTAAGTTCCAAGGAGCCCCCGTCACCGACGGCGGCCCCCCAGCGCGGCGCGGGAACGCCGCAGGGCCCCCTCCCCCGCATCCGGCAGGGCCGCCGCGAGCGCGATGAGCAGGCAGTCCGCGATCGCGAGCTGCGCGATGCGGGAGCTGGTCGCACCGGCCCGGAAGGACGGCTCGCGCGAAGCGGTGAGGAGCACCTCGTCGGCGCCGCGCGCGAGCGGGCTCGCCGGCGCGCCCGTGATCGCGAGGGTGAGCGCCCCGAGCTCCGTCGCCAGGTCGAGCGCGTCCAGCACGTCGATCGTGCGCCCGGAGTCCGAGATCGCCAGCAGCACGTCCTGCTCGCTGAGTCCCACGACCGCCGGCAGGGCGTCGTGCGCGCTGGTCAGGGCGTGGGCGGAGAGGCCGAGGCGGGTGAGCTTGTACTGCAGGTCCAGCGCCGCGAGGCCCGAGGCCCCCACCCCCATCAGCAGGATCCGCCGCGCCGCGGCGAGACGCTCGGCACTCCGCTCGAGCACCTCCAGGTCGAGCAGGCGCACCGTGTCGCGCACGGCGCGGGCGTCCGCCGCGGCGATCCGCTCGACCGACACGGCGAGCGGGTCGTTCGCGTCGATCTCGAGCGGGAAGGCGAGCTCGCCCTGGTCGCCGACGGCCCGGGCCGCCTCGGCGACGAGCCCGGCACGCAGCTCCCGGTAGCCGGTCAGGCCCAGCTCGCGGGCGAGGTTCACCACGGAGGACTGCGCACAGCCGGCCGCCGCGGCGAGCTGGTCGATGGTCATCGCCCCGGCCGCGACCGGGTCCTCGAGGATCACCCCCGCGATGCGTCGCTGGACGGGCCGGAGATCGTCCAGGCGTCCTCGCAGGCTCTGGAGCAGCGCCGCGCTCACCGCCCCTCCCCCGGCACCAGGCGCAGGCGGGTCACGGGGGCGCGCGCCGCGGGGTCCTCCGCCCCCGGGGCCGCCCCGGGGAGGCGGTGCGGCGGGGTCAGGGCGCCGAGCACGACGGGTTCGCGAGCACCCGTGTGCGTGGTGCCGTCGGCGCGGGCGAGGGTGCCCGGCAGGCCGTGCGCGCCGAGATGGCCGAGCAGGGCGATCAGCAGCGCCTCCTTCCCGTCGGCCGGGATGCCGAGCGCGTCGGCGTCGAGCAGCGGGAGCGGGTCGAGATGCGCGGCGAGCCGCTCGCGCAGCAGCGGGTTGCGGATCCCGCCGCCCGAGGCGACGACGCGACGGGCGCCGAGCGGGGCGATCGCCCGGGCGATCGTCACGGCGGTGAGCTCGACGAGGGTGGCGAGCAGGTCGGGGAGGGCGACCGTCGCCAGGACCTCGGCGCCCAGGACCCGCCGCACGTAGCCGGCGTCGAAGTGTTCCCGACCGGTCGAGCGCGGGAGGGGGCGGCCGTAGAAGGCCTCGGCGTCCAGGAGCCGTGCGAGCGCGGCGCGATCGACCGTGCCCCGGCGGGCGAGGCGCGCCTCGTGGTCGGCCGGTGCGCCGGTCGCGGCGTGGACGGCGGCGTCGAGCAGCGCGTTGCCGGGGCCGGTGTCCCCGGCGAGCACCTCCGGGCCGCCGACCAGGGTGAGGTTCGCGATCCCGCCAATGTTCAGCACCGCGGTCGGCTCCTCGTGGCCGAGCAGCAGCTGGTCCAGGAGCGGGGCGAGCGGGGCGCCCTGGCCGCCCGCGGCGACGTCGGCCGCGCGCAGGTCGTGGAGCACGGGCAGGGAGGTCGCCGCGGCGATGCGCGAGGCGTCGCCGATCTGCAGGGTCGCGCCGACGGTGCCGTCGGCGCGGACGTCGTGGTGGAGGGTCTGGCCGTGGGTCGCGACGAGGTCGGCGCCCCCGTGGGCGGCGAGCACCCGTGCGGCGGCCGCGGCGAAGGCGTCGCCGACGGCGGCGTGCAGGCGGTTCCAGGTCGCGACGTCGGCCGGGGCCGGGGGCAGCACCGCGCGCAGCGCGTCCCGGGTGCCCTCCGGCCAAGGCTCCTCGCCGAGGTGCAGCGGGCGGGCTTCGAGCACGGAGGGCTCGGCGGGGTCGCGGGAGAAGTCCACGAGCGCCACGTCGATCGCGTCCAGGCTCGTGCCGGACATCATGCCGAGGACTCTCATCGCCCGCCCCCTGCGGGGTGCGGGCCGCCGTCGGCGTGATGATCGCCGGTGCCGTCGCGGCGCAGGAGCAGATCGACGGCGGCGCGCATCATCGTGCGGCCGCCGCCGTGGGCGAGGACCAGCAGGCGGTGGTCGGGGGCGGCGTCGGGCACGCCGGTGTGGACCACGATCGTCTCGGGCCGACGGTCCAGGAGCTCGGCCAGACGGCGCCCCTCCTCGGCGTCGCTGCGGGGAAGGCGGGTCACGGCGAGCAGCTGCGCGGCCGGGTCGACCTGCGCGTTCCGCGCCGCAGGCTCCGGGTCGCCGACCTGCGCCGGCTGGCCGGGCTGCGCAGGCGGGCCGAGGTGCTGAGCGCGCTCGGGGACCTGGTCCGCCGGGGGCTCCGCGGCGTCGATCCCGCGCTCGCGCAGCGCGGCGACGAGCTGCTGGGTCCGGGCGCCCGAGGCGTGCTGCGCACGACGGCGGAGGTCGAGAACGACCGCGGGCCGACCGTCGAGGCGGGCGTGGCCGTGACGGGAGCGGACCGCGAGCCCGGCCGCCGCGGCGCCGAGCTGCTCGAGGCGCGCCAGGGCCTCCTCGAGCGCGGGGGCGGGGACGAAGCGGCGCCGGGTGCGCAGGCTGCGCAGCCGCTCCCGGGTCCGCTCGGCGCGCTCGTGCAGCGCGGCGCGCGGGATCCGTCCCGAGTCGATCGCCGCGAGGAGCGCGTCGTGCGCCTCCCGGAGCATCTGCTCGTCATCGCGACGCAGGGAGGTGCCCAGGCACAGCAGGTCGGCGCCCGCCTCGATCGCGCGCACGGCCGCCTCCCCGTAGCCGGGATCCTCGGCGACGGCCGCCATGTCCAGCGCGTCGGTGATGACGAGTCCGTGGAAGGTGCCGCCCACGGCGCGGTCCAGCAGCGGCCGCGCCCACGGGGAGATCGAGGCGGGACCCTCGCCGAGCGCCGGCACGAGCACATGCGCGGTCATCACGGCGTCCAGCCAGGGCGCGATCCGCCAGGGCGCGAGGTGCTCACGCTCGAACGGCGCCGGGCCGAGATCGATCCGCGGCAGCGCGGTGTGCGAGTCCGTGGCGGTCGCTCCGTGACCAGGGAAGTGCTTCGCGCAGGTGCCGATCCCGGCGTCGATCAGCCCGGTCGCGAAGGCGCGGGCGTGCAGGGCGACGCGGTCGGGCTCGTCGCCGTAGGCGCGGGTGCCGATCACGGGGTTCGCGGGGTCGGTGGAGACGTCGAGGACCGGGGCGAGGTCCAGGTCGATGTCGCAGGCGGCGAGCAGGTCGCCGAGGGCGCGTCCGGCGCCTCGGGTCAGCTCGGGGTCGTCGACCTCGCCGAGCGCCCAGGCCGTCGGCAGGCCAGAGCCCGTCGCGGCCTGGAGGCGGGTGACGTCCCCGCCCTCCTCGTCGATCGCGACCACGCAGTGCTCGGCCCGGGCGTGGATCGCGCGGGAGAGCTCGCGGGCGGTCGCGGCATCGGGGGTGTTGTGCCCGAAGAGGATCACCGAGGCCAGGCCGTCCTCGAGCGCGGGCCCGAGCCAGTCCGGCACGGCGGTGCCCGTGAACGGCGCCATGAGCACGCCGAGCACGTCGGCGTCGAAGGAGGTCCGGGAGCCGGGGGCCGCACCGTTGCCGGAGGCGGCGTCGGGAGCGGACGGGGAGCTGGTGTCGGACGAGGTCTCGGCCATGGCTCAGCCTTTCACGGCGCCGGCGGTCATGCCCTTGGCGAGGTTGCGCTGGACCAGGACGAAGAAGATCACGACCGGCAGGGTGATCAATGTCGAGGCGGCCATCACCGAGCCCCAGTCCGCGGTGTTCTGGGTGAAGAAGGTGCGCAGCCCCACGCCGACGGTGTACTTCGCGCCGTCCTGCATGAAGGTCAGCGCGAAGATGAACTCGTTCCACGCGGTGATGAAGGAGAACACGGAGGTGGCGACCAGGCCCGGGGCCACCAGCGGCAGCAGCACGGAGCGGAACATGCGCCCCCAGGTGGCGCCGTCGATGTAGGCGGCCTCCTCGAGCTCGCGCGGGACCGCCGCGACGAAGCCGCGCAGGTTCCAGATCGCGAAGGCGAGGGAGAAGCCGACGTACACGATCGTCAGCCCCAGCAGGGAGTTCAGCATGCCCAGCGTCCTCGCCTGCAGGAACAGCGGGATGACCAGCGCCTCGAGCGGCACCATCTGCACCATGAGCACCATGATCAGCACCTGGGTGCGCAGTCGGAAGCGGAAGCGGGCCACGGCCACGGCGGCCAGCAGCGCGATCACGCCGGAGAGCAGCACCGTCCCCAGCGCCACCACCACCGAGACCCGCACGTAGCGCAGGAACCCGGCATCGAACAGCACATGGCGGAAGTGCTCGAAGGTGATGCCGCTCGGCAGCAGGCTCGCGCCGCGCGAGAGCGGGCTGGTGTCCACCGCGGTGGAGAGCATCCAGTAGAAGGGGAACAGGCTCAGCGAGATCAGCACGACCACGCCGAGGGCCTTCGCGGCCTGGGAGAGGGGCGTCCGACGGTTCACAGCTCCTCCTCCTTCATCAGGGTGCGGATGTAGACCACGGAGATCACCAGCAGCAGCGCGGTCAGCAGCACGGCGATCGTCGAGCCCATCCCGTACTCGCCCTGCGCGAAGGACTGCGTGTAGGACCACACGCCGAGGTTCATCACCTCGCGGGTGGTGCCGTCGCCGCCGGGCATCAGGAAGATCTGCACGAACACCTTGAAGTCCCAGATGGTCGAGAGGATCACGCACACGGCGATGATCGGGCGCAGGGTGGGCACGGTGACCTGCCAGAACCGCGTCCAGGCGCTCGCGCCGTCCAGCGCCGCCGCCTCGTACAGCTCGTCGGGCACGGTCATCAGACCGGCCAGCATCGTCACCGCGATGAAGGGGAAGCCGTGGTAGACGACGTTCAGCGTGGCGATCGCGTAGAAGGTCCAGCGATTCGTGAACCAGTTGTAGGAGCCGGCGTCCATGATCCCCAGGCCGTCGAGCGCCGAGATCACCAGGCCCGACTGCGGATCGAACAGCCACACGAAGATGTAGGTGCCGGTCAGCGCGGGCACCGCCCAGGCGACCATGATCGCGGTGGTCGAGATCGACCGCCACAGGGTGCCCAACGAGTTCAGGAACAGCGCGACCGAGGTCCCGACGATCATCGTCAGCACCACGCACACGATCGCGAAGCCCACCGTGTTGGGAAGCACGGTCTTCCACAGGAACGGGTCGGTGAGGACCTGGACGTAGTTGTCCAGCCCCACGTAGTTGCTGTCCCCGCGCAGGAGGTTGCGCAGCTCGTAGTCCTGCAGGGAGAGGTTCAGCACCCGCAGCATCGGCCACAGCAGCAGGACCCCGAGCACGATCAGCCCGGGGGCCAGCAGCAGCCAGGGCGCCGCACCGCGGCGGAGGCGTCGTCCCCGCGGGACGGTGCGGCGCACGAAGGGCTCCGCACCGCCCGACGGGTTCTTCTCGAGGGTGGGCGCGGTGCTCATCCGGCGAAGAAGCCGTCCATCTCCTCGGCGGCGGTCTCGGCGGCGTCCTGGACCGCCGTGCCCTCGAGGATCGTGCCGATCATGGTGCTCAGCGTCTTGGCACCCTCGATCTTGCCCCAGGCCGGGGTGACGGGGACGGTGGTGCCGCCCTCGGTCATCTGCTGCGCGAAGACCGCGGTGAGCTCGTCCCCGCCGGCGACGACCTCGTCCAGCGCCTCGGTGGTGCCGGGGAAGTAGTTGGTCTCCTCGGCCCAGCGGGTGGCGAAGTCTCCGGTGGTGACCAGCTTGATCAGCTCGAAGGCGAGCTCCGGCTCCGCCGTCTCGGTGAAGCGGCACATCAGCGAGCCGCCCAGGAACGAGGGCGCGATCGCGGAGTCCTTCGCGGGGATCGTGTAGGCCACGAGCTTCTCGGCCAGCTCGGGATTGTCCGCGCGGATGGTCGCGGGCACCCAGGAGCCGGTGATGAACATCGGCACGGTCTCCTGGAGGAAGGCGGCCAGGGAGTCGGTCTCCACCCAGGTGGTGGCCGCGGCGGTGGAGGCGTCGTGCTCCAGCGCGAGGTCGGTGTACCAGGTCAGCCCCTCGACGGCCTCCGGGGAGTCGATCGTGGCGCTCCAGCTGCCGCCCGACTCCTCGGCGATGTCCCCGCCGGCGCCCCACACGAAGGGCATGGCGGAGAAGATGCTGGCCCCGGCGACGGGGAAGGGGATCCAGTCCGGGTCGTGCTCCTTGAGGGCGGTGATCATGGCGAGCAGGTCGTCCCAGCTCTGGGGCTGCTCGGCGACCCCGGCCGCCTCGAGCATCTCGCGGTTGCCGAGGATCGCGCGCACCCCTGCGTACCAGGGCATGCCGTACGTTTGGCCGTCGAGGGTGCCCGCGTCGACCAGGCCCTCGACGAGCCCCTCGGTCAGGCCTGCCGCCTCGATGTCCTCGGTGAGGTCGTCGATGCCGCCGGCGTCGGCGAACTCGGGCACCCAGGTGGTGCCGACCTCTGCGACGTCGGGTCCGGTGCCGCCGGCCATGGCGGTGACGAACTTGTCGTGCGCGCCGTCCCAGGGCTGGACCTGGACGTCGAGGGTGGCGCCCGTGGCCTCGGCGAAGGCGGTCTTGAGCTCCTCGATGTAGGCGTCGGCGCTGGCGTTGGTGCCCTCCATGAGCCAGAAGGTGAGGGTCTTGCCCTCGCCGTCGACCTCACCGCCGGATCCTCCGGAGCCCCCGCCGCAGGCGGCGAGGGCGAGAGCTGCCGAGCCTGCCGCGCCGGCGGCCAGGACGTGTCGTCGAGCGATCATGAGGGACTCCTTCGTCGGCTCCCACCCTGTGGTGAGAAAAGTTCACTTCACTGCACTGTGTGAGTGAAGTTACCACTTCGGCGACGACGCAGGGCGCCTCGGGAGGTCACAGATCGGCACGGCTCCGCACAGTGCTCCGGACGTCCCCGCCGCACCGCCCGCCCTGCAGGAGGCGACGTCCGCGCGCACCGCGCCGCCGGCCGCCCTGCAGGCAGCTCGGCCCGGCCGCGACACCCTCCTGGCACGCGACATCGCCCCAGCTGCTCGACGTCCCGTTCCACGATCCTGGAACGTCCGGTCGATCAGCTGGGGCGAGCGGGAGGGCGGCCGGGCAGGGCCGGTCGGTCGGCGGCGCGCGACCGGGCGCCCACGTCCGGGCGCGGTCGATCAGGCGCTGTCGATCAGGCGCTGACGGCGACGGCCTCCTCGACGGCGGCGGCGAGGGCCTGCGGGTCCAGCGCGTCCTGATCGGCGTCCAGGTCGACCACCGGCAGCGGGCAGTCGCCGAGATCGCGGATCTCGAGCCGCTCGCCGCCGCGCTTCATCGACTCGTGCGCGATGACGCCGGGCAGGGTGTAGCGCGCGGCCTGCCAGGCGTTGACGGCCGGCTGGTGGCCGCCGACCACGGCACGGGCGAAGTCGTCGACGAGGAAGTGGTGGGCGCCCTCATGACCGTTGGGCAGGCCGCGGAACTCCTCCGGCAGACGGGACTGGTGGTGCGCGCGGGCGGCGCCGGCGACGAAGGCGTCGCGCAGCGTCGGCGAGACGTCCGCGAGCCGCGGATCGTCCAGGCTCATGGTGCGGTCGGTGCTGATCAGATCGGTCACCTCGAGCACGGTGCGCTTGTCGTGCCAGTAGGTGGTCTCGATCGTCTCCTCGAAGGAGGACTCCTCGCCGAAGAAGCGGAAGCGGCTCTCGCGCTTGTGGGAGGGGTAGCCCACGCGGCGCAGCTCGTTGGTGCGGAAGGCGCCGCCGTTGTCCATCCCGAACAGGGCGAAGGCGTTGGAGACGTCGTTGCCGAACATCGAGACGTCCTTGTCGAAGACGCCGTCGCCGCGGGTGTCGGGCCGGCCCAGCGCCGAGACGGAGACGGCGTGTCGCTCCCCCAGCACGCCGAGGATGCCGCCGATCGAGTGGGTGGGGTAGAGCAGGGGCGGGTAGGAGGCGGTGGACTTCCACTGCTCGCCGCCGGAGTACTTGTACGCGTCGTAGAAGCCGAGGTCCATGTCGTGGACGTAGTCGCCCTCGGCGTAGAACACCTCGCCGAAGGCGCCGGAGCGGTGGATGCGGCGGGCCAGGACCACCGCGGCGTTGTACTGGCTGGTCTCGCCCATCATGTAGACGAGCCCGGTGCGCTGGACCTCCTCGGTGATCTGCCGGATCTCCTCCTCCTCGATCGCCATCGGCACGGCGGAGTAGACGTGCTTCCCGGCGCGGAGGGCGGCCAGGGCGTGCTGGCCGTGGGTCCAGCGCTGGGTGAAGATCGCCACCGCGTCGACGTCGGAGGCGAGGAGCTCCTCGAGGGTGTCGAAGCGCCCTGCGAAGCTCACCCCGCGCGCCTCGACGGCGTCGATCCGCTCGGGGACGGCGTCGACGGCGTAGAGCCCGTCGATGTCGGGGTGGGCGGCGAAGAGCTCTGCGAAATGGGAGCCGAACTGACCGATCCCGACGATGCCCAGCGTGAACGACATACTTCCTCCTTGAAATAAAATGTTGGGAGGAACGCTACGGCACGGCGGGAGGGCACGGCAAGCCCAGCCGCCGACGGGTCCGCCGTCGACGCGTCCGCGGCCGTCGTCGCCGGCCGCTCAGAGACGGCGCCAGCGACCCGAGCGCCACACATCGCGCCAGGGAGGCACCTCGCGTCCCTGCGCGGCCATCCGGCGGCGCAGGGTGCGACGGGTGATGAGCATCCCCGCCACCCCGATCGCCAGCAGCGGCAGCTGCACGGCGAAGGCGAGGCGGAAGGAGGCGAGGTCGTAGTCCCCGTCGGGCCGCAGGAGGTCGAGCACCACGCCGATCAGCAGGATCGCGACCAGCGCCCCGATGAACCCGCCCATGATCACGGCGCCGGTCGCGGTGCCCAGTCGGTGCCGGGCGAGGTCGGTGCGGGGGAAGTCGAAGCCGACGGAGCTCGCGGGCCCGCCGATCGAGAAGCCCGAGACCAGCACGATCAGCAGCCACATCGGGGCGGGCCCGGGCCAGAGCACGAGCGCGAGCAGCGGCGCCACGATCGTGGCGACGATGAGCAGCACCAGGGTCGAGCGCCGCAGCGGGTGGCGCTGGGTGAGGGCGCCGATGAGCGGCCCGCCGACGATCGCGACGACCACCAGCACGGTCATCACCGCGGAGGCCGCGGGGCGGCTGAGCCCCTCCCCCGCGGTGAGATACGGGTAGCCCCACATCATGGAGAACGCGATGCCGGGGAACCCGGCGGTGAAGTGCGTGAAGAAGCCCAGCTGGGTCGAGGGGTGGCGCACGATCCGTCCCAGCACCAGAGGGATGCGGCGCAGATCCTGCCGCACCCGCGGCCGCGGGATGCCCGGCGGCGCCGCCCGGACCATGAGCAGGATCAGCAGGGCCGCGATCGCGCTCATCCCCGCCGAGGACGCGAAGGCGGGCGTCCATCCGGCGACGCTCAGCAGCGCGACGAAGGGCACCGCCGAGAGGATCTGGCCGACCTGCCCGAGGATGCCGGTGAGCTGGGTCAGCAGCGGCACGCGCCTGGCCGGGAACCAGGCCGGGACCAGCCGGATCGCGCTCGCGAAGGTGAGCGCGTCCCCGGCGCCGAGCACGATGCGGGCGATCATCGCCACGCCCACGGTCTCGGTCTGGGACATGAGCACCTGCCCGAGCGCCATCAGCACGGCGCCGGAGGTGAGCGTGACCCGCGAGCCGAAGCGGTCCAGCAGCACGCCGGCCGGGATCTGCGCGAGCGCGTAGACCCCGAGCTGGAGCACCACGAAGGTCGACACGATGGTCGCCGAGGCCCCGAAGCGCTCCGCGGCCTCGAGCCCCGCCACGCCCATCGTGGTGCGCTGGAGCACCGCGATCGAGTAGGCCGTGACCGCCGCGATCCAGACCGCGTAGGCGCGAGGACCGCCGAGGGCGGGGGCAGGGGCAGGGACGGCGCGGGCGGTCATGGGGTCCTTCGGACGAGGAGGGAGGGGCGACGATCAGTCGGACCGGGGCGCCTCGGGCGCCCTTTCCCGCGCTGGCAGGGGCCCGACCATCCGCGAGGCTATCGGGCAGGGACGTCCCGGCGGTAATGCTGTCCGCCTCTTGCCGAGCCGCGGGGACGGTGCTTCGGTGGGGGCATGCACCCGCTCGCGAGGCGTCGCTGCCTGGCCCATCTCACCGACTGCGTCGGTTATCTGGGGATCGCCGCCGCGATGGTCCCTGCCGGCGTGCTCGTCGCCACGCGCACGGACCTCGGCGCGAGCCCGATGTACTCCTACCTGGTCAGCACCGTGCCGCCGCTGCTGGTGACGGCCCTCGCGGCCCGGGCCGAGTCCGGGCCGCGGCGGGCGACGTGGGGCAAGCGCCGGCAGGGCCTGGTCGTCACGGGGACCGACGGACAGCCTCTCGGCCCCGGCGCGGCGCTCATGCGCAACGCGGCGAAGATCCTGGTGCCCTGGCAGCTCGGTCACGTCTGCGCGATCAGCGCGGCCTGGGGCGGGTTCGGGACGGGCGACCCGCTCGCCTACGGCGCCTCCCTCGCGGTGTACGCGCTGATCGGCACCTATGCCTGGCTGAACCTGCGCGGCGAGGGGCAGGGGATCCATGACCGGCTCGTCGGCGCCCGTGTGGCCGCGGCGATCCCGGCGCAGGCCTGAACGACGCCCTCCGGCGGATCAGCCCTCGCGCCACTCCTGCGCGATCGCGAGTAGGCGGTCGTTCGCCTCCTCCTCGGCGATCGTGGCGCGCACCCCGTCGGTGCCGTAGGCGCGCAGCACGAGCCCGCGGGCGTCGGCGAACTCGGCGAACTCGGCCGAGCGCTCCCCGAGGGGGAGGTAGACGAAGTTGCCCTGGCTCGCGGGCAGCTCCCAGCCCTGTGCGCGCAGGCCGGCCAGCACCCGGGAGCGCTCGGAGCGGATCCGCTCCGCGCGACGCCCGAGCTCCTCGGCCGCCGCGGGCTCGAGCGAGGCGAGCGCCGCGGCCTGCGCGGGGGCCGAGGCGCCGAAGGGCACGGTCACCTGGCCGAGCGCACGAGCGAGTCGCGGATGGGCGACGGCGTAGCCGATCCGCAGCCCGGCCAGCCCCTGCAGCTTGGAGAAGGTGCGCAGCAGCACCACGTTGCCGTGGCGGCGGAAGATCCCGGCGGTGCCGAGCACGGTCGCCGGGTCGTGGAACTCCCTGTAGGCCTCGTCGACGGCGACCACCACGTCCTCGGGGACGCGGGCGAGGAACTCCTCGACCTGCTCGGTGGACAGCGACGGGCCGGTGGGATTGTTCGGGGTGCACAGCAGCACCAGGCGGGTGCGCTCGGTGATCGCCGAGGCCATCGCGTCGAGGTCGTGCTCTCCCGCGGCGGCGAGCGGCACGGGCACGGGCGTTCCGCCGTGGGAGCCGATGAGGATCGGGTACGCCTCGAAGGACCGCCAGGGGAAGACGACCTCGTCGCCCTCGCCGACCACGGCGCGCACGAGGTCGCCCGAGACCGCGACCGAGCCGGTGGACAGCGCGATCTGGGAGGGATCCACGCCGTGCTTCTCCCCCAGCGCCGCGCGCAGCTCCTGCGCGGCGGCGTCCGGGTAGCGGTGCGAGGACTCCATCGCGGCGACCGCGGCGTCGCGCACCGAGGGGACCGGCGGCAGGTGCGACTCGTTCGAGGAGATCTTGTAGCGGTGGATGCCGTCATCGGCCGCGGGCTTCCCGGCGACGTAGGCGGGCAGGTCCTCGAGGGCGGGGCGCAGGCGGATGCTCTCGGCGGGCTGGTCGGAGCGGGAGGCGGGGTCGGACATGCTGCCAGGGTATGCCTGTGCCGGAGGGCGGGGCGGAGGAGTCCGGAGCCGCCGGCCCCTTCGTCACAGGCCGAGGAGACGGGCGGAGTCCCTCACTCGCCGGTCAGTCGGCGGATCTCCTCGACGACGAGCTCCGGCTCGCTCGCGGCGATGACGTGCCCGGAGCGTGATGCGGCGACGAACCGTCCGTCCTCGCGCTCGGCGCGGGCGCGGTGAGCGGCGGTGAGCTCATCGCGCATCCGACGTCCGAGCCCCTCCGGCCGACGGCCCGAGAGCACGGACACCGCGGCTCCGAGAGGCGCCGGCGGGTCGAGACGCAGCCCCCTCAGGCCTGGTGTCACGTGCCGGGACTCCGCACGCACGGCCCGTGCGGCGGAAGGAGAGGAGACCGCTGCGGCGGCCTCCTCGCGCCAGGGGGCGGGCAGCGAGCGGTGCGTGGCCCGCTGCAGCGGGGCGAGCAGGCTCATGCGTGCGAGCACGGGCAGCAGCGCGCCCTGGAGGACCGTCATCGACTGGGCGGCGCGCGTGAAGTAGAGGTCTGCGAGCTCCTCGGCCGGGTCCACGAGCACCGCGCCCGTGACCGGGTCCCCTGTCGCCCGCAGGCGCGCGGCGGCCTCGCGCACGATCGGCCCGCCCCAGCTGTGCCCCACCAGGACCAGGCGCTCATGCGGGACGGCATCCACGACGGCGAGCAGGTCCTCGACGAGTGACCCCAGGTCGCGGGGGCCGGGGGCCGGATCGCTGCCTCCGTGCCCCGCCCGGTCGTAGGCGAGTCCGAGCACACCCGCGGGCAGGGCGTCGAGCACGGCGCCCCAGCTCGCGCCGCCGGCGCCGAGCCCCGCCTCGAACAGGACGAGGGTGCTGCCGGTGCCGCGGGAGTGCAGGCGGAGCGTGCGGCCGTCGGGCCTGCGCACGGTGCCGGCCGGGGCTGCGGCGGCCCCGTCGGCCGCGCCCGCCCCGCCTGCGGGGCCCGTTCCGTCGGCGGGGCCCGTTCCGTCGGCGGGGCCCGTTCCGTCGGCGGGCACGGGGCCGGGGACGGGCCCTGGGGTCGTGACGGATTCCTCGCGCATCGGACCAGCATGGCACCACTGCCCCACCCGCCCCAGGGGGTTCTCCCCCATGCGGTCTCGCCGCCCGACGTGGACAATGGCCCCATGCGATTCCTCGGACACATCATCGTCACCGGCCTCGCGCTGTGGATCACGGCGCTGATCCTGCCCGGCATGCACCTGGGCGAGAACAGCGCGAGCGTGCTCACCCAGGTGCTCACGATCGGCGCGATCGCGCTGATCCTCGCGCTGATCAACACCATCGTGAAGCCGCTGCTGTCCTTCCTCGCCCTCCCCATCACGTGCCTGACGCTGGGCCTGTTCCAGCTCGTGATCAACACGCTCATGCTGCTGCTGGCGAGCTGGGTGTCGGGCCTGGTCGGCCTCACGCTCGAGTTCGACACCTTCTGGTGGGCGCTGCTGGCCGGCGTGATCATCGGGATCCTCTCGGCGATCGTCGAGGCCGTCACCGGCGTCGGCGAGCGCGACGGCGACCGCGCCTGAGCCCGGGACGGGTCCTGCCGTCCGTCCGCTCCTGACCGCGCCCGCGCGGGCTCCTGCCCGTCCGTCGGCCCCGCGCGCTCGGACGAGCGCGATTCTGGGAGAATGACCGCCATGGCTCACTCCTTCGCGGACATCACTCCCCCGATCGCCCTCACCCCGCTCGACGGCCGCTACCGCGGCCAGGTCGCACCGCTGGTCGACCACCTGTCCGAGGCGGCGCTGAACCGCTCCCGCCTGGTGGTGGAGACCGAGTGGATGATCCACCTGCTGGACGGCGAGGTCATCCCCGGTCTGCGCACCCTCACCGACGAGGAGCGGGCGCTGCTGCGGGCGATCCCGGAGGACTTCGGGGCCGAGGGCATCGCCGAGCACGCCGAGATCGAGCGGGAGACCGTCCACGACGTCAAGGCGATCGAGTACTACATCAAGCGACGCCTTCACGGCACCTCCCTCGAGCCGCTCGCCGAGGTCGTGCACATCTACTGCACCAGCGAGGACGTCAACAACCTCGCCTACGCGCTGATGATCCGCGGGGCCGTGCACGAGGTGTGGCTGCCCGCTTTCGAGGCGCTGATCGGCGATCTCGAGGCCCTCGCCCGCGAGACCGCCGAGGTGCCGATGCTCTCGCGCACCCACGGCCAGGCCGCGACCCCCACCACGCTCGGCAAGGAGATCGCGGTCTTCGCGCACCGCCTGGGCCGCCAGGCCCGCCGCGTCCCCGCGAACCAGACGCTCGGCAAGATCAACGGCGCGACCGGCACCTACGCCGCGCACGCCGTCTCCGTGCCGGGCGCGGACTGGGAGCAGGTCGCACGCACCTTCGTCGAGCACTTGGGCCTGACCTGGAACCCGCTGACCACGCAGATCGAGTCCCACGACTGGCAGGCCGAGGTCTACGCCGACATCGCCCGCGCCGGCAGGATCCTGCACAACCTCGCCACCGACGTGTGGACCTACATCTCGCTGGGCTACTTCCGTCAGCGCCTCTCCGCCCAGGGCGGCACCGGCTCCTCGACCATGCCGCACAAGGTCAACCCCATCCGCTTCGAGAACGCGGAGGCGAACCTCGAGGTCTCCGGCGCTCTGCTGGACGTGCTCTCCCAGACCCTGGTCACCTCGCGCCTGCAGCGCGACCTCACCGACTCGACCACCCAGCGCAACGTCGGCCCCGCGCTCGGCCACTCCCTGCTCGCGATCGCGAACATCCGCAAGGGCCTCGCGGGCCTGGACGTCGACGCGGACGCCATGGCCGCGGACCTCGAGGGGAACTGGGAGGTGCTCGGCGAGGCGGTGCAGTCCGTGATGCGCACCCTCGGCGTGCAGGGCCACGAGGGCCTGGACAACCCCTACGAGCGGCTCAAGGAGCTCACCCGCGGGCACCGCGTGGACGGGGCCGGGATGCGCGAGTTCATCGCCTCGCTCGGGCTGCCGGAGGAGGAGCGGGAGCGGCTGCTGGCCCTGTCTCCGCAGAGCTACGTGGGCCTGGCCGCCCGGCTCGTCGGCCACCTGGACGACACCCGCGGCTGAGCCTCGCCGCTCCCGCCACGACGGCCCCTCCCGCTCGCGAGCGGGAGGGGCCGTCGTGGCGGGAGCGGGGATGCCGGGGGCGGGGGGCCGAGTGCCGGGGTGCCGGGCGCTGTCGGCCGCCGAGGGGCCAGCGTGCCGGGTCAGCCGATCGCGCGGGGGCGCAGGTCCAGGCTGGTCACGATCGCGTCCTCCGGAGCGCGCAGCACGAAGCCGATCGCCGCGGCGACCGTGGCCGGGCGCAGGTACCGCTCCTGCTCGTACTCGCCCTGCTCGGCCGTGCGGAGCTCGTGCTGCATGTCGGTGTCGACCCGTCCCGGGTGCACGGAGCTGACGCGCACCCCATTGCCGAGCTCCTCCTGGCGCAGCGCGTCGGCCCAGGCCCGCAGCGCGAACTTCGAGGCGGAGTAGGCGCCGCGGTCGCCCTTGGCGGCGTATCCCGAGCCCGAGTTCACGGCGACGACGGTGCCGCGCGCCTCCCGCAGCGCGGGCAGCAGCCGGCGTGTCAGCTCCGAGACGGCGGTGACGTTCACGGCGAAGTTCCGCTCCCAGTCCTCGATGCTCAGCTCGGCCACCGAGCCGTTCACGAGGACCCCGGCGGAGTGGACCAGACCGGAGAGCCCGCGCTCGAGCGGGAGGGCCTCCAGCGCGCGCTCGAGGGCGGAGGGGTCGGTGAGCTCGGCGACGAACGGGGCGGCCGACGGGAGCTCCGCGGCGAGCGCCGCGAGCGCCTGCTCGTCCCGTCCGCCGAGGAGCACGTGGTGGTCGGCGGCGAGATCGTGCGCGACGGCCCGGCCTATCCCCCGGTTCGCCCCGGTGACCAGGACGACGGGACGGTCTGTGCGGAGTGCGCGGTGGGAGGGCGTCATGGGGACGAGTCTGGCACGACCGGTGAGGGCGCCGGGGCGGGTGAGAGCATGGGCGCGTGGAGACGTGGAGCCCGAGCCGCGCCTGGCTGCGCGCCGAGGTGCTGGTCGTCCTCGCGCTCTCGCTGGGCCGCAGCGCCGTCTACTCGCTGATCGCCCTCGCCCAGGCCCTCGCCGCCGGCCCGCTCGCCGGTCAGTCGACGTCGCTGAACACCTCGCTGCGGGAGGATCCGTGGCTGGACCTGCTGTACCAGCTGCTGTCGATCGGCTTCGCGCTGGTGCCGGTGGTGCTCGTGGTGCTGCTGCTCGCGGCGACCGCGGGCTCGCTGCGTCAGGCCCTCGGCGACCTCGGCCTCGACCCCGGACGACGCCTGCGGGACCTCCTGCACGGCGTGATGCTCGCGGCGGCGATCGGCATCCCCGGCCTCGCGGTCTACTACGTGGGCAGGGCTCTCGGGGCCACCCTCGAGGTGGTCCCCGCCGCGCTCGGGGAGCACTGGTGGAGCATTCCCGTGCTGGTGCTGCACGCGCTGAAGAACGCGCTGCTGGAGGAGGTGATCGTGGTCGGCTATCTCGTGCAGCGCCTGGAGCGTCTGGGCTGGTCGCCGCGCGCGATCCTCGCCGCCTCCGCCCTGCTGCGCGGCGCCTACCACACCTACCAGGGGCTGGGGCCGGGCCTCGCGAACCTCGTGATGGGGCTCGTGTTCGGGGCCTGGTACCAGCGCACCCGCCGCACCATGCCCCTGGTCATCGCGCACACCCTCCTGGACGTCGTGGCCTTCGCAGGCTACGCGCTGCTGGGTGACGCGCTGGGGCTGTGACGAGCCACCGAGGAGGCCGGCGGGCGCGGGCCCGGAAAGTACGGACCGGAGAGCGCGGGCCCGGAGAGTGCGGGCCCGGAGGCCGACGCCCTAGAGGATGAAGGCCTCGCCCTCGCCGTCGGCCTCGATCGGGAGCCCGGACTCGAACCACTGATCCATGCCGCCGGCGACGTTGATCGCGTCGAAGCCGTTGCCGTTCAGCCACTGCGCGACCTGGAAGCTGCGCCCGCCCGTGCGACACACGATGTACAGGTCGTCGTCGGTCTCCGGGAGCTGGTCGAGGTTCTGCAGGAGCGTGCTGGCAGGCAGATGCTGGGCCCCGGGCGCATGTCCCGCATCCCACTCGCTCTGCTCGCGCACATCGATCAGGCGCACACCCTCGGGCACGTCCTTCGGGGCGACGTTCTGCATGTCCTCCATCATGCGCTCCAGCCTATCGGTCCGGTCCGGTCCGAGTCGGCGACGGCTGCGGCAGGGAGCAGGGCCGGGGGAACCGGGCCGGAGAAGTCGGGCTCGAAGGACTCAGGGCCGTGGGGAGGCGAGGCCGGCAGGAAGCGGGGCCAGCGGGAAACGGACAGGGCGGCACCGGGAAGGACGGGGCAGGCACGGCAGCAGCGAGAGGACGGGGCAGGCACGGCAGCAGCGAGAGGACGGGGCAGGCACGGCAGCAGCGAGAGGACGGGGCAGGCACGGCAGCACCGGGTACGGCGGCAGCAGGCACGGCGACAGCGCTCAGAGCACGTGCGATGTGGTCGGCTACAGGCGCGTGGCGTTCCAGTACGGTCATATAGCCGTAGTGCAACGCCACGCGCCAGTACCTGACCATCCCCACCGCCCCACCGGACACAGGAGCCGGAGGGCACCGTGCCGGAGGTGGGGGCCGGAGAGGCTGCCCGGAACTGGACGCGGGGCCGGCAGACCGCCCAGTGCCGGACGCGGGGCCGTGCTGCCGGATCAGCGGATCGGCACCTGGCACCTGGCACCTGGCACCTGGCACCTGGCATCAGGCACCGGGTGAGCCGGGCGGGCGCCGGGACTCACGCGCCGCGCAGCGCGTAGCGGCGCACCAGCGGGGAGCCGACGAGCACCGCGGCGATCACGAGGGCGTACGCGCCGAGCACGCTGGCGAGGTACTGGATCGCGACCATCGGATCCTGCGGGGCCGCGCCGAGCACCGCCATCACCACCAGCAGCGCGGTGAACGTGGCGAGCACGGAGCTGAGCAGCACCGGCAGGGTGATCTCCGCGATCCGGGCGCGGTGCAGCTGACCCACCTGGGTGCCGGCGACATGCTGGGCACGCAGCAGCGGCGCCTGGTCGATGACCCGGGCGGTCTGGGTGACGCCGGTGCTGACCGCGGCGAGCACGGCCGCGATCCCGAGGGTGAGCAGACCGCCGGTGGACAGGGCGGTCGCCATCATGAGGTCCTCCTCGCCGCGGAACCCGTCGCCCCGGGTGAGCAGGGCGAGGACGGTGAGGAAGCCCGCGATCACGAGCGCGAAGGTGATCCCGGAGACGGCACGCCATCCGGCCTTCGGATCGGAGGCCAGCCGGCGCGCGCCGACCAGCAGCGCGGGCGTCGGCGCCATGCGGGCGGCGAGCAGCGCGACCGCCCATACCAGATAGGGGCCGACCAGGTTCACGGCCGCGACGACCGCACCGATGAACAGGATCATCACCGCCATGAACACCATCCCGTCAGCGATCTGTCCCAGCAGCATCGAGCCGAACTGCGCGAACACGAGGAAGACGACGACCAGCCCCGCCCAGATCACCAGGCGCATCACGGACATCCGCACGGTGCGGGAGTTCCGGGCGACGCCCAGGGGGCTGAGGACCACGCCGAGCAGGGACACGGCCGCGGAGCCCGCGGCGAGCAGCACCATGCCGAGCACGAGCAGAGGGTAGGCCCACCAGGGCATGAGCAGGTCCGCGGTGGTGAACGGGGCGATCCCGAAGTCGAGGGCGGTCAGCGGCGGGGTCGCGAGAAGGTGCAGCACCACGCCGAGGAGCCCGCCGAGCAGAGCCTGCGCGGCGACGTCGAGGACCGCGACGGCGCCGACCTGTCCCGCGGTGCCGCCGACGAGGCGGATCGCGGCGAGGTCCTGCTCGCGCCGGGCGAGCGAGAGTCGCGCCGCGGAGCCGCCGAGGCCGACCGCGCTCGGGATCAGCAGCACGGAGGCGACCATGGCGCAGGTGACGAGGAAGGGGATGATCGAGGCCTCACCGGAGTGGGCGGTCGCGCTACCGTCGGGCAGTCGGCCGACGAAAGCGGCGGCGCCGCCGAGCACGGTGGCGGTGATCGCGGTCGCGGCGGCGAAGGCGATGACCGGCAGCACATCGGCGAGGGCACCGCGGCGGCGCAGGAGCAGCGGGGCGGCGGCGAGCAGGGCGTTCATCGGGCGACCCCGCTCCCCTGCTGCGCCTCGGGACGGACGTACTCGCGGGCGATGCGTCCGTCGCGCATCGCGACGGTGCGGCGGCAGGCCGCGGCGACCTTCGCGTCGTGCGTGACCATGACCAGGCTCGCCCCGGTCTCGGTGCAGGAGTCCACGAGGGTCCGCAGCACGGACTGCCCGGTCTCCTGGTCCAGGGCGCCGGTGGGCTCGTCGGCGAACACGACCGAGGGCCGCCCGGCGAGGGCGCGGGCGACCGCGACGCGCTGGGCCTGCCCGCCGGAGAGCTGGGTCGGGCGACGATCGTGCATGCCCGACAGCCCCAGCCGGTCCAGCCACGAGCGCGCCTCAGCGGTCGCGGCACGGCGCGAGGTGCCGCCGAGCATGCGCGGCAGGATCACGTTCTCGAGCGCGGTGAGCTCGGGCAGCAGCTGCCCGTCCTGGAAGACGAAGCCGAAGTCGCTGCGGCGCAGCAGGGTCCGGCGCTTCTCGCCGAGGGTGGCGAGATCGCGGCCGTCGAGATGGACCGTGCCGGAGGTCGGGGCGAGGATGCCGGCGAGGACGTGCAGCAGGGTCGTCTTGCCGCAGCCCGAGGGGCCCATCACGGCGAGGGAGTCGGCGCGGGCGATGTCGAGGTCCACGCCGTCCAGGGCACGGGTGGCCGTCTCGGCGCTGCCGTAGGTGCGCATCAGGGCGCGGGCGGAGAGGATCGGGGCGGGGTGCGCGGCCGCCTGCGGGGCGGCGCTCGGATGCGGGACGGGAGGTGCAGTGTTCATGGCCTCCACGATCCGCCGCGGACCCGTCCTGGCGCGTCAGCCCGGGGAGCCGTCCTGCGACCGCGGAGTCAGACCACGGGATGACGCACGGGTGCGACCGTCGGCACGAAGGGTCCCGGACGACGACGGAGCGCCGGGACCGGGCTCGATGCCCCTGGTCCCGGCGCTCCGCAGGAGGACGGTGCCGGCTCGTCCCTCACCAGCACGTCGATCAGACCCCACCCGACCGCCGATCTCCTGCCGGCTCGTCCCTCGCCAGCACGTCGATCAGACCCCACCCGACCGCTGACCTCCTGCCGGCTCGTCCCTCGCCAGCACGTCGATCAGACCCCACCCGACCGCTGATCTCCTGCCGGCTCGTCCCTCGCCAGCACGTCGATCAGCCGAAGCGGCCGGAGATGTAGTCCTCGGTCTGCTTGTTCGACGGGTTGGTGAAGATCGTGTCGGTGTCGTCGATCTCGATGAGGTGCCCGGGCTTGCCGGTGCCGGCGATGTTGAAGAAGCCGGTGCGATCGGAGACGCGGGAGGCCTGCTGCATGTTGTGCGTGACGATCACGATCGTGTAGTCCTCCTTCAGCTCGTGGATGAGGTCCTCGATCGCGAGCGTCGAGATCGGGTCGAGCGCCGAGCAGGGCTCGTCCATGAGGACGACCTCGGGCTTGACCGCGATCGTGCGGGCGATGCACAGACGCTGCTGCTGACCGCCGGACAGACCCATGCCGGGCTTGTCGAGGCGGTCCTTGACCTCGTTCCAGAGGTTCGCGCCCTTGAGCGCCCGCTCGACCAGCTCATCAGCGCTGGATTTCGAGATCCGACGGTTGTTGAGCTTCACGCCCGCGAGCACGTTGTCCCGGATCGACATGGTCGGGAAGGGGTTGGCCTTCTGGAACACCATGCCGACGCGACGACGCACGTTGACCGGGTCGATCCTCGAGTCGTAGATGTCCTCGCCATTGATCTCGACCTTCCCCTTCGCGTACGCGCCGGGGATGACCTCGTGCATGCGGTTCAGGGTGCGCAGGAAGGTCGACTTCCCGCAGCCGGAGGGGCCGATGAGCGCCGTCACCGAGCGGGGGCGGATCTGCACGTCGACGCCCTCGACGGCGAGGAAGTCGCCGTAGTAGATGTCGAGATCCTCGACGTTGATGGGCTGGGGGGCTGCCATCAGGTGTCCTTTCGCGTGGGGGCCGGGCTCAGCGGCTGAGCTTCGGGGAGAAGTAGTGGCTGATCATTCTCGCGACGATGTTCAGGATCATCACGATCACGATCAGGGTGAAGGCGGCGGCCCAGGCTCGATCGATGTTGGTGCTGATCGAGCAGGCGTACACCTCCTGGTTGACCGGGTTGGTGACCGTGTCCGACATGCAGTTCGCGTTGCCGTTGCGGTACTGCTGGTTGATGAAGGTGGGCAGGGTCGCCATGCGGCCGTCGAACATGTTCCAGTTCACCGCGGTGACCATGCCGACGGTGAGCAGCAGCGGGGCCGTCTCGCCGATCACGCGGGCGATGGCGAGCGTGATGCCGGTGGTCAGTCCCGCGATCGCCGTGCGAAGCACGACCTTGACGATCGTGAGCCACTTGGGCACGCCGAGCGCGTACGCGGCCTCGCGCAGGTCCATGGGGACCAGGCGCAGCATCTCCTCGCTGTTGCGGACCACGGTGGGGATCATCAGCAGCGAGAGCGCGACCGCGCCCATGATGCCCATGCGCACGCTCTGGTCGGGCATGAAGGCGATGAACAGCGCGAGGCCGAACAGGCCCGCGACGATCGAGGGGATGCCGGTCATGACGTCGACCAGGAAGGTCACGCCCCGGCCGAGGGTGCGCTTCCACCCCTGGTTCGCGTACTCGACCAGGAAGATCGCGGTGAACAGGCCCACCGGGATCGAGATGATCGAGGCCCACAGGGTGATCAGCAGGGTGCCGACGATCGCGTGGAAGACGCCGCCCGCGTCGGCCCCGCCGATGATCCCGGACATGTCCTCGGTCCAGAACGAGAGCGTGGTGGGCTTCGCGGCGAGGACACGGGTCATGCCGCGTGCGATCACCGACCACAGCAGTGACAGCAGCGGGAACATCGAGATCGCGAAGGCACCGATGACCAGCAGGGTCATGAGCCGGTCGGTCGCCCAGCGGGGACCCTCGCGCAGCAGCGAGTAGCCCCAGCCGAACAGCAGGTGGAAGACGAAGCCGAGCAGGATCGCGCTCGCGATCGAGAGGGTGTCGAAGATCGCCAGCACGGCGATCGCGACCAGCAGGCCGGCGAGTCCCGTGAAGACGAGGTGGTACCAGGGCAGACGGCGCTCGTCCCGGGGCCGGTGGACCGAGGGGCGGGTCTGCACGGAGGTGGGGGTGCTCATGGGGACCTCTCAGCTCTTGGGGCCGCTGCGGGCGACGATCCACCGGGCGATGGCGTTGATGATGAACGTCAGGACGAACAGCACCAGGCCGGTGAAGATCAGCAGGGACATGTCGACGCCCGAGGCCTCCGCCTGGCGCGAGGCGATGTTCGCGGCGATCGACTGGTGCCGGCCGACCTCGAGGATGTGCAGCGAGAACGTCGCGCCGGGCGCGAGGATCATCAGCACGGCCATCGTCTCGCCGAGCGCACGGCCGAGGCCCAGCATCGACGCGGCGACCACGCCGCCGCGGCCGAAGGGCAGCACGACGGTGCGGATCGTCTCCCAGCGGGTGGCGCCGAGGGCGAGCGCGGCCTCCTCCTGCAGGCGCGGGGTCTGCAGGAAGACCTCGCGGGAGACCGCGGTGATGATCGGCAGGACCATCACGGCGAGGACCACGGAGGCGGAGGCGAGGTTGCGCATCGGCGCCGTCGGCTCGCCCGCGAACAGCGGGATCCAGCCGAAGTAGGTGTTGAGGAAGACGTAGAGCGGCTCGAGCTTGGGGACCAGCCACACCCCGCCCCACAGGCCGTAGACGACCGAGGGTACCGCGGCCAGCAGGTCGATCATGTAGCCGAGGCCAGCGGCCATGCGACGCGGCGCGAAGTGCGAGATGAACAGGGCGATGCCCACGGAGATCGGGATCGCGATCAGCAGGGCGATCGCGGCGGCGAGCACGGTGCCGTAGACGAGCGGCAGCGCGTACTCGACCAGGGAGAACTCCGCGGTGCCGGAGAACTCCTGGCTCGCGACGACCGCGGGCATCGACTCCATCGTGAGGAAGACGGCGACCGCGGCGAGGGTGACGAAGATCAGGATTCCGGAGCCGATGCTCAGACCGGAGAAGAGCGAGTCGCCGAAACGGCGGCCGCTGGAACTCATGGAGGCGGGCGGTGTCGACGCCGACTCCGGTTCGACTTCAGCTGTGCTCATGGGAACCTTCCTGCGAGCTCACGGTGCGCGGGGGGCGCTGCCGGGGAGGGGACGGCGGTGACAGAGGTGTCGCCGGGCCGGACCGGCCCGGCGACACCGTGTCGTGAGGTGGCGTGATCAGCCGACGGTGATGCCGTCGATCGCGGCCTGGGCCTCGGTGCGCAGGTCCTCGGAGATCGGGGCCGAGCCCGCGGCCTCGCCGGCGGCGTTCTGACCCTCCTCGGAGACCATGTAGGAGGCGTAGGCCTTGACGGCCTCGCCCTGCGCGGAGTCGGCGTAGGAGCCGCACAGCGCGAGGTAGGACACGAGGACGATCGGGTAGACGCCGGACTCCTCGGTGGTGCGGTCGAGCTCCACGACGATGTCGTTCTCCTCGCGACCCTCCTCGCGCGGGGAGACGTCGACGGCCTTGGCGGCGGCGTCGGCGCTGTACTCGACGAACTCGTCGCCGACCTGGATCGCGGCGGTGCCGAGGTTGCCGGCCTGCGAGGCGTCGGCGTAGCCGATGGTGCCGTTGCCGCCCTCGACGGTGGAGATCATGCCGGAGGTGCCGTCACCGGACTGGCCGCCGGAGATGGGCCAGGTCTCGACCGGGCCGTGGGTCCACGCGTCGGGCGCGGTCTCCGAGAGGTACTCGGTGAAGTTCTCGGTGGTGCCCGAGTCGTCGGAGCGGTGGACCGGCACGATGTCGAGGTCGGGCAGCTCGGCGTCGGGGTTCGCCTCGGCGATCGCCGGGTCGTTCCAGTTGGTGATGTCGCCTGCGAAGATCCCGCCGATGACCTCGGGGGTCAGGTTCAGGGAGTCGACGCCCTCGACGTTGAAGACCACGGCGATCGGGGAGATGTAGACCGGCAGGTCGAAGGCCTGCGAGTCATTGCACACCTCGGCGGAGGAGGCGAGCTCCTCCTCGTCGAGCGCGGAATCGGTGCCCGCGAACTGCACCTGGCCGGAGAGGAACTGCTCACGGCCGGTGCCGGAGCCGGTGGGGTCATAGGTGACCGTGAGGTCGCCGCCCTCGGCCTGGGTCAGGCCCATGAAGGACTCGGTCCACGCGGTCTGGGCGTTCTGCATCGAGGACGCGCCGGAGCCGGCGAGGTTGCCGGTCAGCTCCGCGTAGCCGCCGGCAGCGGCACCGCCGTCGGAGGCGCCGTTCTCGCCGCCGTCGTCCGAGCCGCCGCAGGCGCTCAGGGCGAGGCCGCCGACGAGTCCGAGCGCGGCGAGCGAGACGAGCTTGTTCTTGCGAACGTTCACTGCGAGTCCTTTCGGGGCCTTCGGCCCGGGATCAACGTGCTGACGTCTGTCAGCGGCGAACCTAGGGAGGGCAGATGACGCGGGGCCCGTCGTTGTATGAACAGCAGGTGAACAGGCCTCCCGCCACCATGAACGCGCAGGTCGAGCCGATATCACGAGTGCATCACAGTGCAGGATCACAGCGGCCCGAGTGCCTTGGGCCACGTTCCGCGGCCCTGCTCGACAGGCGCGCCGGCGGCCCGTCAGGAGCCGCTTCCGGCGGTGGTGCCGACGAGCACGAACACGAACACGACGTACGCCACGAACGCGAGCAGCATCAGCGTGCCCAGGATCGACAGGACCAGGCCTGCGATCGCGAGACCGCGACCGCTCTTCGGCGGGGTCGAGCCCGGTGCGGTCTCCCGCATTCCCAGGATCGACAGGACCAGCCCGAAGGGACCCGTGATCCCGCCGCAGACGGTCAGCGAGAGCAGCCCGAGCACGAAGCCCGCGATCCCGAGACCGGAGCTGGGCGGCGCCATGGGCACCGCGGCCATGTACATCTGGGGCGCCGGGGCCCCCGTCCCGACCTGCGGAGCGCCGTGCTGCGCGGCGCTCGAGGACGTGCCTCCGTACGGGTCTCCCCCGAGCTCCGGACCGAATCCCGGCCCCCCGAGCGGGGAGTCCTCGCTCAGGGAGTCCCCGTACCAGGAGTCCCCGGAGGACGAGGCGCCGTAGGGCGACGCCCCGGAGCTCGGCGCCGCGTACGGGTCGTGCGGCGATCCGTACGCGCCGTGCTGATCGGACCCGGATCCGTACTGGTCCTGCCCCCACTGCGTGCCCATCCGTGCTCCTTCTCCGATCCGTCGTCAGCCGATGTTCGGCAGGTGTCGTTCGATCGCCACCACGGCGCCGCCGGGCGTGACGTGCAGCAGCAGTGCCTCGCCGGCGGCGAGATAGGGGTCCTCGCGCGGCAGCTCGAGGGCGGCTCCGGGCCGGGCGACCCGGCGCACCGCCTCGATGACGGTGGGCAGCACCGGCCGGTGCGTGCACACGACCGTCGGCCGTGCCTCGCTCAGCACCCGGTCGATGACGGCCGCGGTGCGCGAGGGATGCTCCTGGTGGCCCGTCTCGGAGAGCTCGCTCTTGGTGCGCACCGTGAGGCCCTCCGCCTTGGCGAGCGGCTCGACCGTGCTCAGGCACCGCTCCCACGGGCTGCTCACGACGCTGCCGGGGTCGAAGGCGTCCAGCAGCGGCGGAAGGGCCTTGGCCTGCTTCTTCCCCTTCGAGTTCAGGGGGCGGCTGCCCTCGCCCCGGCGCCACTTCGCCCGCGAGACCGCCGCGCCGTGACGCTGGATCACGATGGGCGCGGTGCGCAGCTCGTCCGCCTCCACGAAGCGGCGCAGGGACTGCAACGGGACCTGATCGCCCTGGCGCGCGACCATGGACTCGGCCTCGTCGAGCGGGACCCAGCGGACCTTGTCGATCTCCGCGGCGTTCTCCGGCCCGGGCGCGATCTTCGCCCGCACGCTCCCGATCCAGTACTGGACGATCTTCGTGCGGCCATCGGGCAGCAGGTACACGGAGGCCGGCAGCGGACGGTGCAGGCGCACCCGGTACCCGGTCTCCTCGGCGACCTCCCGCACCGCCGCGGCGGGGAACGTCTCGCCCTTGTCGAGCTTGCCCTTGGGGATCGACCAGTCGTCGTAGCGGGGCCGGTGCACGAGCAGCACCTGGAGCCTCCCGCCCTTCTCGCGCCAGGCGAGGGCGCCGGCGGCGAGGACCGGCGGCGGCTTGCCGGGCCCGACGCTCACGCTCATCCGACGGCCGCTGCGGGACGACGCATCTGCACGTCCCTGCCGGAGACCTCGAAGCCCCAGCCCTCGTACAGGCGCAGCGCCGGGGCGTTGTCCGCCTCGACGTACAGCTCGACGCCGGGGACCCCGTCCTCGACCAGACGCCGCAGCGCGGTCGCGAGCAGCACAGCGGCGACGCGATGGCCCTGCACGGACGGATCGGTCGCGACGACGTAGATCTCCGCGTCGGCGTCGACGGCGCCGGGGGTCTCGCGCTTGACCCAGACGAAGCCGATCAGCGTCCCGTCGCGGCGCGCGACGACCATGTCCTCGGCATCGAACCAGGGCTGGGCGAGGCGCTGGTCGAGGTCGGCACGGGTCAGCGCGCCCTGCTCGGGGTGGGAGGCGAAGGCTCGCGCGTTGACCCCGACCCAGGCGTCGGCGTCACGGACCGGGTCGAAGGTGTCCAGCACGAGCCCGGGCAGCGTCGACTCCGGCGGGTCGGCCGGCGCGGTCTCGAGCGCGCGGTGGAGGGTGAGCAGGCGGCGGGTCTCGACGAGACCGGCCGCGGAGAGGAAGGCGAGGGAGCCCTCGAGCGCGCCGTGGGCCCACACCCCGGCGTCGGGCCGCTCGCCGAGCGCGGCCTCGAGCAGGGCGGTGCCGTGGCCGCGCCGGCGCGACTGCGGGCGCACCATCCCCTGGACGGTGCCGTCGGGGAGCACGCTCGCGTACGCGATCACGGCGTCGTCCTCGAGCAGCAGGAGGTGGCGGGCCCCGTCGCCGTCGAGAGCGAGGCGCGCCGCCTCGTCGAGCGGGGGGACGCCGTCGTGCGCGCTCGCCGCGCCGAGCAGATCGAGGACCTGGTCACGGTGGTCCCGTGACAGCTCGGCCGTGGAGATCATGAGGTCCTTCCGGGACGTCTGCGGGCAGAGGTGCGGGGCACGAGTATGCCTCCACCTGCGGGCACTCGTAGACTGCCACTGTAGCGTCGCGGACGAGGAGCCGTCGGCGCCCCATCGAGCGACCGGCAGAGACAGCGAGGGAGGCCCCGTGACCGCTCCCGAGCGCGCACCACTGGGCGCCGCCCTCGCGCTGCTGCTGGCACTCGTCTCGCTCACCGGACCGCTCTCCCCCGTGCTCATGGCGGTCTCGATCGGGCTGATCGGCCTGCTGATCGGGATCGCCTGGCCCGAGCTGCTGGAGCTGCCCTCCGCGCTCGGGACCCGCCTGGTGGTCGCGGGCACCGGCATCGGCGGCGCCGTGGTCGCGGTCCTCGTCCCCGAGCGGCTCACCCCGGTCTCGGCCATCGTGATGCTGTGCGCGGGCGGGGTGTTCGCCTCCTTCGTGCACCAGATGCTCCGGCGCGATCGCCGCGACCTGACCTCCTCCCTGACCGGCACGGTCGCCGGGGTGTTCCTCGCGGGGATCGCGGCGACCTGGGTGATCGCGCAGTCCGACGCCCAGGCCTCCGGCAGCGCCGCCGTGGTCACCGCGGTCGCCGCGGGCCTCGCCGCGACGCTGCTGCTTGACTCGACCCCCCTGCCCTCGCTGCCCCGCTTCGTGCTCTCCGTGCTCGTCGGCGCCGCGCTGACGGGCGTCCTCGCCGTGAGCCTGGCCTCGCTCGCGCTGCCGATCGCGGCGGCCCTGGGCGTGGCGACCGCGATCGGGGCGAGCAGCGCGCACCTGCTGGTGGGGTCCTCCCTCGTGGCCCATGAGCCGGTCCCCTCGATCGCCGTGGCGGCGGTGCCGGTCGCGACCGTGGGCGTGCTCGCCCATCTCGCGATCACGCTCTTCGGCTGACGCCGGTAGACTCCGGACCATGTCTGCGCTGTCGCTGTTCTTCCTCGCCCTCGTCGTCCTGGTGGGCGTCGCCATCCTCGGCTTCTCGGTGCTGGTGATCTCCCGCCTGTTCAACCGCTGAGCGGATCCCCGCCGCGATGCCCATCACGCTCGACACCTCGCTCCCACCCTCGCTCTACCCGCTCGCCTGGCTGATCGGCAGCTGGGAGGGCAGCGGTGCCCTCACGGCCTCGTCGCCCGGCACTCCCGACCTGCGCATCGAGCAGCAGCTGGTGTGCAGCGGGCAGGAAGACGGCACCCTCGCCTGGCGCTCGACGATCCACCGGATCGACGCGCCCGCACCGCTGCCGCCGACGAGCGCCTTCGCCCGGGCGGCGGAGGATCCGGCCGATGCCGCTCCCGCCGCGCCGTCGACCGGCGAGCGGAGCCTCCTGCACCGCGAGGACGGCGTGTGGACCGTCGGCGACCTGCTGCCGGGCCAGGACCGCGCCGCCGCCGAGGCAGCCCGCCCCGGCAGCCCCGAGGGGCAGCTCTCCCACCACCTCGAGGCCCGCTTCGAGCGCCGCGGCGAGACCGCCGAGACCTGGCACGGCGAGGTGCGCGGCCCGCGCCTGCAGCTCGCCCTCGCGGGCGCCGACGGCGAGGTGGTCGCCACGCGGATGTTCGGCTACGTCTCCGGCCGCCTCATGTGGCTCTGGGAGCAGCGGGGCCCCGCCCCCGACGGCTCGCCGGGCGAGACGGCCCTCCTGCCCCACCTCTCCCTGGAGCTGCACCGTGCCTGATCCCGACCGCACCGTCCGCCCCCTGTCCCGCCGTGGCGCGGTCCTCGGGGAGGGACCCGACGCCGCGGTGCCCGCCCACTACGGCGCCCCGCTGCGCGAGCAGCGCCGGCTGCTGGACGGCAGGTCCGTGGTCGACCTCGGCCATCTCGAGCTGCTCGAGGTGAGCGGCCCCGACGCCCGCTCCTGGATGACCACGATCACCACCCAGGTGCTCTCCGGCACCCCCGTCGGCTCCTCCTCCTCGCTCGCGGTGCTCTCCCCGCAGGGCCGCGTCGAGCACCTCGCCTCCGCCGTCGTGCTCGGCGAGGAGGCGCTCCTGCTGGTCCTCGACGCCGGGGCTCGTGCGGGCCTGCGCCGCTACCTGGAGATGATGCGCTTCGCGGCGCGCGTCGAGATCATCGACCGCGACGACCTGCGGGTCCTCGGCGCCGTCGCCCCCGCCGGCGAGGCGCTGCCCGGCCTGGGCCTGCCGGAGCCGGTCGCGGTGTGGTCCGAGCCCTGGCCCGAGGTCGCCCCCGGCGGCGTCGCCTACGGCCCGCCGCCCGAGGACCCCGTCGGCCAGGTGCTCTCCGTGTTCCCCGGCGAGGCGCTCGAGACGCTGCCCTGGGAGGAGAGCCGGCTGGCGGGCACGAGCTCGTGGGAGGCGCTGCGCATCGCCGACCACCGCGTGCGTCAGGCCCGGGAGGTCGACGAGCGCACCATCCCGCACGAGCTCGACCTCCTGCGCACGAGCGTCCACACGGCCAAGGGCTGCTACCGCGGCCAGGAGACGGTCGCGAAGGTGCTCAACCTCGGCCAGCCGCCGCGGCGCCTGGTCATGCTCCACCTCGACGGCTCCCAGGACATCCCCGCCGTGCCGGGCGGGGAGGTGCGCCTGGGCGGTCCCGAGGGGAAGGTCGTCGGCGCCGTCACCTCCGCCGCGCTCCACGCGGACCTCGGCCCCATCGCCCTGGCCGTCGTGCGGCGTGCGGTGCCGCTGGACGCCGCGCTCTCGGTGCAGGTCCCCGTCAGCGGGACCGACGAGGACGGGACCGGGGCGGGAGCCGGGTTCTGGGTCGACGCCTCCCAGGAGCCGATCGTGGTGCCCCGCGACCACGGCGGGCGCCCTGCCACCGCGAAGCTCTGAGCGGGCGCCTCCACGCCCCTCCCACATCCCCTGCACCGCCCTCCTACCGCACTCCCCCTGTGCGGAGCGCCGCGAGCTGGAACAATGGCGGCATGAACAGCCAGGCCGAGCAGCAGGAGTGGTCCCGCCACCGCCGCGAGGTGGTCGAGGCGAAGGAGCAGGCCCTCCGCGCCGCCCGTGCGGACGAGCACGAGCGGGCCACCGCGCTGCTCCGGGCCGCGGTCGCGGACTTCCTCGAGGCGGGGATCGCCCCGGTCCCCCTGCGCGCACGGCCCTACCGCGGCGGCGGCACCGTGCGCACCGGCCTCATGGGCTGGTACCTCAAGCAGGACCGCTCCCTCGCCGTCGACGAGGAGGGCCGCTACTACGTGCTGCGGGTCGAGGGCGGCCTCCTCGCCCGGATGCGGGGCGAGGCGCCCGCGCCCTCCCCGGCCCCGCTCGTCGTCGGCCGTGGCGCCCGCGACGGCGACACCTTCGAGCTCGAGGAGCTGCTGCGCATGCGGCGGCAGGATCCGGTGCCCGCATGAGCCGGACCTCGCTGACCGCCACCGGGCCGCTGCCGGTCATCGAGCGCGCCCGCGGCGCCGTGGCGGACTGGCTGCGCGACAGCGTCTCCCGCGGCCGCGACGACGTGCTCACCGTCGCCCGCGCAGCTCTCGCGGCGAGCCTCGCCTACCTGCTCAGCGGACTGATCTGGGGGCACGAGTTCCCCTTCTTCTCCTCGATCGTCGCGTTCATCATCATCGGCTTCGGCATCGAGAAGAAGATGCGCAAGGTCGTGGAGCTGTCCGGCGGCGTGATGCTCGGCGTGCTGCTCGGGGAGCTCGCCCGCCAGGTGATCGGCTCGGGGGCGTGGCAGATCCTGGTGGTGGTGTTCTGCGCGGGGATGATCGCGCGGTTCCTCGAGTCCAGCAACCTCTTCGGCTTCCAGGTCACGATCCAGTCGCTGCTCGTGATGATCATGCCGGTCACGCCGGGCATGACCCCGGGCGGGCGGGTGCTCGACGCGCTCACCGGGGTGACCGTCGCGCTGCTCATCCATCTGCTGCTCTCCGGCAATCCGCGCCGTCTCCAGAGCCGCGCCGCGGAGTCCTTCTACCGGGAGCTCGAGGACTCCCTGGTCAGTCTCGCCCTCGCCGCGCGCACCGGGGACCGCGGTGTGGCCGCCGCGACGCTGCGCACGCTCCGGGACGTCTCGCAGAAGTACACCGACGAGTGGCACCTGGCCAACGACGTCGCCAACGAGATGGCGACCTTCTCCCCCACCGGGCTGCGCCATGCCGAGGACGTCGGCCGCATCCAGCACCTCCTGGTCGGCTCCGACCGGGCGATGCGGAACATGCGGGTGATCGCGCGGCGCCAGGCGGAGTTCCTCGAGGCGGTGCGCGGGGACGCGCACTCGACCCTCGCCGACGCGCTGCTCGCGGCCCGCGACGCCGTGCAGGAGCTGCATGTCGCGGTCTCCCACGAGGAGGTCGACTTCACCACGGCCCGGCGTCAGCTGCGGCTGTTCGGCTCCTACCTCTCCCCCGAGATGCTGCTGCGCAACGACGAGGGTCTGCGACCGGGACGTGCCGGGCACTTCGAGGGCGTCACGCTCACGATCCAGCTGCGCTCGCTCGCGATCGACCTGCTCCAGGCCACCGGGCTCACCTCCGTGGAGGCCAAGCGGTTCCTGCCGAGCCTCGTGATCGCGGCCGACGGCGACGCGATCGGTCCGCGGCCGATGACGGTCGAGATGAAGGCGGTGGAGCCGCCCGCGACCACGGAGGCCCTCGAGCTGCTGATCGCGGACCGCTCGGACCCCGACCGGCGTCGCTGACGATCGGCGGGCGCCCGCCGCGCTGCGCCCGCCACGCGGCGTCCCGGCGCGGCGTCTCCGCGGGGCATCTCCGCGGGGCGCGTCTGCGGGGCACGTCCAGGCACCGCGCCTATCCTGGATCGATGATCGCCCTCATCCAGATGTGGATCTTCCTGGTCCTCGCCGTGGCCCTGCTCGCCCTCGAGGTCTGGGCGTTCGTCAACGCCCTGCGCTTCCGGCCCGACGCCTACGTCGCCGCGAGCAAGCGCTCGAAGGTGTTCTGGTGCGTGCTGACCGGCGTCGCGATGCTGCTGGGCTTCCTCTCCCTGCCCTACCCGATCGGCGGCGGGAGCAGCATGCTGTTCATGCTGGCCGGCGTCATCATCGCCGGGATCTTCCTGGCCGACGTGCTGCCCGCGCTGAAGCGGGTCATGGGCCGCGCCCAGGGCAACCGCTGGTGAGCTGACCGGCGTCGGCCCACCCGCCCCGTCGGGGACCCCGCCCCGTCGCGCCTCGCGCCCCCGTCGGCCCCGTCGCCCCCGTCGGCCCCGTCGCCCCCGCCGGCCCCGTCGCCCCCGCCGGCCCCGTCGCCCACCTTCTGTCCCGCCACGACTCATCCGGCGCCGCACATGAGTCCTGGCGGGACAGAACCGAGACGGGTGGAGTGCGAACGGCACGGCCGCTCATTGCTCGAGGAGCGCGGCGCCCGGACGTGAAGGGACCCCGGAGCCGGAGCTCCGGGGTCCCCGACGCGAGAGGCCGACCGCGGACGGCCCGTCGAGCGTCGACTCAGGCGTGGGTGCCGGCCGAGCGCAGGTTCTCGCAGGCCTCGACGATGCGGGCGGCCATGCCGGCCTCGGCCTTCTTGCCCCAGGCACGGGGGTCGTAGGCCTTCTTGTTGCCGACCTCGCCATCGATCTTCAGCACGCCGTCGTAGTTCTCGAACATGTGCGAGACCACGGGGCGGGTGAAGGCGTACTGGGTGTCGGTGTCGATGTTCATCTTGATGACGCCGTTGTCGACGGCCTCCTGGATCTCCTCCAGAGTGGAGCCGGAGCCGCCGTGCATCACGAGGTCGAAGGGCATGTCCTTGCCGTACTCGGCGCCGACGGCCTTCTGGATGTCGAGCAGGACCGAGGGGCGCAGCTTCACGTTGCCGGGCTTGTACACGCCGTGCACGTTGCCGAAGGTGAGCGCCGTGAGGTAGCGGCCGTTCTCGCCCAGGCCCAGGGCCTTGGCGGTCTTCAGCCCGTCCTCGGGGGTGGAGAAGAGCTTGTCGTTGGAGACGTCCGCCTCGACGCCGTCCTCCTCGCCGCCGACCACGCCGACCTCGATCTCGAGGATCTTCTTCGCGGCGACGGACTTCTCCAGCAGCTTCTCGGCGATCTCGAGGTTCTCGTCGACCGGCACGGCGGAGCCGTCCCACATGTGCGACTGGAACAGCGGGTCCAGGCCCTTGCTCACGCGGTTCTCGAGGTCCCACTCGATGAGGGGCTCGACCCAGGTGGGGAGCACCTCCTTGGCGCAGTGGTCGGTGTGGAGGGCCACGTTGATCGGGTAGTTCTTCGCGACGGCGTGGACGTACTCGGCCAGCGCGATGGACCCGGCGACGCGGTCCTTGATCGTGGAGCCGGAGAGGTACTCGGCGCCGCCGAAGGACACCTGGATGATGCCGTCGGAGTTCGCCTCGGCGAAGCCCTGGAGGGCGGCGGTGGCGGTCTGCGAGCTGGAGACGTTCACGGCCGGGTAGGCGAACTTGCCCGCCTTCGCGCGATCGATCATCTCTGCGTACTGATCCGGGGTAACGACTGCCATGAGGCACTCTCCTTCGTCGGTGGGGTCCGTGACGACCGGCGGTGCTCCGCACGGGGTCGTCCGATCGTGCTCATTGTTCCACAGCGCACCTGAACCGGACCGGCCGGGGGTCCCTCGTGGACGACCCTGCGCGACCGGGTCGGGCACCGCTCAGCGCAGCGGTCCCTCGGGGATCTCCGCGTGCTGCAGGATCCAGGCGTGCATCGCGATCGCCGCGGCGGCGGCGACGTTGATCGACCGCGTCGAGCCGAACTGGGTGATGCCGACGACGAGCTCCGACGCCTCGAGCAGCTCCGGGCTCACGCCCGGCCCCTCCTGCCCCACCACCAGCACGGCATGGCGCGGCAGGGGTGTGCGCTCGAGCGGCAGCGCGCCGGGCACGAGGTCGATCGCGACCAGCGGCCTGCCCTGCTCGCGCGCCCAGCCGATCAGATGGGCGGCGTCGGGATGGTGGATCTCGTGCTGGTAGCGGTCGGTGACCATGGCGCCGCGACGATTCCAGCGGCGCCTGCCGACGATGTGGAAGGCGCCGACGGCGAAGGCGTTCGCGGTCCGCACGACGGAGCCGATGTTCGCGTCGTGCTCGAGGTTCTCGATCGCGACATGGAGGTCATGGCGGCGGGTGTCGAGCTCGGCGACGATCGCCTCGCGCCGCCAGTAGCGGAAGCGGTCCTCGACGTTGCGGCGATCGCCCGCGGCGAGCAGCTCGGGATCCAGGCGCGGGTCCTCGGGCCATGGCTCGGGATGGGGGCCGACGCCGATCTCGCGCGGTCCCGCCTCCTGGGGGGCATCGGGCTCGTGGGACGCCCGGCTCATCGCTCCTCGGCGCGCTCCCGCGCCCCGTCCTCGGCGGGGCTCTCGTCGGCCGCCTTCTCCTGGTCGAGGGCCGCGTTCTCCTCCGCGTCGGGGTCGGGCAGTCCCAGTGCGCGGCGCTTGCGCTCACGCAGCACGAGCCTGATCGCGAACCATGCCATGACCAGCAGGATGACTGCGTAGGCGACCTTGGAGAAGATGTCGGTGTAGGGCTCGATGACGGTCCAGTTCGAGCCCATGAAATACCCGATGGTCACGAAGATCGTGTTCCAGATGCCGCTGCCGAGCGTGGTGAGGAGGGTGAACATGCCCAGCGGCATCGCGTAGAGGCCGGCCGGGATCGAGATCAGCGAGCGGATGCCGGGCACGAAGCGGCCGAAGAAGATGGCCTTGTAGCCGTGGCGGTCCATGAAGGCGACGGTCTTGTCGTAGTCCTCCACGTGCACCAGCGGCAGTCGGATGAAGAGGACGCGAAGCCGCTCGGGTCCCAGCAGGCGCCCGATGCCGTAGAGCAGCCACGCGCCGACGACGGAGCCGGCCACGGAGGCCAGGAGCATCAGCCAGTAGGACTGCTCCGGTCCCGCCGAGGTCACGCCGGCCAGCGGCAGGATCACTTCCGAGGGGATCGGCGGGAAGACGTTCTCGAGGAAGATCAGCAGGAACACGCCGAGGGGGCCCAGGGCGCCCATGGTCGAGACGGCCCAGTCGACGAGGTTCATGCGGAGGGCTCCCGGAGGTCGTGGAGGAGGAGTCGGGCCGGTCCGGCCCGGCACCGAGTCTAGGGGCGGCACCCCGGATCCGGACCGGGCGGCCCGCCACCTGCCCAGGACCTCCACGAGCGCCGTTCCGGCTGTTCACGACCCGGTGCCGGTCTACTCTGTGCGCATGACCTTCAACCCGAACGCGGAGATCCGTTCCGACAACGTCTCCGCCGCTGGTCGGGGCGCCGGCGGCTTCTCCCCGCGCGGCGGCGGCCGGGGCGGCGGCGGGCTCAAGCTCGGCGGCGGCGCCGGGTGCCTGCTGCTGGTCGTGGTGCTGGTCTACGTGCTGATGGGCGGGAACCCGCTGACCCTGCTCGGGGGCGGCACCGTGCAATCAGGCCCTGCGGCCGAGGGCGGCGCGCTGGAGCACTGCCTCACCGGCGCCGATGCGAACGAGCGGGACGACTGCCTGGTCCAGGCGACGGTGGAGTCCGCGGACTCGATCTGGGGGCAGCTGGCGCCCGAGGCGGGCATCGACTTCGTCGAGTCGCAGGGCGTCATCTTCACCGATCAGGTGCAGACGGGCTGCGGCGCGGCCACGGCGGACGTCGGCCCCTTCTACTGCCCGGCCGACATGACCCTGTACGTCGACGTGTCCTTCTTCGACGCGCTCGCCACGCAGTACGGCGCCGACGGCGGCCAGCTCGCGAAGATGTACGTGGTCGCGCACGAGTACGGCCATCACATCCAGAACCTCACGGGGGTGATGGAGTCCGCGGACCGCTCGCAGACCGGTCCGCAGTCCGACGGGGTGCGGCTCGAGCTGCAGGCCGACTGCTACGCCGGGGTGTGGGCGCACCATGCCGCGAGCTCGGTGGACGACGAGGGCAATGCGATGCTCGAGCCGCTGACCGCGGAGGACATCGACTCCGCGCTCTCGGCCGCCAGCGCGGTGGGCGACGACCACATCCAGGGCGACGTCGCCGGCGGGCAGGTGCGGCCGGAGACCTGGACCCACGGCTCCTCGGAGCAGCGCCGGGCCTGGTTCACCACCGGCTACGAGCAGGGCACGGTCGGCTCCTGCGACACCTTCGCCGTGTCGGAGGTGTGAGCCCCGGGACGGCCGTCCCGGGGCTCCCCGGCCGGTGCCCGTCGCGCGGGGGGCGCCCGTGCTCAGATCTCGAGCTCGGAGATGTCGTAGGCGGCGAGATAGCGGTGACCGGCCTGCTCGACCGCCTCGCGGGAGGCGTCGGAGCGGTGCACGATCACGGCGACCGCGGCGATCTCCGCGCCGGCCTCGGCCAGCGCCTCGCAGGCCGTGAGCACGCTGCCGCCGGTGGTGGAGGTGTCCTCGACGGCGACGACGCGGCGCCCGGCGACATCCGGCCCCTCGATGCGACGCTGCAGGCCGTGGGCCTTGTTCGCCTTGCGGACGACGAAGGCGTCCAGCGGGTCGACGGCCCCGTCGGCCGCGGAGGCGTGCAGGATCGAGGTCGCCACGGGGTCCGCGCCGAGAGTGAGGCCGCCGACGGCCTCGACGCCGGGCACGAGGCCCTCGCGCCCGAGCAGGTCGAGCATCACGCGGCCGACCAGCGGCGCGGCCTCGTGGTGGAGGGTGATGCGGCGCAGGTCCACGTAGTGGTCCGCCTCGGCGCCCGAGGAGAGGGTCACGCGGCCGCGCACCACGGCGAGGTCGCGGATGAGAAGGCGCAGGCGCTCGCGAGCCTCGTCGATCGGGAGCTGGGGGCGGGGATCCGTGCTGGTGGAGGGCATGCGGTCAGCGTAATGGATGCGGCGACGCCGCCCTGATCGGCACCGCCTGCGAGCGGCCGACGGGACGGCACACCACGGGTCCGACGGCGTCGGCCCTCACGGTAGGGCGGACGGGCTCAGGTGGCGTCGTCCTCGCGCTGCCAGGGGGCACGGAGGTTGCGACGGGAGGCCCGGCGGCGCGAGCGCTCCACGGACCGCGCCTGGAGGCGGTGGTACCAGTTCGGGGAGGTCATCGCGCGCACGAGCGGCCGCGGCGCGATCCGGGACATCTCGCCCGCGGTGCGGTACTTCACCGACGGGATCGACAGCACCGCGCCCTTGGCCGTGTCCTTGAGCGCCTGCTCGACGACATAGGGCGCCTTGAGCCAGGTGATGCGCGGCAGGCCGTCCATCGACATCGCGGCCCGCTCGTGGAACTCGGTCTGGACGAAGCCGGGCAGCAGGGCGGTGGCGCTGACCCCCGTGCCCTTGAGCTCCATGGCCAGGGACTCGGTGAACACCGTGACCCAGCTCTTGGAGGCCGCATAGGGGCCGGCGGTGGTGTAGCCGGCCAGCGAGCTCACGTTGAGGATCGCCCCGCGACGGCGCTGGACCATGGTCCGCGCCGCGGCGTGGGACAGCACGAGCACGGCGCGCATCAGCGTGTCGAGCTGCGTCTCGTGGTCCTCGACGCCGACCTCGAGGAAGCCGCCGCGGAGCCCGTAGCCGGCATTGTTCACGAGCAGGTCCACCGGGTCGACGGGGTCGGTCAGACGGATCTCGACGCGCTCGAGCTGGCGCCGATCCGAGAGGTCCACGGGCATCACCTCGACCTGCACGTCGTGGACGTCGCGGATCTGCTCGGCGACGGCGCGCAGGCGGTCCTCGTCGCGTGCGACGAGGACCAGGTCATGCCCGGTGCCGGCCAGCTGCCAGCCGAACTCGAGGCCCAGTCCTGAAGTCGATCCCGTGACGAGTGCGCGCGCCATGGACAGAGTCTAAGCAGGTCCGGACCCTGCTGCGGACACTGCCGGAGACCTGCACCGGTCCTCCGCACGCCGACGCCCCGTAGGATCGGGAGCATGCGCATCGCCACCTGGAACATCAACTCGCTGCGGGCCCGGATGGACCGGGTGCTCGCCTTCCTCGAGCGCCACGAGGTCGACGTCCTCGCCCTCCAGGAGATCAAGGCCAAGCCGGCCCAGCTGGACCTCACCGCGCTCGAGGCGGCCGGCTACGAGGTCGCCGCGCACGGGCTGAACCAGTGGAACGGCGTCGCGCTGATCTCCCGGGTGGGGCTGTCCGACGTCCGCACCGAGCTGCCGTCGGTGCCCGCCTGGCCGGAGGACGGGACCGGGGTCGTCGAGGCCCGTGCGCTCGGCGGCGTCGTCGGCGACGGGCTGCGGATCTGGTCGCTGTACGTGCCCAACGGCCGCGAGCTCGACCACCCCCACTACGGCTACAAGCTGCGCTGGCTGGAGGCCCTGCGCGCCGAGGGGGCGCGCGAGCTCGCCGCGGACCCGGCCGCGCGCGCCGTCCTCGTCGGCGACTTCAACGTGGCCCCGCAGGACGAGGACGTGTGGGACATGGACTTCTTCGAGGGGAAGACCCATGTCACCGAGCCGGAGCGCGCCGCCTACCGCGCGGTCGTGGACGAGGGCTTCGCCGACGTGGTGCGTCCCGAGCACCCCGGGCCCGGCGTCTACACCTACTGGGACTACCAGGCGCTGCGCTTCCCGAAGAAGGAGGGCATGCGCATCGACTTCGTGCTCGGCTCCCCCGCCGTGCAGAAGGCGGTGACCGGATCCTTCATCGATCGTGAGGAGCGCAAGGGCAAGGGTGCCTCGGACCATGCCCCGGTCGTGGTGGACCTCGAGCTCTGAGGGATCCCCGGCGCCGGCCGCGAGGAACGGCGTCGGACCGGGCCCGGACATGGTGGAGCGGCGCCGCGATCGAGTCGCGACGCCGCTCCTGACGGGCCGTCTGCATCGGGATCAGGCGTACACGTGATGCAGCTGCGGTGACGCTGTCGACGTCTCACAGCCGGTCCGTTGCGGGGACCAGTCGTACGTGGGTTCCGATGCCGGTATCCGTCGTGGTGCACCTCACACTACGCGCTTCCCCGAGGGGGCGCAAGGACCCGCGTCCCACCGACCTCTCCTCCACAGACCCCGTCTGTCCACCGTCGCGCCGCCGCCCTGTCCTCCGGCGGCCGCGGTCGCCACGATGGCGGTATGACCAGCACGATCGCCACTGACACCGGCCGTCCGCCCGACGCCCCCGACCACGCGGAGAGGTCCTCGCCGCCCACTCCCGACATCGCCGGGGGCCGCCGGCCGCGGCGTCGCCGCTCCCGCTTCCCCGGCGCCGCCCCCGCCCCCGTCGAGGGCCCCGTCGCGCCCCGACGAGGTGTCCGATGGGTGGGATCCGCCGGCCCTCTGCAGGAGCTCGTGGCGGACCACGCCACGGCGGCCGGCTCCTGGATCCTCGAGGAGCCGCACGACGCGGCCGGCTGCACGGTCATGGCCGCGGAGTCGCTCGGCACGACCCCGCTCCCCTCCCGGGGGCGCTCCCCGCTGCTCGTCGTGATCGCCGCCGAGGAGGTGCCCGCCGCGCTGTGGCCCCTCGCGCTCGAGGCCGGCGCGCTCGCGGTGCTGCCGCTCCCCTCGGCCTCCGAGGAGCTGCTCTCGCGCCTGGCCGATCTCACCCGGTCCCGGGCGGGCACGCGGCGGATCGGGGTGGCCGGAGGATGCGGGGGCGCCGGCGCCTCGAGCTTCGCCGCCCGCCTGGCCGGGGCGGCGCGACGACACGGGCCCGTGGCGCTGCTGGACGCGGACCCGCTCGGCGGCGGGCTCGATCTGCTGGTGGAAGCGGGCGGCACCCAGGGCCTGGACTGGTCACGGACCGCCGCGCTCGGCGCCGACGACGGCGAGGCGCTGCGTGCGGGGCTGCCCTGCGTCGACGAGGTGCACCTGCTCGTGGCCGGGGAGCAGCCAGGCCCCGACCGGGAGGACCTGCCGCGCGTGCTCGCCGCGCTGGAGCCGCTGGACGGCACGGTGGTGGTGGATCTCGGTGCTCCGCTGGTCCCCTTCGCGACCGCTCACCTCGACGAGCTGCTGCTCGTGGTGCCGGCGGCGGACCATGCGGTGCGCGCGGCGGCCCGTCGACTGCGCGATTGGTCGCTGCCGACGGGCCTGGCGAGTGCGGTGGTGCGACGCGGCGGAGGGCTCACGCCGGGCGAGGTCGCCGAGGATCTGGACCTCCCGCTCGCCGCGAGCTTCCGCGACAGCCCCCGAGGGACGGTCCCGCTCCTGGACGTGCGTCGACGGGGTGCGGACCGTGCCGCCCGCACGCTGCTGTCCCGCCTGCTCACCGGGGAGCCGACGTGAGCGGGCACGGCGCCGCGGGCGACGAGCTCGGCACGCTGCTCGCCGGGGTGCGGGAGGACCTCGTGCGCTCCCCGGGCCCGGTGGACGTGCCGCGGATCGCCCGGGTGCTGCGCGCGCAGGGGCGGGTGCTCGGCGCCGCCGCGACCCTCGAGCTCACCGCCCGGGTGCGGGACCATGTCGACGGCCTCGGACCGCTGCAGTCCCTGGTCGCGCCCGGTGTCACGGACCTGCTGGTCAACGACGACGGGACGGTCTGGGTCGACGACGCCGCGGGACTGCGCCCCGCGGGGCTGCAGCTCACCTCCGTCCAGGCGCGCGACCTCGCGGTGCGCCTGGCGACCTCGGGTGGACGTCGACTCGACGACGCCGTGCCCTGGGCGGATGCGCATCTTCCCTCGGGGATCCGCTTCCACGCGGTGCTGCCGCCGCTGTCCCCGGGCGGGGCGATCCTCTCGCTGCGCCTGCCGTCGCGGGACCGTCGGGACCTCGACGACCTCGAACGGCTCGGCGCGCTGACCCCCGCGGTGCGGGAGGTGCTGCGCGCACTGGTCCGCTCCCGGGTGCCCTTCCTGGTCACCGGCGGCACCGGCACCGGGAAGTCGACCCTCCTCGCGGCGATGCTGCACGAGGCGCCTCCGCAGGAGCGGATCGTGGTGGTCGAGGACGTGCTCGAGCTCTCGGTCGACCACCCCCATGTCGTGCACCTGCAGTCCCGTCATGCGAACAGCGAGGGAGCGGGCACCGTCGACCTCACCGCGCTCGTGCGGCAGAGCCTGCGCATGCGGCCGGACCGGATCGTGCTCGGCGAGTGCCGCGGCGGCGAGATCCGCGAGCTGCTGCAGGCGCTGAACACGGGGCACGACGGCGGCTGCGGCACGGTCCACGCGAACACCGCCCGGGACGTCCCGGCCCGGCTCGAGGCTCTCGGCGCCCTCGGCGGGCTGGACCGCGCCTCGCTCGCCGCGCAGGTCGCGAGCGCCCTCGAGGTGGTCGTGCACCTCGGCCGCCGGGACGGGGTGCGCGTCCTCGAGGAGATCGCCGTGCTGCGGCGCGGGGACGACGGGACGCTGACAGCGACGACCGCGCTGCGCACGCACGGCGACGGACTGCGGGAGGGACCGGCCGCCGAGGCCCTGGCCGCGCGCCTGCACCGAGGATCCTCCGAGGCGGCGGATCGCGCGTCGGGACGGAGAGCGGCATGATCCCCGCCGCCTCCGCCTCGGTCCTCGCGCTCGTGCTGCTGTGGGTGCTGGCCCCGCCCGCGCTCCCCGCCGCCGCCCCGGTCCGGGCCCCGCGACGCCGGCGCGCCCCGGCCGGCGTGCTGGACCTGGCCCGCACGGTCGAGCAGCTCGCGAGCGTGATCACGTCGGGAGCGAGCATCCGGCAGGGCTGGGCGGCGCTCGCGCGCACCCTCCCCGAGGGGGACCTGCGGGACCTCGCACGGGCCTCCGCCGCCGGAGCGGATCCCCGCCGTGCGGCGGGCGGGCGGCTGCGCGGCACGCCGACGGTCGCCTCCCTCGGGGCGGCGCTCGCGGTGTGCGAGCGGACGGGCGCCCCGGCCGCCGCGATGCTCCAGCATCTCGCCGACGCTCTCCGCGATCTCCACGACGCCGCCCAGGCGAGGCGGAGCGCCTTCGCAGGGCCCCGCTCGACCGCTCGGATCCTGCTCGTGCTGCCGCTGGCAGGCCTCGGACTGGGCATGCTGCTGGGCGGCGACCCGCTCCGACTCCTGGTCGCCTCCGCCTCGGGGCGCCTCCTCGGCGGGGCCGGGATCGCCCTGACGGTGCTGGGCTGGTGGTGGATGCGCCGACTGCTGCGCAGCGCCGATCCGCCGCAGCGCGAGGAGGTGGACCCCTCGGTCGCGCTGGAGCTGATCGCCGGGGCGCTCGAGTCAGGGCTGCCGCTGTCCCGGGCCCTCTCCGCGGTCGCGGGGGCTCTGCCCGCCGGGGCGGACGCCGAGGCGATGCGCGCGGTCTCCACCGCCCTCGCCGCCGGGGTGCCGGCACGGCTCGCGGTCGCCGCGCTGCCGACTCAGCTCGACGCCCTCGGTCGCTCGGCGGTGCTCGCGGAGGAGACCGGCGCGGACCTGGCGCGGGTGCTGCGCTCGGCGGCGCGGGACGCGCGCCGGGGACGGGCCCGTGATGCCGAGGTGCGCGCCGCCGAGCTGGCGGTCCGTCTGGTGCTCCCCACCGGGGTGGCGCTGCTGCCGGCCTTCGTCGCCCTCGGGATCGTGCCGACGGTGATCTCCCTGCTCGGCGGAACCCTGTCCCTCACCGCTCCCGGCACGTGACCGCCGGGACGTGAGGCCCTGAACCACCGGGACGGTCCCGGTCCGTCGTCCCCGCCCGGGGCCGACGACGGCGGCAGCGGCCGCCACCGCGGGGCGGCGAGCGCCGCACCCGCAGCACGAAGGAGGAGCATCATGCACCGCACGAGGAACCGACTGCGCCGCACCCTGGCCCGCCGCTGGCGGGACGAGACCGGCGCCTCCACCGCCGAGTACGCGATCACCGTGCTCGCAGCCTGCGGATTCGCCGCCGTCCTGGTCGCCCTTCTGGCGTCCGGGGAGGTGCGGGCCCTGCTGATGGGGATCATCACCTCGGCCCTGTCGATGGGGTCGTGATGATGCGGTCCGCCCGGTCGTCCCGCCTGCGGGACGACCGGGGGTCCGCCACGGCGGAGACCGCGATCGTGCTGCCCGTCGTGGTGGTGATGGTGATGCTGCTGCTCGTGACCGGTGCAGGGCTCGGATCCCAGCTGCGGCTCGAGAGCGCGGCACGCGGCGCCGCCCGCGAGCTCGCACGGGGAGAGGAGACCGCCTCCGCGGTCGACGCCGCGGAACGGATCGGCGGCGAGGGCACGTCCGTGGCCGTCTCCGGCACGGGACCGTGGGTGCAGGTCGAGGTGACGCGCACCCTGCGCGCCCCGACCGGTGCCCTGTCCGGTGCGACGTGGACGCTCAGCGCGGATGCCGAGGCCCGCCTCGAGCCGCAGCTGCTCGAGGGAGGGGCGCCGTGAGCACCGGCGGCGCGTCGGTGCTCGCCTGGACAGGGGCGACGACCACCGTGATCACGGCTCTCGCGCTGCTGGGCGGCGGGGCGCTCGCCCGGGCCGAGGCGGGCACCGCCGCGGATCTCGCCTCCCTGGCGGGTGCGGACGCGCTCGCCGTCGCCCATCCCCATCCCTGCCAGGTGGCCGCCGAGGTCGCCCGGCGCAACGGTGCGAGGCTCACCGCCTGCGAACAGCGGGAGTGGGACGTGCTGGTGCGCGTCGAGGTCGACGCCGGCCCCCTCCCCGCCGCGGTCGCGCGGTCGCGGGCGGGGCCGGGACCGACCGAGCTGCCGAGTGGATGACAGGCTCACCGCTCCGCGGGAGAGCGGACGGACCGGCGCCCCCGGAGAGCAGCGGACGGAACCGCTCGTTCAGCGGCCGCGAGCATCCCGTCGCTCGGAGGACGCTCCCGGGTCGACGGACGTCGGCGCGAGGGCCGGGGGCGGGGTCGAGGCCTGAGCAGCGGGCGCGGTGGCGGCCGCGGCCCCGATGGCCCCGGCCCCGACGACTGGGGCCGCGACGACCGAGACCCCGGCGCGGCGCGCCGCCCAGGCCGTGACCCGCTCGAGCGGGCCGCGGCCCCGCAGCGCGGACCAGACGGTGCAGCCCACGAGGAGCACGAGGGCCGAGCCGACCCAGACGCGGTTGTCCGCGATCCAGCCGCCCGGACCGACGAGCACGACCAGGGAGACCAGATGGACCGAATAGGCGGTCAGCGGCATCGACCCGATCGCCGAGAACGGCAGCAGCACCCAGCGCAGAGGCCGTGCCACGAGCAGCAGCGCCCCGATCACGGCCAGCGCGATGCCGCCGGAGCGGAGGACCTCGAGCGTCGAGCCGGAGTGCGGCTCGAGAGATATCACGGCCTCTCCGAGCGTCCACCACGGGTCGGACTCGGCGAGCGCCTCTGCGTAGCCGTCCCAGCCGAGCCCGGGCTCGTCCTCCACCACCCCCTTGTCGACGCCCTCCTCGACGCCGCTGGAGATCGAGGACTCCGCCTCGGGCCCGTAGACCCCAGGGGCCAGGGCGCCCAGCAGCGCCGCGAGAGCCATCCCCGCGACGGTCGCGAGCACGGCCGCACCGGCGCCGACGGCGGCGATCGTCGCGGCCGGACGCGGACGGTCCAGGGGCATCCGGCCCAGGGCCATCCCGAGCAGGATCAGCGGCGCCCAGGCCGTGATGCGGTAGCTGCCGGTCAGCATGAGATCGGCGCCGCTGCCGTAGGCGCCGAGCGAGAGCACCTCGGCCAGCGCCACGATGACCGGTCCGAGCAGAGCGATCGGCAGGGCGAGCAGCAGCAGTCGGGAAGGGCGCAGCCGCAGCAGGGGAAGCGCCGCGATGTACACGACGCCGTAGAAGGTGAGGATCACCGCGACCCCGGTGCCGAGCATCTCGAGCACCAGTCCGATGAGGAAGATCGCCGCGCCGCGGCCGAGCAGCGAGGCGCGCAGGCGCGGCAGCTCCGCAGGCTCCGGGAGGCGTCGCCGCCCGGTCACCAGCGCGATCGAGATGCCCGCGAGCACGGCGAAGAGCATCGAGGAGTTCCCGTGGACGACCGCGAGGTAGCTCGGCGGCCAGGTCGGGTCGAAGGGCGGGATGTCGCCGGTGTGGGCGCCGATCATCCCGAGGATCGCGAGGGCCCGCGCGATGCCCAGGGCGTTGATCCGCGGCGGGGACACCAGCGCGGCCAGCCGCTCCCGAGGCCCGAGGCGGGAGGGCGCGCCCGACCGGTCGGAGCGCTCGGACACCACGCGATGCGGCGGAGCGCCCTCCCCCGCAGCGCCCCTCGCCACGGCGCCGCTCCTGCCCGCGCGACGTCCCGTGCTGCCGGTCACCGCACTGCTCATCGGCTGCTCCTCACCCTCGCGCGGCATCGCCGCCCCGCACCGCACCGCGATGGCTCCGGACATGAGTTCCCGTCGGCGCCGCCCGGATCGGCGACGCGACACAGTATGACCCCGAATCGGACATTTCGTCCATCGGGAGTGGGAGGGCCCCACCCGGCACCCGGGCCGGGCTCACTCCTCGAGCAGCCCCAGCAGCCGAACGGCCTGCGCCTTCGACAGCGGCTCGTTGCCATTGCCGCACTTCGGGGAGACCACGCAGGCCGGGCACCCGGACTCGCAGCGGCACTCGGCGATCATGTCGGCCGTGGCCCGCACCCACGCGGCGGCGTCATCGGCCCCGCGCTCGGCGAAGCCGGCCCCGCCCGGCGCCCCGTCGTACACGAAGATCGTCGGCTCCCCCGTGTCCTCGTGCTGGGCAGCGGAGAGCCCGCCGATGTCCCAGCGGTCGCAGGTCGCCAGCAGCGGGAGCATCGAGATCGCGGCGTGCTCCGCGGCGTGCAGCGCCCCGGGCAGCTCCTCCCCCGGGATCTCCGCGGCGTCGGTGCGCTCGCGCGGGATCACCCACCACACCGCCTTCGTGGTCAGGGTGCGCGGCGGCAGGTCCAGCGGGTGCTGGGCGAGGACGGCCTGCGTGAACACGTCCCGCACCTGGTAGCCGGTGACCTGGTCGGTGACGTCCACGGTGCCGAAGCACAGCCTCACGCCGCCCGCCCAGGGCAGCTCGCGGTCCACCTGGCGGATCCGCAGCGTCGAGGCGGTCTGCGGATGCGTCGAATGCAGCGGATCCTCCCGGCGCACGAAGGCGACGGCCAGGTCCACGTCCAGGCGGTTCACCACGTAGCTGCGTCCCTGATGCAGGTACACGGCGCCGTCGTGGACCTGGGTGTGGGCGCTCGCGGCGTCGACCGTGCCCAGCAGCTCCCCGCCGGCCTCCTCGACGATCCGCACCGGCTCCCCGCCGCTGCCGCGCAGGTCGGTGAGCTCGTGCGCGGACTCGCTGAGGGTCCAGTACCAGCCGGTCGCACGGGAGCGCAGCACGCCGCGCGCCGCGAGGGTCTCGAGCAGCTCCCGCGCCGTCGGTCCGAAGATCTCCTCCTCGCCGTCGCGGATCGCGAGCTCGGAGGCCGCGGCGCACAGGTGCGGGGTCATGACGTACGGGTTCGCCGGATCGAACACGGCCGCCTCGACCTCCGTCCCGAAGACGGTCTCGGGATGGTGGACCACATAGGTGTCCAGCGGGTCCTCGCGGGCGACGAACAGGGCGAGGGAGCCGCCGCCCGCGTCCTGGCGGCGCCCGGCGCGGCCGAACTGCTGCCACAGCGAGGCGCGGGTTCCGGGCCAGCCGGCGACGACCACGGCGTCGAGCCCCGAGATGTCGATCCCGAGCTCGAGGGCGTTGGTGGAGGCCAGGGCCCTCAGCTCGCCGCTGCGCAGGGAGTCCTCGAGCGCGCGTCGCTCGCGGGCCAGGTAGCCGCCGCGATAGGCGGCGATGCGCTGCGCATCCGCGGCCAGGCGCGCATCGGCGCCCTCCTCCGCCTTCTGGCTCAGCAGGCGCCGTGCCCCGGAGGAGACCAGCTCCGCCCCGCGGCGCGAGCGGGCGAAGACGAGGGTCTGCACCTCGCGCTCCACGAGGTCCGCCAGCAGCGCCGCGGCCTCGCTCGTGGCGGAGCGGCGCAGCGGCTCCTCACGATGCTCCTCCCCGTCGGCCGACGACGAATCCTGTGGACCGTCCGCGTCCCCGGGCTCCCCCCAGCGCGCCGGGTCGCCGCGGCCGTCGACGCGGGTGCGGGTGCCCGGCTCCCACAGCCCGATGGTGAGCCCGGCCCGGGGCGAGCCGTCCTCGGTGACCGCCTCGACGTCCCGTCCGGTCAGCCGCGAGGCGGACAGCTCCGGGTTCGCGGTGGTCGCCGAGGCGAGCACGAAGGTGGGGTCGGCGCGGTAGTGCGCGGCGATCCGGCGCAGGCGCCGCAGCACCATCGCGACATGGCTGCCGAACACGCCGCGGTAGCTGTGGCACTCGTCGATCACGACGTAGCGCAGGGCACGGAAGAAGTGTGCCCACTGCTCGTGTCCGGGGAGGACCCCGAAGTGGAGCATGTCGGGGTTGGTGAGCACGACGGTGCCGTGGCGCCGCACCCAGCGTCGCTGCTCGGCCGGGGTGTCCCCGTCGTACACCGCGACGCGGGCGTCGCGGATCCCGGCGCCGTCGGCGAGGGCGGTGATGTTGGTGAGCTGATCCGCGGCGAGCGCCTTGGTGGGCGAGAGGTAGAGCGCGGTCGCGCGAGGTGCCTCCGGGTCCAGCTCCCGGGCACCGATCGCGGTCAGGGTCGGCAGCAGGTAGGCGAGGGACTTGCCGGAGGCGGTGGCGGTGGCGAGCACCACGTCCTGCCCGTCATGGGCGAGTCGCGCGGCCTGCTCCTGATGGATCCAGGGGGCGGCGATGCCGCGTTCGGCGAGGTGGAGGACGAGGCGCGGGTCGGTCCACTCCGGGAAGCTCCCCCGCCGCCCGGGACGGGCGGGCCGCCGCTCGATGTGGGTGAGGCAGCCGCGGCGGGTCAGCGGTGCGCCGAGGTCGGCGAGCAGCTCGGAGGCCCTGCCGTCCCGCATCCCTCACCGTCCCTCCGCATCCCCACAGGGTCTGCGCACTTCGTGCACGTCGTCCCCGGATCGGTCCAGGCGCGCTGGGGCACAATCGTAGCCATGCCCGCCACCGCTCCGGCCCCCGTCCCGGCCGCCGCTCCGACCGTCCTGCCCACGGAGATCTCGGCCCTGCGCACGGACCTGCTCGAGGCACGCTACGAGTCCGAGCACCTCGACGAGATCCTGGGCGAGGTCGCCTCCGCGGCGCTGCGCCGCGAGGACCCCGTGCCGGCACGGCGCCGGCTGGCCGGGAGCACCGATCCGGCCGCGACGCTCATGGACCTGTTCACCCTGGGCACCGCGCTGCCTGCCGAGCGGGTCGGAGCCGCGCTGCCCTCTCTCGGGATCGAGGGCGCCCGACGGCTCGGGCTCCTCGCCCCGGCCGCCGACGCACCGGGGACCGACGCACCGACCGTGACCGACGGCGCCGCCGCGTCCGGCGCGCCCGCCCTGGACGACGGGAGCCCGACGGCCGGCGGTCCGCTCGTGCGCGCCCTCGTGGACCTCGCCCCCTACGCCGCGGAGGACGACGCGGGCTCGATCCGCTGGTGGCTCGCCTCGGACCTCTCCGAGCTCGCGACCGGCGCCCCGCTCTCCCCCGAGCACGTCCTGGGCGTGGGCGGCGCCTCCCTGACCCTCGCCCGGATCACGCCCCGCTCGCCGGTCGCGCGAGTGCTCGACCTGGGCTGCGGCGGCGGGATCCAGGCGCTGCACGCCTCCCGCCACGCCGAGCACGTCGTGGCCACCGACCTCTCCGAGCGCGCCCTCGCCTTCGCCGCCTTCAACGCGGCGCTGAACGAGGTCGAGCTCGACCTGCGCCGCGGATCCCTCCTCGAGCCGGTCGCCGGGGAGAGCTTCGACCTCGTCGTCTCCAACCCGCCCTTCGTGATCACCCCGCGCGCGACCGACGCCGAGCACGACGCATGGACCTACCGCGACGGCGGCCGCGCCGGCGACACCCTGCTCGCCGAGCTCCTCGCCTCCCTGCCCGCGCATCTCGCCCCCGGCGGCAGCGCCGTGATGCTCGGCAACTGGGAGATCGCCGAGGCCGAGGACCCCTTCGCGCATCCACGGGCATGGCTCGAGCCGGCGCTCGGCGACGGGGTCGACGCCTGGGTGCTGCAGCGCGAGCGCGAGGACCCCGCCGAGTACGCCGGCACCTGGGCCCGCGACGGCGGGATCACCCCGCGCGATGCGCGCTGGGCCGAGCTCGTGGGCGCCTGGCTCGAGGACTTCGCCTCCCGGGAGGTCGAGGGGATCGGCTTCGGCTACCTGCTGCTGCGCCGCCCCGCCGCCGCCCGACGGGGCCTGCTGCGCGTCGAGGAGGCCGCCGGCAGCGGCAGCGGCGCCCTCGCCGCGCACCTGGCCGCCTCGCTCTCGACGCTCTCGGACCTCGCCGCGCTCGACGACGAGTCCCTGGCCGCGAAGCGCCCGGTCCGCGCCGCGGACGTCATGGAGCGCCGGCATCTCACCCCTGGGCAGTGGGACCCGCTGCTCATCGAGCTCGTGCAGGGCGCCGGGCTCGCCCGCGTGGTCCGCACCGACCAGGCGCTCGCCGCGACCGTCGGCGCGCTGGACGGCACGCTGACCCTCGGGCAGGTGATCGCGGCGGTCTGCGCCCTCACCGACGCCGACGAGGACGAGACCCGCGCCCACGTCCTGCCCGCCGTGCGGGAGCTCGCGATCACCGGGATGGTGACGCTGTGAGCACGCCCGCGGCGGGCTCGGCGCCGGACGCGCCCCGGCCCGTCGGCCCCACCCGACCCCTGCTGTCGCTGCTCGTCGCCGCGGTGGGCACGGCCGCGGTGGTGCTGCTGGCCCGCAGCGCGGTCGGCACCGCGAGCGGCCAGCGGCTGGACCAGCTGACCCTCTCCGGCTCACGGAACAACGAGGGCACGCTCTCGCAGCTCGCGGAGCTCGCCGTCGAGACGGTGAGCATGCCCGTGATCATCGGGCTGCTCGTGCTCACCGCCGTGATCGCGCTGCTGCGGCGTCGGCCCGCGCTGCTGGTGCCGCTCGCCGCGCTGGTGCTCGGCGCGAACCTCACCACCCAGGCGGTCAAGCACCTGCTGGTCAGCCGCGAGGTGCTCGGACCCGGCATCGAGCCGACCGCGAACTCCTTCCCCTCGGGGCACACCACTCTCGCCGCCACGGCGATGATCGCGCTGGTGCTCGTCTCCGGTCGGGCCCGGCCGGTGGTCGCCCCGCTCGGGGTGCTGTGGAGCGGCGCCGCGGGCATCGGCACGCTCGTCACCGGCTGGCACCGCCCCAGCGACGTGATCGGCGCGATCGCCGTGAGCGCGGCCTGGACCTTCCTCGTCCTCGGGATCGACGGGCTGCACACCCGCTCCCGGCTGCGCCGCGCCGGGGCTCACGCCGCCCGGGGCCGACGCCGTCGCGGTCGGGACGTGGCCCAGGACGCGCCGCGCCCGCCGCGGGCGGAGCTGGTCTGCGCCGCGCTGCTCGGCGCGATCGGTGCCGCGGGGCTCCTCTACGGGGCCGCCGGGATCGCGGCCCTCCCCCTGCCGCTCGACCTCTCCGACCGTGCTCTGCAGCTCGCGGCGTTCCGCGCCACGGCCGCCGTGGTCGCCGGCACGACCGCGGTGTGGGTGGCGCTGGTCATGGTGCTGCGCACGCCGAGCGTCCTCAGGACCGCCCCGGCCGAGCGTGTACCGTGAGCACTCGCCGCGCACCGTGCGAGTGCGCGGCTGATCCACGGCCCCGCGACGGGGCGTGACGGACGGGCCGTGAGCGACGCGGCGAGGAAGGACGCAGGCAACGTGACTGGCGGACGGCATCTGGTGATCGTCGAGTCCCCGGCGAAGGCGCGGACCATCGGCCGGTATCTGGGCGACGAGTACGACGTCAGGGCGTCGGTGGGCCACATCCGCGACATCCCGGTGCCCCGCGACCTGCCCGCCGAGATGAAGAAGGGGCCGTACGGGAAGTTCGGGGTCGACGTCGAGGGCGGCTTCGACCCGTACTACATCGTCAGCCCCGACAAGAAGAAGACCGTCGCGGAGCTGAAGAAGTCCCTCAAGGACGCCGACACCCTCTACCTCGCCACCGATGAGGACCGCGAGGGCGAGGCGATCGCCTGGCACCTGCTGGAGACCCTGAAGCCCAAGAAGTCCACGCCCGTGAAGCGGATGGTCTTCCACGAGATCACCAAGGACGCGATCCAGGCCGCGCTCGAGAACACCCGCGACCTCGACGACAACCTCGTCGACGCGCAGGAGACCCGCCGCATCCTCGACCGCCTCGTCGGCTTCGAGCTCTCCCCCGTGCTGTGGCGCAAGATCAAGCCGTCGCTGTCGGCCGGGCGCGTGCAGTCCGTCGCGACCCGCCTCGTGGTCGAGCGGGAGCGCGAGCGGATGGCCTTCGTCGCCTCCGACTACTGGGACGTGACGGGCAGCTTCGGCCCCGACGCCGAGACGTTCACGGCGAAGATCCAGTCCGTCGACGGCGCCCGCGTCGCCACCGGCAGCGACTTCGCCGACGACGGCACCCTCAAGCCCCGCTCGACGCGCGCGACCGTGCTCACCGAGGCCTCCGCCCGCGAGCTCGTGCAGCTGCTCGAGGGCTCCCCCGCGACCGTCACCTCGCTCGAGTCCAAGCCGTACACGCGCCGCCCCGCCGCCCCCTTCACCACCTCGTCGCTGCAGCAGGAGGCCAGCCGCAAGCTGCGCCTCGGCGCGCGCCAGGCGATGCGGGTGGCGCAGTCGCTGTACGAGAACGGCTACATCACCTACATGCGCACCGACTCGGTGACGCTCTCGGGCGAGGCGATCCGCGCCTCCCGCGCCCAGGCCGCCGAGCTGTACGGCTCCCAGTACGTGCCCGACAAGCCCCGCGTCTACACGAACAAGTCGCAGTCCGCGCAGGAGGCGCACGAGGCGATCCGCCCCGCGGGCGACCACTTCCGCACCCCCGCGGACGTGGCCGGGCAGCTCTCCGGCGACGAGTTCCGCCTGTACGAGCTGATCTGGAAGCGCACCGTCGCCTCGCAGATGGCCGACGCGAAGGGCACCACCTCCACCGTCGAGCTGCAGCTGGAGAAGGGCGGACGCACCGCGACCTTCCGCGCCGCCGGCACCGTCATCACCTTCCGCGGCTTCCTCGCCGCCTACGAAGAGGGGCGCGACGCCTCCCGCTACGCCGACGACGACAAGGGCGACGACAAGCGCCTGCCGCAGATGGAGGAGGGCCAGACCCTCCCCACCCGCGAGCTCGTCCCCGACGGCCACACCACCACCCCTCCCCCGCGCTACACCGAGGCCTCGCTGGTGCGGGCCCTCGAGGACCGCGGCATCGGCCGCCCCTCGACCTACGCCTCGACCGTCGCGACCGTCCAGGACCGCGGCTACGTGCTGCGCCGCGGCACGGCCCTGGTGCCCAGCTGGACCGCCTTCGCGGTGGTGCGGCTGCTGGAGGAGCACTTCGGGCCGTTCATCGACTACGACTTCACCGCGCAGATGGAGGCGCAGCTGGACCGCATGGCCCGCGGCGAGCTGGGCCGCGCCGACTACCTGCGCGACTTCTACCTCTCCGACGGCTCGGGCGAGGTCCCGATCGGGCTCAAGCCCATGGTCGACGACCTCGGCGAGATCGACGCCCGCGCCATCAACTCCATCGACATCGGCGAGGGGATCACCCTGCGTGTGGGCCGCTACGGCGCCTACGTCGAGCAGCTCCCCACCGATGAGGACGGCACCGTCGTCGAGGGCGCGGACCCGCGCCGCGCGAACGTCTCCGACGAGGTCGCGCCCGACGAGCTGACCGTCGAGAAGGCCAAGGAGATGCTCGAGCGGGCCAAGGACGACGGCCGCGTGCTCGGCACCGACCCGGAGTCCGGCCACGAGATCATCGCCAAGGACGGCCGCTACGGCCCCTATGTCACCGAGGTGCTCCCCGATCCGGAGGAGACCGGCGGCAAGAAGGTCCCGAAGTCGAAGCAGCCGAAGCCCCGCACGGGCTCGCTCCTGAAGTCGATGGACCTCTCCACTGTCACCCTCGAGGACGCGCTGAAGCTGCTCAGCCTGCCGCGCGTGGTCGGCACCGCCGCGGACGGTACCGAGATCACGGCCCAGAACGGGCGCTACGGCCCGTACATGAAGAAGGGCACCGACTCCCGCTCGCTGGAGACGGAGGAGCAGATCTTCTCGATCACCCTCGAGGAGGCCGAGAAGATCTACGCCCAGCCCAAGACCCGCGGCCGGGCCGCGGCGAAGCCGCCGCTGAAGGAGCTGGGCACCGACCCCACCTCCGAGAAGCCGATCGTCATCAAGGACGGCCGCTTCGGCCCGTACATCACCGACGGCACCACGAACGTCTCCCTGCGCGCCACGGAGAAGGTCGAGGAGATCACCGAGCAGGTCGCGATCGAGAAGCTCGCCGAGAAGCGCGCCAAGGGACCCGCGAAGAAGAAGGCGCCCGCCAAGCGCAGCACCACCACGACGCGGAAGAAGAGCTCGACGACGAAGAAGTGAGTCGGGGCGCGCGCCCGTCGGCCGGAAGGGGCCGAGGGCGCCGCCCGAGCCCCTCGCCGCAGCACCGGGCCCATCGGCCTCATCGGACCCCGTCGGCCTCCACGAGGGCGGCGGGGTCCGACGGCTGCCCGGAGGCGGGCGGCGTCCTCGCCCTCCGGTCATCGCCGATGCCCGAAGCGGCCCTTCTCGCCGTCCGAGCGGTCAGTTCCGCGCATCGCCGGATCACAGCGCGGCATCGACCAGGGATGACCGCATCCGGCATGCGCCACGACCAGCAGATCCGGCTTACAGTATGCGCACGTGCTCGAAGAGGACTCACGAAGGAGTGATCTCATGAATCGACGCCCGAGCCGGCGCGCGGTCATGGCCGGGACCGCGGCGGCCGCCGCGGTCGGGATGACCGGATGCCTGCAGAACCCCGATCCCGGCCGCGGAGGCGGCGGAGGGAGCTCCGAGAGATACGTCGAGGGCGAGGTCCCCGGCCCCGGGAGCGTCAGCATCCTCGGCGCCTTCGGCGGGCAGGAGGAGGAGGCCTTCATGGCCTCCCTCGCCCCCTTCGAGGAGGAGACCGGGATCACCATCCAGTACACCCCGGACCAGGACTTCACCACCACGATCCAGCAGCGGGTGGGCTCCGGCGACGCCCCCGACGTCGCCCTGTTCCCCCAGCCCGGCGGGCTGTTCGACCTCGCCTCCCAGGGCCATGTCACCGCGATCGACAGCTTCCTGGACTACGACGCGCTGAACTCGACCCTGATCCCGGGCTTCCTGGACTCCGCCCGCTACCAGGGCCGCGTCTACGGCGCCCCGATGCGCCTGGCCTGCAAGTCCCTGATCTGGTACCCGAAGAAGGTGTACGAGGCAGGCGGGTACTCGGACCAGCCGGCGACCATGCAGGAGCTCTACGGCATCGCCGACGAGATCAAGGCCACCGGCATTGCACCGTGGTCCGACGGCTGGAACGCCGAGCAGGCGACCGGCTGGGTGGGCACCGACTGGATCGAGGAGTTCATGCTCCGGGTCCACGGCCCGGAGCTCTACGACGACTGGATCTACCACCGCATCCCCTTCAACTCCCCCGAGGTGGTCGAGGTCTTCGACATCCTGGGCGAGCTGCTGCAGACCGAGGGGAACGTGCTGGGCGGTCCCACCACCATCATCAACACTCCCTTCTCCGAGGCGCCGCTGCCCCTGTTCGAGGACCCGGCACGGGCGATGTTCGTGCGCCAGGGCAACTTCGTCACCGGCTTCCTGCCGGAGGACATCCTCGCGAACATGGACGAGGAGCTCGGCGTGTTCGCGATGCCCACCTGGGAGGGCGGCTTCGAGGGCCAGCCGATCCTGGGCGGCGGAGACCTCGCCGCGCTGTTCACCCTGAACGACGACACCGTCGCGCTGATGAAGTTCCTGACCGCACCGGAGTTCGGCGCCGAGTGGGCGCAGGCCGGCGGCTGGCTGAGCCCGCACAGGACCTTCGATCCCTCGCACTACGCCGATGAGACCACCCGGCGGGTCGCGGAGATCGCGGCGAACGCCGAGGTGTTCCGCTACGACGGCTCGGACGTCATGCCGAACGCTGTCGGCGGCGGCAGCTTCTGGACCGGGATGGTCGAGTGGCTGAACGGCTCGAAGTCCGCCCAGCAGGTGTGCGACGAGATCGAGGCGGGGTGGCCGCAATGACCGCCACGGCGACCCGCTCCGCGGACTCGCCCGCGGTCCCGCCGCGCGAACGGGCGGGCTCCCCCGCCCGACCCGCCCTGCTGATCATCGGGGCGATCGGGCTCGTGGTGACGGTGTGGCTGGTGTGCAACGCGTTCCTCGCCTTCGCCTACTACCCGCAGTGGTTCCTGCACTCCAAGGTGATCATCGGACTGCTCGGCCTGGTGTTCGGCATCGGCGGGGCGATGGTGTTCTTCCGCTTCCTGAACATGATCATCGAGGGGCTGCCCTCCCGGCTCAGCGAGGGCCTGATCCCCTACGCCTTCCTCCTGCCGGCGCTGGCCCTGCTGGGCCTGATGCTCATCTACCCGACGGTGCAGACCGTCGTGTACTCCTTCGCGAACGACGACTCCACGGAGTGGGTGGGGCTGGCGAACTACGAAGCGATCTTCGGCTCCGGCGCGTTCTGGCAGGCGCTGCTGAACAACTTCCTGTGGATCCTCCTCGTCCCGCTGATCACGGTGGCCTTCGGCCTCGCGGTCGCGGTGCTCGCGGACAAGCTCTCGTCCACCGGCGAGAGGGTCTCGAAGTCGATGATCTTCCTGCCGATGTCGATCAGCTTCGTGGGTGCCTCCGCGATCTGGGGGCTGATCTACGCCTTCCGGCCGCCCGGCTCCTCGCAGACGGGTCTGCTCAACGCGATCGTGGTGGCACTCGGCGGCGAACCCCAGGCCTGGCTGCAGATCGACACGGCCCGGCTCAACTCGCTGCTGCTGATGGTGATCCTGGTCTGGCTGCAGACGGGCTTCGCCATGGTGCTCATCAGCTCCGCGATCAAGGGCGTGCCCGAGGACACGATCGAGGCGGGGAGGATGGACGGCGCCGGGGAGGCCCGGATCTTCTGGCAGATCATCTTCCCGCAGGTGCGGCCCACGCTCCTGGCCGTGTTCATCACGGTGCTGATCCTGGTGCTGAAGGTCTTCGACATCATCTACGTGATGACCAACGGCCGCGACAACTCCGACGTCATCGCCAATCTGTTCTTCCGCAAGCTGTTCGTGGACCAGCAGGCAGGGCAGGCCTCGGCGATCGTTGTGGTGCTGCTGGTGCTGATCGTCCCGATCCTGATCTACCAGGTGCGGTCCTTCAAGGCGCAGGAGGCGAACCGATGATGGGCACGATGAAGGACGGTCGTCCCCGTTCGCTGCTCGCGATCGTCACCATGGTGGTGCTCGCCCTGCTGTGGACCGTGCCGACGATCGGGCTGCTGGTGACCTCCTTCCGCTCCCGGGAGGACGCGGCCGGCTCGGGCTGGTGGGAGGCGCTGCTGAACCCCTTCGGGTCAGGCTGGACGCTGGCCAACTACGAGCGGCTGCTCGAGTCCACCTCCGCCGGGCCCTCGCTGCTGAACTCGGTGATCGTGGCGGTGCCGGCGACGGTGCTGCCGATCATGTTCGCGGCCTTCGCCGCGTACGCGTTCACGTTCATGAGGTTCCCGGGGCGGGAGCTGCTGTTCATCCTGATCGTCGCGGTGATGGTGGTGCCGATCCAGGTGGCGTTCCAGCCGATGCTGGACCTGCTGGGTCCGCGGGGCCTCGGGATCAACGGACAGTTCGTCTCGGTGTGGCTGCTGCACACCGGCTTCGGCATGCCGCTGGCGGTGTACACGCTGCGCAACTACATGGCCACGCTGCCGAACTCGGTGATCGAGTCCGCGAAGATCGACGGCGCCTCCCACTTCCAGACCTTCTGGAGGCTGGCTGCGCCGATGTCGATGCCGGCCATCGCCGCCTTCGCCACCCTCCAGTTCCTGTGGGTGTGGAACGACCTGCTCATCGCCAAGCTGTTCCTGGGCGGCGGGGAGAACAAGACGATCATCGTGGACCTGCAGCAGATGCTGGGGACCCAGGGGCAGGGCGAGGAGCTGCTCACCGCGGGCGCCTTCCTGTCCATGGTGATCCCGATGATCGTGTTCTTCTCGCTGCAGCGCTTCCTGGTGCGCGGCATGACCTCCGGGTCCGTCAAGGGCTGATTCAGCCATCGGCGCAACCCCGTCCACAGCGTCCCCGGCACCCCCGTGGTGTCGGGGACGCTCGATAGATTGGACCCATGAGCCAGACCGACGAGACCCGCGGCACCACCCTGCCCGCGCTGGTCCTGCCCGAGCCCACCGTCCCCGATCCGGCCCAGGCGCCGGGTCTGCGCTGGGGCGTGATCTCCCCGGGCCACATCGGCACCCAGTTCACCGAGACCGCACATCGTGCGACGGCCTCACGCGTGGTCTCCGTCGTCTCCCGCTCCGCCGAGCGGGCCGCCGCCTTCGCCGCCGCGCACGGCGTGGAGCGCTCCTTCGACAGCGTCGAGGCGATGCTCGCCGCGGGCGGTCTGGACGCGGTGTACATCGCCTCCCCGCACGCGCAGCACCATGAGCTCGCCCGGCCCGTGCTCGAGGCCGGGGTGCCGGTGCTCGTGGAGAAGGCGTTCACCCTGAACACCGCCCAGGCCCGCGATCTGCTCGACCTGGCCCGGGAGCAGGGCGTGTTCGCGATGGAGGCGATGTGGGCGCGCTTCCTGCCGCAGTACGACGTGCTGCGCGGCGTGCTCGCGGCGGGGCTGCTCGGCGAGGTGGTCGAGGTCGCGGCCGACCACGGCCAGGCGATGCCGATCGACCCCGCCCACCGCATGAACGATCCCGAGCTCGGAGGCGGCGCGCTGCTGGACCTGGGCGTGTACCCCGTGTCCTTCGCGCAGATGGTGCTCGGCGACCTGCTCGACCCGGCCGTGCGCGGAGAGCTCACCCCCACCGGCGTCGATGCGTCCCTGGGCCTGCTCGCCCGCGGCTCCCGCGGCGGCTTCGCCCGTCTGGGATCGACGCTGCGCGCACGCACCCCCACCGAGGCCGTCGTCTCCGGCACCGCGGGCAGCGCCCGACTCGCCGGGGCGTTCTTCGCCCCGGGCGCCCTCACCGTCGAGCTGCTCGACGGACGCACCGCCCGGTACGAGCATCCGGGGGATCCGGCCGACGGGATGGCCTACGAGATCGCGGAGGCGGCGCGCCGCATCACCGCCGGCGAGCGCGAGTCCCCGCTGATGAGCTGGGCCGACACGGTCTCCGTGATGGCGACCATGGACGCCGTGCGTGCCGCGCTCGGCGTCGTCTACCCCGGGGAGGCGCGCTCATGAACCACGCCGCGAGCGCCCCCGCCCCGCACGTCCTGTCCCCGCACGACCCCGCCCGGAACGGCCCCGAGCCGCACCTCGACGTCCCGCTCCTCCCGGCTCCGCACGGCCACTCCCTGCGCGTCCCCTCCCCGCACCCGCCCCGCCGCGGCGTGTTCATCTCCTTCGAGGGCGGGGACGGCGCCGGGAAGTCCACCCAGATGCGGATGCTGCGCGACCACCTGGTCTCCGAGCGCTCCGTCGCCGAGGACCTCGTCCTCACCACGCGGGAGCCGGGCGGCACGCCGCTCGGGGAGAGCATCCGCGAGCTGCTGCTGCACGGGGAGCACGTCGAGCCCCGCGCCGAGGCGCTCCTGTACGCGGCGGACCGCGCCCACCACATCGCGACCGTCGTGCGCCCCCATCTCGCGCGCGGCGGCCTCGTGCTCGGGGACCGCTATCTCGACTCCTCCGTCGCCTATCAGGGCGCGGGCCGGGAGCTCGAGCCCGAGGAGATCGCGGGCCTGTCGCTGTGGGCGGTCGACGGGCTGCTCCCCCACCGCACGATCCTGCTGGACGTGCCCACGACCGCGCTGGACGAGCGCCGCGACACCGTCGCCAGGGATCGGCTCGAGGGCGCGGGCAGGGACTTCCACGAGGCGGTGCGCGAGGAGTTCCTCGAGCTGGCCCGCGCGGACCCCGAGCGCTACGCGGTGATCGACGGGACCAGGCCCCGCGAGGAGGTCCATGCCCAGGTGCTCGCGGCGGTCTCCGAGGTGCTGAGCCTGTTCGACCCGACCTTCGAGCCCGTGCCCCCGCCCCGCCACCGGGACGAGCAGTGACCGCGCCGTCGACCGCGCCCGCGCCCGGGGTGTGGGCCGACGTCGTGGGCCAGGACGCCGCGGTCGCCCAGTTCCGGCGCGCCGCCTCCCCCGAGGGTTCCCTCGCCCAGGCCTGGCTGGTCACGGGCCCGCCCGGATCGGGCCGCTCGACCGCGGCACGGGCCTTCGCCGCGACCCTCCAGTGCGAGCAGGGCACCGGCTGCGGGCAGTGCCGCGCCTGCCGCACCACCCTCGCGGGCACGCACCCGGACGTCACCGTCGTCGCCACGGACAAGCTCTCGATCGCGAAGGAGGAGGTGCGCTCGCTGGTGATGACCGCGCAGCGCGCCCCGGCCACCGGCCGGCACCGCGTGATCGTCGTCGAGGACGCGGACCGCATGACGGCCGGCACCTTCAACGTGCTGCTGAAGTCGATCGAGGAGCCGCCGCCGGCGACCGTGTGGATGCTGTGCGCGCCCTCGGCCGAGGACCTCGCCCCCACCATCCGCTCCCGCTGCCGCCTGGTGACCCTCTCGGTGCCCGGCTCCGACGTGGTCGCCGAGCTGCTGCGCCGCCGCGACGGGGTCGAGGAGCAGCTCGCCCTGCGCGCCGCCCGCGCCGCGCAGGGGCACATCGGCCTCGCGCTGCGCTACGCGACGCAGGACGGGGCGCTCGCCGCGCGCGAGGAGTCGGCCCGCACCCTGCTGGGACTGCGCAGCGCGGGCCAGGCGGTGCTCGCCGCGCAGGCCCTCGTCGAGCGTGCGACGGCCGAGGCGAAGGAGCACGCGGACCAGGTCGCGCTCGAGGAGAAGGAGCGCTTCCTGCGCTCGGCCGGGATCGACGACGGGAAGGTGCCGCCCTCGCTCCGCTCCCAGATGCGCCAGCTCGAGGAGGACGCGAAGCGGCGCCAGACCCGTCTGGTCCGCGACGTGCTGGACCGGTACCTGCTGGACGCCCACTCGGTGCTGCGAGACGTGCTGAGCCACCAGCTCGGCACGGGGGCGGAGCTCGTGAACATCGACGTGGCCGGCGAGATCGAGCAGGCGGCCGCGCACGGCTCCGGTCGGCTCACCCTGTCGCTGCTCGAGGCCGTGCAGGAGGCCCGGCAGCGCATCGCAGGGAACGTCCCGCCGCTGCTCGCGGTCGAGGCGCTGCTCGCCCGTATCGCCGTCGCCCAGCGCTGACCCGACCGGATCACCCGGCGCGCTCCCGACCGCTGCGCTCCCGGCACCTCACCCCGGCACGCACCACTGCGACTGCCGCCGGGATCGCCGCGACGTCACGTGCGCCCCTGTTCCCGTGGTGGAACAGGGGCGCACGTGAGGTGTGGGAGACCGGCGGGATCAGTCCTCGGGCGAGTCCGCCTCGGGGATCTCGAGGGTCGGTGCGGCAGCCTCGGCCGACGGCGTGGGCGTCGCCTCCGCCTCGGGCGCGGCCTCGTCCGTGCCCGCCTCGGCAGGCGCCGCCTGCTGCGGGGCGGCATCCTGCACGGCAGCGTCCTGCGGGGCCTCGCCCTGCCCAGCGTCGTCCTGCGGGGCCTCACCCTGCGCAGCGTCGTCCTGCGGGGCCTCACCCTGCACAGCGTCGTCCTGCGGGGTCTCGCCCTGCGCGGCATCGTCGGTGGCGACCATCTCGACGTCGAGCTCGTCGACGATCACGCCCGCGCCGCGGGGGATCTCGTGCTCGCCGTCGTCCTGTCCGGTCTCGGAGTGGGCGCCGCAGCCGTAGTCGAGGTGGACCACGCGCCCGTCGGCCGGGGACCACTCGTTGGTGCACACCCCGAACTCCTGGCGCAGGGAGCCCGAGAGCTTCATGAGGAAGCCGCAGCTGGTGCAGCTCGCGGCGACCGTGCCCTTGCGTCCGCGGGAGGAGGTCTGGCGGGGCCCGAACTCGCCCGCGAGCCAGCGCTCGGCGGCCTCGGAGCGCCCCTCCGGGGAGAGCACGCGCGCACGGCCCAGGCCCAGCTCCCACTGGGCGACGCGGTCGGCGTCCTCGTCGCCGGTGGCCTCGTAGCCCTGCTCGAGCCGCTCGTCCTGCTCCCGGTAGGGCAGCAGGTCGTCGGCGCCGACGTCCTCGGGCTTCAGGCGCTCGGACCACGGCTCCCACTCCGGGGCGAGGATCGCGTCCCCGCCGGGCAGCAGCGCGGTCTCGGCGACGGTCGCGGCCTTCGCCCGGGAGGCACGGGCCAGCACGACCACCCAGGACCAGCCGCGGTAGCCGGGCATGGTGCACTCGAAGACGTGCGTGACCAGCCGTTCCCCCGAGGCCTCGGCGCGCAGGTGCTCACCGACCTGGCCGGGTTCGGTGACGTCCGCGAGTGCCTCGCGGGCGAGCTCGACGGCGGCCGCGGCGACCGCGTCGAGCTTGGGACGTGCGGTGCGGGGACGGCGGGGGGCGGTGGTCGGGGACGTCATCTCAGGCCTCGAAGTTGTCGGCGACGGCTCGCAGCACGGTGGCGATCTTCTGGGAGTGGCCGCGATCGGGGTAGCGGCCCTGGCGCAGCCCGTTGGAGGCGTCGTCGAGGAGCCGGATCAGGTCCTCGACCATGGTCGCCATCTCGTCGGGCTTCTGGCGGCGGGCGCGGGAGACCGACGGCGCGGGCTCGAGCAGCTGCAGGGAGAGCACCTGCGGACCGCGGCGGCCGTCGACCATGTCGAACTCGACGCGGGCACCGGGGCGGAGGGCCGTGACCCCCTCGGGCAGGGTGGTGGCGTGCACGTACACGCTCTGACCGTCCTCGTCGTCGAGGATGAAGCCGAAGCCCTTCTCGGCGTCGTAGAACTTCACCTTGCCTCGTGGCACCTGGATCCCATTCCTCATCTGGTGGTCGTCGCGTGCTGTTATTGGATCCCGGGGCGCGTGCGGGCCGAGCGTGCCGGCCGCCTCCTGCCCGGGAGGCTGCCGGAGCGGGTCCGGCAACACTCCATGCTATCGCGACCGGGGCGCAGGCGGCGAGCCGATTCGCGGGAGGTGACCTCGGCCACCGCACCACCCGGCGGCGCGGCCGACGAGGCGGCCGACGACGCGGCGAAGCCGACGGGGCGGCGCGGCCGACGGGGACGTCGACGGATCGCCGCTCAGCGGCGCCGCTCCGGCGGGATCTCGCGCAGCGGGGCGTCGGCCGGGACCGGGTCGAGGCCCAGCCCGACGAGGACCTGCTCCAGGATCATCGCGGTGAAGCCCCACACGAAGGTCTCCCCGGGCAGCTCGAAGACGGGGCCGACGTCGTGGCCGCCGAGCCGGCCGCGACGGCGCAGCGCCGTATCGTCGAGCGAATCGGGTCCCGTCAGCGGTACCCATACGAGACGCTCCACCTCGACGGGGTCCTGCACCCGCAGCGGGGGCGCGTGCGCGGACCAGCTCAGCACCGGGGTGACGCGCTGGCCGCGCCAGGGCATCGGGATCGGCGCGAAGGCGCCCAGCACCTGCGCCTGGCCGGGCTCGAGCCCGGTCTCCTCGTGCGCCTCGCGCAGCGCGGTGTGCACGTCGTCGCGGTCACCGGGGTCCCGCTTCCCGCCGGGCAGCGAGAACTGACCGGGCTGGGAGCGCAGGCGGTGGCCGCGCTCCTCGAGCACGAGGCGGGCGGAGGCGAGGTCGGTGCCGGCGACGTGGATCAGCACGGCGCTGCGGCGCCCGCCGTCGGTCGGCATGGGCGGGCTGCCCCGTTCGGGGCGACGCTCCACGAGCACGTCCCCGCGGCGCGCACGATCGGCGAGCGGGGCGAGGAACCCGGCGCCCCCGGGCAGCGCGACCCGCTCCGTCGGCGACGTCGGCGCCCCGTCGGCCGTGCCGTGCGGCCCTGCGCTCGCCCGCACTCCCCCGCTCCCGGGCACGCCGGCGCTCATGCCGCCTCCCCCGCGCTCGGGCAGATGTCCGCCAGGACGCATCGATCACAGCGGGGCGAGCGCGCGGTGCACACGCGGCGTCCGTGCAGGATCAGTCGCAGTCCGAGCATCGTGAGATCCTCGGCCTCGGCGCCCGTGCCGTCGGCCTCGACCCTGGCCACGACGTCCTCCTCGACGGCGCGGGGGTCCTTCGCCGCGGACCAGCCGAGGCGGCGAGCGAGTCGTCCCACATGGGTGTCCACGGCGAGCAGCGAGTGGCCGAACCAGGCGCCGCGCGCCACGTGCGCGGTCTTGCGGCCGACGCCCGGCAGCTCCTCGAGCGCGGCCTGGTCGTCGGGCACCTCGCCGTCGTGGTCCGCGAGCAGCGCGCGGGACAGGCCGATGATCCGACGCGCCCGGGTCGCGCCCATCCCGAGGGGTCGCACCTGCGCGGCGACCTCCTCCTCGTCGGCCGCCGCGAGCGCGGCGGGGCCGGGCCAGCGGGAGAACAGCCCGGGCGTGACCTGGTTGACGCGGACGTCGGTGGTCTGCGCAGAGAGCACGGTCGCGACCAGCAGTTCGAAGGCGTCGCGGTGGTCGAGCTCGGTGCGCGCCCCGGCGTGGAGCTCCTCGAGACGCTGCGCGACGAGACCCGCGTCGGCGGGAGCGCGGGGTGCCTTCGCGACGGGCCGACGGGACGAGCTGCTCGACATGCGGGACGCGCCTCCTTCCGGGGAGATGGGCCATGACGCCGCGAGCGCGATAGTGTTTGACCATCATGTGACAGCCGCCACCGCTCAGCGTGGCGTCCGCCACAGGTTGCACAGCACGGTCCCGAGAGGTCGGGACCCCACATCCAGGAGGTTCCGTGGACGAGAACATCGTACGGTCGTCGCCGCTGTTCGCCGCGCTCGACGAGGACGGCAAGCAGGCCGTGCTGGCGTCGATGAAGCAGGAGGACTACCACCGCAGCGCCATCATCTTCCGCGAGGGGGATCCGGGCGACCGGCTCTTCATCATCGGCTCCGGCAAGGTGAAGGTCGGCCATGCCTCGGGCGACGGTCGCGAGAACCTGCTCGCGGTGCTCGGCCCGGGCGAGACGCTCGGCGAGCTCTCCCTGTTCGACCCCGCGCCCCGCAACGCGACCGCGACAGTGGTCGCGGAGTCGACCCTCTACTCGCTCTCGCAGCAGGACCTCTACCGCGTCCTCGCGCAGCGTCCCGAGGTGGGCCGCCACCTGCTCGCCTCGCTCGCCCGCCGCCTGCGCAAGACCAACGAGTCCCTCGCGGACCTCGTCTTCGCCGACGTGCCCGGTCGTGTCGCGAAGAACGTGCTCGACCTGGCCCAGCGCTTCGGCCGCCAGACCGATGACGGCGTGATGGTCGCCCACGGCCTCACCCAGGAGGAGCTTGCCCAGCTGGTCGGCGCCTCCCGCGAGACCGTCAACAAGGCCCTGGCCGACTTCGCCTCACGCGGCTGGATCCGGCTCGAGGCCCGCGCGGTCCTCATCGTCGACGTGGAGCGCCTGCGCCGCCGCGCCCGCTGAGCTCCCGCGGCCCGGCGCCGACGCACGATTCGGCAGGAGCATCCCGTGCGGGGTGTCGGAATCACCCCTGATTCCGACACCCCGCACGGGATTCCGGGGAGTGATGCCGCGCGGCGGCGGCGCGCTCAGCGCTCCTGGGCGAGGTGGTCGAGGGTCGCGCGGAGGTTCCAGCGCGCCGCCTCCTGCAGCTGCTCGGGCAGCTCCGCCCCGTAGACCACGCGCAGCAGGCGCTCCAGGGTCAGCACCCCGGCGGTGCGGGCGCGCCGCACCTGCTCGATCCGCTCCTGCCGGTGCGCGATCGCCTGCTCGATGACGGCCAGGGCCTCCAGCGGCGAGTCGACGGCGGGGCCGTGGCCGGGCAGCAGCGCGCTGATCCGCCCGTCCTCCGCGAGAGCGCGGAGGATCGCGAGGGACTGCAGGTACTCGGTGAGCGATCCGCCGTGCTCGGGGACGATGACCGTCGAGGAGCCGCCCAGGAGGGTGTCGCCGGCCAGCAACCGGCCGCCCTCGACCAGCACGCCGACCGAGTCCGCGGTGTGCCCGGGGAGGTGGATGACGTGGCCGACGGTCCCGTTGTCCCCGATCAGCGTCGCCGGCAGCGGACGGGACCCCGGCACCGCTTTCTGGTCGGCTGCCCACAGCGGCACCTCCCGCCCGCTGCGGGCGGTGAGCTGCCGGGCGAGGGTCGCGGCGCCCGCGGCGTGGTCGAGATGCCTGTGGGTGACCAGGACGCCCTCGGGCCTGGCGTCGTCACCGCAGGTCAGCAGCAGCTCGGCGAGATGCTCCGGGTCCTTCGGCCCGGGATCGACGACCCATACCTGGTCCCCGTCGCGCAGCACGTGACTGTTCGTGCCGGTGAGCGTCATGGGGCCGGGGTTGTCGGCCCGCACGACGATCAGCTCGACCGCCGGGGCGTCGGGTGCTCGCTGTCCGAGGTGCTCGTCCACCGCGACCTCGCTCAGGCGGTCGGGGCGAGCGGCGCGGCGAGCTCGACGACGAGGTCGAGCTCGACCGGTGCGTCCAGCGGCAGCACGGCCACGCCCACGGCGGAGCGGGCGTGCGCCCCGGCCGCGCCGAAGACCTCGCCGAGCAGGGTGCTCGCGCCGTTGATCACGCCGGGCTGACCGGTGAAGGTCGGGGCGGAAGCGACGTAGCCGGTCAGCTTCACGATCCTGACCACGCGGTCGAGGTCGCCCACGAGCGCCTCGACGGCCGCGAGCGCGTTGAGGCAGCAGGTCGCGGCGAGCTCGGCGGCCTGCTCGGGGGTGACCTCGGCGCCGACCTTGCCGGTGCGCGGCAGCTCGCCGTCCACGAAGGGCAGCTGCCCGGAGGTGTGGACGTGGGAGCCGGTCGCGACGGCCGGGACATAGGCCGCGACGGGCGCGGCGACCTCGGGCAGGGTGTGCCCGAGCTCGGCGAGCCGGGCGCGGACGCGGGCGCTGCGCGCCGGGGCGGGCTCGGTCATCGGCTCAGGCCTCGACCCGGGGGCGCTTGAGATAGGCGACCAGGTTCTCGGGGTTCGGCCCCGGCACGACCTGGACCAGCTCCCAGCCCTCGTCGCCGTAGTTGTCCAGGATCTGCTTGGTCGCGTGGATCAGCAGCGGAACGGTCAGGTACTCCCAGCGGGTGAGTGTGCTCATGGAGGAGAGCCTACCCGGGCCCGACCTGCCTGATCAGCCCCCGACGGCCTGCCGCTCGACACGCCTCAGCAGCGCGGACCAGTCGCTGACGTCGGGGTGGCGGCGCAGGAGTCGGCGGCGCTCCCGCTCCGTCATCCCGCCCCACACCCCGAAGTCGACCCGGTTGTCGAGCGCGTCGGCCAGGCATTCGGTGCGCACCGGGCACGCCCCGCACGCCGTCTTCACAGCGTGCTGCTCCGCGCCCTGGACGAAGAATCCGTCGGGATCCATCGTCACGCAGGCACCGCGAGTCGCCCAGCTGCTGTCGCCCGTGAAGGCGTCTCCCCCGATGGTCATGCTCCATCCCCTTCCGTCGTCCGGATCGACCTTGATCCGTTCCTCGGCCCACTGTATGGAGACGGTCGCCACATCGCAAAACGCGCAGTGCTGCCCGACGGGGCCAGGCGGGCGTGCTATGAGCGTGCACCGGCGGCGAGGGGCGCGCGCCGGACCATAGGCGCGCATGGACAGCGAGGGGGTACGGGCACGGGGCGCGCACGGGCGGCACAACGATGCCCGGGAGCAGCAGCGCGACGGTGCGGGCACCGCGGGGCGGCGCGGCTCCGCACCGGCGCAGCTGGTTCCGCATGCCGCGCCGGGCAGATCACGGTGCGGCATCGGCTTCGTGAAGATTCCGCGCTCGTGGCACGCCGCATGGTCGCCGCCGGGAGGGTCGCCGTACTGTAGTTCCATGGCCCGCACCTCGCCCGCGTCCGGCTCGGGACGCTCACTGCCCGTCGCCCTGGCGCAGACCGTCTACCTGCTCCTGGGACTCCTCGCCGTCTCCGCCCTCGCCGGCGTCCTGCTGGCGGCGTTCTTCCTCCCCGCGGTCTCGGCGACCTCGGCGGTCGCCGAGGACGGGGTGGACCTCTTCGAGTCCTACCCCAGCGAGCTCGAGGTCGAGCCGCTGAACGAGGCCAGCCGGATCGAGGCGGCCGACGGCTCGCTGCTGGCGACCTTCTACACCGAGAACCGCATCATGGTGCCGATCGAGGAGATCTCGCCGCACATGCAGAACGCGGTGATCGCGGTCGAGGACCGCCGCTTCTACGAGCACGGCGGCGTGGACCCCAGGGGCCTGGTCCGCGCCTTCGCCTCGAACGCGGCCGGCGGCGCGACCCAGGGTGGCTCGACGCTCACCCAGCAGTACGTGAAGAACGCCCTGCTGATGGACGCCGTGCAGCGCGGCGACCAGGAGGACCAGCTCGAGGCGACCGAGCAGAGCTACGGGCGCAAGCTCCGCGAGGCGAAGCTCGCGATCTCGCTCGAGAAGCGGTGGAGCAAGGAGGAGGTCCTCAACGCCTACCTGAACGTGGCGCAGTTCGGCCCCTCGCAGTACGGGGTCGAGACGGGCGCCCAGCACTACTTCTCCAAGAGCGCGAAGGACCTCGACCCGGGCGAGGCCGCGCTGCTGGCGGGCATCACGAACGGCCCCAACCAGTACGACCCCGTCGCGCATCCCGAGGCCGGCCAGAAGCGCCGCAACGAGGTGCTCGGCGACATGCGGCGCGAGGGCTTCATCACCGACGAGGAGTACGAGCAGTACACCTCCCAGCCCGTCGAGGACATGCTGCAGATCAAGGACGTGCGCGCCGGCTGCGCCGACGCGGGCACGAGCGGGTTCTTCTGCGACTACGTCACGCGCTCGCTGCTGAACGACCCGACCTTCGCACCGACCTACGAGGAGCGGCGCAAGCTGCTCTACGGCGGCGGCCTCACGATCCGCACCACCCTGGACCCGAGCACCCAGTCCGAGGCGGTGGACATCCTCCAGCGCAAGGTGCCGGGCGACGCCGAGCACGGCTTCGGCCACTCGATCGTGACCGTCGAGCCGGGCACCGGCAAGATCCTCACGATGGCGGAGAACCGCTCCTTCAACCCGCACGAGGAGGTCCAGCCCGGCGAGACCGCGATCAACTACAACGTGCCGCAGGCCCTCGGCGGCGGCAGCGGCTTCCCCGTCGGCTCGACCTTCAAGCCCTTCGTGCTCCAGAACTGGCTCGAGAGCGGCCGGAGCGTCGACGACCGGGTGAGCACCACGCGCGAGTCGATGTCGTCCTTCCCCGCCCAGTGCCTGCCCCGCGGCGCCTGGCGCGAGAACCCCGGCTACAACCCGGACAACGCGGTCTCCGTGCCGATCGCGCCGATGGAGACCGTCCTGAACTCCACGAAGTTCTCGATCAACACCTCCTACGCGAACATGGCGCGTCAGCTGGACCTGTGCGGCATCGCGGAGACGGCGCGGGACATCGGCGTGGTGCCCGCGACCTACAGCCCCTACGACCCGACCACCTGGGACATGCCCATCCAGGACCTGTACGGCACCGAGCTGGCGCCCTCCGTGGTGGTGCTCGGCGAGCTGCGGATCTCGGCGCTCGACATGGCCGCGGCCTACGCGACCTACGCCGCCGGCGGCACCTTCTGCTCCCCGCAGGCGATCACGGAGGTCGTCGACCGTGACGGCGAGCCGATGGAGATCTCCGGCGCCCAGTGCCACCAGGCCGTCGACAAGGACGTGGCCGACACGATGGCGTGGGTGCTCCAGCAGGATCTCGAGGACCCCCGCGCGACCGGCAAGGGACGGACCATCCCCGGCCACGTCGCCGGCGGCAAGACCGGCACCTCGGGCTCGCAGTTCCACACCTGGTACGTCGGCTTCACGCGTCAGATGTCCACCGCGGTGTGGTTCGGCCACCCGCAGTCGAACATCCGCCCCGGCGGCTTCGACGTCGACGGCGAGAGGCTCCGCAACGGCAGCGTCTGGGGCAACACGGTCTCCCTGCCCACCTGGCAGGAGTACATGACCCGGGTGCACGAGGGCCTGCCCTCGGAGCCCTTCCCCTCCGCTCCCGCTCCGACCGCGAGCGCCGCCGGCGACGCGATCGAGAAGGGCACCGTGCCCGATGTCGGCGGAATGCCGATCGAGCAGGCACGGGCCGCGGTCGAGGCGGCCGGCTACTCGGTGGAGATCGAGCAGGCGCCGCACGACGAGATCGGGGCCGGGAGCGCGATCGACACCGATCCCCCGACCGGCACCGAGCTTCCCGAGGGCGAGACGGTCGTGATCCGCGAGTCCTCAGGTGATGAGTGAGGTGAGGCCCGCGCTCGCGACCGCCGGAGTGCTCGGCGGGCTCGGGCTCGGCGCCGCCGCGGCCGCGCACGTCTGGTCCCGTCACGTGGAGATCCACCGCTACACGCTGCGGGAGGCCGAGCTGCGGATCCTGCCCCCGGGCACGCGCACGATCCGGGTGCTGCACATCAGCGACATCCACCTGCTGCCCGAGCAGCACCGCAAGCTGGCCTTCCTCGAGCACCTCGAGAGCCTGCGCCCTCATCTCGTGATCGACACGGGCGACAACATCGCCTCGGCGGCCGCGGTGCCGGCGCTCGCGGAGGCGATCGACCCGCTGCTGCGGCGCCCCGGCGCCTTCGTGATGGGCTCGAACGACATGTTCGAGCCGATGCCGAAGAACCCTGCGCGCTACCTGCTGCCCGATGCCCGGCCCGCCGGCCTGACGGAGCCGCGGGAGCCCACCCTCCCCACCGAGGAGCTGGCCGCACGGCTCTCGGCCCACGGCTGGCGGGACCTGACCAACACCCGCGCCGTGATCGAGCTGGGCGGCCTCGAGGTGCGCCTGGTCGGCGTCGACGACCCGCACCTGGAGCGAGACGAGATGCCCTCGCCGCCGACGCCTGCGCGCCCCGCGCCGGAGCACGGGAACGTGCTGCACCTGGGGGTCGCGCATGCGCCGTACCAGCGCGTCCTGGACGCCTTCGTCGCCGACGGGGCGGAGCTGATCCTCGCGGGGCACACCCATGGCGGCCAGCTGCGCCTGCCCGGCATCGGCGCGCTCGTGACCAACTGCGATCTGCCGCGGCGGCAGGCCCGCGGGGTCTCCGACTGGCACGGCGTGCCGCTGAACGTGAGCGCGGGCCTGGGGGCGAGCCCGTACTCGAACTATCGGCTGCTGACGCCGCCGGAGGCGACCTTGCTCACGTTGCGCGCCCGGAGGCCCTCAGCCGTCGGCTGACCGGCCGGGAGCCTGCTAGAGTTTCTCCTCGGTGACCCGCTCCGGCGTAGGTCCACCGGGGTGTGGCGCAGCTTGGTAGCGCGTGCCGTTCGGGACGGCAAGGTCGCAGGTTCAAATCCTGTCACCCCGACCCTCCGGGGAGTCGCGAGATCACGAGATCTCACGACTCCCCGTTCTCGTGTCGGTCGGCCGTTCGCCGCCGGCGCGCGGGATCCGCGAGGGCGATCCCGCTCCGCACACCACCCTCGAGGCGACACTTTATCGTCAATCGCCCATTCCCGGAGGGGCCGATCCCCCCCTTTCTTCGGACGACTTCCCGGACGGCCGCCATGTCGACCTCCTGGATACCGGACAGAGCGGACATGCCCGTCGGGCAGCCGTCTCGTACACTCCGGGCCTGCCGCTTCGCCGCATTCGGACATTCCCGGCATTCCGCTCTTGTGAATCACAACGGCGTAGTTATCACGGTGGAATTCATTTCTGCGGTGGAACACGCGGCATTTCGGGCTCCGTCCGTAAAATCTTCGCAAAGAAATACTGGTTCGAATGCAAACGGGGGTGGGACCCCCTGCACCCCCGCACATACAGTGACCAGCGGTGCCGCCTTTCCGAGACGGTTCCCACCGGGCTGCCGCCTCCCCGTCACCGGTCCGGTTCCTTCCTCCCCTTCCCTGGGTGACGGGCGCAGGCTCCGCGGGCCCCCTGCAGGCACTCGGCGCATCCGCTGCGAGGCGACGGAGAAAGTGATCGCCACCGATGTTCCGCAACGCTCCACGCGCCACGCACCGGGCTCCCGGTCGTGCCGTGATCGACTACCGAGGGCTCGCCGCCCCGGTCGGCAAGGGCGTGGGAGGGGCCGCCGTGATCGGCGCCGTCTCCGCGACCGCCGCCCTCGCCGGCGGCGCCTCCGCCACAGCCCAGGCGCCCGCGGCACCCGCCGCCTCCGCCGTCGGCGCCTCCGCGGCGAAGCCCGCGGCCGCGCCCGTCGCCCTGCCCGCCAGCACCCAGCACACCTCGGTGAAGCTCCGCCTGGGTGCCCGCGGCAGCGCCGTCTCCTACCTCCAGCAGCGTCTGAACGCCCACGGCGCGAACCTGAAGGTCGACGGCGTGTTCGGCTCCGCGACCCTGCGAGCCGTCAAGAACAGGCAGTCCTCCGCCGGCATCGGCGTGGACGGCGTGGTGGGCCCGAAGACCTGGGGCGCCCTGACGGGCTCCAGCTCCTCCGCCCCCTCCGCACCGTCCTCCTCGCAGCCGAAGCTGCGTCACGGCAGCCGCGGCAGTGCCGTCTCGACCCTGCAGAGCGGGCTGAACAACCGCGGCGCGAACCTCAAGGTCGACGGCGTCTTCGGCGCCGCCACCGGCAAGGCGGTTCGCTCCCTGCAGTCCGCCGCCGGCATCGGCGTGGACGGCGTGGTCGGCCCGAAGACCTGGAACGCCCTGAGCGGCTCCGCATCGATCCCCTCCGGGGGCACCGGCGCGGGCTCCAGCCCGGGCACCTCCGTCAACGGCAGCGCCGTGATCGCCGCGGCACGCGCCCAGCTGGGCGTGCGCTACACGTGGGGCGGCTCCAGGCCCTCCACCGGCTTCGACTGCTCCGGCCTCGTGTACCACGCGTACAACCAGGCCGGGGTGAACCTGCCGCGCAAGACCGCCAAGGGCTACACCTTCGGCGGGCGGATCATCTCGCAGTCGCAGGCCCAGCCCGGCGACCTCGTCGCCTTCACTGGCAACGACTACGGCCACATGGGGATCTACCTCGGCAACGGCCGCATCATCGACGCCTCCGGCTCGCGCCAGCAGGTCGTCGAGCGCTCCATCTGGAACGCACCGCACGTGTTCGTCACCTACCGCTGAGTCGGCAGGAGTCGCGCATACGGCCATGACGGCCTGCTCGACGCGAGAGCGTCACCGGGAAGGAGCAGGGCGACATGGAGGAGCCCGGTCGGCAGCGCCGACCGGGCTCCCTCGCGTCCGGGAGCGCTGCTCGCGCAGCACCTCCGCGACCACGGCGCGACCCTGTGATCGCGTCTCCGGGATGTGATCCACGTGGCAGACTGGGGCGGTCACGAACTCCCACGTCCCCCAGGAGATCCGGATGCCCGACCCCATCGCCCTCGTCCCCCTGCCCCGCTCCGTCGTGTGGTCGGACGGCGTCTGGGAGACCTCCGATCCGTGGGAGGGCCTCTCCGTCGGCCTGAACGAGGACCTGCCGGCGACCGAGTACACCCTGTCGATCTCGCCGCAGGGCGCGGCGCTCAGCGCCGGCAGCGAGGCCGCGCTGGCCGACGGGCGCAACACCTTCGCCCAGGTCGTCACCGGCGCGGAGGGCTCGATCCCGTGCGTGACCATCTCCGACCGGCCGGCCCACGCCTGGCGCGGCATGCACCTCGACGTCTCGCGCCACTTCCTCCCCCTCGAGGAGATCGAGACCCTCCTGGACGGCATGGCCCTGCACCGTCTGAACGTGCTGCACCTCCACCTCACCGACGACCAGGGCTGGCGGATCGAGATCAAGGGCTATCCGCGCCTGACCGAGATCGGCGCGTGGCGCGAGCAGACCCTCGTCGGCCACATGAGCGGCGACGAGGAGAGCTGGACCTTCGACGGCGTGCGCCACGGCGGCTCCTACACCCAGGAGGAGCTGCGGGGCCTGGTCGAGTACGCGCGCCGCCGCGGGATCATGATCGTCCCCGAGATCGACCTGCCCGGGCACATGCAGGCCGCCGTCGCGGCCTATCCCGAGCTCGGCAGCTTCCCCGAGCAGCGGGTCGGTGTGCGCGAGGTGTGGGGCATCTCCGACCATGTCCTCGGCGTCTCCGACCAGGTATTCGACTTCCTGCGCGATGTGCTCACCCAGGTCGCCGCGATCTTCCCGGCGCCCTACGTGCACATCGGCGGCGACGAGTGCCCGACGGGCGAGTGGGAGCGCTCCTCGCAGGCGCGGGAGCGGATGAACGAGTGGGGCCTGACCCGCGTCTCCGAGATCCAGGGCCGCTTCACCGGCTTCGCCTCCGAGGTCCTCGCCGAGCACGGCAAGCGCGCCATCGCCTGGGACGAGGTGCTCGAGACCCACCTGCCCGACGACACCGTGATCATGAACTGGCGCGGCCCGGGCGGCGTCGCGGAGGCCACCTCCCGCGGCTTCCAGACGATCGTGGCGACCTCGGACCTGCTGTACTTCGACCACTACCAGGCCGATCCCGCGGACGAGCCGCTCGCCATCGGCGGGAGGAGCACCCTGGAGGACGTCTACACCGGGCGCCTGCTGCCCAAGAAGCTCGACGAGTCCCAGGAGCGGCTGATCCTGGGCCTGCAGGCCCAGCTGTGGACCGAGTACCTGCCCGATGCCGGAGCGGTGCAGTACATGGCCTTCCCGCGGCTGTGCGCCTTCGCGGAGCGCGCCTGGGGCTCGCCCGAGCAGGGCTGGGACGAGTTCGAGGAGCGCCTGCGCGCCCATCTGCCGCGACTGGACGCCTTCGGGATCCGGTACCGGCCGCTCGACGACTGACCTCCTGCGATGCCCACCTCCCACCGCGACGCGCACCCCTACGGCCGCTCCGCCGACGACGTGCGCCGTCGTGACCGTCGGCTGCGCCGCACCCGTCGGCTCCGGGCGATGCAGCTGGCGATCTTCTCGGTGCTCGCCGTGGCGCTCATCGCCGTGGGCGTGTACGCGGTGGGAGAGCTGCGCGAGCCGGTCGCCGAGCCCGGGGTGATCTCCCCGAAGGAGATCGGGCCCGACCCGGTGGCGATCGAGTGCCCCGACGAGGGCGCCGTCCCGCTGCCTCCTGCGGAGGTCGAGGTCACCGTGCTCAACGGCACCACGCGCAGCGGGCTCGCGGGCAGCACCGCCGAGCAGCTCGGCGAGCGCGGCTACGCGCTCGGAGACGTCGGCAACACGCGCAGCGCCAAGGGCCCTGCGACGATCGTGCACGGTCCGGCCGGGTACCTCGCCGCCCAGTCCCTGCGCGCCCAGCTCGCCACGGCGGACGTCCGGCCCGAGCTGACGCTCGACGAGGCCAAGGAGGGCACGGCCGTGGATCTGCTGCTCGGCGACGGGTTCACGGGCCTCGCGGAGGAGTCCGCGGCGACCGGCGCCCTCGAGCAGCCGGTCGAGATCCCCGAGGGCTGCTGAGGCGGGGGTCGCCCGGCCGGGTCAGTCCCCCCAGTCGCGCCGATCGACCTCGATCCGGGTCCCGGTCCACAGCGAGATCACGCCGCCGAAGAGCAGCAGCATCACGATGGTGCCGAAGACGAGCGCGGTGCTGGGCGAGGCGGGCATCAGCCCGACCAGCACGCTGTTGATGCCCGTGACCTCGGACCCCTGCTCGGCACCCGCGGCGAGCCCGGGGTCCACGTCGACGGCGAGGCTCGCCTGGGCGGGGATGCCCATGCTGTCGACCACGTAGTAGGTGATGGTGCTGGTGCGACCCGCGAATCCCTCCTCGGGCGCGAAGGTCACCGCGCCGTTGCCGCTCACGGTGAACTCCCCCTCCCCCGGAATCACGAGCCGCTTCCCGCGGCCGTTGCTGAGGTCGGCGGTGTTCGTCGCGCCGAGCGCGCTGATCTCCACGGAGGACGGCTCGAGCGGCTGCGAGCCGTTGCCCGCGGTGTCGTTGCCGAGCACGTCGACGGAGACCTGGCTGCCCGGGGCCGTGCGCGCCTCGTCGTCGCGCAGGGTCGCGATGACCGGCGAGTAGATCGCCGTGAGGAAGGCCTGGACCGGGTTGTCCGCGTAGACGCCGCGCGCGGTGAGCTCCACCGGGGTGGCCGCGCCCTCGAAGCCCTCCTCCGGCGTGAGCGTGACCGTGCGGGACTCGAGGTCGATCTGCCAGGTGCCCTGGTCGGGCACGGTCAGGGTGGTCCCGTCCTCCGAGAGCACGGAGCCCGCGGGACGGCCCTCGGAGGCGAACCGCAGGGAGTCCGAGCGCACGTCGCGGATGCCGGAGGTGAGGTCGAAGGCGATCTCCGTGCCCGGCGGGGCCGCCTCCTGCCGGGAGAAGAGCACGGGGTAGGCGGTGCTCAGCAGGGCCGTGGCGGCCGTCGCGCCCTCGCCGTCCCCGCCGGTGATGCCCATCGGCGCGACCTCGCGCACCTCGGCGCTCTCCGGGGCGAAGCGGACCGTCGCGGTGGCGCGGTCCAGCGTCCACACGCCCACCCCGCGCTCGATCACGCGGGTGCCGTCAGCGGACGTCTCGTAGGCGGCCTGGTCGCCGACGGGTGCGAGCCGCAGCGTGGTGGGGTCGACGTTCTGCTGCCCCTCCCCGACCACGAACACGATGTCCTGGCCGAAGGGTGCGGAGCGGTCGAGGTCGGAGATGATCGGGGTGGTGAGCGTGACCAGGCCGGCCCGCTCCACGGCGCCCTCGTCGTCCTCGACCACGTAGAGGATCGGGTCGAGCTGACGGCCGAGCTCGGGCCCCGCAGGGGTGTGCGTGAGGCTCCGGCGGTCGCTCGAGAGCTGCCAGGTGCCCTGATCGGCGACCGTCACCCGGCTGCCGTCGATCCCCACGGTCGAGCCGGCCGGGAGGTCCGCGAGCTCGAGCCGCACGGTCCCGTCGGCGGGGACGTCGCCGGGCAGCTCCACGGTCGTGGTCTCCCCGGCGGAGCCGTGCGCTCCGACCTCCTCGAGGTCGAGCAGCTCGGGCGTCAGCACCACGGGCAGGGAGCGGCTGTCGTGGAGGCTGCCGACGGTCAGGGCGATCGGGGTGCTCGGGCCCTCGACCCCCTGCAGAGGGGTGAACACGAGCTCCTGGCCCAGCAGCGTCCAGGTCCCCTCCCCGGCCACGGCGATGCTGAGCGAGTCCTCGCCCAGCTCCATCGTCGAGCGCACCGCCTCGTCGAGCTCCTGCGGCACGGCGAGGCGGGCGGAGTCCAGCTCGACCTCGTCCTCGACGTCGTCGGCGATCAGCGCACGCAGCGGGATCCGCGTGACCGCCCCGGGGATCATCTCGAGGGTCCGGGTCTGGGCGGGGAACTCGAAGGGGCCGTCCTCCCCGAGAGCCGAGGCGGACGGCGCGAGCGTCGCCGCGAGCGCGACGGAGGCCAGGAGCGCCGCCGCACGGGTCAGCGGGCGTGCCCCTCGCGCGCGCGGAGGGCGGGACGGGGGCTCGAGCACCGGCCCAGCCTAGCAACGGCCCCGGGGCGCTGCCCGGGCAGGACGATCCGCGGGGTGCGCCCGGCCCGCCGACCGTAGAGTGAGCCCATGGCCGATGCGCGCTCCACCGCCCAGCCCCGCCTGCTCGACATGACCGTCCTGCCGCCGCTCGAGGACGTCCTCGAGCTCGCGGCCGCGCAGCTCTCCGCCTGGATGCCCGCGCAGCGCTGGTACGCGCACAAGGGCGCGGGGTCGGCGCACGTGGGGGTCGCCGGATGGGCTCCGCTGCGCATCGCCCCCGACCACGCGGTGGTCCTGCTCGTCGCCTCGGTCCGCCTCGGGGACGGGGACGGCGAGGAGGTCGCCCTCTACCAGGTCCCGCTCGTGCTGCGCCGCCCGGGCGCCGACGCCGCCGAGGACGGCGCGGAGGTGGGGGTGCTCGCCGTGTCCGGGGGCCCGCTGCGGGTGGACGACGCGACGCGGGACGCCGAGGGGCGGGCCGCGCTCATCGCGACTCTCGTCTCGGGCGACGGCGCCGCAGGCCCGGGCCTGTCCCTGACCTCGCATCGCACCCACCCCGACGCCCCGCTGCCGCTGGGACGGGCGATGCGCAGCCGGGTCCTGTCCGGGGAGCAGTCCAACACCTCCCTGATCGTCGAGACGGAGGGCGCCTCCCCGCTCATCGTGAAGCTGTTCCGGGTGCTGCAGGACGGCGAGAACCCCGACGTCGCGCTCCAGGCCGCGCTGACCGGGCAGGGCTCCGGGCACGTGCCCGCCGTCGTCGGCTCCGCGACCGTGCGCGCGGGCGCGGTGCGCACCCACGCCCTGGTCGCGCAGGAGTTCCTGCCGGAGGTGGAGGACGCCTGGCGGGTCGCGCTGCGGCTCGCCCGCTCGGGCGAGGACTTCACCGGGCCGGCCCGCGGGCTCGGCGCCACGGTCGCCGAGGTCCACCGCGATCTCGCCGCCGCGCTCGGCACGGTCGCGGCCGACGAGCGGGCCGTGCGGGGCGTGATCGCACAGATGCACGCCCGCCTGGCGCAGGTCGCCGCGGAGGTCCCGCAGGTCGCCGCGCGCCGCGAGCGGCTCGGCGCGCTGCTGGACGCGGCGGCCGGGGCGCCGTGGCCCGCGATGCAGCGCATCCACGGGGACCTCCACCTGGGGCAGGTGCTCTCCTCCCCCGAGCGGGGCTGGGTGCTGCTCGACTTCGAGGGGGAGCCGCTGCGGCCGCTCGCCGAGCGCTCCCTGCCCGACTCGCCGCTGCGCGACGTGGCGGGGATGCTGCGCAGCCTGGACTACGTCGCCGGCGCCGTCGCGCTCGAGCACGGGGCCGACGCGGGGGCATGGACCGCCGCCGCCCGCGCCGCCTTCCTGGAGGGCTGGGCCGCGGGGACCGGGTCGTCGGCGCCCGAGGTGCTGCTGGCGGCCTTCGAGGCCGACAAGGCGGTGTACGAGGCGCTGTACGAGTCCCGTCAGCGCCCCGACTGGCTGCCGATCCCGCTCGGCGCCCTCGAGCGGATCAGCGCACGAGGCGCGGGGGCGGGGTCGGGGGGCTGAGGGCCGAGACGGGGCTGGTCGTGGTGACGGGCTCGAGCGAGCCCGGCAGGAACGGGGCGCTGACCGCCCGCACCGCCACGCGCACCCCGACGATCACCTCGAGCAGGTCCCCCTCGGGGCCGGCCCAGGTCGCCTCGAGGATGCCGTGGGACTCCTCGGCGCTGCGGCGGCGCAGTCCGCGGGCGACGGCGCAGCCCTCGACCGCCTCGAGCAGCCGCTCGGCGCCGGCCCGGTCCGGCGCAGGCGACCCGTCGGCCGCCAGGAGCGCGCTGACATGACAGAGGGTCTGCAGTCCATGCCAGGAGCGGCCCGAGGAGCGATCGCGCTCGGGCCGGTGGTCGCGGAAGGCGAGCAGTACGGGCTGCGTCTCCAGGAGCGCGGTGGTCACGGCCTCCAGGAGGGAGCGGATCCGCTCGTGCGTGGCGTCCTGCCCCGGGATCTCGTCCTCGGTCCCGCGGGGGAGCGCTGACATCCTCGACCGCCTCTCCCGTCGCGTCGCGCTCGGCGACGTCCTGCTCCGTCACCCGTCCGCACGGGTGGCGACCAGGGTAGCGAGGTCCCGGGAGACGCTGCGATGGGGAGAACTCCCCATCGGCGGGCGGCCGGGACGGTGATACGGGACGGGCGTCGGCCTCATCCCTCCTCGGCCGGCACGAACTGCACCGGGGAGACCGAGGAGTAGCGGTCCTGGCGGATCGAGACGACGCCCACGCCGCCGATGAACGGGGCCAGCGCCTGCGGGTTCTTGCCGGGGTTGGCGAGGATCACCTGGAAGCCGAAGTGGCGGAAGGACTCCATCGCGGCGGTGATGAACTTGCCCGCTCCCTTGGAGAACGCCTCGTCGATGATGATCGGCGCGTAGCGGGGCACGTCCTGCCCGGTGCCGGCAAGCTGGTAGCGCAGCGCCGCCGCGAGGCAGAAGGTGGCCAGTCGCTCGTTCTGACCGCCGGAGAGCGGGCCGCCGGACTCGTGGGCGTGGACCACGGTGCCCTCCGCGTCGACCTCCTCGGCATGGAAGTGCACGTGCCGGCGCACGTCGAGGATGACTCGGGAGACCTGGTCGTCGCGGGTGCGGGCGGCGCCGATCAGGTCCATCAGGTGGCGCAGGGACAGGAAGCGCTCCTCGGCCAGCTCACGGTCGCGGGAGATGTCGTTCAGCGCCGTGTCCGCGACCGCGTCCTCGAGCGCCTTCTTGAACTCGTCCAGCGCCGCGAGGTGCACGGGCCGCATGGACAGCTGCAGGAAGCGGCCCGAGTGGAACTCGACCTGGGCCAGCAGCGCGTTGATGCGCTGGAGGCGCTTGCGGATCTCGGCCGGCTCGCGGGCGATCGCGGTGGCGAGCGCCTGCACGTCCCCGAGGGTGTTGCCGGTGAAGAACTCGAAGAAGCGGTCCTCGACCTCGGGCAGCTTCTCCTCCTCGATGCGCTGGAGGATCGCGAGGTAGTCCTCGATCCCCTCGAGCGTGGGCGCGGTGTCACCGGCCTGGGCGGGCCAGCGGCGGGAGAACTCGCGCATCGCGGTGCGCATGTCCTCCTCGGCTCGCGAGGTGCGCTTGGTGAGGTCCATCAGCTCCGCGTCGAGGGTCGCCGAGGCGTCCTTGGTGACCCGGTCGATCGTGGAGAGCACGAGCGTCGGGGCGATGGCGGCGAAGCGCGCGGCGAGCTCCTCCTCGACCTCGGGGTCCAGGGCGGAGTCCTCGACGCGGCCCCTCGCCTCGGCGAGGCGCTCCTCGGCCCGCTCGGCCTGCTCGGCGGTCTTGCCGGCCGCGCGCACCACTTCGAGCAGCTCCTCGTCGCTCGCCGCGATCGAGGCCTCGACGTCCTCGATCTGCCGGGCGAGCTCCGTGAGGGCGGCCGAGCCGTCCTCCGCGGCGCGCACCATGTCGCGCAGGTTCGCCACGCGTCGCGCGACCGAGGCCGCGTCGATGTCGTCCCAGGTGACCGCGCTGATCGCCTGAAGCGCATAGAGCCGCTCCCGGCGTCGCTCCCGCTCGACCTCGACGTCCTTGCGGCGGGCCTGCGCCTCGAACAGCGCCTGCTCGGCGCGGGTGCGCTCCTGCTCGAAGACGGCGCGCTTGGCACGGTTGTCGAAGCCGAGCACCCACTGGGAGCGGTCGTTGATCTGCCGGTCGGCGTTCTTCTCGTGCCGGGTGGCGGAGTGCTTGATCTGGCCCGAGCGGAGCACCGCCCGGTTCAGGCGGGTGAACTCCTCGAGGGACTCGGCGCAGGTGTAGTCCATGCGCGAGGCGATCTCGTGGGAGAGCCAGACGTGGAACTCGCCGTCCTTCACGTCGAGCTTCGCGGCGAGGGAGCGCTCGTCGATGTTCTTGGCGGGGCGGCGAAGATCGGTGTTGACCCGGTTGTAGGAGATGCGGCGCCGCAGCTTCGTGCGGTCGATGACCTGGGCCACCTCGCGATACACCCGGTCCGGGACCAGGATCGAGCGGGCCAGGCCGCGCAGCGCCTGCTCGGCGGCGGCGGTCCACTCCTCCTCGCCGGTGCGCACCTGCAGCAGCTCGGCGGCGAAGGGCAGCTCGGTCGGGGCGATGCCCACCTCGGCGGCGATGTGGTCGCGCAGCGCGACGTCCTCGGAGTGGAGGTTCGAGGCGCGGGAGGTGAGGGAGGCGAGCTCCTCGCGGGTGCGCTGGAGGGTCGCGCCGAGCTCGCGCACGGTCGCCTCCGCCTCCCAGCGGGCGGCGTCGGCCCCCGTCTCCTCCTGCTCCAGGGACTCGCGCAGCGCGGCGACCTCCCGCTGGAGCCCGAGGAACATGTCCTCCCCCGCCGGGGTGCGCAGCTCGACGGTCGCCAGCTGCGCGGCGAACTCGGCGGCGCGCTCGCGGCGCCGCTCCCGCTCGACCTCGAGGCCGGCGATCTGCTGCTTCCAGTCGTCGATCTCGCCGCCGCCCGCGCGCCGGCGCTGCTCCTTGAGCTGGGCGAGGTCGGAGCGGGCCTCGGCCACGTCCTGCGTGAGGCGGCGCTGCTGGGCGGTGAGGGAGTCGCGCTCGAGCTGGAGCCGGCCGGTCTCCTCCCCCAGCAGCCGCACGAGGTGCTGGGCGGCGAAGACGTCGATGTCGGCGCGGCGGTCCACGAGCTCGCCGCCGCGCTCGCGCATCGCGGACCAGTCCTCGTGGGTGGTGCGCAGGGTGCGCAGCAGGTCGCGCTGCTCCCGTGCGGTCACGAGCGCCTCGTACACCTCGGAGAGGTTGTGGAAGTTCGCCAGCGCCTGGTCGGCGAGCTCGAAGGTGCGGGGCTGATCGAGCATGTAGTCGCGCAGCAGGGCGTTGACGTCGCCGAGCTCCTTGGCGGACTGGATCTTGTGCAGCAGTCCGAGCGCCTTCTCGTCCGGGATGCCCAGCAGCTGGCAGAACGCGGCACGGTACTCGCGGAACTGGCGGAAGGTCTGGGTGCCGGGATGGGCGGCCTCGAGCGCCTTGCCCTCGATCTGCGTGGAGACGAACTGGCGCAGGTCGGTGACATCCAGTGGCGTGCGCGCGATGACGTAGAGGGACTTCACGTCGGAGTCCGCGGAGTGCCCGGCGTGCAGGAGCAGCAGCCGCGAGAGCTGGACGACGCCGCCGCGCCCGTCGCCGTAGCGCAGGGTCAGCACCGACAGCGTGGACTTCTCGCGCAGCACCTCCTGGCTGAACTCGCCGGTGGCCTGGTCGTAATGCATGGCCCAGGCGCCGCGCACGTAGCTGGCGACGGTGCGGCGGTACTTCGAGCGCTGCGGGCCGGCGTCGGAGGCCGCGGCGTTGAACTGGAGGGTGCGCGGCGGCGTGAGCAGGGCGCTGATCGCGTCCAGCAGCGTGGACTTGCCGGTGCCGGGGCCGCCGGTGAGGAAGAAGCCCTTGGAGGAGATCTCCAGGTCGTGGGTGCCGTGGAAGGTGCCCCAGTTGGAGATCTGCACATGGGTGAGCCGCCACTGGCCCGGGTGCGGGTGGTCGGGGTCGGTGGGGGCGACGGTCCCCTGCGATTCGGCGTCAGCGGTGACACCGGGCAGGTCCAGTCCGTCCTGTGCGGTCTCGCTCATGGTGGTCACCCGGGAAGCGTACTAAGGAGTGGACGTCCCATGCGCCGCACGGTCCGCCTGCAGCTCGTCCGCGCGGTCACCCAGCTCGCGACGCCGCTCCCGAGGGCGGTCCGGCCCGCCACCCCGGCCAGCACCTCCTTCCGTTCATCTCTTGTTCACCTTGATATAGTCGCCGCCACGGCGCGCCTGTCCAGCTCTGATCGAGGCAGGGCCGTGGCATCCCCCGCCAGACGACGTGCCGCGAGCGGGGCGTGGCGGCATGGACTGCGGAGGAGGATCAATGCAGGAGGCGCCACTCGACGCCCAGCCGGCGGGTGGGCAGTTCCCCGCGGCGACCCTGCACACCCCTCGCCTCACCCTGCAGCATGTTGACGACGCCGCCCGCGCGACGCTCTGGGAGCAGGCCTTCCCCTCCGCGGTCTGGCGGTCCGTGATCGGCGACCGTGCCGTGAGCCTCGAGGTGGAGGGCGAGGACATCTCCCTCGTCGGAGCCCGGAGCGGCATCCGCCGGGAGCACGGTGCGATTCCGAGCGGACGCCGCGCTCTGAGGCCCGCGGAGCTGGAAGAGGACTGGCTCTGGCTCGAGGGCGAGGTGCGACGGGTGCGATGGGACCTCGAGGACACCGCGGAGCTGCCCCCGGTGACGGTGGTCATGCCGACCTATCGACGCGAGGACGATGCACTCTCCCAGGTGAGGCGCTTCTTGGCGATGGACCTGGTCACAGAGGTCATCGTCGTGGACCAGGGCGAAACCCTCGAGGACGAGCCGCGGTTCGAGCGGCTGCTCGTCGACGAGGAGCGGCTGCGCCTGGTCACCCAGTCGAACCTGGGGGGCTCGGGCGGATACGCACGCGGGATGGTCGAGGCCGCATCGAACCCCGCCGCGGCGGTGCTGTTCTCCGACGACGACGCCGTGCTCTCCGGGGAGTCGCTGCACCGGATGGTCACCTTCCAGGCGCTCGCCACGCGACCGACGATCCTCGGTACGCCGCTGTTCTCCTCGAAGAAGGCCCAGCGCCTGCTCGCCCATGCCGAGACGGTGGACCGGAGGACGTTCCACTGGAGGCCGACGGACCTGACGGGCGGGCCCATGGACCTCCGGGGCACGACCCCCGTCGACTGGGACGCGCTCTCCCCGTCGGCCCCCGCCACCTACACCGGCTGGTGGGGGACGCTGTTCCCCCCGGGGACCGCCGCCGAGCTCGGCCTGCCGCTGCCTCTGTTCCTGAAGTGGGACGACGCGGAGTACGGCCTGCGCGCGACCGCGCGGGGCTACGACCACGCGCTGCTCCCGGGCACTGCTGTGCACCACCCGCCGTGGAACGCTCACAGCACCCAGATGTCATGGTCCGCCCGGCTCCTGCACCGCAACCGGCTCGCGATCGCCGCCGGCCACGGTGCGGGGCGCGGGGTGATCGCCTCCTCCTTCGTGCACCAGTGCAAGCATGTGCTCGCAGGTCATCTGCTCACCGCCGAGCTGTGGGAGGCCGGGGTCGACGAGTTCCGCGCCGGCCCGAGCGCGTGGCTCGGCAGCGATCTGGACCGCGCGCGCGGAGAGGGCGAGCGGATCGTCACCGCCTGGCATGCCGAGAACGACCTGCCCGGCCCTCTCACCCCGACACGCACCTCCCCGCGCCCGTTCACGGTGGCGCTCGGGCACGCCCTGCTGCGGCTCGCCACCCCGGACCGCGCTCCCCGGGTGGTGCTGGAGGTCCCGTCGAAGAAGGTCCGCTGGAACACCACGCTGGGCGCCGACGCCCTGCTGATCACCCGGGGAGGCGCACCGCTGGAGGCCTACCGAGTGCGCGGCTCGCGCATGCGGAGGGCCCTCGCCAGGGTCATCGCCTCGCATCTCGACCTCACGTGGCGCTGGAGCACGCTCCAGGAGAGCTATCGTCGCGCTCTGCCCCGGCACGCCACCGCCGAGGCATGGTCGGCGCAGTTCGCCGCCTCGTCGCCCGCACCCCCGACAGGGAGGAGCTGACCATGCCCAGACGTGGGAGCAGTCTGCGTCGGCGCGCGCGCAGCGTCGGCGGCAAGCTGCTGCGCCGCCTACGGCTGCTGCCCGGTGGGATGCCCGACGGCATCGGCGAGGACGACGCGCTGCGCGACGCGACTCTGGACGGCGAGGTCGTCGTCTACTTCCCCGACACGCCGGACAGCCTCTACCAGCTGCGCAGCTGGTACGGGCCGCTCCGGGAGCTCCACCGCGCCCAGGGGGTGACGGTGGTGTGCATGGACTCCCGCACCGCGGCGGCCCTCCGCGCCGAGAGCGGCCTGCCCGTCGTCACCATCGCGCTGGACGCGACTCTGGACGCGATCATCCTGCGCAGCGGCACCAAGCTGGTCCTGTACGTGAACTACAACCCGCTGAACACGGCGGCGCTCCGCTCCCGCTCCGCGATCCACGTCTCGATGCTGCACGGCGACTCCGACAAGGTGGTCTCGGTCTCCAACCAGATCAAGGCCTACGACTTCTCCTTCGTCGCCGGTCAGGCAGCGATCGACAGGCTGGAGCGGTACACCTCGCTGTTCGACGCCCCCGCACGGTGCATCCCCGTGGGACGCCCCGCCCTCGACACCGACGCCGCGGAGATCATGCCGCGCAGCGACGAGCGTCCGACCGTGCTGTACGCACCGACCTGGGAGGGCGGCCAGGCGTCCGCCGCGTACAGCTCGCTGCTCACGCACGGCCCCGCGGCCGTCCGCTCCCTGCTCGATGCGGACCTTCGCGTGATCTACCGCCCCCACCCTTTGACCGGCGTGAGGGTTGCGGCGTTCGGCGATGCGGATCAGGAGATCCGGAGGATGCTCGAGCTTCCGCCGGGGATGGTGAGCGAGGGACGCTCCCTCCAGCAGGACTTCAGCGACTCGGATCTGATCCTGTGCGACGTCTCCGCCGTCGCGAACGACTGGCTGCCCACCGGGAAGCCGCTGCTCATCACCCGGACCGGCGACCCTCATGCGAGCGATGCGGCGACCAGGATGCTCACCCTGGCTCCGCGGCTGGACATCGCGGCCGCGGCGAGGACGGGCGACCTGGCACGGGAGCTCATCGAGAGCGATCCCGACCGGGAAGAGCGGATCGAGCTCATCGAGTACTACCTCGGGGAGGTGACCCCCGGCAGTGCCCTGGAGCGCTACCTCGAGGCCTGCCGGCGCCTGTCGGCCCGGCGGGACGAGATGTGGGCGCGGCTCTCCCTCCCGGACGGCCCCTGAGGGCTCGTGCGCCGGGGCAGGCCCCGGTCGCCGACACACCACCGCGGCGCACGACGGCCTGGCCGTCTGCCCGGTACCGTCCTTGTAGGGTGACCACCAGGTGTCCTACAGATGAACACTCCGTCGACCCGGTGGGCATGGCATCGACCGGGAGGCAAAGGTCCGGCCGCAGAGCCGCGGCGGCCCACCGTCACCACGAAGGAACACGCATGTACTCACTGATACTCCTCAACGGGGGGATCGGGGCTCGCATCGGTGCCAACCAGCCGAAGCAGCTCCTCAAGCTCCGCGGGATCCCGATCCTCGTCTACGCGCTCATCCAGGCGGACCGTGTGGAGAGGATCTCCCAGATCGTCCTGAACTACCCCGCGGGGTGGAAGGAGGCCGTCGAGGAGGTGCTCGTCGATTACGCGATCGCCACGCCGGTGGTCCTCGTCGAAGCCGGCGACTCCCGCCACGCCTCCGTCGCGGCGATGCTCCCCCACTGCACCGAGGACGACGTGATCATCCACGAGGCGGCCCGCCCGCTCGTGAGCGTGAGGAACTTCGAGAGCCTCATCGAGGACGAGCACTCGAACGTCTCCCTCATGACGGAGATCTCCTTCACCGTCGCCCCCGTGGACCCGGAGACCCACGAGGTCACCGGCTCGCTCGAACGGAACCGCCTGCGCAACGTGCAGCTGCCGCAGAAGTTCGACAAGGCAGACCTCGCCGCCGCGCACGAGAAGGCGCAGCACGACGGGAAGGTCTACACGGAGGACGCGACCCTCGTCGCCGACTCCGGCCGTCCCGTGTACTTCATCGAGGGCTCGGACGTGAACTTCAAGGTCACCACGCCCACTGATCTGCGCATGGCGGGCTTCCTCCTGCGCCCGGAGGAGGAAGACGATGACTGAGACCGCTCTCGTCACCGGAGCATCGCGCGGCATCGGTCTGGAGACCGTGAGGCGCTTCCTCCACAACAGCGAGAACATCACGACCGTGGTGATGTTCGCCCGCCCCTCCGAGGACTTCGACGCAGCGGTCGAGGAGCTGCGCGCCTCGAGCCCGGTGGGACGCAAGATCGTCACCCGCGCCGTCGACGTCGGCGACCGGGACGCGCTCCACGCCGCGCTGGAATCCGTGCACGAGGAGGTCGGCACCATCGACCACCTCATCAACAACGCGGGATACACGAACCCGGTCCCCCTCCAGCAGGCGGAGATCGAGGACTTCGAGACGACGATGGCGGTGAACGTCTACGCGCCGTTCCTCATTGTCAAGTGGCTGCTCAACCAGGGCAACACCTTCAAGCTCATCGTCAACATCGCCTCGACCGCCGGGATCAACGGCCGGTCGGGCTGGCTGACCTACTCGGCCTCCAAGGCCGCAGTCATCAACATGAGCCAGGTGATGCGCGAGGAGCTCGCGATCTATGGCACCCGCGTGGTGTGCCTGTCCCCCGGCCGCACCGCGACGGCGCTGCGCCGCACGCTCGCACCGGAGGAGGACCCGTCCACGATCATGCAGCCGGAGCATGTCGCACGGGTGATCGAGACCTTCACCTCGCCCGTGGGTCGGTTCATCGACTCGGAGAACATCGTCGTTCGCCAGTGAGGCGCTGTCAGCGAGGCGGGAGCCCCTCGATGCCGATAGGCGTCGAGGGGCTCCCGCCGTCTTGCCCGGGCACCGCGCCCGACGCCGCCGGCCGCGGCCCGTCGTAGGGAGCCGACGACACCGCCCCCGGGCCCATCTCGCGGCTCAGCCCGTCGCGTGCGCCTTCCAGTGCTCCGCGCCGGTCACGTAGGCGGCCGACCAGGGCTTCACCCCGTCCGTCCAGTGCCGGATCCTCGGCTCCTGGATCGTCTCTCGGTCCGGGACGTGTGCCCACTCCTCCGGCAGACCGAATCGTCGGGGGCCGGCCACGTAATGCAACGCATCCCGGTCGTCTAGGTGATAGAGCTCCATGGCCGGAAGCATCTGATCGCCGAGCCCCACTTCCCGCTGTCCCGCGAGGTCCAGGAGCATCACGTCGGTGTCGAACGCGTCGAAATCGAAGACGTGACGGCCGTGGATGTCCCGGTAGAACTCATACGCGGTCTCCGGGCTCGCGTCCATCCGCCGCGCAGCCCCGTAGAGCACAGCGAAGCCGCTCGTGCCCGGTCGCGAGGTGCGACGCGCCGCGAACAGGGCGTCACCGAGATCCAGCGCGTCGAGCTCGGCGAGGTCCGCTGACACAGCGGCGTCCACCGGGAGCAGGATCGCGCGATCCGCCGGGACGAGGTCCGCCAACAGCACGCGGTCCAGGGAGCGCGGGTCCCGCACCCCGACCCGCCCCGGGTCGATCGCCGAGGTGTCGATCCACCGGATCTCGACCCCGTCCACGTCGAGAGCCTCCGGTCGAGGTCCGCGTGCCACCACCCAGGCGCAGAGCTGACGCGAGCTGTGGGACGCCGCCGAGCGGAGCACGGGCGCGAGGCGTCCGAGCTCCTTTCGGGTCGGAGTCAGCACGAGGTCGATGGCACCGTCCCGCGAGGAGGGCGACGGCACGTCGACTGCGGACACCAGCTGCGCAGCAGTGGCCCTGGCGGACGGCACCTCGACTCCTCGCGCGTGGCGGGCGCGCGCCGCCTCGACCTCCGGCTCGACGGTCCTGCGCCACACCTCGTAGACCTCGGCGCGGCTCTTCCTCTCGAAGATGGCGGTGAGGACGGGCTCCAGGCGGTCACGCATGTTCGAACGCATCGCGTCGAAGTCCTCCGCCGACAGACGGAACAGCCCGTTGAATCGGACGTCGGCGTTGTTCTTCGGCTCGAAGTCAACCTTCAGGCCGAGGGAGGTCGTCGGAAGGTAGCAGTGCAGGCGCGTGGTGACGACGTCGGTGTAGTGGCGCCGATACCGCTCGAGCACCTGCACTGCGTCCCACATGTTCGAGGTGAAGTCGCGCTTCTTGATCTCCCCGTACGACTGCTTCACGTTCTCCTGCCCCGTCGGGACAGGGCTGCGGGAGACGTCGACGTAGACCGTCGCGGGCTCCGGCTTCTCCTCGAGATCGGGGAAGACGGTGTTCACCGTTGTGGTCAGGCATCCCGAGAAGAATGCCGGGACATCCAGGGAGAGCAGCAGATCGACGGTCGTCCAGTCGCGGCATCCGATCGGCGCGTGCTCGCGCAGATACTCGAGGGATTCGTCGGAGAGCAAGGCACGCTTGTTGCAGTGGAAGGAGACGAAGATCGGGTTCAGGTTCTGGTGCAGAGGGAAGTCATAGACCTCGAGCCCGAACAGTGAGTGCATGTGCCAGCCGAACTCGAGCAGCCAGGTGTCGGGAGGGATCTGCTGGAAGGTCGTGGAGTCGCGGTCGACCGTCACGAGCTCCACCTCCGCGGAGACGCCCTCACGGCGCAGCTCCGGACGCACCCGGTCCTGCATGGAACGCACGAAGTCCACGACGTCCTCGTCGCCGTGGAAGCGCAGGTCCTGATGGCGTACGACATGCCCCAGCGAGGCGAGAGTCTGAATCTGGTCCCCGATGTTCTGCGAGGCGCGAGCGCGACCCGGCTGCAGATAGTCGATGAGACCGAAAGAGACGCGCCCCTCGGGGACGATCGCGCCGCCCTGCCGACGTCGAGCTCCCACCCAGCGTCCGCTCCAGTCCAAGTCGTCCTGACCCGACTTCCAGCTGTCCTTGCCCTGCGAGGCGGTGAACACCGCGGATGACCTCGCGAAGGCTTCGTCGGCCAGTTCCAGCTCGTCGACGACGAACAGATGGCGGTACACCTCGAACCACGTGCGAGCGCTGAAACCGCGATCCTCCGTCAGCCAGGCACGAGCGGACTCGATGCCTCGGTCCCGATCAACGGCGAAGAGAGTGCCGATCCTCTCGAGCGGGGCGTAGCGCAGGACCGCGTCGCCGTCCGCCGCGTCGAGATGCTCCACGGCCAGGGCGGGAAAGTCGCGCGAGGCAGCGACGACGCCGGCGACGAGATGACCGGCCGGGGCCGTCGCGTCGTCGCGGACAAGCGCATCGACGAAGGACTGCGCCTCATTGAGCCGCTTCTCCTTCAGGAGGGAGCGGACCCTCTCCGCAGCAGCGCGTTCGAGCCCCTTGCCCTGCATGATCGCTCGCATCAGCGGATCCGCCGACGTCTTCTCCACGCTCTTGCGCACACGGTCGGCGACGGATTTCGAAGGGACCTCGGACGCGGGCGCGTTCTCCTCGCGGCCTTCCACGGCGGCGAGGAGCTGCTCGTACGCCTCCGCCCAGTCATGCGATCGCGACGCGGCGCGCAGCTGATCCTTGGTGGCAATGGGAAGCCGCGATGCAACAAGACGCCGCAACCGTCGAAGTCTGGGCACGGATTACTCCCGGTGAAGGTGAACGACAGGTGACGGCGGGAAGTCTACAAGGCGACCTTCCGCCACGCCGTCACGGACGGCTGGGACCGATTCGGCGGCGGGCCGCGAGCGGACGGCTCGTCGGATCAGGGCGTGGCGCTGCGCGATGGGGCATCGCCGCCGCGGTGCCGGAAGCGGCGCAGCAGACGGAAGCGACCGCTCAGCAAGCTCGAGCGGTCGGGGCGCCGCTCTGCAGCGCCGAAGTGATGAGTGTGCAGATGGCTCAAGAGGGGGAACGGATCTCCGTTGATCCGGGCGTCATGGATCACCGTGTACTGCCCCTTCTGCGTCATCACGTCGCCGGTGACGACGTCGCCAATGCGCACACGTGCCCGCATGTCGACCGGCATGCGCTGCGAATGCCCGGGATAGGCCTTGAGGAAGGTGTCCCGAGTCGCGGTCCACGTGCAGGTGGCCCGCGCGGGCTCCTGATGGATAGCCATGGCCGTGCGCAGCACCCGCGCCCAGAGAACGGCGGCGACGGGGCCGTTCATGTGGTGGTCCTCGGGATTCGGATTGCGCATCCGCTCATCGACCACGCCGGTCGCGGGATCAAGCACGTCCTGGTCGATGTCGACGTACGGCAAGTGACGGGCCGCGGCCCCACGCCGGAGCGAGTCGTTGTATCGGAGCGTTAGCTCGGTGCGCTCCTTCTGCGTCGCCGTGATCGAGCTCCGCTTGACGACCACCTCCCCGACCTGGTCCCGGTCGGTGATCGTGGGCAGCGTCGCCCCCGTGATGATGATTCGACGGAACCCCAGATCGCGCAGCTCGTCGATGAACTCGAAGTACGCGTCGACGGAGTTCTTCATCTGAAGCTCTACAGGCTCGTGGTGCTTGTCGGCCCGGTACCAGATGACATAGCCGCAGTCGACCTCGCCGAGGTGGAAGACCACGGTCGCCGTGCGCGGCTTGTCACGGATCCAGTCCCGGAAGCGCCCGAGGGCGTTCGTCTTCGCGTTCGGATTCCGCATGCCGACCGCGGTCGCGCCGCCGACCTCCACGCCGGAGAGCTCATGGGGGGCCAGGAGGCCGAGCTTCGCGGCCCTCTTGAAGTAGCGGACGTGACTGTCCCCGAGGTAGTAGACGGGCAGCGTCGCAGAAGTCATCGTGTGATGGTAGACGCGGGACAGCGGACGGGAGCAGACGCACCGGCGTGTCGTTGATCATGCCGAGGCGGGAGCCGGCGTCACTTCGTCGACCTGGCGTACCTCTTCCGCTCCGCGACGAACTTCTTGTAGCCGCCGCAGACCTCCTCGGGGTCCCCGTCCATGACGAGCTTGCCCTCATGGATCCACAGCACACGCGTGCACATCGACTGGATCGTCGCGAGCGAGTGGCTGACCAGGAACACCGTCCCTGCGGACTCGCGGATCTCGTCCATCTTCGCCTTGCTCTTCGCACGGAACCCGGCATCTCCTGTGGACAGGGCCTCGTCGATCATGAGGATGTCCGGGACGGCGCTCGCGGAGATCGCGAAGCGCAGCCGAGCACCCATACCCGAGGAGTAGGACTTCATCGGCAGGTTCACGAACTCACCGATCTCCGCGAAGTCGACGATGTCGTCGAAGCGCTGCTTGACCTCGGTCCGGCTGAGGCCCAGGGCGAGTGCGCCGATCATGATGTTCCTTGCGCCCGAGAGGTTCTTCATCAGCACGGCGTTCACGCCGAGCAACGCAGGATTCCCTGCGACATGGACGGTGCCCGACGCCGGCGGTATCAGTCCCGCGATTGCGCGAAGCAGTGTCGACTTGCCCGATCCGTTGACCCCGATGATCCCGATCGCTTCACCGTGCTTCGCGGCGAATGTGATGCCCCGGACCGCTCTCACCTCGCGGATCGGCGGCTGCTTCGCACCGCGACGCACGAGACGCCCCATCAGCCCCCAGTCCCGGGAGGGGCCGTGCCCGACCTTCCTCGCGCCGAAGACTCGGTACGAGACGTGCAGGTCGTTCACGAGCAGCGAGAGCCGCTCCGAGTCGACCTGCACGACGGGAGCGTCGCCGAGATCCTCCGGATCGACCTCGAAGTCGACCTCTTCCTCGATGTCAGTCACGGCCGTACCTCTCCTCTCCGGCCCAGAAGAACAGGAAGCCGAGCACGATGAAGAGCACGGCCCAGATCGCGCCCAGTAACCACATGAAGCCGTCCGGCGGATAGGCGGTCTCGTTCAGGATGGAGGACCGCACCAGGTAGAGGTAGACGGCGACCGGCTGGTACTCGAGGAGCCAACCCCAGCTGAACTGGCTCACGAAACGGTCCACGGAGAAGATCACGCCGGAGGCGTACATGAGGATTCGCATGACGTGCGGCAGGAGATTGTCGATGTCCGGGGTCATCGCCACGAGCCGCGCGGAGATGAATGCGCAGCCGGTCGAGAACACCCAGGTGAGCAGCACGGCGAGGGGCAGCAGCAACCAGTTCCAGTCGACCGTCACCCTCTCGGCGACCGGGAGGAAGCCCGACAGGTAGGAGATCACACACATGACCACGAGCGCCGGTCCGAGGACAGTCAGCTCCGCGAGGACGCCCGCAGTGGGCAGCACGGCGCGCGGGAACTGCACCGAGCGCACCAGGTTCATGTTCTTCTGCAGCGAGTGGGCGCCCGCCATCACGGAGCGCTCGAAGAAGCGGAACATGAAGACGCCCACCACGATAAACGCGATGGTGTTGTCTATCCCCTCGCGACCGATCTTGAGCAGGAAGCCGAAGATGAGCACGTAGACCGACGCGTTGACGATCGGGGAGATGAGCGACCAGAGCTGCCCGAGGTAGGTGTTCTGGTTCTCGGACTCCGCCCGGGAGACCGCCATCACCTGGACCAGGGGGCGGTAGCGCCACATCTCCTTGAAGTAGGTCCCCAGACGGGGTCGCACACCGATCTGCTCGAGCTCGTTGTCGGCGACGGCCTTCCCCAGGGACCGGTCGTCGAAGGACCGCTCCAGCGGCGCCGGCGGCGTCGGTGGAGCGAGGGGTCCTGACTCGTCAACGGTCAAGACACTGCTCCCATCTCGCCGAGGCGTTCCTCCACGGCCACGGTGCTCCGCAACCTGCCGTTCATCATAACGACGCACTCCGTTCTCCCTCGATCGGCGCGACGGACCTCACCCCGGATTCCCCTTGCCGGGGGTTCGTCGGCGGGCGTCCCCCCCCGGGCCCGACGCCCGGGAAGTTACGGGATCCCGGCGGGACTCGGTGACGATCACCCTGCGGAGATGCCGAGCTCCTCGCGTGCGACCTGCACGAAGCGGTCGGCATAGTTCTCCCGCGGGATGTCCCCGAGGTAGTACGTCGCCCAGCGATCCCGCTCGACACGGTGCGGGTCATCGCCGGTGAGAGCGTCCATCACAGCCTCGAGATCCTGCAGCACGCCGTCGGCGGCCACCAGCACGTAGGCGGCGCGGGCCATCGGGTTCATCGACACGAACTCCTCCGCCCCGACGCGCGGGGAGACCATCGCGAGCGGCTTCCCGGAATGCAGGAAGTCGCCGACGACGGCGGAGACGTCCGAGATCATCGCGTCGGAGGCGTTGAAGCACGCGACCACGTCCATCTCGCTCTCGGCCACGGCCCCGAACAGGTGCTCGCGACCGGTCGCCGCGGCGTCGGAGGCGAGCATCTCCGTGATCTCCTGGCAAGCTCGGCGCAGCTCGGGCGAGCGCCGGGCGTAAGGATGGGGGCGGAACACGACCCGGCAGCCTCGCTCCAGAAGGGCGCGGACGATCTCCGCACCCACTGGGAGGGAGGAGTAGTTGGTCTCCGCCTGGTATCCGAGCCAGGTGGGGGCGTACAGCACCGAGCGGTTCTCGAGCTCCGCGATAGGGCCGCGCGCCTGCTGCACGTGTTCGACCTGCGGCCTGCCGACGATGCGGAAGACCTCCGGGGGCATCCAGACCCCGAACTTCTCGAACCGGTCGATCGCCGCCTGCCCGGCGACGAAGTCCCGGTCGTACATGCGGATGATCGGGGTGGCGCTCGAGGCCTTGTCCGACTCGCCGTGCAGCAGCTGTATGTGGGTCAGGCTCGCGTAGCGCACCATGTGGTTGTTGCGCATCGCATTGTTGACGTAGAAGACGCCCTTCGCGGAGGGCACGATGAGGTCGTCGAGATCGGACAGGGAGCGGCGCAGGATCACCGGGTGCTCGGTCCTCGATGCGATCTGGCGGAAGTTCCCGGCGGTGCGCACCACGATCGCGAAAGGCACGCCGAGTCGCTCCAGGTACGGGAGCCACATGGTGACCTGGAAGGCAGAGCGGGCAGGGGCGTGCCAGTAGACGTAGAACACCGGCTCCATACGCTCGAGCGTGCCCTGCAGGCCGTCCTGGAAGCGCCGCCGCTCACGGATCCTCCCGGCGAGGTCGATCAGCGCGACGCCCGCGACCACGATCGCAGCCAGGAACACCAGCGCGGTCAGCGGCAGGAGCACGACGGGGGCGAGCGCGGCGAGGACCAGCAGGAGGAGGCCGAGGACGTTCAGCGGGAAGATCCAGCCATAGCGGAAGGAGGCGCGGTTGCGGCCTTCGTGCCCCGGCATGTTCGAGGCGTACGGGACGGCCATCCCGTTCAGGGACTTGAGCATCGGCTCGAGCGAGAGAGCGAGGATCGCCAGCACGATGGCGAGGATCCCGAGCGCACGCAGATCTCCTGCGGCGTAGAGCTGGATCGCTGCAGTGGCGATGAGGATGTAGCGGGCGGTCTGGTACCTGCCGGTCCCGCCGATCCAGCGGGGCCGCTGCAGGAGCGTGCGGCGCTGACGGTAGAGGATCAGCAGCAACGGGATCAGCGGGGCGATCACAGCTGCCCGGTGACCTCCAAGACCCGCGACCGTCACGGTCGAGAGCACCGTCAGGGTGTTGACCACGAGCGGCCACAGGGACAGCAGGTTCGCGGCTCTCTGGACGCTGATCACCTTCACGCGCGTGCACCTCTCCTTCTCGGGACGGGTCCCGTCGTCGACCGGTGCCGCTCCGGCCCGGACCATCGGGCAATATTGCCATGGTCGGCGCCGTCGACCCGACGCGGGCCGCGTGCCGGCCGTTCTACCCCTGCACGGCGCGTGGCCTCACGGACGGATGATGCCCACCCCGGCACGCGTGCGCTCCCCGAGCTCGACCAGGGCGTCGCAGGCCTGCTCGAGGTCGAGGGTGCGGGTGACGAGGTCCTGGGGGCGCAGCGACCCCTCCCGCACGAGCGCGAGCAGGCCGGGGTAGTCCGCGGCGGCCATGCCGTGGCTGCCCAGCACCGTGAGCTCCTGGGAGATCACGCGCGGCATCGCCAGGCGCGGCGGCACCGCGTACAGACCGATCTGCACATGCCGTCCGAGCGGGGCGAGGGCGAGCAGCGCCGCATCCGTCGTCGCCTCACGGCCGAGCGCCTCCACCGTCGCCGTCGGCCGCTCCCCCGCCGCCTCGACGATCGCCGCGGCCGCCGCCGCCGGGTCGAGGCCGCGGGAGTCCACGGTCGCCGCGGCGCCGTGGGCGCGGGCCAGCGCGAGCGCCTCGGGGTCGACGTCCACGGCGACGGGGCGCGCGCCGAGCGAGGCGGCGATCATCACGGCGGACAGGCCGACCCCGCCGCAGCCGATCACGGCGACGCTCTCCCCGGCGCGGAGCCCGGCCCGTGCGGTGAGGCCCCGGTAGGCGGTCGCGAAGCGGCAGCCGAGGGTCACGACCGCCTCGGCGGGCAGGTCCTCGCCGACGGGGACGAGGTTGTGGTCGGCGCCGCGGATCACCACCTGCTCTGCCCAGGAGCCGTCATGGGTGAAGCCGGGCTGAGTCTGGTCCGGGCAGATCTGGGAGGCACCCTGGCGGCACCAGCGGCAGCGCCCGCAGCCCTCGACGAAGGGAGTGGTGACCCGGTCCCCGACCCGCACCGTCGTGACGCCCTCGCCGAGGGCCGCGACGCGGCCGACGAGCTCGTGTCCGGGCACGTGCGGGAGGGTCACGTCGGAGTCGTGACCGGCGAAGGCGTGGTGGTCCGAGCGGCACAGCCCCGTCGCCTCGACCTCCAGGACCACGCCGCCCGGCGGGGCCGACGGGGCGGGGAGGTCGCGGACCTCGGGACGGAGTCCGAACTGCTCGATGACGACGGCACGCATGAGGAGGAGTCTGTCAGTCAGGCGGCGCGTCGATCGCACTCCTGCCGCGCGACGAGACCCGGCTCGACGGCGCAGGCGTCAACTGGTGCGTGCCGCGAAGCGCCTGTCCGCCCGTTGGAAGGCACCGAGCCACGTGGCGAGCACGGCGTCCTCGTCGAGGGTGCGCTTGACGTCCGCACGCCCCGCCTCTCCCATCGTCCGGGCCAGCTCAGGTGCCTTCAGCAGCGTCAGGATCGACTCGGCGAGCGCCCGCCTCGCTCCCCGGGGCACGACGAACCCGGTCTCGCCGTCCCGGATGAGCGTCGAGGGACCGTACAGGCAGTCGTACGCCACGACCGGCGTCCCCACACCGAGGGACTCCGCGATCGAAAGCGGGAGCGCCTCCCATTCCGACGTCGACAACGTGCAGACGCTGCGCGCCATGACCTTCAACGATTCGTTCGTCCGGCCTTTGAAAAAGATGCTCGACGACAGCCCCAACTCGTCGACGAGGGACTCGAGCTCCTTCTTCGACGGTCCAGATCCGTAGATCTCGAGCCGAGCGGACGGACGCTCGTCGAGCACCTGCGCGAACGCGTGCACTGCTTCGTGCAGCGACTTCTGCGGGGCGAGCCGCGAGACCACGGACACCAGGTCGTGATCCTTCTCGACCTTTCCGACCTCAGGGAACCGGAGGACGTTCGGGACGACTGTCATGACGTCACCGCCCCCGATCCGCTCCACCATGTCCTGTCGCTGACGCTCGCTGAGCACGACGTAAGCATCGAGCTCCTCGACTCGTGCGAAGGGGGCCTCGTAGTCCGGCCTCAACGGGCTGTCGACCTCGAAAGGTGCCGTGAGGTGGCTGTTGTGCATCATCGCCATGCGCACAGCGCTGCCCGCTCCGAGGCCCATCACCTTCACGATCGCCGAGGACGACTCCGCGATGACGTAGGGAGCGACCGGGAAGGAGCCGACGATCTCCTGCAGCCACGCGACGTGCCACGCCGGGAGGCCGGAATGCCTGGTGACCGAGCGGGACCGGCGGTCCACAACGAACACGCCCTTCCCGCGGGCCGTCTTCGGGTCGATCCAGCGCTGCGCGTAGCAGAAGCCGTCCCTCGCGAGGAACAGCTCGCGGATCGCGACGTCGTCGGCGTCGAAGATCGTGCGCACGTGGGGAAAACCGTCGACATAGCTGTCGCGACGCACTCGCATCGCGTTCTCGTAGTAGTTGACGTGCTTGATCTCGCCCCTGTCGTTCCACCGGGTGAAGTCCAGGAGCTCGCCGGCACCGTCGAATGCTCGCCGATAGGCGCCATGCGAGTCCCTGCCGTCCTCGATGTAGCGCCTCGACGCCCGTCCATCGTCGCCGGGCTCCCCGCGGCTACCTCGCCTCGGCTTCCCGAGCCGGCCGCCCGAGGAGGTCCGGGCCGATCGGGACTCCACCCTCAGGCGATGCTCCTCATGGATGTTGAGGACTCGCACGCTTCGGGGGAGAGCTCCGGAGGCGACCAGCTCGCCGACACGCTCGGACTGTGCGGGTTCGTCGTCGAAGGTCGCCACCACGACCTCGCGACCGGCACGTGCAAACATTCCCGCCTGATCGAGCACCGCCTTGGTGGCACCGCCGAACCCGAGCTGGTGCGACACGATCACAATAGGACGATCAGTCAAGACAACTCCGACTCTGGATAAACCATCGGTCCGACAAGGGGAGACTGCTCGAGTCTCCCATGCGATGCGGCCGATTCTTCGCAGGACCAATCCGCGGCCCTGCACGTCGTCCCTCGCAGTTCGTCGATCAGCTCGGTCAGCCCTCGGCGCGGCCCTTGCGCCAGTAGCCCATGAAGGAGACCTGGTGCCGGTCCACGCCGAGCTCCTTGACCAGATGGCGGCGCAGGGTGGTGATCACTCCGGCCTCCCCGGCGAGCCAGGCGTAAAAGGGGCCGTTGCTCTCGGTGGTCTCCCACAGGATGGTCGAGTCGATGTCGACCTCCTCGAACTCGCCTGTCGAGGTTCCGGCGGCCGGTTCCGCGGAGTGCTCGCGGATCAGCTCGGGCCGCTCCTGGATCAGGGCGCGCACCGCGGGGTCGAGCAGGGTGCCGTGCGGGGCGTCGCCGCGGGCCAGCCAGGTCACCTCCACGTCGGATCGGCTGAGCACGCGCTGCTCGTCCTCGGCATGGGGCACCTCGATCAGGGCATGGCCCGTGAAGCCGGCCGGGAGCGTCTCGAGGATCGCGCAGATCGCGGGCAGGGCCGTCTCGTCGCCGGCGAGCAGCAGGCGCCGAGCGGTGCCGGGCCGGAACTCGATCCCGCCGTACTCGGGTCCGACCAGGCGGGCGTTCGGACCCAGCATCGTGATGGTGTCCCCCACCTGCGCGGCGGCGGCCCAGCGGGCGGCGACCCCGGATCCGGGCACGACGGGCTCCTCGAGGTGCAGCACCATGTCGATGTCGAGCTCCGGGTCGGGTCCGAGGTTCCCGGGGTGCCCGGCCCCGCGCCACGCGCGGATCGAGTAGGTGCGCATCCAGCCGCGCTCGGCGGTGTCGACCTGCAGCCAGTCGCGGTACCAGCCGTCGAAGGCGGAGAGCTCGGCGACGGCGTCCGGACGCAGCGCGGCGAAGAGGTCCCGGGTCGAGCCCGGCGCGGGGATGATCAGTTTCACCCGCAGGTCCAGCAGCGGCCCGCCCACGCCGAAGTGGCGCAGCTCGGGGCTCGTCAGGGTCAGTCGGACCAGGTTCGCGCCCACCGTGGTCCGCGCACCGACGGTGAGCTCGTAGGCGAGGCTCGAGGCCGCATCGAGCGCGCGGACGCGGAAGCTCTCGTCGGTCGCGGCGATCTCGTCCGTCCGTACGTCGGTCATCGGGTCCTCTACGGTGGCGGGGCGGTCCTGGTCTCGGCCTCGCCGAGCAGGAGTGAGGTGAGGCTGACCTTAGTCCCCGAGGGGCGACATGCTCAATCAGCGAGCGGCGGGGATGCGTCCCAGATCACCCCGGAGCGGTGCCGCGCCCGCGCCGCGCCGCCTCCGACGACTCGGAACGGCCCTGCGGCCGGAGCGGTGCCGCCGCCGCTCAGTCGTCGGCGGGCTCGGCGTCGCCCCCGAGGTCGCTCGGGTCCTCGAGCCCGTCGACCCCCGCCTGCCGGTACAGGGCGATGAACTCGCGGGCGGTGTCCGGCCCGATCATGAGGCGCAGCACCGGGGAGACCTCGAAGTCGTCGCCCTGCTCGTCCAGCAGCCCCGCACGCTGGACCTTCGCGATCGAGGCGCGGACCTCCTTCGCGAAGCCGGCCTCGTCGGTGGAGGTGGTGCGGCGGTAGGCCGCGAGCGCCTGCTGGATCTCCGACTCGGAGACGACGGTTCGCTGGCCGCGCGAGGACTGGGTGAGCAGCATCTGGCGCAGCACGAGCAGCAGCACCGAGTCCAGGCGGTTCATGCCGGTCAGGCGGCGCAGGAGCTTCGGTGCGTCGGGGTCGTCCTCGCTCTGGCGCACGAAGGCGACCTGGGCGTCGTCGTCGACGATCAGCTCGAGGAAGAGGTCCGCCAGCCGCGCCTCGATCGCGGTGCGGTCGCGCAGCAGCTGCGCGTAGCGCCCGCCGTCGCGTCGGCCGTCGAGGAAGGGGCCCTGGAGCAGGTGCACGAGCACCCGGCGGGAGTCGTCCACGAGCGCTCCGCCGGGCGCGGAGGGGCTCGCCTCCTCGGTCGGCGCGAGGTCGTCGGGGTCGGTGCGATGCGCAGCAGGGGTCACGGCGGGACAGCCTACCGGCGAGCCCTCCGGACAGAGGCGGGACAGGACTCCGACGCCCTCGCCGCCGGAGCCGACCTCGGCGGTGCCCGGCGTCGCGCCCACCCCCACGAACGAGGACCCGTGCCCGTGGCGGGAGCGACACGGCCGGCAGGCCTCGAGGCCGCTGCTCGGCCGGCAAGCCCCTGCACGTCCCGCCGAGCAGGGCCCGTCGGCCGCCATGAGCTGGGAGGTCTCCCCTGAGCAGTCGGCCGATCACCACCGCTGGCCATGCCTGCGCAGCGCGGCGCTCCCCCGATCACCTGGTCGAAATCCCCCAGGAATCTCTCAGATCTGGTGGAATCGGGGCACGCCCTGTGTTGGGACTCCCGGCCGGGGCGAGCTCCGCCGCCGCACGACGGAGCCGTCGACCGTGAAGGAGCCGACCATGGCTGACCTGTCCACCCCCTTGATCATCGGGATCGTCCTGCTGGTGCTCATCGTCGTCATCGTGCTGATCGTCGTGGGAGTCGGCGCCTCGAAGCGCCGTCGGCTCCGGCAGGAGGAGGACCGCCGGCGCGCCGCGGAGCTGCGGGAGCAGACCGCGCAGAAGGAGCAGGCCGTCCAGGAGCGCGATCTGGAGGTCCGTGAGTCCGAGCTGGAGGCTGACAGGGCGCGCCTCGAGGCGGAGCGCACGTCGAAGGAGGCCGAGCAGCAGCAGCTCGACGCCGAGCGCCGCCGGAACGCCGCCGCGGAGGAGCGCAAGGAGGTCGATCAGGAGCGCAGCACCCTCGAGGAGCAGCGCGCCGAGGCCGACCGCCTGGATCCCGACACCCCGACGAGCCACGAGCAGGATCGTGCTGCCGACGACCGCACCGGCCAGGACGCGAGCGTCCAGGACCCGGAGGCGCGCACCGGAGCCGATCGACTCGACGGCGAGCATCGCGTCGAGGAGCACCGCAGTGAGGAGCTCCGCAGCGAGCAGCACCACGACGGCGGGCGCCGCAGCGGTGCCGGGGCCGCGGCCGCGGCAGGCACCGTCGGCGCGGCCGGAGCCGTCGGCGCCGCCGCTGCGCACGATCGTTCCGGGAGCACGGAGAGTGCCGGGAGCTCGGCTGACGCCGGCCGCGCACCGACCGAGGCCCGCACCGCACCCGATGGTGAGGCGCCGGAACGTCGTGGCGACGCCGCGCCGACCGGTCACGAGGCTCGCACGGAGAAGCTCTCCGAGGACGCCGATGGGACGCCGCAGGATCGATCGCACGGCCGTCGTGCCGCGCGCGCCGAGGCCGACCTCCACGACGCCGACCCGGCGGAGGTCGACCGGCGGGGCGAGGCCGGAGCAGACGTCGGCCAGTCCGCAATCGACCGCAGCGACATCGACCGATCCGCGGACGACCGCACCGATCGCGACCGGCCCGCGACCGACCGCGGCGACCTCGGCCACGACAACCACGGCACCGAGCCCGCGGCACCCACCGAGGACCGCTCGACCGGAGCCGCAAGCGCAGCCGGCGTCGCCGGGGCAGCCGGCGGTGCAGCAGCGACCAGCCCCGCACGAGGCGAAAACTCCGCAGGCCAGGCCGACGGCCGACCTGTCGATACCCATAACGTCGACTCGCACGACATCGACCAGTCCGCAGTCGATCGCAGCGACGTCGACCAGTCCGCAATCGACCGCAGCGACATCGACCGATCCGCGACCGACCGCGGCGATCTCGACCGGACCGCGACCGACCGTGACGAACTCGGTCACGACGACCGCGGCACCGAACCCGCGGCACCCACCGAGGACCGCTCGACCGGAGCCGCAAGCGCAACCGGCGCATCCGACGTCGCCGGGGCAGCCGGTGGTGCAGCAGCGACCAGTCCCGCACGAGGCGAAGACTCCGCAGGCCAGACCGACGGCCGACCCGTCGAGGCCCACGCGGAGTCCGCGGGTTCCCGCGGGGAGCCCGTCGGGCATCACCAGGAGCCCGTCGGCGCCCACGACGGTCTGGCCGCTGGCGGTGGGGCGCCCGCCGGCACTCATGAAGCCGGCACCGGTGCCCATGAGGCCGATGCCGGTACTCGTCAGGCCGCCGGTGCGCAGGGCACGGAGCTCGGCCAGGACCGCACGGACCTCGGCCAGGACCACCAGGGCCTCGAGCACGACCGCCGGGACACCGGCCAGGACCGCTCGAGCGTCTCGCAGGACTGGTCGAGCAGCGCCGAGGACCAGCACGCCGCCGGCCAAGACCGGTACGGCTCTGCTCAGTCCCAGCCCGGCGCCCAGCCCGTCCAGTCGGGCACCGAGCCGGTCCAGCCCGTCACCGAGCAGGACCGACTCGGCACTGAGCAGGACAGACTCGGCGCTGAGCGGGACCGGCTCGGCGCTGAGCGGCAGGTCCCGCAGCACCAGGACGGTCCGTCGTTCCGCCCCGCCGACGGTGCCAGCGCGGCCGGGCAGGACGGAGCCCCCCGCCAGGACGGCCCCCTGCCCCAGGACGACCGCGAGGCGCCCGGGGACGACTCGCTGAGCCGGGAGCCGGCTCAGGGCGAGGTCGAGGAGGATCCGTTCTTCCAGCAGGAGCGGCTGCTGCGCGAGCAGGACGGCGATCTCCCGCCGAAGGCGCCGGAGTTCGGCACCGCCGAGGACGGCACCTCGGGGAACCGTCTGCCGGAGGACGACGTGGACGGGGGGGGACGGGGACGCCCGCCGCTGAACCGTCCCGCCCGCAGGCGCGGCCCCGGTGCCTCCACGGCACCGGGGCCGCGCTCTGTCCGTGACCGCGCCGCGCCCGGGAGTGCGTGCGAGACTGTCGGCCATGTCCGAGCGCACGCCCCGCACCCGCATGGACGACCTCACGGTCGAGCGGGTGCTGCGCGTGGTCGAGGCGATCCCGCCGGGCCGCGTCGCCACCTACGGGGAGGTGGGCGCGATCGTGGGCGTGGGTCCGCGCCTGGTGGGCCGGATCATGGGCACCTGGGGCTCCTCGGTGCCGTGGTGGCGCGTCACGAACGCCTCCGGTGACCATCCGCTGCTCGCCCGCGCCCTGCCCCACTGGCAGGAGGAGGGGATCACGGTGAAGCCGAACGGGCTCGGCTGCCGGATGAGCGACTTCGGCACGGACCTCGAGCAGCTGCGCGCCGAGGCCCACCCGGCCCTCGAGCAGCTCGAGAAGGAGCCCTCCGCCCGGGAATGATCCGGTCGCGTCAGCTCGCGCGCGAGGCCGTGACGTCCTCCCGGGCCGTCCAGGACGGCGCCGCCTCGAGGAGCGCGGCGAAGCGCTCCAGCCGCTCCCGGGTCGTCCCGTCGGCCGGGACCATCACGATGATCCTGGTGCCCCGCTCGGGATCGAGCCACAGGCTCTGGAAGTGCACGTCCAGGTGCCCGGCGTGCGGGGAGACGTACTGACGCAGCCGCGGCCGCTCGTCGGCGACCTCCAACGTCTCCCACATCACCCGGAAGTCCTCGGAGCGGGCGAGCAGGCGTTCGAGGAGCGAGTCCACGCGCGGATCGCCGCGACGCTCCGCCCGACGGGCGCGCAGGCGCGCGACGATATCGGGCAGCACGAGGTCCTCGTCGACCAGGCTGCCCCGCCAGGCCGGATGGGTGAACATCAGCCACGCGCAGTTGCGCTCGTCGGCCGGCAGGGCGTCCAGGTCGCTGAACAGGTAGCGGTACATCCGGTTCGAGGCGACGATCTCGTAGGCGTCGGTCTGCACCGCGGCGGGGAAGGGGAGGAGCTGCTCGAGCAGGGCGGTGTGCTCGGGGCGCAGGGTCATCAGCGGTGCCTGCCGGAAAGGGGCGCGATCGGCGAGCACGAACAGGTGGTGGCGCTCGGCCTCGGACATCCGCAGCACCCGGGCCACGGCCTCGAGGACCTGCTCCGAGACCCCGGTGGCCCTGCCCTGCTCGAGCCAGGTGTACCAGGTGGTGCCGATGCCGGCGAGCTGGGCGACCTCCTCGCGGCGAAGCCCCGGGGTGCGGCGCCGACCCAGCGGCGGCAGCCCTGCCTGGCCCGGGGTGATCTTCTCCCGGCGGGCCCGGAGGAAGGCTCCCAGCTGCTTGCGTCGCTCGGCGGAGGAATCCATGCCCTCCAGTGTGCGCCGGACGGGCGCTCGCAGCCAGGTGGTGCTGGTACCGGTATGAGCAGGCTCCTGGTCCCAGGATCGGCCCGGCGGGAGCGTGGGGCCATGTCCTCGCACTCCCTCGTCTCCTCCTCCCCCGCCCCCGCCGCGGCGCCCCCGGTCCAGGCGGCGCTCACCGGCTGGGGCCTCGCCGTGCTGCTGATCAGCTACGCCCCGGTGAACTTCACCTTCGGGGCGGTGAACGTGCTGGCCGACGCCATCGGCCGCGACCTCGGGGCCGACGGCGCCGGCCAACAGCTCGTCCTCGCGGCCTATACGACGGCCTTCGCCGCGAGCCTGGTGATCGCCGGGCGGCTCGGCGACCGGTGGGGTCGGCGGCGCCTGCTGCTGATCGGCGGCCTCGGCGTGGCCCTGCTCAGCGCCGCCACCGGACTCGCCCCGGACCTGAGCACCGCGGTGATGCTGCGGGTGCTGCTCGGCATCGCCGCGGGCCTGCTCACCCCTCAGGTGCTGGCGACCATCCAGTCCGCCGCCTCCGGCACGGCTCGGTCGCGGGGCCTGATGCTCTTCGTCGCGGTCAGCGGCGCCAGCACCGTGGTGGGGCAGATCTCCGCCGGAGCCCTGGCCGCCGCCCTGCCCGAGCACGTCGGCTGGCGCGCCGTGCAGGTCCTCACCGGGCTGATCGCCCTGGTCGGTGTCGCCGGGCTGCGTCTCGTGCCGCGCACCCGCTCCACGGCGCCGCTCTCTCTCGACGCGGCAGGCGCCGCCGTGCTCGCGGCGAGCCTGCTGGCGATCGTCGTGCCGCTGACCCTGGGACGCTCGCTCCACTGGCCGCTGTGGACGGTTCTCTCGCTCGTGGCGGGGGCCGGGCTGCTGGCGTGGTTCTGGGCGCTGCAGCGTCGCGCCGAGCGGGCCGGCATCGTGCCCGTGGTGCCGCCGTCGGTGCTGCGGCTCACGGTGGTGCGCCGCGGGCTGCTCATGACGCTGCTGTTCTTCACCACCTACGGGGCGCTGCTCTACGAGCTCTCCGCCTTCGCGCAGCTGCGCTACACCCAGGGCGCGCTCGGCCCGGCGCTGCTGGTGCTCGGCTTCGGCATCGCCTTCATCGCGACCTCCCTGGCCCTGCCGCGGCTGCTCCCCGCCGCCGGCGAGCGGACCATGGCCGCGGCCGGCCTCGCCCAAGCGGCGACGCTGTCCGTGATCGCGCTGCTCATCGCCTCCGGACACCACGACATGGCCTCCCTGCAGTGGGCGCTGATCCCGCTGGGCGCGATCCAGGCGCTCATGTTCGGCCCCGTCCTGCAGACGGTGCTCTCCCGCGCTCCGCAGTGGGCGGCCGGGGTCAGCAGCGGGCTGTTCGCCACGGTCCAGCAGCTCGGGCTGACGCTCGGGGTGGCGCTGCTCGGCGGCCTGTTCTGGTCCCTGGCAGGTCCCGCCCAGGAGAATGCGCAGAGCGCCCTGTCGACCGTGGTCTGGATCCATGCGGGCAGCGCGCTGGTCTTCGTCGCGCTCGCCCGCAGCCTGCGCACCCGTCGGCCGGGACCGCGCTGACCCGCCGTGCGGACTCGGCCCCGCTCACTACTCCGCGGGGACGTCGTCCAGGAAGAAGAAGCTCGGCACCTTCGCGGCGTAGTCGTTGCCGTCCAGCTCCCGCCAGGTGACGATCTCGGTCGAGCCCTCGCGCGGCTGCGCATGGGTGGTCGCCAGGAACATCAGCCCGATCACGCTCGCGAGGCCCTGCTCGGCGGGCCTCTCCCGCAGCACGTCGCCGATCGTCGCCTGTCCGGACCGGCCGCGCACGTCGTTGACCTGCGTGGTCAGGCCCACGATGTCGATGTCGTTGGTGCGCACCAGGTCCTGGAGCACCTCGACGGACAAGGCCGTCGCATCGTGCACCTCGGCCTCCGCGGGCGCCCCCGGATCGGTGGGGTCCTTCAGCCGGTGCTGGGCGACGGAGCTCACCAGCACGCGCGAGAGGTCGAGCTCGAGCGGGAAGGCGGTGCGGGTGGACACCTCGTCCTTCTGCGCGAGCGCCACACCCTGCGCCTCCTGCAGCGCCTCGAGCAGCACCCGGTGCTGGCGGAAGTCCTGGGAGCGCACGAAGCGGGCGAGGGAGCGGTACAGCTCCGTCTTGACGTCCAGCACCTCCTGCGCGGGCTCGTAGAGGTCGCTGAACACGTTGGCGAGCAGCTCCCGCTCGTCCCGCGAGAGGGAGCGGGCGAAGTCCCGCTCGAGCAGACGGTCCACGAGCTCCTGCGTGGTGCGGGTCTGGACGGGGTCGTTCAGCATCCGGAAGAACGCGGTGAAGGTCCGGCCGACGGTCGACTGGCCCAGCAGGTCGTCCCCGGCCAGGAGCTGCTCGAGGATCTCGCCGCGCGAGCCCTCCGGGGAGAGGATCTGCTCGCGCAGGTGCAGGTCCACGGCGCGCAGGTCCTCGCGGTACTGGAGGAAGTCACCGGAGAGCTCGGCCGCGATCTGGAGGATGTCCCGCAGCCGGTCCACGGACGCCTCGGAGCTGGGCAGCAGGAGCTCGCCCTCGGCGAGCTCGCGGATCTCCTGCTCGATCCGCTCGCGGCGACGCTGCAGATCGGCCAGCCGCACGTCACGGTCGGTCTCCGTCTCCTGGGCGAGGCGGTCGAACTGCTGGATCACCAGCTGCAGGCGCGACTGGGTGGTGGTGGGGCGGTGCTCCTCGAGCGAGGCGATGAACTGGATCGCGTCGATCGTGGCGGGGCTCGGCTCGAAGGTGGTCTCGGTGTGCTGCGGGTCGTCGCGCCGGGTCAGGTAGCCCTCGCGCACCCAGGCGTCGACGTACTCGGCCGCGCTGCGGCCGCCGCGGGTCTCCTCCTCGACCCCGTCCGCCGTGTCGGACCCGTCGGCCGCGGCCTCGTCGTCGTGCAGCAGCGCGAGATGCGCGCCGACGCGGGCGACGAGCTCGCTGCGCGGCAGCCGACGGTCGCCGGACGGGAAGGTGGCCTGCAGGATCGCGAGTACCGCGGGGGCCTTCGTCGCGGCGAGCAGGCGCCAGGTGCTGGCCCGGCGCAGCTGCTCGTAGGCCTCCTTGCGCGCGGACACGGCGTCGCTGCGGCGGTCGGTCCACCGGTTCGGCTCGGTCGTGGTCACGGTCAGCGAGTCTAGCGGTGACAGCCCCCGGAGCGGACGCACTCCCCGCCACGCAGTGCTCCAGCTCTGCACGGAGCACGCCTGTCGGAGCACGCTTCTCGCCGAACCCGCCATGCCGGTCGTCATTGCACTCGTCACTGCACTCGTCATTGCGGTCAGTAGGATGAGCTCCGCAATGAGCGCCCCCTCGTAGGTCAGCGATGGAAACTCAGGACCTGGTCGACGACCTCCGCCGTCGCGGGGTGGAGACCAGACGTATCGAGCTCAAGGCGGCCGTCGGCGGGATCCCCAAGTCGCTCCCCGAGACGCTGAGCGCGTCCGCCAACACTGCAGGAGGCACCGTCCTGCTCGATGACGGCATCGTGACGCTGCCTTCATGGTGGAGTTGATCAGGAAGTTCACCAACGCCTGGACCGACCTGCTGTTCGCCGCGTTCTTCTCCTCGCCGGCGAACGGACCGGTCACCCTCGCCCTGAACAACCTCGCCAACGGCGCGCTGCTGGCCAACTACGGCGTCTCCATGGCGGGCGCGCTGCTCGCCTCCCTGCCGACGCTCGTGGTGTACATCGTGCTGAGCAAGTACTTCCTGGCGGGGCTCATGCAGGGGTCGGTGAAGGGCTGAGCTGAGGGGTGCCGGGGCTGGCGGCGCCGGCCACCGGCCCCGCCCGCGCCCAGCGATCCCCGACCACCGAGTGCTGCATCTCGACCGCTTCGGCGGCCTGATGGCGACTGAGATGCAGCACTCGATGCCGGCGGGGCGGGAGGCCGCCTGAGTTCCGGGCCGGGCTCTCCAGCTCCCCCATCGAGCGCTGCATCTGGACCACTACGACGGCCCGACAGCGGTCCGGACGCAGCACTCGGCGGCGGTGGTTCCAGGCGGATTCGGAGACATGACTCGGGATGCCACTTCCCGGATCCGATACTGCCTCGCGCTCGAAGCCGATCAGCGCGCAGTCACTCATGCGAGGGCGTCGACAGACAGCTGAGGAACGCCTGTGCTGCCGGTGCGGGGTTGAAGCTGCTCCATGCGAGGTACTCGATGCGGGTGGGGCCCGACGTGAGCGAGATGGTTCGCAGGTCGTCGCCGTCGCCGGGGATGACGGCCGGTGGGAGCAGCGCGACGACGAGCCCCTGTCGGACCAGATCGAGCATGAGGTCCGTGCTCATGACCTCGAAGGCGACGTCGCGACGGACCCCGACGGCATGGAACGCGAGGTCCGAGGGGATGCGGCCCGGTGTGCCCTCGGGGAAGTCCACGAACGCCTCGCCGGCCAGCTCCTGCAGCTGCAGCCTGCGTCGACCGGCGAGTTGGTGATCGGCGGAGACGACGGCGACGAGCCGTTCCCTGGCCAGCACTCGCGTGGCCACTCCCGTCGGCGACGTGCTGTCGGGCAGGCCGAGCACGGCGACGTCCATGCCGCCCGCACCGATCGCGGCGATGAACTCGTCGCTGCCGCCGCCCCTGAGCCTGATCCGCACTGCGGGGTGGGTGCGGTGGAACCGTCCGAGCGCGGCGGGGACGTCGAGCGCGGTCACGGTGGGGATCACGCCGACGGTCAGGGAGCCGCGGATCTGCCCGTTCGCCGCTGCCGCCTCGGAAGCGGCGCGTTCGGCGGCGTCGAGGCTCGCACGGGCGTGCACGAGGAACGCCTCACCGGCGGCGGTGAGCTCGACACGGCGGCTGCTGCGGGCGAACAGCGTGACCCCGAGCTCGCGCTCGAGCGCCTTGAGCTGGTGGCTGAGCGAGGACTGCACCACGAAGCACCGCTCCGCCGCGCGGGTGAAGTTCTTCTCCTCGGCGATGGCGATGACGTACCGCATCTGCTGCAGATCCATCCATCCATGGTCGCAGTGCATTCTTGGTATGACAACAATCTGTTGGACTCATGAATGGGGCGGTCCGACGATGAACCCATGAGCACCACGACGACCCCGCCCGCGCCTGCGGGCACTGCGGAGATCACCGCGCACCGCGCGGGCTGGACGGCGCTGACCGCGATCGCGCCGATGGCGTGGGGCACGACCTACATCGTCACCACGCACCTGCTGCCCGAGGGCCACCCGCTGTTCGCGGCCATGATGCGGTCCCTCCCCGCGGGAGTGATCGCGCTGCTGATCGCCCGGCAGCTCCCGCGCGGATCGTGGTGGTGGAAGAGCCTCGTGCTCGGCACCTTGAACATGGGGATGTTCTTCCCGCTGCTGTTCGTCGCCGCGCAGGAGCTCCCCGGCGGCGTCGCGGCCACCCTGGGTGCGGCGCAGCCGATCGTGATCGCGTTCCTGGCGGTGGCGATCCTGCACGAGAAGCTGTCCCTCCGCCGCGTCTGCTGGGGAGTGCTCGGGATGGCCGGCGTCGCGCTCGTCGTCCTCGGCCCGGAGGCGGCCATGTCACCCGTCGGCGTCCTCGCAGGCCTCGCCGGGGCCGCCTCGATGGGAACGGGGGTGGTGCTCACCAAGAAGTGGGGGCGCCCCGAGGGAGTCTCCGCGATCGGCCTCGCCGGATGGCAGCTCACCGCCGCGGGGCTCGTGCTCCTGCTCCCCGCCCTCCTCGTCGACGGCGTTCCGCCCGGCATCGACGGCGCCGCCGTGCTCGGCTACGGCTGGCTGGGCCTGATCGGTGCGCTGCTGACGTACACGATCTGGTTCTCCGGGCTCCGTCGCCTGCCCGTCACGGCGACAGCGCTGCTCGGACTGCTCTCCCCGCTGGTGGCCGCGGCCCTCGGGGCCGCTCTCGCCGGTGAAGCCCTCAGCGCGGTGCAGCTCCTCGGCTTCGCCCTCGCCCTGACCGCGATGCTCGCCGGCCAGCTCCCGTCCCCGACACGGAAAGCACAGGATCGCTCATGAGAATCGCCGTCTTCGGCGCCACCGGCATGGCCGGCGCCGCCATCGTCTCCGAGGCCATCGCCCGAGGACACCAGGTCATCGCGGCATCACGACAGCCCTCCGCCACCGCTTCCGACGACGGCCGCCTCAAGGCGCGGGCCGTCGACGTCGCCGATCCCGACGCGGTGGGCCCGGTGCTCGCCGAGGTCGATGTCGCCGTGCTCTCCATCCGCCCGGCGCCCGGCGAGGAGCACCGGCTCGCGGCGTTGACGCGCGGCGTCCTCGACGTGGCCGCGCGCCATCGCACACGAACCCTCATCGTCGGCGGCTCCGCACCGCTGCGCTCACCGAGCTGTCCGGACCGCCTGCTGATCGACGATCCCGAGCACGTCCCCGAGGCGTGGAAGACGATCGCGCAGGCCAGCCTCGACCAGTACGACGCCTGCCAGGAGCACCCCTGCACCGGGTGGGTGTACCTCAGCCCACCGGCGGTGTTCGAGCCGGGCGAGCGCCGCGGCAGCTACCTGCGCGGCACCACCACTCTGGTGACCGACGCGAACGGCGTCTCCCGGATCACCGCACCGGACCTCGCCATCGCCGTGCTGGACGAGCTCGAGGACCCCGGGGCTGAACGGCACTTCACCGTCGCACAGCGCCCTGCGTCCTGACCCCTCCCGGCTGCCTCTGGATCGCGACGACTGTCGTTCGGGCACTCGGGGTGCCACGAGGACCCGTTCCGCCATCAGACGTCGACCCCGCGCATCGAGTGCTGCATCTCGACCGCTACGACGGCCCGGCAGCGACTGAGATGCAGCACTCGATGCAGAGGGGCGGGAGCTGGTGAGCCGGGGCCCGGCCCGGGCCGCGACCCGGTCGCCACACGGTCCCCGCGCCCCCGAGTACACTCGACCGTGAACGTTCACGGCGTGGCGCCGTGACCGAGCGACGCCGACCTCAGGAGAGCCTCACCGATGAGCACCCCCGCCCCGAACAGCACCACCCCGCTGCCGCCCGCCGACCGCTCCGACCGCTGGTGGGAGGACCTCGCCGGGGGCAGGAACCGGCTGCGCGGCCGCGCGCACCTGCACTCCGACGCGCCCGAGCTGAACCTCGACGGCACCTGGGACTTCCGCTACGGCACCCGCGCCGATGGCACCGACCTCGGCGAGCCGACCTCGATCGAGGTGCCGGGGCTGTGGCAGCTGCAGGGCCACGGCGCCCCGCAGTACACCAACGTCGTCTACCCGATCCCGGTGGACGTCCCCCACGTCCCGGACGAGAACCCCACCGGGCACTACTCCCGCTCGGTCACGGTCCCCGCCGACTGGGCCGCGGCCCTCGAGGGCGGCGCCCGGGTGCTGCTGCGCTTCCAGGGCGTGGACTCGAGCGCGAAGGTGTGGATCGACGGGGCGGAGATCGGCGTGACCTCCGGCTCGCGCCTGACCCAGGAGTTCGACGTCACCGAGGCCCTCGCCGCCCCCGGCGAGCACCGCCTGGACGTGCGCGTGGTGCAGTGGTCGGTGAACACCTACGTCGAGGACCAGGACATGTGGTGGGCCTCGGGCATCTTCCGCAGCGTCGACCTGCTGCTGCGTCCCGTCGGCGGCATCCACGACCTGGTCACCCGCACCGACTACGACCCCGCCACCGGGCGCGGCACCCTCAGCGCGACGGCCTACGGGGCCGGCGGCGAGGTCGTCCCCGCGACGGTGCGCATCGCCGAGCTCGGCCTCGAGGCCGCGGCCGACGGCGCCGAGATCGCAGCCGGCGAGGTGGGCCCGTGGAGCGCGGAGTCGCCGCGCCTGCACGAGGCGACGGTCTCCACCGAGGCGGAGACCGTCACGCTGAAGCTGGGCTTCCGCCGCGTCGAGGTGGACGGGGAGATCTTCCGCGTCAACGGCGAGCGGATCGTGTTCCGGGGCGTGAACCGCCACGAGGCGGATCCCGTCGTCGGCCGCACCCAGCACCTGGAGAACCAGGACCTCGACGTCGCGCTGATGAAGCAGCACAACCTCAACGCCGTGCGCACCTCGCACTACCCGCCCCACCAGCGCTTCCTCGAGGTGTGCGACGAGCTGGGCCTGTACGTGATCTGCGAGGGCGACTTCGAGACCCATGGCTTCCACGTCGACTCCACGTGGGGCGAGGACGGCAGCGGCGCGGCCGAGCGCCCGGCGGCGGACGAGCGGTTCCGCCCGCTGCTGTGCGAGCGGACCGAGCGCTTCGTGCTGCGGGACCGCAACCACTCCTCGATCGTCATGTGGTCGATCGGGAACGAGGCCTCCACCGGTCCGGTCACCGAGGCGATGATCGAGACGGTCCGCGCGACCGACCCGACCCGCCCCGTGATCTACGAGCAGGACTACCGCGCCCAGCACGTGGACGTGTTCTCGCTGATGTACCCCACCCATGACGAGACCGAGCAGATCGGTCGGCGCGCGCTGACCGACGAGTACCGCGAGAAGCTGGTGGGGATGCTGGAGCACCTGGGCGTGGACCCGGGCACGGCGGGCTTCGGGTCCGACGAGGCGCCGATGCCGGCGCTGTCCAAGCCGTTCCTGTGGATCGAGTACGCGCATGCGATGGGCAACGGCGCGGGCGCGCTGAAGGAGTACATGGACCTGGTGCACCGCTATCCGGCGCTGCACGGCGGCTTCATCTGGGAGTGGATCGACCACGGCCTGGTCACCGTCGACGCCGAGGGCCACGAGATCTACGGCTACGGCGGCGACTTCGGCGAGCGCCTGCACGACGGGAACTTCGTGGCCGACGGGCTGGTGCTCCCGGACCGCACGCCCTCCCCCGCGCTGCTGGACGCGAAGCACCACTACTCCCCCGTCGGCCTCGAGGTCGGGGCCGCGGCGGCGACGCTCGTGAACCGCTACGCCTTCTCCGACCTCACGCACCTGCGTGCCGAGGTCTCACTCGACCTGCAGGAGAGTTGGCAGGAGCTGGAGCTGCCGGATCTCGCCCCCGGCGCGAGCGCCGAGCTGCCGCTCCCGGCCGGGGAGCAGGGCGCGGTGACGGTGCGCCTGGTGACCCGGGAGGCCGACGGGCCGGTCCCGGCGGGGCACGAGATCGTCGCCGCCTCGCACGTGGACGCCGAGCGCCTCGCCGCCGCGACCGCCGGGGGCGGAACGGCCGCAGGGGCCGCGACGGCCGCTGGCGACGCGACCGCCGCGGCGGGCACCGCCCCGTCGGCCCCGCAGCAGCAGGTCGACGGGTCCTGGCAGGTGGGTCCGGCGCGGCTGGACGACCTGGGCCGACTCGTCGGGCTCGGGGAGCTCGAGGTCGAGCACGCGGGCGCGGACCTGTATCGCGCCCCGGTGGACAACGAGCGGGCCCGCACCCGCTATCCGCTCGAGGCGCGGTGGAAGCGGATCGGGCTGGACGCGGCCCGGCGCCGCCTGGTCGGGATCGAGGCGGACGCCGAGCAGCTCGTGGTCCGCTCCCGGATCGGACTGGACGGCAACGCCCTGCACGCCGACGTGCTCGAGCGGTTCCGCGCCGACGGCGACGGGGTCGAGCTCGCGGTGACGGTGAGCCCCTCGCCGCTGTGGCCCGAGGACCTGCCGCTGCCGAGGATCGGCTGGACCCTCGCGCTCCCCTCGGCCCCGGGCAAGGTGGAGTACGAGGGCTTCGGCCCGCACGAGTCCTATCCGGACACGGGCGGCGGCACCACCTTCGCGCGCCGCACCGCGACGGTCGAGGAGCTGCAGGTCCCGTACGTGTTCCCGCAGGAGAACGGCAACCGCGCCGGGGTGGTGCGGGCCGTGCTCCGCGACAGCACGGGGCAGGGCGCAGGTCTCGAGCTCACCGCCCCGGAGGGCCTGGGTCTCGCGGTGCGGCCCTGGTCCACCGCGGAGCTCGATGCCCGTGCGCACGACGGGGCGCTGCGCCCGGACGGCCTCACCTGGGTCACGCTCTCGGCCGCGCTGCACGGCGTGGGCTCGGCGGCCTGCGGCCCCGAGCCCCTGCCCCAGCACGTCCTCGCCGCGCGGGAGGAGAGCTTCCGGTTCCGCCTCGCTCCGGGACGGCGCTGACCCTCCGGCGAGAGGCGGTGTCCCTCCCCGCGCGCGTCGGGGAGGGACGCGGGCTCCGGGTGCTCGATACCCTGGATGCGGCGTCACCGTGACGCCGGGACACGACGCTCCGCACAGGGCGGGGCACGAGGGGGACGCATGACGCAGGGGTACGGACCGCAGGACGGCGGCCAGGGACAGTGGGGCCAGCAGCAGCCGCAGCAGCCCCAGTGGGGGCAGCAGCAGGCAGGCCCGCAGCAGCCCGGGCCCCCGCAGCAGTGGGGACAGCCCTCGCCCGCTCCGGCCTCCCCGGGCTGGGGGCAGGGCTCGCCCGGCCCGACGTCCGGCGGCCACCCCGGCGCGTCCGGCGGCTATCCGGGCGCAGCCGGCGGTTATCCGGGCGCTGCCGGGGGCTATCCGGGCGCAGCCGGCTCCCCCGACGGTGCGAACTGGCCCCGGGTGAAGACGCTCGGCCTGCTGCTCCTCATCGGTGCGGCACTGCTGCTGGTGATCCGGCTGGGCATCGACCTCGCCGCGATCGTCGGCGCCGAGGGGCTCGCGGCCTCGAACGCCGGCGGATCCGTCACCGGCGGCGTCGCCCTCGGGTCGAGCCTCGTCCTGCTCCTGCTGTACATCGTGAACCTCCTAATCAGCCTCGTGGTGCTCGTCCTCGGGATCGTCGCGGCGGTCATGGGCCGGGGCCGGGCCCGGCTCGGCGGCATCCTCGTCGCCGTCGGGATCCCGGTCGCCACGGTCCTGTACTGGATCCTCTCGTTCGTGATGGGCTTCGTGCTCGCGGCGACCGGCGCGGTCGACGTGGAGACGGCCGAGCTCACCGCCTCGCACTTCCGGACGGTCTACGCCGTGGACCTGGTCCGGGTCGTCCTCGCGGTCGGACTGATCGGCCTCGGCGCCTTCTTCGTGCACAGCACCGCGCGCAGGAGGCTCGCCGCCTGAGCGTCTCCCGGCCCGGATCGCAACCGCACCGTCACCGGCGGGCCGGGCGGTCCCGCAGGTCGCCCGCTACGCTGGAACGGGCGTCGACGTGACGCCGCACGACGACGACCCCGCCGCTCGGCGGGGCCACGAGGGAGACGCATGACTCAGGGGTACGGGCCGCAGGGCGGCCAGCAGGGCCAGTGGGGGCCACAGGGACAGGACCCGCAGCAGCCCGCTCAGCAGCCGCCGTGGGGCCAGCCCTCGCCGGCGCCGGCCGCGCCGCAGTGGGGCCAGCAGTCCCCGCCGCCGGCTCCCCCGCAGGGCGAGCAGCCCCCGTGGGGCGCGCCGCCCGCCGCGCCCCCGCAGGCCTCCCCGGCGCAGCCGCAGTGGGGCCAGCACTCGCCCTCGCCCTCTCCTCATCACTCCTCGCCGGCACCGCAGCCGTGGAACCAGGCGTCCCCGCCGCCCGCGCCCGCCGGGTACCCGGGAAGCGCCGGGGCCGCTGGGGCCGCAGCACCTGCCGGCGGGGGAAGCTCCACGGTCGGGAAGCTCGTGACCTGGATGTTCTACGCGGTGCTCGCCGTGGTCGCGGTGCGCCTGATCGGCAACGTGATCGTCTTCGGGATCGGCTTCGTCGGCGGGGCGGCGGGCTCGATGGAGATCGCCGGCGTCGGCAGCATCTTCGGAATCCTGCTCCTGATCGCCAACGGCATCGTGACCCTCGCGCTCCTCGTGCTCGCGGTCATGGTCGCGATCCAGGCGCAGGGCCGGGGCCGCACCGGCGCGATCATCATCCTCGCGACGGTGGTGCTCGCGGTCATCGCCTACTGGATCCTCCGCGGGATCCTGCTCGCGGTCTACGCCAACGCCGACTACAGCACGGTCGGCATCATCTCGATCGTCTACCTGATCGCCGAGATCCTCCGTGCGCTGGTCGTCTTCGCCGCCCTGATCGTCGGCGCGCTCCTGGCACGCCGCTGGGCGAAGGAGAACGCCTGACGGCTCCTGCCCTGATCACCGCGCCCCGGTCCTGCTCGCAGGGCCGGGGCGCGGTGTCCCCGCCTCCGCCGGCCGCGCCCCTCAGGGAGCGAGCAGCACGGTCTCCTCGGAGGTGGTGACCAGCGCGCGTCCGCCGCTCGCGGGATGCCACGCGGTGAACGTCCCGGTGACGACGTGCTCAGCGGTGACCTCGCCGTCCTCCGCCGCGATCACGCGCAGCCGCTGCGCGCCGCGCGGGTCCAGGGGCCGCTCGCGTCCGATCTCGTCGAGCACGACGGCGGTGCCCGCGGCGAGGCTGCCGCGCACCTCCGCGTCCGGGTCGTCGAGCGGGAGGGTCCAGCTGTTCGTCCCGGTCGCGGTGTCGTAGGCGAGGAGCTGTCCGGCCGCGTTGGTGAGCACCATCCGGGTCCCGTCGATGCCGATGCGGGCCGTGAACGCCTCGGCCTGACGCACGCCGTCCCCGCCCGGCGCGATCCATTCCGCGCCGTGCTCGGAGGCGAGGATCTCGCCGTCGGCCGTGGTCCCCTCCTCGGTCCCGGCGGCGAGCACCCGGCCGGCGTCGAGGCGCACCGTCCACTCCCCGGCCGGCGAGGGGACGGACTCCCACAGCCTGCTGCCGTCGCGGAAGGCGGAGGCGGTGAGCGCGCCGTCCTCGGCCGTGCACGCGGTGAGCACGAGCGGGCCCTGCTCCTGCACCGACTGCGGATCCGGCGGTGCGGGAGTCGCCGCGATGCGGCAGTCGGCATCGGCCGGGGCGAGGACCCCGCCGACGGGGAAACCCGTGGCGGGGTCGATCTGCAGCCACCCCTGGGGGGGGTCGAAGCGCAGCGGCACGGCCGGGAGCACACCGGTCGCGGCGACGGCGTCGAGCGCTCCGGGGACGGTCCGCGCAGCGGCGGGGACCTCGACGCCGGCCGGGTCGGGGCCGCGGGTCTCCTCGGCGTCCATGACGGTCCACAGCGGCTCGGCCGGTGCGGCGAGGTCGACGCCGCGCAGCCGGCAGGCGCCGTCCTCGCAGGCACGGACCACGAGCAGGTCCCCGTCGAGCGCGAGCGGGGTCCCGGGCACCTCGACGGGTGCGGACTGCGCGCCGCCCTCTCCGTCGGCGCTCCCCGCGGCGTCGTTCCCGCCGCCCAGCGCGCTCACCCGCGTGACGTCCCCCGTCACCTGCACCAGGCGCGTGCCGTCGGCCGAGAGCGCGAGGACGTCCTCCGGTCCGGCCTCGACGTCCTGCACTCCGGTCGACGCGTCGACCAGCTGCGCGGAGCCGTCGGCGCGGCGCACGAGCAGCGGGCCCTGCCCGTTCGGGGCGGAGGCGACGGCGTCGTCCTCGCCGAGCGGTGCGATCCCGGCCGCGGCGGCGCGGTCCAGGGGCTCCGTGCGCGCGACGAGCACGGCCGGGACGGTCAGCGCGAGGGCGACGACGAGGGCGAGGCCGGCCGCGAGCAGGGTCCGCACCCGTCGGCGGAGCCGTCCGCCGAGCAGGGCGATCAGGAGCACGCCGAGGCCGGCGCCGGCGAGCAGCCCGGCCGCGAGGCGCAGCGCTCCGAGCAGGAAGTGCCCGCCCAGCAGGGCGCAGATGCCGGCGAGTGCGAGCAGCACCACCGCGAGACCCAGCGCCGTCGCGGTGTCGGGCGCCGGATCGGGCCGCGCATCCGTGGTCGTGCCGGTCGCGGCGACGGTCCCGGTCCCCGGGGCGGTCGGGGCCGCGCTCTCGTCCGACGCCCCCGCGGACGCGTCGTCCGTCGTCCGCTCCGGCTCCCCGTCCATGCCGGGCCGCGGTGCCCAGGGCGACTGCTCGCTCACCGGATGCTCACCGCGCCTGCCCGTAGTAGGCGCCGGTGGTCTCCTCCCGCAGGGCGTCGAAGGAGCCGTCCTGGAGGGAGGCGCGTATGCGGTCCACGAGTCGCACCACGAAGCGCTCGTTGTGGATCGTGCACAGCGTGGAGGAGAGCATCTCCTTGGCCCGGAACAGATGGTGGACGTAGGCCGCGGTGTAGTGGGTGCAGGTGTAGCAGTCGCAGGTCTCGTCGATCGGCGCGAACTGACGGCGATAGCGGGAGCCGGTGAGGTTCACGCGGCCGGTGCGGGTGTAGACCGCGCTGTTGCGGGCCACGCGCGAGGGCGAGACGCAGTCGAAGGTGTCGGCGCCGGCGGCGATCGCGACGAAGAGGTCGTCGACCTCGCTGATGCCGAGCAGGTGGCGGGGCCTGGCCTCGGGCAGCTCGTCGGTCACCCAGCCGACGATCGTGCCGAGGTTCTCCTTCTCGAGCGCGCCGCCGATCCCGAAGCCGTCGAAGGCCCATCCCTCCACGTCCATCGCGCCGAGGTCGCGGGCGGCCCGGCGGCGCAGGTCCTCGTACTGGGCGCCCTGGATCACACCCCACAGCTGCTGGTAGGGGCGGTGCGTGCGCTCGGCCGTGAGGCGGGCGTGCTCGGCGAGGCAGCGCAGCGCCCACAGCCGAGTCCGCTCGAGCGCCTGCTCCTGGTAGCGGCGGGAGTTCATGAGCGTGGTGAGCTCGTCGAAGGCGAACATGATGTCAGCGCCCAGGCCGTGCTGGATCTGCATGGAGATCTCAGGGGTGAAGCGGTGCTCGTCGCCGTTGATGAAGGAGCGGAAGGTGACGCCGTCGTCGTCGACGTGGGCGAGACGCTCCTTGCCCTCGCGGACGGCGTCGTCCTCCCCGTTGGCCGTGCGGGCCCTCTCCCCGCCGGAGAACTCGGAGGAGAGCACCTTCTGGAACCCGGCACCGAGGCTCATCACCTGGAAGCCGCCGGAGTCGGTGTAGGTGGGACCGGGCCAGTTCATGAAGGCGCCGAGCCCGCCGGCCTCGTCCACCAGGTCGTGGCCGGGCTGGAGGTAGAGGTGGTAGGCGTTGGCGAGCAGCGCCTGCCCGCCCAGCGCGGTCATCGACTCCGGCAGCACGGACTTCACGGTCGCCTTCGTGCCGACGGGCACGAACGCCGGGGTCGCGATCGCGCCGTGCGGGGTGGTGATCACCCCGGCGCGCGCCTTGTCCCCGTGGCGGGCGGTGATCTCGAAGCCGACATCGGCGGGGGACGGGGCGGCGGCGGAGTCGGCATGCGGAGCGGTCACCGCGCCATGATCCCATGGTCCCTCGCCCCTGCCGGGCCGGTCCTCACCCCCGAGGGGCCGTCGTGGTCTCCGTCCCATGGTCCCCGGCGCGGACGGGCCGTAAGATCACGGGGGCCGCACGACACGACGCGCAGGAGATCCCCCATGCCCGCACCCCCGACCGCCGCTGAGGCGACGTCGGACGCCGCGGCGCGCAGGCAGGCGGGTCGCCCGGCGCACGGACGCGGGGCGCACACCCCGGCGGCCCTCGCTCGTCCCGGCGCGGCAGGGGGCGATCTCGATCAGCTCGCCCAGTGACCCGCCCGCGTCCCGCCGCGGCGGCCGACGGGCGCGGCCGCTGACCCCGCAGGACCATCCTCCCCGCCTGGCCGACGACCTCTCGGACTGGACCCAGGAGTCGGACTGGACCCAGGAGCCCGGGACGCCCGCCGACCCCGCGACCTCGCCGGCGGACGACGCAGCACCCGCGTCCCGTCGACCCCGCTCCTCCCTCGCCGCCTGGACCGCCGAGGCGCTGCCGTCCGCGACCTCCTCCCTCGGCGACTGGCTGCAGGGCCCGGTCGAGGCGCATGCCGAGCGGGAGGCGGAGGACGCCTGGTCCACGAGCGGCTCCGTCTCGGGCACCTGGCGGCCCGCGGGCGAGGAGAGCCGTTCGCGCGCCCCGGAGCCCGCCCCCACGGCAGCTGTCGCGGACGGCGCGGAGCAGGCCGGCGCGCCGCCGTCCCCCGCCCGGCCCGCCTTCCGCCGCGAGCTGCACGGCCTGCGCGCCGTCGCCCTCGGACTCGTCGCCGTCTACCACATCTGGCTCGGCCGGGTCTCCGGCGGCGTGGACGTGTTCCTGTTCCTCTCGGCCTTCTTCCTCACCGGCACCTTCGTGCGCCGCCTCGAGAGCGGTCGCCCCCTCGGCGTGCCCCGCTACTGGCTGCACACCTTCAAACGGCTGCTCCCGCCTGCGGCGGTGACGATCCTGCTCTCGCTGCTGGCGACCGCGCTGCTGCTGCCCTCCTCGATCTGGCCGACGATCATGCAGCAGGCCGTCGCCTCCGCGGTCTACCTGCAGAACGCGCTCCTGGTGCTGCTGCAGGTCGACTACCACGCGCGGGACGCCGGGGCCGCGTCCCCGCTGCAGCACTTCTGGTCGCTGTCCGTGCAGGGGCAGGCGTTCATCGTGTGGCCGCTGCTGTTCCTGCTGGTCGCGCGGCGAGCCCGGGCCGGGAAGGCGATCCGGCGCCCGTTGATCGCCGTCGTCGCGGTGATCGGCGCGGCCTCCCTGACCTGGTCGGTGCTCTCCACCCAGAGCCAGCAGGCGATCGCCTACTTCGACACGGCGGCCCGGCTGTGGGAGTTCGCCGCGGGGTCCCTGCTGGCTCTCGCCCTGCCGCTGCTGGATCGGGTCTCCGGTGCCCGACGCCCCGAGGAGGGGGTCCCGCCGCGGATGCGCACCCTGCGCGCCCTCACCGGATGGGCGGGGATCGCCGCACTCCTGGCCTGCGGGATCGTGCTCGACGTCTCCTCGATGTTCCCCGGCTGGATCGCGATCTGGCCGCTCGCCGCGGCGGGCGCCGTGGTGGTCGCCGGGTACTCGGGGCGGCGATGGGGCGTGGACGCGCTGCTGTCCACCCGCGCCGCCGCCTTCATCGGCGACATCTCCTACGCCCTGTACCTCGTGCACTGGCCGATCCTCGTGCTCTGGCTGCACCGCAGCGGGCAGGAGCGTGCCGGCCTGCTCGACGGGCTCGCGGTGCTCACGGGCTCGGTGCTGCTGGCCTGGCTCCTCACCCGCGCCGTCGACGCGCCGGTGCGCCGCTCCCGCTGGCTCGAGGCCCGGCCCTGGCGCGCCCTCGTCGCCGTCGCGGCGAGCGTGGCCCTCGTGGCCGGGGCGGCAGGCGGCTGGTGGGTCGCCCTCCAGCGCACCCAGACCGCGGCCCCCGCGGTCGCGGGGGAGCCTGCGGTCCCGACCGACGAGGTCGCGACCTCGGCACCCGCCGTGCTGCGCCCCCAGGGCTGGGAGCTCGGCGGCCAGTGGCCGGACCTCCCCCAGGGCTGCTCCGGGCAGTGGGAGCCGGCGAGCGGCTTCCACAACACCAGCTGCCAGCAGCTGCTCCCGGACGGCGCCGAGCCGTCGGAGACGATCGTGGTGGTGGGCAGCTCGCACTCCCGCCAGTACATCCCCGCCCTGCTGCCCACCGCCGAGGCGCGGAACGCCCAGGTCGTGAACCTCTCGATGTCCGGCTGCGGCTTCCTCGCCGGGACCGAGCGCTGGCCCTACTGCGAGGGCTACGACGAGTGGGTCCTGGAGTACCTCGATGCGGTCCGGCCCGATCTGGTGATGACCACGGTGACCGAGACCCAGCCGGACTCGGCCGCGGAGACCCTGCCCGAGGGCACGGAGGGCGCCGTCCAGACGCTCCTGGACCGCGGGATCGACGTGCTCGCGATGCGGGACACCCCGCGCTGGGAGCACGACCAGTACGCCTGCGCCGAGGCCGTGATCGAGGGCGGCGGCACCCCCGCGGACGCCGATGACGCCTGCGGCGCCGACCTCGCCGACAAGCTGGCGCCCGAGAACCCCGCGGCCCCGCTCGCCACGCTCACCGGCCCGGACGCGGGCGTGACCGTGCTCGACCTCACGCCGGAGATCTGCCCCGGAGGTCGCTGCTCCCCGATCCTCGGCGACACCTACGTGCACATGGACGACAACCACCTGACCCGCGTGTTCGTCGAGGAGGTCCTCGCGCCGCCGATGACCCGGCGTCTCGCGGCCGCAGCGGGGTGAGCGGACGCGGCGGGGACGACGATTAGCATGATCCGGAACCTCGGGGCGCCCACGCCCCGCCGTCGGGATGCAGGAGGCCGCGCGTGGACGTGCTGAGGGTGCTCGCCGCGCTGGTCGCGGCGCTGTTCGTGCTCGGGGCGCCAGGCCTGCCGACGGTGCTCGCGCTGCGCCTGCGCCCCCTCACCGCACTGGCCGTGGTGACCCCCGTCTCGGCGCTCCTGATCGCCGCCGCCGCGGAGCTCGGCCACCTGCTCTCGATCCCGTGGACGATGCTCTCCCCGCTCGTGCTCGGCCTCGCCCTCGGCGGGGTGCTCTGGGCGGTCGGCGTCGGTCGGCGCCGCACCCGCACCGGCCCCACCCACTCCTCCCGCACCACCCCTGCGCCCCGGCGGCGCACGGCGATCGCCGTGGGCGCGACGGGCGCGAACGCCGGAGCGCTCGAGGCCGGGCAGTCCGGTGCGGCCGGGGAGCCCGACGAGGCGGCCGGTGCGGGCCGGCCCGCCGGGGCCGACGGGCCGGACGCCCCCGCGACCGCCCTCGGCCGCGTCCTCGCGACGCGGCGCGGACGGGCCGCGACCCTCCTCACCGGGCTCGTGCTCGGCGGCGCCTACATCCTGGTCCGCGCGCTGGACATGATGGGCTCGGTCTTCGCGGTCAGCCAGTCCTACGACAACGTCTTCCACCTGAACGCCGTGCGGCACATCCTCCGCCTCGGCGACGGCTCCGCCTGGGTCGTCGGCGGGATGACCACGCTGCCGGGCGAGGAGACGTTCTACCCCGCGCTCTGGCACCAGTGCGTCAGCCTCGTGGTCCAGCTCTCCGGGCAGGAGATCATCCTCGCCTCGAACGTCGTGATGCTGCTGCTGGGCGCGGTCGTGTGGCCGCTCGCCCTGATGGCGCTGGTGCGCACGGGCACCTCCGCGGGACCGGCCGGCTGGATGGCCGCGGGGGCCCTGGCCGGGGTCGCCTCCGCCTTCCCGCTGTCGATGATGTCCTGGGGCATCCTGCTGCCCTATCTGTTCTCCCTGTCGATGATGCCGCTGGCGCTGCTGCTGGTCGTGCACCTCGTGCGCCTCGCGCCGACCGGGCCGCAGCGCCTGTCCGGCGGGCAGCTCGCGGTCCTGCTCCCGCTGGTGTGCGGAGCGGTCGCCCTCGCGCATCCCCAGGGCGTGTTCGTCGCGCTCGTGCTCGGGGTGCCGGTGCTGGTGTGGGCGACGCTCGTCGCCGCGGCGGAGCTCGTGCGCCGTCGCCCCCGCGCCGGGGTGCGGCTGGCGGCGCTCGTCGTGCTCACGGCCGTGGTCCTCGTCGTCGCGCAGGACGGCTGGCACCGCTTCCGGCCGGTGCAGGACTCGGCCGTGTGGGAGCCCAACGCCTCGCTCGAGCAGGCGATCGGCCAGACCCTCTCCCTGGCCCCGAACGCCACCCCGACCTCGCTGCCGCTCGCGATCGTGGCGATCGTCTGCGCGCTCGCCGTGCTGATCGGCTCCCGCTCCCGCTGGCTGCTGGTGGCCTTCGTGGCGGCAGGGGCGATGTCGGTCGTGACCCGTTCGACCCCCGTCGGCGACCTCCGCTACGTCCTCACCGGCAACTGGTACAGCGACAACAACCGCATCACCGTGATCCTCGCGACCGCAGCCGTGCCGCTGCTCGCGGTGGGCCTGGACGTGCTGCTGCGCTGGGCGGCGCGACACCTGCCGGCGCTGCGCGGCACGGCCGGCGGCGTCCTCGCCGTCGTGCTCTGCCTCGCGATCGTGGCGCTGGGGCACTTCTCCCCGAGCACCGCCGTGAGCAAGGAGTACCTCGAGCGGGAGTGGCGCGGCGACGCGCTGCTGAGCGCCGACGAGCGGGAGCTGCTCGAGCAGCTGCCCGAGGTGGTGCCCGAGGACGCGGTCATCGCGACGAACGCCTGGAACGGCAGCTCGCTCGCCTATGCGATCTCGGACCGGCAGGTGCTCAACACCTTCATGAGCTTCCAGGCGGAGCCCGAGGTGCACCTGCTCAACGCCGAGCTCGACGAGGCGGCGACCAACCCCGAGGTGTGCGACGCCGCCGACGACCTCGACGTCGACTACGCGCTCGACTTCGGTCCGGAGGAGCTGCACGGGAGGTCCGCGACCTACACGGGTCTCAACGAGATCGCGGAGACCGGCTCCGCCGAGGTGGTGCTCCAGGTGGGGGACGCGAAGCTGCTGCGCATGCTCCCGTGCCGCGGCACCGATGGTTCAATGAACGAGTGAAGTCCTTCTCCGCCGCCGCCCCCTCGCCCCGCGCCCGCGCCGCCGCGCTCGACCTCGGCGCCTTCGTCACCGCCTCCCCCTCGAGCTTCCACGCCGCCCGCGAGGCGGCCCGACGCCTCGCGGCGGCCGGCTTCACCGAGCTCGTCGAGACCGCTCCGTGGTCCGCCGAGGACGTCGCCGGCGACCGCTACGTGCTGCGCGACGGCTCGCTGATCGCCTGGTCGGCCCCCGTCGCCGCCGATGCGGTCACCCCCTTCCGGATCGTCGGCTCCCACACCGACTCCCCCGCCCTGAAGGTCAAGCCCGATCCCCGCTTCGGCGCGGAGGGCCTCAGCCAGGTGGGCGTCGAGATCTACGGCGGGCCGCTGCTGAACTCCTGGCTGGACCGGGAGCTGCGTCTGGCCGGGCGGCTCGCCCTGGCCGACGGCTCGACGGTCCTGGTGGACACCCCCGGGCTGCTGCGCATCCCGCAGCTCGCGGTGCACCTGGACCGGGGCGTGAACAAGGACGGCCTGACCCTGGACCCGCAGCGGCACATGCAGCCGGTACTCGGCTTCGCGGGTCTGGACGTGCTCGAGGTCCTCGCCCATCACGCGGGGGTGGACCGCGGCGACATCGTGGGCATGGACGTCGTGACCGTCGATGCGCAGGCCCCGGCCCTCTTCGGCGCCGACGAGGAGTTCCTCGCCTCGGGCCGGCTCGACAACCTCTCCTCCGTGCACGCCGAGGTGGAGGCGCTCGCCGCCGTCGCGGGCGGCGAGCGTCCGGTCACGTCCGAGGGCCCCGCCCCGATCGCGATGATGGTCGCGAACGACCACGAGGAGGTCGGCTCGGCCACCCGCTCGGGCGCGGCGGGCCCCTTCCTCGAGGACGTGCTGGTGCGCGTCCACGCGGCGCTCGGCGGCGACGAGGCGAGCCGCCGGCAGGTCCTCGCCTCCTCGCTCGTGCTCTCCGCGGACGCCGGTCACGCCGCCCATCCGAACTATCCCGAGCGCCACGACCCCGTGTCCCGGCCCCGGCTGGGCGAGGGGCCGATGCTGAAGATCAATGCGCAGCAGCGCTACGCGACCGACGCCGTCGGCATCGCCGCCTTCGTCGCCGCCTGCGAGCGGGCCGGGGTGCCGCACCAGCACTTCGTCTCGCACAACGCGATGCCCTGCGGCTCCACGATCGGGCCGATCACCGCGACCCGCCTGGGGATGACCACGATCGACGTGGGCATCACGCTGCTGTCCATGCACTCCGCCCGCGAGATGTGCGCGACCGCGGACCCGCTGCTGCTGCAGCAGGCCTGCGCCTCCTTCCTGCGCGGCTGACCGCCGCCCGCGCCCCTCCTTCCCCTCCCTCCCCCGTCGTCCCCCGAGATCCGCCGAGCCCACCACATGCCCTCTCCCTCCTCCCCCGCCGCGCCGGGGACGACCGCCGGTCGCTTCCGGCCCGAGCTGCACGGCCTGCGCGGCCTCGCGATCGGCCTGGTCGTGCTGTACCACATCTGGTTCGACCGGGTCTCGGGCGGGGTGGACGTGTTCCTGTTCATCTCCGCGTTCCTGCTGGTGGGCACCTTCCTGCGCACGGCCGACGCGGGCCGGGCGACGCGACCGCCCGCCTACTGGGCCCGCACCTTCAAGCGGCTCCTGCCGCCCACGGCCGTGGTCGCGCTCGCGACGCTGGTCGGGGTCTACCTGGTCCTGCCCGCGGACCGCTGGATGACCGCGCTCACCGATGCGATCGGCTCCGTGCTGCACGCGGAGAACTGGGTGCTGATCCGGCGGGGCGTGGACTACTACGCCGCCGAGGAGACGGGCGCCTCCGCCTTCCAGCACTTCTGGTCGCTGTCCATCCAGGGCCAGGTGTTCCTGCTGTGGCCGCTGCTGATCGCGGGCGGCGTGCTCCTCGCCCGATGGCGGGGACGGTCGGTGCGAGGCGTCCTCGCCCTCGTGTTCGCCGTGGTGCTGGTGGCCTCCTTCGCCTGGTCGGTGCACTCCACCCGCACCCAGCAGGAGATCGCCTACTTCGACACCTTCGCCCGGCTGTGGGAGTTCGCGGCCGGGTCCCTGCTGGGACTGGCCCTGCCCGTGTGGGAGGAGCGGAGGGCGCGCCGCCGGGCCCGACGCGGGCGTCGCCGCTCGCGCCCTCGTCCCGCCCTGGGCCGGGTCGTGATGGGCTGGGCCGGGATCGTGGGGCTGGTCTCCTGCGGTCTGCTGGTGGACGTGCAGGGCGCCTTCCCCGGCTGGATCGCCGCCTGGCCGCTCGCGTCCGCGGCGCTCGTGCTCTGCGCGGGGACCACCGGGCACCGGCTCGGCGTGGACCGTCTGCTGGCGACCCGGCCCGGCGTCGTGCTCGGCGACATCTCCTACGGCCTGTACCTCGTGCACTGGCCGCTGCTGACCCTGTACCTCGCCCATGCCGGGAAGGAGCGCGCCGGCCTGCTCGACGGGCTCGTGCTGATCCTGCTCTCGCTGGTGCTCGCCCGGGTGCTCACGACGCTCGTCGACTCCCCGATCCGTCGCTGGCCCTGGGCCGGGGCGCGGGCCCGCCGCGGCGGGCTCGTGGTCCTGGCCTGCCTCGTGCTCGCCCTCGCCCCGATGATCGGCGCGCAGCAGCACCTGCTGGGCCAGCAGCGGGAGGCGGAGGCCCGAGCGGTGGCCGACAACCCCGGCGCCCGGGTGCTGGACCCCGACTTCACCGTCCACCCCGACGCCGACCCGTCGGCCGACCCGCTGCCCACCGCGGCGACGATCGGGAAGGACTGGTTCACGGGGACGGAGCCCTGCACGGGAGCGCTCGCCCCGCAGGGCGAGGCCGCGGAGAGGCTGTCCTCACGCTGCGCCCAGATCCCCGGCGAGGAGGGTGGACCGGTCCTCGTCAGCGCCGGCAACTCCCGCATCGAGCAGTTCACCGGCGCGCTGGCCCCGCTCGCGCAGCGCGAGGGGTGGACCGTGATCACGCTGTGGGAGGGCGGCTGCACCTATGCGCCCGACGCGCAGGTCAACGAGGTGTGCGACCAGTACAGCGCCGATACCGAGGCCTACATCGAGCAGATCGCGCCCGAGGCCGTGGTGCTGAACACGACCTTCCTCTCCCCCGAGCTCGAGGAGGATCCCGTGCCCGGCATCGAGGAGACCCTCGCGCACCTCGCCGAGCTCGGCTCGACCGTGATGGCGCTGCGCGATCAGCCGCGCCTGACGGTCGAGCCGGTGCCCTGCACCGAGGAGAAGGGCGCGGACGACCCCTCCTGCGCCTCGCCCCTGCCGGAGCCGCTCGCGCAGGAGCGCCCGGACGCGGCCCTGCTCGAGGCCTCCCCGGGGGCCGTGGTCCCGCTGGACGTCAACGACCTGGTGTGCCCGGGCGGGGAGTGCTCGCCGGTGATCGGCAACGTGCGCGTCTCCCTCGACGTCAACCACATCACCGAGACCTACGCGATCTCGATGCAGGACGCGGTGGACGCACGGCTTCGCGAGGGCGGCTTCCGCTGGTGAGCGGTGCCCGCCCTCGGGGGCGGGCTCAGCCCCGTGCGGCGATCTCCTCGACGGCCGCGACCGCGGCGCGCGCCCGCCGGACCGTCTCATGGTCCTCGCCGTGCTCGCGCCGGGCGTCCTTGAGCAGCTCGTCGACCTGGTAGAAGGCGTCCTCGAGGTGACCGGCCTCGGCCGTGGCCTCGGCGAGCTCGGCGCGCAGCGCGATCGCCCCGGGCGTCGTCGACTCGCCGTGCTCGAGCAGGTCGAGTAGGCGGCGGGTGGCGTCGTGGACGCGCTCGGCGGGCGTGCTCATGAGGTCTCTCCTCGTGCTCGGGACGGGCTCACGATCCTACGGGCCGGAGGCGGCCCGCCCACCCTCCTCCCCCGGCAGTAGGCTGGGCGCGACATGGAGATCAACCCCTACGAGTCGCGTCTGCGGATGCTGCAGCAGATCGACACCGTCGCGATGCAGCGCGAGGCGGCCCCGGACGAGGAGACCGCCGGCTGCCCGGGGTGCCCGTACTTCTGGACCTGCCCGGTGCCGCACCGCGGCGAGGAGGTCCACGCCCCGCAGGAGCCCAGCGCGGCCGAGGTCGAGGGCGCCCTCCCGGGGCGGCGCGCCTTCGTGCCACGGGACGAGTCGGACGTCGGATGGACCGATGTGTGGCTCGACGAGGACGGCCTGCGGATCGATCCCGAGGAGCTCACGGCGGAGGACGATGCGTCGGAGGACGCTCCCGAGCCCGCCGCTCCTGAGCGGCGCCGACGCTGGTGGAGCCGTTCCCGGCGCTGAGCCGGGCGACCGTCCGCGCGCTCAGGCCTCGGCGTCGTGCCCGGCCGGGCAGCCTTCGCCGCGCAGCGTCCGCCGAGCCAGCTCGGCGCCGGTGGGTCGATCCGCGGTCGTGAACGGGGCCGCTCCGGCGAGGCGTGCGAGCACGGCGGATCCCGGCGGCACGGTGCGGTCCACGCGCATCCACCCGGCCGGGACGGGCTCGGCCGTGCTCGCGCCAGTCTCGGCGGCCGGGGCGATCGCCTCCTGCACCGCCGCGCCCCGTGCGGGCTCCGCGAGCTGCGGGGAGGAGATGTCGATGCCGAAGATCGTGTGGAAGGCGGAGACGTACTCGTCGGCGAAGCCGGTCTCGGCCAGGTGCCGGGCGCGCTCCGCGGGCTGGTGCATGACCTTCGCGAGGATGCGGCGCACCGAGCGCTCGAGCTGGTCGGCGGTCTCGCCGGACACGTCGCGGCGCAGGCGGTCGATCTCCCCGTCGGCCGCGTCGAAGACCTCGCGGCGCAGCGCGGCCATCGCCGGGTCGATGCGGCGCACCTCCTGCTGCTGGCGGAAGGCCTCGACGTTCTCGGCGATGATGCCGCGGGCGCTCACGAGCGCGGGGTCCTCGCCGTCCTCGTCCTGCCGGCGCAGGTCCTCGAGGCCCAGCACGGTGATGCCCTTGAGGTGGCTCACCAGGGGGTGGAGGTCGGAATGGAGGGCGAGGTCGAGCACGACGGTGCGTCCCGCGCCCAGGAACAGCTCGGGGAAGAGCGAGGTGCCGCGGCCGGAGGCGGCCAGCACCAGATCGGCCTCGCGCAGGGCCCGCTCGAGGTCCTCGGCCTCGACGACCTCTGCGCCGTGGCGGGCGGCGAAGCCTGCCGCGCGCCCCGAGGGCGAGAAGACCCGCATCGTCCCGACGCCGCGACGGGCCAGCTCGGACAGGCCCAGGCGGGCATAGGCGCCGGTGCCGACGATCAGCACGCTGCGGCCCTCGAAGCCGCCGAGCTCGATCCCTGCCAGGTCCAGCGCCACGGAGGCGCCCGAGCGGCCCGCGGCGCCGACGGGGGCCTGGGTGGCCACGCTCTTGGCGCAGCGGAAGCCGTGCTGGAAGAGGTCGTGGAGCATCGAGGTGGTGCGGCCCGCGCGGCGCGCGGCCTCGTAGGCCTGCTTGACCTGTCCGGAGATCTCCGCCTCGCCGAGGACGATCGAGCGCAGCCCGGAGGCGACCTCGAAGAGGTGCTTCGGGACGGGGGCGTCCATCGCGGCGTCGAGGCAGAGGGAGACCACCTCGCGGTCCAGGCCGCTGGTGCGGGAGATCGCGTCGACGACGAGCTCGACGCCCTCGTGGAAGCGCTCGGTGTCGAGGTAGACCTCGAGCCGGTTGCAGGTGCTGAGCACCACCTCGCCGGAGACGATCGGCGGTGCGCCGACGGCCGCTCCGCGCTCCTCCTGGAGCTCCTGGAGGACGGAGGGCAGGGCTTCCGCGCCCCGCGTGAGGGCGTCGAGCATCTCGAGGTCGAGATGCTCGTGGGAAGCACGGAGAGCGGCGAGCATGATCCTCAGTCTAGGCACGCCCCGGGCCCGGATCCCCGCCGGAGGACCCCTGCGGGGGACGTTCCCCGCGAGGCTGTGCACAATGGGGGTGTCATGAACAGGAACCCCATGTCAGAGCCCACTTTTGCCGACGGCGCGTCAGATAGATCGCGACAGCTGTCAGATCCGGGGAACGCCGCAGGCCCCGGGCTCGCCACCGCTGCCGCACCCGGTCCCCGGACCCCTTCGACGCACCCCTCGGAGGGCTCCGTCCCGCTCCCCTCGGAGCATCCCGCGCGCCGCGTCGTCGGCGACGGCGGGGTGGCCGATGCCTCACTCCTGCAGGAGCTGCGCGGCGTGAGGACGGGCACACCGAGCGTGTGGTTCATGCGACAGGCCGGCCGCTCGCTGCCCGAGTACCGGGCCCTGCGCGAGGGCACCACGATGCTCGATGCGTGCGTGCGCCCCGACATGGCCGCGGAGATCACCGTGCAGCCGGTGCGCCGCCACCGGGTGGACGCGGGGATCTTCTTCTCCGACATCGTCGTGCCCGCCCGTCTCGCAGGCCTCGACGTCGAGATCCGTCCCGGCGTCGGCCCCGTCTTCGATCGTCCCGTGCGCACCGAGGCCGACATCGACGCGCTGCCCGCGCTCGGCGACGACTACGAGGCGGCGCTCGCCCCGATCCGCGAGGCCGTGCAGCTGACCGTCGCAGAGCTCGGCACGACGCCGCTGATCGGCTTCGCCGGGGCGCCCTTCACGGTCGCGAGCTACATGGTCGAGGGCGGGCCCAGCCGCGACCACCTCCGCACCCGGGCCCTGATGCGCTCGCGCCCGGACCTGTGGGCGCGCCTGGCGGCCTGGGTCGCGGAGCTCTCGGGCCGCTTCCTGCGGGCCCAGGTGCTCGCGGGCGCCTCCGCCGTGCAGCTGTTCGACTCCTGGGTGGGGGCGCTCGGCGAGGAGCAGTACCTCGAGCACGTCCGCGACCACTCCGCCGCCGCGCTCACCCATGTCGCGGACCTGCCGGTGCCGCGGATCCACTTCGGCGTCGGCGCGGCGCACCTGCTGCTGCCGATGCTCGGGGCGGGGGCGACCGCGATGGGCGTGGACCACCGCCTGCGCCTCGACCGCGCGCTCGAGCTGCTCCCGTCCGGCACCCCGGTCCAGGGCAACATCGACCCGTCGGTGCTGTTCACCTCCGAGCAGGCGCGCTTCGCGGAGGCGCGCTCGGTGCTGGCCGCAGGCGCGGCGGCGTCCGGGCACGTGGTCAACCTCGGCCACGGGGTGCCGCCGGATGCGGACCCCCAGGTCCTCACCGATCTCGTCGCCTTCCTCCACGCCCAGGGCACGGCGCAGGTCGCCACGGCCCCGCAGGGGGCGCCGCAGGCATGAGCCCCCGAACCCTCGTCGTCGGCGGCGGCCTCGCGGGGCTGCTCGCCGCCAGGCGCCATCAGCGCGCCGGGCACCGTGCGGTGCTGCTCGAGGCCGAGGAGCACCTCGGCGGGGCGGTCGCGGCACGGACCCTGCTGGGCGCGGGCGGCCTCGCCCTCAACGCCGGGGCCGAGGCGTACTCGACCGGGGCCGGCGCGGTCGACGCGCTGGTCGCGGAGCTCGGGCTCGGCGAGCGCGTCGTCTCCCCGCGCGAGGGGCTCGGCAGCCGGATCGTCTCGGCCGCAGGGGTGCACCGGGCGCCGACGGGCTCCCTGCTCGGGGTGCCGGGCCGGCCCCTCGCCGCCGACGTCCGCGCGGTGCTCGGCACGGCCGGTGCGCTGCGCGCCGCGCTCGAGCCGCTGCTGCCCGCCCGGTACGGGACCCGGCCCGGGGCGACCGTCGCCGAGACGGTGGGGCGCCGGATGGGCCGGCGCGTGCTCGACCGGCTCGTCGCCCCGATCGTCGGCGGAGTGCACTCGGCCGACCCTGCGGACCTCGAGCTCGCCGCCGCCTCCCCGCAGCTCGCGACAGGCCTCGCCGAGCACGGCTCGCTGGTGCGGACCGTGCGCCGCCTGCGCGGCGGGACCGAGAGCGGCGGCGCCGCGGCGAGCGCCGGGACCCGCGTGCACGCCCTCACCCCGACCATGGCGGCGCTGCCCGAGGCGCTGCGCGAGAGCCTGCTCGCCGCGGGCGGGATCGTGCGCAGCGGCGTGGAGGTCGTCGGCCTCTCCCGGGAGGAGGGCCTGTGGCAGGTCCGCACCGCCCGCGGCGAGCGGCTCGAGGCCGAGCACCTGGTGCTCGCCTGCCCGCCGGACACGGCCCGCGCACTGCTCGCCGGGGCCGCGCCGGAGATCGCCGAGGCCATCCCGGAGACCCCGTCGGCCGCGCTGCGCCTGGTCGCCCTCGTGCTCGATGCCCCGGCGCTCGATGCCCACCCCTCGGGGACCGGGGCGCTCGTCGCCCCCGGCACCCCGGGGCTGCGCGCGAAGGCCCTCACCCACGCCAGCGCGAAGTGGGAGCACGTGCAGCAGGCGCTGCGCGAGGCGCTCCCCGCGGCCGCCTCCCCGCACCTCGTGCGCCTCTCCTACGGCCGCCCCGGCGAGGAGCTGCCCAGCCGGGAGGAGATCCTCGATCTCGCCCTCGCCGACGCTTCCGCGATCCTCGGCACCCCGCTCGGGCGCGCGCAGCTCGTGGACTCGGCCGTGATCGACTGGGAGCGGGCCATGCGCCGCCCCCGGCCCGGACATCGCGCGGCCCTCGACGCGCTCACCGCGCTGCTCGAGGCACGCGAGGACCTGGACCTCGTCGGCTCCTGGCGGGCCGGCACCGGGATCGACGCGATCGTCCGCGCCGAGCACGCCCGCGCCGCACCACCCCCGCAGACCACCCGCAGCTCTCCCACCGTCACCACGGAAGGACACCCACGATGACCGACACCGCCACCGCCTCTGCCGAGGAGATCGCGCAGACCACCCGGTACACGAGCTACACCGTGTTCCGCCGCCTCACGGGCCTGACCGAGGACGGCGAGCTCACGCTCGAGCAGATCACCGCCGCGCTGACGGACGTGACGCCGCTGATGGAGGCCGAGGGGGCGGAGATCCTGGGCTTCTACGACGTCTCCGGCTTCCGCGCCGAGGACGACCTGATGCTGTGGCTCGCCGCCGAGGACCCCGAGGCGCTCCAGCGCGCCCTGCGCGAGTTCGAGCGCTCGGCGGTCGGCACCTGGCTGCACCGCGAGTGGGCCTCCGTGGGCGTGCACCGCATGGCCGAGTTCGCCAAGGGCCACGTCCCCTCGTTCATGGTGCCGGGATTCGAGCGCAAGCAGTGGATCACGGTCTACCCCTTCGTGCGGAGCTACGAGTGGTACCTGCTGCCCGACGAGGAGCGGAACCGCATGCTGCGCGAGCACGGCCTGCTGGGCCGCGACTACCCGCAGGTCAACGCCAACACCGTCGCGGCCTTCGCGCTCGGCGACTACGAGTGGCTGCTCTCCTTCGAGGCGGACGACCTCCACGATCTCGTCGACATGATGCGCCACCTGCGCTACTCGGACGCGCGCCTGCACGTGCGCGACGAGCTCCCCTTCCACACCGGCCGCCGTCTCGAGGACCTCGAGGACGTCGCCGCCCTGCTCGCCTGACCCCGGGCCCCTCGACGCCCGCACGACCTTCACCGAGGACGACACCATGACCGACACCACCACGCAGATGCCCGCACCCCGCACCGCGGCCCCCGACTCCCCCACCCACGCACGCCGCGGCGAGCCCCGCCCCTTCGACGCGATCCTGTTCTCGTCCTTCGGCGGTCCCGACGGGCAGGAGGACGTCATCCCCTTCCTCCGCAACGTCACCCGCGGACGGGGGATCCCCGACGAGCGTCTCGAGGAGGTCGCGGGCCACTACCGCGCTCTCGGCGGACGCAGCCCGATCACCGCGCAGAACGAGGCGATGATCGCGTCGCTCGAGCAGGAGCTCGCCCGCCGCGAGGTGCATCTGCCGATCTACTTCGGCAACCGCAACTGGGAGCCCTACAACGCGGAGGCGGTGCGGGCGCTGCACGCCGACGGCCACCGCCATGCGCTCGGCCTCGTCACCAGCGCGTACTCCTCGTACTCCTCGTGCCGGCAGTACCGGGAGGACTTCGGCATGGTGCTCGAGGAGACCGGGCTGGCCGGCGAGGTCACGATCGACAAGGTGCGCGTCTACTTCAACCATCCGGGCTTCCTCGCTCCGGTGGTCGACGGCCTCGACGCCGCCCTGGCGAGCCTCGCCTCCGCGGGCCACGACAGCGACCGCATCGCGGTGCTGTTCTCCACGCATTCGGTGCCCACGTCGATGGCCGAGGCCTCCGGCCCCGAGGAGACGCGCGTCGAGGGCTCCGGCGGCTGGTACGTCGAGCAGCACCTCGCCGCCTGCCGCTGGGTGATGGAGCAGCTGCACGACGACGCCCCCGAGCTGCCGGACTGGCAGCTCGTCTACCAGTCCCGCTCCGGGGCCCCGCACATCCCGTGGCTCGAGCCGGACGTGAACGACGTCATCGCCCAGCTCGCCGAGGAGGACGCCGCCGATGCCGTGGTGGTCGTCCCCATCGGCTTCGTCACGGACCACGTGGAGGTCGTGTGGGACCTCGACACCGAGGCGAAGGAGACCGCCGAGGAGAAGGGCCTGGCCTTCCGGCGCGTCGCGACCTCCGGGGAGGATCCGCGCTTCATCGCCGCCCTGGCCGATCTGGTCCAGGAGCGGCTCGACGAGGCCTTCCCGCGGCGCGTGGTCACAGATTTCGGCGGCACCCCGGACGTGTGCGGGGCGAACTGCTGCACAGGACGCATGTGCCGGCCCACCACGAGTGCGGTGGACTCCGCGCTGGACGTCGAGCGGGCGCGGGCGGAGCGCCGCGCCACGGCGGACGCCGGCGCGCCAGGCACCGGGTCCCGCTCATGACCGGCGCCCCGCTGCGGATCGGCACCCGCGCCTCCGAGCTCGCGCTCACCCAGTCCGGTCACGTCGGTGCGGCGATCGCGGAGGGCACCGGGCACGAGGTCGAGCTGGTGCACGTGAGCACCCAGGGCGACCGCGACCGCACCAGCCCCCTCGCCCAGATCGGCGGGACCGGCGTCTTCGTCACCGCGGTGCGTCAGGCGCTGCTGGACGGCGAGGTCGACGTGGTGGTCCACTCCTGGAAGGACCTGCCCACCGCGCCGCTGGCGGAGATCACGCTCGCGGCCGCGCCGGTGCGGGAGGACCCGCGCGATGCGCTGTGCGCCCGCGACGGGCTCACCCTCGCGCAGCTCCCGTCGGGGGCACGCGTGGGCACCGGCTCCCCGCGACGGGCCGCCCAGCTGCTGCGGGCCCGGCCCGACCTCGAGCTCGTGGCGATCCGCGGCAACGTCGAGACCCGCCTGAACCGGGCCCTCGGCGCGGACGCGGACCTCCATGCGGTGGTGCTCGCCGCCTCGGGCCTGCGCCGGGTGGGTCGTGAGGCCGTGATCAGCGAGCTGCTGCCGGTCGAGGTCATGCTGCCCGCCCCCGCCCAGGGCGCCCTCGCGGTCGAGGCGACCGCCGCCGCCCTCGCGGCGCGGCCCTGGTTCGCCGAGCGCATCGAGGCGGTCGACGATGCCGCGACCCGCGCCGCGGTGACGGCCGAGCGCTCCCTGCTGCGGGCGCTCGAGGCGGGCTGCTCCGCCCCGGTCGCCGCCTACGCGGAGCTCGAGCAGGCCCCCGACGGGCCCCGCACGCTGCACCTCCGCGCGCTCGCGATCCGGCCCGACGGCTCGCACGCGGTCGAGGGCGAGGCCCGCGCGGTGCTCGATCCCGAGGCCGGAGCACCCTCGGGCCCGGGCTCGGCGCCGGCCCTGCTCGGCGAGGAGCTCGCCGCGGACCTGCTCTCCCGCGGCGCGGGCGAGATCCTCGCGGAGGCCCGCGCCTGATGCCGTCCCCGTCGGCGCCCTCGCCCGATGCTCGACGCCCCGTCCTGGTCACCCGGCCGGAGGGGCGCGGAGAGCGTCTGGTGCTCCTGCTGGAGGCGGAGGGGCTCGCAGCGGAGCACGCCCCGCTGACCCGCCTCGTGCCGCTCCGCGGCGAAGGGCTCGACGCGGCCTTCGCCCAGCTGACCGCGGGCGCCTTCACGCACCTGGTGGTCACCTCCCGCACCGCCGCCGAATGCCTCGGCGGGGTGCGTGTCCCGCCGGGGACCGAGGTGGTCGCCGTGGGCGAGGGCACGGCGGCCGCGCTCGCCGCGGCGGGGATCCCCACCTCCCGCGTCACCGGCGGCTCCGGCGCCGACCTCGTCGCCTCGACGGCTCCCGCCGCGGAGGGCGAGCGGGTGCTGTTCCCCGCCTCGGCCGCCGCCGCCCGCACCGTGCCGGACGGACTGCGCGCCCTGGGCTACCGGGTGCAGGAGGTCGAGGCCTACCGCCCCGAGCCCGTCGACCCGGCACTGGCGGTGAGCGTGGGCCTCGCCTCCGGCCGGTACGGTGCGATCGTGCTGACCAGTCCCATGATCGCCCGACGCGCCGCCGACCTCGGCGTGCACCGCTCGACGGCGGTGATCACGATCGGGGAGCCGACCTCCGCGGCCGCGAGCGCGGCGGGGCTGGCACCCGTCCGCCAGGCCGCCGCCCCGACCGACGAGGCGCTCGTGGCCGCGGTGCGGGAGGCCCTCGCCGCCCCGTCGGCCGCAGATCCCGCGGGCGCCTCCCGCCCCACGCACCCCTGACCGAAGGAGACCCAATGACCACCGCATCCTCCAGCGCGCTGCCCGGACCGATCGACCGTCCTCGCCGCCTGCGCGGAAGCGCCGCGATGCGCTCCCTGGTGCGCGAGAACGTCCTCCGCCCCGCCGACCTCGTGCTGCCGATGTTCGTGCGCGAGGGCGCGCGCGAGAACCGGCCGATCGCCTCGATGCCGGGCGTCGAGCAGCACACGATGGACTCCCTGGTCCGCGCCGCGACCGAGGCGGTCGAGCGGGGCGTCGGCGGTGTGATGCTGTTCGGCGTGCCGGAGCGCAAGGACGCGACCGGCTCCGGCGCCACCGACCCGGACGGGATCCTGAACCGCGCCCTCTCCCGCCTGCGCAGCGAGCTCGGCGACCGGACCGTGATCATGGCGGACCTGTGCCTGGACGAGTTCACCGACCACGGCCACTGCGGCGTGCTCGACGCGGACGGCCGGGTCGACAACGACGCGACGCTGCTGCGCTACCGCGAGATGGCCCTCGCCCAGGCCGAGGCGGGTGCCCACCTGCTGGGCCCCTCGGGGATGATGGACGGCCAGATCGCGGCGATCCGCGACGCGCTGGATGCGGCCGGGCACCTCGAGACGGCGCTGTACGCCTACACCGCGAAGTACGCCTCCGCCTTCTACGGCCCGTTCCGCGAGGCGGTGGACTCCACCCTGCAGGGCGATCGCCGCACCTACCAGCAGGATCCGGCCAACGGCCGCGAGGCGCTGCGCGAGCTCGAGCTCGACGTGGCCGAGGGCGCGGACCTCGTCATGGTCAAGCCCGGCCTGCCCTATCTCGACGTGCTGAAGGAGGTCGCCGCCGCCTCGCCCGTGCCCGTCGGCGCCTACCAGGTCTCGGGCGAGTACGCGATGATCGAGGCGGCGAGCGCGAACGGCTGGATCGACCGCGACCGGACCGTGCTCGAGTCGCTGCTGGCCTTCCGCCGCGCCGGCGCCTCGACCGTCCTGACCTACTACGCGAGCGAGGTCGCCGGCTGGTTCCGGGACGGCCTGCCCCCGCACCTGCGCGAGTTCCTCTGAGCCGCGCAGGCTGCTCCCCCACCCGCTGCACCGCCCGTCTTGCCCCACCGGCCCGCGCCCGCCCCGTCCGCCCCGCACCCGCCCGTCACCGCTGAGGAGCCCCGCATGACCCCCTCGACCACCGCCTCCGCCGACCTCTTCGCCCGCGCCCGGGCGGTGATCCCCTCGGGCGTGAACTCGCCCGTGCGCGCCTTCGGCTCGGTGGGCGGCACGCCCCCGTTCCTCACCGGCGCGAAGGGCGCACTGCTCACGGACGCCGACGGCAACGAGTACGTCGACCTCGTCGGCTCCTGGGGGCCGATGATCCTCGGCCACGCGCACGAGGGCGTGGTCGAGGCGGTGCGCGAGGCGGCCGGGCACGGGCTCTCCTTCGGCGCGCCGCAGCCCGGCGAGGTGTCCCTCGCCGAGGAGGTCGCGGCCCGCATCGGTCCTGTCGAGCAGCTGCGACTGGTCAACTCCGGCACCGAGGCGACGATGAGCGCGCTGCGCGTGGCCCGCGCCGCGACCGGCCGCGATGTGGTCGTGAAGTTCGCCGGCTGCTATCACGGGCACGTCGACGCGCTGCTGGCCGAGGCCGGCAGCGGGGTCGCGACCTTCGCCATGCCCGGCTCGGCCGGGGTCACCGCCGCGACGGCGCGCGACACCGTCGTGCTGCCCTACGGGGACCGCGAGGCGGTGCGCGCCCTGTTCGCCGAGCGCGGCGGCGAGATCGCCGCGGTCATCACGGAGGCGGCGCCCGCGAACATGGGCGTGGTCCCGCCGCTCGCGGAGGACGGGGTGGGCTTCAACCGCTTCCTCGCCGAGACCGCGCACGCCGCCGGGGCCCTGCTGATCAGCGACGAGGTGCTCACCGGGTTCCGTGCGAGCCGCGAGGGGCACTACGGGATCGACGGACCGCGCGGGACCGGCGAGGACTGGGCCCCGGACCTGATGACCTTCGGGAAGGTGATCGGCGGCGGCCTGCCCGTCGGCGCCTTCGGCGGGCGCGAGGACCTCATGGGCCTGCTCGCCCCCGCCGGACCCGTCTACCAGGCGGGCACCCTCTCGGGGAACCCTCTCGCGACCGCGGCGGGCCTCGCGACCCTCGCCGGGCTCGACGACGCCGCCTACGAGCGGCTCGGCCGCGCCTCGAGCACCCTGCAGCAGCTCGTGGCCGAGGCGCTGACCGCCGCGGGCGTCCCCCACGTGGTCCAGAGAGCCGGCACCCTCTTCTCGGTGTTCTTCCGGGGCGCGCCGGTCGCGACCTACGAGGACGCGAAGGCGCAGGACACCGCCGCGTTCACCCGCTTCTTCCACGCCATGCTCGAGGGCGGGGTGTACCTGCCGCCCTCGGCCTTCGAGGCGTGGTTCGTCTCCGCCGCGCACACCGACGAGGTCCTCGACCGCATCGCGGCGGTGCTGCCGGGCGCGGCGCAGGCGGCGGCGCGGGGCTGAGGCCGGTCGCTCGGCGCCGCGCATGGGGAGCGCTCCCCATGGTCATGCCCGTCAGCGCGCTCTAGCATCGGAGGCACGACGAGTGCCGTGACGCCTGCCGGAGCGCCCGGGGGCGCCGGGCCGCACGCGCCGAGGGAGAGGGGACTCCGTGACGTTCATCGGCATGAGCACCGACCATGCCTCGGCGCAGGCGGAGCGCATCGACACCGGTGCGCAGCGACTGGAGGAGCTGGCCGAGGAGCTGGGCGCGACCGTCGGCCGCAGCGCAGGATCCTGGATCGGCCCCGATGCGGAGGCGTTCCGCGCGGAATGGAGCTCGACGGCGCAGGCGCTGCGCACCGGCACGCAGGAGCTGCTGGCTCGCAGCGCCGAGCTGTCCCGGCACCGCGACGAGCAGGACACCGCGTCGGAGGGCGACGGACAGGCCGGAGCCTCCGGGACGGACGGCGGCTCCGACACGACCACGGGATCCTCCGCCCAGGACGGCCCCAATGCCCCCGGCGAGGACGCGTACTACGGCGAGGTCGACCCCGAGGTCGTCGAGCGCTGGGAGTCGATGAGCAGGGAGGACCGCGAGGCGGTCGCCCGCGCGATCATCGAGGAGGAGCTGGCGCAGTACGGGCTCGAGGACGTGCCCGTCGATTTCGACCTGACCGGCAGCAACGGCTGGTGGGAGGTCAGCGACGGCGCGCATTCGATCTCGATCAACGGCGACCGGCTGGACACCCCGCGCCTGCTGCACACCCTGGCCCACGAGGCCCGCCACGCCGCGCAGTGGGAGGCCGTCCAGGACACCGAGTCCGGGTTCTGGGACTGGCTGCCGGGCGTGGACTCCACCGCGGACGACTACGAGCGTCTCGAGGAGGAGCACGGCTTCACCCGGGAGGAGATCGACTCCTGGAGGGAGCACTTCGACACCCCGAAGGACGAGCGGGGCCCCTACCTGGACCAGTCCATCGAGGTCGACGCCCGCAACGCCGGGGCGGAGGTCTCCGAGGAGCTGACGATGGAGGACCTCGACCGGTACGAGGAGCTGGCCGGGGTCGGATGAGGAACACTGGGAGCACCGCCGCAGACCATCCCGAGGAGCGAGAATGACCCCGTCCCCCAGCCGCCGGAGCCTGCTCGGCGCGAGCGTGCTGCCCGCGGCGCTCTCCCTCGTCGGCTGCGGATCCCTCCGCGGCGGCGGGGACGAGCCCTCCCAGGACCCGGTCACGGCCGACGGTCCCGGCGAGACGGAGCCCGCGGCCTCGCCGGACCGCTGCCTGTCCGCGGAGGACGCGGCACGGAGGGACCGCCCGACCCCGCCCCCGCGCGAGGAGGCGGGACCGGAGAACGAGGCGATCCCCGATCGCCCTCTCTCCGAGCACGGGCTGGCCCTGTTCGCGGACGGGGAGCGGATCGCCGCCCAGCAGACCTCGGACGCGCTGATGCTCGGCGACTCGGACACCTACGGGACCGTGGTGTGGAGCACCGCCGACGGCACGATCCTCGATCGGCTCGACAACGGCCTGGTCGGTGCCATCGCGACGGACTCCCGCGGCCGCCTCGCGATCGGCGGCGTCACGACCGTCGAGATCCGCGAGGAGGACGGCGAGGTGCTGCGGACCCTGACCGGTGGCGAGGAGCCCTTCGGCCCCGGGATCGGGAAGCGGGTCAGCGATCTCGCCCTCACCTCGGACGGCACTCGTCTGGTGGTGCTCGGCGCCGACGGACGCGTGACGGTGTGGGCCGTCGACGGGGACACCTGCGAGATCGAGCACGAGCTGGCCGCGGATCTCGGCCCGGCGATCGCGTTCAGCCTCTCCCCCGCGGACGGCACGCTCGCAGTCTGCGCCGAGGACGGGACGGTCGAGCTCTGGGACCCGCAGGCCGGGACGCGCACGGGCACCGGACCCGAGGTCCCCGGGACCGTCGCCGGGCTGGCCCACGCCGCGGACGGCACGCTGATCGTCTGCACCGACGGGGAACGCGCCGTCCATGCGCTGGACCCGTCAGGGACGCTGACCTCCGGCCCGGAGCTCACCTCCTCGGGCCCGTACCGGGTGGCCGCGGGTGCCGGAGGGCGCGTCGCCGTCGTCGGCGCCGGGGACAACCGGGTCCTGCTCTGGGAGCGCGAGGCCGACGGGACCACCGAGCTCCCCGTCGTCCGGGGATCCGTCGGCCGCCTCGTGTTCTCGCCCGACGGCGGGACGCTGTACGGCGCCTCGCCCTCCCAGGGCGTGATCGCCTGGTCCGGCGGGGACTCCTGGCGCACGTTCGAGACGCCCTGACCTCCCGGGACGCGCCGACCGGCACGGACCACCTCCACCTCCACGACGCTCCCCTCCGACCAGCGAAAGGACACGCGATGTCCCTGAACGACCTCGTCGAGGCCTACGCCCTGGACCCGACGCCCGAGGGTCTGCACGACCTGCGGGCCGGGATCATGGCCGCCCCTCGATACGACCCCCTGCTCTCCGTCTCCCGGACGGTCGTCCCGCTGCTGCGCGACGGGAAGCACCAGGAGATCGTCGACCTGATCCGCTCCTGGATGCCCGGCGCGCTGCTCAGTCCGTCCGCGCACGGCTACCTCGCCAGGGCGCTCACGGAGCTGGGCGATGCCGAGGCCGGCCGGGTCCAGGCGAAGTTCTCCCGGCTCGCGCTCGACAGCCTCGCCGCCTCGGGCAGCGGCTCCGAGGAGGAGCCGTGCGCGGTGCTCCGCATCGAGGACGAGTACGACATCCTGCGCGCCTCCTCGCAGCGCCCGACCGCTCAGAGGCAGGTCTCCGACGAGCGCGGACAGTTCGACGTCCACACGCTCGAGGACGGCGGCGAGGTGTGGTTCAGGCTGCTCTGGCTCACCCCGTCGGCCGCCTCGCAGCAGGTCGGGACCGGGGAGGACCCGCGGCGCTGAGCGCCGTCCACAGGGGAGGACTCCCCATGTCCTCGGCTCCCCCCCCCCCCCCCCCCCCCCCGTCCTCTAGGGTCGTCCCCGGAACGGCATGAGGGGGGGGCCATGGGGCTCATCGGCATGGACGCCTCGCAGGGCGAGGCTCAGGCCGAGCGTCTGCGGGCTGCCGGCGACGGGCTCGGGGAGCGGCACGACCTGCTCGACGCGGTCGTGCGGGCGAGCGGGACGATCTGGCGGGGGCCGGACGCGGAGCGCTTCCGCGCGGGCTGGAGCGCCGGCGCATCGCGCCTGATGATCGCGCAGCGCACCGCGCTCGAGGCCGCCGGGAGACGGCTCGCGGAGGAGGAGCAGCAGCCGGGCGAGGACGCCCCGCAGTCGGAGAAGGACGCCTGGAACGAGGAGTACAAGGCGTACCGGGAGCAGCCGCTGGAGGACGATGCCTTCGAGCAGGGCGACGAGTTCGCCGAGGAGATCACCCTCGAGGAGCTCCAGCAGTACCAGAGTGATGCCGGCGTCCCGGTCACCACATAGGCCTCGCGGTGCTGCGAACGCTCCCCACACCCCTCCGTCCGAGGACGTGATGCCATGACCCTCCCCTGTGACGCGCACGGTCTGCCGCGACGCCGCTGGCTGCTCGGCGCCGCGGCTCTGCCGGCGGCGCTGCTCCTGCCCGGCTGCGGGACCGGCCCCGAGACGGGCAGCTGCCTCGGCCCCGACGAGGAGGTGCCGGAGCCGGAGCCGCCCCGCCAGCCGCGGGGCGCCCGCGTCCGGCCCCAGGAGCCGTCGGCGAATCGCTTCTTCGAGGACCAGGGCCCCGTCGTCTCTCCCGACGGCACGCTGATCGCGGCCTGCGAGGCCCCGGACCGGTACCGGCTCGACCTCGCCGACACCCATGGCGTGCTGCTGTGGGACACGAGCACCGGGGAGATCGTGCGTCGGCTGAGACCCCGCGCGATCGGGCCGCTGGCCTGGCATCCGGACGGATCGCGCCTCGCGGTCGGCGACGCCCTGCACGTCGCGGAGGTGGACGTCGGCGGCTCGGTGCTGCGGAACCTCGTGGGCAATGCGCAGCCGCGTCGGACCGCTGCACGGATCCTCGACGTCGCCTACAGCCCGGACGGATCGCTGCTGGCGGCCTCGGCGACCGACGGCGCCGTCCGGCTGTACTCGACCTCCGGAGACAGCTGCACGGGCACGCAGGTCCTCTCGCCGGGGAGTCGCCGGCAGCGGACCGTCGCGTTCTCGCCCGACGGCAGCCGCCTCGCCGCCGGGGGCGTCGAGCTGACGGACGCTGACGAGGGCGGGGACCCGACCGGTCTGTGGGATCCGCACAGCGGCCGGCGGGAGGAAGTCCTCGACGGGGCCGACGGGTCGGTGCTCGGGCTCGGGTACAGCGGGGACGGCTCCCTGGTCCAGGTGCTCGATGCCCCGTCCTCGCTGACCCTGCACGCGCCGGACGGCACGACGAGCACAGGACCTGCGGTGGACTCGGCACGGTTCAGGGACCTGGCCGTCGGCACGGACTCCCGTGTCGCGGTGCTCAGCAGCGCGGGGACCCTCCAGCTGTGGGATCGGGACAGCGAGGAGCAGGAGACGCTCGAGGGGACACTTCTGACGAGGATCTGCTGGTCGCCCGATGAGGCGACGCTCTACACGCTGAGCGAGACGGACGGGATCTCCGCCTGGGACGGGACGGGATGGCGGCAGTTCGAGCTGCCGTGAGAGTCGGGCGGCCGCCCTCAGGGCGAGCTGTCCGGTGGCGGCTCCACATCGTCCAGCTCGCTCGGCGCGGACTCCCCCGACGATGGCGGAGCCTGCCCGTCCCCTGTCGTGCGGAGCCGTGTCGCGCGGGTCCGTCGCGAGGTGCCGAGCCGCGTCGTCCACTCGACCACGTGGCCGTCGACGGCCGGATCCCCGACCCGCTCGACGCTCGCGAGCTGCTGCTCCTTGTCGTTGCAGGAGGCGCAGGCTCCCTGTCCGTTGTCCAGGCAGGTCGGGCCACCGGACGCATGGGGCCGGATGTGGTCGATGTGCCGGATCGGGGCGTTGCAGTGCGGGCCGCGGCAGGTCCGGTCCCGCAGGCGGATGAAGCGGGCGAGCGCCGCGGGGAAAGCCCGGGCTCGGGACTCGACGGCGACGAGCTCGCCGATCTTCGGGTGCTCGTACAGGCGTCGCAGCACGGCGCGCAGCGCCGGCCCGTCGGGCCCCAGTGCCCCGTCCAGGTGATCGGCCTCGTCGGCGCCGTCGGCCTCGTGGACCAGGGCGTCCAGCGGGCCGCGCAGGGACTCCCGCACCGACTCGGCGGGCACGGTGCCGTAGCCCTCGATCTGGGCCAGGTCACCCGCGCCGGGGTCCAGCAGCACGTGGTCGGTGAGGACCACTCCGATGTCGAGTGTCACCGGCTCCATGCTCTCGCTGCGGCCGAGGAGGGTGTCCACGAAGCTGTCGGCCTGGATCGCCTGGTGGCCGCGGCGGTCGCCGGCGGCGCGCAGCCGCTCTGCCTCGAGGCCGAGCCGCTTGCGGATCAGGGCGGCGTCCAGCGCGGTGACGTGCGCGGTGACGGCGGCCATGCCGTGCTCCCCGCGACGCACTCGCACGTGCCGGTCCCGCCGGGCGTGCTGGTGGCGGCGGGCTTCGCCGTCCGGGTCGGCGAGGGAGATCGCGGCGGCGCGGGCGTCGTCCCATTCCTCGGAGCCCGCCCCGTCGAGGAAGGGCAGGCGCTCCCCGAGCAGCCGGTCCGCCTCACGGCGCTGGGCGGCGGTGAGCGGGGCGAAGGAGCGGGCGGTACGCAGGGCGTCCACCGTCGTGACCTGGGAGTCCGCAAGCGCTGTGAGCATCACCGGCATGTCCGCCACGAGCCGGCGCCGGGCGGCGAGCGAGTGGGAGGCGGACGCCGGGGAGCGCCGGGTGAGCATCGAGACCTCACGAGCCGCCTCCCGGGAGGCCGCCCGCAGCAGCTGCGCGGGCGGCGGCTCCTCCCCTGCCTCCTGCGCGACGCGCGCCCTCGCCTCGGACCGCCTGCGGAGGGTGAGGGAGTCGGCCAGGGCGACCACGGCGCGGGTCTCGAGCGCATCGAGTGCGCTGCGCAGAGTGTGCAGGCTGCCGATCACGTCGCGGAACGCCTCGGTCGAGGGGTCGGCGGCGGTGAACAGCCCCTGTGGAGATCCGGCCAGGACGCTGAGGACGTGGGCGCGGTCTCCGAGCTCCTCGGCGAGCGTCCCGGGACCTCCCGCACGCACGGCGTCGATCAGCCGCTGGTGGGGATCACCAGCGACCGCGCCGAGTTCCTGCAGTGCGAGAGACATGGCCCTATTCTTCCGTTCCCCACCGACATCCGGAAGGTCTCGCGAAGAATGTGGACAACGCCGATCGGGGAGGAAAGGTCTCGCACACACCCACCCCGCGGTGCGCACGAATGTGCAGGTGAGCTGCAACTCTCCCGCACCCCGGCGTCCCGTCGGGAAATGCGCTCCCGGATTCCCCCGGTCTTCACGCACCCCACCTCAGAAATGTGGACAACCTCCCCCTGCGGAGGAACGGTCGCGACCGCGACGGGACGAATGCGACGGCAGATTACAGCCCGCTCGACAGCGCCTCACGCGTCCCGCAGGCTGGGTCCGTCAGATCCCGTCGGCGCCCGCCGCGTCACCAACGCTCCGTAGCTCAGCCCGGAAGAGCAGCTCCCTCATGAGGAGTGGGTCGCAGGTTCGAATCCTGCCGGAGCGTCTCCCCCTCCCCGTACGCTCGGACGCGACCCGCCCCCGAGCCGAGGACCACATGCCCCGCCGCCGCGCCACCACCCGTCAGCCCGTCCTCGAGCGCCTCGTCCTGCCCGATCTCGAGGAGGCCGAGGCCCGACAGCTCGCCGCCCAGCAGAGTCACGACGGGCTGCGACTCGTCGGCGCCGATCTCACCGGGGCGGATCTGACCGGCGCGACCCTCGCCGAGTGCGAGCTGATCGACGTCACCGCGCACACCACCGTGCTCCAGCACGCCCGGCTCATCGAGACCCGGATCCAGCGCCTGCACGCCCCGGTGCTGGACGCGACCCGCTCCACCTGGCGCGATGTGGAGCTCTCCGGCTCACGGATCGGCGCCCTGGACGTCTACGACGCCGAGATCCGCTCCACCCGGATCACGGGCAGCAAGTTCGACTGGATCAACCTGCGCTCCTCGACGCTCGAGGACGTGCTGTTCGAGGACTGCTCGATCGACGAGCTCGACCTGGGCGGGATCACCGCCTCCCGCGTCGCCTTCGTCGGCTGCCGCGTCGGCTCCCTCGCCCTGCCCCACGCGCGGCTCGAGGACGTGGACCTGCGGGGGCTGGAGATCGGCGCGATCGGCAACCTCGAGGGGCTCGCCGGCGCCACGCTCGACACCCGGCAGGTCATCGACCTCGCCCCCGCCCTCGCCGGCCACCTCAGGATCCGCGTCGAGGGGTGAGCGCCCCAGGTACGTTGGGAGTGCCGTGCCGGCGCACCATCACGACGAAGGAGATGCCCGATGACCGGGATCCGTGCCCTCACCCTGATCGTCGAGGACCCCTCGGCCGCCGCGACCGCGCTGCGCGAGGTCGCGGGCTGGAGCGTCGAGGCGGACTTCGGCAGCTTCGCCTCGCTCACCGCTCCGGGCAGCGTGCCGCTGTGGCTGAACGCCCCGGCCGAGGGCGAGGGCACCTCGCGCGGGACCGTCCTCCACATGGTCTGCGAGGACGTCGACGCCGCTCACGCCCATGCGCTCGCCCACGGCGCCGACTCGGTCAGGGAGCCGACGGACATGGACTTCGGCGAGCGCTCCGCCTGCGTGCGCGTCACCGCCCTCCCCGGGGTGACGATCGACTTCTCGCGCCCCCCCTCGGATGACCCCGCGGCGCACCGCGCCGGGACAGCAGAACGCGGGCCGAGGTGATCCCCGACCCGCGCCTGGCGCTGACTGTACGCTCAGCCGCGTCCGCTGACCCGCTGCTTGCGGGAGCTGATCTCGCCGGTGTCGAAACCGGCCAGGTGCAGACCGCCGTGGAAGCGGGCGTGCTCGATCTTCACGCAGCGGTCCATGACCACCTCCAGCCCGCCGGCCTCCGCGATCGCGGCGGCTTCCTCGTTCCACGAGCCGAGCTGCAGCCACAGCGCCGTCGCGCCGACCTCGACGGCCTCGCGGGCGACGCCCGGCAGGTCGGCATCCTTGCGGAAGACGTCCACGATGTCGGGCACGACGGGCAGATCCGCGAGCGAGGCGTAGGCCGGCCGGCCCAGGATCGTCTCCGCGCGAGGATTGACGAAGTACACCTCGTAGGGGGTGCTCGAGAGCAGGTAGGTGCCCACGAAGTAGCTGGCCCGGGCCGGGTTCGCCGAGGCGCCGACGATCGCGATCGAGCGCGCGCGGCGCAGGATCGAGAGCCGTTCGGGGGCCGACGGCCCCTGCCAGGTGCGCACGTCCTGGGAGCCCGACGCGTCGCCGGCCGGGGCCGCGCACGCCTCGCCCGTGCCCTGGATGCTGATGCTGTTCGCGCCGTTCACGCCTGCTCCTCCCTGGTCCGGCCGGTGGCCGCGGTGATCGCCTGGTCGAGGTCCCACAGGATGTCCGCGACGTCCTCGAGGCCGACGGAGATGCGAATCAGGTCCGCCCGCACCCCGCCCGCGGCGAGCTGCTCGGCCGAGAGCTGCTGATGGGTGGTGGAGGCCGGGTGGATCACCAGGGTGCGCGCATCTCCGACGTTCGCCAGGTGCGAGGCGAGCTGCAGGTTCGCGATCACGGCCTCGCCGGTCGCGCGGGCCGCGGCGGCCTCCTCCTGGTCCGAGGAGAACTCCCCCGTCGGCCGCACGCCGAAGGCGAAGACCGAGCCGGGGCCCAGCGGCAGGTACCTCTGCGCGCGGGCGTGATGCGCATGGGACTCGAGCCCCGCCCAGGTCACGAAGGACACCCGCGGATCGGCCTCGAGCCACTGCGCGACGGCGCGGGCCCCGGCGAGATGGGCGTCGATCCGCTGCGGGAGCGTCTCGACCCCCTGCAGCAGCTGGAAGGCCGCCTGCGCGGAGAGGGAGGGGCCGATGTCGCGCAGCTGCTCGGAGCGGAGCTTGGTGAGGAAGCCGTACTCGCCGAAGTTGTCCCACCAGCGGATGCCGCCGTAGGACTCGACCGGCTCGGTCATGGTCGGGAACTTCCCGTTGCCCCAGTCGAAGCGGCCGGACTCCACGACCACGCCGCCGAGCGTGGTGCCGTGGCCGCCGAGGAACTTCGTCGCGGAGTGGATGACGATGTCCGCGCCGTGCTCGAGCGGCCGCACCAGATAGGGGGTGGCGAGGGTCGCGTCGACCACGAGAGGCACCCCGTGCTCGTGGGCGAGGGCGGCCAGGCCCTCGAGATCGGCGATCTCCCCCGAGGGGTTGCCGATCATCTCGACGTAGAGCACCTTCGTCTCCGGTCGGAACGCCTCGCGGTAGTCCTCCGGATCGGAGGAGGGGACGAAGGTGGTCTCCACGCCGAAGCGGCGCAGGGTGACGTCGAGCTGGGTGACGGTGCCGCCGTACAGCTGCGCGGAGGAGACCACATGGTCCCCGGCCCCGACCAGCGCCGCGAAGGTGATGAACTCGGCGCTCATCCCCGAGGCGGTCGCGACCGCGCCGATCCCGCCCTCGAGCGAGGCGATCCGCTCCTCGAAGGCGGCGACCGTGGGGTTGCCGATGCGGGAGTAGATGTTGCCGTACTTCTGCAGCGCGAAGAGGTTCGCGGCGTCGGCCGCGTCGTCGAAGACGAACGAGGTGGTCTGGTAGATCGGCACCGCGCGGGAGCCGTGCTGGGCATCCGGCGTGCCGCCGGCGTGCAGGGCGCGGGTGCGGAAGCCGAATCCCCCTGCGGGGGCGGACGGAGCCGGCGGGACAGCGGCCGACGCTCCGGTCTCGAGGGTCTCCTGGCTCATGCGGCGACACCCGCCTTCGCCGGGTGGTCCTCGGGCAGCGTCTCGGCGGTGGCGCGCTCGGCCTCCTCGGCGCTGACACCGGGGACGACGGGCAGCAGGTCCGTGTTCAGCTCGGTCCCGCGGGCACGGGCGAGGTCCTTCTCCTTCTCGCGCACGATCGGCAGCACGTCCCGGCCGAAGGCTGCGACCTCCTCCTGGAAGTGCAGGTAGCAGGTGAGCAGGAGGTTCACGCCCACCTTCTTGTACTCGACGATGCGGTCGGCGATCTCCTCGGGGGTGCCGATGAGGCGGGTCTTGAAGCCGTCGTTGTACTGCACGAGGTCCTCGAAGGAGGAGTCGGCCCACATGCCCTTGCCGTCCTTGGTGGAGGCGCCCGCCTCCTGCACGGACTGCTTGAAACCCTCGACGGCGGGGCGGTGCGCCTTCGCGACGATCTCGCGGAGGGTCTCTTCCGCCTCGGCGCGGGACTCGCGGGCGATGACGAAGCCGTTCAGACCGAAGCGCGGGGAGCGCCCGGCCTCCGCGGCGGAGGCGAGGACGCCCGCGACGTTCTCCTCGTAGCCCTCGAGGGTGCGGCCGTTGGAGAAGTACCAGTCGGCGACCCGGCCCGCGGTGGCCTGGGCGGCGGTCGAGTTGCCGCCGAAGAAGATCTCCGGGTGGGCCCGGCCGGGGACGTCGACCGGCTTCGGGTTCAGGGTGAAGTCGTCGATCGAGTAGTACGTGCCGTCCTGGCGGTACCCGTCCTCGGTGAGCAGCCCGCGCAGCGCGGTGATGAACTCCTCGGTGCGCACATAGCGCTCGTCGTGCTCGAGCCAGGGCAGGCCGAACTTCACGAACTCGTCCTTCAGCCAGCCGGAGACGATGTTGACCGCGGCGCGGCCGCCGGAGAGGTGGTCGGCGGTGATCAGCCACTTGGCGAGCACGCCGGGGTGCCACATGCCGGGGTGGAAGGCGGCGATCACGCGCAGCCGCTCGGTCGCACCGAGCAGGGCCAGGGAGAAGGCGGAGGCCTCGTGCTGCTTGTCCGCGCCGTAGCTGGCGGCGTAGCGGGTCTGGGTCAGCGCGTACTCGAAGCCGGAGTCCTCGGCGATCCGGGCGAGACGGGAGTTGTAGGGCAGCTGCCAGTCGGTGCGCTGCTCGATCGTCGAGACGACGAGTCCGCCGGACACGTTCGGCACCCAGTACGCGAACTTCAGCGGCGTCTCGAAGGTCGAGGCGGGGACGGTGGTGGTCATGGGTTCCTCCTTCGTCGGCGGGGCCGACGGTCGGGTCCGTGCGAGAGGACGGCGGTGGGAAGTGTGTCAGTCCTGCGGGGAGACGGTCGGATCGTCCGCGGGCAGAGCGGCGAGCACCTCCGCGACGGCGGCGACCGCCTCGGGGTTCTGCAGCGAGGTCACGTCCCCGAGCGGGCCGGGGGTGCGTCCCGCTCGGCGGTCCCGCTCGGCGTGGACGAGCTGGGCGAGCAGGCGGCGCATGATCTTGCCCGAGCGGGTGCGGGGCAGGTCCGGCACGGCGATGACATAGCGGGGCTTGGCGATCGGGCCGATCTCGGCGGCGACGCGGGCGCGCAGCGCGGGCACGTCGAGGCCCTCCCCGTCGGCCGACGGTCCCTGCGCGGCGCTCGCGGGGATCACGAACACGCCGACGGCCTGGCCGGTCAGCGCGTCGTCGAGGCCGGCGGCCCCGGCCTCCTGCACGGATGGGTCGGCGACCAGCGCGGACTCGATCTCGATGGTGGACAGCCGGTGCCCGGAGACGTTCACGACGTCGTCGAGGCGGCCCAGGATCCAGAAGCAGCCGTCGGCGTCGACCGTGGCGGAGTCCCCGGCGACGTAGTAGCCGCCGTGCTCGCCGCGTCCGGCGTGCTCGCGCCAGTAGGAGTCGCGGTAGCGCTCCGGATCGCCCCAGACGGTGCGGGCCATGCCCGGCCAGGGTCGACGCGCCACCAGCGTCCCGGCGACGCCGGGCGGCAGCTCCCTCCCCGCCTCGTCGACCACGGCCATGTCGATGCCGGGCAGCGGGCCGGTCGCGGAGCCGGGCTTCAGGGTCGTGACCCCGGGCAGGGGCACGAGCATCGAGGCGCCGGTCTCGGACTGCCACCAGGTGTCGATGATCGGCAGCGTGTCCCGGCCGAAGGTGCGCCGGAACCAGATCCAGGCCTCGGGGTTGATCGCCTCGCCGACGGTGCCCAGCAGCCGCAGGGACGAGAGGTCGTGCCCGACGGGCAGCGCGTCCCCGAACCAGCTCATGAAGGTGCGGATCAGGGTGGGGGCGGTGTAGTAGACGGTGACGCCGTGGCGCTCGATGATCTCGAGATGCCGTTCGCGGTGCGGCTCGCCCGGGGTGCCCTCGTAGATCACCTGGGTGAGCCCGTTGCTGAGCGGGCCGTAGATCTCGTAAGTGTGCGCGGTGACCCAGGCGAGGTCGGCCGTGCACCAGTGGACGTCCGACGGCTTCGCGTCGAAGTGGGCCCAGTGGGACCAGGAGGCATGGGCGAGATAGCCGCCGGAGGTGTGGACGAGGCCCTTGGGCTTCCCCGTGGTGCCGGAGGTGTAGATGATGAACAGCGGATGCTCGGCGTCGAAGGGCTCGGGCGTGTGCTCCGGGCGTGCCGCGTCGACGCTCTCGTGCCACCACACGTCGCGGCCCGGGGTCCAGGCGACGTCCTGACCGGTGCGGCGCACCACGAGCACGTGCTCGAGGTGGGGCAGATCGCGCGCGGCGTCGTCGGCCGCGGACTTCACCTCGACGGCCTTCCCGCGGCGGAACTGTCCGTCGGAGGTGACCAGGAGCTTCGCCGCCGTGTCCTGGAGGCGGAAGCGCACCGCCTCGGCGCTGAAGCCGCCGAAGACCAGGGAGTGCACGGCCCCGATGCGGGCGCAGGCAAGCGCGATGACCACGGTCTCCACGAGCACGGGGAGGTAGACCACGACCCGGTCGCCGGGTCCGATGCCGAGCTCGGCGAGGGCGTTCGCGGCGCGCGAGATTCGCTGCTGGAGGTCCTGGTAGGTGACGGACTCGCGGTCCCCGGGCTCGCCCTCGAAGTGCAGGGCGACCTTCTCGCCGCGGCCGGCGCGGACGTGGCGGTCCACGCAGTTCTCGGCGACGTTGAGGCGGCCGCCGACGAACCAGCGGGCCTCGGGGACGGTGAGCTGCCCGGTGGCGGGGTCGGGCACGGGCGGGGACCACTCGAGCGCCGTGTGCCAGGGCTCGGCCCAGTCCAGGCGCCGGGCGGCCTCCTCCCAGAAGGCGAGCGGGTCCGCGGCGGCGGCCTCGTGGATGCCGGGGCCGACGTTCCAGGTGCCCGCGAGCGCCGGGTCCGGGGCGAAGGTGCGGGTCTCGACGAGGCGGGACTCGGCAGCGGTGGTGGCGGTGGCGTTCACGTCGGTGGTGCTCATGCCCACCTCCTCAGCAGCTTCTTCTCGGCGAGGCCCAGCAGGGCGTTGGTGAGGCTGCCCAGCAGGGCGAGCAGCACGATGGCCAGCAGGATCCGGTCGACGCGACCGTTCTGCTGGGACTCGTTGAGGACGTAGCCGAGCCCCATCGAGGAGGCGATCAGCTCGGCCGCGACCAGGAACAGCCAGGCCTGCGCGAGGGCGAGACGCAGCCCCGAGACGACCGAGGGCACCGCGGCGGGCAGCTGCACGGTGCGGAACAGGGACCAGCCGCGCAGGCCGAAGCAGCGTCCGGCCTCCACGAGGTGCGGGTCGATGTGCCGCAGCGCGGCGGCGACGGTCGTGAACACGGGGAAGAAGGCGCCGATCGCGATCAGCGTGACCTTGGATTCCTCGCCGATCTGCAGCCACAGGATCAGCAGCGGCACCCAGGCGAGCGAGGGCACGGCGCGCAGGGCCGCGAGGGTTGGGCTCAGCAGCGCGTCCCCGGCGCGGGAGAGGCCCACGATCGCGGCGACGGCGAGGCCGATGACGGACCCGATCGCGAAGCCGAGCAGCACGCGCTGCACGGAGATCGCGATGTGCAGGCCCAGCTCGCCGCGCCCGGCGAGGTCTACGCCCGCCTGCAGCACCGTGAGCGGGCCGGGCAGCCGGTAGGCGGGCACCAGCCCCGCCGCGGTCGTGACCTGCCAGGCGGCGAGGACGGCCAGCGGCAGCAGGGCCCCGGCCGCGAGGCGCACCCCGGTGCGGTCCCAGAGGGAGGTGCGGGACGCGGCGGCGGGGGCGGCCGACGGGGCGGGCCCCGTCGAGGTGGGCAGGGGGCTCTCGGCGATGCTCACTGCGCCCCCACCGCGGCGGTCGCGAAGTCGGCGTGGAGGATCGAGTCCAGGGCGTCCGCGACGGCGTCGGCCCCGCCCTGGACGTCCCCGGACTCGGCGAGCACCGGCGCGATCGCCTCGAGCACGGCGAGCTGGTCCTCGCCGGGCACGCCGGAGACCTCGAGGTTGGAGCGGTCGGCGATGACGGTGGTGGCGACGGCGAGGTCGATGCCGGCCGCGTCGGCGAGCAGCTGTGCGGTCTCCGCGGGGTTCGCCAGCGCCCAGGTGCGGGCCTCCTCGTAGGCGTCGACGACGACCTGGGCGACATCGGCATGCTGGTCGATGAACTCCTCTGTGGCGTTGAGGAAGCCGTAGGTGTTGAAGTCGACGTTGCGGTAGGCGAGCTGCGCGCCGGACTCGACCTCGGCCGCGGCCATGATCGGGTCCAGCCCCGACCAGGCCTCGACGCTGCCGCCCTCGAGGGCGGAGCGGCCGTCGGCGTGCTGGAGCGGCTGGAGGTCGACGTCCCCGATCGAGAGTCCGGCCTCGGCGAGCGCCTGGACCAGGAAGAAGTACGGGTCGGTGCCGGGAGTCGCGGCGACGGCGCGGCCGGCGAGGTCGCCGGGGCCGGTCACGTCGCTGTCGCCCATGACCACGAGCGCGGCCCACTCGGGCTGGGAGTAGATGTCGATGACCTTGATCGGGGAGCCGTTGGCGCGGGCAAGCAGCGCGGCGGAGCCGGCGGTCGAGGCGACGTCCGCCGAGCCCGAGCGCAGGAACTCGTTGGCCTTGTTGGAGCCGGCCGACTGCACCCACTCGACGGTCACGCCCTCGCCGAGCGCGTCCTCGATCAGCCGCTGGTCGCGGACCACGAGGCTGAGCGGGTTGTAGGTCGCCCAGTCGAGGGTCAGCGCGTCGGTGCTCCACTCCCCCGCACCGCCGGCGGCGTCGGCGGAGGCGCCGGAGCCCTCCCCGGCCACGCAGGCGCTGAGGCCCGCGCCGGCGACGGCGGCGAGCCCGAGGGCGGTGGCGGTGCGACGGGTGATGCGGTGGGTCATGAGCGGTCCTCCGGGGCGGTGGTGGCGGTGGGGCGGGCGTGGACGCCGAGGCCCTCGAGCAGCTCGACGCGGAGGTCGGCCAGGGCGTGGTCGGCGCGGTCGCGAGGACGGGCGTCGGGCACCTCGACGTTGCGGGCGAGCGAAGGGGCATCCGGTGCGGCATCCCGCAGCGAGCGCAGCAGCAGCACGCGGTCGGCGAGGTAGAGCGCCTCCTCGACGTCGTGGGTGACGACCAGGACGGTGGTGGGCTCGGCGGCGTGGATCTCCAGCAGCAGGTCCTGCATGCGCAGGCGGGTCAAGGCGTCGAGCGCCCCGAAGGGCTCGTCGAGCAGCAGCACCTGGGGGCTGCGGGCGAGGGCACGGGCGAGCGAGGCGCGCTGGGCCATGCCGCCGGAGACCTCGCGGGGGCGGAGATCCGCGGCGTGCTCGAGGCCGACCAGGCGCAGCAGCTCGCGCACGCGCTCGCGCCCCGCCTTCGCGGGGGTGCCGCGCGGCAGGCCGAGGGCGACGTTCTTCTCGAGCGTGCGCCAGGGCAGCAGGCGCGGCTCCTGGAAGGCGACGGCGGTGCGCTCGTCGGTGCCGGTCAGGGCGGTGCCGCCGATGCCGATCTCGCCGGCGCTGGGCCGGTCCAGGCCTGCGATGAGGCGCAGGAGGGTCGACTTGCCGCAGCCGGAGGGGCCGACGACGGCGAGGATCTCGCCGGAGCGGAGCTCGAGGTCGAGGCCGCGCAGCACGTCGTGACGACCCTGCGGGGCGGCGAAGGACCGGGCCACGCCGTCCAGGCGCACGCCGTCGGGCGCGGTGCGCCGGGCAGACGCGGCCGCGGTCTGCGTGCGCGGCGCGCCCGTGCGGGTGTCGGGCTCGGTGGCGGTGCTGGTCATGGCCCCGACTATGACGGCGTGGGACGGGAGCACGCCAGAATCGCGTCATAAGCCGTCATAGTCGGGGTGCGAAGGCGGTCCGCGGGGCATGGTGGTGCGACCTGTGCCACAGGCTCGGGGGCGTTGCTACCCTGGAGCGGTCGTCGCGCACGGGGTGCGCGGCGGGCGGGGGACGAGGACAGGGGAATCGGGTGGCTTTCCAGGGGATGGACCCAGATGAAGTGCGCGCGGTCGCGGAGCGGATGCGCTCGGCGCGCCACCTCCTCGCCGCCCGGCACTCCTCGCTCCAGGGCCGGGTCCTCGGCACCTCGGAGACCTGGCGCGGCCCGGACGCGGACGGCTTCCGCGAGACCTGGTCGTCCGCTGTGGGACCGCAGTGGACCCGGGCCCTCGAGCGCCTCGGGCAGCTGGCCGAGACGGCCGAGCTGGACGCCGAGGAGCAGGACGCCGCCTCCGAGCCCGAGGGCGGGACCGGGCACGACGCCGCCGGGGACGGCACGGCCTCCGTGCGCATGCTCGACGGGGACGCGGGGGACGTGCCGCTGGATCCCGAGGTGCAGGCCGCCTGGCGCGAGATGACCCCGGAGCAGAAGAAGGCGGTCCTCCAGGAGATGGTCGATCGGGAGTTCGAGCGCTACGGCATGGAGCCCGTGGACATCAGCTTCTTCTACGAGGAGCCGGACGAGGACGGCATGGTCACCTACGGCAGCTGGAGCAATGGCCGCGGTGAGCTGAGGATGAACGAGTACATGCTCTACTCCCCCGATCTGGCGCTCACCACGGTGCACGAGGTGCGGCACGCCGCCCAGCACGAGTTCGTCGAGCAGACCGAGGGCGGCATGTGGGACTGGCTGCCCTGGGTGGACGGTCCGGAGGCGGACTACGAGCGCATCGAGGAGGAGCACGGCATCACCCGGGAGGAGATCGAGGCCTGGCGCGAGAACAGCGAGCCCGGCAACTACATCTCCCCCGAGGACGACTACGAGGGGTACCGCGCCCAGCCGGTCGAGGTCGATGCACGCGAGCGGGAGGACGAGTTCGCGGGCGACCTGACCCTGGAGGACCTCCAGCAGTACCAGCGGGACGCGGGCGTCCCGGTCAGCGAGGAGCCATGAGCCGGCGGCGCTTCCTGGGGCTCGCGGGCGTCGGCTCCGCGCTCGCGCTGCTCGGCGCCTGCGACGGGACCGAGGAGGGCACGGGGATGGATCCGGACACGACGCATGCGGCCGGCGCCTGCCAGGAGGGCGCGGTCGCCGCGCGCACGGATCCCGGCGGGAGCGACGGCGGCGGAGCCTCCCGCACCGGGGTCGACCCCTCCGTCGTGGCGCCCGGAGCGCTGGCGGTCTCACCGGACGGGACGCAGCTCGCCGCGGCCGCCGCCACCGGCACGACGCTCTGGAGCACGGCCGGCGGGAGCGTGAGCGCACGCTTCGAGAACGCGCTCACCGGCGCCCTGGCCTGGCATCCCGGTGGCTCGCTGCTCGCCGTCGGGGGCTCGGAGCACATCGAGCTGACCACTCCCGAGGGCGAGGTGCGCTGGACCCTCACCGGGCACGGCGAACCGCTCCCGGACAGCGGGCGGCGACGCCTCCAGGACCTCGCCTTCTCCGCGGACGGCGAGCTCCTCGCCTCCCTCGGGGCCGACGGGACGGTGCGGCTGTGGCGCGGGATCGGCGAGGCGGGCTGCACCCCCGGCGAGGTCCTGGACACCACGGCGCTGCGGCCCCTGTCGATCGCGCTCTCCCCGGACGGCCGGACCCTCGCCGTCTGCGGGGCCGAGGGCGCTCCCCAGCTGTGGGACGTCGAGGAGTCGACGCTCTCCTCCGAGGTCGACGGCGTCGAGTTCGCCCCGCGCGCCGTGGCGTACGCGTCCGACGGCACGCTGCTGATCGGCAGCGGCATCCCCGACACCAGCACCGCCGGCTCCCCGGAGCGCGCACGGCTGTACGCGCTGGGGACCGACGGGACGCTTGAGCGGGGACCGGACCCGGAGGGCCTGGACGTCAGCAGCATCGCCGTGGACCCCGAGGGCACCCGCATCGCGGTCGTCGGCCGCAGCGAGCGGCGGGTGATGATCTGGGATCGTGGGACGGGCGATCGCGAGGACCTCCCCGACGCCCCGGGCAGCCTCGGCCGACTGGCCTGGTCTCCCGACGGCACCACCCTCCACGGCGTCTCCCCCTCGCACGGCGTCGTCTCCATCGACGGCACCGCGTGGACCGCCTTCGACCTTCCCTGACCTGTACCGATCCACCCCGAGACGAGGCATCGTGGAGTTCCCCGACATCATGGAGGCGTTCCTCCTGGACCCGTCTCCCGAGACGCGCCATCCCCTGCGCGCCGCGATCCTGAGCGACCGGACCTTCGATCCTCGCGTCGCGCTGCGCGAGCTGCTCGGAGAGGCTCCGACCCCGCAGGCCGTCCTCGACTCGATCGGTGCCCGCATGCCCGGGCTCTTCCTCTCGCCGCAGGCGCACGGGCTGCTCGCCCGCGCCCATGAGGCGCTCGGCGAGGAGTCCGACGCCGAGCGCGAGCGGAAGCTCAGCCTCCTCGCGCTGCGCGAGATCGGGGACTCGGGCGCCGGCACCGCGGACTCCCCGCTCGAGGTGCTCCGCCTCGAGGACGAGTACGACCACCTCCGGGCCGGCCGCCGCCGCTCCACTGCGCAGAGGCTCCACCGCACCGACGAGGGAGCGTTCGACGTGCACACCCTCGAGGACGGCGCCGAGCTCTGGTACCGCCTGCTGTGGAGGGTCCCCGCGGCGGGCTGAGCACCCTCCGCGCTCCGTCGGTCCTCGAGCGTCAGCCCGGCTCCCCCTCGAGGATGCTCAGCACGTCCGCCTCGCGGAAGCCGAGCGCGCGGTTCAGGGCGAGACCGCGCACGAGGGTCCAGCCCTGGCCGTCCATCCGCCGCTCGTTGCGGCGCAGGTCCCCGCGCACGGCGTCGGCGAGCGCACGACCCGCGCAGCGCCGGCGCTGCCAGGGAGTTCTCCAGGGCTCAGCCGCCGTGCCGCTCGAGCCGCGCATCGAGCATGGCCCGGATCCCCGGCCACTCGAGGGCGAGGATCGAGTACACGACCGTGTGGCGCACCGAGCCGTCGGGCAGGATGCGGTGCGCACGCAGGATCCCGTCCTGCTGCGCGCCGAGGGCCTCGACCGCGCGACGCGAGGCGAGGTTGAGGTGATGTACCCGGAACTCGACGCGCAGCACCTCGAGGGTGTCGAAGGCGTGGGCGAGCAGCAGGCGCTTCACCGCCGTGTTCACGCCGCTGCGGTGCACGGAGGCCGCGAGATAGGTGTTGCCGATCTCGAGACCCCGGTCGCCGAGCGACAGGTTCATGAAGGTGGTCAGGCCCAGCACGCGATCGTCCGCCTCGCGCACGACGACCCAGACGAGCCGAGCGCCGGCGGCGACGTCCGCGCGGAGCCCGCGCACGGACTCCGCGACGGCCTCGGGCGCGGGCACGTGCGGGGCGAAGGGCAGTCGGTGGATCTCGCCGTCGGCCACAGCCTCGCGCAGGCCCGGGACGTGCGCCTCGGCGAGAGGCTCGAGGCGGATCCCGTGCCCGGCGAGGACTGCCGGTCGGGGCTGTTCCATGGGAGCGGTGAGGAGCATCCGCACATTCTCCCCGTTCTCCGCGCCTCCTCCGTCCTGCGCACCCTCCGTCCTGCGCGCCGTCGCGCGTTCTCGCACCGTCACATTTCTTTGGGGCTACCCAAGCGCCCCTTATGGTCATCGAGGCGTCGGACCGAGCCCGGCGCCGCCGTCACGTCCCCACGAAAGGCGCTCCCCCGATGACCGAGACCCTCCGCGAGGCGTCCCGCCGCTCGCAGAGCCCTGCCGCACCCTTCGACACCGCCGCCTGGAACGAGCTCCTCGTCGAGGCCGCGCGTCACGTGCGGGACCGCGAGGAGGAGCACGTCCTCCCCCGCGACCTCCTGGCACGACTGCTCGATCTGGGCCTCGGACGCGCCCGGGTCCCCGTCGCGCACGGCGGGCTCGGATGGTCGCTGCGCACCACCTTCGAGCACCTGGCAGATCTCGCCGCGGCCGATCCGCACCTGGCCCACGTCGTCCGCGGGCACCTCGTGCTGCTCGAGGAGATCACGCTCTTCGCCGAGCCCGGAGTCCGCGACCTCTGGTACTCCCGCGCGGTCGACGGGCAGTTCATCGGCAACGCCCAGTCCGAGCGCTCGGAGACGCTCGACATCGCCACCACGCTCCGTCGCGACGGCGACCGCCTCCTGCTCAGCGGCACGAAGTACTACACCACCGGCAGCATCTACGCCGACTGGATCGACCTGCTCGCCACCGACGAGGACGGCGAGACCGTGCTGGTGACGGTCTCCACGCACCAGCCCGGAGTGCGCTGCGAGGACGACTGGGACGGCTTCGGCCAGAAGCTGACCGGCACCGGCACCACACGCTTCGTCGACGCGGCGGTGGAGGCCTCCGACGTGCGCGGCACCGACCGCTCCACGGCGCAGGGGCAGCTGAGGCAGGCGCTGTTCCAGCTGGTCCTGCTGACCGTCCTGGCCGGCATCGGCCGGGCCGCCGTCGACGACGCCGTGGCCTATGTGCGCCGCCGACGTCGGCTGTTCGGCCGGGCCGGGGAGACGGAGGTCCGCGAGGACCCCATCGTGCAGGACACGATCGGGGACGCCTCCTCGGGCGCCTTCGCCGCACGCACGCTGGTCCTCGCCTCCGCCGAGCAGTGGGACCGCCTCCTGGACCGGTACGCCGACGGCCTCGCCGCCGAGGCGGACTTCCGTCAGGGCAAGCGGGACGTGTACCGGATCCAGAGCGAGATCGTCCCCCGGGTGCTCGCCCTGACCACCGAGATCTTCGAGGTGGGCGGCGCCTCCCAGGTGTCCGGGCGCCTCGGCGCCGACCGCTTCTGGCGCAATGCCCGCACCGTCGCCTCCCACAACCCCATGAAGCAGCGCCGACGACTGATCGGCGCCCATGAGCTCGGGGTCGAGGAGAGCGCCGAGCAGTTCGGCGACATCGCCCCCACCGCGCCCGGGCGCCCCGCACCGAGCCACCACGACGAGGAGACGGCATGAGCGAGCACGAGCACGAGAAGGACCTCGACCGCACCGACGACCCCGCCCCGCGGGGCACCGGATCGCAGCGCCTCGAGGAGGCGCTCGCCCGGGCGGACTCCGAGAGCGGCAGGATCCGCAGGCGCCGCGTGCTCGGCGGCGGCCGTCGTCGGCGGGCTCTCCGCCTGGGCCATCGCCGGCCGCTCGGACCCCGGGCCCTCCGCAGGCGCCGCCGGCACGGGCTCGGGAGGGGCCGTGCGCGGAGGGACCCTGGTGTACCTCGACGCGGAGGCGAGTCGCTCCACGCAGCCCCAGGGCGCCGGCACCTGGCAGGACTCCGCCTATCTCGAGAACATCACCGACCGGCTCATCTGGAAGGATCCCGCCTCCGGGGAGGTGCAGCCCTACATCGCCGAGAGCTGGGACGTCTCGGCCGACGGGACCGTCTACACCTTCCGGATCCGCGAGGGCGTGACCTACTCGGACGGCACGGCGCTGGACGTCGAGAGCGTCCGTCGCAACCTCGAGTGGCAGGCGCTGGGCGACGAGGCGAACGGCATCCAGCCCTCCACCCAGTGGCCCGAGCTGGACTCCGTGGACGTCGAGGACGGGGCCGTGGTCGTGCGCCTGCTGACCCCTTACGCGGAGTTCCTGGACGTGCTCTCCGGCTGGTCCGCCTCGCTCGTGGCGGACAGCACGATCGCCGCGACGCTCGAGGAGCAGCAGCAGATCACGGGGATCATCGGGAGCGGCCCCTTCGTGGTCGAGAGCGAGAAGTACGGCGAGAACATCCACCTCGTGCGTCGCGAGGGCTACGACTGGGCCCCGCCGAGCCTCGCCCACCAGGGCGAGGCGCTCCTGGACCGCGTCGAGATCCATGCCGTCACCGACGACACGACGCGCCTGGGGACCCTCCGCTCCGGCCAGGCGGACGCCCTCCGCTACATCCAGCCGGCCGACGAGCGCCTGCTCGCCGAGGCCGAGGGATTCCAGGTCCTCGCCGCGCAGGGCATCGGCGCGACGAACCAGTGGCACCTGCGCTCCTCGATCCCCGCCCTCCAGGACTCCCGGGTGCGCCGCGCCCTCCAGGTCGGCATCGACCGGGAGGGCCTGGTCTCCGGCCTGTACACCGAGAACTGGGCGGTCGCGCAGAGCGTCGTCACCGAGGACACCTTCGGCTTCGTCGACCTCTCGGACCACCTGGCCCACGACCCCGAGCAGGCCGGCGCGCTGCTCGACGAGGCCGGTTACGTCGACCGCGACGACGACGGCTACCGGGTCCGCGACGGGGAACGGCTGAGCCTCGTGACCGTCATCGACGTGTACGACGCGACGGCGAAGCCCCTCTATCAGCTGGTCCAGTCCCAGCTCAAGGAGCTCGGCATCGAGCTGACGCTCCGGGACGCGGACTACTCGCAGGTCTCCGAGGCGTACGCCGCCCCCGACGTGGCCGCGGTCCGCTCGGGCTGGCCCTATCCGGCGCCGTGGGCGACCCTGCGCACCCTCTGGGGCGCCGACGGCGGCGACGGCTTCCTCCTCGAGGGCGCGGACGCGACGCTCGAGGAGCTCCTCGAGGCGCAGGCGGTCGCGACGGACGAGGAGGAGCGGGCCGCGCTGCTCGAGGAGCTGCAGACCCACGTGATCGAGAACGCCTACTCCCTCCCCCTGCTCAAGGACTCCCAGATCTTCGCCGCGAGCGATGCGGTGAAGGACTTCTCCTGGAGCGCGGAGGCCCGTCCGCTGTTCCACGGCACCTGGCTCGACCGCCGGTGACCGGCTCCCGAAGGACTCCCCGCATGCCGTCCCGCCTCCGCTACGTCGCGACCCGCGTGCTCCAGGCGGCCGGGGTCGTCGCCGCGACCTATCTCCTCACCTATCTCGTGCTCTTCGCGCTGCCCGGGGACCCGGTCGCCAACCGGCTGGACAACCCGCAGAATCCGGTCCCTCCGTCCCAGGCCCGGATGATCATCGAGTACTACCACCTCGACCAGCCCGTGCTCACCCAGCTCCTCATCACGGTGGGCCGCCTGCTGCGCGGCGACCTCGGCTACTCGCTGGGCACCGGCAGATCCGTCGGCGACCTGGTGGTGCAGGGCCTCGGCTCGACGCTGCTGCTCGCGCTCGCGGCGCTCGTCGTCGCCGCGGTGATCGCCGCGACGGTCGGCGTGCTCGCGGTCTTCGCCCCGTGGGAGCCGGTGCGGCGCCTCGCCCGGCTCGTGCCCGCCCTGTCGCTGGCCACCCCGAGCTTCCTGATCGGCCTGTTCCTCCTGCAGATCTTCTCCTACCAGCTGGGGTGGGTGTCCTCCCTGGAGACGGAGGGGCCGGTGAGCATCATCCTGCCCGCCCTCACGCTGGGCATCGCGGTCAGCCCGTCGATCACCCAGGTCCTCATCCAGGGCCTGACCGAGGCGAGCGGACGCCCCTTCGTGCGGGTGCTCCGCTCGCGCGGCCTGACCCAGGGACGGATCCTCGGCCGGCACGTGCTCCGCAACGGCTCGATCCCCGCCCTCACCCTCCTCGCGCTCACGGTCGCGGATCTCATCGCGGGGTCCGTCATCGTGGAGTCGGTCTTCAACCGGGCCGGGCTCGGCTACGTCACCGAGCAGGCGGTGCGCTCCCAGGACGGACCGATCGTCCTGGCCGTGGTGCTGCTCGTCTCGAGCCTGTACTCGCTGGTGAACCTCGTGACCGACCTGATGTACCCCGTGATCGACCCGCGGATCAGCCTCACCGAGTCGCGCCTGGGCTCCTCCCGCCGACCCGACCGCCCCGCTCTCGCCGAAGGGACCTGAGGCCATGACGACCACCCTCGCCCCACCCGCCCCCGCCGCCTCCGAGCCCGCAGCCCGCCGCCGCAGCGCTCTGCCCGCCCTCGGACCGGGGGACGTCGCAGCGGCCCTGGTCATCCTCCTGCTCGTCATCGCCGTGATCGCGCCCTCGCTGCTGGCGCGCGCCGATCCGCTCTCGGCGATCGGCGGGGAGGCCCTGTCCGGCCCCTCGACGGCCCACTGGCTCGGGACCGACTACCTGGGCCGGGACGTCTACACCCGCATCGTCCACGGCACGCGCACCTCCCTCGGCGCCTCCGCCGTGGCCGTCGCCGTGGGCCTCGCAGGAGGCCTGGCCCTCGGGATCCTCTCGGGGTACCTGGGCGGCTGGGTCGACGCGGCCGTCAGCCGGCTCATCGACATCCTGCTGTCCGTGCCCGGGCTGCTCCTGTCGATGGTCATCATCGTGGCCCTGGGATTCGGCGCCGTGAACGCGGCGATCGCCGTGGGGATCTCCTCGATCGCGAGCTTCGCCCGGGTCACCCGCTCCGAGGTGCTCACCGTCCGCGCCTCCTCCTACGTCGAGGCCGCGCAGCACCAGGGCTCGCCCCGGTGGCGGACGCTGCTGCGGCACATCCTGCCCAACGCCGTCGGGCCCGTCGTCTCGCTGATCCCGCTCCAGTTCGGCGGGTCGATCGTGTGGATCTCCTCGCTGAGCTTCCTGGGCTTCGGCGCGGTCCCCCCGCATCCCGAATGGGGGCTGCTCGTCGCGGAGGGCCGCCAGTACCTGCTGTCGGCGCCGTGGCTGCTGCTCGCCCCCGGAGCCGTCATCGTCATCACCGTGCTCTCGGCCTCGCATCTGCAGGGCGTCGTGGGCAGAGTCCGGAGGACCAGCGCATGAGCATCGTCGACGCCCTCGATCCGCACGGCACCGGACCGTCTCCGGACCTGCCCGCGCCCGCCATCGCGGTGGAGGACCTGGGCATCGGCTACGCGCACCGGGGACGGATCGTCCCCACGGTCGCCGAGGTCTCCTTCACCGTCCCGGCCGGCGCCACGACCGCACTGGTCGGCGAGTCCGGCTCGGGCAAGACCACGATCGCCTCCGCGATCAGCGGCCTCCTGGCCGACAACGCGCGGTGGCTCACCGGCGGCGTGAGCCTGCTCGGCACGGACGTCTCCGGGCTCTCCGAGCGCGGCTGGCGCCACGTCCGCGGACGCGTGCTGGGCTACGTCCCGCAGGACCCGCTGGGCTCCCTCGACCCGCTGCAGACCGTGGGCGGGCATGTCGCCGACTCCGTGCGGCAGGTGCACGGGGGCACCGAGCGGGAGGCGCTGGGACGGGCTCGCGAGCTGCTGCGGACCGTCCACATCGCCGACGTCGACCGGAAGCTCCGCGCCCACCCGCACGAGCTCTCCGGAGGTCAGCTCCAGCGCGTCCTCATCGCCGGCGCCCTCGCCGGCGACCCGTCCGTGCTGATCGCCGACGAGCCGACCTCGGCCCTCGACGTGACCGTGCAGAAGCGCGTCCTCGACCTGCTCGAGGAGCTGCGGGAGGAGCTCGAGCTGTCGGTCCTCCTGATCACCCACGACCTCTCCCTCGCCGCCGAGCGCAGCGAGCACGTGGTCGTGCTGAAGGAGGGCGGCGTCGTGGAGCAGGGCGGCTCCGCGGCCGTGGTCGCCTCCCCGAACAGCCCCTACACGCATCGGCTGTTCCGCGACGTCCCGGCGCTGACCCCCCACCGCTACTCCGCGGCCCGGGCGGACCTGGCAGGTCGCCGGGAGGAGGGCCCGGACCCCTCGCCCGCGGTCTCCGTCTCCGGCCTGACCAAGTCCTTCGACGGACGGACCCCGGTCCTGGAGGACGTCGACCTCGAGGTCCGTCGAGGCGAGATCCACGCGCTGGTCGGCGAGTCCGGCTCGGGGAAGACGACCCTGGCGCGGATCGTCGCCGGTCTCACCCCCTTCGACGGCGGATCCGTCGCGGTGGGCGGGCGGCCGCGGCCGCAGAGCCCCGCAGTCGTCAACCCGGATCCCGCCGCACTGCAGCTGGTGTACCAGAATCCTCTGGCCGCACTGGATCCGCGCCCGCCGTCCCTCGATCTGGTCGCAGAGCCCCTGCGGATCTCCGGTGTCGCGCGGGTCCCGGCCCGCAGGCGCGCCGCAGCGCTCCTGGAGCGGGTCGGGATCGGACCGGACACCGCGGCCCGGCGGATCGGCCGTCTCTCCGGCGGCCAGCGTCAGCGGGTCGCCATCGCCCGGGCGCTCGTGCTGGACCCGTCGGTGCTCGTGCTCGACGAGCCCACCTCGGCGCTCGACGTGACCGTGCAGGCCCGGATCGTCGACCTCCTCTTCGACCTGCGCGCCGAGGACCCGGATCTCACGATGGTGTTCATCTCCCACGACCTGAGCCTCGTCCGTCAGATCGCGGACTCGGCGACGGTGCTCCAGCACGGCGGCGTCGTCGACCAGGGCCGGATCGAGGACGTCTTCGAGCGGCCGACCTCCGCGTACACGCGGACGCTGATCGACGCGATCCCGAGCCCCCCGCTGCTGGCCGGCTGAGGCCTGCTCAACGGGGGCGCGCCGCGTCCCCGTGCCGTTCGATCGCCATCTCGTAGTAGCGCAGCAGGTCGTCGGAGGCGTTCTCCCAGGAGAACCTCTCCGCCTCGGTCCGGGCGGCCTCGCGGATCCTCCCGCGCAGGTCCGCATCGCCCAGCCGGGTCAGGGCCGCGTCCAGGCTCGCCTCGTCGCCGGAGTCGTAGAGCAGCCCGTCGACCCCGTCGGTGACCTGCTCCATCGTCGGCCCCGAGCGGGCGGCGACCACGGGCAGCCCGGAGGCCATGCCCTCGAGGATCACGAGCCCGAGGGTCTCGGTGACCGAGGGGAACACGAAGGCGTCCGCACTCGCGAAGGCGCTCGCGAGCTCCTCCCCCTCCATGAAGCCGGGGAACAGGGTCGAGGTGCCGGCGAACAGCTCCTCGAGCTCGCGGCGGTAGGGGCCGTCGCCCACGATCGCCAGCGCCACGTCGTCGCGGCGCTCCATCATCGGGCGCAGCGTGTGGATCTCCTTCTCCGCCGCGAGCCGGCCCACGAACACGAGCAGCTTCTTCCCGGGATGGCCCTGGGTGAGCCGCTCCCGCATCGCCTCGCTCGCGTAGCGGGGGTGGAAGGTCTCCGTGTCCACGCCGCGGCGCACCACGTGGAGGTCGCGCACCCCGTGCTGGGCGAGCTCCGCCTTCATCGTCTCGGAGGTCGCGATGTTGACGTCCGCCATCGCGTGGTTGCGCTTGATCTGCCACCAGACGGCGGGCTTGCCCCAGGTCCAGGCCCGATAGAGATCCAGGTAGCGGGGGATGTGGGTGTGATAGCTGGCGACCAGCGGGATCCGCTGCCGCCGTGCGGCGAAGGCCCCGGAGGAGGCGAGCAGCAGGGGCTGCGCCGCGTGGACGACGTCGGGGTGGAAGCCGCGGATGATGCCGTCGACGTTGGGGCTGGGGAGGGTGAAGCGCCGGTGCTTGTAGAACGGCAGCGTCACCGGGCGGACGCCCACCACCCGTGCCCCGTGGTGCTCGGTGACCCCGAGATCGGGGGCGATCACCATGACCTCGTGGCCGAGGTCGGTGAACCGTTCGACGGCGTGGCGCAGGCGGGTCACCACGCCGTCGACGGAGGGCAGGAAGGTCTCCGTGACGATCGCGATCTTCACGGAACGCGACTCACTTCCAGGTGACGGTGGGCATGACCAGCTCGCGCTTCACGCGGTCGGTGTTGTGCATCGCGACCTCGAGGACCTCGGCGAGGTGCTCGTCGGTGAGCAGGTGGGGCTCGAGCCCGAGGTCGAGGAGGTTGGTGTTGACCGCGTTGTAGTAGTGGTCGTACTTCTCCACGCGCGGGTTCTCCGTCGGCGCGATCGCCACGTCCAGGCCCAGGCCGGCGCCGACCCTCTGCACCTTCTCGGCGAGGTCCTTGACGGAGAACTGCTCGGTGAACTGGTTGTAGACCCGGAACTCGCCGCGGTCGGCGGGGTTCTCGCAGGCGATCTCGATGCAGCGCACGGTGTCCTGGATGTCCAGGTAGCCGCGGGTCTGGGAGCCGTTCCCGTAGACGGTGAGGTCGTGGCCGATCGCGGCCTGGATGAGGAAGCGGTTCAGGGCCGTGCCGAACACCGCGTCGTAGTCGAAGCGGTTGACCAGACGCGGGTCCAGACGGGTCTCGTCGGTCTCGAGGCCGTAGACGACGCCCTGGTTGAGGTCGGTGGCGCGCACGCCCCACACGCGGCAGGCGAACATGATGTTGTCGCTGTCGTGCACCTTGGTGAGGTGGTAGAAGGAGCCGGGCGCCTTCGGGAACGGCAGGCGGTCCTTGCGGCCCTTGTGCTCGATCTCGATCCAGCCCTCCTCGATGTCGATGTTGGGCTGGCCGTACTCCCCCATCGTGCCGAGCTTGACGAGGTGGCAGTCGGGGGCGAGGTCCTTGATCGCCCAGAGCACGTTCAGGGTGCCCTCGACGTTGTTGCGGTGGTTCTCGATCGCGTGCTCGCGGTCGATCATCGAGTACGGCGCGGAGCGGTGCTCGGCGAAGTGCACGAAGGACTCCGGCTGGATATCCTGGAAGATCGCGGTCACGGCCTCGTAGTCCGTGAGGTCGGCGATGCGCACCGCGATGTCCTTGCCGGAGACCTCCTTCCACGCCGCGACCCGCTCCTCGAGCGGCAGGATCGGGGTGACGGAGTTCGAGCCGAGCTCCACGTCGATCTCGCGGCGCACGAGGTTGTCCACGATCGTGACGTCGTGGCCCTTCTGCGACAGGTACAGGGCAGTGGGCCAGCCGCAGAAACCATCTCCACCGGCGACGACGATCTTCATGGGGCAAGTCCTCCCGTAGGTCCAGGTCCCGGCGTCCCGTGGGGCACGGGGGCCGGTCGTGCAATACCGTATGCAGTCATAACGTAGTGCAGGTCAGGCGGCGCTCGAAGTTGACGGACTCCTGCCCGAACAGCAGAGGAACGGACCATGAACACCGTGCACGACGAGGGTCCGACGGGCCGCCCTCCGAGCGATCCCGCCACTGTATCCCTCGAGCCGGGGACCGGGCTGGACGGCTCGTCCGGGCGCCCGGCCGCGGCCGCCGGCGCGGACGGGCCCGCCCCGCGCCCCCTCCCGGACACCGCCCGACGGGTGCTCGTGATGGGGATCGTCAACCGCACCCGGGACTCCTTCTACGACGAGGGCCGCACCTGGGGGCTCGAGCAGGCCGTCGCCGCCGGACTCCGCGCCGCGGAGGAGGGGGCGGAGCTCGTGGACGTGGGCGGGGTGAAGTTCGCCCCCGGCGACCCGCTGGAGCCCGCCGAGGAGGCCGAGCGGGTGGTCCCCGTGATCGCGGCGCTGCGGCGCGAGCTGCCTGCGCACGTGCTGCTCTCGGTGGACACCTTCCACGCCTCGGTCGCACGGGCCGCGATCGAGGTGGGCGCCGACCTGATCAACGACACCACCGGCCTGTCCGATCCGCACATGGCCGGGGAGGTCGCGCGCTCGGGCGCCTCGCTCGTGCTCACCCACTCCGTCGCCGAGCCGCGCCGTCCCTTCCCCCGGCCCCGCTACGACGACGTCGTCGAGGAGGTGCGCGATTTCCTCGCCGCCCGCCTCGAGCGGGCGCTCGAGGCGGGCGTGACCCGGGAGCGGATCGTGCTCGACCCCGGCCCCGACCTCAACAAGAACACCCGCCAGACCCTCGAGGTGCTGCGGGACTGGGACGAGTACGCCGCCCTCGGCCTGCCGCTGCTCGCGGCGCTCTCGCGCAAGGACTTCGTGGGCGAGTCGCTGGGACTGCCGAAGGAGGAGCGGCTCGCGGGCTCTCTCGCCGCGGCCGCGTGGACCGTGCGCCTGGGGGCGAGGATCCTGCGGGTCCACGACGTGCGCGAGACCGTGCGGATGGTCCGCATGCTCGAGGTGCTCGCCGGCTGGCGCGAGCCCGCGGGCCCGCTGGTCCACAACGTGTGACCCGGGCCGGGAGCGCGCGTCCGCTCAGTCGCGGCGATGTCGCGCGAGGCGGCCGGTGCGCCGCAGCCAGATCTCCAGCGGCACCGTGACCAGCGGCGGGATCGAGGCGACGAGGGCGAGCAGCGCCACCCACCACCTCCAGCGCAGCGAGATCGCGGCGATCGCCGTCATCGCGACGTAGACCATGAACATCCCCCCGTGCAGACGGCCGAACAGCCACACGCCCATCTCGGTGGTGCCGGTGACGTGCTTCAGGAACATCCCGATCAGCAGTCCTGCCCAGGTCGCGGCCTCGAGCAGCGCGACGAGGGCGAAGACGCGTCCGACCGGGGAGGGCGCGGTCGCCGTCGCCCGCCCCTCCGCCTCGGGGGTCGCGGCGGGGGCGGGGGCGAGGTTCATCGTGTGCTGCTCCTGGCGATGCGTGGAAGACGACGGGCTGGATCCGGCGAGGCGAGCCTCACCCTACGGGGCCGGCCGCGGACCTCAGCGGTGAGCGGCGAGCACCGCGTCGCCGAGGCGCGGCATGACCTCGCGGTGCGCCTCGCAGAAGTCGTGGGAGGTGCCGACGACGAGGGCGAGGTCGGCCTCGGGATCGACCCAGAAGGCGGTGCCGCGCATGCCGAAGTGTCCGTAGGTCGCCGCACTGTTGTCGCCGCCCGTCCAGTGCGGCGACTTCGCACCGCGCACCTCGATCCCGAGGCCGAAGGGATTCGGGTCCTGCTTGCCGAAGCCCGGCATGATGCCCACGAGCTCCGGGAACTGCACGCCCACGAGCTGGGCGTGGACCGGCTCGTCCAGGAGGGTGGGGTGCTGCAGCTCGGCGGCCAGCAGCGCGAGATCGAGCAGCGCCCCCGAGGCGCCGACCGAGGCGGAGCCCTCCCAGACCAGTCCCGTCATCCCCAGCGGGTCCGCGATCCGCTCATGGACCCAGTCGCCGAAGTCGCGGCCGACGGCCCGCTCGACGTGGCGCGCGGCCTCGTCGATCCCGTAGTTCGAGTAGTGCCGACGCAGGCCCGGGGCCTGCAGCGTCGCGTCGGACTCGTAGAAGTACCCCGAGGCGTGGGCGAGGAGGTGGCGGAGCGTCGACCCGGGCGGGCCGGCCTCGTCCCCGAGGCCCACGCGCCCCTCCTGGAGGGCGATCGCGGCGCCGAGTCCGGTGAGGGTCTTGGTGACCGAGCGCCAGGGGCGGATCCGCTCGACGTCGCCGCGCCGCTCCCGCTCCCCCTCGGGGCCGAGCACGATCGCGGCGGCCTCGAAGCCGAAGTCGTCCAGCAGCGCGAGGGCGCTCATCCCCCGCCCTCCCCGGCGCCGAAGCGGTCCAGGACGGCGTCGGTGATGCCGGGCCAGATCCGCACGTGCTCCGGGCCGAAGCGCTCCTCGCCGAGGAAGGCGCAGGCCAGACCCGCCTCGGGGTCGACCCAGAGGAAGGAGCCGGCCTGGCCGAAGTGGCCGAAGGTGCGCGGGGAGGAGTGCGCGCCGGTCCAGTGGGGATCCTTCTCGCCGCGGATCTCGACGCCGAGGCCCCAGTCGTTGGGCTTCTGGCGTCCGTAGCCCGGGAGGATCCCGGCGAGCCCCGGGAACTGCACCGTGCGCATCGCCTCGTGGAGCTCCTCGGAGAGCAGGGTGGGGGCGAGCAGCTCACGGCCGACGGCGAGCAGGTCGGGGACGGTACCGCGGTAGCCGGCGGCGGGAGAGCCGTCGACCTCGAGGTGCACGAGGTCCAGGCCCTGGACGACGGTCTGCTCCATCCACTCGGGGAAGTCGTAGCCGGTGGACTCCTCGACATGGGCGGCGAGCACCTCGAAGCCGGTGTTGGAGTAGATGCGCCGGGCGCCGACGGCGCCGACGGTCTCGTCGCCGTCGAAGGCGTAGCCCGCGGTGTGGGCGAGCAGGTGGCGCACCGTCGACCCCTCCGGACCGGCGGGCTCGTCGAGGTCGACGAGGCCGCGCTCGACCGCGACCAGGACGCCGAGAGCGGCCAGGGGCTTCGAGACGCTCGCGAGGTCGAAGACCCCCTCGGCGGCGCCCTGGAGGTGGAGCGTCCCGTCGGCGTCGGTGACGCCGAGGGCGTGGGCGGCGTCGAGGTCGACGGGGACGGCGGGCGCGGTCGAGGGCTGCACGCGCCCACTATCGCACGGTCGCGCGGGCCCGCTCCCCGCGAGACCGAATCGTGATTCGCCCGATTCGCCCGTTCACCTGCGGCATCACGAAGCCTCCACATCGGCAAGCATGAACAGGTTATTTTTCCTCTTGTTTACTCTTCCTTGACCGATGGATGATGTGCGCGAGGAGCTCGAACCAGGGCTCCGCGACCTCGCCCGCTCCACAGGGCATCGGGCGACCAGGCACAGGGGAGAGACCGATGGAGACGACGACCAGACCGGCACCGGACCGCCCGGCCCGCGCAGGGGCGACGACGCCCCTGGCCGCCCCGGGCAGGCGCGTCCTGCTGCTGGGGGCGGGCACGCTCGGCGCGGGCCTCGCGCTCGGCACCGGCACCGCCGACGCCGCCCGCCCGACCCTCCGCAGGGGAAGCCGCGGCAGCGCCGTGACCTCGCTGCAGAACGCGCTGAACCGGCTGCGGTACTGGTGCGGCACGGCCGACGGCAGCTTCGGCCACCTCACCCAGCAGGCCGTCTTCGCGCTGCAGAAGGCCGCAGGCCTCGCCCGCGACGGCGTCGTGGGGCGGAAGACCTATGCGGCGCTCGACGCGGGGAAGCGGCCGAGCCGCCGGATCACCAGCGGCTCGGGCTTCGAGGTCGACCTGAGCAGGCAGCTGATCATCGCGACGAGCGGCGGGAAGCTCGCCCACATCCTGAACACCTCGACCGGCAGCGGGCAGCGCTACTACTCCGGCGGCCGCTGGAAGACCGCGACCACGCCGCGGGGCGACTTCCGGATGTACAGCCTCCACAGCACGGGCTGGCAGAGCGGGCCGCTGGGGAACCTGTACCGGCCCGGCTACTACGACCGGGGCTGGGCGATCCACGGCTCGACCTCGATCCCCGCCCATCCCGCCTCGCACGGCTGCTGCCGGCTCTCGGTGGGGGCCACGGACATGCTGTGGAAGGGCGGCTGGTTCCGCTCCGGGCAGCGGGTGCTCGTGCGCTGAGCCCGCCTCCGACGAGGGGGCGCGGCGCCCTCCCGCCCGCTCCGTCCCGGCGATCCCGCCGGGGCGGAGCGGCTCCGCGCACGACCCCGCCTTCACCTCTCCTGCACGAATCCCTCGCCGCCTCCCCGCCCTGCGCGCCCGGTCGGAGCCGGGTCACGCGCTACGATCGGGGGGCGAGCAGCCCCGCCGACGGGCCGCTGCCCGCACCTGGCAGCCCAGCGAGAGCGAAGGACCACCGTGGGGATCTTGGATCGGATCGAGCGCAGCCTCGACCGCGGCGTGACGAGCGTGTTCTCGCCGGGTCGCGGGCAGCTGAAGCCCCTCGACCTGGCGCAGGGCCTCAAGCGCGAATGCGATGACCAGATCCAGGTGCTCGACCGCACCCGGACCCTGGCCCCGAACGTCTACACCGTCTACCTGCACCCGCAGGACTTCGAGCGCTTCACCTCCTGGCAGGACACCCTGCTCGACGAGCTCCAGCGCGTGCTCATGGAGCATGCCGATAAGCAGCGCTACATGTTCGTCGGCGCGGTCTCCGTCGCCCTCGAGCAGGACGACGAGGTGCGCCAGGGCCGCTTCGAGACCGAGTCCCGCACCGAGCGCGGCAGCGTCGCCCCGGCCACCGGCGCCGCGCAGGACGCCCCCGGCGGCAGCCCCATCGTCGAGATCGACGGGCAGCAGTACCTGCTGACCGGCCCGGTCACGGTGATCGGACGCGGCGGCGACGCCGACATCATCCTCGAGGACACAGGCGTCTCCCGGCACCATCTCGAGCTGCGCGCCGAACCGGACTCCTCCCTGGTCGCCACCGACCTCGGCTCGACCAACGGCAGCTACATCGACGGCGAGCGCATCCGCACGCCCGTCCCGCTGCACGACCGGTCGCTGATCAAGATCGGGCGGACGCGCCTGACCGTCCTGCTGCCGGGCCCGGGCCCGGCGGCGCGGTGAGCGCCCCATGAGCGAACTGACCCTCGTCGCCCTGCGTCTGGGCCTGGTGCTGGCGCTGTGGATCTTCGTGGTGGTCGTCGTGCTGGTGCTGCGCAACGACCTCTTCGGCACCACCGTCGTCACCCGGTCGAGCCGCGATCCGCGCCGCGAGCAGCGTCCCGCCTCCGGACCCATCGGCGGCGCCGCCTCCCAGGCCGGCACCGATCCCGCCTCGCTGCGCACCGACCCGGAGGTCACCCAGGCCGCGATGGTCGTCACCGCCGGCCCGCTGCGCGGCACCTCGCTGACCCTGGGGTCGACCCCGATCCTCATCGGCCGCGCCCCGGAGTGCACGCTCGTGCTCGACGACGACTACGCCTCCAACCGCCATGCCCGCGTCTTCCAGCGCGAGGAGGAATGGATGGTGGAGGATCTCGGCTCGACCAACGGCACCCTGGTCTCCGGGCGCCGCATCGAGGGCGCGGTGCCCTTCCGCCCCGGGGCGCAGGTGCGGATCGGACGCACCGAGATCGAGCTGAGACGAGGTCCGCGATGAGCATCGCCCTGCGCTATGCGGCACGCTCCGACGTGGGCCTGGTCCGCTCCAACAACCAGGACTCCGCCTACGCCGGCAGCCACCTGCTGGTGGTCGCCGACGGCATGGGCGGCCACGCCGGCGGCGACGTCGCCTCGTCCGTCGCGATCGGCCGTCTCGCGAGCCTGGACTCCGAGACCCCCGCCTCCGACATCGTCGCGACCCTCGAGGAGAGCGTGCTCGAGGCGAACCAGGAGATCCTGCGCCGCGCGCGGGACGAGCCGCAGCTGCGCGGTCTGGGCACCACCATCACCGCGCTGCTGCGCGCGGAGGGCAAGTTCGCCCTCGCCCACATCGGCGACTCGCGCGCGTATCTGCTGCGCGAGGAGGAGACGGTCCAGGTCACGAAGGACCACACCTTCGTCCAGCGCCTCCTGGACGAGGGCCGGCTCACCGAGGACGAGGCCGAGCGGCACCCCCAGCGCTCGGTGCTGATGCGCGTGCTCGGCGACGTCGACGCGGACCCCGAGCTGGACCTGTCCCTGCGCCCCGCCCACGCGGGCGACCGCTGGCTGCTGTGCTCCGACGGCCTCTCCGGACTGGTCTCCCTCGACACGATCGACGCGACGCTGAAGGATCTCGAGGATCCCGGCGAGTGCGCCGACGCCCTGGTCCAGCTCGCCCTCAAGGGCGGCGGTCCCGACAACATCACCTGCATCGTCGCGGACGTCGTCGACCTCGACGACATGCCCCGCGGCGCCGACGCGCCGTCCACGACCCCGCAGATCGTCGGCTCCGCGGCGCGGAGCCGACACCGTCCCACGACCGCCTCCGGTCCCGCCGCGAAGGCCGCGGCCCTCACCCGCGAGGAGCCCGAGGCCCCCTACGAGGACGACGACTTCTCCGAGGAGGAGCCGCCGCGTCGCAGCCCCTGGCCCGCGCTGGTGGTGCTGATGCTCCTGGTCGCACTGCTCGGCGGGCTGCTGTGGGGCGGGTACGCCTGGTCGCAGCGGCAGTACTACGTCGGCACCGACGGCACCCGGGTGGTGCTCTACCAGGGGCTCGCCCAGGACCTGGGCCCGGTCTCCCTGTCCGAGCCGCTCGAGGTGACCGACATCGAGATCGAGGACCTCCCGGAGATCACCCGCCAGCAGGTCGAGGGCACGATCAGCGCCGGGGACCGCGAGTCCGCCGACCAGATCATCGACCGGCTCGAGCAGGCCGCCGCCGTGAACCGGCCGCCGCCGTCCGTCTCCCCCTCCGACGAGGGCGGGGCCGCCGAGGACGTGGCGCCCCTGCCCACGGCGACCTCCCCGGACGACGGCGAGGCGACGTAGTGGCCACCATCGTCTCCTACACCGCCCGGCCACGCCGCCTGATCCAGGCCCTGCTGCTCCTCCTCGCGGTGGCGGTGGGCGTGGGGTCCTACGCCCTGGTGGGCCTCGGACGCTTCGACGAGCTGCCCGCGAACCTGCTCCAGATCACCGTCGGCGCGCTCGTGCTCGTCGCCGTGCTGCAGATCGCGGTGGCCTGGCGCGCCCCCTACGCGGACCCCGTGATCCTGCCGATCGTGGTGCTGCTGAACCTCCTGGGCATCACCATGATCGAGTCGGTCCACGCCGCGAACTCGATCTACGGGGTGCGCAGCTCCGCGAGCGCGGACCGCCAGATGCTGTGGGCCGTGATCGGGGTGCTGCTGTGCGTGGCGCTGCTGGTGCTGCTGCGCGATCACCGACGGCTGCGCCGCTACACGTGGATCAGCGCCGTGGTGGGAGGGATCCTGCTGCTGCTGCCGCTCGCTCCGGTGATCGGCGACTCCCGGAACGGCTCGAGGATCTGGATCAACATCGCCGGCTTCAGCTTCCAGCCCGCGGAGCTCGCGAAGATCGCCTTCGCGATCTTCTTCGCCGGGTATCTCGTCTCCCGTCGCGACACCCTCGCGCTCGCGGGCCCGAAGGTGCTGGGCATCCACCTGCCGCGCTGGTCCGACTTCGGCCCGATCCTCGTGGCCTGGGGCTTCGCCATGGCCGTGCTCGTCTTCCAGACGGACCTGGGGACCTCGCTGATGTTCTTCGGGCTGTTCGTGGTGATGCTCTACGTCGCCACCGACCGGCTGAGCTGGCTCGTGATCGGCGCGGTGATGTTCCTGCCGCCGGCGGTCTTCGCCGCGACCCAGATGGGGCACGTGCGCACCCGCATCACCTGCTGGCTCGACCCGCTCTCGAGCGCGAACTACGGCAGCTGCGAGCAGATCAGCCAGGGGCTGTTCGGGCTCGCCAGCGGCGGGCTCGTCGGCACCGGGCTCGGGGAGGGACGACCCGACATGGTCCCCCATGCGGAGTCCGACTTCGTCTTCGCGTCCTTCGCGGAGGAGATGGGCATGGTCGGCGCCTTCGCGCTGCTGCTGCTCTACCTGCTGCTGGTCCAGCGCGCCGTCCGCGCGGCCGTCGGCATCTCCGACGGCTTCGGCACCCTGCTCGCCGGGGGGCTGGGCTTCGTGATGGCGCTGCAGGTCTTCGTGGTCGTCGGCGGCGTGACCCGGGTGATCCCGCTGACCGGCCTGACCCTCCCCTTCCTCGCCGCGGGAGGCAGCTCCCTGGTGTGCAACTGGATCATCGCGGGGATCCTGGTGCGGCTCTCGGACGCGGCCAGGCGGCCCGCCGCCCGCCAGGTCGAGGGGGCCCTGCCCGGGCCCGCCGCCCGGCCCGGTCAGGAGGTGACCGCATGAACAAGCCGCTGCGCCATGTGTGGCTGGTGGTCGGCGTGCTCTTCGTGCTGCTGTTCACCTCCACGACCTACTTCCAGGTGGTCGCCCAGGGCCGGCTCAACGCCCACGGCCAGAACCAGCGCACGCTCCACAACGAGTACGGCCGTCACCGCGGCCCGATCGTCGTGGACGGGCACCCGATCGCGTCCTCGCAGGAGTCCGGGGACACCTACGGCTACCTGCGCACCTACGACCCCGGGGCGATGTACGCGCCGATCACGGGCTACTACTCGGTGGTCTACGGGTTCACCGGCATCGAGCGCTCGCTCAACGACACCCTCTCGGGCGAGGCGGACGCGCTGTTCTACCACCGACTGGCCGATGTCATCTCGGGCAGGGAGAACCAGGGCGCGACCGTCGAGCTCACCCTCGACTCCGCCGCCCAGGAGGCGGCCTGGGACGCGCTGGACGGACGTCGCGGCGCCGTGGTGGCGATGGACCCGGAGACGGGAGCGGTCCTGGCGATGGTCTCGGCGCCGAGCTTCGATCCCAACGAGCTGGCCTCCCACGACACCGGCGCGGTCTCGAGCGCCTGGTCGGCCCTGAACGAGGACCCCGAGCGGCCGCTGACCAACCGTGCGATCGGCGGGGACCTCTACCCGCCCGGCTCGGCCTTCAAGCTCGTCACGGCCTCCGCCGCGCTCGAGACGGGCGACTACAGCGCGGACTCGGTGATCCCCGGGCCCGGCACCTACTCGCTGCCCAACTCCTCCTCGGTGATGAACAACTTCTCCGAGGGACGGCAGGAGCCGTGCGGCCCGGACGACGAGTCCACCCTCGCCGAGGCGCTGCGCCAGTCGTGCAACACCTCCTTCGGGATGCTCGGCGTGGAGGTCGGCGAGGACCAGCTGCGCAGCACCGCCGAGGAGTTCGGCTTCGGGCAGGACCTCTCGATCCCGATGGGCGTGACGCCCTCGCGGATCGGCGAGGACCTGGACGACGCGCAGCTGGCGACCACCTCGATCGGTCAGTACGAGACCCGCGTGACGCCGCTGCAGATGGCGATGGTCGCCGGGGCGTTCGCCAACGACGGCGTGGTCATGCAGCCGCAGCTGGTCCAGGCCGTGCGCACCAGCGACCTCTCCACCGTCTCCGAGCTGAGCCCCCGGGAGGTCGGCCAGCCGCTCAGCGCCGCGAACGCGGCGCAGATGCGCCAGATGATGGTGGGCGTGGTCGAGGACGGCACCGGCTCCGCCGCGGCGATCGACGGCGTCGAGGTGGGAGGCAAGACCGGCACCGCGGAGTGGGGCGCGGATCGCGCCCCCCACTCCTGGTTCGTCGGGTACGGACAGCAGGACGACCGGAAGATCGCGGTCGCGGTCGTGGTCGAGGAGGGCGGATACGGGTCGCGCACCGCGGCGCCGATCGCCCGTGACGTGATGGAGGCGGTGATCCAGCGATGAGGACCGAACCGGGACTCGTGCTCGAAGGACGGTACGAGCTGACCTCGCTCATCGCCACGGGCGGCATGGGACAGGTCTGGAAGGGCCAGGACCAGGAGCTCGAGCGCGAGGTCGCCGTCAAGGTGCTGCGCGAGGAGTACGCCGGGGACGAGGGCTTCCTCAAGCGCTTCCGCGCCGAGGCACGGCACACCGCCGCCCTGTCCCACGAGGGCATCGCAGCGCTCTACGACTACGGCGAGCTCGACGGCCGCGCGTACATCGTGATGGAGCTGTGCCCCGGGCGGCCGCTCTCGGACATCATCGAGGAGAACCCCGGCGGGCTGCCCGAGAAGCGGGTGGTCTCGCTGCTCATCGAGCTCGCCCGGGCGCTGGACGCCGCCCACTCCAAGGGGGTCGTCCACCGTGACGTGAAGCCCGAGAACGTGCTGGTGGACGAGAAGGACGGGTGGTCCATGAAGATCACCGACTTCGGGATCGCGCGCAGCAAGGACCAGGCGCGCCTGACGAAGACGGGACTGGTGATGGGCACCGCCCAGTACCTCTCGCCCGAACAGGCCATGGGCAAGCAGGCGACCTCGCTCTCGGACATCTACGCCCTCGGGATCGTCGCCTACGAGATGCTCGTGGGCGGCCGTCCCTTCACCGGCTCGAGCCAGGTGGAGATCGCGATGGCGCAGGTCAAGCAGCAGCCGCCGGAGCTCCCGGAGGCGATCGGGGCGGATCTGCGGCGCCTGGTGATGATGATGCTGGCCAAGGCCCCGGCGAACCGGCCCCGCTCGGCGGCGGCGGTCGCGCGGATCCTCGAGGCGATCCAGCGCGGCGTCGAGCCGCGCTTCACGACCGGGGCCATCCCCGTGACGCGGGTCGAGGACCACGACTGGACGGGCGAGAACCGGGTGCGCCCCGGCGCCTCCCGGGAGAGCTCGGGCTCCCGGGAGGCCTCGGACGGCGCGACCGGGTCGTCGTCCACGCGCCGTCCCGGCGCCTCGCCGACGGGAACGCGCACCGCGGCCATGCCGCTGCCGCTGTCCGGACGCGGTCGCGGCATCCGCCACCGCTCGGGGGCCTCGGGCCCCTCGGCGCTGTCGGCGGCCTCGGCGGGCTCGGCGCCGCGGCGCGGCGCGACACGCTCGGCCTCCTCGGGGAGCTCGGCCCGGTCGGCGGCCTCGCCGGCCTCCGCACCGGGCGGCTCCCCCGCGCAGGACCCGTCCTCCCCGCTGCATGCGGCATCGGCCACGAGCACGGCCGACGGGGCGGATCGGGCCTTCGCGGGCGGCGCCTACGACGGGGTGGACACGGCGGCCTCCTCGCGCACCGTGCGCGGCACGAGCACGGGACGGAGGATCGGCGGGATGTCGGTGCCGGGACTGGTGCTGCTGATCCTGGTGGTCGTCGCGATCGCGGTGGCCGTCGCGGGCGGGCTCGGGCTGCTGCCGCTGGGGGCGGCCGGGGCGTCGGGCGGGGAGCCCCCAACTACTACGATGGTCGGATCGATCGGTGTCGGCCACGGCACGAGGACGGGTGTGGAGTGAGCGCAGAGACGGTGATCCTGGGTGGGAGGTACCACCTGGGGAAGATCCTCGGGACCGGGGGCATGGCGGAGGTGTTCCTCGCGGAGGACACGCGCCTGCACCGCACGGTCGCGGTCAAGGTGCTGCGCTCCGACCTCGCCCGGGACGCGAACTTCCAGGAGCGCTTCCGGCGCGAGGCGCACAGCGCCGCCTCCCTGAACCATCCCTCGATCGTCGCCGTGTACGACACCGGCGAGGAGCAGCAGAGCACGATCACGGGCGCGGAGGTGACGATCCCGTACATCGTGATGGAGTACGTCGAGGGCCGCACCCTGCGCGAGTTCATCGTCCCCGAGCATCCGATGGACGCCGCGCAGGCCGGGGAGATCATGGCCGCGCTGCTCAGCGCGCTGGAGTACTCCCACCGTGCGGGGATCGTGCACCGCGACATCAAGCCCGGCAACATCATGATCAACGACGCCGGTGCGGTGAAGGTCATGGACTTCGGCATCGCCCGCGCGGTCGCGGACGCGACCAGCGCAATGACCGCGACCCAGGCCGTGATGGGCACCGCACAGTACCTCTCCCCCGAGCAGGCGCGCGGCCAGCTGGTCGACGCGCGCTCGGACATCTACTCCGCCGCCTGCGTCATGTTCGAGATGCTCACGGGGCGCCCGCCGTTCACCGGCGACACCCCCGTCTCGATCGCCTACCAGCACGTGCGCGAGGAGCCGCAGCCGCCCTCGGCCTACAACCCGGCGGTGACCCCCGCGATGGACGCGGTGATCCTGACGGGACTGGCCAAGGATCGCGAGCAGCGCTACCCGAGCGCCGTCGCCTTCTCCCGCGACATCGCCGCGGTGGTCGCCGGGCGCTCCCCGGCGCTCGTCGGAGGCGCCCTGCCGGGCGCGGACGATCCCGAGGCCACGACGGTGCTCAGCCCCCTCGAGGACGCCACCGAGGCGCTGCCGGCGATGGCCGGAGCCGCGGGCGCGGGCGCGGCGGCCGGTGCCGCGATGCGTCCCCAGGACTGGAGCTCCGGCTCCGCGCCCTCGCCGGCGACCGGGCCGCTGGCCCTGCGCTCGGGGGACGAGGTCGAGCCCGAGGAGAAGCGCAAGCGCCCCTGGTGGCTGATCATCCTCGTGATCGTGGTGGTGCTCGGCCTGATCGCCGCGGCGCTGGCCATCCTCCAGCCGTGGAGGGACCCGGGTCCCGAGATGGCCACCGTCCCGAACGTCGTGGGGCAGACGGAGGAGGACGCTCGCGCCTCCCTCGACGAGGTCGGGCTCGTGCCCGCCTTCGAGCAGGCCGAGTCCGCCGACGTCGAGCAGGGCCTCGTGATCGAGACCGACCCGCCCGCGGACCAGGAGGTCGCCGTGGGGGAGACCGTGACGGTGACGGTCTCCGCCGGACCCGAGGCGGTGGAGGTCCCGGACGTCGTCGGGAAGCCCCGCGAGGAGGCCGAGCAGCTGATCAGCGACGCCGGCCTGACCCCGGTGCACGTCGAGAGCGAGGACCGCAAGAAGACCGAGCGCGGCGTCGTCACCCGCTCCACCCCGACCCCCGGCAGCACCGCCCAGCAGGGCGACGAGGTGCAGATATGGGACGCGACCGGCACCTTCCCCGTGCCGGACGTGACCGGGACGCAGCTCGAGAGCGCGACCGCGACCCTCGAGGACATCGGCTTCGAGGTCGAGAGCACCACCCGCGAGGACTCCGAGCAGGAGCCCGGCACGGTGCTCGAGCAGACCCCGCCCGAGGGCGGTTCCGAGGAGATCGGATCGACGATCCGCCTCGTGGTCGCCGCGGCCCCGGGACCGGTGGCTGTCCCGAACGTCACCGGGCAGCCGCTCGCCGACGCGCAGACCGCGCTGGCCGAGGCGGGCTTCGGCCACGAGACGCGCAGGGAGCACTCCGACACCGTCGAGGAGGGTCGCGTCATCCGGACGGAGCCCGGGGCGAACGAGCAGGTCGATCGCGGCACCACGATCGTGATCGTGGTGTCCGAGGGCCCGGAGCCCACCCCGACGCCCACGCCCACCCCGACGCCGACCCCGACGGAGGACCCCACGGAGGACGCGAGCCCGACCGAGGAGCCGAGCGACAGCCCCTCGCCGACCACGGACCCGCCTGAAGACGACGATAGCGCGGACGCCGGCAACGAAGGCCAGGGCGCCGGTGCCGGCGCCAACCGCGGCAACGGGAACGGGAACGGCGATGACTGAGCGTCCGGCGGCACGGATCCTCGTGATCGACAACTACGACAGCTTCGTCTACACGATCGTCGGCTATCTCCAGCAGATGGGGGCGGAGACGACGGTGGTGCGCAACGACGAGGTGCCCGTCGACGGCGCCGACGCGGTCGACCTCAGCGGAGTCGACGGGGTGCTCGTCTCCCCCGGCCCCGGCAATCCGTCCACCGCCGGTCGCTCGCTGGACGTGATCGGCCGCTGCGCCGAGCAGCGGGTGCCGATGCTCGGGGTGTGCCTCGGGCACCAGGCGCTCGGCCAGCACTTCGGCGCCACGGTGGGCCACGCCCCGCAGCTGATGCACGGCCGCACGAGCGAGCTCACGCACGAGGGGGCGAGCGTCTTCGCCGGCGCCCCCTCCCCGATGACCGCGACCCGCTACCACTCGCTCACGGTGGTGCCGGAGACGATCCCGGCCGAGCTCGAGGTCACGGCCCGCACGGCCGACGGGATGGTGATGGGCCTGGCCCACCGGGAGCTGCCCCTGCACGGGGTGCAGTTCCACCCCGAGTCGGTGCTCACCGAGAACGGGCACCTGATGCTCGCGCGCTTCCTCGAGCTGTGCGACGGCCGCGACGCGGCGGAGCGCTCGGCAGGGCTGAAGCCCCTGATGACCGCCGGCTGAGCTAGCCGGCGCGGGGCGCCGCCCCCACCAGCCCGTCGTTGAAGGGCATGTGCGGGGCGATCGCGGGGAAGACCCAGCCGAACAGGGCGACGATCACTGCGGCCAGCAGCAGCACGGTCAGCAGGATCCGGGCCCAGAGCGGGCCGGGCAGGTGCCGGAACAGCCAGGCGTACATCATTTCTCCCCCTCGTCGGCGAGGGCCTCGGGGATCCCGTCGGCCCGGTCCGTCCAGTACGCGAATTCGGCGTGGACGATGTAGCGCTCCCGCGCGGAGTACATCGGGTGGCAGGCGGTGAGGGTGAGCATCTGCTCCGTCGGCTCGACGCCGATCTCGCCCGGGGTCGGGGCGATCACCTCGACATCCTGCGGCATGACCACGAGGGACTCGGTGACCTCGTAGACGTAGAAGGCCTCGTCAGTCTCCACCACGACCGGCTCGCCGGGCTCGAGCTCGGCGATGTCCTCGAAGACGCGCCCGTAGGTGTTGCGATGCCCGGCGACGGAGAAGTTCCCGACCTGGCCGGGCAGCGCCGTCTCGGGATAGTGCCCGGCGCCCTTGACGTTCAGCACCTGCTCGAGGCTCACCCCCTCGGCCAGCGGGAAGCGCTCCCGGTCGAAGGCGGGCACGTGCATCGAGCCCCAGACCATCGTGTCGCCGGGGATCTCGGGCACCGGCGGCGGACCGTCCTGGCGCGGCGCGATCCGCTCGGCGTCCACGGCGCCCCACTCCTGCTCGAGCCCGTCGAGGATCCCGGACTGCTCACGGTCGGCCATCACGTCGGTCCACCACAGCTGCCACACGAGGAACAGCCCCAGCAGCACCCCGGCGGTCAGCAGCAGCTCGCCGAGCACTCCGATCACGCCGGGCCCGCGGGGTCGGCCGCGGTGGGTGCCGTCGGTGGGGCGCGCGGCGCTCATCGGCTCACCGAGGCGTCGACGGCGAGGGAGCCGGCGTAGGCGGGAAGGGTGGCGGCCTCGAGGGTCTCGACCTTCTCGCCGAGGCCGACGTGGTCGACCCACTCGCGATAGAGCTGCACGGTCGCGGAGGTGTCGAGGGCCTCGGACATCGCCTCGACGGGGCCGATCACCGTGATCACGAAGGGCGGGGAGTAGACGCGGCCCTCGAGCAGGAGGGTGTTGCCCGCGCAGCGGAAGGCGCTGCCGTTGATCACACGCTGATCCTGCAGCATCATCGCCTCCGCGCCGCCGGCCCAGAGGGCGTTGATGAAGGACTCGAGGTCCTGCTGGTGGACGACGAGGTCGTCGGGCTCGGTGCCGGGGATGGCGCCGAGCGCGCTCGAGGGCGCGTCGGTCAGCGTGATCCGCAGCGCGGGGCCGGTGACCTCGCTGAGGCCGACTGCGTCCTCGACCTCGGCGGTGCGCGCGGCGGTCGCGGCGACCGCGCCCTGCCCGCGCAGCTCCTCGATCTCGGCGCGCTTGGCGGCGTTGTCGTCGGTGAGCCCCTCGATGGTGCGGCCGCGCTCGGCGAGCACCCCCGCGACGTCGCTGCTCTCGTCACGGATCGATCCGCCGGCGGCGAGCCGGGAGGTGGTCGCGAACAGCACGCCGCACAGCACCATCACCACGACCATCCCGATCCGCCCGCGCGCCCGCGCGCGTCGACGCCCGGAAGGGGTGTCCTGTGCTTCCATCCTGGCTCCTCGCTTCGCGACTTTCCCCGACGACCATTACCCTAGGCCACGGTCCGCATCCGCGGACCCGCGCGGCGCGGTCGCGCGTCGGCCGCGTCGAGGGAGCATCGTTCCATGGCCAGGAGCAGGAAGAAGTCGTCCGGCCGGGCGGCGTCGAACGCGAAGGCCGCGAGCACGGACTCGCAGGACGCGGCGACGGAGCCGGAGGACGTCACGACGGAGCCGGAGGACGCGGCGACGTCGGAGGACGACGCGACGACGGCGGCCGACTCGGGCGAGGACCCCGCGGGCGCGAAGAAGGGCTCCGCCAAGGATCCCGTCGCGAAGAAGCCCAAGGGCCGGGCCGCCGGCTCGGGGAAGACTGCCGGCGGCGAGGTGCCCGAGAAGGCCAAGGACTCCACCCGTGCCACCTCGGTGCGCCGGGCCGCGGCGGCCGAGAGCTCCCGCACGACGGGGCGCCGCGTCGCGGCCGCCGGGCAGAACCCGCAGTGGCTCGCCCCCACCGCCGTCGTGCTCCTGGTCCTGGGTCTCGCCTACCTGGTCACCTACTACATCTCGGCCGGGCAGCTGCCCCTGCCCATCGGGGACTGGAACCTGGCCGTCGGCTTCGGCGTGCTGATGGTGGGCGGCGGCATGCTCATGTTCTGGAAGTAGCACCGCCGCCGGAGCCCGCCGGGGAGGTCAGCGCGCGATGGGGAGTTCTCCCCACCGCGCGCTCGCGCCCGCACCGGTACGCTGACCGGGACGCGCGTCGCGCCCGGTGACGCCCAGCACCACGGTGCTCGACCCGACGGGGGCCCCATGACCAGCATCTCCAGACGGCGCAGACTCCTCGCGCTCCTCCTCCTGCCCTTCATGATGGTCCTGGCGGGCTGCGGGAAGCTCCATGCCGACTTCGAGATCCAGGACGCCGAGACGATCAACCTCAGCTTCGACTTCGCGATCGAGGAGCAGTACGTCGCCGGCTCCGTCGCCTCGGCCGAGGAGATGTGCTCGAGCTTCGCGGAGGAGACGGACCTGGTCGGGGAGTCGGCGCCCGACGTCGAGCCCTACGAGGAGGACGGCGCCTACGGCTGCCGCGTCGCCGGGGTCCTGACCAGCGAGGACTTCGACTCCGGACTGTCCCTCACCGAGGAGGACGGCGAGTACCACCTCTCGATCACCGGCGACGAGACCTCCGTCGAGGGGGTCGGCGGCTCCGAGCTGAACGATCTCGGCTTCGACTTCCGGATGACCTTCACGTTCCCCGGCGAGATCATCGAGTCCTCCGGCGGCCAGATCGACGGCAGCTCGGTGACCTTCACCGATCTGGACGAGGTGAGCGCGGGCATCGACATCCGCGCCGAGGCGAACACCTTCCCCTGGGTCATCGTGATCATCGCAGTGGTGGTCATCGGCTTCCTGCTCCTGCTGGCCCTCGCCGCGGTCGTCTTCTTCGTGGTCCGCTCCCGGCGGAACAAGGGCGGCACCCCGTCCGGGACGCCGGGCGGCGACGGCGCCGGCGCCGTCGCGGGCGCGTCCCCGGCGGCCCCGCCGAGCGCGCAGTGGGGCCAGGCCTCGCCGCCTCCGGCACCCCCGGCACCTCAGGGCGGCCAGCAGTGGGGCCAGGCCTCTCCCCCGCCCGCCGCACCCCAGGCGCCCCAGGGCGGCCAGCAGTGGGGCGCTCCGCAGGGAGGACAGGCACCGCAGGGGGACCAGGGCTCGCAGCAGCAGCCGCCGCCGTGGGCGCACCCCGAGGGCGGGCAGAACCCCGGCTCCCCGCAGCCGCCGCAGCAGTCGGGCTGGTGACGCCGCCCCGCGGGCCGTGGCCCCGCTCCCCTGTGAGCAGGGTCATGGCCCGCGGATTGGCGCCGATCCGGAGCGGCCGCTAGAGTAGTCCAGGTCAGCGCGACTGGCGAGCGCCCGTAGCTTAACGGATAGAGCATCTGACTACGGATCAGAAGGTTGGGGGTTCGAATCCCTCCGGGCGCGCCCCAGGAAAGGCCCCTCACCTGCGAGAACATCGCGGCGAGGGGCCTTTCGCATGCCCGCCGGAGGCCGCAGCGCGATCACGGCGCGAGCACCTACTCGCCGAGGCCGGCCCCGTGCTCGTGGGGGCCGGGACCCGCGACGCCGGTGACGTGCTCGGCGTGCGAGAGGGTCTCCTGCAGCAGGCGTCGCACATGGGCGTCCGAGGCGCGGTAGAAGGCGTAGGTGCCCTCCTTGCGGCTCTCGACGAAACCGGCCAGGCGCAGCTTCGCCAGGTGCTGGCTGACCGCCGCGGGCGTCGCCCCGACCGCCTCGGCCAGCGCATTGACGCTCGACTCCGCCTCGAACAGCGACCAGAGGATCTTGACGCGGGTGGGATCGGCGAGCATCCGGAAGGTGGACGCCGCGATCTGCGCATGCTCGTCGTCGGGAACCGGGCGCACGGGGGCGGGATGCATGGGCCCATGCTAACCAGGTGCGCCACCAGATCTTGCTATCTGCATGTCTACGCAGTTAGTTTGCTCCTGTGACCGCACATCCCCCTGCCGCAGCCCCCGCCCACCACGACAACGACCCTGCGGGGGCGGGCGTCCTGGCGCGGCTGCGCCGCGCGCTCACCCCGCACAGCCATGACCACGGCGAGGCGATCCGCACCGCCGAGGAGGCGACCGCGCTCGGCCTGCGCGCCGCCTGGGTGAGCCTCGCCGGGATGGGTGCGACGGCGCTGCTGCAGATCGTGATCGTCGCGCTCTCCGGCTCCGTCGCGCTGCTCGCCGACACCCTGCACAACCTCGGCCACCTCGCCACCACGATCCCGCTGATCATCGCGTTCCGTCTGGGCCGCCGCTCCCCCACCGCCCGGTACAGCTACGGATTCCGTCGCGCCGAGGACCTCGTGGGCCTCCTCATCGGGGCCGTCATCGCGCTCTCGGCCGCGCTCATCGTGTGGGAGTCGGTGCGCGCGCTGACCGAGGCACGGGACCTCACCCACCTGGGATGGGTGCTCGCCGCGGCCCTCATCGGCGCCGCGGGCAACGAGCTCGTGGCCCGCTACCGGATCCGGGCGGGTCGGCGCATCGGCTCGGCCGCCCTGATCGCCGAGGGGCAGCACGCCCGCACCGACGCCATGACCTCGCTGGCCGTGGTGGTGGGCGTGATCGGCGCCTGGCTGGGGCTGGGGTGGGTGGACCCGCTGATCGGGCTGCTGATCGCCGCGATGGTGGTGCTGGTGCTGATCAGCTCCCTGCGCACCGTGATCCGGCGCCTCATGGACGGCATCGAGCCGGGGACCGCGACGACCCTCGTCGAGGCCGCGGCCGGTCCGGGCGTGCACGCCGTGCGGGACGTCCGCGCCCGGTGGATCGGGCACCGGATGGAGGCGGAGCTCGTGATCGAGGTGGACCCCGCCCTCACCGTCGACGACGCGCGGCCGCTCGTCGACCAGGTCGAGGACCGGCTGCACGCGGCGCTCCCCCGCCTCGAGCGCGCGCTCGTGCGGCTCGAGCCCGCCGCGCCCCGCTGAGCACCGGGGCGCGACGGGAGGGCTCAGACGCCTGCGGTGAGCGCCTCGCGCACGGTGCCCCAGGACCGCATGATCTCGCGTGCCTCCGGGTCGGTCTCCGCCGCGACGGCCTCGGTCCGGGCCTGCTCGAGCAGCTCGTCGATCTCGACCCGCTCGCCGCGCTCGACGGCGGCGACGGCCGCCTCGACCATCGCGAAGCTGAGCACGTTCTCGTGGATCTCGCACATGGGCGTGCGGCCCTCGCGCAGCGCGCTCACGCACTCCACGAGCGAGGCCGCGATCTGGTCGGGCTCCGGCGCGGTCTCGGCGTCGACCAGGGCCTGCAGGCGCGCGGTCTCCTCCTCGTCGGCCGTGCCGAGCACGGGGGCGCCCGTGCCGTCCCAGGTGGCGGAGCCGTGCTGGGCTCCGATCCGCCATTCGCTGTTCCAGTACGTCGGCAGGCCGCGGGCGTTCCAGGTGCCGTTGTAGACGAACAGGGAGCCGTCGGACATCTCGAAGGTCGCCGTGACCGTCGCGTCGTGGTGGTAGACGCTCCACTCGGGCCGCGCCCCGCGGGCGGTGACCGCGACCGGGTCCGCGTCGAGGATGTAGCGGGCGGTGTCGAAGGCGTGGATGCCCATGTCACGCAGCAGCGGGTGCTGCTGGGTGCGGCGGTAGCCCTCCATCTCCGTGAACAGGGAGAAGAAGGCGCTGGTCATCACCGTCGGCCCGTGCGCGGCGACGAAGCTGCGCAGCTGGCGCACCTGGCGGAAGAAGCGCCTGGACTGCGAGACCATGAACGGCACCCCGGTGAGCTCCGCATGCGCGAGCAGGCTGATCGCCTCGGGCAGGGTCTCGGTGACGGGCTTCTCGCCGAGCACCGGGATGCCGGCGTGCAGGGCCTTCACGGTCACGGGATGGTGCGCGACGGGCACGGTCGGGTTCACGAGAAGATCGGCCCCGACCTCGAGCGCGAGGTCGACACCGTCGGTGCCGACGGCGACGGCGCCCGGATCGCTCGCGCCGGACTGCTCGATCGCGCGGCGCGGGGCGCCCTCGACGAGGTCGGCGACGCCGACCAGCTCCGCGACGGAGCTCTCGACGATCTCGCGGGCCCACCAGCTGCCCATTCCTCCCGCGCCGACGACGACCACGCGGGCGGGTCGGTCACCGGGCAGGCGGGGGAAGCCGGTGAGAGCGGGGGCGGGCACGGGCGCGGCGGAGGTGTCCGTGAGGGTCTCAGATGACACGGGCGGCTCCGTCCTCATCGTCACCGCGGTACCAGTCCCGCGGGGCGTTGGCGATCTTCACCGGTGCGGCCTCGCGCTCCTCGGGCCGGGCCCAGACCACGGCGTTGGCGAGCACGCGCTGGATCTCCGCCTGCCGGTAGACGGGGTACTCCTGGTCGCCGGGGCTGAAGTAGAAGACCTTGCCCTTGCCGCGACGGAAGACGGCGCCGGAGCGGAACACCTCGCCGCCGGCGAAGGAGGAGACGAACACGAGCTCGTCCGGGGCGGGGATGTCGAACATCTCGCCGTACATCTCCTGCTCGGGCACGACGATCGGGTGGGGCACGCCGCGGGCGATCGGGTGGGAGCCGTTGACGGTCCACACCCGCTCCTCCTCGCCCTCGTTGCGCCACAGCAGATTGCAGGTGGTGCCCATCAGCGCCTTGAAGGGCTTGGAGTAGTGGGCCGAGTGGAGCGGGATCAGGCCCATGCCCTCGTGGACGCGGCGCACCACCCGCTCGGCGATCTCGTCGGGCACGTCCCCGTGGGCCATGTGCCCCCACCAGGTGAGCACGTCGGTCTCGGCCAGCGCCTCCTCGGAGAGGGACTCCTCGATGTCGTCGAGCAGGGCGATGCGCACCTCGGCGTCGACGCCGTCGGCCGCGAGGAGGGAGCGCAGGCCCTCCGCGATCACGGCATGCATGCCCTCGGGGTAGATCTCCTGGACCTTCGGGTCGACCTTCTCGTGCCGGTTCTCGCCGAAGACGGCGATGCGCAGTGTCATGACTTCCCTCGTCCTGTCGCTGGTGGGTCGGGGCCGCCCCTCCTCGGGCGACCCGGTCCATCGTAGGGGCGCAGGGTGCCCGTCACGGCGCCGGACCCGCCGTCGGAGGCTTTCCCGGATCGGGAGCGCATCGTGGAGGAACCGTGACCCGCCTGTGACCCATTCCTCATCGGTAACTGCATATGGTCGTCGGCAGGCTCCTTCAACGGCGAGGGAGCCTGCCCTCTCCTCGCGTCCACCGGCCGACCGAGGACCGGGCCACCCGTCGACGACCAGCCCCGACAGACGACTGTCGGGCATCTCGACACGCCATGGCGACCTGCGCACGGTCGACGGCAGCCCCTGGATCCATGACGACAGCGGCGACGCCGAGGAGCAGCGCCCCCGCCGCGTCTCACCGCTCGGGCGCGACCTCGAGCAGGATCCCGTCCGCGCGCAGCCGTTCGGCGAGCGCCTCGGCGGTCTCGACGTGGCGGCGCCCGGCGCGCGCCGAGCCGACGGCGCCGCCCAGGGCGTGCCCGACGCTCGCACCCCAGCGGTAGCGGATCCGGGTCCCGCCGGGGGTCTCGGTGAGCTCGAGCCGAGCCCGGAGGTGGAACCGCCGACCCGCGAAGGCGCCGAGCAGGAGCGTGCGCCCGATGCTGCCCGTCTCGACCTCGAGCCGGGAGGGGACGTCCTGCTCGACACGCCAGCCCCGGCCCGCGAAGAACTCCGCCAGCAGCGCACCGGTCGCGGTCAGGTCCCCGCGCACCGCGTACCGCATGCCGCCGCCGCGCTCCGCGTTCACCGCGACGCCTCCGAGCGGGCCGCGCGGTGCGGGCCGAGCTCGCGCAGCTCGGCGTTGCCCAGGTGCGGCACCTCGCGGTGGTCGTGCGGATCGCGTCCCGCGGCGAGGGCGAGCGCGATCTGGAGGACGTCCCCGTGGGCGACGAGCACCACCGGCGCCTCCGCGGCGAGCGCGTCGGCCGCCGCGAGCGCCGCGGCGACCCGGGCGACGACGTCGCCGACCGGCTCGACCCCGTCGGGATGAGCGGCCCGCTCGCGGTCCCGCGCCCACACCTGCTCGTAGGCGGTCGCCGGTCCCTCGTCGTGCTCGCCGAAGCAGCGCTCCCGCAGCCGCTCGTCGATCCGGGGCGCGGCCGCGCCGAGCCCCGCGGCGAACTCCTGCGCCGTCTGCAGCGCCCGGGCGAAGTCGCTCGAGACCACGACGGCGTCCGGGCCGAGACCCTCCGCGAGCGCCCGACGAGCCGTTGCGCGGGCCTGCCCGCGGCCGCGCGCGGTGAGCCCCACCTCGACGAGCGCGCGTGGGCCGGGGACGGAGACGATCCGCCCCTCGACGTTCGCGGTCGACTCCCCGTGGCGCAGCACCCGCAGCGGGTGGCGGCCCGTCGCGGCCGTGGCGCCCACCCCGCTCAGGACGGGACGACCTTGCCCGGGTTGAGGTTCCGGCCCGGGTCGTTCGCGGTGAACAGGCCCTGCACCATCCGGGTGCCGACCTCGCCGATGTCCTCGGTGATCCAGGGCTGGTGCTCGGTGCCCACCGCATGGTGGTGCGAGACCGTCGAGCCGAGGTCCACGAAGGACTGCTGCACGGCGCGCTTGGCGGCGTAGTACTGCTCGAGCGCCTCCTCGTCGGTCGAGTACGGGAAGGCGAAGGTGAAGTAGAGGCACGCCCCGGCGTGGTAGCTGTGCGACATGTGGCTGAACATGAAGCCGGTCAGCCCCTGCTCCTCCTGCACCGCGTAGAAGGCGTCGAACGCCTTCGCGTGCACCTCGTTAAGCCTCGACCAGGTCGCGCCCGTATCGCACACGTCGCCGAAGACCTGGTAGTTCATGAGGAAGTCCCGCAGGTACGGGGTGTCGAACTTCTTCTGGTCGTAGATCGCGCCGGGTCCCGCGCCGAGGGTGATGCCTCCGGCGTTCCTCACGATCTTCTTCACGATCGCCTTCTGCTGCTCGACGGACTCCTTCGAGCCCTCGAAGCAGACGTAGGAGATCGACATCTCGTTCGTCGTGTCCCAGCCCTTGGAGCGCAGGTACGCGAACAGCCCGTCCTGCACCTTCGCGGCGACCTTCCCCTTCGTGGAGCTCGGGGCCTTGACCATGGCGAGGCTGAACTCGGTCTCGGGACCGTCGGAGAGGCGGGTGAAGGTCGGGGAGACGTCGGTCGAGCGGGCGATCGCGTGCATGCCGCGGATGCCGTGCTCCCAGTCGGGGTACATGTAGGCGATGACCTGGCGCACCGGGGCGATGCGATGGACCTGGACGGTCACCTCGGTGATCACGCCGAGGCGGCCCTCGCTGCCGAGGATCATCTCGTGGACGCTCGGGCCCGAGTCGCGGCCGGGGATCGGCTTGGTCGCGGCGACGCCCTCGGGGTGGACCATCCGCAGTCCGCGCACGATGTCCTCGATGTCGCCGTACTTGTCCGACTGCATGCCGGAGGAGCGGGTCGCGGCCCAGCCGCCGAGGGTCGAGTAGGTGAAGGAGTCCGGGAAGTGGCCGACGGTCCAGCCCAGCGCGTTCAGCTGCTCCTCGAGGTCGGGGCCGTACACGCCCGCCTCGACGCGGGCCAGGCCCGCGGTGTCGTCGATCTCGATCACCTCGCGCATGCGGCCGAGGTTCATCGTGAGGATCGGGCGCCGCTCGGCGACGTCGGGGGTGACGGAGCCGGAGATCGACGAGCCGCCGCCGTAGGGGATCAGCACGAGGTCCTCGTCGAGCACGAGGCGCAGCACGGCGGCGACCTCGTCCTCGTCGGCCGGGTACACGATCGCGTCGACGAGCCGCTCGAAGTGCCCGTTGCGGGCCCGGAAGAGGTCCGGCAGGGAGCGGCCGAAGGAGTGGACGACGCGGTACTCGTCGTCGTCGAGCACGTTGTCGGCGCCGACGACGGCGGCGAGCGCCTCGCGAGTCGCTGCGGGCAGGCGGCTCGGCGGCACCTCGAAGTCCGACAGCTGCGGCTCGACCGGCTGCTTCGAGTCGAGGTCGACGCCGACCTTGTTCCGCGCGAGCGGGGCGAAGGCGGGCTTGTTGTCGTAGCGGAAGGTGACGTCGTCCAGGCCCCACCCCCACCACTTGTGCCTCTTGACCTCGCGGGCGCTCAGCCGATCGCTCATGCGTCTCCCTCCTCGTCCCGGACAGCGCTGCCCAGGACCTCGTCGTGGTGCTCGTCGTACAGGGACTTCACCCGGTCGTGGATCCGGGAGGTCAGGTCCGTCGCGGACTCGCCCTCGCGCCCCAGCAGCGGTTCGCCGAAGACGACCCGCACGGGCGGGCGTCCCGGCACGGGCCAGCTGCGGCCCTTGGGCATCGCCTCGTAGCCGCCGATGATCGCGGCGGGGACCACGGGGACCCCGACGCCGAGCGCGAGGGCGGCGGCGCCGGGCTTGAACTCGGACATCGTGCTGGTCTGCTGACGGCCGCCCTCCGGGAACACGAGGATCGGCACGCCCGAGCGCAGCAGCTTCTTCGAGGTGCCCGCATGCTTGCGGGAGCCGCCGCGGTCGATCGGGAAGGCGTTCATCATCAGGCGCACGAAGATGCGGCGGTGCCAGTGGTCGAACCAGTAGTCGGCGGCGACGCCCGTGGACAGGAACCGGCCCTGGGCCCAGGGCAGGCTCATCGCGAGCAGCGGCGCGTCGACGTGGCTGGTGTGGTTGGCGACCAGCACGAACGGACCGCGGATGCTCTTGACGCGGCGATGCACCTGGACCTGCGGGGTCACGGCCGAGTTCACCACGACGCGGAAGAGCACCCGCTGGAGCACGAAGCGCATCGCGGCGCGCCCGCCCGAGCGGTACTTGGCCAGCTCCCCGGTGGGCTTCTCCCAGCCCTCGCCGCGGGAGCGCGCCGAGAGCGAGTCGAACAGCCGTCGCGAGCGGTCCCGGAGGTCGTCGGCCGCCTTCGCGGTCGCGTCCGCGGCGCGGGTCGAGGCCTCGGAGAAGCGGGCCGCGGCCTCGGCCCGGCGCGTGGGCTCCTGCTCCTCGGGCCGCTGCTCCTCGGGCTCCTGCTCGCTGTCCTCGGTGCTCACGCGATCACTTCTCCCGGTTGCGACGATGGCTGAGCAGCGCGCTCAGCCGGGCGACGAGTCCGCGCGGGGTGGTGCGCAGCACGGCCGAGATCAGCTTCCAGCGCTTCGAGGGGATGGAGACCGGCCTGCCGCGGGCGACGTCCCGCAGGCAGTCCTCGACCAGTCGATCCGCGTCCAGCCAGAGCACTCCCGGGATCGAGGAGCCCTTGATCCCGGCGCGGGAATGGAACTCGGTGCGCACCCAGCCCGGCATCAGCGCGGTGACCTGCACCCCCGTGCCGGACAGCTGCACGCCGAGGGACTCGGAGTAGTTGCCCACCCACGCCTTGATCGCGGAGTAGTTGTTCTGGGTGACCAGTGCCGAGACGGAGCCGACGTTGATGATCCAGCCGCGGCGGCGCCTGCCCATCCCCCGGCCCGCCGCGCCGCCGAGCTTGAGCACCGCACGGATCATGACCTCGAAGCCGAGGTCGTGCTGCGAGAGGTCCTCCTCGAGCAGCCCGGAGCGCACGGAGAAGCCGGCGTTGTTCACGAGCACGTCCACGGGGTCGGTGTCGGTCTCGAGACGGTCGGCGACCCGCTGCTGGGCGTCGCGGTCGGCGAGATCCGCCGCGATGGTCTCGACGTCCACGCCGTGCTCGCGGCGGAGCTGCGCAGCGGTCTCCTCGAGGCGATCGGGGTCCCGCGCGACCAGCACGAGGGCACTCCCCCGGCCGGCGAACGCTCTGGCGAAGGCCGCCCCGATGCCTGCGGTGCCGCCGGTGATCAGGGCCCTATGCATGGCGGCTACGATACACTAGCGCCGCCCTGACCAGCGCGGAGAAGCCACCGGGCAGAGGTGCCGCACGCGCCTCGCGCGCGGGTCCGGGTCCTGCACCAGACCTCGCGCCTGACCTCCCGGCTCAGTCCGCCGCCGCACCCGTTCCCAGAGGATCCCATGTCGCACACCTCCTCCCCCACCGCCGCCCCGTCCACGCCCGGGGGCACCGCGACCGGGGGCCGACGGATCCTGCTGACCGGCGTCACCGGGTTCCTCGGCCAGGCCGTGCTGCGCTCCCTGCTGGAGACCACGGAGGACGTGCACGTCACCGCCGTCGTGCGCCCCAAGGGCTCCGTGACGGGTCGCAGGCGCCTCGAGCAGCTGCTGCGCAAGCCCGTCTTCGCCTCCTGGGCGGAGCTGATCGAGAAGGACGGCGCGCTCGGCGGCGCGGCCGACGGGAAGGCGCGGCTCAAGGAGATCTTCGACGCGCGCGTGGGCGTGCTCGAGGGTGATCTCACCGACATGCCCGAGATCGTCGAGCCCGTCGACACGGTGATCCACTCCGCCTCCTCGGTGTCCTTCGACCCGCCGATCGACGAGGCGTTCCGCACCAACGTCGGCGGCGCGCGGAACCTCTACCAGGCGCTGCTCGCCTCCGGCCAGGACCCGCACGTCATCCACGTCTCCACGGCCTACGTCGGCGGCATCTCCAAGGGCCTGCGCCAGGAGGGCTCGCTGCGGGCCGACGTCGACTGGCGCGCCGAGTACGAGGCGGCGCTCGCCGCCCGCGAGCGGGTCGAGGCGGAGTCCCGTCGGCCCGAGACCCTGCGCTCCCAGATCCGCACCGCGAAGCTGCAGGTGGGCCGCATGGGCCCGAAGTCCGTCGCGAGCGTCTCGGAGGACGCGCGTCGCGACTGGGTCGAGCAGCGCCTGGTCGACTTCGGTCGCACCCGGGCCCAGTCGGTCGGCTGGACCGACATCTACACCTTCACCAAGGCGATGGCCGAGCAGGTCGCCGAGGAGCTGTGGGCCGGCAACGGGCACCGCGTCTCCTTCGTGCGCCCCTCGATCATCGAGTCCGCGATGAAGAAGCCGTACCCGGGCTGGATCGACGGCTACAAGGTCGCCGACCCCCTGATCATGGCCTACGGACGGGGCGTGCTGCCCGAGTTCCCGGGCCTGGCCGACTCGATCCTCGACGTGATCCCCGTCGACCACGTCGTCAACGTGATCGTGGCGCTGGCCACGCAGGACGTCTCCCGCCGCGGCGACGACGCCTACTACCAGGTCGTCTCCGGCGCCTCGAACCCGCTGCCCTTCCACGAGATGGTCACCGCGGTGCGGGAGTACTTCACCGAGTTCCCGCTCGAGGACGACAGGGGCCGCCCGATCACGGTGCCCGAGTGGTCCTTCCCGGCGGTGGAGATGGTGGAGCAGCGCTTCCGCGCCAAGGAGCTGACGGCGAAGCTGGGCTCGACCGCCGTCGCCTACCTGCCCGCCACCAAGCGCACCCGCGAGTGGACCTCGGGCCTGCACAAGGCCACCTCCGGGCTGACGATGCTGCGCAAGTACATCGAGCTGTACCGCCACTACACCAAGACCGAGATGGTCTTCGACGACGCGAACACGCGCGCGCTGCGGTCGGAGCTCCCGGAGGAGTTCCTGACCACCCATGACTTCGACGTCACCGGGATCGTGTGGAAGGACTACTTCCAGGCGCAGCACCTGCCCGCCGTGACGGAGCTGACCAAGGCGTACTCGCGCGCGAAGTCCGCGCAGAAGCGCCGCGCCGCCCGCCCGGTCCCCGAGCTGAAGCACTCCGAGGACTCCCTGGCCGTGTTCGACCTCGACGGCACCGTGCTCGCCACGAACATCGTCCAGCAGTACTTCGCCGTGGTCCGCGCGACCCGGCCGCGCCGCACCTGGCCGGCCGAGATCGGCGGGCTGCTCGCCGCGGTGCCGGGCTACCTCCGCGCCGACCAGCGGGACCGCTCCGAGCTGATCCGCCTGGTCAACCGCCGCTACAAGGGGTACCGCAGCGCGGAGCTGCGCACCCTGATGCGCGGCGAGGCGGGGCGTCGCATCCGCGCCTCGGTGCGCCCCGAGGCGCTCGAGACCATCGAGCGCCACCGCGCCGCCGGCCATCGCACCGTGCTCGTCTCGGGCGCGCTGGACGTGCTGGTCGAGCCGCTCGCCGATCTCTTCGACGAGGTCATCGCCACCCACATGGACGAGGACGAGACCGGGGTCATGACCGGCTATCTCGCCACTCCCCCGCTCGTGGACGAGGCGCGCGCGAACTGGCTGCGCAAGTACGCGGACCTCCACGGCGCGGATCTCGCGACCTCCTACGGCTACGGCGACTCCCACGCCGACGCGGCCTGGCTCGAGCTCATGGGCACTCCCGCCGCGGTCGCCCCCGACCTGGGGCTCTACGCCGTCGCGAAGAAGAAGCGCTGGCAGATCCTGGAATGGTGAGCCGCGGACGGCGGGCCCGCCGCGCCGGGGACCCTCCCGCGACGCCCGACGAGCACGCCCCTGCGCACTCCCATGGCGGGCACTCCCACGGCGGGCACTCCCATGGTGGAGGGACGCCCGCGCCGGTCGGGCGTCGTCCCCGGATCGTGCTCACCGTGCTCGTGCTCGCGCTGCTCGCCGCGACCGTGACCGGGCTGCTGGTGCTGTGGCCTGGCACGTCCACCCCCACCGCCGAGAGCGAGTTCCTCGCCCCGGGCGTCGAGGTCGTGCCGGTCACCGTCACCGAGGTGCCCGAGGCCGGCGGCACGGAGGAGAGCGTCCTGGTCGAGGCGGTCGGACGGGCGGACCCGCTGGACGGCGAGAGCGTCCTCGTGGAGGTCCCGCCGCAGATCGCCGCCGACGGCGTCCGGCCCGGCGACCAGCTGCGCGCACTGGACCTCGGCGACCAGGGCGCCGAGGGCGCTGACGCCCCGGCCCCGGTCCTGTTCTACTTCGACCACGAGCGGGCGCTGCCGCTCGGGCTCCTGCTGCTGGCCTACCTGCTGCTGGTCGCGCTGGTGGCCCGGGGCAGCGGGCTGCGGGCCATGGCGGGGCTCGCCGCGGGCGTCGCGATCGTGCTGTGGTTCATGCTCCCGGCGATCTTCGCGGGCGAGAACGCGCTGCTGGTCGCGCTCGTGGCGGCCTCGGCGATGATCTTCCCCTGCGTCTACTTCGCCCACGGGATCTCGGTGCGCACCACCACGGCGGTGCTGGGCACCTTCGGCGGCATCGCGGTGACCGTGCTGATCGCCCTGCTCGCGGGGCGGGCCACGGGCATGACCGGCGCGGACGGCGACGCCGCCCAGATCCTCCACGCCTCCTACCCGGAGCTGTCGCTGTCGGCGGTGTTCCTGGCCGGGGTGATCATCTCCGGGCTCGGGGCGCTCAACGACGTCACCATCACCCAGGCCTCCTCCGCCTGGGAGCTGCGGGCCGCGATGCCGGAGGCCTCGCGGCTGTCGGTGTTCGCCGCGACCATGCGGATCGGGCGCGATCACATCGCCTCGACCGTCTACACGCTGGCCTACGCCTACATCGGCTCGGCGCTGCCGCTGCTGATGTACGCCAGCACCATCAACCGCTCGCTGCTGGACACCCTGACCTCCGGGGAGATCGCGGCGGAGATCTTCCGGACCCTGGTCGCCTCGATCGGCCTGGTGCTCGCGATCCCGCTGACCACGGGCATCGCCGCCGCGCTGGCGGCACCCCCGGCAGGCTCCCGGGGCCGCTCGCGGCGTCGCCAGCTCGAGGAGCGCCTGGCCCGGTTCTGAGCTCCGACACCCCTACGCTACTGCGAACGTTTCTCATGTAGAGTCCTGCGGGTGTCCGCCTCTCCCCTCGTGCGCCTGCGCGCCCTGCTCCCTGCCCTGCCGGGTCAGCGCGTCGTCCCGCACCCCTGCGCCGCCGGGAGCGGATCGGCCGTGGGTGTCGGCTCCGTGCCTGATCACCATGGTCACCGCGGAGCGAGGGAGCTCGCATGACGGCACCGCGCGTACCCGTCATCGCCCTGACCGGCTTCCTCGGGGCGGGCAAGACCACGGTGCTGAACTCGATCCTGCGTGCGCCGGGAGCGCGATTCGGCGTCGTGGTCAACGACTTCGGGGCGATCAACGTCGACGCCGCCCTGATCACGGGCCAGATCGACGAGGCGGCCTCGATCGCGGGCGGCTGCCTGTGCTGCATGGAGGACGACGACGAGCTCGACCGGGCGCTCGAGACGCTCTCCGAGCCCCGTCTGCGCCTGGACGCGATCCTGCTGGAGGCCAGCGGCGTCGCCGAACCCCTCGCCGTGTCGCGGCGGGTGCGCCTGACCGCGGCGGAGCGCACCCGGCCGGGCGGGGTGATCGAGGTGGTCGACTCCCTCGCCTACTTCGACACGGTGGACCGGCCGGGACCGCGGGGCGGCCGCGGCGAGCCGCCGCTGCGCTTCGCCGCCGCCTCCCTCGTGGTGCTCACCAGGACGGCGATGCTCGCCGAGCAGGAGCGGCTGCGAGCGATCGGGGAGATCTCTGCCCGCATCCGCCTCCGCAACGAGCACGTCCCGATCCTCGAGGCTCCCCACGGCAGGATCGACCCGGCCCTCGTGACCGATGTCGCCCAGGCGGAGGATCCCCCGGACCAGCTGCCGATCGCCGCCGTCACCCGGCAGGCCTGCGCCGAGCGCGACCACCACGATCATCTCCACGCGGACGCCGTCACCGTCCGTGCACCGGGCCCGGTCGACCCCGGCGCCGTGCTCGACCTGTTCGAGTCTCCCCCACCGGGGGTGTACCGGCTCAAGGGGACGATCACGGTGCGCACTCCGCGCGGAGCACGCCACTACGTGCTGCACCTGGTGGGACAGCACATCCACGTCGCCTCCCGACCCACCGGGGGCGAGGACGGCCTGGTCGCGATCGGCATGCACCTCGATGCCGAGCAGGTGCGGGCGACGCTCGCCGCCGCGCTGCGGACGGAGGGCTCCCCATCGTCCGCCGGGATGCGGCGCCTGGTCCGACGGCGCCGGCTCAGCGAGTGACGGCCCTCGCCGAGACCGACGACAGGTGCCTGGCCCTCATCTCCCGGAGCGTTCCTCGGGCGGGTCGATGACGGTGTCCGTCCCGGTGCGCGGCACCGCCAGCGGAAGCAGCACGGCCGCGATCACCATCGGGACGGCGAGCGCGACGCCGATCCCGGGGGTGCCGCCCAGATGCAGCCCGAGACCGCCGAGGCCGGCACCGGCGAACACCCCCACGCTCATGGCGGCGCCGTTCAGGCTGAACACGGTCGCGGCCTGGTCTCCGCTTCGACGAGTGACCAGGGTGGTGACCTGGGCGGCGATCATCGCGTGCCCGAATCCCATCACAACGGTCGCTGCGAGCGCCACGACCAGATCGGACGTGGTGAAGACGACGAGCACGGCGGCCAGCGCAGGCAGGAGCCCGGTGAGGATCAGCGCTCGCACCGCTCCAGGACTGTCGGCCGCACGTCGCGCCCAGCGCCCGGCCAGATAGTTGGCGGCGAAGAACGACGCGCCGCTCAGGCTCCACACGAGGGTGAAGGTCGCAGCGTCGATCGCGAAGGCCCGGTGGAAGTGGACGGCGAGGAACGCCAGGTACCCCATGAAGGAGGTCGTGCGCAGCCCGGCGACCGCGATCAGCGCGAGCAGCTGGGGGCGGGCCACCACCACGGCGAACGCGCGCAGATATCCAGGGGGCCGTGCCGGACCGGTCTCGCCGCGCCGTGAGGGCGGCACCCGCAATCCCAGCAGTCCGATCACCAGGGCCGATGCCGCGGTGATCCAGAGCGCGCCCTGCCACCCCTGCCAGCGGCTCATGAGCCCGATCACGGGACCAGCCATCACCGCGGCCAGCGACTGCGCAGCGGTCACGATGGTGGCCGCTCGAGCGGCGTCGCCGGGGCCCGCGAAGCTCCCGGCGGCGCTGGTCAGCAGCACCGGGGTGAGCACAGCGGTGCTCGCCCCGATCCCGAGGCAGAACACCCACAGCGCCGGCATCGTCCCCAGGCTGCCGATCGCGCAGGTGAGGGACAGGAGCGCGAGGCCGACGGCGGCCGCGGAGCGGCCAGGGATCCGACCCAGCAGCGGTGCCAGGGACACTCCGGCCAGGATCGCGGCCACGCCCCCGACGCCACGCAGGGCGCCGACCACGGACTCCTGCTCCCCAGCACCCTCCGCGATCGCGACCACGAACGTCGAGTAGATCGTGAAGGGGAACAGGCTGATGATCGCGGCGAGGATCTCGGGATGCACCTGACGCACGATCGCACGGTCGGCGATGGCGCCGGAGGGCCGGTGACCGGGCGAGCTCATGGCGCGCTCAGCGCCCCGCCTCGTGCCCGCGCAGGTACTCGGCGAACTTCTCGAGCCCGTCGATGGTGCGCGGACCGGAGATCGCCTCGTTGTAGTCCAGGATGAAGAAGTTCTCCTCCTGCACGGCGGGGAGCTGGGAGGTGGCCGGGTTGGACCGAAGGAACTCGATCTTCTCCTCGGCAGGCTGGTCCTGGTAGTCGAGGATGATGATGACCTCCGGCTCCGCCTCGACCACTGCCTCCCAGGTGGCCTCGGTCCAGCGCTCCTCGAGGTCTCCAAAGATGTTCTCGGCCCCGGCGAAGCGGATGATGTCGTCGGGCGGCACCTGGCTGCCGGCGGTGAAGGGCTTGTCGGTCCCCGAGTCATAGAGGAAGACGGGGACGGGATCGCCCTCCGGCGCCTGTTCCTGGACCGCTGCGACCCGCTCCTCGTACTGGCCGATCAGCGCGGTGGCGCGATCTTCGACGCCGAAGATCTTGCCCAGCCGTTCGAGGTCCGTGAAGAGGCCGTCGAAAGGGGTGTGCTCCTCAGCGAAGCCTGGGTAGTTGTAGCAGGACTCGGAGTGCATGAAGCTCTGGATGCCGAGAGTGTCCAGGATCTCCGGGGTGATGCCGCGTTCGTCCGAGAACCCGGAGTTCCATCCGGCCACGACCAGGTCCGCCTGCGCATCGACCACCAGCTCGCGGTTGAGCAGGTCGTCGGACAGGAACTCGACCTTCTCGTAGTCCTCGGCCCAGGGAGACTCCGAGACCGGAGGGTTCGCCGGAGGCAGCACGTAGCCGTGGACATGGTCGCTCAGTCCCAGGGCGAACATCTTGTCCGCGCTGCCGCCCTCGTACACGACGGCCCTCTCGGGCACCGTGTACTCGACCTCCTCCCCGCAGCGCAGGACGGTGGTGGTGCCGGTCCCGTCGGGCCCGGGCTCGACGGTCGCACCGCAGGCGCTGAGCACCAGGCTCACCGCACCCGCGGCGACCAGTGCGATGGAGCGAGGGGAGGCGCGGACGGGTCGTGCGGGGGGATCGGGCAGTGCTGTGCGGAAGGTGCTGGCGGGCATGGTGATTCCTCTCAGGGGATGGGCCGAGCGGCGGAGGGGCGAGGAGGGACGAAGTCACCAGGCGCGAGGGTGAACAGGATCTGGGGCCGGCCGCTCAGGGGATGGCGGACCACGCTCGCCTCGACGCCGAAGACCTCTTCGATGAGCTCGGAGGTCAGCACCGCCGACGGGGCCCCGATGGCGACCAGTCGGCCGTGGTCGAGCACCGCGAGACGGTCGCAGGCGGAGGCGGCGAGGTTGAGGTCGTGCAGGACCACCACCACGGTGGGGGCGCAGTCGTGGAGTCTCCCCAGCAAGCGGGTCTGGTGGCGGATGTCGAGGTGATTGGTGGGTTCGTCCAGGATCAGCAGCTGCGGGTCCTGCACCAGGGCGCGGGCGATGAGCACCCGCTGGGCCTCCCCGCCGGAGAGGCCCAGGATCCCGCGCTCGGCGAGGTGGAGGATGTCCATCTGCTCCATGGCGCGCACGCAGGCCTCCTCCTCGGCGGCGGTGAGCGGCGCGTTGCCCCGCTTGTGCGGCGTTCGACCGAGCGCCACGATCTCGGTGACCGTGTAGTCGAAGTCGCTGCCGCCCTGCTGGGTGAGCGCCGCGATCTGCTGAGCGGTCTCGCGCACGCTGAGCGCGGCCGAGTCCCGGCCGCCCAGGCGCACGGTCCCGGAGTCGGGTCGCAGCGCGCGGTAGATGCAGCGCAGCACGGTCGACTTCCCCGAGCCGTTGGGGCCGACGATCCCCATCACCTCGCCGCTGCGCGCACTCAGGTCGAGCTCGTCGACCAGACGCCTCCCGGCGATCTCGACGGTCACCCCCTGCAGCTCCAGGTCCATCAGCGCCCTCCGAACACGTAGCCACGTCGGCGCATGAGGAGCAGGAAGACGGGCACGCCGATGAGAGCCGTGAGTGCACCGAGCGGGAGCTCGCGGGGAGCGGCGACGGTGCGGGCCAGCAGATCCACCCACACCATCAGGATCGCGCCGAGGAAGGGGGAGATCACGAGCAGGCGCACGTGGGTCGCGCCGACCAGGATGCGGGTGATGTGCGGGACCACCAGGCCCACGAAGCCGATGGTGCCGCTGACGGCGACCATCGCCCCGGTCATCAGCGCGGTCAGAGCGAACAGGATCCTCCGCAGCAGGCTCGTGTCGATGCCGAGGCTGGCGGCGGTCTCATCGCCGAGCGCCATCGCATCGAGAGGCCGGGAGAAGCGGTGCAGCAGCACGAGCCCCAGCACCACGATCACAGAGACCACCGGGAGAGACCCCCAGGTGGCGGCGCCGAAGGAACCCATCGTCCAGAAGAGGATCATGGAGGTCGCCTCGCCCGTCGGGGCGAAGTAGATCATCACGCTCATGACGGCCTGGAACCCGAAGGACAGCGCCACCCCGGTCAGCACCAGACGCAGCGGGGTGATCCCCGAACGGCCGTAGGCGATCGCGTAGACGAGCACGGTCGCCCCGAGCGCGCCGAGGAAGGCGCCGGCCGAGACGGCATGGATGCCGAGCCCGGCCAATCCGCCGGTCAGCGTCACCGTGACCGCGCCCACGGAGCCGCCGGAGGAGACACCGAGGATGTAGGGGTCCGCCAGCGAATTCCGGACGAGCGATTGGAGCACGGACCCGACCACCGCCAGCCCGGCACCGACCACAGCGGCGAGGAGCACTCGGGGCGTGCGGATCTGCCAGATGATCTGGTACTGCGTGACCTCGTCGGCCCTGATGCCCGCGCCGGTCAGCGCTGCCCAGAGATGATGGGCGGTGCGATCGGGCGGGACGACGGCCGCCCCCAGTCCGATCGCGAGGAAGACGGAGACGAGCAGGGTCAGGCCCAGGACGGGAACGAGCCATGTGCGACCCGTGGTCGCACGCCGCCACCCCGGACCGTCCGGTGCAGGACGGGGCGCGCCGCCACCCGCGACCTCGACGGTCTCCGTGACCATGGGCACCCCATCACTTCTGCATCTGAGAATCATTATTCTTTACGCAGAGTCGCGGCCATGGCGACCTCTAGGTGGCCCACGTCACTCCGGCAGGCACCGGGATGCCGAGCAGGTGCGGGCATCGCCCCTGCGACCCGTGAGCTCGCGGGGCGGGGCGGCGTTCGCCAGATCCAGCGCCCGCCGAAGGAGCGCTGGTGATTGCTCGCGAGGATCGGCAGGCCGCCGCGGCGCGCCTCGTTCGCCGACGGGTCGACGAAGTGGATCCCCCGATCCACCCGGCCGAGGTTGCGGAGGATGGCCGTCTGGTGACGACCCCCTGTGGTCGCCGACACCGCGCAACCGGTCCGTGTCGGCGCCGCAGAAGCCGCTCATGCCTCGTTCTCCCCTGCATCCCCCCGGATGCGCCCCCTGCTGACCCGCACCGGTCTGCGCAGACGTCGGAAGCGTACGGAGGGTTCCGCCGACGCACCATGGGGAGGAGTCCCCATGCTCCGCTGCACGGGGAGTCCTCCCCATGGCGATCGCTCATGACCTGCACCTACTCTGCGGATCACCGACTATCAGAGGGGGACACGATGTCCAGGACGATCATCGCTCGAGGCGCCGCGCTGGCGGCCGCCGCCATGCTGGCCCTGACCGCCTGCGGCGGCACCGACGAGGCCCCGGCCGAGCAGGACCGGGAAGCCGGCGCCGCCGAGCAGGAGGCCGATCCGGCCGCCGAGGAGGAGGCCGACGACAGCGGCGCGTCCGATGCGGGCGGCGAGGAGGAGGACGGGGACGCCGCCGGCACCGCCGAGGGCACGGTCGTCGAGATCGGCACCGAGCTCACCGACGAGGAGACCGGCGACGTGGTCACCGTCGTCTCGGCCGTGCGGAACAACCCCACCGAGTACTACCAGGCCACGGACAACCCCGACGGCGAGATGATCTACCTCGAGGTGAAGGTGGTGCCGGGCGAGCAGTTCGGCGGGGTCGTGAGCCAGCGGGACTTCCTGCTCGACGACGGCGGCGAGGAGGTCAACTACGCCTCGACCGCGGACGACGAGCTCACCGCTGCCGGCTACACCTACTTCGAGGGCGCCCCGCGCCGCGACGGAGAGGCCACCGGCTTCATCCCGATCTACGTCGAGCAGAGCGGCGACACTCTCATGGGCGCCTACGTGCGGCCCGAGGCGAAGATCCTCGGCGAGGACGAGACGATCCCGGAGTTCCGCGGCGAGTTCGAGATCCCCGCGGCCTGAGCCGCTGCGGGCACGGCCGACGGGTCAGGGCATCGACAGGTCACAGCACCGAGTCGAGGAACCCCTTCAGCCGCTCCGAGCGCGGGGCGTCGATGACCTGCTCGGCCGTGCCGCTCTCGAGGATCCGGCCCTCGTCCATGAACACCACCTGGTCGGCGACCTCGCGGGCGAAGCCCATCTCATGGGTCACCACGACCATGGTCATCCCGTCGGCCGCGAGATCCTTGAGGACCGTGAGCACCTCGGAGACCAGCTCGGGATCCAGGGCGCTGGTCGGCTCGTCGAAGAGCATCAGCTCCGGGTCCATCGCGAGCGCCCGGGCGATCGCGACGCGCTGCTGCTGGCCGCCGGAGAGCTCGGAGGGGTAGTGGTCGGCGCGGTCGCCGAGCCCCACCCGCTCCAGCAGCTCGCGGGCCTTCTGCTCGGCCGCGGCCTTCGGCAGGCCGCGCACCTGGACGGGCGCCTCCATCACATTGCCCAGCGCCGTCAGGTGCGGGAAGAGGTGGAAGCGCTGGAAGACCATCCCGATCCGGGAGCGCTGCGCGGCGATCTCGGCGGGACGCAGCTTCTGCCAGCGGCCGTCGGGCAGCGGGTCGGGACGGTAGCCCTGCACCTCGCCGTCCACGAGCACGCGCCCGGCGGTGGGCTCCTCGAGCTGGTTGATGCAGCGCAGCAGGGTGGACTTGCCGGAGCCGGAGGGGCCCACCAGCACGGCCACCTCGCCGGAGCGGACCGTGAGGTCGCAGCCCTTGAGCACATGGAGGTCGCCGAAGGACTTGTGCACGCCCTCGACCCGGATCACGGCGGGGGCTTCATCGATCTGGTTCATCACAGCTCCACCTCCGGGAGCGGGTTCTGCGGGGTGGTGCCGGCGCTGTTCACGGCGGCCTGGCGCGAACGTCCTCCGCGTCCGCCGCCACCGCCGCGGGCGGGGGTGCGGGCGTCGAAGCCTCGGCCGAAGTAGCGCTCGAGGTAGTGCTGGCCCACCATGAGCACCGAGGTGATCGCGAGGTACCACAGCGCCGCGACGATCAGCAGCGGGATCGGGGTGAACAGCTTGTTGGCGATGCCGTTGGTCGCGAACGTGAGATCGAGGGTGAAGGGCACGGCGAGCACGAGCGAGGTGGTCTTCAACATGCCGATGGTCTCGTTCCCCAGCGGCGGCACGATCACGCGCATGGCCTGCGGCACGATGATGCGGCGCAGGATGCTGCCGCCTCCCATGCCGAGCGCCTTGGAGGCCTCCGTCTGTCCCTTGTCCACCGAGTTCAGACCCGAGCGGATGATCTCGGCGAGATAGGCGCCCTCGTTCAGGCCCAGCCCGATCACGGCCGCCCAGAAGGCGGTGAGGAGATCGCGGGTGGAGAAGCTCAGCAGCTCGGGCCCGAAGGGCACCCCCACCACGATCTTGGGGACGATCACGGTGAACAGGCCCCAGAACACGAGCTGCGTGTACACCGGGATCCCGCGGAACACGAAGATGTATGCCCAGCTCACGCCGCGCAGCACGGGGTTCTCGCTGCGGCGCATGATCGCGGCGGTGAGCGCGACGACGGTGCCGAGCACCATCGACAGCAGCGTCAGCAGCAGGGTCCAGCCGACGCCCTGGACCACCTTGACGTCCAGGAGGTAAGTGGCGACGGTGCCCCATTCGAGCACGGGGTTGGTCACCAGGAAGGCGATCAGGCCGACGGCCAGCAGGGCCACGATCACGGCGGAGATCCAGGTGCCGGGGCGCGGGGCGGCCTTCGCACGGATCGGGTCAGGGACGGGGGTGGTGGTCACGGCTGGGGGTTCACTTCCGCGGTCGGGATCATTCCTGCCTCGTTGCCCCATGCAGCGAGGATCCGCTCCATGTGGCCGGTGTCGATGAGGTGCTGCAGGGCGGCTCGGATCGCCTCGGCCAGCTCGGGCTGGTCCTTGGCGACGACGATGCCGTTCAGCGCCGACTCCTCGATCTCGCCGATCTCCTCGAGGGTCCCGCGGGAGCGGGCCACGGCGTAGGCGGTGACCGGGGAGTCGGCCATGAGGATGTCGCCCTTGCCGCCGGCGACGTTGGTGGCCGCATCGGAGTTCGAGGCGTAGGCGAGGAGGTCGTAGCCGCCGAGGCCCTGGTCGCGGCACTCCTGGGAGCGCTCGAGGGAGAGCTCCTCCTGGTAGGTGCCGACCTGGAGGGCGACGCGCTTGCCGCACAGCTCCCCGGGGTCGATGCCGTAGGGGTTCCCGGTCCGCACCGCATAGGAGATGCCGGCCTGGAAGTAGGACACCATGCTGACGGCCGCGAGGCGCTCCTCGTTGACGGTGAAGCTCGAGATGCCCACGTCGTAGGTGGAGCCGACGGCGGGGATGATCTGCGCGAACACCGCGGCCTCGGTGCGGGTGGCGAGGCCGAGGACGGCGCCGAGGGCGGCGAGCACGTCGATGTCGTAGCCGATCGCCTGCCCGTTGGAGCCGACGAACTCCCCGGGGGCGTAGTTCAGGGCGGCGCCGTTGACGAGCTCGCCGCGCTCGCGGATCCCCGCGGGCACGAGGGCGGAGATCTCGGGGACCTCCTCGATGCCGGAGAGGTCGACCTCGGGCACGGCGTTCGACTCGGCGTCCAGGCGCTCGGAGGCACGGGTGCAGGAGGCCAGCGCCGGGGTGAGCACGCCCGCGGCCAGGGCCAGGGGTGCGGCGCGCAGCAGGCTGCGGCGGCGGGGTCGGAGGGAAGTCACTGGTGAATAGTATTCATAGCCCTGCATGATCACAACTCGTTGTCGGACGCCTCACCACCGTCCCCGGCGCTCAGCCGAGCGCGATCGGTCCCGTCGCCGTCGAGGCCTCCGCCCCGGACGCGGCATCCTCCGCGTCGAGGTCCACCGCGGCGCCCTCGAACTGCGAGCGGTACAGCCTCGCATAGGCGCCCTCCGCGGCGAGGAGCTGCTCGTGGTCGCCCTGCTCGACGATGTCCCCCGACTCCATCACGAGGATCAGGTCGGCATCGCGGATGGTGGAGAGGCGGTGGGCGATCACGAAGCTCGTGCGCCCCTCGCGCAGTCGGTTCATGGCCTGCTGCACGAGCACCTCGGTGCGGGTGTCCACGCTCGAGGTCGCCTCGTCCAGGATCAGCAGGCTCGGCTGCGCGAGGAAGGCGCGCGCGATCGTGACCAGCTGCTTCTCACCGGCCGACAGGGTCGACTCGTCGTCGTCCACGATCGTGTCGTAGCCGTCGGGCAGCTGCCGGGCGAAGTCGTCGACGTGGGTCGCGATCGCAGCCGCCTCGACCTCCTCGTCGCTCGCGTCGAGGCGCCCGTAGCGGATGTTCTCCCGCAGCGTGCCCTTGAACAGCCAGGTGTCCTGGAGGACCATGCCGGTGCGCTCGCGCAGCTGGGCGCGGGTGAGATCGCGGATGTCGACCCCGTCGATCGTGATCCGGCCCCCGTCCACCTCGTAGAACCGCATCACGAGGTTCACGAGGGTGGTCTTGCCCGCCCCCGTCGGCCCGACGATCGCGACAGTGTGGCCCGGGTCCGCGACCAGCGACAGATCGCGGATCAGCTCGCGGTCGGGGCTGTAGGAGAAGCGCACGTGCTCGAACTCGACACGGCCCTGGCCGATCCCGGCCGCGGCGGTGGTCTCCGTGGCCTCGGGCTCCTGCTCCTCGGCGTCCAGCAGCTCGAACACGCGCTCGGCGCTGGCCACCCCGGACTGCAGCATGGTCGCCATCGAGGCGACCTGCGACAGCGGCTGCGTGAACTGGCGCGAGTACTGGATGAAGGCCTGCACGTCGCCGAGGGTGAGCTGGCCGGAGACGATCCGCAGCCCGCCCACGATCGCGATCACGACGTAGCTGAGGTTCCCCACGAACATCATCAGCGGCATGATCAGCGAGGAGACGAACTGGGCGCCGAAGGTGGCGCGGAAGAGACGGTCGTTGCGCTCCTCGTAGCGGGCGGCGACCTCGTCGCGTCGGCCGAAGACGGTGACCAGGGCATGCCCGGTGTAGGCCTCCTCGACCTCGGAGTTCACCACGCCCGTGGCGTCCCACTGCTGGGCGAACAGCTTCTGCGCCCGCGACCCGACAACGCCCGTGAGCACGAGGGCCACCGGGATCACGGCGAGCGCGATCAGCGAGAGCTGCCAGGAGATCATCAGCATCATCACCAGCACGCCGAGCACCGTCAGGATCGAGTTCACGAGCCCGGTGACGGTGTTCATCAGGGTGTTCTGGATGTTGTCGATGTCGTTGGTGACGCGGGAGAGGATCTCGCCGCGCTTCATCCGGTCGAAGTACTTCAGCGGCAGGCGGTGCAGCTTCTCCTCGACGTCGCGGCGCAGACGCGAGACCATCCGCACCAGGATCCGGTTCAGCGCCAGGCCCTGCAGCCACATCAGCAGCGCGGAGACGGCGAAGAGGCCGACGGCCAGCGCGAGCGTCTGGTGGAGCGCGCCGAAGTCGATCCCCTCGCCGGGAGTCAGGGTCATGCCCGAGAGCATGTCGGCGTACTGGTCCTGTCCCTGGGCTCGCAGCCCCTCGACGACCTCCGCGGGATCGGCGCCTGCGGGGAGCTCCTTCGAGATCAGTCCCGTGAAGAGGATGTCGGTGGCGTGGCCGAGGATCCGCGGCCCCACGACGGAGAAGCCGACGGAGACCACGCCGAGCAGGATCGCGGCGATCAGATAGAGCCGCTCGGGACCCATCTCGCGCATCAGGCGCTTGGTGGAGGGCCAGAAGTTCTTCGCGCTCTGGCCGGGGCGCAGCCCGCGCTCGGCGTCCTTCTCCGCGGCGATCTCGTCGGCCGCGGCGGTGTCGTCGCTGCTCATCAGGCCACCTCCTCCTCGACGCCCTGGCTGCGGACGATCTCCCGATAGGTCTCCGAGCCCTCCAGCAGCTCGGCGTGGGTGCCCTGGCCGACGATCCGGCCGTTGTCCAGCACGAGGATCAGGTCCGCTCCGGTGATGGTGGAGACGCGCTGGGCGACCACGAGCTGGAGCGCGTCGCGGGTCTCGGGCACCAGCGCCGCCCGCAGCCGCGCATCGGTCGTGAGGTCCAGCGCGCTGAAGGAGTCGTCGAAGAGGTACAGCGACGGCCTCGCGGCGAGGGCCCGGGCGATGCACAGCCGCTGCCGCTGCCCGCCGGAGACGTTGGTGCCGCCCTGTGCGATCGGCGAGTCGAGCTGCTCGGGCATCGCGGCGACGAAGTCCCGTCCCTGGGCGACGGTGAGCGCGTGCCAGAGCTGCTCCTCGTCGGCCGAGGGGCTGCCGAAGCGGAGGTTCGAGGCGACGGTGCCGGAGAACAGGTAGGGGCGCTGCGGCACGAGCCCCACCCGGTCCCAGAGCACGCGCGCGTCGAGATCGCGGACGTCGTGCCCGTTCAGCAGCACCCGTCCTTCGGACGCGTCCATGAGCCGGGGGACGAGGTTGATCAGGGTGGTCTTGCCGGCGCCGGTGCCGCCGATGATCGCGACGGTCTGCCCGGCGCGGGCGGTGAAGGAGATGTGCTCGAGCACGGGGCGCTCGGCACCGGGATAGGTGAAGGAGACGTCCTCGAAGGTCAGCTCGATCGGCCCCTCGATCTCCCGTACCCCGTCGGTGCGCTGACGGACGCTGGTCTCGGTCTCGAGCACCTCGGTGATGCGCTCGGCGGAGACCATCGCGCGGGGGATCATCATCGTCATGAAGGTCGCCATCATGACCGCGATGAGGATCTGCATGAGATAGGCGATGAAGGCCGTGATCGAGCCGATCTCCATCTGCCCGGAGTCGATGCGCGGCGCCGCGACCAGCAGCACCAGCACGCTGGAGATGTTCAGGATGAACATGATGATCGGGTTGATGAGGATCATCAGCAGGCCGATCCGGCGGTTCAGCTCGGTCAGCTCGTGGTTCACGACCCCGTAGCGCTCGCGCTCGCGGTCCTCGCGCACGAAGGCGCGCAGCACCCGGATGCCGGTGATCTGCTCGCGCAGCACCCCGTTGATGTCGTCGATCTTGCCCTGCATCTGCTTGAACAGCGGCGCGGCACGGGCGATCAGGATGCCGACGGCGACCAGCATCACCGGCACCATCACCGCGATCAGCCAGGCCATCCCCGGCTCGACCCGCAGTGCGAGGGCCACGCCGCCGATCCCTGTCACCGGTGCCTGCACCAGCATGTTCAGGGAGAAGAAGATCAGCATCTGCACCTGCTGCACGTCGTTCGTGGAGCGGGTGATCAGCGAGGGAGTGCCGAACTCGGCCAGCTCGCGCGGGGAGAAGGAGTTCACGCGGCCGAACACCGTCGAGCGCAGGTCCTTGCCCACCCGCATCGCCGAGCGGGCGGAGAAGAAGTTCGCGGCGACCAGCGCGACGATGTTCCCCAGCGAGATCAGCAGCATGAGGCGGCCGAGCTGCCAGATCACGTCGATGTCGGCCTTCGCGACCCCGTCGTCGATGATGTCCGCGTTCAGGGTGGGCAGGTAGAGGGCGGCCAGCACGCCGACGATCTGGAAGAGCACCACCAGGAGCACCCAGATCCAGTACGGCCTCAGGCCTCTGAGCACGAGGCGCAGCAGGGTCACGAGATTCCTTCCGAAGGGCCGGCCGGACCGAGCGGTGTCCGGGCGACCTCGGCAGGATAGAACGACCTGACATCGTGACGCATCCGACCATCGGAGGTTCCGCGCAGGGCGGAACCACGTCACGAGGACGCCCGCAGCCCACAGTGATCGTCACTCCGAGGTATCCCGCGCGGCGCCGGGCGCGGCGGGCTGCCCTCGCCCCGCGGCTCAGCCTCCCGTGATGCCTCCGTCGGCCGCGCCGCCCGCGTCGGAGCCCGCACCCTCGGGCGGGGCGATGGACATGTCGGTGACCCGCCAGCGCTCCCCGTCCCAGGCGACCGTGGCGATGAGCTGGCCGGTGACCTCGTCGAGGGCGTTGGCCTGCAGGCTCGGGTCGTCGACGAGGATCGACGCCTCCTGCGTGAACTGGGCGGTGACGGTGCCGGTAGCGGGCGGCTCCCCCGTGCCGGAGAAGCTCGTGGAGTGCACCTCGAAGGCTCCGTCGACCAGGTATCCGTCCTGGGCGGCGAGCTGCTCGGCGTTCTGCAGGAAGGTCGCGCACACCTGGCAGTTCGGGTCGACCTTGTCCTCCCACACGGACACGTCGCCGCTGCTCATCATGTAGGCGTAGGAGCCGAGCAGGTAGGTGAGGGTCGCCTCGGCGCCGGCCTGGCTCTGCTCGGTCAGCCCCGCGGGCTCCTCGGGCCGCGGCAGGTCCGGGCGGGGCGGCTGCTCGGCGGGGTCCGCCGTCGGCCGGTTCTCCGGGTCCCCGGCATCGGTCGCGCTCTCGTCCTCCTGCTCCTGACCGTCCGGGTTCAGCAGCTGCGAGATGCCGAGCGCGCCGACGGGCACCAGCAGCACGAGCGCGAGAGCGATGACGATGAGGCGTTGGACGGGACGGTTCACCCGCACCACGGTAGAGGACGCGGCGGGGAGTTGCCTCGATGCGCGGAGCGGCACCCGTCGGCCCGGACCTCTCCTCCACACCCGGCTGCTGTGGATGACCCCCGGGGCCCTCCGGACGGCGACCCGCGCACCCCTCGCCCGCCCATCCCGTGTGAGCTGTCGGAATCCGCTCCGATAGCGACAGCTGAGACTGGATACTCCCCGGTCACCACCAGGGGGACGGGTCGAGCGGGTGGGAGAGACCGGGCGGGGCACCCCCCGCTCAGCTCCCGGCGACCCGGTACAGGAACAGGTCGGTGCGATAGGGGACGCCGACGGTGGTGCCGCGAGCGTGGCCGAGGTGGTCGTGGAGGTACCAGTCGAGGTTCGCGAGCACCCTCGCGCGCCGCTCCTCGGGGGCGGTGATGACGTAGCTGCGGGTACGGGCGAGGTCGATGACGTCGGGGGTGGGCATCGGGTCCTCCCACCCGTGCACATCGCGCGCGACGAGCTCGAGCTCCGGACCGACGGTGGGAGCGAAGTCCTCGCGGTGCACGTCGCCGGCGTGCATGATCCGCGAGAGGCGATGGACCCAGGGGATCGTCACGTCGAGCATGTTCCACACCAGCGCGAGCACTCCCCCGGGCGCGAGCAGCCGCGCGACCTCGGCCGACGCCGCCTCCGCGTCGAACCAGTGCCAGGCCTGCGCGACGGTGACCAGATCGGCCGATGCCGCAGGCAGCCCGGTCGACTCGGCGGGTGCGACCCGGGTCACGAGGTCGGGTCCCCGGCGGCGCGCGGTCTCGAGCATCGCGGCGCTGGTGTCCACGGCGGTCACCGCGAGACCCCGCTCGGCGAGCGCCCAGGAGAGCTTGCCGGTCCCGGCGCCCAGATCGATCGCGCGCCGTTGCTGCCGGGTTTCGGCGAGCGGCGCCAGCATCACGTCGAGCACCCCCGCCGGGTACCCGGGCCGCAGCCGGTCGTAGTCCTCGCCCTGGTCGGCGAAGGCGCCGGCGAGCGCGCTCTTGCGCTCGGCGCTGCCGAACCGGGGCTCGTCCCTCGCGGAGATCGGCGGGATCGGCGGGTGCAGGGGGTCGCTCATCGCGCCGCCCGGTGCGCGACCCAGGAGCGGTGCAGCCCCGCGTAGATCCCGCCCTCGAGATCGACGAGCTCGTCGTGGGTGCCGTGCTCGACGAGGTCCCCGTGGTCGAGCACCATGATCCGGTCGGCGCGCTCGGCGGTGGAGAGGCGGTGGGCGATCGTGATGGTGGTGCGGCCGCGGGCGAGCCCGTCCATGGCCTGCTGGAGGCGCACGTCGGCGGCGGGGTCGACGGCGCTGGTCGCCTCGTCGAGCACGATCACGTCCGGGTCGGCGAGATAGGCGCGGGCCAGGGCCACCAGCTGCCGCTCCCCCGCGCTGAGGGACTCGCCGCGCTGGCCGACGGGGGTCTCGAGCCCCTCGGGGAGCTCGTCGGCCCAGGTCCCGAGCCCGAGCTCCTCCAGGGCCTGCCGCATCTGCGCCTCGTCGGCTCCCGGCCGGCCGTAGCGCAGGTTCCCCGCGACGGTGGTGTCGAAGAGGAAGCCCTCCTGCGGCACCATGATCACGCGCGAGCGCAGGGAGTCGTAGGGCACCAGGTGCAGCGGCACCCCGCCCACCTCGATCGTGCCGGAGGCGGGGTCCATCATGCGGGTGAGCAGCTTCGCGAGGGTGGTCTTGCCGCTGCCGGTCTCCCCCACGATCGCGATGCGGGAGCGGGCCGGGATGGTCACGTCCAGGCCGTGCAGCACCTCGGGGCCGGTCGGGTAGCGGTAGCGCAGCTCCCGGATCTCGATGTCGAGCAGCCCGTCGGGCAGAGGCCGCGCACTGGGCACGGGCTCGCCGCGGCGGCCGGTGCGGGGGTCGATCGCGCCACCGGGGTCGGCGACGTCGGCCGGGGTGTCGAGCACGCCGAGCACGCGCCGCCAGCCGGCCACCGCGTTCTGCGCCTCCGACAGCATCTCGATGCCCATCCGGACGGGCTGGCTGAACAGCGAGACGAGGAAGACGAAGGCGACCACGCCGCCGGCGGTGAGGTCCGCGCCGGGCAGGTCCACGCCGAGCGCGCCGGTGCCGAGCACCACCCCGACCACGACCACGACGGCGGTGGCGAGGCCGTCGGCCGTCTCCGAGAGGAAGAACGACACGGACTGGGGGCGCAGCACCGCGAACTGGGCGTCGCGCACGGCGCCGATGCGCCCCGCCTGGGCGGTGCGGGTGCGCTCCTCGGTGCCGTAGGCGCGCACGGTCGCGGAGCCGACGAGGGACTCCGAGACGGTGCCGAGCATCTCGCCGACCTTGGTGCGCACCACCTGGTAGCGGGCCCGGATCCGCTTCTGCAGCGAGCCCATGATCGCCAGGATCGGGAGGTAGCACAGCCACACCACGAGGGCGAGCGGCCAGGAGTAGAAGACCATCACGGCGGTGGCGAGCACGAGCTGGAAGCTCATCACCACCAGCATGATCCCGCCGAAGCTCATGAACTGGCTGACGGTGTCGACGTCGCTGGTGACGCGCGAGACGAGCGCGCCGCGCTGCTCGGTGCCCTGGGTGAGCAGGGACAGGTCGTGGATGTGGCGGAAGGCGCGCTTGCGCAGGGTCGCGAGGGAGTGCTCGGCCAGGCGGAACAGGCGCCGGTTCATCAGCACGTTGCAGCTCGCGGTCGCGAGGAGGACGAGGGCGGCCAGTCCCGCGGCGCCGGCGACGAAGGCGACGTCGGGTCGCTCCGGCGCGATGATGCCGCGGTCCAGGATCGACTGGACGGCGATGGGCACGACGACCTTGCCGGCGGTTGCGATCACGGCCAGCAGCAGCGTGATCCACAGCCCGCGCAGCAGCTCGGGGGTCAGCGCCAGGCCGCGGCGGATGGTCGCGATCGCGCCCTCGTCGGCGGCGACCTCCCCGCCGAGGGCCGAGGAGGTGCGGGATGCGGGTGCGGCGGTCATCGTCCGGCCTCCTGGTCGACGTCGACGGCGGGGACCCCGCCGGTGCGGGCGGGCGGCTCGCACTCGCCCTCGTCGGCCCCTGCTTCCTCCCGGCGGTGGCGTCCTGCGCCGTGGATCTCGATCGCCCCGGTGACGGGATCGGGCTCCTCCTCGGGCTCGTCGCTCGGCGGGGGCTTGGACGCCTCGAGCAGGCTGTGGGAGATCGCGGCCTCGTCGTAGGCGTCCACGAGCGCCCGGTAACCGGCGCTGCGGCCGCGCAGCTCCTCGTGGGCGCCGACATCGGCGACCCGGCCGCGGTCGAGGAAGACGACCTGGTCGGCCAGGGAGATCGTGGACTTGCGGTAGGCGATCAGCAGCAGCGTCGAGGAGGTCATCTCGCGGCGGATCCCGTCGAGGATGGCGAGCTCGACGCTGGGGTCGCAGGCGCTGGTCGCGTCGTCGAGGATCAGCAGCCGCGGCCGACGGGCCAGCGCCCGGGCCAGCGCGATCCGCTGGCGCTGCCCGCCGGAGAGGGAGCCGCCGCGCTCCCCGAGCTGCGTGTCGAGCCCCTCGGGCAGCGCGTCGACGAACGCCTCGGCCTGGGCGACCCGCAGCGCCCAGCGCACCGTGTCCTCGTCGATGTCCTCGCCGAGGGTGACGTTCTCGCGCACGGTCGCGTCCAGGACGAAGGCCTGCTGCAGCACGAGGCAGACCTCCGCGGTGAGCGCCTCGGCGGTGAGCTCGCGCAGCTCGGCGCCGTCGAGACGGATCGTGCCGCCGCTCGGCGGGACCAGGCCCGCGGCGAGCAGGGCGAGGGTGGACTTCCCGGAGCCGGTCGCGCCGACGACGGCGAGCACGCGGGTGCCCGCGTCCGGGTCGGCGCGCAGGGAGACGTCGGACAGGGCATGGCCCTCGCGCACCGCGAGGTGCTCCTCGCGCACGCCCCGGCCGAGGATCACGGCGGCGGGGTCGTCGCGGTAGACGAAGGTGACGCGGTCCAGCTCGAGCACGCCGGGGCCGTCCGGCAGCGGGTCGGGGCCGTAGGTGCGCCGCTCGTCGACATCGAGGATCTGCTGGACGCGGCCGCCGCCGACGACGGTGCGGGAGAGGTCGCCGAGCACCCAGCCGAAGGAGCGGATCGGCAGGGACATGAGCGTGAACAGGTAGGCGACCTCGACGAGCTGACCGGTGGTGAGGTGACCGTCGCCGATCCGCCAGGCGCCGAGCACGGCGACGGCCAGGATGCCGAGGTTCGGGAGGGCGTCGATCGCGGGGTCGAACCAGCCGCGGATGTAGCCGAAGCGGATCCCGGCGGTGCGGAGGTCGTCGGCGGCGCGGGTGAAGCGCCGCTCCTCGACATCCTCGCGACCGAGGGACTTCACCACGTTCGCGCCGTCGAAGGACTCGTGGGCGATCTCGGCGACCTCGGCGCGCAGCTGCTGGGAGCGCATCGCGATCGGCGTCGCGAAGCGCTGCAGGAGGACGTTGAGCACGATCAGCAGCACGATCAGGGCGAGCATGACCAGCAGGATCACCGGGTCTATGCGGGCCACAACCACGGTCGCGTAGGCCAGCATCACGAGGGTGGACAGCGCGAAGGGGAAGGGCGCCATCGCGAAGAAGGTCGCCTCGACGTCGGAGTAGACGGAGCTGAGCAGGGTGCCGGTGGCCTGGCGGCGGTGCCACAGCAGCGGCACCTTCGCGTAGACGCGGACGATCCGCTCGCGGTAGAGGCGGAAGAGGTCGAACTGGGCGGCGGCGGCGAAGATGCGCCGGGCCATCACGGTCACGGCGCGGGCCACGGCGATGCCGAGGATCGCCGCGCCGCCGCCGAGGACCAGCGCGGGGGCGGCCTCGCCGCTCGCGAAGGAGGGGACGATGACCTCCTCGGTGACGCGGCCGATGATCGAGGAGGTCGCGATCTGCAGCAGCGCGAAGGCGATCGCGCCGAGCACGGCGAGGGAGAACCAGCGCTTCTGCTCCCACGAGCCCGTCAGCAGGCGCTTCAGCCCGGGGACGAGGACGGCGGGGTGCTGGTTCCGCGGCAGGTCGAGGTGGAGGTCGTCGGTGCGGGTGTCGGCGCGGGTCATGCGGTCACGAAGTGCACGGTGACCGCGATCGCGAAGACGAGGGTGGAGGCCATCGCGAGGGTGAACTCGATGAGGATCCCGAGGCCGAGCGCCTTCAGCGCGATCCAGGCGTTGTCCAGGCCCTTCCGCCAGTCCTTCAGGCGCAGCGACTCGGCGACGTACAGGCCGACGAGGAACCCGATCGGCAGGCCCAGGAAGGGGATCACGAACAGGCCCACGATCGCGGAGGCGATCGCGACGTAGATCGGCCACATCGGCACCTCTGCCGCGTGGAGGCGCCGCCCGGTGAGCACGTAGCTCGTGGTCATCCCGGCGGCGCCGAGGACGAGCACGATCCCGAAGGCGACCCAGGCCGGCCAGCCGCCCACCACGATCGCCCACACCAGGGTCGCGATGACGATCGTGATCGTGCCGGGCAGCACGGGCACGACGATGCCGGTCAGGCCCACGATGTAGGCGAGACCGGCGAGGACCGTGACGATGATCTGGACGGTCAGGCTGTCGACCATGGGATGTCCTCCGGGGTGCAGGGTGCTGGTCTCGTACGGCTCGGCCCGCCGGCGTGATCGTTCACGCAGAGGGCCGAGGACGTGGCGCTGTCGGCAGCCGTGGTGCGGGGTGTCAGTCCCGGCTCGGGGCCTCGACCATCCTATCGGGCGCGTGTCGCGCGCGGTCGGCGAGCGACGGCGGCCGGAGACGTGCGGTCAGACGTCCACCCGGTTCACGCGCGGCGTCTCCGAGATGGTCACCTCGACGCTGCGCGGTGGCGTCCGATCCCCGATCGTCGGGATGGACGGGATGGGTGACGGGATGACGAGGACGGCGCGCCGCCTCAGGGCAGGCGCACCACCTGGCCGGCCCAGGAGAAGCCGCCGCCGAAGCCGACCAGCAGCGCGGTCGCGCCGGCGGGGATCCGCCCCGCCTCGCGCAGGCGGGATATCGCCAGCGGGATGGTGGCGGCGGAGGTGTTGCCGGAGGTGATGATGTCGTCGGCGACGATCGCATCCTCGCGCAGGCCGAGCGCGGCGGCGAGCGGCTCGATCATGCGCAGGTTCGCCTGGTGGGGCACGAACACGTCGATGTCGGCCATGGTGAGCCCCGCGGCCTCGACGATGCGCTGGGAGATCTTCGGCGCCTCGCGGAGCGCCCAGCCGAGCACCTGGCGGCCCTGCTGGGCGAAGGCGGGGCCCTCGCCGTTGATGGTGACGGCGTCGGCGAGCTCGGGGACGGTGCCCCACACGATCGGGGAGATGCCCGGCTCCTCGCTCGCGCGCAGCACCATCGCCCCCGCCCCGTCGGCGGTGAGGATGCAGGTGGTGCGATCGGTGTAGTCGGTGACGGCGGAGAGCTTCTCCGCCCCGATCACGAGCGTGGTGGTGGAGGCTCCGGTGCGGATCGACATGTCGGCCACGGCCAGGGCGTGCTCGAAGCCGGAGCAGGCCGCGCCGACGTCGAAGGCGGCCGGGGCGGGGATCCCGAGCTGCTGGGCGACGCGCCCGGCCGCGCTCGGGGAGCGCTCGTGGTTCGAGCAGGTCGCGACGATCACCTGCGTGACCTCGGAGGGGTCGACGCCCGCGTCGGCGAGGGCGGCACGGCCCGCCGGTGCCGCGAGATCGCCGACGTCGACCCCGTCGGCCGCGATGCGCCGCTCCTCGATGCCGGTGCGCTGGCGGATCCACTCGTCGCTGGTCTCGACGAGCTGCTCGAGGTCGGCGTTGGTCATCACGCGGTCGGGCCGGTGGTGGCCGGTGCCGATGATCCGGGATCCGGCCGCGGGGGTCGCGGCGGCGAAGGGGCGGGGGCTCGTGGTCATGGTGCTCTCCTGGTCCGACGGTCCACACGATGGTAGGCGCCGGGCGGAAGCGGGGCGACGCCGGGGAGGCGAGGCCCTCAGAGCAGGTTCACCAGCAGCACGAAGGTGGCGGTGCCGGCGCCGACGCTGAGCAGGGTGCGGCGTCCGCCCACGAGATGCACCACGACCGTGACGGCGGTGGCGAGCACGGCGGGCAGCAGCCGGGAGGAGTCCGACTCGAGCGAAGAGCGCAGGGTCGAGACGGTGAGGATCGCGAGGATCCCGACGGGCATCCACAGCGCCAGGTCCGCGACCAGGCGCGACTCGCGCAGCGGCTGCAGGGCCGCGAAGGGCACGGCGCGCAGCGCGAAGGTGATCGCGAAGCCGATCGCCATCACGGCGAGGAGGTAGCCGGTCTCAGACATCGTCGGCCTCCGCCCTCCGGCGCTGCGCGAGCAGGTGCCGCACGATCAGCAGCCCGACGAAGCCGAGCATCGACGCGAACAGTGCGCTGTCCGGGACCAGCACGAGGGAGAGGCCGAGGCTGAGCCCCGCCAGCACCAGGGAGGGCACCTGCTTCCCGGAGCGGCAGGCGTCGAGGGTGAGGGTGATGAACAGGGCGCAGAGCGCGAACTCGAGCCCTTCGACGGTGGCGGGGAGGAAGGACGCGAGCACCACGCCCACCAGCCCGCCGCCCACCCAGTAGCTGTGGAAGGCGGCCTGCATCGCGAGCAGGCGCCAGCGGTTCCAGGTGCCGGGGCTCGCGGCGGTCACGGCGTAGGCCTCGTCGATCAGGGCGTAGACGGAGTAGAAGCGCGCCAGCGGATGCTTCACGACGTGCAGCGGGAAGGAGAAGGCGTAGAAGACGTGGCGGAAGTTCACCAGCAGCACGGTCAGCGCGATGGTCGCCAGCGGCGTCGCGGCGACGACGAGCCCCACCAGCAGCAGTTCGACGGAGCCGGCGAACACGGCGATGGACAGCCCCGGCGCGACCCACCAGGGAAGCCCGGTCTGCACGACGAGCACGCCGAAGGCGATGCCGATGGGGAACATCCCCAGCCCCGCCGCGAAGGAGAGCCGGATGCCGGCCGCGATCTCGCCGCGGGGCGTGGCACCGGGTGGGAGGTCGCCGGCCGCCGGGACATCCGACGTCACCTTCAGCTCTGTCATGCCTGCAATCATCCCAGCCACGAGCTGGTGCGCGATTGCATAGTCCAGTGCGAGAGCCCGGTACTGTGCAACACATGCCTCTGGATGACACGGATCACGCAATCATCGACCATCTGCGCCGAGACGGCCGGCTGTCGAACGTGGCACTGGCGGAGGCGGTGCACCTGACGCCCGGGCCGTGCCTGCGCAGGGTGCAGCGCCTCGAGGCGGAGGGCGTGATCCAGGGGTATGCCGCGCAGATCGACCCGGCTGCGCTCGGGCGGGGCTTCGAGGTGATCCTCGACGTGGAGCTCTCCGCCTACGACCGCGGCACGGTCGACGGCTTCGAGGCACGGATGGTGGCCTTCGACGAGGTGGTCGAGCTGTACCGCCTGTTCGGCTCCCCGGACTACTACGTGCGCGTCGCGGTCGCGGATCTCGAGGCCTACGAACGCTTCCTCACCGAGCAGGTGATGACGAACCCGGGCGTCTCGAAGGTCTCCTCGCGCTTCGCGATGAAGGTGCTGAAGAGCCCCCGTCCCGCCCGGAGTCGCCTCAGGCGGTGACGGTCAGGGTGGAGCGGGAGTCCGCGCCGCGCCGCACGTGGATCTGCTCGGCGATCTGCGCCTTCATGTCGCCGACGTGGCTGACGATCCCGACGGTGCGACCGCTCTCGGCGAGCCGCCCGATCTCCCGCACGACGGTCTCGAGCGTCTCGGGATCCAGGGAGCCGAAGCCCTCGTCGATGAACAGGGTCTCCATCTGCACGCCGCCGGCCTCGCCCATGACGATGTCGGCCAGGCCCAGGGCGAGCGCGAGGGAGACGAAGAAGGTCTCGCCGCCGGAGAGCGTCTCGGGCACGCGCGCCTGGTCGGTGCGTCGGTCCAGGACCAGCAGGTCGAGGCCGGTCTTCCTCGCCCCGCGGGCGCCTCGGTCGCGCTGCAGCTCGAGCTCGGAGCCGGAGAACAGGGCGAGGCGGGCGTTGGCGGCGTCGATCACGGCGTCCAGGCGCCACATGAGCACATAGGTCGACAGCTGCACCCGCTCTCCGTCGGCCGAACGGCCGGTGGCGAGGTCCGCGACGCGCACGACGACGCCCGCGTCCTCGCCGACGGCACGGACCTGCTCGGCGGCGGTGGCGAGTGCGGTGCGGGCGGAGCCGGCGCGCTGGGCGATGCCGGCGGTGCGGGCGGCGAGTCCCGCGGCCTCGCGGGCGGCGGTCCGCGCGGCCGTGAGGGTCTCCGTCGTGTCCTTGACCGCGGCGTCGGCCTGCTCGCGGGCCTCGTCGGTGGCGACCGTGTCCGCGATGCCGTCCTCGAGGAGCCCGTCGGCGAGGCGGGTCTCGTCGACGGCGCGGGTCTGCACCTGCTTCTGCAGACGGGTGCGCTCCTGGGTCGGCTGCACCGCGGCGCGAGCGGTCTCGGCGGTGGCGAGACCGCTGGCGGCGAGGGCGCGGTCGGCCTCGGCGGCGAGCTCGGCGGCAGAGCTCTCGGCCTGCGCGCGGCTGCGCAGCGCCTCGCGGAGCGCGGTCGCGGCGCGGGCGCGGAGGGTGTGGCCGCGGCGGCGCTCGGCGATGGAGCCGTCCTCCCCGCGGGCCTCGTCGATCCGGCGGCGGTCCGCGGCGAGCGTGCGGCCGATCTCCTCGATGCCGGTGCGCTCGCGGGTGACGTCGAGGGCGAGCGCCTCCTTGGCGCGGGTGGCCTTCTCGGTCTCGGCGTCGAAGGCGGCGAGCTGCTTCTCGAGCTCGTCGGCGCGGGAGGCGGCGGTCGTCGCGGCGGTGACGGCGGCGGTGCGAGCCCCGACCTCGGTGCGGGCGGTGTCGGGCGTGCGGTCCCCGGCGTCCTCGCGCAGCACGGCGAGCTCCCGCTCGGCGAGGGCGAGGGCCTGCGCGTCGGCGGCCTGGGCCTGCTCGGCGGCGCGCCGGGCGGTCTCGGCGGCCTCGACCTGCTCGGGGCTGACGGCGTCCTCGGAGGGGTCGGCGGGGTGGGGGTGCTCGAGCGAGCCGCAGACGGGGCAGGCGGTCTCGTCCTCGAGGCCGGAGGCGAGCTCGGCGGCGATCCCGGCGAAGCGGCGCCGGCGCAGCGAGGCCTCGTCCTCGGAGCGGGTGCGGGCTGTGCGCAGGGACCGCGCGGCCGTCTCCTTCGCCGTCGCGACGGCCGTGGCCTGGGCGTCCGCGGCGGTCGCGGCGGTCAGCACGTCCTGGGCGGCGGCGAGCGCGAGTCGCGCCTCGGCGAGGCCCGAGGCGGCGGTGCGGGCAGCATCACGCTGCTCGAGGAGGGCGCTGCGGGCGGCAGGACGCTCCTCGATCCTGCCGATGAGCGAGGCGAGCTGCTTCTCGCGGGCGGTGAGGGCCTCGCGTCGGGCGACGAGCTTCTCGTCCCGCTCGGGGAGCGTGGTCTCGAGGGCGACGAGGTCCGCGAGGGCACCGGCGGCACCGGTCGCCTCCTCGGACGCGGCGGCGAGCGCGGCGGCGGGGTCCACGGTCGGCTCCGCGAGGAGGTCGACGAGGTCAGGGTGGGCGGGGCGCGTCTCCTCGGCGAGCGCGGCGAGGGCCTCGATCGCGGTGGAGGCGGCCTGGACGGCGGCGTCTCGTCGCCGCAGGACCTCGACGACGGGGCGCGCGGTCTCGTCGCGCTCGAGCGCGGCCGACGCCTTCGTGACCTCGGGCTTCTCGGCCTCGAGGCGGGTCGCGAGCTGGTCGAGAGCCCGCCGACGGTCGATGCGGGCGCGGGCCGCGGTCGCACCCTCGGCGGCCGTGCGCGCGGTCTGCTCGGCCTCCTGCGCGGTGGCGGAGGCGGTGGCGGTCTCGGCCGCGCGGGCGGTGACCTGCGCGAGCTGGGCGTCGGCCGCGGCGGCGAGCGGCTCGAGGCGCAGCGCGGCGGCGTGCTCGGCGAGGGCCGTGCTCTCCTCGCCCTCGAGGGCGACGGCCTCGGTGAAGCGGGCCAGGGCCGTGCCGAGGGTCTGCTGGGCGGCGTCGACCTGGCGCCTGGCCTGCTTGCGCATCTCCTCGAGCTGCTTCTCGACGGCGGCGTAGGTCTCGGTGCCGAACACGCGCTGGAGGACCTGCTGGCGCTCCCCGGTGCCGGCGCGGAGGAAGCGCGCGAACTCGTTCTGCGGCAGCAGGACGGTCTGGGTGAACTGCTCGCGGGTGAGGCCCACGGCGCGCTGCACCTCGCGACCGACTTCGTCGATGCGGCTCGCGATCACCTCGCTCCCGTCGCCGGACCCGGCGGAGTCCGCGATCGCGGCGGGGAGGCCCTGTGGGGAGCCGATACGCCACATGAGGGCCTTGGCCTGCTCCTTCGTGGTGCCGGTGCCACGCAGCTTGGGGCGCTGGAACTCCGGGGAGCGGCGCACGCGGTGCAGTCCGGACGAGGTCTCGAAGACGAGGTCGACGACGCTGGGCTCCGTGGCGGCCGCGAACTGCGAGCGGATCCGGTCGGCGCTGGTGGCGCTGCCGGCGACATGGCCGTAGAGGGCGTAGACGATCGCGTCGAGGATCGTGGACTTGCCGGAGCCCGTCGGTCCCTCGAGCAGGAAGGTGCCGGAGGCGCCGAGGGCGGCGAAGTCGATCTCGACGGTGCCGGCGAAGGGGCCGATCCCGGTCATGCGGAGGTGGTGGAGCTTCACGAGGCCTCCTGCTGGCGGCGCACGGCGGAGTAGGCGCGCTCGAGCACGTCGTGCTCCGCCTCCGTGGGGTCGCCGCCGGTGACATGGGCGAGGAACTCGTCCATCACCTCGAGCGGGTTCTGCTCGCGTCGCACGACCGGCGTGCCGGCGCTCGCGTCACGGCCCTCGGGGGCGTACTCGGTCAGCAGCAGGTGGGGGTACGCCTCGCGCAGGCGCTCCTGCAGATGAGCTGGCCGAGCGGGGTCGGTGACGACGGCCTTGAGCCAGTCGCCGGCGTGCTCGTCGCGGCGGGTGAGGATCTCCTCGAGCGTGCCGCGGAGCTCGGTGAGCCGGCGGGGCACCGGGGTCTCGATCCGGCGCACCTGCGCGGCGGTGCCGGGGACGCCGAGCTCGACGAAGAGGACGGACTTGCGGTGATGCCGCTCGGAGAAGGAGAAGGCCACCGGGGAGCCGGAGTACCAGGCGGGCGCGCCGACGCTCCGGGTGAGGTCCTGGCAGCCGTGGAGGTGGCCGAGGGCGAGGTAGTCGATGCCGCCGAGCACCCCGGCGGGGACGGAGTCGACGCCGCCGACGGAGAGGTCGCGCTCGGAGTCGCTGGCCTCGCCGCCGGTGACGAAGGTGTGGGCGAGCACGACGGTGCGGGCGCCGGGACGGTCCGCGGCGCGCTCGCGCACACGGTCCAGGGCGGCGCGGGTGACGGCCTCGTGACTGCGGGCCAGGGGCTCCTCCCCCTCCCCCGCGAGCTCGGTGCGGGCGCGGTCCGGCTCGAGATAGGGCAGGCCGAAGAACAGCACCTCGCCGTGCTCGTCCTCGACGGAGACGGGATGCTCGATCCCGGGCACGTCGGTGAGGAGGTGGATGCCGGCGCGCATGAGGGAGCGGCCGAAGCCGAGCCGCTCCGGGGAGTCGTGGTTCCCGCTGGTGAGCACGACGGTCGCGCCGGTGTCGGCGAGCCGGGCGAGGGCCCGGTCCAGCAGGGTCACGCTGCTCACGGCGGGCACGGCGCGGTCGTAGACGTCCCCGGGGATCACCACGACGTCGACCTGCTCGGCCTCGACGAGGTCGACGAGCCAGTCGAGGAAGGCGGACTGGTGCTCGTGCAGGTCGACCTTGTGCAGGGTGCGCCCCAGATGCCAGTCCGAGGTGTGCAGGATCTTCATGCCCCCGAGCCTACGATCGGGGTGCGACGGTCGAGGCATGGCGCAGTCCTCCTGCGGGGCGTGGGCGGGAGTCAGGAGGGTGGGGATCAGAAGGGTGGAGGTCCCCAGTCGCCCCACCCGCCGGGCGGGGGCACGGGGGTCTCGAGCGGTGGGTCGTGACGACGGGACGCCGGGGGCGCGCTCGGGTCCGGCCGCGGGGCCGTTCGGGAGCCCGGGGTCGATCGCGATGCCAGGATCGGCGGTGGTGGTGGGGCCCCGGCCCGCTGTCCGCACAGGAACGCGGTCCAGGCAGTGGTGAGCAGCTCGACCATGTGGAGGCTGGCGGTGTCGACGTCGTCGATCACGGTGACCGCGTCGCCGTGGCGGCCGACGGCCCAGCGGGTGCGCCCCGGCGCCGTCGCCGCAGTGGCGACCCGGGACGGATCCAGCAGGCCGGTGGTCTTGTCGAGGTGGTGCTGCCAGCACAGCAGGTGCAGGTTCTCGATGCTCGTGGGAGCACCGGCATCGGGGGTGCCGCGCAGGCACTCCTCGATATGGTCGCACTCGGAGGCCCACGAGGTGGGGCGCGTGCAGCCGGGGACCGCGCACCGGCCGTTGCGCAGGCGCAGGTGCTCGAGCATCGCGGGGGTGGGGGTGACGCGCTCGGCGGGCAGCGGGAGGAAGGCCCCGCAGGAGGCGTCGGTGAGGACCCTGAACCAGACCGTGCAGGACGCGGCGAGGGAGCGCGCCATGGCCGGCTGCAGCGGTGTGATGCCGTCGAGCATGCCCGGCTCGTCCGAGGCGCCCAGGAGGGTGAGGACCGGGACGGTGACGTTGAGGCGGAACCGCTCGGCGGGCACGGCGACGCCGTCGACGTCCAGCTCGGCACCCGAGACGAGCAGGAAGCGCAGCTGCGAGAGCGGCAGGGCGCGGCCGGCCTCCAGGACGACGCCGTCGGGGTCGTGCGGGATCGGGGTGCCGTCGCGCAGCGCGGCCCGCTGCGCCGCCTGGACGGCGCGCGCGGACTCGTCGAGCGATTTCCAGCGGGAGAGGATCTCCGGGATCGGTCCGGAGATCTGGATCGTGCCCATTCCCGGGACGCCTGCGGGAAGTAGCTCCACGTTCCGCTGGAGCTCCTCGACCCGTTCGGCACCGGATTCGCGCTCGCGCAGATGCTCCACGAGGGCGCGCAGGAGCGTGAAGAAGCGTTCCGGGCTGATATCCATCGACCATGTGGAGATCACGAGATCGAGGTCCCTGCGGGAGTCGTCCTCCAGCGGACGGGCGCTCCTGAGCATGCGCTGGAACCATGCCGAGGGCATGGCTCCGGAGTCCATGCGGGCGAGCGCGCGGGGGAGCATGTGCACGGCCTGGTACGCATCGCGGAGCTGCCATCCGGCGGAGCTGCGGGTGACGCGGAGCCCGAGCCCGGCACGCAGCGTGTCGACCTCGTCCATCTCGCACGTCTCCTCGTACTCGCCCTCGTGCTCGTGCAGCGCGGCCAGGGCTCGGTACTGAGCGGCGAGGCTCTGCGCGACGGCGCGCTCCGCATCCCAGACACGCTGTGTCGCAGCGCTGAGCTGAGGATCGTCCGCGCATCCCCCGCGTGCGGGCAGGGCGTCACGGGTCCGCGCCCCGCTCGATCCCACGCGCCGCAGGCGCGGCGGGAGCGCGGCGAGGAGGGCGGTCTCCTCCGGCGCGAGAGCGGACTCGGCGACAGCAGGCACGTCATCGGGGGTGTCGGCCGTCGGCTCCGGGATGCGGTGCGGACCGCGGAGGCGGTCATCGTCGGGCATCTCGCTCGGCATCGACGCGGACTGCACTGCACTCATCGCTCCCCCTCTCTCGATCGTCGGCGACGGCGGTGCGCGGAGGGCCGTCGCCGCGCTCCCTGACCCCTTCACAGTAGGCGTCGGAACACGTCCGGAAAAGACCTCGAGAGAATATGTGGATAACTTTCGCGTCGAGTGCTGCATCTCAGTCGCTAACCGTCGAACAGCCCCCTTCCGTTCCTCCACACACCCTGTTCATCCACATATTCGTCCACAGGCTGGACGGGGTTCCACGTCGACTGTCACACCATTCTGATAAAGGCGCCTGGGGGGCGGGGGCGGCATTTCTGAGGGAACCGACGGACGGCGGCCGAGTCGCCTCTGCCCCCGCCGAGACTCCCCTGGCACCCGTCGGACGCCGCGCGCCCCCTCCTCGCTCCTGGCCTACACTCGGCCACTGGACACGGGGTGCGCCCGAGGCGCTGAGATCACACCCGTGGAACCTGATCTAGTTCGTACTAGCGAAGGGATGTCCGCATGAGCTCGGATCCTTGCACCCTCTTCCCGGCGGCCCTCCCCCGCCCCGACGGGTCCGCCCGGCCCCCGGCGTCGGCACGGCCCCCGTCGGCTCCGCGCGTCCTCTCGATCGCGGGCACCGACCCGACCGGCGGCGCCGGCACCGCGGCGGACCTCAAGTCGATCACCGCCGCGGGCGGGTACGGCATGGCCGCCGTCACTGCGCTCGTCGCGCAGAACACGCACGGCGTGCGCGACCTCCACCTCCCGCCGACGGAGTTCCTCGCGGCGCAGCTCCGGGCCGTCTCCGACGATGTCGAGCTCGAGGCGGTCAAGACGGGCATGCTCGGCACCGCCGCGATCGTCGACACGGTCGGGGCATGGCTGCGCGAGCATCCCCCGCGGGTGCTCGTCGTCGATCCGGTGATGGTCGCGACCAGCGGCGACAGGCTGCTCGAGGCCGAGGCGGAGCAGGCGATGCTCCGCTTCTGCCGCCTCGCGACCGTGGTGACCCCGAACATCGACGAGCTCGCCGTGCTCACCGGCGGGCCCCGCGCGACCGACGAGGACGAGGCCCTCGAGCAGGCGGCGCGATGGTCCGCCGAGACCGGGGTCGCCGTGGTCGTCAAGACCGGACATCTCGAGGACCGCGAGGTCACGAACACCTGGATCGCGCCCGACGGGGCCCGCTACCCGGTGCCGTCGACCCGGGTCGACACCGCGAGCACGCATGGCACCGGCTGCTCCCTCGCCGCCGCGCTGGCGACCCGGCTGGGGGCGGGCGACGGCCCCGCGGCGGCGCTGGCCTGGGTGACCGACTGGCTCCACGAGGCGATCGCGAACGGCGCGGACCTGCAGGTGGGGACCGGGCACGGACCCGTCGACCACGCCCATCGGGAGCGGCGACTCGCGGCGGCGGGATCGGCCGCGCCATGGCTCGCGGCGGACGCCGTGCCCGAGCGCTGGGAGCGGCCGTCACAGCTCGCGGCGCGCGCGACGCCCGGCGCATCGGCCGACGGCGCGGCCGCGCGCACGGCCGGCGGCGCGGCAGCGCGCACGGCCGACGTGCAGGCGGTCCGGGCGTCGGTCCCGCCCGTCGGCCCCTGGACCGAGGCGCTGTGGGCGGCCGGTGCTCCGCTCGCCGCCGCGATCGAGGGCTCCGGCGTCGTCGCGGCGCTCGTGGACGGGAGCCTGCCCGAGGCGCAGTTCTCCTTCTACCTCGCGCAGGACTCGCACTACCTGCGGCAGTACTCGCGCGCCCTCGCAGCTCTCGCCGAGTCCTCGCAGGATCCCTCGGCCGCGGCGTTCTGGGCCACCTCCTCCCGTCACTGCGTGGACACGGAGCTGGAGCTGCACCGGGGCTGGCTCGCGGGCCGTCCCGAGGCGGCGACGGTGCCCGTCGGGCCCGTCACCAGCGCGTACACCGACTTCCTGCTCGCCCGGGCGCTCGGGTCGCCGACGGCTGTCGCAGCGGCCGCGGCGCTGCCCTGCTTCTGGCTGTACGCGCAGGTCGGAGCCGGTCTGCCCGAGGTGCCGCAGGACCATCCCTACGCGGCCTGGCTGCTGACCTACCGCGATCCGGCCTTCGTCGAGGGGGTGCGAGGGGCTCTCGGCGCGGTCGAGCGGGAGCTCGAGGTCGCCGTCCCCGAGGTGCGGGCGGAGGCGGCGCGGGCCTTCCTCCTCGCATGCCGTCACGAGCTGGAGTTCTTCGAGCAGGCGCGGCGCGTCACCCCGTCCGCGGCGCCCGACGGGGCGGCACCCGCGCCGGCCGCGCCCTCGAGCCCGGAGCTCTCGGACGTCTCGCGATGACCGCGCTCGAGCCCGACGCGTCGACCCGCACCCTCCCGCCCGCCGGCCGGGCCGCGCTGCGCGCCGGGGTGGTCGGCAACTTCATCGACAACATCCACGTGTTCCTGCCGGTCACGGCGTTGGCCCCGGCGATGCTCGTGATCGCGGGGCCCTCGGCCGCCGCGACGGCCGGAGCCCTGATCATCGTGGCGATGCTGCTGGGCCGGCCCGTCGGCGGGGTCGTGTTCGGGCGGATCGCGGACCGGCTGGGCCGCACCCGCACCACGCGCCTCGCGATCGCGGGCACCGCAGCGTGCGCCCTCGCGATCGCCCTCGTGCCCACCCATGAGGTGCTCGGTGCCGGGACGGTCGCGCTCGTGCTCGCCCTGCGGTTCCTCGGCGGGATCTTCGTGGCGGGCGAGTACTCGGCCGCGATCCCGCTCGCGATGGAATGGTCCGCCGCGCGACGGCGAGGGCTGATGAGCGGGCTGATCCTGTCGATGGCGCCGTGGGCGCAGGCCACGATCGCCTTCGCGGTCGCGGCGCTGCTGTGGGTGCTGGGCCCCGAGCAGTACGCGGCGTGGGGCTGGCGGGCGCTGTTCGTGGCCGGCGCCGCGCTGTCGATCGGGATGATGCTCTACTACCGCCGGCACGTGGTCGACGCGCCGCTGCTCCGTCGGCGCGAGGAGACGGAGCCTGCAGGTCAAGACGACGAGGGGCTGTCGGCCGACGCTCGCTCGTCGGCCCCGCGCGCGGGGCTGCGCAGCCTGCTCGTCGGGCGCTGGGCACCTGCCTTCTGGCAGGCGTTCGTGCTGATGACGGGGCTGTGGCTGCTCACCGACTCGACCGTGCTGCTGCTGACCGCGCGGCTGTCCACGGACTCGCTGATCGCCCCGGAGGCGGTGCCGCTCGTGATGGGTGCGGCCTCGATCGCGCAGGCGCTCGTGATGGCGCTCGCGGGGCATCTGTCGAGCCTCGTCGGACGGCGACGGCTGCTCGTGGTCTGGGGCGCGGTCGCGGGAGTGCTCGGGCCGGTGCTGTGGTGGGCGGCCGTGCACGCTCCGACCCTGGCCGTCGCCGCACTGCTCGCGGCGCTGCTGCAGGTGGCGACGGTCTCGGCCTACGGCCCTGTCGCCGCCTATCTCTCCGAGCGCTTCCCCACGGAGGTGCGCTCGACCGGCTACGGCTCCGCCTACAGCCTCTCCCTCGTGCTGCCGGCGCTCTATCCCTTCTACGTGCCGGCGCTCGAGCCGTGGCTGGGCCGGCACGAGACGGTGATGGCCATGGTCGCGATCGGGGGCCTGCTCGTGGTGGTCGGGGCGCTGCTCGGGCCGCGGCTGTCCCCGCAGGACGTCGATGCCGGCCTCGACCAGGTCGCCGCCCGGGGCGCCCGATGACCGGCGCCGACGACCCGGACCTGGCGCGGGTACTGCCCGTCCTCGGGGCGGTGCGGGAGGCGGCGCCGCTGGTCCACTGCCTGACCGCCACCGTGTCGATGCAGCTCGTGGCCGACGGGCTGCTCGCGGCGGGAGCGCGCCCGATGATGACCGAGACCCTCGCCGAGGCTCCGGTGGTCACCACCGTCGCCGACGCACTGCTGATCAACCTGGGCACGCTCTCGACCGACGCGATGGACGGGATCCCCGCCACGGTCGCCGTCGCACGCGAGCAGGAGCGGCCCTGGGTGCTGGACCCGACCGCGATCGGCCTCGCCCCCGTGCGCACGCCGCTCGCGCGACAGCTCCTCGCGCAGCGGCCGGCAGTGGTGCGCGGCAACGCCTCCGAGGTGCTGGCCCTGGTCGGCGAGGGGCGCGGCGGTCGCGGCGCGGACTCGACCGCCGCCGCGGGCAGCGCCGAGGACGCCGCGGGAGAGGTCGCCCGCCGCACCGGCGGCGCCGTCGCCGTCTCCGGCGCGGTGGACCTGGTGCGGGACGGGCAGCGGCAGGAGCGCCTCGCGCGAGGCTCCGACCTGCTGCCCCGCGTGACCGGCACCGGCTGCCTGCTCGGGGCGCTCACCGCGGCGTGCGCCGCCGTCTGCGACGATCCCTTCGACGCCGCGCTCGCGGCGACCACCTGGATGGACCTCGCCGGGGAGCTCGCCGCCGAGCGTGCGACGGGCCCCGGAAGCTTCCGCCTGCACCTGCTCGACGCCCTCGACGAGATCGGACGACGCCCATGACCCGCCCCTTCCCGCCCTCCGGCCACCGCGCGCTGGACCTGCGCTGCTATCTGGTGACCTCCGGGACCGGCCCGCGCACCGTCGAGGTCGCCGCCGAGGCCGCGGCCGCCGGGGCCGGGGTGGTGCAGGTGCGGGCCAAGGAGGCGAGCACACGGGAGCTGCTCGAGCTCGTGCTCGCCGTCGCCGACGCGGTCCGTGCGGCCGGACCTGCGACGACGATGCTGGTCGACGACCGCGCCGATGTCGCCGCGGCGGCCCGGGCCCGCGGCGCGCACGTGCACGGCGTCCATCTCGGCCAGGACGACCTGCCCGTCGCCGACGCCCGCGCCTTGCTCGGCCCCGACGCGGTCATCGGGCTCACGACGGGGACGCTCGAACTGGTCCGCGCCTCGGCCGAGGTCGCCTTCGAGCTGGACTATCTCGGCGCCGGGCCGTTCCGCCGCACCCCCACGAAGGACTCCGGCCGGGAGCCGCTCGGCGCCGAGGGCTATCCGCCGCTGGTGCGGGCGACGATGCTGCCGATCGTGGCGATCGGGGACGTCGTCCCGGCCGACGTCCCGACCCTGTCCCGCACGGGCGTGGCCGGGGTCGCGCTGGTCAGGGCGGTGATGGAGGCGCCCGCACCGGGCGAGGCGGTGCGAGAGGTGCTCGCGGGCTTCGCGCGCTGAGGCGGCCCGACGGGCACGGGCCGCTCGTGACAGCGTCGCGGGCCGGGCGTAGCGTCGTGCCATGACTGACGACGACACCGCCCCCGCCGCCCCCGATGCCGAGCTGACCGTCGATGTGATCGTGCTCGGCGGCGGACCCGTCGGCGAGAACGTCGCCCAGTACGCGACCGAGGGCACCGACCTCACCGCCGCGATCGTGGAGGGCGAGCTGCTGGGCGGCGAGTGCTCCTACTACGCCTGCATCCCCTCGAAGGCGCTGCTGCGTCCGCTCGCCGTCGCCGACGCCGCCGCGCACCTGCCGGGCATCTCCCGCCCGCCGCTGGACCGGGACGCGCTGCTGGCCCGCCGCGACGCATGGGTCTCCCGCTACGACGACTCCGGTCAGGTCTCCTGGGCCGAGGGCGCGGGACTGCAGGTGGTGCGCGGCCACGGCCGGATCGTCGGCGAGCGCGAGGTGCTCGTCGAGGGCCCCGAGGGCACGGAGGGCCCCGCCGGCCGCACCCGGCTCCGCGCCCGTCGTGCGGTCGTGATCGCAACCGGGTCGACGCCGACCGTCCCCCCGCCGCTGCGCGACCTCGCGCCGTGGACCTCCCGGGACGCGACGGGGGTGCGGGAGGTGCCGGGCGAGCTCGTGATCATCGGCGGCGGCGTGGTCGCGGTCGAGGCCGCGACCTGGATGGCGGCGCTCGGCTCCCGCGTCACCCTGCTGGTGCGGGGCTCCTCGCTGCTGACGGGGCTCGAGCCCTTCGCCGGGGAGCACGTGCGGGACGCGCTGCAGGAGCTCGGGGTCGAGATCCGCTTCGGCGCGACCGCGGTCGCCGGCGAGCGCGAGGGCGCCGTGCCGACCGGGCCCGGGCGAGAGCTGGGCCGCCTCCACGGCGGCCGGGTGCGCCTCGAGATCGAGGCCGACGACGGGCGCGAGACCGTGGAGGCCGACGAGGTGCTGGTCGCGACCGGGCGCCGGCCGCGGCTGGACGACGTCGGCCTCGGGACGATCGGGCTCTCCGCCGAGGACACGGCGCCGGGTGCCCCGCTGCCGGAGTGGCTGCACGCGGTGGGCGATGCGAGCGGCGAGGCGCCGCTGACGCACTGGGGCAAGTACCGCGCCCGGGTGATCGGCCAGGCGATCCGTGCGGGGGCGAGCGGGGAGGTGCTCGAGCCGGTGCCCGAGGAGGTGCCCGTCCCCCAGGTCGTCTTCACGGACCCGCAGGTCACCGCCGTCGGCCTCACCGAGTCGGCGGCGCAGGAGGCCGGGCACGACGTGGTCACCGCGCAGGTGCCCTTCGGCGGTGCGGCAGGCTCCTCGCTGCTGCGCGACGACGTCACCGGCACGGCGCAGATCGTCGTGGACCGGGGCTCGGGCATGCTGCTCGGCGCCACGTTCGTCGGCCCCGACGCCTCCGAGCTGCTCCATGCCGCGACCGTCGCGATCGTCGGCGGCGTGCCGGTGCACGTGCTGCGCCACGCGGTGCCGAGCTTCCCCTCGGCCTCGGAGCTGTGGCTGCGCCTGCTGGAGGAGCTGCCGCGGGAGCTGCGGGCCGGCTGAACCGGGTCCTCCTCGCCGCTCCTCCCTTCGGAGGAGATGACAGATCGCACTGGCGCGCGCCGGGTCGCATCGGGTGGGATGGAGGGACTCGACGACCCGCGGCCCCGTGCCGCCCAGCCCGGGAGGACCATGTTCCAGCGACTGCGCCGACAGCGGCAGCTCAGCCGCGCCAAGCCCGGTGACGGCAGCGTCCTGAAGGATCTGCGCTGGTGGCAGACCCTCAGCCGCACCCAGTTCTCGCTGGATCCCGACCCGTCGGTCGGACGCGAGTCCTCGTACATCGTGGACGTGCGCTATCTCGCCACCGAGCTCGAGGGCGGCAAGATCGCCGAGGGCGCACGCCACGCCCCGATCTCCTTCTACCGCGACGGTCGGCAGATCCACATCGCGAACCAGCCCGTGACCTTCGAGGTGCCGGGCGGGACGGTCGAGGTCGCGACCGGCAGCTACGGCCTCACGCGGATGCACCACGTGCCCGAGGGCGACGGACCGGCCAGGACCCTGCGACCCCACCCCCGCTCGGCCGAGGGGCTGCGCGCGCGCTTCGGCCGTCGCCACCCGGGGGCCAGTCGGCTGATCGGCGCCCTGGCGATCGTCATGCTGCTGATCGGGCTGGTGCTGATGGTCCCTCAGGCCGCGGAGTTCCTCACGAGCCTCCCGCCCGTCGCAGAGCGCGTCGGCACCTTCACCTCCCCGATCCAACTGCCCGCCTGGCTGAACGTCTCCCTGATCGTGGCGGGGGTCCTCGCCGCGACCGAGCGCGCCCTGACCCTGCGCAACCACTGGCTGATCGATGCCGAGACCACCTGGACCTCGTTCGTCTGAGCACGGCAGGGCCGTGGGGTGCGGTGGCGCGGCGGAGCTCCTGCCGGGTCGTCGCCCGGGCGCCGGGGCGTCGTCAGGGAAACTCGCTGGCCGCTCCCCGGGTCCGCGCCATAGCGTCGGCCGCATGACTGCGAGCTCCTCCGGCGGGGCCGGCCCGTCCGGCCTCCCCCAGCCCGGCCCCGATCCGATCTTCGCCGACCCGCGCCTGGCCGCCTGCTACGACACCTTCGACGGCGAGCGCGACGACCTCCCCCACTACCGGGCGATCCTCGCCGAGCACGGCGCGCGCACGATTCTCGACATCGGCTGCGGCACCGGCTCCCTCTCCACCCTGCTCGCGGCCGACGGCCTCGCCGGGACCGGGGTCGACCCCGCGCTCGCCTCCCTCGACGTGGCCCGCGGCAAGCCCCACGCCGAGGCCGTGAACTGGCTGCACGGCACCGCCGAGGACCTCCCTCCCCTCGCCGCCGACGCCGCCGTGATGACCGGGAACGTCGCGCAGGTCTTCGTCACCGACGCGGCATGGGCCTCGACCCTGCGCGGCATCCACAGGGCGCTGCGGCGGGGCGGGGTGCTGGTGTTCGAGAGCCGACGGCCCGAGCGGCGCGCCTGGGAGGAATGGCAGGCCGACACGACGGGGACGATCCACGAGGTGCCCGGGATCGGGGAGGTCCGGCAGCGGCCGACGGCGTTCGAGGTCGCGCTGCCGCTGGTGACCTTCTCTGACGAGTTCACCTTCGAGGACGGGAGCGTGCTGACCTCGACCTCCACGCTGCGCTGGCGCGACGAGGAGGAGCTCCGCACGACCCTCGACGCCGCCTGCTTCGCGGTGGAGGAGATCCGGGACGCCCCGGACCGCCCGGGTCGCGAGCTCGTGGTCATCGCCAGGCACGCCGGGCCGAGGCGCTGACCAGGTCGACCAGCAGCGAGAGCAGCAGCAGCGCGATCACCGCGGTGAGCATACCGGCGTGGTCGAAGGTGGCGCGCTCGGACTCGAGCACCCGGCCGAGACCTCCGGCACCGACCACGCCCACCACCACGGTCTCGCGGATCGCGACCTCCCAGCGATACAGCCCGTAGGCGGTGAAGCGCCCGGTCACCGTCGGCAGCACCCCGTAGGTGAAGGTCTGCACGGGTCCGGCGCCCAGCAGCTGCAGCGCCCGGACCGGCCTGCGATCCATCGTCTCGAGGGTCTCGGTGAAGAGGCGGCCCAGCACCCCGGCGTTGTAGAGCCCGAGGGCGAGGGCACCGGGCAGCGGCCCGGGGAGCACCACGAACAGCAGCAGCAGCGCCCACACCGGAGGCGACACGGCACGGATCGCGAGCAGCACGATCCGGCACAGCGCGGCGACCGCGCCGCGCAGCGGCCCGGCCGACGGGCCCGGAGCGCCGAGGAACGCGGCGATCACCCCGATCACCCCGCCGACGAGGATCGCGACCACAGACATCTGCAGGGTCGCCGCGGACGCGCCGAGCAGATCCGCCCAGGTGGACGGCAGTGTGGGCGGGAGCGCGTCCGCGATCATCCCTCCTGCCCGCCGCCAGGTGTCCGGCGAGAACAGCCGGACCAGGTCAAGGCGGAGGTGGAGGATCGAGGCGAGGGTGAGCAGGAGCGCGATGGCGAGGGAGACCCGCAGGCGGCGGCCGAGAGCGACGCGGGAGCCCGTCCGGCGGCCGACGGGCGTGCCGTCTCCGCAGAGCGACGTCCCGTCGGCCTCCGCCTCGTGCGCGGCGCCGGGGCGGCGCAGGCTCGCACTCCACCGGTCGCACACGAGCCCCAGCACGATGAGCACCAGGATCAGCGTCCACATGCGCTCGTAGTCCAGGCCGGCGAAGGCGGTGCCGAGCTCGAAGCCGAGCCCGCCCACGCCGATCATCCCCAGGATCACCGCCGAGCGCAGCGCGCAGTCGAAGCGGTAGAAGGAGTAGGCGAGCAGGTCGCCCCAGATCCTGGGCAGCGTGCCGTGGCAGAAGGCCTGGAGGCGACTCGCACCGACGGCGATCAGCGCCTCGTGAGGGCCGGGGTCGGTCTCGTCGATGATCTCGGCGAACACCTTCGCGGTGATCGCGCCGAAGGGGATCCCGAGCGCCAGCACCCCCACCAGCGGGTCCCGGCCGAGCACCAGCAGCAGGGCGATCCCCCACACCGCCTCGTGGATCCCGCGCGGCAGTCCGAGACCGATCCGGGCGAGGAGCCATCCCGTGCGCCCTCGCCGCACCCTGGCCACCGGGGCGCTCCGCCACCAGGCCTCGCTCATCAGCACCCCGCCGATCAGGCCGATCGCGGTGGCGAGCACGGTGCCCAGCAGCGAGAAGGCGACGGTGACGGCGGCGGCGTCCAGGGTGCGCAGCAGGAAGGCGGGCGAGAGGTCCGGGTGCAACGCCGCCCCGGCGAAGGCACGCAGTGACGGCCATCCGGCGGGGTTCAGCACCGGTCCGCGCCCGATGCCCGTCCCCCACAGCGACCACAGCACGAGCACCGCGGCCGCAAGCGTCCACCAGCGCGCGGCCCTGGAGCGATCGCTGCGGCGCGGGCGGGCCCGGGCGTCGGGCCGGACGCCGCGAGCAGGGCGCGGCGTGCCCGCGGCCGGGACCGGCGGGCCGACGGCGTCCTCGCTCATGCGCCGAGCCGGTACAGCTCATCGCGCTGCGCGACGGTGACCTCGCCGGCGGGCAGGTCGAACACGATCTCCCCCCGGCGCAGACCCACGACGCGATCGCAGGTCTTCCGCGCCGTCTCGAAGTCGTGCAGGCTGACCAGAAGGGTCCGTGCGTCACCGGCCACCACCTCGGTGAGCAGGCCCATGACGACGCGGGCGCGGCCGGGGTCCAGACTCGCGATCGGCTCGTCGGCCAGCACCAGCTCCGGGTCCTGCACCAGCACCCGCGCCAGGGCGACCCGCTGCTGCTCCCCGCCGGAGAGCCGATCGGTGCGAGCCCCGGCGAGGTCCTCGATGCCCAGACGACGCATCGCCTCCAGGGCGGGCCCGGGGTCCACCGGCCGCACCAGGGAGGCGAGCGATCGGGCCGTCCCCCACCGACCGAGCCGCCCGGCGCTCACGTTCTGCAGCGCGGTGAGAGGGCCGACGAGGTCCAGCCCCTGGTGGACGGAGCCGATGCGGGAGCGCACCGCGCGCAGCCGTCGCCGGGAGGCGGCGGCCAGGTCGGTGCCGAGGACCTCCACGGTGCCGACCGAGAGCGGGCGCGTGCCGCTGCACAGTCCGAGCAGCGTGCTCTTCCCGGCGCCGCTCGGTCCGACCAGCGCGACCCGCTCCCCCGGTGCGACCTCGAGCGCGGCGCTCAGCGCGGGGTCGGCGCCGTAGCGCACCTCCACCCCGCGCAGCGCGACGGCCGGCTGCGCGGTGGTCCCCGGCGCGACGTCGCGGCCCGGGCGCGGGCGCCCGTCGGCCGACATCAGCCGATCAGCCCCAGCTCGCGTGCGACCTCCTCGATCTCGGTGTAGTTCTCGACCTCCGAGGGGATGAGCTTCTCGCAGCCGTACTGCTCGAGGATCGCGGGACCTGCCTCGGTCTCGTGGAGGGTGAGCATCGCGTCGGAGAGCCGCTGGGCGAAGCCGCCGCCGAAGCGGTCGTCGGCATCACCGCGCAGCAGCCAGTGGTAATCGTGATAGGTCGGGGACTCGAGCACCTTGACGACCTTCTCCTCGTCGACGGCGCCGTCCTCGACGGCGCTGTTCCAGACCTGACTGTTCAGGGCGCCGCCCTGGTAGGAGCCCGAGGTGACGAGCTCGAGGGTGATGTCGTGGGAGCCGGAGAAGCCCGGATCCCCGTCGAAGTCCTCCTCGGCGACCCCGGCCCGGGAGAGGAAGTAGGAGGGCATGAGCCGGCCCGAGGTGGAGGTCTCCGAGCCGAAGGTGAATCGGGTCCCGGCGAAGGCGGTCAGCCCCTCCAGATCCTCTGCCGGGGCGATGCCGGCCTCGGCATTGGCGATGAAGATGCTGGTGAAGACCTCGTCGATGTCCCGCTGGGCGATCACGACCGCGTCCGCGGCCTGCAGCCGGGCCTGCACACCGGTGAGCCCGCCGTAGAAGACGAGATCAAGGTCCCCGGCGGCGAACAGGGAGACGGAGGCGGCGTAGTCGGGCACGGGCACGTACTCGACGTCGAGGCCGAGGACATCGGCGAGGTGCGCGGCGAGCGACTCCTCCCGCTCGGTGAGGACGTCGGGGTCCTGGTCGGGGATCGCGCTGATCCGCAGCGCCCCGCCACTCCCGCCGTCGCCCGCGCACCCCGCGGCGAGGCCGAGCGGGAGCACTGCGAGGGCGGTGACGACGCTGCGGCGTCCGATCATGGTGGGAACCTCCTGGGTCGCGGGAACATCGCCGGGACGCGACATCACCTCGCCCATCCTAGGAGCTGGGCACGGACCGCGCAGGTCAGTGAGGGTTTCCGGGATGCATACGCTTCGCGCGCCGACCTGCGCCGGCACCTCGGCCGCCCGCCCGGGAGGGATCGCCGAGAGGTCTTCGCCCTGCCCGCCCTCCTGACCGGCGCCGGGCATCAGTCCTGCCCGGACTCCTGGCCGGTGCCGGTGTAGAAGCCATAGGTCGCATCCGCCCGCTGCTGCGCGGCGGCGGGGTCCTCGCCCGCCGCGGCGTGGGCCACGGCCCAGCCGTCGGCGGCGCCGCGGTAGAAGGAGCGACCCTCGTCGGTGCCGGCCCAGGCCTCTGCCTCGGACGGGGCGAGGCTGCCCTCGACGCCGCCGAGGTGGAGCGAGAGGCCGAGCAGGCCGCCGTCCCAGCCCACCCCGGTCGCGCCCGGGCCGAAGGTCTCCCACATCTCGGCAGGGACGTCGGCGGTGCGGCTCGAATGCTCGAGCTCGAAGCGGGTGGCCTCGGCGCCCTCCTCGGCGAGGCGCACGGTCACCCAGGACACGCCGCCCATGGATTCCCAGGTCACGGAGTATTCGCCCGTGCCGTCCGACGGGGGTTCGCAGGCGGTGATCTCGCCGCCGGCCTGCCCCTCGAACTGGTAGCGGCCGCCGAGCTCGAGGTCCCCGCTGATCGGCAGGAACCAGCGCGGGATGCGCTCGGCGGAGGTGACCGCGTCCCACACGTCGGTGAGCGCGGCGGGATAGGTCTGCTCGAGGGACTGGACGTGCATCTCCTCGCCGTCGCGCTCCTCGGTGCGATAGGCGCGCGTGACGGACTGCAGCTGGGCGGGGACGTCGACCATGTCAGGTCTCCTTCTCGGTGGGGGTGCTCGCGACGGGCGGGGCGCCCGCCGCAGGGTCGGTGGGTGCGGCGGCCCTGTCGGCAGCGAGACGACGGGCGCGCCTGCCGCGGGCGAGCTCGGTGCCGAGCGCGTCGAGAGTCGGCAGCCAGAACCGCTCGAAGGGGGTCAGCCACTCCCTCGCCTCGCGCGGGCCGCGGGGGTCGAGGGCGTAGAGGCGCCGGCGTCCCTCGGCGCGGACGGTGGCGAAGCCGTGCTCCCGCAGGACGCGCAGGTGCTGGGAGACGGCCGGCTGGCTGATCCCGAACTCCCGCTGCACGATCTCGCCGACCTCGCCCGCGCCGCGCTCCCCGTCGTCGGCGAGGAGCTCGAGGATCCGTCGCCGCACCGGGTCGCCGAGGACGTCGAGCGCGTGCATGCCCCCATGCTCCACCCCGTGAACGTATAAGTCAACCCTTATGCATCGCGGAGGTCGACGCGCCGCGGAGCGGGGGCAGAGCGGGCACGACAGGCGGGGGCGAGGTCAGCGGCGCAGCGCGAGCACGATGCCGCGGCAGGCGAGACCGAGGCCGAGGACCACCAGGCCCGCGACGATCGTGCGCCCCGGAAGCGTCGCGACCAGCAGCACGCAGCCGGCCAGGCCCAGCCACTGCAGCGACCTCGGGAACAGCCGCTGCGCACCGGTCTGGGTGAGGGCGGCCAGGTTCGCGACCGCGTAGTACAGCAGCACTCCGAAGGAGGAGGCCGCGATCGCGACCAGCACGTCCGAGGCCAGGAGCACGAGCAGCACCACCGCGGCCCCCGCTGCGATCTCTGCCCGCTGCGGGACCGAGAAGCGCGGGCTGACGTGGGCGAGCACGGAGGGCAGGTCTCCCTCCCGCGCCATCGCCAGCACCGTGCGGGAGATCCCCGCGATCAGGGCCAGCAGCGCCCCGGACGCCGCGGCGACCGCTCCCACCGTCACGAGGATCGGCCAGGCCCCGCCCGCGCCGACCGCGGCCAGCGCCGCGAGGAAGGGCGCCGGGCCCCAGCCCTCCCCCGCCGGGGCGGGGCCCGCCAGCACGAGGACGAAGGAGAGCACCAGGTAGAGGGCGCAGACCACGGCGAGGGCCAGCAGGATCGCCCGCGGGATCGTGCGGCGGGGCGCGACGACCTCCTCGCCGAGCGTCGCCACCCGGGCGTAGCCGGCGAAGGCGAAGAACATGATCGCCCCGGCCTGCGCGACCGCGAGGACGATCCCGACCGTGGCACCGCCGCTCGCACCGGCCGCAGCCGCGAGCCCGCCGTCCCACAGGCCCGCCGCCTGACCGGCCAGGGGTCCGGGGACCGTCGAGAGCGCCGATGCTGCGCCGTCGGGATCCGGGCCCCCGGACTCCGCCCCGGCTGCCGCTCGATCGCCGAGGAGGACCCCGACCAGGATCCGGCCGCCCGTGAGCACGAGTGCGGTCAGCGCGATCCCGACGAGCACTCGGGCGAGCGCTGCAGTGCGGGTGATGCCGACGAGGTTCACGCCCGTCAGCACCACGACCACGAGCGCGGCAGCGGGGCGCTGCACCGGCTCAGGCACCAGGTATGCGGCGATGACCAGCGCCATCGCCGCGCACGAGGCGGTCTTGCCGAGCACGAAGCACCAGCCGGCCAGGTACCCCCACCACGGGCCGAGGCGCTCCCGGCCGTAGTGGTAGGTCCCTCCGGCGGCGGGGTGCTGCGCCGCGAGCTGTGCGGTCGAGGTCGCATTGCACAGCGCGACCACGGCGGCGACGAGAACGGCCACGGGCGCCAGCGCTCCGGCGAGGTCCTGGGCGGCGCCGATCGCGACGAAGGCGCCCGCCCCGATCATCGAGGCGAGCCCGATGACCACCGCATCCCGCAGGCCGATCCGGCGGGAGAGGGCGGCGGGCCCGGAGGTCATCGGGGTCCGTTCGAGAGCTGGGTCAGCGTGTCCTCGGACGGGACGTGAGGAGCACTCGGCCTGTCATATGCAGGCCTGGTGCCGCTCACGTCCCCCTGGTGGACATCGGGTGATGGAGCCGGGGTGGGGGCGGGGTCGGGGTCGGGTTGGGGACTGGTCGGGGCTGGGGACTGGTCGGGGTCGGTCCGTGACATCAGAGGCGGTCGACGCGGTGCAGCCAGGCTGCGGTCTCGGCACGGTCCACGCGGGTGGAGGCGCGGAAGTCGTCCCCGTCCACGATGCCCTCGTCGAGGCCTTCGGCCTGCAGCCACGCGATCGCGTCGGCCTGCGCGTCACCGCTCGGGGACTCCACCTCGGGCGAGCCGGCCGCGACGTGCAACGCCACGGCGAGCATGCCGCGGCTCAGCGCCGCGCTCGGGCGGAAGGCTCCACCCTGGTTCGCGGCGAGCACGCCCTCGGACTCGGCCCACAGGATCGCCTCGTAGTGCGGGTGGTCGGCCTTCACGTCCTTGAACGGCGAGGTCGCCGGCACCTCCACCTCGGGGGATCCCGCCAGCTCGTACAGGGCTGCGGCGAGGGTGACGCGGTCCGCGGCGCGGGTGGGCCGGAAGGTGCCGTCCTCCCCGCCAGGAACGATGCCGTTCTGCGCCGCCCACATGATCTCCGTGTAGTGGGGGTGGGTGGGGCGCACGTCGGCGACGTCCGGGATCGTGGGCGCCTCCTCGTACCCGGCGTCCAGGCCCACGATCATCGGATCGTGGTCGGAGGAGGCGAAGGGGCCCTCCTCGTAGAGGTCCACGACGTTGTTGTTGAAGCGCCCGTACTGGGCCATCACCGACTCCGGGCCGTTGATCTGCCAGTCGGTCGCGCCCGTGACGCGCTCGGCGGCGGACGGGGAGGCGATGACGTGGTCGAGCGAGCCGACCATGCCGCCGAAGCTGTAGGACCAGCCCTCGGGGTCGTGGGTCTCGCCGAGGTTCACGAAGCCCTGCTCGTAGAACAGCTGCAGCGGCTCCTCCTGGGTGTAGGCGTTGAAGTCGCCGCCGTGCAGGACGTCCTCGACGCCGAGCTCGGCCGCGGTCTCCTCGCCCCAGGCCAGCAGCGCCTCGGCCTGCTGGAGGCGGGAGGTGCGGGCGTTGCCCTGGACCGGGTCGGCCGGGAGCCCGGCGTCCTCGGCGTCGGCCGAGCCCTTGGACTTGAAGTGGTTGATGGTGAAGAAGAACGGCTCGCCCTCGGCCTGCTGGGCGCCCTCGCCGTCGATCGGCACGAACACCTGGCCGATCGGCTCGCGGGCGTTGTCGAAGGCCGGATCGTCGGCGAGGATCTGTGCCTGCCCCTCGGGCCGCACCTCGGCGGGCTTGTAGATGATCGCGTTGGTGATCACGTCCTGCCCGGCGTCGAGGCCCAGCGCGGCATAGGCCTCACCGGTGGGGACGTGGGCCCAGGTGCCCTCGCCGTCCTTCTCGTTCAGCGCCGCGACGAGGGTGGCGGTGGCCTCGTCGGCCTCCTCCCCGAGCCGGGCCGAGTTCTCGATCTCGGTCAGGCCCACCACGTCCGCGCCGGTGCCGGAGATCGCGTCGACGATCTTGGACTGCTGGCGCTCGAGGTCGTCCGCGCCCCAGGCGCCGCGCAGGTCGCAGCCGCCGCGCACCGTGGTGCCCTTGCCGTCCATGTCGGTGTAGGGCTCGCAGCCGGGGGTGTCCTCGCCGAGGGTGGTGAAGTAGTTCAGCACGTTGAAGGTGCTGACCTGCAGGTCGCCGCCCACGTCGTCAGGGGTGTCCTGGCGGGTGTTCTCGAAGTCGACGCCGTCGGTGTCCGCGGAGGTCCACGGGGTGGTGGTGTTCAGGCGCCACTGGTCGAAGGAGTAGGCGACCACGACGGGCTCGGTGAAGGTGGGGGTCGCGCCGACCCGCACGGGCTCCTCGGTGGTCAGCCAGCTCATCGGCTCGGCGGGGTTGTTCTGGAAGTTCGTGGTGCGGCCGTCGTCGAGCGACACTTTGAGCTCCTCGCGGCTCTCGTAGTAGGCGGTGGCCTCCGCGCCGGGGCGCATGATGTCCCCGGCCTGCTGCAGGGGCTGGTCGCCGATCGCGAGGGTCACCTCGCCGAAGCGGTTCGTGCTGTACACGTCGGTGACGGTGAACTCCCGCTCGCCGGGCAGGTAGAGCATGTGCTCGATGCTCTCGCGCTGCTCCTCCTCGGTGGGGAAGCCGTCGACGAGCGTCGCGGGCTCCACGGGCTCGAGATCCTGCTCGAGCTGCTCGAGCCCCTCGGCGCCGACGGAGATCTGGGTGGAGCCGTGGTACTCGGAGACCTCGCCGGACACGCGCACGGAGTCGCCGATCGCGACCTGGGAGGCGGTGGACGGGGAGTACACGAACACGGCGGTGGAGCCGGTGTGCGTGGAGAAGTCCAGCGCGCCGCCGGTGCCGCCGGTCTGGATGACGTAGCCGTTCAGACCGCCGGTCGCGTAGACGGCGGTGACGACGCCCTCGGTGATGACGTCCTGGCCCTCGAGAGGGCTCCGCGGGCCGGTGCCCTGGATCTCGGCGATCGTCGCCTCGATCGCCTCGCCCGGCTCCTCGGGCTCGCCCGGCTCCTCGGGATCGGTGCCGCCGCCCGACGGGGTGGGCGTCGGGGCGCCGGCGACGAAGTCGGTCGAGTTCTCGCCGGTCGCGGCGACGCGGCCGATGGAGGTCGCGTTCGTGGTGCGCGGGGCGGGGGCGGTGCCCGAGAAGGTGGTCGCGCCGCCCCAGCCGACGAGGTCGACCACGGCGGGGTCCTCGGCGCAGGTCGCGCCGGTGCAGACGAGGCGGCCGGCGTCGTCGGAGAGGGCGAAGACCCCCTGCGTGCCGCTCACGTTCGTGCCGCCGACGAGGTCCGGCTCGGGCAGTGCCTCGGTGCCGCCGCTGCCCTGCGCGAGCTGGATCAGGAAGGTCCCGCCCGCGGGAACCGAGCCCTCGAGGGCGAGCACGCCCGGAGCGTTGAAGGTGCCGGTCGCGGAGGCGTACTGGAGGGACCACCCGGCCAGGTCGATGTCCTCGTCGGAGGTGTTCACCAGCTCGACGAAGTCGTGGGTGTAGGTGGCGCCGGAGTTCCCGCCGCCGCCGTAGACCTCGTTGATCTGCAGGTCGCCGGGGGTGACGACGGCGGCCTGCGCGGAGGGGACGAGTCCGGGCAGGACGGACGCGCAGAGGGCGAGGGCGGCGGCGGTCGCCCCGACCCGCGTGAGGCGGGTGCGCAGGGCGAGGCTGGTGGTGCGCGGCGGCATGGCGGACTCCTTGGAGCGTGGGGGTCGCGGAGAGGGGCGAGGACGGGAGGAGGGGCCGGGTCCCCGGGGTGGGCCGGCCCCTCCGTGGCCAGGGCGGGTCAGCGTCGGCCGATGCGATGGCGCACGGCGAGCGCACCCGCTCCGGTGAGGGTCAGGGCACCGGCGAGGGCGGCGAGGACGGCCGCGTCCGTGCCCGTCCGGGCGAGATCGGTGCGCGCCCCGGCGGAGGTGCCGCCCTCGGCGGCGGGATCACCGGCGGTGGAGGCGGTGCCGGAGCCGCCGACGGGGACGGTGCTCGCGTCGTCGTCCTGGCCGTCGCCGGTCCCGGCCGGCGCGGTGGCGCCGTCCTTCCCGTCGCCCTCGCCCGGGGGCGGGGTGGTCGTGCCGCCCCCTCCGTCGCCCTCGCCGGGCGGCGGGGTGGTCGTGCCGCCCTCTCCGTCCCCCTCGCCGGGCGGCGGGGTCGTGGCGTCGTCGTCGCAGCCCTCGGGGGCGCCGCCCTCGATCACCGTGTAGGTGTCGAAGACGATCTCGGTGCCGGTCTCGGGAACGGCGGTGATCGTCAGCGGCACCACGGTGCCCTCGGGGGTGTCCGTGGGGACGCAGAACCAGTCGGTGAGGGTGAACTCCGCGGCGAGGCCCTCCGCACCCTCCGCGAAGGCCGCGGTGACCGGCTCGTCGCCCGCCGCGGCGTCCGAGGCAGGACCGTAGGGCGCCTCGAAGGTGCCGTACTCCCCGGCATCGACCGTCGCGGAGGTGATCTGCGGGGCGCCGAGGCTCTGCGACTCGAGCCCGGAGACCCGCAGCACCGGGGAGCTCTCGTCCTCGCCCTCGAGGAACTGCACGTCGATCTGGCGCTGGGAGTAGTCGGGGTCCAGCTCGGGGTGCGCGCGGAGGTACTCGGTGAAGGCGTCGCGGTCGAGCACGCCGGCGTCCTGGACGTCCTGCGCCGTCGCGAGGGTCTCCATGCCGTCACCGCCCTCGAACAGGAAGCTCGCGGTGACGATCGTGTAGGTCGCCTCGGGGTCGATCGGCTCGCCGTTCACCCGCACGTCGACGACGCGCTCGTCGAGCGGGGCGCTGCTGTCGACGACGTAGTCGATGTTCTCGGAGACGCTGAAGGCGAGGAAGGCGCCGGAGTCGTCGCGGTTCCACTGCTCCTCGAGCATCTGGAGGAACTGCGCGCCGGTGACCTCGCCGGAGTTGAGGGTGTTGCCGAAGGGCACCATGTTGTTGGCCTCGGCGTAGGTGATCACGCCATCGCCCTCGCCGGTGGGGGACTCGGCGTTCCACAGCTCGGCGCGGATGCCGCCGGGGTTCATCCAGCCGATGACCTCGTTCTCGCCGGCCTTGCCGGAGTCCTCGAGGTACCACTTCATGGAGTCGGCGAGCATGTTGCCGGCCGCGGAGTGGCGGGCGCGGTTGTCGCCCTTGGTCGTGGCCTGGTTGCCGATGGGGTCGTCCGCGGTGCGCACGCCGTCGACGTAGGAGGCCTTGGTGTCGTCCCACGAGGTGGTGATGTCGCCGGTGAGGGAGCCGACGGGCTCCGCGCCGACGACGGCGGCCTCGTCGATCGCGGCCTTCGCGATCGAGGTGACGTCCTCGCCCACCTCGGTGGAGATGGTGCAGTCCTGCTCGGTGGGGATCAGCGCCGGGGCGGCGGCGACGTCCCAGTCGGCGTCCTCGCCCTCCCCGCGCTCCAGGGTGACGGTGCCGAGGTTGGCCGCGCTCGCCCCCGTCTGGAGGACCGGGCGCTCCTCGCCGCCCTGCCCGGGCACCGGGGCGGTGTAGGCGTAGGTGCGGTGGGAGTCGCCGTTGAAGATGGCGTCGACCTCGGGGGCGGTCTCGGCGACGATCCTGTCGAAGATCGGGTCGGTGTTGGTCGGGGCGGCGCCGGGCTCGCCGTTGCCGGAGGCACCCTCGTGGTAGACGGCCACGGCGACGTCGTACTCGACCCCCTCGGCGTCCAGCTCGCCGACCACGTCGTTGACCGCGTCGACGGGATCGCCGAACTCGAGGCCCTCGATCGCGGCGGGGCTGACCTTGGCGACGGTCTTCGTGGTCACCGCGCCGATCACGGCGACCTTCACGCCGTCGCGCTCGACGATCGTGTAGGCGTCGTGCACGCGCTCGCCGGTGGCCTCGTCGTAGACGTTCGCGGCGAGGTCCGGGAAGTCGGTGCGGGGCTCGATGCGCTCGAGGAGGTCGTCGACGCCCTGGTCGTACTCGTGGTTGCCGATCGCGGTGGCGTCGACGCCGAGGGCGTTGAGCACGTCGATCGTCGGCTCGTCGTTCTGGACCGCGGACTCGAAGGCGGAGCCGCCCACGTTGTCGCCCGCGGAGAGCAGGAAGGAGGTGTCGCTCTCGGCGCGCACGGTCTCGACATGGCAGGCCAGGGCCGAGGCGCCGCCGAGGGCGCCGTGGAAGTCGTTGAAGCCCATGAGGGTGATCTGCTGCCCGGGCTCGGCGGCGGAGGCGTCGACGGGGACGAGGGACCCGGTGAGGGCGAGAGCGGCGGCACCGAGGCCGACGGCCGCGCCGCGGGCGGCGCGCCGGAGGGGGAGGTCGAGCATGGAGGAGGCTCCTGGTCCAGGGCGGAGTCGGGCAGGGCGCAGATGTGCGCCATGTCATCTCACCCCATCGGGAGCGACGAGGTCCCGTTTTCCCCGATCCGAGACCAAGCCGACACCGAGAGTTCATCTGCGCTGTCGCTGCGCGCGGGGAGAGCGCCGTCACCGTCGCCGCCCCGGACGGTGTGAGGCGCGGCCCGATGCCCGCCGTCGTGATGCCCCGGGATCAGGAAGTGGGTAGCATCGGTGAGGACTCTGGACGGACCGGGTCGCCCGCCCCCTGGCGCAGGCCCGACGTTCTCGGACCGGCCCACGGACAGCCCGCCCCGCCCGAAGCCCGCTCACTCCGCCGCTCTCCCCTCGATCAGACGCGGTGCACGACCTGGCCGGCCACCGCCGCGCCCCGTCGGCCGACGCGCCGCACTAGGAGTCCTCGCCATGATGATGCCGTTCCTCAGCCGCCGCCCCACGGTCCCTGCGAAGGACGGCGCGAGCTGGCCCCACGTCGTCATCGTGGGCGGTGGATTCGCCGGCGCCAACGCCGTGCTGGGCCTCCACGACGCCCGGGTGCGCGTCACCCTGATCGACCGCAACGTCTACAAGACCTTCCAGCCGCTGCTGTACCAGGTCGCGACCGCGGGACTGAACCCGGGCGATGTCACCATGTTCCTGCGCGGGCTCTCGCTCAAGGTGCCCAACATGCGCTACCGCCAGGGCGAGGTCGTGGGGGTCGACCCGCAGCGGAAGGTCGTCACGCTCAACGAGGGGCAGCGCGGCGAGCAGGTGCTCGACTACGACTACCTGGTGCTCGCGGGCGGCGCGACCACCACCTACTTCGGCACCCCGGGCGCGGAGGAGCACGCGATGCCGATGTACACGCGCTCGCAGGCTCTCGCGATCCGCGACCGGCTCTTCTCCGAGCTCGAGCGCTCGAGCCGCGAGGCCGGGGTCACCCACGACAAGCTCCATGTGTGCATCGTCGGCGGCGGGCCGACGGGCGTGGAGATCGCGGGCGCGCTGGCGGACTTCCGCATGCAGGAGCTGGACATCCTCTATCCCGAGATGGATCCGGGAACCCTGCAGGTCACGGTGCTGCAGCGCGGGGACGAGCTGCTCAAGGAGTTCAGCGACAAGTACCGCCAGTACGCCGCGGACGAGCTGCGCGACCGGGGCGTCGTGCTCCGTCTCGGCCACGGCGTGAAGGAGGTCGGCTACGACCACGTGATCCTCGACGACGACTCGGTCCTCGAGTCCGATGTGACCATCTGGGCCGCCGGCGTCGGCATCCCCGACGCGGTCTCCGAGTGGGGGCTGCCGCAGGACAAGCGCGGCCGGATCGCCGTGGACGACCACCTGCAGGTCAAGGGCATGCCCGGGGTGTACGCCGCCGGTGACATCGCTGCGCAGGACGAGGCCCTCCCCCAGCTCGCGCAGCCGGCGATCCAGACCGGCGCGGCCGTCGCGAGGTCGATCGCCGCCGAGGTCAAGGGCAAGGCGCGCCCCGCCTTCTCCTACACGAACCTCGGCACCATGGCCACGATCGGCCGCCACGCCGCGATCGCGGAGATCCCCGTGCTCGGCGGGCTCTCCGGATCGCTCGGCTGGGCGGCCTGGCTCGGCGTGCACATCACCAAGATGCTCGGCCACCGCAACCAGCGCGCCGTCGCGATGAACCTCGTCTCGCTGTACGGCGGCACCCGAGGCACCCATCAGCCGAACCCCGTGGTCGGCGAGGTGGACTCGCTGCGTGCCGCGCGACTGTTCGAGGAGCAGGCACCGCACCGCCGCTTCGGCCTGAACGCCGGGGCCCTCGAGGACCGGCCGACGGGCGAGGGCGGCACCGGCGCGGCCGACGTCGCGGCGCCCAGCACGGACTGACCGCCGCACGGACCGACCGCCCGGCCCCCGTGCCCGCAGCGCCCCTGTTCCCGTCGTGGAGCAGGGGCGCCGTCGGTCAGCGGGCCGTGCGGAGGAGCTCGACGATCCGGTCGGCGTCGCGGCGGAGGGGGTGCTGGGGACGCTCCGGCGCCTCCCCGGTGCCGGGATCGACCTCGGCTCCCGCACCGCTCGACGGAGCCGGGGCGAGGTCGGCCCCGTCCGCCGGGACGGCCGCCGGGAGCGGGGCGGCGTAGGCCGCGAGGGTGTGGGCGTCGGCGAGGCGCGCCGCCGCGGCACGGTCCTCGGCGGTGACCTCGGTCGTGCCCTCCGCGATGCGGTCCAGGAGCTCGTCCACGGCGCGATGGGGCGGCAGCGCCGGGTCCATCGACAGGCGCATCGGCGGCCGCCCCCAGGCCCCGGTCATGCCCAGCCAGCGGATCGCCGTGGCCCGCACCTCGAGCTCGTGGGTCAGCTCCGACCAGGCCAGCTCCCCGGCGGCGCGACGGAGCCGCTCGACCTCGAGCGGCGAGGCCCGCCCGTGGTCGGCCTCGGCGGAGTCGCCGCCGGACACCGCGCCGCGCCCGATCGCGCCGTCGAGCAGCGCGGCCCAGCGCTCCTCGCGGGCTCGGAGCCGGCGCCGGCGGATCAGGAGCACGACCACGGCCGCGGCGGCGGCCAGCAGCACGCCGACGCCGAGCAGGCCGAGCGTGCCCCCTTCGATCCGCCGGACGGTCTGCGGGGAGGGGCCTTCCGCCGCGGCCTGCTCCTCCTCCGTGGTCGTGGTGCTCTGCTCCCCGGTGGTGTCCTCCTCGCTGGTGGAGGCGTCCTCCTCGTCGGCCGGGGAGCTGGTCGTCGCCTCGGGGGCCTCGGGCTCCTCCTCGGCAGGCGCCTGCTCGGTGACCTCGGGGGTGCGCACGCCGTTGGCGGCCGCGGCCGGCGTCGGCTCGAACTGCACCCAGCCGTGCTCGGGACCGAACCACACCTCGGGCCAGGCGTGGGCGTTGCGGGCGGTGACCGTGCGGCCCTCCCCGTCGACGTCCCCCGCGGTGAACCCGATGACCACGCGCGAGGGATAGCCCTGCGAGGTCATCATCAGCGCGAACGTCGAGGCGAACTGCTCGCAGTAGCCGATGCGGTCGTCGAGGAAGGACTCCAGCGGGTCCTCTCCCGGCGGGGTGTTGACGGTCAGGGAGTAGGCGAAGGCGGTGCTGAAGTAGTCCTGGAAGGCGACGGCCGCGTCGAAGCCGTTCTCGGCCCCGGAGTCCGCCACGAGCTCGTCGGCGAGGTCGGTCGCGGCCTGCGGCACGTCCTCGCGGGAGGTGTATCCGGTGTCGAAGGGGGCGGAGGCCGCGGCCGGACCCACGGCGCGCAGCTGCTCGGCGGTGGAGGTGCGCCGCTCCGTGCGCACGGTGTAGCGCTGCTCGGTGAGGCCCTCGGGGACGAACTCGAGCGCCGCCTCGCCGTCGGCGGGCCGGAGGGTGATCGCGCGGCCCAGCGCCGAGCTCGCCGTGCCCACCTCGCGCACGTTCTCCGGCATCGGCAGCCGGTCCCCGCCCAGGCTCATCACCTCCAGCTCGGTCCGCTCGAACTCGTCGGCGCTGCCGTGCACGGCGACCCCGTCGTCGCGCGCATCGGAGAAGGCGGGCGCGAGGGAGCCCTCCTCCCCGTCCCGGTCGGCGTGGAAGGTCTCCCCGTCGAAGCGGTTCAGGGTGCGCAGCCGCAGGTAGGAGGGGTCCTCGGCGGTGGTGGTGTAGCGCAGCACCTCGGTGTCGGACTGCTCCAGGAGGGAGCGGCGCACCGAGACGTCGTCGTCGATCATCACGGGGCCGAGCTGCGGGGTGTCCGGGTCCTTCCACCGGTTGAGCACGTCGACGTTCAGCGCGATCCGCGGCGGGACCAGCTGCGGCAGAGCTCCGCCGAGCGTCGGGGCGAGGCCGGCGACGAGCGCGACGCACAGCATCGCGACGCCCAGGGTGCGCCCGGGCGCGGGCAGGGGCCCCGCCTGCGGGCGTCGGTCCCCCTCGAGATAGCGCGGGTCCCCGTGGACGGTGCGGACGGCGAGGACCGCGCCGCCGGCGACCAGCGGCGCGGCGACATGCCACCACGGACCGCCCGACGGCTGCTGCAGCGCCGGCACCAGCACCGTGCCCGTGAGCAGCAGCGCGGTGGGGGTGTGCCAGCCGAGGTCCAGGAACAGGAGGTCCAGGAGCAGGGCGAGCAGCGCGACGAGCACCACGACCAGCACGATCCCGTGCGCGCCGAGGGTGAGCGGCGGGATGCCCGAGGCGAGCTCCTGCACCCCCAGCCGCAGCACCTCCGGCTGCGCGGCGAGGACGGCGAACGGTCCGTCCTGCCAGGGCGCGAGGCCCTGCAGGGTCTCCACCACGAGCATCAGCACGAGGATCAGGCCGAGCTGGAGCAGCGGTACGAGGGCCGGCCGCGCCAGCAGGTGCCGCAGCACCATCCCGCCGAGGACGATGGGGGCGGCGCCCGTGAGGGTCAGCAGAGCCCACGACGAGCCGGCCAGCAGCTGGGAGGTGGGGGTCGCGGCGAGCAGAAGCGCGGCCAGGAGCAGCAGCGCCCGGCCGACGAGGTGGCCTCCCTCGAGGGAGGGACGGCCCATGAGCGGGCTCATCGCGTCTCCTCCTCGGCGGTCGTCAGCAGGTCGTCGAGGGTGTCGGCGGAGGAGCCGCGCACGAGGGTCCAGACCCCGAGGCGGGAGCGACGGGGCGGGCGGTGCGCACGCACGGCGGCGAGGTGCTCGGCGTGCTGCTCATGGGAGTGGCCGAAGTCGTCGCCGTCGGCCGGGCCGATGCGACGGGCGCGGCGGGGCGTCTCCGGATCCTCCTCGGGCAGCGCGGCGTCGACCGCGATCGCGGTGCGGCGCGTGGCGCGGCCGGCGAAGCGGTCCAGCTCGAGGCCGGCGAAGGGCTCGCCGAGGTCGGGGCCGAGCGCGATCGCGAGCTCGGCATGACCGGCGGCGTGGTCGCGGCCCACGCCGTGCTGCTCGTCGTCGTCGAAGTCCACCTCGGCGAGGGCGAGGAGGGAGGCGCGACGCTCGACGGCGTCGGCCTCGCTGCCCAGCAGGGACGGGCCGGGGACGCCGCGACGGCGCTGGGTGCGGGTGATCTCGTCCCCCGAGGCGTCCACGATCCGCACCTCCCAGCCGTTCCGGCCCAGGGACTCCAGCACGGTCGCGGCGTGGGAGACGAGCGCCTCCTCGACCTGGCCGACGAGCCCCGCCCGGCGGGTGGTGTCCAGGACGACCACGGCGCTGTGCCCCGCGCTCGGCTCGTCCTCGCGGGTCATCAGCCGGCCGGTGCGGGCGCTGGCCCGCCAATGGATACGGCGCACGTCGTCGCCGGCGGCGTAGGGGCGGGCGATCGGGCCGATCTCCCCCACCCCCGAGACGGGCGCGCCGCTGTGCACGGCGCTGTCGGCGATGCCGGTCGCCCGCTCCGAGGCGGAGGACATCTCGGCGATCACCGGCAGCCCCGTGATCCGCAGCCCGTCCTCGACGGTGCGCCGCACATGGAAGAGCCCGAACACGTCGCGGACCAGGATCGAGAACGGGCCGAGGGCGTGCCCGCCCCGTCGGCTCACGCGCAGCACATGGGGCATCCGGGCGGAGAGCGGCAGGTCGCCCTGGCCGCCGAGCGCCTCGGGGAGGTGCTCGCGCACGACGGCGCGGCCCAGCGGCACGACCGTGATCCACGGGGTCCCGGGCGTCTCGAGCAGGACCCGGGCGGTCCCGCCGACGGGCACCGCGTCGTCGACGACGCGACGGCGCGCGTCGAGGCCGCGGCTGCAGACGAGGGTCCCGATCGCGCCGACGATCAGCAGGAGCAGGAAGCCGGCGGCGAGCTGTCGGGCGGGCTCGACACGGGTGAGGTCGCCGAGCAGCCACAGCCCCGCGCAGGCGACGAGCACGACGATCCCCCGCCCGGTGGGGCGGAGGACCGTGCGTGCGCGCCGGGTCACGTCTGCGGGGTGCTGCGCAGGACCTGGTCCACCAGCTCGCCGGCGCTCGCACCGCGGGAGAGGGCCTGCGGGGTCAGGTGCAGGCGGTGGCGCCAGACGGGGAAGATGACGTCGGCGACGTCCTGCGGGGTGACGAAGGAGCGGGCGGCGAGTGCCGCGTTCGCCTTCGCGGCCTTGACCAGGTGCACGGCGGCGCGGGGCGAGGCGCCGAGGGTGACCTGGGGGTGGGAGCGGGTCGACTCGGCCAGGCGCACCACGTACTGGAGGATCACCGGGGAGGCGTAGACGCTGCGCACCGCCCGCACGTGGGCGGCGATCCGCTCGGGGCTCGTGCGCCGCTGCACCGCGTCGACCACCTCCCGGTCCCCCTCGGGCACGGGACCGGCCTGGGCATCGAGCATCCGCGCCTCGGCGGAGGCGACCGGATAGCCCATCGAGGTCTGCGCGAGGAAGCGGTCGCGCTGCGCCTCCGGGAGGCGGTAGGTGCCCTCCATCTCGACGGGGTTCGCGGTCGCGACCACCATGAACGGCTCGGCGAGGGCGTAGGTGGTGCCGTCGACGCTGACCTGCCTCTCCTCCATCGCCTCGAGCAGCGCGGACTGGGTCTTCGGGGAGGCGCGGTTGATCTCGTCAGCCAGCAGGATCTGCGTGAACACGGCGCCCGGCCGGAACTCGAACTGGCCGCTGGCCTGGTTGAACACACTTGCGCCGGTGACATCGCCGGGCAGCAGGTCCGGGGTGAACTGGATGCGGTGGCGCTCCGCGCCGAGCGCGGCCGAGAGCGACTTGGCGAGCATCGTCTTGCCCACCCCCGGGATGTCCTCGATGAGGAGGTGACCGCCCGTCAGCAGCACGAGCACTGCGATCCGGGCCACCTCCTCCTTCCCCTCGACGACGGTCGCGATCTCCCTCACGACCGCGGCGGCCTCGTCCGCGATCTCCTGCGCCCGCTGCTCCGCCAGCGGCACGGAGGCATCGTTTCGCACTTGGTCAGGGGCGGTTCCGGCACCGGGTTCTTCCAGGATCATCACGGGCTCCTCCGGTGCTCACTCCAGCGGGTGTTCATGAAATGTTTGCCGGGGGATGAACCCTTCGGGGTCCCCCGTGGCGACCTCGCCTCCTACAGTATGGCTGGTCCTCGTATGCTTCCGAAGGGTTCCGATGTCTGTCCGCCGTACCGTCACGCAGTCCTCTGCGGGGCTGATGCTGCTCGCGGCGCTCGCTGTCGCGCCGTCAGCGGCGTTCGGCGAAGGGCCTGCGGAAGCCGGCCCCGGACCGTCCGACGGCGGCTGCTCGCCGAACGAGAACAGTGATTTCGAGACGACCCTCGCCGTCACTCCGGACGAGGTCGACGCCGGCGAGGCCGTCACCCTCGACGTCCTCTGCTTCCCTGCGCCGGGACACGGAGAAGCGGAGGTCAAGATAGTCGACGACAAGGGCGACCGAGTTGCGGACCTCGAACCAGCCGAGGCTCCCCCGGGAGGAAGCGGGACCTGGACCTACTCGGTGCCGGAGGGAACTGCTCCCGGCGAGTACGTCTTCCTCGTCGAGGTCGGAAGCTACGTCAACAACGCGCCGTTCGAGGTCGTCGGCCCCTCCGCGGAGCCGACCCAGCCCGAACCAGATCCGGAGCCTTCGCCGGACGACCCTCCGCCCGGTGACGACGACGGTCAGTCACCGGGCGGTGACAACCCTGACGACGTGGACCCGGGCGAGGGCGGCGACGATCCAGCCCCCGGTGAGGACGATGGCGAGCAGGGGGGCGGCGACCCGGATGCGGACGCCGGCGGTCAGGACCCGGACGGCGACGGAGGAAACTCTGACGACGGCACTTCCGTCGACGGCGGCCAGGACCAGGACCGGCCCGAAGGGGGCGAGAGCCGCCCCGACGACTCGGCGGAGGAGGAGTCGTCCGACAAGGACGGCGAGACCAGCGCCTCGGACTCGAACCAGGACTCCGCGAGCCAGGATCCCGCTCCCCAGCCGCCGGCCGCTCCCGGCTCGGCGACCAACGACTTCCCGGCCGCGACGCCGGAGCCGAGCGCGGACCAGAAGCAGTCCGCCGCACTCGCCGCGCTGATGACCTCGCTGTTCGCGAACGGTGTCTCCTCCGGCGCGGTCGGCACCTCGCCCGATGAGGCACGCACGGTCATCGACCCCTCGGCCGACGCCTCGGAGATCGAGGTCCCCGCGGACGGCGCCTCCGATGCCGGCGGGTCGAGCGGTGACGGGGCGGACTCCGGCGCGCCCGACGATGACGGGCTCGCCGCGACAGGTTCGACGATGCTCGTGCCCGCGGGCATCGCCGGACTCGCGATCCTCGTCGGCGCCGGGCTGAAGATCCACCAGCTCCGCCGCGACCGCTGAGACGACGGAGCGCGCCCGCCGCGCACGTCCCACGGGCCCCGGCCCGCTCGCTCGCCCGGCTCCGACTGCTCGGCTCGGTTCGCACGGTCTCGAACTTCTGTGGCTTGGGGACCCGTGTCGCCCGCCGCATGAGTCGTGAGCTGACATTTCCAGCGCCCCGACCTGCGTGCTCCTCCGTCGGCGCCCGGACGGGCCGGCGGAGCCCGGGTCAGGCAGCGTCGCCGCGGCGCGTCTGCAGGGCGATGAGCACACCGATCAGCAGCGCGCCGACGACGAGCCCGAGCCCGCCCACGGCCACCGCCCCGCTGACACCGAGCAGCGCGCCGAGCCAGCCGATCGTGATCCCGTTGCCGGTGCGCATGCCGCTGCCGATCATCGAGTACACCCCGACCACGCGTCCGCGCTGGTCCTCCGGGGCGCGCAGCTGCACGAGCGCCTGGCCGATCGCGGTCGCGGCGAGGTTCGCGACCCCGCCGATCACGAGCGCGATCAGCGCGACCGGGTAGCTCGTGGTCGTCGCGACGATCAGCGAGGTCAGTCCGAACAGCACCGCCGCGATCACGGCCCCGCGCACGTCGACCTTCAGGATCCCGGTGGCCTCGAGCAGGAACCCGCCCACCACTCCTCCGACCCCGTTGGCGAACAGCAGCGCGCCGTAGCCGAGGCCGCCCTCGTCCCCGGCGCCGAGCACCTCGGCGAAGTTCGGCATCGCGACCTGCAGCGACGCGCCCACGCACACGGCGATCAGGCCGGCCAGCGCGATCATGCCCACGAGCACCTTGTCGCTGCCGACCGTGCGCAGCACCCGCGGGGTGTCCAAGATCGAGACCCGCTCCCGGCGCACGAAGCCGCTGCGGGAGTGGCCCGTGAACGGGGTGCGCAGCATGAGCAGCGTCATCGGCAGATAGAAGACGATGTTCGCGAGGATCCCCCACGTCGGCCCCAGGAGCAGCAGGAGGAGCGAGCCGACCACCGGCCCCGCGAGCACGCCGAGGGACTTGAAGGTCGCGTTCAGCCGCACGGCGCTCGGCAGCTCCGCGGGCTCGGCGAAGTCGTGCAGCATCAGCTGCTCCGCCGGGCCCCACAGCGCCCCGGCGCAGCCGTGCAGCACCAGCAGCACGCAGGCGCTCCACATCTCCAGCGTCCCTGTGAGGAACAGCAGGCCCCAGCTCAGGGACACGAACGCGAACAGGCCCTGGGCGATCTGGATGATGCGTCGGCAGTCGTACTTCTCCGCGAGTCCGCCGAACAGCACCGAGAACAGCAGGAACGGCAGCCAGTGGCTGATCACCTGGAAGCCCACCAGCCACGGGGACTGGAACACCTCCCACAGCACCCAGTAGGTGATGACGTGCTCGATGTTGTCGCCCATCATCGACAGGCCGGCAGTCATCAGATACGGGCGGGAGTGACGATCGCGGAGCGGGCCGAAGCGGCGCAGGGTGGGCGTGGACGTGAGGATCGGCCTTCTTCGGGAGCGGGGCGGGCAGGAACGGCGGAGCACAGCACGGCGTGGTAGACGCCTCAGAGCGCGATCGTCAGGCGTGCAGGTCAGCGCTCGACAGCGGCATCCAGCCTAGAGCGCGGCCCCGTCGCAGCCCAGCGCGGCCCGACGGGCGGGACGGGGGCGGGAGCAGCGGAGGGGCGACGCCGGCCGCGGGCGAGGAGCAGCAGTGTCGGCGTGCCCGCGCCCGTGAGACGTCGGGACTCCTCCGGCCCGATCACCCCGTCCCGTCCCGTCGGCCGACGGTGCGGAAGCCGCCGTTGCCCATCGAGGAGTCGGGAGTGTTCTGGGAGCGGGCGGAGTTGCGGTAGCGGTTGCAGTAGGAGAGGTGGCACAGGTAGCTGCCCCCGCGCATGACCCGGGTCTGCCCGGTCTCGGGACCGACGGGATCCGTCACGGTCGTGCGCTTCTCGGCGGTGGTGCCGCGCCGATAGGTCGCCGGGTGGAACCAGTCCTCGCACCACTCCCAGACGTTGCCGACCATCTGCCACAGGCCGTAGCCGTTCGGTGCGAAGCTGCGCACGGGCGCGGTGGTGAGGAAGCCGTCCTCGCGGGTGTTCCGGCGCGGGAACTCGCCCTGGAAGATGTTGGCGCGCCAGCCGCCCTCGTCCACCTCCTGATCACCCCAGGGGTACTTCGCGACCTCGATCCCGCCGCGGGCGGCGTACTCCCACTCGGCCTCGGCGGGCAGTCGGCGCCCGGCCCAGTCGCAGTAGGCACGGGCATCGTTCCAGGAGATGTGCACCGCCGGGTGATCGCCGAGGCCGTCGAGATCGGAGAGGCGGCCGCCCGGATGGCGCCAGTCCGCACCCTTCACCCCGGCCCACCAGGGGGTACCGTCGGCCGGACCCATCACGTCCTCCTCGGGCGCGGCGATCGCGAGATGGAAGACGGCGGAGAACCCGAAGCGCTCGGCCTCGGTGACGTAGCCGGTCTCCTCGACGAAGCGGGCGAAGGCGTCGTTGGTGACGGTCGTGGCGTCGATGTCGAAGGCGCTGAGCGCGACCTCGTGGCGCGGCGTCTCCCCGTCTGCGCGGTTCTTGTCGCCGGAGGAGTCGCCCATCGTGAAGGTGCCGGAGGGGACGGCGATCTGCTCGATCGCATGGCGACCGGAGCTGCCCGGCGAGCTCGCACGCGGGCCCGCGGCGGCAGGACCGGGCCGCAGCTGCTCCCGGCTCGGTGTTCCACAGCCGCAGCCGCATCCGCTGGTCATCGATGACGCTCCTGTCCGCCGAGCTCGGTCCGATCTCCCATTATGTCGGCGAGGTGATCCGCGAGGTGATCGCAGGCCCGCCGCAGTGCCCGGACACGGCGACGCCAGGACCGCGCCGCCCTCAGGGCGCGAGCAGCACCGCGAACAGCTCGAGGGTCTGCTGGAGCTGGATCGAGGGCTCGAGCAGCCACTGGATCTGCAGGCCGTCGGAGGCGGCGACGATCAGCGCCGCCATCTGCTCGGGGTCGACGTCGGCGCGCACACGGCCCGCGGCCTGGTCATCGCGCAGTCGGGCGGCGAGGCTCGCGCGCACGTTCTCGAAGCGGGCGGTGAAGAACTCCTTGGCCGGCCCCCGCTCGCTCTCGAGCGAGGTGGCGACGAGCGTCGAATAGAGCTGGACGAGCCCGGGCACCTCGAGGTTCGCCAGCGCCGCGTTGGCCATCACCTCGACGGCGAGCTCGTCGAAGGCGTCGGGCCCCTCCCTCTCGAGCCGGTCGAGGTCCCGGCGCCGCTCACCGTGCTCGTAGACGGCGACCAGCAGCTCCTCGCGGGAGGAGAAGTAGTGCAGCAGCGCGCCGTGGGAGACGCCGATCGCCTCGGCGATCCGGCGCAGCGAGGTGCCGTCGGCCCCGCGGTCGCGGAACACCTCGATCGCCCGGTCGAGGATCTCCTGCCTGCGGGCGATGCCCTTGGAGTAGGAGCCGGGGCGGCCGATGCCGCGCGCACGCGGAGCGCCTGCGACCGACGGGGCGGTGGGCTCGGCGACGGCGCCGCCGGCCTCGGCGGCGGCGGCCGGAGAGGTCGCCCCGGCGGCGTCGGCAGGCTCGTCGGCGGGGTCCTCGTCGGTGCTCATGGCGCCACAGTATCCACGGTCGACCTCCGATCCGAGACAAAACCTCCAACTGGTGGGATCCGGTGCTACGCTGTCGGCCACGCACCGCATCCCTGCCCGGACGACCCGTCCCGGAGCCGGCGGGCCCGCGGTGCGACCCGCCCTCAGACGACGACGTACGAAAGCAGGTCACCCGTGGCATTGCCCCTCGCCTCCGTCCAGCTGTACACGCTGGCCGCGGAGTTCTCCGCAGACATGAACGGCTCCCTCGACAAGCTCGCGACGATCGGCCTGAAGAACGTCGAGGCCTTCGACTTCGTGCGTCGGCCGAAGGAGATCCGTGCGGCGCTGGACGCTTCCGGCCTCGCCTCCCCCACCGGTCACGCACCGCTGCTCTCCGACGAGCTGTGGACCCCGGACGGCTCCATCCCCACCCCCTCGAACGAGGTCGTGTTCGAGGCCGCCGCCGAGATCGGCATGAAGACCGTCATCGACCCGATGGTCCCCACCGAGCGCTGGCTCACCGAGGACGGCGTGAAGGACATCGCCGAGCGCCTCAACGCCGCCTCCGAGAAGGCCAAGGAGTTCGGCCTGACCGTCGGCTACCACAACCACGCCCAGGAGTTCCTCGCGGACTTCGACGGCCAGACCGCCTACCAGCGCTTCCTGTCGCTGGTCGATGAGTCGGTCGCGATCGAGCTGGACCTGTACTGGGCCCTCGTCGGCGGCCAGGACGTCGTCTCGCTCGTCGAGGAGCTCGGCGACCGCCTCGTCGCGATCCACGTCAAGGACGGCATCAAGCCCGAGTCCAACCCCTTCGCGCCCGGCGCCCCGAAGTTCTCCTCCTCGAGCCTGGACCAGCGCCACGCCGGCCAGGGCGAGGTGCCCACCGTCGAGGCCATGAACGCCGCGACGAACGTCAAGTACGCCGTCATCGAGTACGACAACGCCCCCGGCGACGTCTTCGCGGACGTCGAGAACAGCTACCGCTTCCTGATCGACGGAGGACTCGCCGCATGAGCACCCCCTTCACCGGACCCGTCGGCGT